>OLVX01000009.1_pt1 | contig 235051 bp, 216 predicted proteins | sample 1673271 | NCBI WGS metagenome assembly OLVX01 (sample SAMEA3178939, study PRJEB25190) | human gut metagenome | biome: human gut; feature: human-associated habitat; material: faeces | place: Austria | collected 2013
ATTTTGACGAATTTTGTATAAAGGTTGTACATACGATGGTTTGAACTTAATGTTTCAATTACTACTAAGTTACTAAAAATCAGAGACATATACAACCTTTTGCTCATATTTATCAACTTAAATTAATTCCGCCAACGGGTAAGTGTTATATTCACCTATGTCTTTACTCTTTATGCAACCACAAAACTCACGCAGTCCTTTGTCTCTGTTGTCGCCATGAGTAGCATACATACCATTAGGTAGAACAATTGCATCTTGGGGCAATGGTTCTGCATCACCAAACAAACCAACTTGTGGTATGGGATGTAGTTTGACTTTCAGATAGTCCATCAAAATTTTGTCATCATAAGCTAATCTTATTATCAGATTGTCGTCAACGCAATGATTCTTTTGAACACCATACTCCGTCAAATCTATTTTTTCACCGCACGTTGCTAATTCGTAGCTCCATTTGTGATTAAGAGCAGACAAGCGTTGAGCGAACTCGCACATTTGCGCTTATTCTATCAGTCAATACAAATAGGTCAAACCTCCAAACCACATGTCCTTTACCAAGTCTGTCCACTAGTTATTTGAACGTTTCTATCCGCTGGGATAGTGAAGGAACATTCTTCTCCAACCCTTCTGCCTCATAATCGTTTAGCGAGTATTGTATGTAGCACTTGATGCCACGCTTTTCTAATATCGGCAGATATTGTAACAATGGGCGTGATTCTTTGACCAAAACACAATAAACCGAGTGTCCTTGTAAGACACATAACTTTTCACCCCATTAAAAGGGTTTGTCCATGCAGAATAACCTGCCTTATCAAGACGATAAAAGAACCAATCTGCATAGAAAGCAGGTATGTCCGTGCTTCGACTTGCAGAAACAAGAACAGGAACTTGCATATCTACAAGTTCCCCATTCTCACGTGGAAGTTTTTGTTTAGCCCATGTTGCCATATTCGATATTTGCTAAAAATCTATATCACCTTCATATAGTACTTTGTGTTCCAGGTAGGTAAGAACTTGTTCATGCAAACTTTTGCCTGATGATATTATAGATTCATTTGTACTCTCTTTTCCAAAAAATCCAGAATTAATCTTAGTTTGCAAATCTTGGTATTTTGAAGCCAATATATCTATGCTCAATAATGCTCTGTTAAAAGACAAGTCTGCATATTCCATTTTAAACATTGCATCTCTTGCCTGAAAAGGCATCAAATTCATAGAAAAGAAATCCTGATCTTTATTAACAACAGACGATACAGTATATTCAAAAGCCTCATGATTTGTTATCATAAGAAGTAAACGATTTTTGAACAAATTAGCATTGGCACTATTTTGCTTAATCGCTTTACTGATAAACAAATATGCAAGACTTGCTAGTTGTTGTCTATCATCAATATCAGAAATTGTTCCATAAGAAAGGAAAATCATTAATCCCATTCCGTAATGTCCAAAATCTTTTATATTTTTTAATTGTTCAGGATTATCCTTATATGAACGCCATGATTTATAAAGGGGATGATATGTTTCATCGCCATCATTCCCAATAGAAAGTTGTTTTAGTGCTTCAACGACCAAACTTTCTGTTTCTACCATTCTACAGGCAGTATTATTTGTGGAATTTTCCGTAGTTTTACTTCCTACCATATATTCAAGTTTAACATTTCTGTCATACAAGAAGAGGATACACTTTTTTACAACTTTCTTCTCAAGGATAATCGAAAAACCATAATCCGACAAATCAATCTCTTGCCATCCAAAAGGTGTTTGTGCAGAGACACAATATCCCTTAAGCAAAATCTCAGAATCCGAGAATTTTACTACACGCATTGGTTTAGGGGCAAACTGTGGTTGTCCTGTATCTCCATTTGTTGCAGTCAAGATATACCCATCTCCAGGTGTAAGCTGATACCCAGAACATCCATTGATGTTCTTTTTGATTTTTATATATCTCGGACAGACTTGTAATCCTCTTACAGATTGACCATTTTCATAACGCTGATGACAGGTAGAATCAAATTCGAAATTAGACAAGAACGATTCTTCACGCCTTTGTTGCTCTTCTTGCTTACGACGCTCTGCCAATCGTCGTTGTTCTTCTGCACGACGCTTTTCTTCTTCTTTAAGACGCAATTGTTCTTGTCGTGCATTCTCTTTCTTCTTATTGCTGAAAAAATCGAATATTCCCATATCAAAAAGTTAGTCCATCAGTAGCCTATAGGACATATTAGTTAAACGAAAAGCGTGGCACTGCTATAACCACGTCTTAAAGTGCAGGCCCTGAGAAAACCTTAATCAACAGATATGGTAAAGCAGCCCACGCTATAACGTGGGAACTGCCATGCCAATTCTTGTTGATTTTGTGTTTCAGTTTCTCAGGCTTTGCACTTACAAGAGTAGCATAACGCTCCTAATATTTCTTAATGTCTGGAAATGGTTGTACCAAATCCAATAGCAAAAATACAGAAAATATCTGTAAGTCATGAAGAATATTCTGAAAATCAACGAAAACATTACGTAAAACTTCATTTTTGGAATGCAAAACAGAATATTATGGGTGAACGCTCGTACTTTAATTATTCAATCCCCAGCATGTCTTGAAGAATGAATCGGAATGGATAAGTGAATCCAACTCTTGATAATTCTTCTTTCTCTTTTCATCAATGATAACCTTCTTGTAGAAAATTCGGTTAGTTCTGTCGAGATCCATAACCCAACTTTGATATAGAGATGAAAAGAAAATACTGGCAATGATGCCGAGAATGACAAGATACCATTGGAGTAATCCCCATATGTCTGTCCTTTGTTTGAATCTGTTCCATCTGTAGAACCACCATGATTTCAACGTAGGTGAAGGAGATGGCTTGGGACTTGTGATGGTTTGCAGAGCATCGCCCCCATATTTTCAAAATCGCATGTGCTTTTATCCTCGTCAATGATTTTCATGCCGATGTAACGGATTGTCCGTTGGATTTCTAACGAATATTGTGGAGCCCATTCTGCTACTTGCTCAATGGTCATTAAGCCTTGCGCTTTTCGCTTTTGCAGATACACGTTGCGAACCTACCCCCCGATTCATTGACGAGATTTCCAGAGAATTGCTTGCATATCTCAAGTATTTTGACGAATTTTGTATAAAGGTTGTACATACGATGGTTTGAGCTTAATGTTTTGATCACCACTAAGTTACTAAAAAACCAGCGATATGTACAACTTTTTACTCATATTTATCAACTTAAATTAATTCCGCCAACGGGTTAACAATGGTCTACAATCAAAATACAAGCAATCAGCAGGCTGCCGAAAGCACAGCATTCTCCATTCTGGTGTGCGCCGGGCTTTCCCACTTTATGAACGACATGATACAGTCGGTCATACCGTCAATCTACCCTATAATAAAAGACAGCTACGGCTTCTCGTTCGCGCAGATAGGCATCATCACGCTGTTTTTTCAAATGATGTCGTCGATTCTGCAGCCGTTCACTGGTTTCTATGCCGACCGCCATCCGCGTCCTTATGCCCTCGCCATTGGCATGTGCTTCACGCTTGCCGGACTGCTGTCGCTCGCCTTTGCCGGCACATTCACACTCATCATCCTGTCTGTAAGCCTCATCGGACTCGGCTCGTCGGTGTTTCACCCCGAAGCGTCGCGAGTGGCACAGATGGCGTCGGGCGGCAAAAAAAGTCTTGCGCAGTCAATCTTTCAAGTTGGCGGAAACGGCGGAAATGCCCTCGGCCCGATTCTTGCGGCACTCGTGGTACAACCGTTCGGCCAGCGCTCAATCGGCTGGTTCTCGATTGTGGCTGTCATAGCCATACTCACGATGCTGCACATCGGCTCTTGGTACAAGCGCCGGCTTTTAAACGCCACATTGCATAAAAAAGCCACACCGCAACCGTTCATCCACCTGTCGCGCCGACGCGTGCATTGGGTTCTTGCAATTCTTGTGATACTGATTTTCTCGAAATATTTCTACCTGTCATGTATGACAAGTTATTTCACCTTCTTCCTGATTGACAAATTCCACATTTCGGTACAAGCATCGCAGTTCTGCCTCTTCGCCTTTCTCGGCGCGTCGGCCATAGGCACACTCGGCGGCGGACTGCTCGGCGACCGTTTCGGCCGCAAATACGTGATTTGGGCATCCATCCTCGGCGCCGCTCCGTTTGCCTTGATGCTTCCGTTTGCGTCGTTCGGATGGACCATCGCACTCGCCGTAGTGGTAGGGCTTGTGATTTCATCGGCATTCTCCTCCATAGTGGTCTACGCCACCGACCTTATGCCCGACAAAATCGGTATGATTTCAGGTGTGTTTTTCGGACTGATGTTCGGACTCGGCGGCGTGGGTTCGGCTTTCTTCGGATGGCTTGCCGACCGCACAAGTGTGGAGTATATATTCTTTATAAGTTCATTCTCGCCGCTGCTCGGCATCGTGGCAGGACTTCTTCCAAACACGCAGAAAAAGGCCGTCAGTCAACAATAAGCTGCATCTGCAAAGCGTCGACATATCCGCCGTCGGCACGCAGAAGCCAGTCGTGCAAAGTGCCCGCATTGCGGAAACCTGCCTTTTCAAACATCCACAGGCTCGGAGCATTGTCGGCGGCCACAACCGCATACACCTGATGCAGATGAAGCACATCGCGGGCATACTCCAACAAGAGCGCCATCGCATCCCCGCCTATTCCCTGCCGCTGATATTCACGGTCAATCAACAGTCCGACAGCCGCCCGTCGGTTCACCGGATCGAAATCGAAAAGGTCAATCATCCCCACAGCATTGTCGGCAGTTTTCAAGCACACCATCATCCGGAGTTGCTTCTGTGCAAAAATGTCGGCAGTGTAGTTTTTAAGATATTCCCAAATCTGATGGCGCGAGAACGGAGCCGTCGCACATCCGAAACGCCACAAGTCGCAATCGTTCTCCCACCGATGAATCACATCGATGTCGGTAGGCTCGAGAGCCCGCAGATAAACCTTTCCGTTGTCAAGCATGTCGGTTTCTACATTTTAGGAGTTATCATCACCTTCGACTCCGACAAATAGGTTGCAAAGTCCATATTCCTGCGCGAAAACCGGTAAATCGCCTTTATCGTTTCCGAATAAGAGCATTTGCGGTTGTCAAACACCACAAAAACCCTGCTGCTGAAAAAACGGTGTGTGCTCAAGTCGCGCACAATGCAATACTCATCATAAGGCACCTTCAAGGCATTTCTGATTTCAAGATATTCATCAGTCACCGCCTCCACATAATCATAGTATTCCACCTCAGGCTGCTTTTTGGGCAGCAAGCGGTCCACAAACCTGTGAGCAAGCCCCATCCATGAGCGCAGACTGATGGCAAAACGTATCACCGCTCCATAGACCAGACTGTAGTGCGGATAATGCTTGCGGAAGAAAATCTGCATAGCCTCGTAGAACACCTTCACATAGCGATATGAATTTTTCTGAGTGCTCTCGCCCTTGTAATGTATTATGGGCGACGGAATATAGTAGTTTGAATAGCCAGCTTTCACAATGCGGTAAGACAAGTCGATATCCTCGCCATACATAAAGAAATCCTCATCAAATCCGCCAATGCTGCGCAGCAGATCGGTGCGTATGAAAATAAACGCACCGCTGAGGATGTCGACACGATGCGGACGGTCGTAAGGCAGATAGCGCAAATGATATTTGGCAAACAGCGGCGATTTCGGAAACAGCGACGACAGTCCGAAAATTTTGCAGAACGACACCCAAGGTGTCGGGAACGCCCGCTTCGACTCCGGCAGAAACCGTCCGTTTCCGTCGAGCATACACACCCCGATACCGCCACAGTCGTCGGCATGCTTGTCGTAGAAATCCATACAGTCGCGCAGCGTGTGGCTGCCAATTATAGTGTCAGGGTTCAATATCAGCGTGAATTTGCCGCGGGCAATGGCGAACCCCTGGTTGTTGGCACGTCCGAAACCGGCATTCTCCCTGTTTTCTATCACAATCACATCGGGAAAACACTTTCTCAAATGTTCTATTGAGTCGTCACCGGAATTGTTGTCGACCACAATAATCTCGCCCGAGAATCCAGCCAGCGCCTCCTTTGCCGAACGCACCGTCTGCTCAAGGAAATACTTCACCCTGTAGTTGACAATCACTATCGAAACGTCTATATCACTGTGTCCTGCTTCCATTCCATTCATTTAGTAGAGTTGTTGAAACTGTCGGTAAACAGCGTGCGGTTCTGGATTGACCGTCCGAGCGTAACCTCATCTGTATACTCAATCTCGTTGCCCACAGCCACACCGCGCGCCAGCATCGTGATCCGCACGTCGCTGCCGGCAAGTTTGCGGAAAATGTAGAAATTCGTCGTGTCGCCCTCCATCGTGGCACTCAGTGCCAATATCACTTCTTTTACGCCGCCGGCTTCCACCCGCTTCACGAGGCTTTCAATCTCCACGTCCTGCGGTCCGATGCCGTCCATCGGCGAAATCAGTCCGCCGAGCACGTGATAAAGGCCATGATACTGGCGGGTGTTCTCCACCACCATCACATCCTTCACGTTTTCAACCACACAGACGGTCGACGCGTCGCGCGACGTGTCGGAGCATATCGGGCAACGGTCGGTTTCCGATATATTGTGGCACACCGAGCAATAGCGTATGCCCTCGCGCAATTTTATAATCGAATCGCCGAGCGACAACGCGGCAGTCTTGTCCTGACGCAACAGATGCAGAATCAGGCGCAACGCCGTTTTACGGCCTATACCTGGCAATTTGGCCATCTCATTGACCGCATTCTCAAGCAACGACGACGAAAATTCATTTTCCATAACGACAAAGGTAGCAGAAAAAGTTGACAATCTCCACGGCATAGACTCAGGATTTGGCAAATTCATTAGTTTTTCTTTATTTTGTAGACTAATTTTTTACAGAAATGAAAAAATACGCAATCATAGTGGCTGGCGGTTCGGGAACGAGATTCGGCTCGACACTGCCAAAGCAGTTTGTTCCACTCGGCGGTGTGCCTGTGCTGGTGCGCACCATCAAGGCATTCGCCGACTACGACCCGGACATCAACATTGTTGTGGCGCTTCCCTCTGAGCACCTCACGCTGTGGGGCGACCTCTGCGCCTTGCGCAATTTCGACGTTCCCCACAAAGTGGTGGAAGGCGGAGCAAACCGCTTCGAGTCGGTACGCAACGCCCTGTTTGCCGTCAACGAGACAGAATGCCTTGTCGCCGTGCACGACGGAGCGCGTCCGCTTGTCAGCCGACAGGTGATTGCCGCCGGCTTCGAGACAGCGGCACGGTGTGGCACGGCTATTCCCACAGTGCCCGTCACCGACAGCATACGCCAACTTGACCGCAACGGCAGCCACAACGTGAGCCGCGAGTCGCTTGTAGCCGTACAGACACCGCAGACATTCCGCGTTGAGATTCTGAAAGAAGCCTACACCACCGCCTTCAGCCCGCTTTTCACCGACGATGCGTCGGTAGTGGAGTTCAGAGGCACACCGGTGACTCTATATCCCGGCGATGTGAACAACATCAAAATCACACACCCTATGGACATCAACACCGCCGAATGGATACTCTCCGCCGACAGCAATGAGCAGGCTTGACGAAATAGACATAAAATTTCTGACCGGAGTGGGTCCGAAACGCGCGGAGTTGCTTGCCGAGCAGCTTCACATCCACACGTTCTACGACCTGCTCTACTACTTCCCGTTCAGATATGTTGACCGCAGCCGGATATTCCAGATACGCGAGCTGGAATCGGGCATGCCGTTCATTCAGCTGAAGGGGCGGTTTGTCACGATGACAACCGTAGGCGAAGGCGCGAAGCGCAGAATGCAGGCATTGTTTTCCGACGGCACCGGCACCATCGACGTGGTGTGGTTCAACCGCATAAAATTCGTGGCTGAGAACTACCGCACCGGGGTGGAATACGTGATTTTCGGAAGACCGTCAATCTTCAACGGCCGCTTCAATCTCGCGCATCCTGAAATAGAGACGTCAGTGCCCGGCAACGAGCCGCACGGACTGCGCGGAGCCTACAACATGACCGACAAGCTGCGCAATCGCGGCTTCACATCAAAAACATTCCAGACGCTCATCTCCAACCTGCTGGCAAAGACCGCGTTCATTCCGGAAACGCTGCCGCAGGCCGTGACCGAACGCTATCACCTGATTCCGCTGCGCGACGCGCTGGAAAATATCCACTTTCCGAAGTCGGTCGACCTTCTCAACAAGGCAAAACTGCGGCTTAAGTTTGAAGAGTTGTTTCTTATCCAGCTCAACATACTGCGCATCGCCAACGGCCGCAAGGCACAGCAGAAAGGCTTTGTCTTCTCTCGCATCGGTGAATTTTTCAACCGTTTCTATAGTGATGTGCTGCCATTCCCCCTTACTGGGGCGCAGAAACGCGTGATGCACGAAATCCGCGCCGACCTCGGAAGTGGACGTCAGATGAACCGCCTGCTGCAAGGCGATGTGGGAAGCGGCAAGACAATAGTGGCGCTGATGTCGGCTCTGATTGCCGTCGACAATGGATTCCAGACATGCCTGATGGCTCCCACCGAGATTCTCGCCACACAGCACTATGAGTCGCTCAGCGCCATGGCAGGCAAGATAGGCGTGCGCGTGGAGCTGCTTACCGGTTCCACAAAAAAGAAAAAACGCGACGAGATACACGCCGGACTGACCGACGGCTCCATACACATTCTCATCGGCACACACGCCGTGATTGAGGACAACGTGGAGTTCCGATGCCTTGGGCTGGTGATTATCGACGAGCAACACCGCTTCGGCGTGGCGCAACGCGCCCGTCTGTGGAAGAAAAACTTCAATCCGCCGCACGTGCTTGTGATGACAGCCACGCCTATCCCGCGCACGCTTGCCATGACCGTCTACGGCGACCTCGACGTGTCGGTAATCGACGAACTGCCGCCCGGACGCAAGCCGATACAAACCATACTGCGCTACGAGAACAACCGCGAGTGGGTGAACCGGCTCATCGGCCACGAGCTGTCGATCGGCCGACAGGCATACATCGTGTATCCTCTTATCCAGGAAAACGAGAAGCTCGAGTTGAAAGCGCTCGAGGAGGGATTTGAATATATCAGAAACACGTTCCGCAGCTACAAAGTGAGCTTTGTGCACGGCAAGATGAAACCTGCCGAAAAAGACTGCCAGATGCAGCTGTTTGCCAGCAAGCAGACACAGATTCTTGTGGCTACTACGGTTATCGAGGTGGGCGTCAACGTGCCAAACGCCTCGGTGATGGTGATTGAAAACGCCGAGCGTTTCGGACTGTCGCAGCTGCACCAGCTGCGCGGACGCGTGGGACGCGGAGCCGACCAGTCGTACTGCATCCTGATGACGAAACCCAACATCGCCAAAGAAACACGCCAGCGTCTTGAAATCATGACCGAGACCACCGACGGATTCCGAATCGCCGAAGCCGACATGCAGTTGCGCGGTCCGGGCGACATCGAGGGCACCATGCAGAGCGGCATCGCATTCAACCTGCGCATAGCCAACCTCGGCTCCGACGGTCAGATTCTCAACATCGCCCGCGAGGCTGCCGAGGCAGTCCTCGCCGACGACCCCAATCTCCAGACGCCTCAAAACCGCATCCTCGCCGAGCAGTTACACCGCTTTTTCAACAAAAAAGTGGATTGGAGCAAAATCAGTTAAAACGAGGGGAAAGCCGCACCATTTGCAATAGCGACAATCATAACAACACATGCGCGAATCCTAAAAACCGCCATCGCCGAGACGGCAAAAGGAAGAAGGCTCAGCCAAAAAGTGGCGCTTAAATAGGCTGGGTTTTTCGGCAAAAATTGTGCTAAATCGATTGTGAAAATCACAAATAATGTGAAAATCAATCGATTTAGCACTTTTACTATTTTGCTGTTTGCAGATAAATATATATCTTTGGAAGTCGTTTAGAAAAAATACAATATCGCAAAACATGGAAAAAACATTAGTCATACTTAAACCAAGCGCTATGCTGAGAGGATTGGCAGGCGAAGTTATCTCACGCTTTGAAAAGAAAGGCCTCATCATTATCGGCATGAAAATGATGACTCTTTCCGATGAAGTCCTCCGCGAACATTACGCTCACTTGGCAGACAAACCGTTTTTCCCATTAATCGTAAAGTCGATGCAGGCTTCACCTGTAGTTGTGATGTGCCTTAAAGGCCTTGAGGCTGTCGACGTGGTGCGCAAAATGACCGGCGCCACCCGCGGACGCCACGCCGAGCTCGGCACCATCCGCGGCGACCTTTGCATGAGCGGACAGCAGAACATTGTCCACGCCTCCGACTCTGTAGAGAATGCCGAGATTGAAATCCAACGCTTCTTCAAGCCGGAGGAAATCACCGACTACGAGACACCGATGCTCAAGTATCTCTATGCAGACGACGAACTTTAAACATTAAAAAACAGCAAACCAAAAGAAAACATCGGGACGATGATCATAAACAGGATAACAAAACTAATAGGCATCGGCGCATTTCTTTGCTGCTCGCTGACAATAGCGGCTCAGAAACTGCGTTCAGTTTCTGCCCACAGCAACATGCACCATGACCTCATCGCTTCACAGCGCGACATGAGCGACCAGATAAAGGTGCAAGAAACACGCGAATTCATGAACGAGCTCCTCGAAGACGAACAGGAACCGGAAATCGACATCTATACCGAAGGCTGGAACAGCAGCCTCGTCAACCCTTACGCCCACCATGCGGTGCCAAACAACGTGCGTATCGATGTGTCTGACTACGCAATGCCTGTCCCTGGCTTCATCACCTCGCCTTACGGCTACCGTCCACGATTCAGACGTCAGCACAAAGGCGTCGACCTCAAACTCAACACTGGCGACACCGTGCGCGCGGCATTTGCCGGAAAAGTGCGTTTGACAAGATTTGAACGCGGCGGATACGGATACTACGTAATCCTGCGCCATGCCAATGGTTTGGAAACCGTATACGGCCACCTCTCGCGCTTCCTCGTGAAGCCGAACCAGACAGTGAATGTCGGCGACCCTATCGCCCTCGGCGGAAGCACCGGACGCAGCACGGGTCCGCACCTCCACTTCGAAACGCGTTTCATGGGCTACGCAATCAACCCTTGCGCAATCTTCGACTTCGCAAACCAGACTACGCATACCGACTACTATACGTTTAACAAAGGCACTTACACACAGGCACGCAACTATGCTCCAAGCAGCAGCGTGACATATGCCGAGAGAGCGCACAAGCAGGACAATCCGTATGCCGACGGCTCGCGCCAAACCTACCGCGTGAAGAAGGGCGACACGCTCTACTCCATCGCCAACGCCCACGGCACGACAGTCAACAAGCTTTGCAAACTCAACGGAATCAGCACCAAGAGCCGCATTAATCCGGGAAAGGTGCTGAGAGTAAAATAAAAACATGACAATAAAACGACATCCAAGGTCAATCAGCCGCGTCCCGACTGATTGACCTTTTTATTAAGAACACTATGGATTCGATAAAACAAATCTACCGCATAGGCCACGGGCCGTCGAGCAGCCACACGATGGGTCCGAAACGCGCAGCAAGCATCTTTCTGAAAAGCGCGGAGGGCAAGGATGCCGACCATTTCCGAGTGACACTCTACGGAAGCCTCGCCGCCACCGGACGCGGCCACCTTACCGATCAGGCAATAATCGACACCCTGTCGCAAAAAGGAGAAGTGGAAATCGTGTGGAAACCCGATGTATTCCTTAAATTCCACCCCAACGGCATGAAATTCGAAGCTCTTGGCACCGACGGCAGCACCGTAGACTCCTGGACGGTGTTCAGTATCGGCGGAGGCACTCTCGCCAACGAGCATTTCAACGAGCAAACAGAGCGCAAAGTCTACGAAATGTCGCACATCAGCGACATCCTCCAATGGTGTGACTCTACAGGATACTCCTTTTGGGAATACGTGGAACAATGCGAAGGCAAAGAAATAATTGAATATCTGCGCGAAGTGTGGGACACCATGCAGAAAGCCGTGGAACGCGGGCTCAACGCCGAGGGAGTGATGCCCGGCGGACTCGGGCTGCGCCGCAAAGCCCTCACCTACTACGTGCGTTCCGGCGGAATGTCGGGCAGCATGAAAAGCCGCGGACTCATCTATGCCTACGCCCTTGCCGTATCTGAAGAAAATGCCTGTGGCGGACGGATTGTCACCGCTCCAACATGTGGGTCGTGCGGCGTGATGCCAGCCGTGCTCTACCACATCAAGACAGCCCACGACATCAGCGACGAGCGCATTGTGCGGGCTCTTGCCACCGCCGGACTCTTCGGCAACGTTGCCAAAACCAACGCATCAATATCTGGTGCGGAAGTGGGATGTCAAGGAGAAGTGGGCGTGGCATGCGCCATGGCGGCAGCCGCTGCCTGCCAGCTGTTTGGCGGCACCGAATCGCAAATTGAATATGCAGCCGAGATGGGACTCGAACACCACCTCGGACTGACGTGCGACCCCGTGTGCGGCCTTGTGCAGATTCCTTGTATCGAGCGCAACGCCTTCGCCGCCGCCCGTGCATTCGACGCCAACTCTTATGCAAACTTCACCGACGGACGCCACCGCGTGAGTTTCGACCAAGTGGTAGAGGTGATGAAGCGCACAGGACACGACCTGCCAAGCCTCTACAAAGAAACGTCGCAAGGCGGACTTGCAGCAAATTTTGAAGACTGACAACAGTGCGCAACAATACAAACCAACCATCCGTAAAATTTAACATTTTAACAATTCATAGTTAAACCATCGGACTTTTTCGTGGTCATAGATACTAACAACCCAAATTATAGAATTATGAAACGGATGAATTATTTGGCAATGGTACTGGCTCTGGCATTATCGATGCCGGCTACCGATATGGTAGCACAGCACACCGGCTACCGCGGAGGAACAACCACCGGAAACCCCGGCGGAGGACGCCGTCCCGACAGCAATCCGCAAAGACAACCAGGAAACAACCGTCACGACCGTCCGGACAACAAGCATCACGACCGTCCAGGCAACGACCGTCATGACCGTCCAGGCAACGACCGTTATGACCGTCCAGGCAACAACCGTTACGACCGTCCAGGCAACAACCGTTACGACCGCCCGAACAGCAGCCACCACGGACATCCGGGGAATCCTGGAAATCCCGGGCATCCAGGACGCCCTGGCAATCCAGGCTCGACAAACCATCACCACGGATTTCATCCAACGCCACCGCCGCCACGTCCATACCGGCCTATAGTACGGCCAGCCCCGCGTCCAGTGCCGCCGCCTGCGTTCAGACCATGTCCTACCGCACCTATGTTGACCGCCGTGTTCGGACTTCCGTTCGGCATCAGTATCAACATCAGCATCGACAATCTGCGCAGAGACGGATACTACATCGACGGCTACAACAACAACGAGGTTTATCTGAGAAATGTCTATGAGATGAACTATTCGTGGGACGACGGTGTTGTTATCTACGATTCAAGCGGACGAATGCAGTCTGCCAGACTTTATCAGTCGACCTATGGCTACGACTCTTCGCGCTTCGACAATCTATATTCGCAAATATGCAGCCAATACGGATTGCCGGCAACGCAAAAATACCGCAACGGAGAGAAAACAGTCACTTGGTATGACCGCAACGGCAGCCACTACGTGTCGCTTGCCTACAACCACATGACATCGGACGGAGGATATCCGCGTTACTATACGATTCTGTGCTACGGAATTTAGGTTATTACTATATTTGAAATATGAAGAAGAAAAAGACTCTGAAAAAGTCAGAACAAACGAAACGTAAAAAATTTATCGCACTCATTGTCGCGCTTGTCATCATCATGGCAGGCGCGGCATTGCTGATTTCTCTGCTGACGGCAAGCGCCGAGCGGGATGGAATGCTGTATGTGCGTCCGGAAATGACAAAAGAGCAACTGACTGACACCATCGCCGCACGATTCGGGAAAAGCATTGCCGACAAAGTGGAATTACTGACTGCCGTGCGCGACATCGACCCGTCGACACGCATCGGTGCGTACAAGGTGGAAAAAGGAATGAGCGCACTGTCATTGTGGAAGGCACTGTCGTCGGGGGCGCAGACTCCAATTAAATTCACATTCAACAATGTGCGCACGGTGGATGAATTTGCTGAAAATGCGTCGAAACAACTGGCTCTCAAAAAAGACGACCTGCTGAAACTGATGACCGACAGCACTTATTGCCAGTCGCTCGGATTCAACCAGCAAACAATCCCAGCAATGTGCATCCCCGACACCTATGAAGTCTACTGGTCGATAACAGCCGACAATCTGCTAAACAAACTGAACTCGGCATACAAGGCTTTCTGGACAACCGACCGCGAAAAGAAGGCTCAGAATTTGGGTCTAACCAAGGTGGAGGTGTCAACATTGGCATCAATCGTCGACTCCGAAACCACCTATAAACCGGAAAAAGCCACCATAGCGCGGCTATACCTCAACCGTCTTGAGAGAGGCATGAAACTGCAAAGCGACCCGACCGCCAAGTTTGCAGTCGGCGACCCGACCCTGCGACGCATCACGCTGGAGCATATAAAAACGCAGTCGCCATACAACACCTACTTCGTGGAGGGATTGCCGCCGGGTCCTATCAGAATGCCTGAGAAATCAACACTCGACGCTGTGCTCAACGCGCCTCAGAACGATTATATCTATATGTGTGCAAAGGAGGATTTCTCCGGAAGCCACAATTTCTCAGCTTCGTATGCCGAACATCAGCAAAACGCCGCACGCTATCGCCGCGCGCTCGACCGCAACGGCATAAAATAAGAGCCGACAGGTTTATTATATCAACGGCATAGACAACTCCGCCTGCAAACATATTATGCGAGCGGAGTTGTTTATGATATGCTATTCTGGACACCAACTCGTGATAAAATAGGCGGCGCTTCGGGAAAGAAAATTGAGCAAGCTTGATATTATACATTCAATTTGCACTATCTTTGCATAAAAATATCTGCGATATGAACAAACCCGATGATTTGATTCTTTTAGGCTCTATGCCAATCCCCGACGCCCACATAGTCAAGGGCGTGCTGGATGAATACGGCATACCTTCGGAAATAGTTGGCGAAACGCTGTCGACAGTGTTCGCCATGCCAGGGACGTCTTTGGGAATGACCCGTATATTCGTTTTCCGCCGCGATATTGAGAAGGCACTCGAAGTGCTTGACAAACAAAAAAACGACAATCCAAAACAATGAGAATATTAAAATACGCACTGTCCTTCACGCTGCTGGCTGCAATGGCTGTCACAGCATCCGCCCAAAACTACTTCAACAGCCGCTCTCTGGCAAATAAGTTGAAGAAAGGGACAACACCCGAATGCAAAATCGTCGCTGTGGACAATTCGGAATTTCTTCTTCACACCGCCGACTCCATCGCCGCCCTCTCCGACATCAACCGCCCAAACATCATGTTTCTGCCAGTGGTGTTCACGTCATACAAGATGATGCAGCCGATGGCTCTGGAACAGCCCGACACTGTCGCATCGCTGACAAAACACGAAATGCCGACAATAGAAATCGACAATGAATGGATTGAAAACCTCTCTTGGCGAAACCGCTTCGAGAACGAGCATCTGCAACGTCTCGCCGTGGAATCGCCATGGCTCGTCCCCTACAACCTGAGCATGCTGCCCGAGCCTCCGAAACAATATGAGGCGAAACTCGACGTGAAGAAAAACATCCTTACCATCGAGGTGCGCAAACTTGAAGTTCCGGAAGCCGCTCCCGAGCATGATTTGAAACGCAAAAACTGGATACACGCCTTCGACGCCACGCTACAGTTCTCACAAGCGTATATGACCGACAACTGGTATCAAGGCGGCGAAAAAAACATCAACCTTCTGGCTCATCTGTGGTACAATTTGAAACTGAACCAAACACTGCACCCCCGCTTGCTGTTTGACCTGACCACACAATACAAACTCGGCGTCAACTCGGCTCCCGCCGATGAGTTAAGAGGCTACAACATCAACGAGGATTTGTTTCAATTGAACATGCAGTTCGGTGTCAAGGCAACCAAAAAGTTCTACTACAGCATGAACATGCAGTTCAAGACACAGCTGCTGCAAAACTTCCAGACCAACACGTGGAAGATGACGGCGTCGCTGCTCACCCCGGGCGAACTCAACGCCGGTATCGGTATGGCATACAGCACCAAGAACAAACGTGGCAACGTGGCGTTCGACGCCTCGCTGTCGCCACTTTCCTACAATATGAAAATGTGGCGCGCCAACTACAAGCTGCTCGACGACAACGGCGAAATGCTCCACCCCGACAAATTAGAGCATCAGGTCGGTTCGAGCGGCGAGGTGAAATTCGGATGGGCAATGACCCGCAACATCTCGCTCAGCTCGCGCATATTCGCGTTCTCCGACTATTCGTATCTGCAAGGCGACTGGGAAACCACTCTGAGCTTCTCAATCAACAAATTCCTGTCAACGCAGATTTATGCCCACGTGCGCTTCGACGACTCACAGAAGCTTTCCGACAGCAACAATTCTCATTGGCAATTCAAGGAAGTGTTCAGTTTCGGCCTTCAATATAAATTCCGATAAATGCGCCTCGCTGCCGCCTGCATACTGGCTGTATTCATTGCCTGCTTCCAAAGCGCAGCGGCAATTGAAATCCCCGACACAGCGACGGTGCTGCCGGGCTATGCCTCGCGCATCGACGCCATGCGCAGAATCCTCGACGGAACGACCGACAACCTGACCGGACTATGGAACTATCCAGAGGAACAAATGGTGGTGGCAATCAGGAAATCATCGGAATTCAACTATCAGCTTATTGCCGTAGAGGCGGAAAACGAAGCCATCGACTGCGGCACCGTAATCGGCTATCTGACCACAACGGCAAACAAATCAAAGATGCGGATGTGGCTCTACTCTGTGGTCGACGGCGACAGGCTGACATCTCCTGTGGAATGCGTGGCAGAACTGGGCAACGGATCGATACTCATCCAAAAACGACGTCTGAAAATGCACATATCCGTAAACCTGACGCGTTTTCTGCCATCGGTGTTCGGAGGAGTGAGGGTTTACCCTCAAATCAAATCGACAGAAATAACACCCGGTCTCCACAAAATTGAAGACAAAAAAGAAATCTTAATATTCTAAGACTATGCGTCAAGCGTTTATCATACTCTCTGCAGTCATTGCCCTTTTGGCGTCGGCCAAAACCAACACCACACGTCCTGTGGCAGGCATCTCGGAAAAGGCATTGTTGATGAAGACAATCAATGCGGAAAACGACACCGCTTCGTTTGCCGACAAAATAATCCTGTCGGGCTACAAGAAGACGGTCAACGACGCGTTTGAGTCGTTCTTTGTCGACAACCAGACGCCTTTCCTCATTTCACACCTGACGCTGAAGTTCCAGTATACAAACGCACTGACCGGACAAATCATAAAAGAAGCAACCTATGAAGTGCCATGCGACATTCCTTCCGGGCAAATGCGGCAGCTGAGCATCCGCACTTTCGACAAGCAGCACTCCTTCTACTATGCAAACTCACGCAAGCCCAACCGTCCGGCAACGCCCTACAGCATAAGCTACAAACTTATGGCATACGACATCCGCATCACAGTGGAGAAGTAGGTGTCACTTTTTCATTTTATGCAATTTGGAAAATTGCACGCATATCGCTAATTTTGCACTATAGTTGCCAAAACAACAATAGTTTATTTGTAAATGACAGATTCCACGAAACAAGCAATGCAGTGGGAACGCCTCATCTGCAACAAGCGGCTCGGAATGGAGCGCTACCGCACCTCGTCGGCACAAACGCGCAGCGATTTCCAGCGCGACTTTGACCGACTTGTCTTTTCATCCCCTTTCCGCCGATTGCAGAACAAGACGCAAGTGTTTCCGCTACCTGGCAGCATCTTTGTCCATAACCGCCTGACACACAGCCTGGAAGTGTCGAGCGTGGGCAAATCGCTCGCCAACGAGGTGTATATCCAGCTGCAACCAAAATATGCAGGCACTGCCGCCGCCGAGAAGCTCAGCCACATTGTTGAAATTGTAGGTGCCGCATGCCTTGCCCACGACATGGGCAACCCCCCTTTCGGACACTCCGGCGAACGCACCATAGCAACATACTTCTCAGAGGGGCGTGGACAAGCCATTAAGCCTCTGCTCTCCGACGCCGAGTGGAACGACTTTGTAAACTTCGACGGCAACGCCAACTCATTCCGCCTGCTCGCCCACCAATTCCGCGGACGGCGCGAGGGCGGACTTGCCATGACCTATTCATCGCTCGCTGCCATCGTAAAATATCCATACACGTCGACAACAACACCAAAACACGGCAAATTCGGATTTTTCAAGTCAGAACTCGACTGCTTCCGCATGGTTGCCACCGAGCTCGGGCTCATCAAGAAATCGGCCGACGTGTTTGCACGCCATCCGCTTGTATATCTGATGGAGGCTGCCGACGACATCTGCTATCAGGTGATGGACATAGAGGACGCCCACAAGCTTAAAATCTTAGGCATCGAGGAAGTGACCACATTGCTCACCGGATTTTTCAATCCCGAGCGCTGCAGGCACATAACCGGTGTGCTTGACAACATCGACGACGACAATGAGAAAGTGGCATACCTTCGGTCGTGTGTGGTGGGAGAATTGGTTGGCGAATGCGCAAAAGTGTTTGTCGACAACGAAGAATGCATCCTAAACGGTGAATTTGAGGGATGCCTGATCGACCACATATCGCCGGTGGCACGCAACGGCTACGCCGAATGCTCACGCACGGCTTGGAGAAAAATCTACAACTCGCCCGACGTTGTCGACATCGAGCTTGCCGGAAACCAGATTATCACGTTCCTGCTCGACCGGCTGATTGACGCAGTGCTGCTTCCTGAAAAAAACTATTCTCGCCTGTTGCTCAGCCGCATACCACACCAATACGACACCAGCTCGCCGACAACTTACGGCAAGATACAATCAGTGCTCGACCACATCTCCGGCATGACCGACGTCTATGCCCTCGACCTTTTCCGCAAGCTCAACGGCTTGAGCCTGCCGGCAGTATAAACAATATCAAAACTATGTACTTGAAAAGACTTTCAACCACAATAATTCTTATCACCATGACTGCGGTCGCAGCCATGGCATATAGCATTGAGGAAATACCCAACGTGCACCTGACCGACAAGACCCAATATGTGTCCAACCCCGACGGAGTGCTGCGCCAAGCCACCGTCGACAGTCTCAACCGAAGCATCGCCCACATTTGGCAGTCATCGTCGGCTGAAGTAGTGGCAGTGGTGGTCAACTCTATCGACGGCAACGACATCGACGACTATGCAACTGCACTGTTCCGCCATTGGGGCATCGGAAAGAAGGACAACAACAACGGCGTGCTGGTGCTTGTCAGCAAAGAAGAACGCAAAGCCGTGATACGCAACGGATACGGAGCCGAGGGCATTCTCCCCGACATCATCTGCGGACGCATAATCCGCGACAACATGGTGCCGCATTTCCGCGAAGGCGACTACGACGGCGGTATGCTTTCAGCGGTTGCCCGCATCGACTCTCTGCTCACCACCCCAGGTGCTGTGGCTGAGCTCAAATCAAAATACGAGAACGACGAGAAGCAAGAAAACTACCACCCATTCTACGGCTATCTGGCTCTGGCAGGGTCCGCAGCCGCAATCCTGCTGCTCTATGTGCTTTTTCTCGCATTCACACCGAGCATCAAAAGCCGTTTCGACCGCTACAACCGTCTTAACAAAATCAAACTACTGTACATCTGCGCCACATTCTTCACTCTCGGCATGGCACTGCCGGCACTGATTGTGCTGCTCGCCACAATGCACTATTGCCGCAACAGACGGCGTATATGCCAAAACTGCCACTCCAAGATGCACAAACTGCCTGAAGACGAAGACAACAAATATCTGACTCCGGCACAGGATCTTGAAGAACAGCTCGAATCGATAGACTACGATGTGTGGCTCTGCGACACGTGCGGCGAAGTCGACGTGTACCCATTCCCCAACAAGCGCACCATATACAGCGAATGTCAGCAATGCCACGCCCGCACATCGTATCTTGAAAGCGACCGCATTTTCTCACAGCCAGACACCACCAGCTGCGGCTACGGCATGCGCACATACATTTGCCGCAACTGCGGAAAGAAATCGGAAATCTACTACGAAATCCCCAAGACTGCTGCACCTGTGGTAATCCTTCCGATGGGTGGCGGCTCCAGAGGTGGTGGCTTCGGAGGCGGAGGAAGTTTCGGCGGAGGCTCCACCGGTGGAGGAGGCGCTTCTGGAGGCTGGTAGAAAGCAACTTAAAAGACGAAAGACAAACAACCAACTATTTTTATATTATCTATGAGACAATTATTGATTGCTTGCGTGGCACTGGCGGCAGCATTGCCAGCAGCGGCACAGACCACAAAGGAGGAAATGCTGGCTTCTCCTGAGAAAACAGCCGGCGTGTATTATGCCTATCCGGCTCCAGAGTCAACAGACCACTACACAAAAGCACCCAAAGGCTACACTCCATTCTACATCAGCCACTTCGGACGCCACGGCTCCCGCTACCTGATCAGCGACTCGGAATACACCAACCCGATGGAGACACTCGAACGTGCCGACAAAGCCGGCGCCCTCAGTCCGTTGGGCAAAGACGCACTCAAACGACTGCACGAAATCTATGCAGAGGCAGCCGGACGCAACGAAGACCTCTCACCGCTCGGCGTGCGCCAACACCGCGGTGTGGCAGAACGTATGTTCACCGCATTCCCTGAGGTTTTCAAGGGCGACCGTTCCATCGAAGCCCGATCATCCGTAGTGTTGCGCTGTGCCATGAGTATGGCGGCATTCGGCGACCAACTCAAGGAGCTCAACCCCAAATTGAAGATTTCCTACGAGTCGTCGCAGAAATACATGCCTTATCTGACCGGACGCACCGACGAGGCCAACGCTTTCTGCGGGAAGAAGGGCATCTGGCGCGCTGCCTACAATAATTTCCGGGCGTCGCAGACCAATGCCGACCGCTTTATCGCCGCTTTGTTTGCCGACAAGCAGTATGCCAAACAATATGTAGAGTCAAAAGAACTTATGTGGCAATTCTACTGGGTTGCAGCCGACCTCCAGAACATGGAGACACCGATACGTCTTTACGACCTGTTCACCAGCGAGGAGCTGTTTGACCTGTGGCAGTGCTTCAACTATCAGTTCTACTCCACCTGCGCCAACCACGCCGACTCAAACGGCTCTGTCCGCGACAGCTCGAAACCGCTGCTCCGCAACATCATTGAGAGCGCCGATGCAGCTATCGCCAATCCGTCGCAGGCAGCCACACTGCGTTTCGCCCACGACTCCAACATCACTCCACTCGCTGCTCTAATGGGCATCGAAACCTACGATGTGGCATGGCGCGAACCGGAAACTCTCTATCAGCACTGGACCGACTTCAAGGTTTCGCCAATGTGCGCCAACCTCCAAATCGTGTTCTTCAACAAGAAAGGCGGCACAACCGACGACATTCTCGTAAAAGTGCTGCTCAACGAGCATGAGGTGCATATCCCAGTAGCCACCACCCAGTTCCCTTACTACCGCTGGACCGACGTGCGTGCCTACTATGCCAACGTTGTAGGGATGTAGAAACAGCACGGGGTTTCAAACGACCCAAGACATAACGAATAAGACACGCCACTGCAAAAGTGACGTGTCTTATTCGCTTTATCTCCATCAATCAAACTCCCCCATCAACCATTTAAGAGCATTTATCCTCTTAATTCCGTCATAGTCGGCAGAAGGATCGTCGTCAAGAGTAAGTATATATTTCGGATATTGGTCGCTTATACGCTGCAGCGATGCCAGTTCCCGTTTCAATGTCATTTCATCCCTTACCGTTGCCGCCACTTGATAATAAACAATATTGCTTTCATCAATGGCAACAAAATCCACCTAAAGTGTCAAACTTAGGTTAAATCTATTAAAAAAACTCAAGCAAATCTTATATCTTACCAACTATTAATACCTTTGCACGCAATTTATAATCAATATAGTATTGTAGAAGTCTCCAGCTAAGGAGTCATTTTTACCTGCTAAGATTATTCTTATTCAAAAGGATAACTTATTATTTAAGAGAATAAATATGAAAGAAGAAACAGAAAGTTCTGTAGTCTGCCATCATCATCGAGTAGGCTTCCTGGGATTGCTCATAACATTAGGCATCGTGTTTGGAGATATCGGAACATCACCCCTCTATGTGATGAAGGCCATCCTCCATACAGGCGAAACCATCAACGAGAGCACTATCCTGGGCGCATTGTCCTGCATCATCTGGACACTCACCCTTCAGACCACCATCAAATACGTATGCGTGGCACTGAGAGCCGACAACAATGGCGAAGGAGGCATTCTTGCCCTCTATGCCCTGCTGCGCCGACTCAAGAACAAGTGGATTTATTTATTGGCTATCATTGGCGCAAGCACCTTGCTGGCAGATGGAATCATTACCCCAGCCATCACGGTTACCACAGCCATCGAAGGACTCGAAAGCATCAGTCCCAACCTGCCGGTCATCCCTATCACCCTTGCCATTATCACGATCATCTTCTTCGTGCAGCGCTTTGGCACCGAAAGCATAGGCAAGTCGTTCGGAGTCTTCATGCTGCTATGGTTCCTGCTGCTGGGCGTGACGGGAGCTTTCAGCATCGCGTCTTATCCATTGATACTGAAAGCTTTCAATCCCTATTATGCAGCCATACTGTTGGCCAAATCACCAGAATGGTTCTTGATTCTGGGTGCCGTATTTCTCTGTACCACGGGTGCTGAGGCACTTTACTCCGACCTGGGACATTGCGGCAGGAAGAACATCGCCATCAGCTGGGGTTTTGTTAAGACCATGCTCATTCTCAACTATCTAGGACAGGGAGCATGGGTGCTGAACCATGTGCCGACAGCGTTGTCCGTGAATCCATTCTTTTCCATCATGCCGCAGAGCCTACTGTTCTTCTCCATCATCATGGCCACGGGTGCGGCAATCGTTGCGAGTCAGGCACTTATCAGCGGAACCTTCTCCATATTGAGCGAAGCCATGAACCTGCACTTCTGGCCCCGCATGCGAATCAAGCATCCTACCCATGTAAAGGGGCAACTCTATATCCCGATGATCAACCTTGCCATGTACATCGGCGTGGTTATCATCATCCTGCTCTTTCGCGACTCCTCGCACATGGAGGCAGCCTACGGACTCGCCATCACCATCACCATGCTGATGACCACCCTGCTGCTCGGTTTCTATCTGCACAGCAAAGGCGTGTCGCGAATCCTCACGATATTGTTTATGGGCGCATACTGCACCATCGAGGTCATCTTTCTGACAGCCAACCTGTCGAAGTTTCTCGCAGGAGGATGGTGTACGGTGCTCATAGGCGGCATCCTGTTCCTGATGATGTATGTATGGGTGAGAGCCATGAAGATACGCCGCCATTATATCAGCGCCAAACCTCTGGACGACTATTATCAGATTATCTCCGACATCAAGACCGACGAGAGCATTCCCAAGTACGCCTCCAACCTTGTCTATATAAACCATGCCAACCAGGAAGGTACCGTAGACGACAAACTGCTCTACTCAATCATCAACAAGCAGCCTAAACGTGCAGACCATTACTGGCTTATCAACATGGAGTTTGCCGATACACCAGACACATTGGAATACAGCTGCGAAACCCTTGTGCCCGACACGCTTTACAGCATAACGATGCACATAGGTTTCCGCATAGAACCACGTGTGAGTCTATATCTGCGACAAGTGGTGGAAGATCTTGTGGCAAGCAAGAAGGTGGATTTAAGAAGCACCTATCCTTCGCTTCGCAAAAACAGAATCCCTGGCGATTTCCGATTCATCATCATTCATCGCATATATTATCCGGAGAGTTCCGGCAACCGCCAGCAGAACTTGTTGATGACTTTATACGCTCTTATCAGTAAGATAGGTATCGACGATTCAAAGGCATTGGGTCTCGACACTTCTATGGTGGTGGTAGAACGTGTGCCGCTCATAATCGACCAAAGCAATAGAAGCGTCAGGCGCATCATACAAATTGCGGAAGAAAAGTAAGTCCTGTCACAGGATAATATCCTTTCTTTTGTTGAAATACACAAGGTTCATTCAGCAAATCAAAAGTATTATATCTTAAATGTTGTAGATTTGTTGAAAGAGTATGATGATAAAGCTGTTGAAATTATTGCAAAAAAGGCAACACAAAAAATAGGATTTTCTGAAGAAGAAAGTATAAAATGCAAATAAACTGTGTTAAACCATCATTATTATAGCTTGACACAGTTTATTTTGCACTCTGTTCTATGAAGTTTTATCTATGCAGAAATATCTGTAGCCGTGTTTTACACATATACGGATATGTTGCTCATTAAAGGGTTTCTATAAATTTCTTAATACTTTCAAACTTATGTCTTGTATCTTGTAACATATCTTCTGAATTTATAGAACTCGAATAATAGTCACAAATCTGTCCATAATTTTCGTTATGCGCTAATTTTGCAGAGATTAGACCTATTATACATTGAGTATCAAATCCTGAACAGTTCGGATTTTGTTTATTCAGAGGTGGAGTATTGTACATCTTATCTATTGCATAAACATTATTGTTCGTCTCTAAATATTCCAAGCCAAATGATACTAAATTTATCATTTCTTTTTCAGTATTTTCTAAATCTCTTTTATTAAAAATAATAAATCGGTCTTGTCTATCATATTGTAATTGCCATTTTGAATCCTCAGTATATGTTCCATCATAAATTTTTCTCAACAGCAAGAGATTTATAAATGCTGTGTAATTTAAATGAAAACCATTGGCTTCGCAAATAGAATGAATCATTTTATTTTTTATTTGCACATATGGAAATAGATGAATTTCATCGCCCCATGAGTTATAATCAAAAGAAAATTGACTCTCATTATTTTCGTCATTCTTCTTTAGACAAAATTTCGTCTTATTTACTTTGAACCCATGGTTCAAGACACATGGGCTCAAAGTTGTTAATAATTCGTTTTTTATTTCAGATATTTTCATAATTCTTCCACATTAACATGAGAAACTTTTGTTTTTGTTGAGCCTGCATTTATTTTAGTCCCTTTTATACCAAGTCTCTCTGCTTTATGATAAGGGGAAAGTACGTATTTTTTATAAGTGATTGAGAATGAGGTAAGTTTTATCTCATAAAAAGAAGAGGTTACGAATTAGAAATAAACAGAATGTAGCATTCTGCTGTGATTTGCATAACCATCCTAAGAACTCTTTCGTTTGCAAAGGTACGATATTAAATCGGGGATAAAGAATGTTTTAAAATTTTTTATCCCCGATTTTTTGCTTGGATAAATCTGTTTTTATTAAACCATATTCTTCTCTATTCTTTGCTATATCCATTTCAATCCATTCAAACTTATGTTAAGCAATTGCCGACCTTTAATATTGAATTTCTTGACCTCATAGACAAAAAATGTTTCACACAAGGCAGACAAGTAGCGTTCCACTGTTTTTCTGGTCAATCTTCCTCCCATCAGCAGTCATTATGTCAGCGATACGTTTTGTCGAGAAGAACCGAAAGTTTTAGGCGTGACGCTCCTAAAACTTCCAAAAATCTCATAGTTTTAGGATTGCACGTCCACTTTTTTAGAACCCGGCATAGATAAACGGGGCTACATAGGCGGCACTGAACTCAATGATGAGCTGCAACAACAGGCAAAGCAGCAATAATTTGCCAAACCAACGCATCCCGACAAAGCGTCGCTCCGCCCACTCCGACATCCGGTCGGGCAGGAATATAAGCACATAGGCAGCAATCAGCATCAGCGTCCATACGGCACGTTCCCGCACGAATGCCTCTATTACTTCCGGTCTGAAATCCGTAAAAATGCGACAGAACATCACCGCCGTGTCGGCAAGCGAGACGCAACGGAACGGAAGCCACATAACCGTGACAAAAACAAACGTAGCGGCTATCCACACCTGCCGCGGCGCACGCAACCGCGACACCAGCGGTGAGAATGCCTTCTGCACAACCAATGCCATGCCGTGTGCCACCCCCCAGACCACAAACGTAAAGCCGGCGCCATGCCATGCCCCGCCCACAGCCATTGTCAGCAGCAGGTTGAATCTCGTGCGCCACCGTCCGCAGCGGCTGCCTCCAAGCGGAATATAGATATAATCGCGCAGCCACGATGACAACGAAATGTGCCATCTGCGCCAAAACTCCGTGATGCTCACCGACTTATATGGCGAGCGGAAATTAAGCGGCAATTCGATACCGAGCGTGCGGCTCATGCCGATGGCGATGTCGGAATAACCTGAAAAATCAAGATATATCTGCGCGCTGTAGCCCAGCAGCGCGAGCAAAGCCTCCGTGCCGCTATAGCCGGCAGGATTGTCAAAAACAAGGTTGTTGAACTGCGCCAGATAGTCGGCCACCACCGCCTTCTTCAGCAGTCCTTTCATCATCAGAAACAGTCCGGCATACAGCATAGGGGGCGTGATGCGGCGGTTGCCCTCCAACTGCGGAAAAAACTCCGCCGCACGCACAATCGGTCCAGCCACAAGCACCGGGAAATATGTGAGATAAAACACATAGTCGAGCATACGCCGCGGAGCGATTATCACGCCACGGTAGACATCGACCATATAACTGACCGAACGGAACGTGTAGAACGAGATGCCCACAGGGACAACGAGGTCTGTCAGCCGGAAGTTTGCACCGACAATCGATGCCACCGACTGCATCATTCCCCCGTCGCACTTAAACCACACAAGCACTCCCACCGACAACAGGACACTGCAAACGAGCAATGCCCGACGGCGGCTGCGACTGCGGATATGCGACAACCATACCGACAACCAATAGTCGACCACGGCTTTGACAAGCACCGACAATGCAATCAATCCGCCCACCTTATAGGCAAACAGCAGACTGAATGCCACAACAAACGCCATCATTGCCGACCGCCGGCGATAAAGCAACCCATAGATTGGATAAAACACAAGAAGCACCAGCCAGAAAGCCTCGCTGTCAAGAAATGCGCCAAAGGTGCTGGATATGTCGGTGAGCCGGTCAATCATCTGGTGTAAGAACTATGGTTTTCACTGGTTTGGCACTGCGTTTGTGCGGAACGTCAAGGCGCATCGGGCATACCGATTTTGTGGAAATCCACACCGCCACACTGTCCATCCACACCGCCGCGGCTTCGCGCGTCGGATGAGCACCGTCGGAAGCGCGGTCAAGACTAAGATTTGAAGAAAGGAAGAAATGCCCGTTGCCCACCTTTCCGGCAATCAGGCGGTTGATGCCCGTGTCTGGCTTCCAGTTTGGAGGACCGATCCAGACAAATGGCAATCCGCCGATATCGGCAATGATGGAGTCGACCATCGCCGCACGGCTGCGTTCCACATTGCGCACAAACAGCTCGTTGCCTCCAAGACACACCACAATGTAACCAGGTTTGAATTTTTCAATATATGCCCTCAACTTATGTGTCGCGCCCCATTTTTCGGTTGTCGACCCATACCAAATCACCGTGTAAAGCGAATGCCCGTTTTCTTCAGCATAGGCAGCCAGACGCGGCGACAATCCCTCCAACATAGAATCGCCCACAAAGAGCAGCGTATACTTGCACGTATCGGTTGCGGCAACGTTCTTTTCAGACACGGCAACACTCCTGACGGCTTGACCGCCGACTTCGGGAGATGTCTTTACCTTAGCCATCTGATGCCCGAAAATCCGCAAGTCGTCAAACGTTGACAACAGCATAATCACGGCAAATGCCGTTGCCAACAATGCCCATAATCGCGCGTATGGCCATTTCATGGTCTTCTATATATTATGGGAACACAGCCCCTCGTTTCCTTGTCAATCCACGGTCGTCACCCTATTTGCCGTTTTTAATCTCAAGCGCTTTTATTTCAGCACGTTTGATGCTCTCGGGATTATTCTTGTCGATGCCGTATTTCTCCGGCGCAGGAATGCGCAGCTCGGCTCCGACAGGCAAATTGTCGGGATCGGCGATTATATCTTTGTTGTCCAAGTAAATGTATACCCAGAAAGCGTAATGTCCGTAGAATTTGCGGGAAATGTTACTCAGATATGCCGTATTGGTAACCTTGAACGTCTGTTCAGCCTTCTTGCTCTCCTTCTCCGGCTCAGCCGTTTTTTCCTCAGACTGTTCCTGCGGCTTCTCCACGGCAGCCGTCGAGTCGGAATCCACCGCAGCCACCTTGGCAGTGTCATCGGCAATTACAGCAGGCTGAGACGACGGTTTTTTGACAACTCCGAACAGACAGAACCACGCAACGGCGGCTACAACCGCAGCCGTCACGAATCCGGCAAGGAATCCCCAAGCGAAACGGCATCCGCCACGTTTCGGCTGTGGCTCATCATCATATTCTTCCTCCACTGTTTCCTCCACTTCTTCTTCGGCAGTTTCTTCCGTCTCTTCCTCAGCTGTTTCCTCAGTCACAGTCTCATCATCGGCGTCAGTCTCAGCAGTGTCTTCTTCTTTTTCCTCTTCGCTGTCAGCCTCACTCTCTTCAAGCCCGTCAGTCTGACTTTCCTTTTCCTCCGGCTCCGCTCCGTCGTCAGGATTCTCATCCGCCACGTCCTCTGTTCCGGCTGTCTCATCAGCAGTTGTCGCCGCCTCCTCTTCGGCAGCGTCAGGAGTCTCATCCTCCGCCACTGGCTCATCGCCGTCGAAATCATCGGCAAGCTCTATCGCCTCAAAACAATCAAACGCACTGTTGATTGCAGCGGCCGTATCCGGGTCGGCGACAAAGCGCACCTCGCCGCCATCCACATCGAAGCGGCCCACACCTTTAAGCGTCACCGACTCACCATCCATCAGCCGTTCGGCAACAATGGCAAACAATTCTTTGACAAAAGATTGGCACAAAGCCTCCGACGTGTCGGTCTCATGCGACAACGCCTTGACAATGTCCTGCAACACAAGTACTCGGTTACTCATCGCCGGCTTCTCCTTTCCCCGCAATGCGGGTTTTAAGCCGAGTGCCCGGCACAAACGTCATTCTTATTTCGGGCGGATAAAGCATCCTGCGTCCAGAGGCGGAATCCACCTCCACACGCTCCATCAGCTTCTCCCCCTCAAACTTGCCGAAACCCGGCACAGCGACCGTCTCGAGAGCGCCGCAATGCTCCTTCAGCAAAGAGGCAAAACCGTCGGCAAGAGCCTCCACATCAGCCTCTCCACGCTCCAAGCGTCGTGCCAGTTCAGCGACAATATCCTTATGTTGCATTTCTTTTTTTTCCATTGTAATGCAAATGTAGTGTTTTTCCACGAACCTGCAAAATGGCAGTCACCTCGTGACACAACGACCGCCACAACCGCCATATTGACACCATCCGCACGCTGGCACATTTTTGGCAGAAACCAATAGTGACCGCTTGAAGGAGTGGCAAGTAAACAACTGATAAATAAATATATAAAAAACAAACAACTATGATGACCGAAAAATTACAAAAAGAGCTTAACGTGCAGATCAATGCAGAGATGTGGTCTTCAAACCTTTATCTTTCAATGGCATTTTATCTGAAAAACAAAGGTCTTGACGGATGCGCCAACTGGCTGATGAAACAGTCGCAGGAAGAACTTAACCACGCTTACGAGATTGCCGACTACCTGAGCAAACGCGGAGAGAAAGCAGAAGTAGGTATGGTCGATGTCGTTCCTACAGGCTGGGGCGATGTGGCAGAAGTGTTTAAAAACGTCTATGACCACGAGTGCCACGTGTCGAAACTCATCGACGAGCTCGTAGATGTGGCATCGGCAGAAAAAGACAAAGCCACCCAGGATTTCCTTTGGGGATTTGTCCGCGAGCAAGTGGAGGAAGAAGCCACTGCAAGAGACTTGGCAGAGAAATTCGCAAAAGCCGGCGAGGCTGGCATCCTCTTCCTCGACTCTCAGCTTGCACAACGCAAATAAACGCATGAGAAAATAGAAGCATAAAATTTGGTTTGGGGCGGGATTCATCCTTTTGGTTGAGTCCCGTTTTTTTTATTACCGGTCACTCCACCCGGTAATTTTTCATCAAAGGACTCAAATATTCCGCAAATTCTGACTAAATTTGCGGAAACATCTAATTTGGCTTTTATGATCAACTTCGAATGCGACTACACCGAAGGAGCGCATGCAAGCATCCTTCAACGACTTGCAGAGACCAACATGGAGCAGACCCCCGGATACGGCAAAGACCGCCACTGCGAGAATGCACGCCAAATCATCCGACGCGTCTGCAATGCCCCCGATGCCGATGTGCATTTTCTCGTCGGCGGCACACAGACAAACAAAACCGTCATAGCCTCCATTCTGCGTCCATACCAGGGAGTGATATGTGTGGAAACCGGACACATCGCCGTGCATGAGACCGGTGCCATCGAGTCGACAGGACACAAAGTAATCACCGTGCCAGGCATCAATGGAAAAATCACCCCACAACTGATTGAGCAGGTGTATCGCCGCCATTTCGACGACAAAGGGTTGGAGCACTGCGTGCAGCCAGGAATGGTCTACATCTCGCAGTCGACCGAAGTGGGTACGGTCTACCATCTCAACGAACTTGAAGCCATCAGCGCGATGTGCCGCAAGCTTGAATTGCCGCTGTTTCTCGACGGAGCACGTCTGGGCTACGGACTCGCCGCCAGCGACAACGACACGTCGCTCGCCGACATCGCTCGCCTCTGCGACGTGTTCTACATCGGTGGAACAAAAATCGGAGCACTTTTCGGCGAAGCCGTTGTCATAACCAACCCGTCAATCACGCCGGGATTCAGATACATGATAAAGCAAAACGGCGGACTGCTTGCCAAAGGACGCCTGCTCGGCATCCAGTTTGAGACGTTGTTTGAAAACGACCTCTACATGCAGCTGTCGCGCCACGCCGTCGAACAGGCGATGCGCATACGCTGCGCGCTCGAGGCGAAAGGTGTGGCTCTTGCTTATGCTTCGACCACAAACCAGCAATTCCCCATACTTCCCGACAGCGTAATCGAGCATTTGTCTGACCGCTACATCTTCTCCACAACGGAGCACCTCACTCCAGGAATGACGGAAGTGCGCATCTGCACCAGCTGGGCCACGCTGTCGGAAAATGTAGACCGTCTGATCGACGACCTCGACAAAGCATTGTAACATCTTTTCGAAAAAAATAAGGGTCATCACCCCCCTAAATGAAGCGAGGCTGCATCTTTCGACGCAGCCTCGCTTTTATTATGTTTTTTTAGGAATATTAATCGATTTCCTCATCAGCCTCGTAACCGCCCATTTCGCGGAGAGCGTTCTTGAGCATTACGTACTGCTGGAACAAGTGGTTTACAGGCACCTCGCCCTGAGTGTAGTCGTGCATCGGGCTCTTGAGGAAGAAGCTCAAGAAGCGCTGAGTGCCGTAGCGTCCTGCGCGTGCAGCCAAGTCGCTGAGCAACACGAGGTCAAGGCAAAGAGGAGCAGCGAGGATAGAGTCGCGGCAGAGGAAGTTGATTTTGATCTGCATTGGGTAGCCCATCCATCCGAAGATGTCGATGTTGTCCCATCCTTCCTTGTTGTCGTTGCGCGGTGGATAGTAGTTGATGCGCACTTTGTGGTAGTAGTCTTTGTAGAGATCAGGCTGATTCTCAGGCACGAGGATTGACTCCAAAGTAGACAATTTGCTGACTTCCTTAGTGTGGAAGTTTGCAGGCTCGTCGAGCACAAGACCGTCGCGGTTACCGAGGATGTTTGTAGAGAACCATCCTGACAAGCCGAGGCAACGGGTTCCGATGATAGGAGCAAAACCAGACTTAACCAAAGTTTGACCAGTCTTGAAGTCCTTACCGGCGATAGGCATCTTGGTTTTTTCAGCGAGCTCCCACATAGCAGGGATGTCGACAGTGGTGTTAGGAGCACCCATAATGAAAGGAGCGCCTTCAGAAAGAGCTGCGTAAGCGTAGCACATAGAAGGAGCGATGTGCTCTTTGTCGTCAGCCTTCATAGCTGCTTCCAAAGAAGCGAGAGAGCCGTGGATCTTCTCGTCTACCGGAACGTAGATTTCAGTAGAAGCCGCCCAAAGCACAACGATACGGCTGCAGTTGTTTGCTGCCTTGAAGTTGCGGATGTCTTCGCGAACCTGCTCCATCATATCCCAACGGTTAGCGCAAGTTTTCACGTTGTCACCGTCAAGACGTTTTGCATAATTATGGTCGAAAGCCGCCTTCATAGGAACGATTTTAACCAATTCGTCCTTAACCGGCTCTATGTCTTTTTCTTTAAGCACCTCAGCGTTGATAGCCGACTCGTATGCGTTTGCAGGATAAACGTCCCAAGAACCGAAAACGATGTCGTTCAAATCTGCCAAAGGCACGATGTCTTTATAGTGAAGATATTTCTTTTCAGCACCGCGGCCAACGCGGATTTTGTCGTATTGTGTCATTGAGCCCACTGGTTTAGCCAAACCTTTACGAGCCATCAATACACCTGTCATAAATGTTGTTGAAACGGCACCAAGACCTACTACAAGTACGCCAAGTTTGCCTTCTGCTTTTTTAACGTTGCAATTTTCCATTTTTCAGAATATTTTTCTTTTGAGTTGTTTTCAAATTTGTCTTGCGGACCAAAATCCACGGGTCAAAAGTACTGCTATTTTCCTGAATGCAAAATTATTTTTAAATAAATAAATGGTCCAAATGGTCTAAACTTTGGTAAAAAAGGGCGCAATCAGATAATATTTGTTAAATATTACCTGATTACGCCTTATTTTGTAAAAATCCCTAAACGAAGCGTTTTTCGATTTCCTCGAGTTTTTTGATTATTTCGGGATGCGTGACGGCATCTTCCTCCGCCGTCCATCCTTTTCCTTTGAGCCACGCCACCTGGCATCCAATAGACTCAGCCGGCACGATATCCTTCTTATAGCTGTCGCCAACGACAAGCACATTCTCTGCAGGGACGCCAAGAGCCTCCACACCGAGCGCGAAAATGCGCGGATCGGGCTTTCGTATGCCAACCACAGCGCTTTCAACAACCTTTTTGAAATAGCGTGCCAAGTCGAAATCGGCAAGCACCGTCTCCACATTGCCGTAGAAGTTGCTGACGAGCACCATCGGCACCCGCTCATACACAAACTCCAACACCGGACGCGCCTCCTCAACCGATTCCTTCGCACGGTTATAGCAATAGCGCGCCACGGCAAGCGCCTTTTCCTCCACGGGATAATCAGAAGGGAGCACTGCATTTTCAACGAGGTTGCCTATCTCGATACGCATCTTGATGAGCAACAGGTCGTAGAAATTATGCTCGGGCAGTATATGGCGAGTCTTCGCCAGCTCACGCTCCGCATAGACGTAGCAGTCGCGGAACTGCTCCTTCGTCACCTGCACACCAGCCTCGCGGTATCCGTCCCAAATCACTTCGCTCCAATGGTCGCCACGGCTGTCGATTGTGCCGCCGTAGTCGAAAATCACACCCTTAATATCAGTATTTGCCATTTTCAACCTCCTCCGTAAATTTACGGCACATGCGCTCATGCCGCCAAATCATATATACAAGCATCAGATTGAGCACGACCAGCTCGAAAGCGAAATAGAGCCACGGCATCTTGACGAGCAGCGAGCATACAAGCGCTATCGAACGCAGATTGAACGACAGCCAGTTGGTGTATTTCATCAACGGCTTGCTGCCGGCACGGAACACGTCGCGGAACGACTGCGACACCTCACCCTCGCCAAAACGTTTGCGCAAGGCGCGGCGCAGTTGCTGCATGCGTGGCGTGAGCACCTCCTGGTTTGCGGTATAGTTGCGGTAGAAGAACATCGTGGTCTTCTTCCAGAAGTTTCCCTTCCATGGCACAGCGGCATACGCCTTGTCAAGCTGTTCCACGCTGTCGAGCTCACTTCCTTCTTTTCCTTTCAAGAAATACAAGTGGAACTGGCGATAATAGTCGGCAGCTGCAGCCTGTTTCGCATGGCACAGACCTGCGGCTACGGCTATCGCCCAAATGACCCACTGGTGTTCCTCAAAGAACACGCTGGTACAGTTTTCACGGAAGCATATAGCCAAATAGATCGCCACAAACCAGAAGTCGCCGCTCAGACCGTCGAGTATACGACCGAGGCGTGAGTACTGCTGCGTCATACGCGCCAACTGACCGTCGGCACTGTCGAAAGAGTTTGCCCAAACGAGCAACAACACCCCCACAATATTCAGCCAAAGGTCGTTGAAATAAAACATCACGCCAGCCGCCACACCTATAAATATAGAAGCAATCGTAATGGCGTTTGGCTTGATGCCGAGTTTCGCACACAGCACAGCCCACATATAACCTATCGGGCGATAGAAACAAAGGTCGATAGTTTCCTCCGTGTCCATCGACTTGAGGGTGTCTTTATAAGACGCTTTCAATTCTTTTATATTCATCGGCGTCGTTATTTAAGTTTTGATTTGACATAATTCAGCACCGCCTTGGCAATAAACGGAGCAGCCTCGTTGCGGCAAGGCGCGAAACTTGGCCAGTCGTTGAAATCGATGATGCGGATGTCGCCTTCCGGCGACACGATGCAGTCGCCGCCATAAATCTCCACGCCGAGAGCCTCGGAAGCGTCGTGGCAGATGTCCTTCAAGCGCTCGATGTCGAAATCAATGCCTTTCGACTTGCCGTTGATAGCCTCAAGTCCATATTTACTGTGTCCCTCGTCGAAAGGATAGAACCAGAAGAAGAACGGCGAGTTATGGATGCCGTAGAATTTTATAAGGTCGCCCACAAGATGACGGTTGATTACCGCACGCTTTATGCCGCGGTAGAAATATTCCTGCAGCACCTCCTGCGCCTCTTCCGCATGGCGCACATAGCTCACGTCCTCCTTATGCATGGCATGGAAGTCGCCGCGCTTTATCCAGCAGTTGTTGATGCCCGCCTTTCTCAGCTGGCTTACCACAGCCTCGTCGGTGTTGACAATAACACTGTCGGGATACGGAATGTTGTGCCCCATCAGAATGCGTGTCATGCGCTCGCGTGTGCAGTTCTCAATGCCGTAGCCCGAGTTCACCACAATGCAACCATCGTCCTCCATGTCCTGAAGGCGTTTTATCGACTCCTGTTCACGGCACATATTGAGGATTACGCGCTCCTTCACTTTGCCGCTGTTGAATTGCTCCTCGCTGTAGATGTTGACCGTGCAACCGCGCTTGCGCAGCTGGTCTGCCGTAGCGTTGAAAATCGCAGCGTCGTTGCCGATATGGTTTGGCGAGTAAGCGCCGGCTCTCATAATGCCGGCAATTGTTATTTCTGCCATTTGTATGTTGTTTCTAAACTTTATTTGCTGTTGATGAAATTTTCCGCCTTCTCAATGTCGCCGGCATGGTCTACATCAAGAATTTTCCCCATCGGATACGCCTTCAGTCTCAGACCCGCGTCGACGAGCGCGCGCTGGAAGTTGCGCATACGCGCCACGCCTCGCTCCATGCAGTCGGCAAGCACATCGATGGCTTTCTCATTGAGAGCGTATATGCCTCCCGAAATGTATTTTGCGCCATCATATCGCTCGTCGCGGAAAGCCGTGATGTTCAAATCGTCGTCGGTCTGCACATACAGGGGCTTCTCATCGTCGATATAGTCGGTCACCGCCATCATTCCGTCATAACGTTCATCAGCCTCCATCGCCTCGATATATGGACGGAAATCCTGTTCGCGGAAGATAGTGTCGACCGTTGTCAGGCAGAAGCGTCCTTTCGGGATTACCCTTGAAAGCTCGAAAAAGCTGTGCATCGAGCTCGGAGTTGTCTTCACCACCAGGTTCAGCGGGATGTCGAGCGAGAGGCTCTCAATATATTCGCGCACCTCAGTCATCTGCTCGTTGACGATTATGCTGATGCTCTCCGCATTACAGCGGCAGAAAAGATTTATCAGGCGGCCTATCATCGGTTCGCCACAGATGTCGACAAGCGGTTTTGGTTTTGCCACGCCCTCTTGTGCGAGACGCGAACCCTCGCCGGCAGCTATTATCGCATAGTTCATTTTTCTTTCGTTTTTAAGCGTTAAGGATTTCCGACGACTCATCATCGTCCTTTGTCAAGTCGAGCACCTCCTTGTCGCCGCTCTTGTCGTAGTACTGGCGACGCAACGGATGTGCGTTCATTTCATAAAAGCGCGTGCGGTTTCTGAAGATGTCGATAGCCTTGAAAATCGCAGAGCGCAGCGAGGCCTCGCTTGCCTGGTTCTTTCCGGCGATGTCATATCCAGTGCCGTGGTCGGGCGAAGTGCGCACATACGGGAGTCCGGCAGTGAAATTCACGCCGTCGTCCATCGCAATTGTCTTGAACGGAGCCAGACCCTGATCGTGGTACATGGCAAGCACACCATCGAAGTGCGTATACTGCCCGCTGCCGAAGAATCCGTCTGCGGCATACGGTCCGAATGCCATGATTTTTCTTGAATAAGCCTCTTCAATGGCAGGCGTTATCACCTCCTTCTCCTCCGTGCCGAGCATACCGTTCTCCCCGGCATGCGGATTGAGCGACAGCACAGCGATGCGCGGCTTTATGATGTCGAAATCCTTTTTCAAGGAATCATTGAAGATTTCAAGTTTCTCCACGATGGCATCTTTTGTTATCGCCTCAGGCACCTGAGCCAAAGGCAAGTGGGTGGTGACCAGCGCCACGCGCAGATGGTCGTCGAAAAGAATCATCAGCGCTTTGTTGCCCTCGCCGATGCGCGACTCCAAAAACTCCGTGTGACCCGGAAAATGGAAATCGTCGCCCTGGATGGAGTCTTTGTTGATAGGCGCCGTCACCATTACGTCGATGATGCCGTTGCGCAGGTCGTCGGCAGCACGTTTCAGCGCAGCCAGCGCAGCCTTTCCGGCAGCCTCGCTCGGCGATCCGAGCTCGATTCTCACCTCACCGTCGACCACTTCCACCAAGTTGTTGACACCGTCGGCGGCATCCTCCGCCCGCGGCACAAGCGTGAAGTTCACGTTTCCCATCTCCAAAGCCTTGCGATGGTATGACAGCGCCTTCGACGAGCCATAAACAATCGGCGTGCACAGATCCGTCATCAAAGGATCCTCAAGCGCCTTCATTATCACTTCATATCCAATCCCGTTGATGTCCCCGTGGGTAATGCCAACGCGTATTTTTTTGTTCTGAGCCATATTATGCATTTTTTTCAATCTACAAAAATACGAAAAATCTGCGAGATAGCGAGAATTTAACAAAAAAGTAGTGTCAGGCGGTCAATATCACGCTGAAAATTCGTATTTTTGCAGACTGATTGCAAACAATGCATACGAGGCAACTGTATTATTGCCAACATTTTGATGTTCAATGCGTAAGAAATGGACAATTCAATAAAGCAACATCTGCTCGACCACCGCTACCTGCGGATGGCTCAGATATGGGCGGAAAATTCATATTGCCGGCGACGCCAAGTGGGCGCGCTGCTGGTCAAGGACAAAATGATTATCTCCGACGGGTTCAACGGCACTCCTTCGGGCTTTGACAACGTTTGTGAGGACGAGACCAACCACACCTACCCATACGTGCTCCATGCCGAGGCCAACGCCATCACGAAAGTGGCGCGAAGCAACAACAGCAGCGACGGCGCCACGCTCTATGTGACCGACTCGCCATGCATCGAGTGCGCCAAGCTGATAATCCAAGCCGGCATCAAGCGCGTGGTCTTCTCCAAGCTCTACCGGCTCAGCGACGGACTCGACCTTTTGCGCGAGGCAGGAGTGGAATGCTCTTTTATCAACACTGACACTGAAGCGGAAAACAATCTATAACAAACAACAATAGAATGAGAATTAAACATAATTCCATAATTTGGTATCCATTGGTTATCTCGATAGCGATTGTGCTCGGTATCGTCATAGGCAACTACATATCAACAAAAAAATTCACACTCGACAAAGACCGCAAGATCAATGCCGTGCTCAACCTGATCCAAAGTGAATATGTCGACTCCATCGACGTGAAGGACCTTGTGGAGCAAGCCATTCCGGCAATCATCGGCAACCTCGACCCGCATTCATACTACATTCCCGCTTCAGACATCCGTGCAGAGAACGAGAAACTCGACGGCTCGATGAGCGGCATCGGCGTGTCGTTCTTCATGATGAACGACACCGCCAACGTTGACCAAGTGATTCCCAACGGACCGGCGGAAAAAGTGGGAATGCTTGCCGGCGACCGCATAATCTCGGTCAACGGAGAGTCGATTGTCGGCGGCACACTGACGGCAGAGGGCATTCGCAGCAAAATCCGCGGAGAGAAAGGCACGAAGGTGAAAATCGGAGTGAAACGCAACTCTTCCAAGAAAACGCTCACCTTCACCATCACCCGCGACGACATCCCGATGAACACCATCGACGTGTCGTATATGCTTGACGACAAGACAGGATACATCAAAATCGCACAGTTCGGAAAGAACACATACGATGAGTTTTTCGCAGCGTTGTCGAAGCTGAAGAAAGACGGCGCCTCCCGCTACATCGTCGACCTCCGCGGCAACCCCGGCGGATATATGGAAATGGCTATCCTGATGGTCAACGAATTTTTGGAACAGGGCGAACTTATTGTCTACACAAAAGGACGCAAAGAGCGTGAGGACATACAGGTGTGGAGCGATGACCAAGGCTCATTCCACGACGCTCAGGTTGCCGTGCTGATCGACGAGTATTCGGCAAGCGCCAGCGAGATTATGGCAGGAGCGTTGCAGGACAACGACCGCGGACTTGTTGTGGGTCGACGGTCGTTTGGAAAAGGACTGGTGCAGAAGCAGATTTACCTGCCCGACAGCAGCGCAATCCGTCTGACCATAGCCCGCTACTACACGCCGTCGCACCGATGCATACAGAAAGACTACACGCTTGGTGACGAAGACGACTACTCAAAGGAGCTCTACGACCGATACTCCCACGGCGAGCTCTACAGCGCAGACAGCATCAAGGTGGACAAAAGCAAGATTTTCCGCACTGCCAACGGAAGAATCGTATATGGTGGCGGAGGAATCGTGCCCGACATATTTGTGCCCAACGACACCACTGGTATCACCACATACTACCGTGCCGTCGCCAACCTCGGGCTGCTGCAGCAGTATGTCTACACCTACGTCGACATCAACCGCGACCAGCTGAAAAACGTCAAGACCGTCAAGCAGCTGATGGGCATGATGCCGTCAGACGACGCCCTGACATACGATTTTGTATGCTATGCCCGCGACAACGGCGTGCCGATGCGTTGGTACTACATAAACCTTAGCCGTTCGCTGATAGCACGCCAGCTGCGTGCCCTCGTGATTCGCGACGTGCTCGGCTCAGAAGAGTTCTACCGCTATTACAACCACACCGACAATACAGTCAACGCCGCCTTGAAAGCGCTCAACGACGGCAAGGGCAAGTTTCCAATCACTCTGACAAGCACCAAGAAAAAGAAAGGGAAACGGTGATGGCTACAAAAACCGACATCAGGCGCGACATCCGTCAGCTCAAGCGCATGCTTACCGATGAACAGAAGGCAATTGCCGCCAGCAAATGCTTCTCACGGCTCGAGCGATGCCAGGAGTTTATCGATGCCGACCGCATACTCGTCTACGCCTCCCTGCCCGATGAAATCTCCACCGATGAATTCATCAGCCGCTGGTATGGCAGAAAGCAGATTTTCCTGCCGCGCGTCAACGGCGACGACCTTGACATACTGCCCTACCGACCCGGCGACACCGCAGAGGGAGCATTCGGCATCGACGAACCAACGGGCAACGAATGCCGCGACATTTCAGAGATTGACCTTGTTGTGGTTCCGGCTATGGCATTCGACCGCCGCGGCAACCGTCTCGGACGCGGACGCGGATTCTACGACCGTCTGCTGCACAACGCCACCTGTCCGCTGATAGGCGCCGCCTACGCCATCCAGATAGTGGAGCACATTCCGGCAGAACCTCACGACATAAAGATTCCAACAATCGTCACCGACGAAGAAACCATAAGAATTCAGCAATATGGCATTAGTAACTCCTGACACCAAGCTTTGCGAAGTGATTGTCGACGAGCCTTCGGTTGTCCCAGTAATCAACCGCTTCGACATCGTGCTCGGTGTGGGCGACCGCACCATAAAGTCAATCTGCAAAGAAAAAGGCATCGACACATCATTTTTCATCACAATCCTGAACGCGTTCATCCACGAATCGTTTTTTCTGGAAAATGTGACCGGAGCTTTCAATGCCGGCGACGTGGTCGACTATCTGCGCAAGACAAACAACTCCTACCTGCGCAACCAGCTGCCAAACATCGAGCGTCATTTCGCAGCTCTCATATCGCGCAGCGACTCAAACAACAACCTTCCGTTGCTGTTTAATTTCTACAGAGAGGTGAAAACGGAGATAGAGCGGCGCATCGACAGCGACAATCAGTGGTTTGACGCCATAATCTCTGCCGAACAGTCGAACTCAGAAGTTTCTGTTGCCGGCAATGCCGTACAGGCGGAATCAGACTCAATCGAGGACAAATTGAGCGACTTGATAAACATGTTTGTGATTCATCTGCGTGGCGACTACGACCGCAACCTTTGCCACGCTGTGCTTTTCGCCGTCATCAGTCTTGAAAAGGACATTCGCCAGAACAACCGCATCCGCAACCGCGTGCTCCGACCGCTTGTCGATGCGCTCAACTCGCGAAACTCTTAACGACGTGACGCTATGACAAATCTGAATGTCAGAATCATCACCGACGACACGGCTGTGGCAATAGGCCTGAAACAGACTCTTGCCAATATGTTCGACGTGGAGACTTCGTGGACAAGACCATCGGCAGTGGCAGCAGAACCCGACATTGCCGCCGACCTGTTTATTGCCGACGCCGACGCCTTCGCCTCCCTGCCGGGATTTTTCATCCCTAAGCGCAACCGGCTTGCCCTGCTGTCCAACTCAACCGACGACAATATCGGCTTTACGCTCAACCGCCATTGCGACGAGGCTGCATTTCTAAAGCAACTCGGCGACATAATCGAGATGTCGCGCCACAACCGCTTAGACGGCAACGAGCTGTCGCAACGTGAAATCGACGTGCTTTGCCTGTTGGCAAAAGGGTTGACCAACAAAGAAATAGCCGACCGTCTGTTTATCAGCATCAACACCGTATTGACCCATCGCAAGAATATTTCAGCCAAACTCGGCATACGCAGTATCTCCGGACTGAGCGTATATGCCATAATGAACGGCTACATCACCGACATACCAGACATCTAAAATCCCTTTTCATTCGCCATTTTTTTGTATTTTTGCACTATCAATCGATTATGGAAGAGAATACAAACAAAAACATATCAGAGAAAACAGCGACAGAAAAGGCTGCGAAGCCAGTAGACAAGCGTATACCTCGATGGCTTGCACTAACACTGAAAACGGCAGCATGGACTGTCGGGTCGGTGGCGGCGCTGCTGGTAATGGCGCTGTGCCTGACGGTGTGGATTCTGACACCCGACCGGCTGACACCTATTGCCGAACGCCTTGCCAACGAGAACCTCAACGCGGATGTTAAAATCAAGCGTATGGAACTGACCGTATGGAAAACGTTCCCATACATGACCATCGACGTCGATGGTCTAAATGTGCGCTCTCGCACGCTCGACAAGCATAAGGCTTCGCTGCCAGCAGGCGTAGACTCGCTGCTCGACGTGGGCTGCATGCGCGCACGGTTCAATCTTGCGCGTCTTGCATTGATGGACGTTGAGATAAAAGAAATCTTTGTCGACTCCCCGAAAGTCAACCTTGTGACGGTCAACGACTCCCTCAACAACTACATGATTGTGCCGCCAAGCAAGGAAAAGAGCGAGAGCACGCCAATCGTCTTGAAGTCGCTCGTGCTTGAGCACCTCAACATCGTTAACAACCGCGGCATCCGCTACCGTGACCTCAAAAGCGGCATGGACTTCACGCTGCACACCGACACCCTTTCGCTAAATTTCAAAGGCAAGGAGAAACGCTATCGCCTCGCCTTTGGAGGCAACGTCAAAGCAAGCGTTCCCGAAGCTGATATAAACCATTCTGTGCCATTCCGTCTTGGAGGCGACGTGGCTTGGGACATTGCCAAACCCGAGAATCTGGCTCTTGACGATTTTTCAATCAACATAGCAGATGTGCCCGCCACAATCAGCGCGGCGATAAAGATGGCAGACAAGACATCGGTCGACAAGCTCGACATAGGCATAGGTCCTGTGGTCTACGACAAGGTATTGGCAAACGCCCCCGACAAATACCGCAAAAGTCTTGACGAATACAGCACCAACCTGCAACTGTCGATGGCGCTGCACCTTGAAAAGCCATACGTCGTAGGCGGAAAAGACCTGCCAACATTCGCAGCGCAACTGACCATCCCGGAATGCTACGTTGCCAACACACGCCACAATGCCAGGATTGACAAGTTTGCCGCTGATGCAAAGATTGCGTTCAACGGGAAGAATCCCGATGCCAGCCAACTGACTCTCAACAAACTGCTGATGGAAGGATTCGGCATCAGTCTTGACATATCAGGCTCTGCTACAGAAATAATAAAAGACCCGTCGGTGAAGGCCAAAATCAAAGGTCGGCTCGACCTTGCACGCGCATCTCGGCTTGCTCCAAAGCGACTGCCGTTCACGATTTCCGGACTGTTCTCGCTCAACACCGACGTGAAATTCCACGTCAGCGACTTTTCTGTCAACACCTTTCACCGCATCCGCGCCAACGGCAACGCCACACTGAGCAACGTGCGCTATTCCGTGCCTTCCGACTCGCTGCGCATGTTTGTCGACCACAGCGTAATTCGCTTCGGCACCGACAGCAAAATCAAAGGACAGGACAACATCACACGCAACCTTCTCATGGCTTCCATACAAATAGACTCGGCAATCATTGCCGACCCGCACGGACATGTCACCGCCAGCCGTCTAAAAGCCGGAGTGGGCAGCACCGGAGAAATGCACAACCTGATGGACACCACAGCCATCACGCCTCTCGGCGGACGCATCACGCTTGGACGCTTTACGATGCTGAGCCTCCCCGACTCAACACAGATGCAAATGTCGGGGATGGAAACAAATGCCTCAATAAGACGATTCCAAGGACTTGGACGCACTCCGATATTGAGCTTCGGCATCAAAGCAGACCGCATACGCTATTGGGACCGCACCACGATGATGAGTCTGCGTGAAGGCAACATACAGCTGAGCGCAAACAAGCGCGTGAAGAAACAAAACTCACGGACAGAGGCTCGGATAGACTCTCTGCAGCGTCTGTATCCCAATCTCAGCCGCGACTCCCTGAGGACAATCTACAGAAAAGAACGCCGACAAAGGCGGTTGGCTGAGGAGGCAGCCGACACCTCATTCCGCGCCGACTTTGCCATCGACAGGCAGTGGCAGCGGCTGATACGCAACTGGGATTTCAACGGAAACATAACAGCCCTCAGAGGACGTCTGTTCACTCCTTTTTTCCCGCTCAGAAACCGTCTGAGCGACGTCGATGTCACATTCAACACCCAGAAACTCGACATCAACAACATAACCTATCGTGTGGGCAAAAGCGATTTGCAGCTGACGGGTGCGGTTGACAATATCCGCAGCACGCTGCTCGGCTCGCGACGCAACCCGCTGACCATCTCGCTTGTTGCCAACTCTCGCACTCTCGACCTCAACGAACTAATGGCGGCATTGTACAAGGGCAACAATTTTGCGAACAACGAGGAGCAAAAAGCTTCGTTCACAATCAATGCCAACGACGATGACGAGCGTATGCAACGCAAGGTGGAGAGCGCCACACAGGAAGACGCCGACACGATACGCTATGCCATCCTCGTGCCAAGCAACGTGGTGGTTGACATCGACCTGATGAACGACACCACCTATTACGCCAACCTTGTGCTCAAACGTCTGCACTCATCAATCGGCATGAAAAATGGCGTATTGAGCCTGCGCGACCTGTCGGCAAACAGCAACGACGGCTCGATGAAACTCGACATGATCTATGCAACAGCCAACCGCAACGACATCGGGCTCGGGCTGATGCTCGACCTGCACGACATCAAAGTGGGACGACTGATGAAGATAATGCCTGAACTCGACTCTATAATGCCAATGATGAAAGGCATCGACGGTGTAATCAACGCCCGACTGGCAGCCACGACAAAAATCGACACACTGATGAACGTGATACTGCCAACAACGAGCGCCGCCCTCAACATCAGCGGAAAAGACCTTGTGCTGCTCGACACCGAGACATTCCGACAAGTATCGAAAATGCTGCGTTTCAAGAACCGCAACCGCAATGTGATCGACAGTCTCTCGGTAGAGGCCACCGCGCTCAACTCGCAACTTGACGTCTACCCTTTCATTCTGCGCATGGACCGCTACAAACTCGCCGTGGTTGGATGGAACGACTTCGACACCAACTATAAATACCACATTTCCGTGCTCGACTCTCCGCTTCCGTTTAAATTCGGAATCAATCTGAGCGGAAACATCCTCAGAGACAATATGAAGTTCCGATTAGGAAAGGCGAAGCTAAAGGAAAACGAGGTGGCTCAGACCTCATCAATCACAGAAACCACCAAAAAGAATCTGTTCAGGCAGATGGATGAGATTTTCAGACGCGGAGCCGAAGCCGGGCTGCGTGAGGAACAGCATCATCACAACGGTCCGGTGCCCGACACCAACAACCGCCGCCGAGGTTTTGATGCCATCACCGAAGACGACCGCTTGACAGCCACCGACAGTCTGCAACTGATTGCCAACGGGCTGATTGAGGCTCCCGACACGACAGCGGTGGCTCAACCATCAAAGACCGACAAGAAAACAAAAGATAAAAAAGGCAAGAAACGCCGCTCAACGCGCAGCTCTGCAGCGATACGCGAAAAAGAGGCGGTCAAGCCTAAAAACTGACAAACAATCATGACAAGAGAAGAAACTGCATACGCCGACTACCTAAAACGCACTGGCTTTTCCGCCACGCCGATAAGCACCGCCCTGATCGACATGGATGGTGTGCTCTACGACTCAATGCCCAACCACTCGCGCGCATGGAAACGCCTTGCCGCGGAAAGAGGATGGCACTATGCCGACAACGAGTTTTTCCTGTATGAAGGTATGACCGGAGCGGCGATAATCCGACTTATGGAAGAGCGCGAATGCCACCGCGACAACGTCAGCGATGATGAATGCAAGGCGATATATGCAAAGAAAGCCGAATATTTCACGGCTCTGGGCAAGGTGGGTCAGATACAGGGCACTGCACGGATGCTCAACACGCTGCGCGATGCCGACATCGCCCGCGTGCTTGTCACGGGCTCCGGACAAGCCACCCTGCTCGACCGTCTGAACGCCGACTATCCAGGCATTTTCTCCGCACCGCTGAAGGTGACCGCCCACGATGTGCGTCACGGCAAACCAGACCCAGAACCATACCTTATGGGAATGGACAAAGCTGGAGTGCAGCCATGGCAGTCGATCGTGATTGAGAACGCGCCTCTCGGCGTGAAGGCCGGAAGTGCGGCAAAATGCTTCACCATCGGCATCACCACCGGACCTATTCCGGAAGACATCATGCTTGAAAACGGTGCCGACATCGTATATCCAACCATGGAAGCGTTTGCCGACGCTCTGCCATCTATCATCAACCTCAGAAAGCAACAGTTATGAAACATCAGGACGTTATTTTCACAAACTCTGTCGGCGATGCCTTGAACAAAGCCGTCGAGCAACTGTCGCCACGCAACGTGTTTGTTCTGACCGACGAGAATGTGGAGCGCGAGAGTCTCGCTTCTTTCCGCCTCCATTCTGAATGGCAGAAAATTGTCATCCCAGCTGGCGACATCAACAAAAACCTTGACAGCGCACAAGCCGTTTGGAATGCGCTGCAGAAAGGTGGCGCCACCCGCAAATCTCTGCTTGTCAACATCGGAGGAGGCGTAGTGACCGACCTCGGTGGCTTTGCCGCCGCCACATTCAAACGTGGCATCCGCTTCATCAACATCCCGACAACGCTGCTCAGCGCCGTCGACGCGGCTGTGGGAGGAAAGACGGGCGTGAATTTCAACGGTCTGAAAAATGAAATCGGAGTGTTTAAGGAGGCAGAGACTGTGATAATCTCCACTGTTTTTTTCAGCACCCTTCCCGAACGCGAACTGAAGTCAGGCTATGCCGAGATGCTAAAGCACGGACTGCTCGACGGAGAGGCGGTCTACAACAAATTGCTCGACTACGATTTTGACAATGTGGCAGGCAACGGCTTGCTGCGCCTCGTCGAGGAATCGGTCAACGTGAAACGCCGGATTGTGGAGCAGGATCCGTTTGAACAAGGACTGCGCCGCGCCCTCAACCTCGGACACACTGCAGGACACGCTTTCGAGAGCCTCGCCTTGAAACGCAATTCGCCTGTGCCCCACGGATATGCCGTGGCTTGGGGCATGGTTGTGGAGGCTGTGCTGTCGCACACCGAAAAGGGATTTCCATCAGCCGAACTCTATCGTCTTGCCGACTACGTGTGCCGCCACTATGGTGCATTCCACATCACGTGCGACGACTATCCAGAGCTCATCGAATTTATGCGCCACGACAAGAAAAGCGAGCACGGCGAACTCAACTTCACGCTTCTCCACAACGTAGGCAACGCCGAGACGGGCTGCGAGGTCGACGTAAAACAAGTGGAGGCTGCGCTCGACATCTACCGCGACTTGATGCACATATAGAAACGTTGCAACCAGGTTGCAACAATTTTACCATAAATTTGCACCGACAAAAGGATAAAACGTAGATTTATGGAACATGTACACAACGGGCACGACAGCCTGAAAAGCAAAATCGCCATCATCGCAGCGACAACCATCCTGCTCTCGGGAGCCGCTTTGATTGAACACTACTGCAGTCTGCCACTATGGCAGCTGCTGTTGATATATCTTGTGCCCTATCTTCTCGTAGGACACGACACATTGAAAGAAGCCGCCGAAGGCATCGTCGCCGGCGACGTCTTCAACGAAGACTTTCTGATGACCATAGCCACCATCGGTGCCCTGTGCATCGGCTTTATGCCAGGCGCCGACACCGAATTCGCCGAGGCTGTGTTTGTCATGTTGTTTTTCCAAATAGGCGAACTTTTTGAGGAATATGCAGAAGGAAGAAGCCGCGACAGCATCTCCCACCTGATGGAAATACGCCCCGACACCGCCCATGTGGAACGCAACGGAGACGAGATGACGGTAGCTCCGGAGGAGGTGGCTGTGGGCGAAACAATCATTGTCAAGCCGGGAGAGAAAGTGCCGCTCGACGGCATTGTGGTTTCTGGCACATCCTCGCTCAACACCGTGGCGCTGACAGGCGAAAGCATGCCACGCGAAATCAGCAAAGGCGACGATATTTCATCAGGATGCATCAATCTCTCCGGGTTGCTGCGCGTCAAGACGACAAAGACTTTCGGCGAAAGCACCGTCGCAAAAATCATAGACCTTGTGGAAAATGCCAACGAGAGCAAGTCGCGCAGCGAATCGTTCATAACCAAATTCGCACGCGTCTACACCCCTGTCGTTGTCATCGCCGCCCTGATTCTCGCCTTTCTGCCGCCATTGCTTTCATCAGCGGCTTTCATTGACTCGTTCACCACATGGCTTCACCGGGCGTTGATATTCTTGGTGGTGTCGTGTCCATGCGCATTGGTAATAAGCGTGCCGCTGACATTTTTCGGCGGACTCGGCGGAGCGTCACGCAAAGGCATACTGATAAAAGGCAGCAACTACATCGACACATTGTCGCGGCTGGGAACAGTGGTGTTTGACAAGACAGGCACGCTGACACGTGGCGAATTTGCCGTCGAGGCTGTGCATCCTTCCAACTACAACGAGAAAGAGCTGCTGCATCTCGCCGCCCATGTGGAACACTTTTCCACCCACCCCATCGGCGCGGCTCTGCGCAACGCGTTCCCTAAAGAGGCAAGCGACGGATGCGCGGTGACCGACGTTGAAGAAATTGCCGGACGTGGCGTGAAGGCCACCGTAGACGGGCACACGGTATGCGTGGGCAACAGCAAGATGATGGCCGACATCAATATGGAGTGGCACGACTGCCATCTTCCCGGCACAATCGTCCATGTGGCTGTCGACGGGCGATATGCCGGACACATCGTAATCAACGACCAAATAAAAGCCGACAGCGCAGAGGCTGTGGCCTCGCTGAAACGGGCTGGAGTGGAACGCACAGTGATGCTGACCGGAGACCGCGAGGGCACGGCAAAAGATGTGGCTGAGAAAGTGGGCATCGACGAATATCATTCCGAACTTCTTCCGTCGGACAAAGTGGCACACGTTGAGCGGCTGCTCAACGAAAAGCCTGCAGGAAAGAATCTGGCGTTTGTGGGCGACGGCATAAACGATGCGCCGGTGCTTAAACGCGCCGATGTGGGCATTGCCATGGGCGCGCTTGGCAGCGACGTGGCGATAGACGCTGCCGACGTGGTGCTTATGGACGACAAACCGTCGAAAATAGCCACCGCCATAGCCATCGCCCGACGCACCATAGCCATCGCCCGCCAGAACGTGTGGTTTGCAATCGGTGTCAAAGCCGCCATCCTTATTCTCGCCGTTTTCGGACTCGGCACAATGTGGATGGCTGTGTTTGCCGATGTCGGAGTGACGGTTATCGCCGTGCTCAATGCCATGAGGGCTTTAAAAAGCTGAATTTCGGTTTATTGACCCTTTATTTTGAAAGCCTTTTCTCTTTTTTGTCCAACTTGTTTGTTTTTTCACTAATTTTGCAATTGAAAAATCAAAAGTTATGAAACCTCGTATTTTACTTTCGTACGTCCACATGGGAGGTACTGAACGCGACTGGGTGGAGAAAGCCTTCGAATCAGAATGGATTGTTCCTCTTGGTCCAAATGTTGATGAATTCGAACATAGACTTGAGAAATATCTCGGCGCGCCAAACGTTGTGGCTCTCAGCGCAGGCACAGCTGCCATCCATCTTGCATTGGTTGCCCTCGGCGTTGGCTCTGGAGATGAGGTGATTTGCCAATCATTCACATTCGCCGCAAGCGCCAACCCAATAAAATACCAGGGCGCCGACCCTGTGTTTGTCGACAGCGAGCCCGACACATGGAACATGTCGCCTGACGCGCTGGAAGAAGCGATTATAGACCGCAAGAAGCAGACCGGACATTATCCAAAAGCAATAATCCCCGTTTATCTCTACGGCATGCCGGCTAAGATGGATGAGATACGCGCCATTGCCGACAAATACGACATCCCTATCGTAGAAGACTCCGCCGAGGCTCTCGGTTCGGAATACAAAGGCAAGAAATGCGGAACTCTCGGCAACTACGGATGCTTGAGTTTCAACGGAAACAAGATTATCACCACATCGGGTGGCGGCGCATTGGTGTGCCACTCCAAAGAGGAAGCCGACCGCGTGAAATTCTATGCCACACAAGCCCGCGAGCAGCGACCGTACTACTACCACGAGACAATCGGCTACAATTACCGGTTGAGCAACGTGAGCGCCGGAATCGGTTGCGGTCAGATGGACGTGCTGCAGCCTCACGTTGAGCTGCGCCGCGCAATCCATAAATTCTACACAAAAGAATTGGCTGGCATCGAAGGTGTGAGCGTTCAGCAGAATCCTTCCACCGACTTCAATTCCAACTTCTGGCTGTCGACAGTCTTAATCGACCCGAAAACCGGAAAAGATCCGGAATCTCTGCGGCAGTTCATGCTCGACGCCGGTGTGGAAACGCGCCGTCTGTGGCGGCCTATGCACATGCAGCCCGTATTCGCCGATGCACCCTACTATGGCGGCACAACGTGCGAAACTCTGTTTGACAGAGGCTTATGCCTGCCAAGCGGTTCCGGACTTAAAGAAGAGGAGCTGCGCTATGTGGCAGACAAAATCAAAGAGTTTTTCAACAAATAGCTAATCAAAAAATCATCATAAAAAAACTATGGCTGAAAAGCAAAAAGTAGCATTGATCACAGGCATCACCGGCCAGGACGGTTCGTTTCTGGCTGAATTTCTGCTTGATAAGGGATACGACGTGCACGGCATAATCCGCCGCAGTTCTTCTTTCAACACCGGTCGCATCGAGCACCTTTATTTCGACGAATGGGTGCGCGACATGAAGCGCCGCCGGCTCATCAACCTGCACTACGGCGACATGACCGATTCAAGTTCGCTGATCCGCATCATTCAGGAGTTGCAGCCTGATGAAATCTACAACCTTGCGGCACAAAGCCATGTGAAAGTGTCGTTTGAAGTGCCGGAATACACTGCCGACACCGACGCCATCGGCACTCTGCGCCTACTTGAGGCGGTAAGAATGCTCGGACTCGACAAAAAAACCCGCATTTATCAAGCCAGCACGTCGGAGCTGTTCGGACAGGTGCAGGAAGTGCCTCAGCGCGAAACCACTCCGTTCTACCCGCGCAGCCCTTACGGATGCGCCAAACTTTATGGCTACTGGATAACCAAGAACTATCGCGAGAGTTACGGCATGTATGCCGTAAACGGAATTCTCTTCAACCACGAGAGCGAGCGGCGAGGCGAAACATTCGTGACACGCAAAATCACGCTTGCCGTGGCCCGCATCTCTGCCGGACTTCAGGACAAACTGTATCTCGGCAATCTCAACGCCCGTCGCGACTGGGGCTATGCCCGCGACTATGTGGAGTGCATGTGGCTGATTCTTCAGCAGGACGAGCCTGATGACTTTGTCATTGCCACTGGCGAATTCCACTCCGTACGCGAGTTTACTGAGCATGCTTTCGCCCGCGCCGGAATCACTCTGCGCTGGGAAGGCGAAGGCGTGGATGAAAAAGGCATCGACGTTGCCACCAGACGTGTGCTCGTCGAGGTGGATCCTAAATATTTCCGCCCCTGCGAGGTGGAGCAGCTGCTCGGCGACCCTACAAAAGCCCGCACAAAATTAGGTTGGAATCCCCGCAAGACGTCGTTTGAACAACTCGTACACATTATGGTGGACCATGATATGGCTATGATTCGCAAACATGGCTCCGAATCCGAACGAATGATTTAGCAGACAGAAAAATGGAAAAAGACGCTAAAATATATGTTGCCGGACACCGCGGACTCGTAGGCTCGGCTATCTGGAAAAACCTCCAGCAGAAAGGCTATACAAACCTTGTGGGACGCACGCATGCCGAGCTCGACCTGCTCGATGGAGTGGCGGTGCGCGAATTTTTCGACGCCGAAAAACCCGACTATGTGATTCTTGCCGCGGCTTTCGTGGGCGGAATCATGGCTAACAGCATCTATCGCGCCGACTTCATCTGGCGCAACCTGCAGATACAGCAGAACGTAATTGGCGAAAGTTTCCGGCACAACGTCAAGAAACTACTGTTTCTCGGAAGCACGTGCATCTATCCCCGCGAGGCTCCTCAACCAATCCCCGAGAATGCGTTGCTGACATCTCCGCTCGAATGGACAAACGAGCCTTACGCACTCGCAAAAATCGCCGGACTGAAGATGTGCGAGAGTTTCAACCTGCAATACGGCACAAACTACATCGCCGTAATGCCAACCAACCTATACGGCCCTAACGACAATTTCGACCTCGTAAGCAGCCACGTGCTGCCGGCAATGATACGCAAACTCCATCTGGCACGTCTGCGTATGGAAGGCGACCGCGAAGGCATTCGCCGCGACCTTGACCGCCGTCCGGTGGGCGATGTCGACGGCAAGGCGGCAGATGAAGCCATCGACGCGATGCTCGACAAATACGGCATACTCAACGGCTCGCTCAACCTCTGGGGTTCCGGACGGCCTATCCGCGAGTTTCTTTGGAGCGAGGATATGGCCGACGCTTCGGTCTACGTGATGGAGCACATCGATTTCGACCAGCTGAAAGGCGACAATCCGGAAGTGCGCAACTGCCACATCAACATCGGAAGCGGCAGAGAGGCTACCATAGCACAAGTGGCTGAAATGGTGAAAAACGCCGTAGGATTCAAAGGCGAAATCCATTGGGACTCGTCAAAGCCCGACGGAACAATGCGGAAACTCACCGACGTGAGCAAACTGCACGCCCTCGGATGGCGCCACAGAGTGGAGCTGGAAGACGGCATCCCGGCGCTCTATAAATGGTATCTGGAACACTGAATCATTACCACATAAATAAACGCGCAGCGGAAAGCGTATCGTTTTCCGCTGCGCGTTTATTTATCTCACAGCCGATTGTCAACGGCCGACACACATGTCAATCTTATACCGCAACGTGTCAGACGGAGCAAGCTTGTTGGCAATTTCATAATACTGGCAAGCCTTGGGTATAGTCAGGAATCTCCAGCTGAGCGTCGCCAGCCTGTTCCCACGAACGGCTCGCCGCCTTCAGTTTCACGTCGAGACGCTCCTGCAAACCCTTGCTCTTGTCAAGCACCTCGCCACTCTGCTCTGCCTCATCGCTCTTCTCCACTACACGGATATCGTCAAGCAACGTTTTCGCCTTGAGCAACGGCTCATATTCAGCATTGTCGCCATTGTTTATCAAACTGTCGCATGCAATGCACTTCTTCTCATACCGTGCAAGCACATCAGAGTCATCGCCACCGCTTGACGTCGACGGCTTGGAACCGCCCATCATCGACCACACTCCGGCTCCGATGCCGCCAACCACAACCACCGCCAGCACAACAATCAGCCACGTAGGAAACTTGCCGCGGCGACGGCCACCCTCGCCTATCACACGAGTGGCACGCACATCATCCCCTCCCACATTCGGAGCGGGAGAAGGCGCAGGAGCAGGTTCCGGGACAGGTGCAGGCTCCGGAACAATCTCCGGTTGAGCCGTCGGACAAATCTCCATCACAAAATCATCGACCGTAGCCGTCCTGTCATACTTATTGTAAGCCATCGCACGGCTTATCGCAAAACGCACAGCATCGCTCACCGTCGGAGGCAAAGCCTTCTCCACCGTGTCGCGCTGCATCTCAGTGGCAATGATAGGCACCCTGCCAACAAGCATATAGTAAAGCACCGCACCAAGAGCATAGACATCGGCCTGCGGAGAAAACGTCTGCAAACCGCTGTACTGCTCCACCGGAGCGAAACCATCGCTGCAGCCCTGCACACGGATAGTCGACGTAGGCTTGCCTTTGTCGTCAAAATGCTTCGCCAAACCAAAATCAATCAGCACAGGCATACGCTGACCAGTATGATAGTCCACACGGAACATAATATTCTCAGGCTTGATGTCGAGATGATTGATGTGGTGAGAATGCAAAAACGCAACCGCCTTAGCCACAGGCAGCTCAATGTCGAGCGCAGCCTGCTCCGACAGCGCACCGTTGGCCTTAACCAAATCGCGCAGCGTACCCCCGTTGAGATACTCCATCACATAATAGACCGTATTGTTCGCCTCAAACACCTCGCTCACAGGCACCACATTAGGATTCTTGCCGCTGATCTCATTCAGCCGGCGAGCCTCCGCAAGAAAATCGCCACGGCTCTCCTCCACACGCGACTGCAAAGGCTTGGAATAGCCCACACCGCCCGAAGCGTCGCGCTCGCAAGCATCCTTCATGAAATGCTCCTTTATGGTGAAATATGTAAAAATAGGCACCTTGTCGAACATCACCGTTGTCGACACCTTATATGTTATTCCAAAACCGCCCTGACCAAGCACAGCCTCAATCCGATAATCAAACTTCGGACTTTTCAGAATAGTGCCGACAGGCAACGCGCGCTGAAGTTCGTTCTCTTCCATATCCCTATAAAATTATTCGTTCTCAAATATTTTTTAAGTCCCCCAAATTTAGATATTTTTATTGAATATACCCCAATTTCAAAAGAAATAAAAACAACAAACCCGCCTTTAAATCAATTATGATTAAAAAAAGCACACTTCTTTCTCATATCTGGCCGAAATTCATTACCTTTATCCGCATATTACAATTCCAGAATCAACACTCAAGAAAATCGACCTCGGGAAAACCTCCCCACCACCGTTGATTCACAAAAATACTGAATATGACTGATAAAGAGAATCTGAAAAAAATGAACCAAATATACATCCAAACTCAGACCTTAGTTGAGTTCATCAAAAAAAACGAGGTCGCCTGGCAGATGTACGACTCTCTTATTGAATTCTCTCAGACGGAGGTAAACGTGTTTACTGCTGATGAAAGAAGGACATAACGAATGTCAAAGCAAACATAACTTTGACAATAATTTCATCCAATATATTAGAAGTGACAAGACTGGGCATTGGGAGGTAATACAATAATTTTTGATTTCCTAATAATAATACTTTTTATGGACAACCTTTCACACTTTCATTCATTAGAAGAACTGATTCGTGCCCTGGATAGGGAACGGAAGTTACTTCATGCGTTGTTTCAAGATAGAAAAAAGTTGTCGTTTCGGTATGATTTGGCTCGTGATTTGGCGAGTAAGAAGGATGAGAGCATAGAGTTCCTGAAGCGTTATGGCGTGATACGTGAGAATACTGATTTTGTAGAGCTTGAGGATGTTTATCTAAAGTTCTTCGAGGAGGTGCTTGAGGTTAATGAGGAGATAAATGTTGCCAGTGTAAAGGAAAGTATCGGGAACCTGAATAATGCCATCGATTATTATCTGAGTGAGAATAATCCGAGCAGGAAGTATGGATACCTGCGTGACGTGAAACGAATGCTGAGGAATATTGCGCTCACAACGCTTAGGAATGTCATCTATTTGAAGCGCAATATCGACAATACCTACAAAAACGAACCAACCTTTGCCATCAAGAAAAAGAAGTTGGTGCATCTTGACGAAAAGCGCAAGGATATTGCGGTTTTGATAAATGAATGCGAACGTGTGATTGATGAGAAGCAGACAACATTCTTTATGGTAGCGATGGACGTTCAGCTGAAGGACATTGTTACGGACGTAAAACTGCAGTTGCGCGAGGTGTATCACAACCTATTGGAACTTGACCGACAGATTATCAATTATCTGAACCTCATAGAATACCAGAACCGTTTACTGCAAAAAGTGCAGAAACTCAAATACCTGCGCGACCAGATGCTGCTGGACACGAACACCGACATTCTGGCTAAACTTCAGGTGAAAAATCCCGTATGGATGGAACCTCGCCCAAGGTATAGGCTAAAGGTGTCGCTCTCTATGCTCCGCAATTCGGAAGAGGGTCTTAAAGTTTTGAAAGATATAGCAAAAGGCAAGGGCAACAGTCGCCTAAAGAAAGGTAATCTTGCCGAACCACTTACCGAGGAAGAACTCACGGAACAGCAACAAATACTGCAGATGGTGGATGTAGGCGAAGTGAAGAATGCGTTCATGGCTTCGGGCGACAATCTGTTCCATTTCGTAATGAATTATTCTGGCTACAGAATCAAGATGGACGATGAAGCCAAATTAGTTCTCTTCTGCCAGATTGCTACACAATATCTTGATGAACTGTATGTTGGCGACGGATATCGGCGGCAAGGGAGAATCGAATATCCAATTATATACCCGTTAACATCAAGCAATTAAAAATATGCGTTACACAAAAGAAATATTCGACATTCTGAACAAGGGAGGTTTCATTTCCCAAAACTCAATTTCGCAGCAACGTTCGCTTCTGTACGATGCTATAGAGGATGATTTCCAGAACTATCAGGAATACTTCTCAGGCATAGGCTTCCTGCTTGAGGGTGGTAATGGATATTACTATTTCTCTCGCACAGAGAATAAAGTTGAATTGGCGGACAAGGTTCAGCGACTAGCATTGTGGATAGACCGTGTGGATTTCTTGAAAATCTTTAACAACACGTTCGCTTCCGGTTTCACATTCCGCAAATCGAACATACTTGAAAAGTTCTCCAGCGACATTGAACTCAAGGAGAAGGCACGCAACCTTTACACAGATGTAAAGACAAACGAGGAGAAGGTAGAGAAGCTCATAAACGATTTGGAGCGCCAAGGCTTTGTGGAATTAGAGAACGACCTTGACGGAACCTACAAAGTGACAGCAGCCTTCCATTACATCGAGGAACTGATAGATTGTCTAACCATCATTGAAACAGAAGAGTCATGAGAGCATTACGAAAGATAATTTTTGTGAATAGTGCCAACATCCGTTATGCGGAAGTGAAGCTGGATGGAAATGTGCATTTTATCGGCACTCAGGGTGTAGGCAAAAGTACTTTGCTTAGGGCAATTCTGTTCTTCTATAATGCCGACAAACTACACCTTGGCATACCGAAGGAGATGAAGTCGTTCGACGAGTTTTACCTGCCTCATGCCAATTCATATATGGTATATGAGGTGGAGCATGAGTACGGACCTTTCTCGATACTCGTATTCCGTTCCTCGGGTAGAGCATGTTACCGCTTTATTGATGCTGCCTATCAAAAGGAATGGCTTGTTGATGAGCATGGAGAGGTGTCGGCAGAATGGAAGGTGATACGTGATAGGTTGGATAGTGTTTACTCAAGCAAGATAATTGATAGATACGAGCAGTATCGTGATATACTTTATGGCAACAAGCAAGCTGTAGGCAAAGAGTTCGTACGTTTTCGGTTGTTGGAAACGAACCGTTACCAGAACATTCCACGAAGCATACAGAATGTATTCCTCAACTCGCGTCTTGATGCCAATTTCATCAAGGACATCATTATCCGTTCGATGAGTGAAGATGAAGCCAATATTGATCTTGGATATTTCCGAAGACAAGTGTCTGACTTCGAACAAGAGTACAAGGATATTTCGTGCTGGTATAAGACAAATCAAAAGGGTGAATCAGGAGTAAGAAAACAGGCTGATGCTGTCGTGAAGGCATATCGTGAGCTCCTCTATATGAAACAACAGATAGAGGAACTGTGTGGTGAACTCAAGTATGCAGAACGCATTACGCGTGAAAGATTGCCACTTATTGACGCTAAGATTGGAGAGCTCATGCAAGAGCTGGATAGGCAGAAGCGTTTACTCTCAGAGGTTCAGCAAAAGCATGACGCAGAGAAGGCTACTTTGAATCAGGAGCTAGGCGTTGTGAACGAAAAACTGAGGCGCACCAAAGAGCGTAAGGAATATTATGCGAATAAACAGATCGATGTGGTATTGAATCGTTGTGCCAAAGAAACTGTTGTGAGAACAGAACTCGATGCTCTCAAGAATAAACTTGAAGATCTTACGGCACGTTTTAATGATGTTACGACTAAATATAAGGCTCTGCGTCAGAACATCATCAACCAGTTTGAGACTTTCAAACAAGGCCAACAGCAACGTATTCTTAACGATCAACAGGAAAAACAGAATACCGATGAACGCCTTCTGAAAGAGTATAATGCTACGAGAACCGAGATAGAACAGTCTTTTGCGGAGAAAATATTTTCAGCAACTAACGCTTTTGACGCTATAAAGACAGAGCAAAACGATTGTGACAAAGAACTTCTGAAGCTAAAACTTCTTGTGCCCTTCAAAGAAGAGAAGGATGCATTGACGCAGCAGCAGAATGATCTGCTACTCAATGAGAAAACACTTGAAGGTCGGATTGGAAAGCTTGTATCTGATGTGAATCGTGTTCAGGCAGAATATGATAAAAAGGAGGCTGAGATTAATGCGGATTACACCTGTCAATTGGACAAAAAGCAGAAGCAGATAGATGCCGTTGTAGAGCAAATCAAAACCATTGATGCGCTTCTTAATCGTACCAAAGGTTCGCTCTACGAATGGCTTGAGGACAACAAGCCTGATTGGGAGCAGAACATCGGTAAGGTGATTAATGAGGAGAAGATTCTCTATCAGACAGGACTTCATCCGCAGAAAGCAGATGGAGCATCATTGTATGGCGTGAAGCTAGATCTCATGGATTTTCCGCTTAATGTGCGTAAGCCAAAGCAACTGAAGTATGAGAAGGACGCTTTGGAGAATAAACTGAAACAAGCAAGGACAGAGTCTGCTGAGATTCTCAAAAGTCAAGAAAAAGCTATCGAAGATTTGAAGCGACAGTTTACACCAAAGATCAAAGAACTACGTAAGCATAAGTCAATTGCAGAGACGGAACTCAGAATGATTCCGCAAAAACGTAAGGGGATTATCGTCAAGATTGAAGGCTATGACGCCAAGGCAAAGCAGATAATCGAAGAAAGACAGAACGAACTGTTGAATCGCCAACAAAAGTTGGCTCATGACCTTACGTCTGCACAAAACGCACTTGAAAGAATCAATACTGATAAGCAAAAGCAACTTAAATCAGTCGAAAAAAAACATAATGACGCTAAGGCTGATAACGTTAAACTACATGCCAAACGTGTTGCTGAGATAAATTCGGAAACGAAGATTAGCGAACAAGAAGCTGATGCTGAATTGCAAAAGCTGAAGAAGCAGGAGCTGGACGAGTTGAAAGGCCGAGGCGCCGATACCGCACTCGTGGAGGATTGCAAGACAAAGATTAGTAAGGCTGACGACGAACTGAAATACATAGAGCAGAATCGTAATATAATCGCGAAAACGAAATGTGCATTTTTTCAAAACGAAATGTGCATTTTTTGTGTTTTTTTCGCGGTTTCCCAGCTCGTTCTTAATGGGCTTTTGAATGGCTTTTAAGCGGTGTTTAATCACTGTTTGAAAGCCTTTGTTTTCAATGTGTTGCAAGCATAAAAAAGATTTGTTTTGCAGTGAAAATAATTGGCAAAACATTCTTGTTTCTCATATATTTTTCGTACCTTTGTATAGTAAATCAAAGCCTCTTTTGTGCTTCGTTTTATTCATGTTGCATCCATTTGGAACGGCAAAAGTTCGCAGCTTTCGTCGTTCCGCTTTTGGGTTGTTGCATCTTGTTTGTTTGTGCTTGCGAAAGCCAAAACAAATGAGATTACAGCTTTGCAATCATTATGTCTTTGTAGGCTGCAAAATCATTTATGCGACTGTTTTGCACGTACTTTTGTGCGTCTTTCAGCAGCTTGCCTCCAAAGCTCTGGTTTATCCAGTCGCAAAGCTCTATTATCTGGCTTTTGCCTGATGTGAACAAAACGTATTTTGTGTCGTCCAACAATGTAAGAACGTCCAAATAGTCTTTCAGCTGCCAATATGTATCAGCTTTATATGCGCTGTGTTCTGTCTGCAAATATGGAGGGTCAAGTAAGAACAGAGCCTTTTTGTTTGCCTTGTGAGCATTGAACAGTTCGCGATAATCGCAGTGTGTTACTTCCAGACCACTGAGATAATTTGCAACATTGTAGTCCGTCTTTACCATTCTGTTGTACATGGTCTGTTTGCTCAGCTCCTCATAACTTTGCGCCCAGTTTCCAGAAAACAAAAGAGAGCCAGAAAGCGTGATATAATCGACCGCATGTCTCTTCTCTTCCTCTGCACACAACTCCAGTATCTTTATTTTCGTTTCTGTGGGGACTTTTTTGTTGTCTGGTACATTTACCAGCAATGGTGCAATGGAACGCAACAGCGCGTTTGTATTGGCCGCATTTGCCAACCTTGTGTCGTAGTGGTCAAAATCGTTGTAAATCACGCGGCAATTTGGCAAGGTGTCTTTCGCTACACGTGAAAGCAGACCAGAGCCACCGAAAAGGTCAACCACAGTATAAATGTCCTGAGTTTGCGCCAGAACTTCACGAAAACGCCTGACGTAATAGCGTTTTGAACCTCTGAAAGGCAGAGGTGAGCTTGAAAATCGCTTAATCATTCAGCATAATGGAAATTTTTTATTATAAATGTTTTGAAATGTCTGATATTCAACGTACCTTTGTGGCAGGTTTGTTAGCTTCGGCGACGTGCAGAACCCTACCACAGGGTTTTAAGTCGATATGAAGAAGGGCTTCCCCTGGTTTGGGGAACTGAACAAAATTTTGATAATGTCCCTTTGCATCCTTGTTATTCTCCGTTGGTAGCGAAAAGCTCCCGATTATTTGGATAACAACTTAAAGATTTTGGACAACACCACATTTCTACGCACGGCATACATTGAGTTACGACCGCAGGGACTTAAAAGAGGCACGCAAAGAGCGCACCTCTTTTTTTATGCCCTATTCTATGGAAAACGCGCGGTAATACTTGTATTTGTAGATATAAACGGGATGGTTGTTCTTATCAATACCCTGCTGTATGCGTGTCCTCAGTCTGCGGAGGTGATATTTTAATTTCAGAATGTTGCCACCGACCGCCACCGAGCCGTCTGCGTTGTAGCTCACCACTTGAAAGCCTATCTGTGTATATGCGCTGTTTTGCGTGTGTGCGCTTTTATTTACCGTTATGGCGTTGCGTACACCTGTCATGCGGTACACCTCGTTACCGCTTGCATCATCCGCCTTTTTCACTACAAAAGGACGGCACAGTCCACCCAGTTCTTTGTTCAGCATATCATGGTCGAGCTTTGTATTTGCCACAGAAATACATTTCGGTACATACCATGTGCCTGCTGTCGATGTGTTCAGCACCACACCTTTATAATGCACATACTGCCTCTTGGGAGCACGCTTGATGCGTTTGCCCCTGTTCTTGGTGTAAGCCTTTCCGCCGCCAGTACTGCGCCAGCGTGAACGGCGTTTTTTGCGCAGCATGATGATTTTGCACCCCTCTGGCAGTTTGCCGTGCCTGATATACACCGTTCCAGCCACGATTTTACATTCGAGGTTCAAGTTTTCGCCCTCCAGCTTCCAGCCGCTGCCGCCTATCCATGTGCTGCCGTTGTAGTAGCGCGTGTATTTCCTGCCGTCTGGCAGATAGACGGTTTGCCGCACGCTCTTGGCCGTACCCGTTGGCAGGACTTCCACACCATAGTTTGTACTATCGCCCACTTTAACGGATTTGGTGCAGCTCATAACGCAAGGCGTGGTCAGTGCGTCCAGCTGTGACTGTGTTACCCCCTCCTTGCTCAAAAGCGGCATTTTCTCAGCCAGAATATCTTGCAGGTAGTTAAGCACGGTCTGCGGCATTTGCTTAATTTTCTCGCCGAGCGTATGGTTACTCTCCAGCACAGTAAACTTGCTGTATTCGTAGGACTCGCCGCTGGCAGAGGAAGAAAGCGCAGCAATGCGGTATGTACGCGCTTCGGTGTATGTCTCACCGTCTGCCTTAATGTCGGTTTTCTTGGTTGTTACATTTACATACCTGATATTGGCCGACGGTATGGGTTTCGCCGCCAGCGTGAGGACTTCGCCGTCGATAAACGCCAGCCCCGTGTTCGTGCCGTCGGGTTGGCGTAGAATGTACTTGCTGCCGCCGATATATCCCAACAGCTGCAATATCATTACCTGCTGCTGTATAAAGTCCAGCGTCTGCGTGGAAAGTGGATATTTGCCCTGTCCACCCGATGCGGTGGTGGTGCTTGTATAATTTGCTTTTTGCATAGTTAGTTACATTTAACTGATAGGCATATAAATTGCCCTTTTTGATATGAGCTTGTATTTATCGACCAAAGCCGCTATTTCGGTGAGGCTCGTGTCGTAGAGGTCTGAGGGTACAGCCACAAGAAAGCTGTTTTGCTGTGCCGTCAGTTTTTCCTCGTTGGTAAGCACTGGAACGGCTGTGTGGTCGTCCTGATACTCGCCCTTGTCATTGTATTGGTTTTCTGGTGCTGCCAGCGCAATGCGCGTGCCTGTCTCCGTAATGGCATACAGCCATTCTCCGTCGCGCTCTATTGTTCGTATGTCGAACTTTACCCCCGTGGGGCTTTTGAAAGCGTCATTGAGCACGGCACGCAAATAACACACTTGCCCGTTGTGGGTCAGTCTGTAGGTATGTGCGGCGCGTGCTTCCGCAAACTGGTCGTAAACCGATTGCAGACCGACAAGAGCAGCGCGAAGCAGTCCGAAGATGAGAGGCTGGCGGTAGAACGTGGGCAGAAGCTGCAACACAAACCGCTTTAAGTCGATTTCAAACATTATTCTACTGCTTTATATCCCTCATATATGACATTGGCCGTACCACCGACTATCTCATAATAACCGCTATACGGTCGGTTATAGCCTACGACGGTGGTATAGTTGCTTGCATTGCGCGCCTTGGCCTGTACGCCTCCGCTTGCACTGTTGATGTCCACCACCACGACCGCAGGTATCGCCTTAATGGCTTCCAGCAGGTCGGTATTTCGATAAATGCCGTTAAATGGCAAATTGGTAATTACAGACCGCACCGCCTCGTCCACTGGTTTTGAGCCGTCTGGCAGTTCGCCGCGCTCGTTCATCAGCGTTGGGTCGTAGTAAACTTTCAAGTTAATGCGGATAAGGTCGGCCTCCTCATTGCGAAGCTGTACGCTTACCCCTGCGTCCTTTATCTCGTTTACATAGTGCTTCAGGGCTGCAAACTGGCTTTTGTTAAGCAGGCACGGCTTGCCGTCGTCTGTCCGCCCTGCCACCTTGATGTAAACGGTCGTTTCGTCTTCTGTGGCCACTGCATACTTCACGACCTGAGCCGTGTCGATGTCTGTTTCGCTCATGCTGCTGGTGTCGTAGCGGTCGGTGTTCTCCAGAAGTCTGTACCCGTACATGAAAGCCTTTACTTTGTTCACATACCAGCGTAGCGTATGAGGTTCGAGCTGTTCGATGCGGCTGTCCACCTCTGCGGCGTGCTTGTCGAAAAGTACCTCGACCGCCCATACCGCGCAGGCGAAGACATAGAAAAGCACGTTTTCAATGCTTACACTGCTGAACTGCTGGTCGAATGTCTTGCGCGTGTCCAGGCCGTAGGCCGTAACGACGGCGCGTTCCTTTGCGAACGCTGCCGTCATTCCATTTTTGATGTCCGAAATACTTCGAGCCATAAGCGCAGCCTTTTAGAGTTCACGGGCGATAAGCTCGTCGATCATGGTCTTTACAGTGCGACGGTTTTCCTCAAAGGCTTTGAGTTCTTCCGCGTGCTGGTCGGTGTCGGTGCCGTTGGCGAGGATGGCAATCTGGCTGTCGATGTCATATTCCGTACCGATTAGCCCCGCCACGAACTTGGCGCGGCGGTTGTCGTCGTTTACGCCTTTTGCCTCTACCATGGTGCCACCGTCAGGGTGGCTGCCCGTATAGGAGAAGCCCTGCACGCTCTCGCCCGTTTCCTCGTTCTTCACTTCTGCCTTCTCCTCATTGAGGTAAAGCAGGTAATGCTCATTGTCGAACTTTACGAAATTCTTTCTTTCAATGTAACTAACTGTGTGCATAACTCTGTTTATTGGTCGGGGTCGACGATGCTGTAAAAGCATCTCTTACCGTCGCTCCCGATGGGTTGCTTGATAATCTTTGCAGCCACGGGTTCGGTAAGTTCCACACCGTCAAACTGACGCATAAGGGCTTTTGACCCTGTAAAGGTGATATGTTTCACCCACCCCATTACGGGGTTGCCGTCGTCGTCCACAATCTTGCCAGAATTGTCTTCCAGCTGTTCGTAAATCTCGTACTGAATGGTTAGCATTTCGCCGTCATACTTCGACTTGGAAATGTCGTAGCCAGTCAGATGGATTTCACGGTTGAGAATTGTGTCGATGTGGTACTTGCCGCCTGTGAGCTTTCCCTGTTTTGGTTTGATGTCGCTGAATTTTTTCATACCTAAAGTTTTTATTAAATGTTTACTGTCACAATGTACCATAAAGCCGAGCCGCGAGGCGACTTTTAGGCGTATCTGGTCATTGGCCATGCCGCGCTTCCATAACCGCGCCACTTCCCTGCATAACGCTTTTTTGTTGCGCTTGCGGGCGAGGCAGTGGTCATGGTAGGTGACATAGCCGATGAAGTCGATGCCACGGCTTTCCACGGGAAAGATTTGGTAGTTTCCTTTCAGCGTCAGTTGTCTGTCATTGTTCAAATAGTCATTAAAATAGACTAAAACACTGCTTAAAAACTGTTTGCTGTCCGAAAGAACCACGATGTCGTCAGCGTAGCGGTAATAATACCGCACGCCCACGAACTCCTTCACGAGGTGGTCGAGTTCCGACAAATAAAGGTTTGCGAAATATTGGGAAATGTAATTGCCGATGGGTACGCCGTCCGCACTTTCGATGATGTCGTCCAGCAGCCACAGCACTGATGGGTCTTTGATTTTCTTTCGTACAACCATTTTCAGTGTGTCGTGGTTTATGGACGGATAGAATTTGCGCACGTCTATTTTTAGGCAGTAGCGCGTCCCGTCGGGGTCTTTGCGTAGGTCTGCACGCAGTCTGTGCAGAAGCGAGTGGATGCCGCGCCCTCTTATGCAGGCGTATGTGTCATTGGTGAAGGTCGGAGTCCATAATGGCTCTAATATCTGCAATATAGCCCACTGTACCACACGGTCGCGGTACGGTAGCTTGTAGATTTCGCGCTTTTTAGGCTCGTACTTTATAAAAATCTCATACGCCGAGGTCGTGTAGGTTCGGGTTTTTAGCTCCGTCTGCAATACTTGCAGGTTCTGAGCCAGATTTTTCTCGAACTCTACCACATCATCACGCTGCCTTTTGCCCTGCCCTGCATTGTGGGCTGCCAGCAAAAGGTTGGGCATTGAGCAAATTTGCTCAAACAAATAGCCTTTTCTTTTCATTACGGGTCATTGTTTCTTTGGGTCTGCGGGTCTGTCGGGTCTGTCTGCTTTGCATAGTCGGGAATGGTCGAAACGGCGAAAGCCGCCCTACTGATACCCTTTTTGTCTTGCTATCTTTTGCCAAGAGGCAAGGTTCATTTCTCTTTTGTCGCCATTTCTGGTTTATATCTTGCAAAGTATAGGGGCGACGAGTAGTTCGCATTCGCATTCGTAGCCGTGTAGTTCGAATTCGTGTAGAACGCACCTGCGTTCGTGCCATTGTTCGCGTTACCACCAGCCGCGCGGACACGAAGACCTTTAGAGGTCTTGGCGTTGGTGTAAAAATAGTCGGGGTAATTGTTAGTATGACTGCCGCCCACCTCAGTAGGCATACAGCAAAGCCCCTGATAACTTATGCGCTTGATATAACCCTCTGTCTGTGGACATTCCGCCACCTTGATTTTGTCGTTTACGGTCGATGGGTCGAAAGTCGCAAACATTGAACGCGAAACGTACACTTCGCTCTTTTCTTCCCCTGCATCCATTATCAGCCCGCGCGTCCACCGAAACAAGTTGCCATAGCCTGCAAACATAAGACCGAAGAAGCAAGGCACCTTGAAAGCCTTGTATGTGCCGCCGCTTGCATCGGGCAGGTTATAGTCCACCAGACAAACGCCGTCGCCTGCCTCCAGCCCCACGCTGGTAGGAATTACGGGGAAATATCCGTTATAGTTACCCCAGTCTGGCATATCCGTCACACCTGTACCAAAGCCTCCCTGATAAAGGCCGTTTGCGTCTTTCTCTGCATTAAACGCTGCCTGACTGTTCTGCGTTCCCATGATTACCTCAAAGAGGAACTGCACCACGAACTGAGCCACAAACCAGTTTGCCTCCCAGCCCTCGCCGCGTTTGCGGGCGTATGTTCCGAAGTTCGTTGTGCTGATGTTCGTTGCCGCCATGCCTAACATGGTGAGCTGTGCAGCGTTCTCAGCAGGTGCTTTGGTGTAGCTGGCCGCTTTCAGTGCCGAGCCGCTGCCGCCACGGAAACGCTCAGCGTCGCTAATCACGCTGCAAAGCATTTGGTTTGTTCTGTCCATAACGCCCGCACCGAGCCAGCTTGTGCCGCCTGCGGGTATGCGGATGCTTACGCCGTTGCCCACGGGCTTATTGAATGTGATGCACTTCACCAGCGCACCGCCCTCATAGAATATATTGGCGATGAAGCTGTTCCAGCACCACATGCACTGACCCTGCGAACCGTCGAGGGCGGCGGGGCTGCCGTCGTCATACTTTGTGGTGGCCGTCGGGTCGAGCTTGCGCTTCTTGCGGTCGTCCGTCACGAGGTAGCGGCCAAGTCCCAACTTTGCGGGCAGGTCACGCAATGCCTGAAGGCTGCCGTAGTGGCCTGCCGCCGTAGGTGTGGCGTTTGACGTGTTCCAATAACGGCCGGCTACGGGGTTGCCTGCCTGTTCCACAGCTTCGGCCAGCTCCATGCTGTGCGTTTCGCCTGTCTCGTCCATTACTTCGATGCGCATGTCCTTTAGCGCGCCCTTTGCAGCGTCCAGCTCGTTGATGCGCTTGCCATTCTCAAAGGCTGCGAGCATGGCCGCAATGCCTTTTTCCTGTTCTGCTGTAAATGCCATAAATTCGTATATATGTTATGTTAAACGTATGTTGCCGTCCTTGTCAAGTCTTATGCCGCCGCTGGTCAGTCTGATGCGGGGCGGCACGACTTCTATTCTGATGGTCTTGTAGTACTTTGTACCCTGTGTAGGGATAACATGCACGCGGGTGGTGCCCGTCTCACGCGCTTGTATCTCTCCGTCTGGCTCAATTTCTACGCTCTGCCCGTCTGTCTGATATATGACGTTCTGAGCGCAGCCGTCTGGTTTTACTTTTGGCTTGATATACTGCCGTACAGGATTGCCCAGCGTCACGGTGTCGGGTGCGTCCACCTTTAGGCCGTTCGGCACGCCCTGCACAACCTGCTCCGCCCTTGCTATGGCAAGCTCCATTTCCGCGCGTGTCGCCTCCAGCCTTTCTGCGGCTGTCGCGGCCTGCTGTCCTGCCGTGTTGGCGTAGGTCGTGGCAGTCTTGCTCGCGTCGGTCGCGCCGATGCTCTCAGCTGTGGCCGTCTTTGCCTTTGCGGTGGCCGCGTCTGCGTCTGTGGCCGCCTGCTTTGCCTTTGTGGTGGCCTTGGTGGACTCAGCTGTGGCGGCGGTGGCCTTGGCGGTCGCGTCGGTAGCTGCCGTTGTCGCTTTTTTGCTTTCCGCCGTAGCGGAGGCGGCTTCTCCCGTCGCAGCCTTTGCCGCGTCAGTGGCGGCGATGGCGGCGGCGGTGGCGGCTTTTGCGTTATTTACGGCCGTGTCGTTCTTCCGCTGTGCTGCCTCTATAAACTCCCGTACATTATTGTCAGCACGTTCCGCGGCCTCTGTCGCGGGTTTTTGCAGCACTATGATGTCAGCAGCCGTAAAGTCCTCCCACGTGAACTTGTAGCCTCTTGTGTAGGCTGCCACACAGTCGCTCTCTACCACGCCCTCCGTGTCGCCCATTTTGTTCCACAGCCATATATGCAGGCTTTCGGGATAATACACATTTTGCACACCGTTTTCAAACAGGGCATTATCCAGAGCGAGGTGCAGTTCATGGTGCAGCTCTCCCTCGCCGAGGCCATGGTCTTTGAATATCACCAGCAACCCGTCACCGTCTGGCACGCAGCCAGTGTACACGCCGTCCTTCTTTGTCGCCTTTACCGAGTGGCTGCCCACCCAGTAGCGCAGTTCAAAGTCCACGTCGGGCAGTGCCACGACCTTGCCCGTACCGTCACGGAAACGCTCACGGATAACAAAGTCGCTTTTGTAGTTGATGTGTCTTGTCTCCATTATGTCAGCCTTATGTTACCGCTGCCGTCCAGCCTCATGCCGCCGTTTGTCAGTCTGATGCGTGGCGGCACTACCGCGATGGTCAGCGTCTTGTAAATACTCGTTTTCACAGTGGCCACCACATTGACCCTGCCCACTCCCTCCTTCAGCGGGACGATGCAGCCGTCTGGTGTCACCTCCAGCACTCCGTCGCCGCCGATGAAAAGCAGCGAACCGATGCCAAAGGCGGGCAGTGCACTTGCGCCGATGCGAGGGCGTTGCTGGTTGCCAAGCGTCACCTCCTTGGGGCAGTCGTTCACTTCCAGACGTGTGGGGGCTGACACGTTCTGAGTGCTCAGCAGCCCCACGAGGTTGTCAACCAGCGCACGTGTGGCCTCGCTCTTTTGTGTTTCGGCTGCCGCTGCCTTGGCCGCAGCGTCCACACCCGCAAGGCGGTTGTCTATGTCGTTGGTGATTTCCTGCACGTTGGTGTCGAGAAACAATGCCAGAGCGTCACGCACGTTGCCGCACGCCGTGATAAGGTCGGCAAACAGACTGCCCACCATTTCCACCGTCACGCTCTTTGTCACCACAGCGTCGCGTATGTCACGCGCCCGCTTTTCCAGTGCGGAGGTGTCTATCTCCGCCACCTTGTTTTCTGTCAGTTTTACCATTATGCAAATGTATCGTCAAATTGGTTGCAGAATATGCGGACGAGCGTCTGCCCGCTCTCGCTTGTCACGTCCTTGCCCTCACTGAGCTGCTGTTGTACTTTCTTGATGCGGTTCACCTCTATGGTGTCGGCGGCGGTGTCCTTTCTGATGTGGGTGCCGCTGTCGAACTGTGAGCCGATGCCTGAGAGCTGCCAGCCCTTTACCTGCGTCGCCTCGTCCACGATGAACCAGTCGCGCCATGGGCGCGGCGGTATGATGCAGCCGCCTATATATCTGGCGGTGGCTTGCAGCAGGGCGTTTGTCTCCTTGGCCGATATGTCGGTCGCTGGCTCTATGCCTTGCGCCGCGTATGTCTTTTGCACCTGAGCGTCCACAGTGTCGGCCAGCTCCCAGTCGAGCGTCTGCCCGTCCTCCAGCCGCGCCGTGATGCTGATGCCGTTGCGCTCTGCCAGCGCGAAGATGCCCTCCACGCCGCCCAGATATTCCACGGCGATGTCCGCGAGGCTCTGTCTGTCCTTTACTGCTATCTGCATGGTGTCTTTATTTTATGTTTACCGTGCCGTCTGCGTCCACCGTTATGCGGGTGATGTCCACGCCTGCGGCCTTTATCATTTTCTTTGTCTCCTGCGGCCAGAACACGTCACGCTGCCCGCCCAGCATCTGACGCACCGCCGCACCTATAAGAGGGCGTTCCTTGAACTCGCCGCGCTGTGCCAGCAGCACCGCCTCGATGGTCTGAGCGTCGCAGTCGGTAACTACTGCCGACTTGCGCTCCACAAGCAGGTCGCCCGTCTCTATGTCTGTTTGCAGTCCTTTCATTGCTTCACCTTTTCATTCTCGTAGTCACCGCGCTTGCTCTCAGTAAGTTGGCTTCCTGCCCAGCTTGCCACGCCAGTCTTCAGCCTCGCGCCGCCGTCCTGCGGTACGGGTGTCCAGCTCGTGAAAGCCTGCTTGAGCTTGTTTATGTCCTTTTCTATAAGGTTCAGCCGCGTGGTGATGTCTTCCACCTTTACCATGCCGCCGAGCTTTCCGCCGTTCATGGTCACTCCGTTCTCGTCCACCACCACGCTGGCGGTGTCCGTGTCCTTGATGACCACCTGCACCTCCTCGATGTCGTCGCACAGTATTACCATGCCCGCCGCACCGTCGGCCACATAGCCTACCATTACAAAGCTGTCCTTGCGTGGTATCTGTACCACACCCACCGTACTGCCTTGGTTGGCTTGCAGGTTCACACCCAGCAGCGGCGCATCCTCATTGAGCGGCTGCACGTCCACAGTGCGGGCTTCCTTGTCAACTGCCGTAACGGTGCCGACCGCGAACCCCATACCGCTGCCGCCTTGGCTCGCTATCTGCTTAATCATTGTCGCGATGTTCATGCTTTTACTCCGCTACTCTCTGCCCTAACGTTATTTCTTGCCGATAACCGCCAGAGCCGTATTTAATGACATTCTTTTTTACTTGATATATACCCATTGGCGTGCCGTCTATCTTGATGCCCACCGTGTCGAGTTTGTCTGCCAGCTTGTAGCCGAATGTCGTCAGGCTACCCTTGAGGCCGTCGCGTTTCAGGCGTTTAATCTCCTGCTCCGCCCATGCCTTTAGCTGGCTTTCGGTCTTGTTGTAGGTGGTGAGCGTGCGGCGTTCTCCGTCTGCGTCGCCTACCTCCACTTTTATTTTCTTGTTGTCGGGCATGATGCTCACGGCTTTCACGTTCAGCCGCATGGTGTCGGCTTTCTGCTGTTCGAGGCTCTGGTCATTTATGATGTTCACGCCTGTGGCGAACACCTGCGTGGCGTTTGTACCATGGTCGAAAATTACACCAGCGTAAAGTACAGGCTTCCCGTCCTCATAGCGGAAGAATGAGCGGATGCCGCTTTCTTGCAGTTTGCCCAGCAGACTGGCCACGGTGTCGGATGTCACACGGTATGCGCCTAAAGTCTGCTCGCCCATGACCTTGATGTCGGCAAGCCCCTGGTCTTTCAGCAGCTGTTCCACGGTCACGCTCTTGTATGCCTTTTTGACGGCTGGCATTTGTTTTAGCCTGAACATTTCATCCTCGCAGTCAAGCACCACGGGCGTTTTGAACCCTACCTCCTTTATATAGCCGACAAAGGCCAGTTCATTGCTGTCGTCGTAGCCGAGCCACACCTTTACAGCGTCGCCGCGTTTTACGGGGATTTCCGTCTCACCGTCCCACTTTAGTTTTTTGGGCAGGGTGATTTTGCAGAGGTCGGTCAGCTTTTCCGTGTCACGGGTGATTTCCACCTCCGTGACAAAATCGAGCTGCCATGTCTTTGTACCCGTTATCTCTATTTTTGCCGTCAGTCTGTACATGGTTCAAATACCGTTTAATGGGTTGTTAAATGCCGTTTAACCGTTTATTTATATTCGGTGCTGTACACGTTATAGTCTCCGTCCGAAAGCAGGGACAATTCTATGGGCTGGTAGTTGCTTTCCGTCGCCTGTGTTACTGAAAAGTTCTGCACCACCACTTTGCTGATGTCGAAAAGTTCCAGAAACTCTGAATGTACATATATGGTTTCTTTCACGTCGAAGAACTGCCGCAGCTGCGTGATGCCGTCGGATGGGTATTCGTCCACGATCTTGCCGTCTCTGAGTGCCTGCACACCCACTATGAGGTTGATGCCATAGTCGCCGTCGTTGATATATTCCTTTACCGTGCCGTCCATACCCACCAGCGGCGTGGTAACGATGTTCTTGCGCTTGGATATGGCGGCTATCGCGTCGTTGATGGTCAGCTCTTCGCCGCTCTCTTTCCTGAATGTGAGTTCGCAAAGCGCATAGCGGTCAGCCCAGAAACTCTTGTCTGTGTAGGGGCTTGCCACCTCTGCCGCTTCTATGTTACCGCCTGCACCGTCCCAGTTAGGCGATGCGGTTGTGCGCGATGGCTTGAAGCGGTAGAGGTAGCCTTTTAGCTGTGTTGCGGCGGATGCGGCCACAAATTTGAAACTGATTGGTAACATTTGCTTTTACTCCATTGCTAAGTTCGTATCGTTGAGGGCAGAAAGCAGGGCTTGCGCCACAACGTCCTTCACTCGTTCCGCGCTTTCTTGCAGGTTCGCGGTGTGTATCTCCAGACGCTCCACGAGTTTGTCCACATGGATGCTCACATTCTTTATCTTGCCGCCGCTGTCGCTGCTGCCGCCCGTCTTCTTGCTGGCAGTCGCGCCTGCCGTGCCACTTGTCACGTCTGGTACGGTCGGGGTGGGTACTTCGGGAATGGTCACGCCTGCTGTGGCTGCCGACTTGCCCTGTTTCTTGGTGCTCTTTTTGGCATTGCTTTTCTCGCCTGCTTTCATTTCTGCGGTATATGCGTCATTGAAAGCCTTGCCCACTTCCTTGCCGTAGTCGCCGTATGCGCCTTTCAGTTTGTTCAGTGCTGCCGTGATGCCGCCAGCGTCGAGCTTGAAGGCTGCCTTTATAAGGTCGCCTATCGCCCCGAAAGTCTGCTTGGCCAGATTGCCGATACCTGAGAAAACGGCTTTGAAAGCCGCCCACAGTCCTTTCAGTACCGCACGGAACTTCACCGAGGTATTCCAGAAGTAAACGCCCACGGCGATGAGCGCGGCGATGGCCGCAGCTATCCAGCCTATTATCGGGATGTTCATTATGGCAATACTCACAGCCCTGCACGCAGAGACTGCCGAGAGCTTGAACGCGCCGAAGCTCACCGAGGCGATGCCTGCAAAGGTGGCGGACGCACCGCCTGTGGTGATAAGAGAAAGCAGGAACGCCCCCAATGCCTTGATGCCCGACCAGATGCCTGCCGTAGAGAAACGGAGCAGGGCTATGGTGCAGCGGCCTATGTTCCCGATGAAGCCCAAAGATATGCCGTTGGCCAAAGCCGTGCGGCTGCCCATAAGCGTGATGCTTATTGCTGCCGTGCGTGCCATGGTGGCGACGCGACCGAGAGCTGCGGCATAGTTTAGGCTCATGGCAAGCCTTACGCCTTTATATATACCAATAAAAACAGGTGTAAGCTGTGATAATGGCGCGGCTGCACTTGCCGCAACCCCAACCCATGCAAAGACACCGCCTGTAAGCTGTGTAAAGCTGATTTTTATGTCCTCTATCTGCTGGCGGAAACGGGCACGTTTCTCTGCGGTACTCTCCATAACGGTGGCGGCCTGCTCCTCTGCGCTGTTTGTGCCCGTTACGGCTTCGGTAAACTGTCCCAGCTGCTCAGTACCCTGCACGAGGGCGCGCGCCGCGTTGGCGTTCTCCATGCCGAACAGCTTGCTGAACAGTGCCGAGTCGTTAAGCACTGGCTTCAACAGTTCGAGCCGCTCTTTCAGGCTCTTGCTCTTGTCGCCTAATGCCAGTACGTCGATGCCTGCCCGTTCCAGTTCCTCGCGCGTGTCCTTGGGCAGGAAGCGGCCTTGTGAGAGTATAGAGAGGGTGTTGCGCAAAGCCACACCGCCCTCGCTGCCTTTCTTGCCTGCCTTGTCGAGCACCTGAATGGCCGCATTCGTTTCCTCAAAGCTCACGTTTGCTGCCTTTGATGCCATACCGCATTGCTCCAGCGCAGCCTTGATGGCTGGAAGCTCCGCACTGCCCGCCTGTCCTGCCGCGGCCATGACATTCATCATTTCGGCCATTTTGCGGCTCGCCTCCATAGGGTCGGCGAGGCTCACACCGTACTGGTTCATGGCTGTGGTCAGTACTTCGGCGGCTGCCGTTCCGTCGTTACCCATTAACTTGCTGGTCGTCTGGATAGCGTCGCCCATGGCTTTGAGTGCAGCGGGGCATTTACCAAGTTCAGGCGAGAGTTGGGAAAGGATTAGTTTGTAGCCTTGTATAGCTACGCTTGCATCCGTACCGAAAGCCTTTGCCGAGCTTCTTGCGTACCCCTCTATGGTTTTCAGTCCCTCGCCTGTCACGCCTGCCACTGCCGAAAGGTCGTGCATCTGGCTGTCGAGAGTTACCGCACCAGACCCGATGTCCTTTAATACGCCCGAAACGTTTTGCAAATAGTCAGAAGCCAAATTGAGCTTTGCAAGTCTGCCAGCCCATTTCTCGCATACCTCGCAAACGCCTTCCGCTTTCTTTGTGAAAGTTTCGGCATTTTGCGACATTTGGCTTATGTTCTGCGAAAAATTGCCGCTTATGTTAAAATTATAGACAAACTGTTGCATATCTCATTTTATTTTCTTACATTTGCTGCATAGTAAAACATAACACTATGGTAGAAGCAATTTTTTTATTTTTGGCTAAGGTGGTAACAGTGATTATTTGCGCTGGTTTCCTTGTTTTGCCGTTATATCTCATTGCCACTTTGTTTTACGCAATTTACAAGGACTGTCGTTGCCCGAATAAAGCCAAAAGCACGCACGATAAAATCTCAGCGTGATTTTTCATCCTCATTTCTTCTAGCCACAAAGCCTCTGCGTACCATTGTGCGAAGTCGTCGCCGCTCCCTGCCGTCGGGTCGATGTGTAGATTTGAACGGATGAGCGCACAGGCTTTTATAAACCCGTCCTTGTCTTCCTCTCCCTCTGGCACGTCAACCCTCAGCAGGTGCGACGTTATACGTTTTTTAGGCTGGCGGCTGCTCCCATCAGCACGGTGTTGAGCTGTGCCATGGTAGGCACGAACAGAACAGGGTCGGTGCGCATGAACTCGCTGCCGCCGAGCCAGCATCCGTCAAAGAGGATTGTGCCAGACTTTACCTCGTCTGTCTTCGCCACCTTGGTACTGGCGGCCATTACCTCCATGCTTGGGCGTTTGAAGTAACCGACATGCTTTTCGCCGTCGTCTTCCACCTCGATGCGTGCGACCTTGCGGTGCTGACCTTTCCAAAGTTTTACCTGCTCCTCAGTAACGCCGCCGTCAAATACCTGTATTTCTGTTTTCTTTTCTGCCATAGTCTTAATGGTGTTTAATCTGTTGTTTAATACTGTTTAAGCGTTTATTACTTGTTATGCCAGTCGATGTGCGACATAACGAGGTCGAGGTCAACTGTCTTGCCTGTGTCGCCCTCTGACCAGCCGCGCCCGTTCTTCTTGAAAAGGCAGTTGCGCAGTTTGTCTATAACGGGCAGACCTTGTGCAGGCAGATAGCTCACCGTAATGTTAAAGGGGGCGATGTCCTGCAACCTGCCGCTTGGGGCTTGTCGCTGTATGGCCACGACCTCCTCGTGGTAGAGCGTTATTTTTCCCGTGCAGGTGATACGTCCCTTGCTGTAGCCCACGGGGTAACGGCCTGCACCATATTTCTGGTCGACCTGCTGCTCGTCGTTGTACTCCACGCCTGTAATGCCCGTAATTGGCACGCCTGCGATTGTCACCACGATGTCAGCCCAGCCCACCAACTCGCCGTTTACATACGGAATACCGTTCTGTATCTGTATTTTCATTATTCAAGTGATTTCACAAAACCGATTTTTACTTTGAACTTTCTCACCACACCCACAGGCACGTTCTTGATAGTCACCTCGATGGTGCTTGTGCTCAGCACATCCTGCTCCGCGTCTATCTCTGCTTTGTAGCCGCTCAGCTCGCCTGCCTTTTCCATTTCCTCCAGCGGTATGTTGGCCGTTGTCTCAAGGTGGCTTACGGTGTAGCTTTGCAGCTTGCCCGTGTCAGGGTCGATATACACGTTGCCGCCCAGTTCGGGGGTCAGGTATGTGCGGATGCCGCGCACGGCCTTGTCCATGGTGCGCACGCTTTCGATGGCGGCATAGTCGCTGGTGGGGCTGTCCATGGTGTGACTGTCATTCCAGTAACTGCCAGCCACGCCCACTACGTTGTTAAGGAATAGATAGCGGTTTGTGTCGAGCTTCTCCAGCTCGCCCTTGTCTATGGTGCGTACCAGCGTGCCGTCTCCGAGTGCTGGCATACTGATACCAGACGGGAAGTTCTTGACCCATGCGATACACTGGTGTACGGCTGCCTTCGAGAGTGTGCCGAGTGCCACGCCGATGGCCGACACGGTGGCCTTGGTCTTGTTGTCCTTGCTTTTGTAGAGTTCCGCGCCCGTGCCGCTGCCTGCCTGAGCGATAACCACGCTTACACGCGGGTTGTTTGTTGCGAGGTTGCTTGGCAGGTTCTTGTAGTTGCTCACCAGTGGCGCGTAAAGCGTCGAGAGCGGTGCATTCTCCGTATCGAGACTGTCGGCCACAGACTCCAGCTTCACGATATTGTCAGCTGTCGGTGCGGTGTCACCGTTCCAGATGGCCATTTGTCGGATGGCTCCCTCCGCATAGTTCTGCACCGTTTTCATTTCCTGAAATGTCATGCTCTCTGGTTTTGAGAACAGACCCACGTAAAGCGTGATGCTTGGATTTATGCGGAACACCTCTTCAAGCTGGTAGTGCAGCATCTTCACGCTCCATGCCGTTGCGTCTGCTGTAATGCCCAGTTCTTCGGCCTTGTCTATGGTGCTGACGGCTTGCACTGGCTCCGTCTTGAAAGCGGCGGGAATGTCGGCTTCCAGTAGATAGGCCACAAATCCGCTCACATGGTCTTGGCCGTTTTGTGACTTCGGCACGTTGCCATTCTGGCGCACGATTGTTAAACTTGTTGCCATTGTTATTTACTTTTGTTTCGTTTATATTTGATGATGCCCACGGCTGCGCTTGTGACAAGCAGGACGCACAGTAGCCAGCATTTCCATGAAGTGAATATCGTGTGTGCGGGCTTTACTGTCTCTTTTGTCTTGCTGTCGCTTGTGGTGGCCTTGGTGCCCTTGTCAGTGGTCTGCCGCTCCACTTCGGTATCGGCGCGCTGCTGGCTTTGTTCCGCAGTGCTGTCCTTGCTCTGCACGTTCTTTCGGTGCTTTACCTTGGCTTTCACGGGTGGCAGTCCTGTCTGGCTGTCGGGCGGTTGCGATGTGTCGAAAATTATAACGTCCGTTTCGCTCTGGCTGTTCTGCTCGTGCAGGGTGGTAAGCCTCTTGCTTATCTCCACCCTCACCATGCTGTCGAGCCGCTGCTGGTAGTCGTTATTTTCCTGCGTTGTCGCTCTCTGTTCCGTTGTCGCGCTCTTCGAGCTTTTGCAGCTGGCGAGAAACGGGGCAGTTATCAGCATGAGCGCAAGAAGGGATTTTCTCAACCGCTTTTCTGAACTTGTCAACGTCACGGCGTAAACTGTTTATTTCTTTTTTAAGCGGCGTTACAATACCCTCGACCAAAATGTCGTTTGCCTTGCGCACGTTCTCCAGTTCACTGTCTTTCACGCCAGCGAGTTTTTTCTGTACCTCCGCCCGCAGGCTGTCGATTTCCGTCTTGTACTTCTGGCTTTGTAGCTTTGCGCCGAGCCATGCGCCCAGCGGTGCGCTAATGGTTGCCGTCAGTGAAGACACGATGAGGGTTATTATTTCGCTGCTCATTCATTTTTATTGTTTTATTCCTATCTCTTTGAGCCATGCTGCCACGTCGAATGACGGGCACGCCTTGCCCTTGTTTAGTTGATGGTGTCCGACGATCAATACTTCGGGGTGCTTCTCGTGGAAGTCCAGGACATAACGCTTCAAGGCCGCTTTCTGTGCCTCTGTGCGGGTGTCCTGCGGGGTCTTGCCGTCGGCTGCACAGCCTCCAGCATACACAATGTGTCGGCTTACCGAGTTGAAGCCTGCCGCCCCGTTGGTTATCTCCCAGCTGTCCACCCACTCGTCCTCGTTGTTGGCCACGAGCCGCTCCACACTGCCGTCCAAATGGAAAAGGTCGGTATATCCTACCTGTTTCCACCCGCGACCCACAGGCGGCGGCGAGGTGTGCCAGCAGCGTATTTCCGCCGCCGTCACCTCACGGCCTGCCTTTGTGGCTGTGCAGTGTATGACTAAATACTTCTGTTTCTGTGCCATTCAGTTAGCGGGGATATTTTATTAGGAAGCCTTCGCGCTCACGATGGCTGCACGGGTGCAGTTACTTTTAAGCGGCAAAGCCAAATTCCACTTTCTGAAGTTTACGAGGCTGCGATGATGCAACGGGTCGTTCACAGCGTCCTGATGGTAGAACTGCACCGAGCCGTTCGCCTTCATCATGCTGCCAGCATGGAACGCAACCGAAGCCTGCATATCTGTTGCAGCTGGTGCCTTGTCAAACTGAATTTTGTTCAGCGTGGTGGCGTTGAAATATGGGGTCTTGCCATACTCGTAGATGTCGAAGCCATAAAGGCGCGTTATCTTGCCCTCTGTGTCGTTTATGTTGTAATGCTCCGCGTAGTTCTTCGATGTAAGCAAAAGGTCGTTGCTGTGGTCAGGACAAAGCACCAAAATACGCCCATCCTGAGGAACGCCCATTTTGTCAAACTGAGCCTTCAGGGCTACGAGGTCATCCACAACCATGCGATTGCGGCCGTCCACCGCTTCGCCAGTGGTAGTAAGCACAGGGGTCTTGTCTGCTTTGTTGCCGTCAGGCGCATAGGCGTGAATAGCTTTAGCCCATGTCTTCTCCTTCAATGCTTCGCGGTGGCGTTCCAGCACGCTCTCCATTTTGGGGTAACTTACAGCATGAAGCTCGTCGTCGGTCACGGGTGTAGCCTCAGTGTCGAAGTAGTCGAGGGTTACGGCTTTGTCCGCGTCCTCCAGCTTTGTAATATTGAGAGGGTAGGTTTTGTTATTCACCAACACGTTAGGGTCACCACCCAACTCAGTGAAGTGGATAACGTCTTGGTTCACATACTGGTCGTATGAGCGTACACGGTCATACCAGCCTACCGCTGTGGGTGGCGTGCGGAATGCCTTAATCATTTCGCCTGTCCACACCTCTGTAAGCACGCCAGCGCGTGCCACGTTCTTGGGAAGATGGGGAAGCAGGAAAATAGCCACAAGGTTGGCTACCACTGCGCCCTTCCATGCCGAGAAGCCGAATATTGCGGCGATGGCCGCACCTACGGCTGCATTAACCAGTAAGGCCACCAACACGGTGGTTGCTACTGTAAGGAATTGTAATGTTTTGAACTTCATTTGCTTGTTTATTTGCTGTTTAATATGGTGTTTAATGCTGTTTACCGCACCTTTCAGTCTTCCAGTTTCGGGCAGTCGATGCCGTACTCTGCCTTGTAAAGGCGCATATACTCGTTTGGGTTGTCCTTGCGCAGCTTGCTCACTTTGTCGGCTGGCACCTCTGAGAGCTTGGCAAAGGTCGCCTGCTCAGGCTGGCCTTGTGGCGCGTCCTTGGTGGTGTCTATCACGTCGGTAGGCTTACGCGCGGGCTGCATAAGCTCAAGCGTCTGGCGTAGAGCGTCCGCGCCTGATGTCTTGCCCAGATTGATAAAGAACTCCTTGCGGTCGGCTGTAATGCGTCTTTCGGTAATTGCCGCGTCCACCTGTGCCGTGATGGCGGCGAGGGTGAGCGTTTCCGCATTGTCGGCCTTTGACTTCAACGCCGTAACAGCGGCGTGTACCTGATCCTCCGTTGCGGTCTCAGCCAAGCCGAGGAGCAAAAATGTTTCTTTCTTCATGTTTTTACTGTTTGTATTTTCGTTTGACTGTGCCGCAGCCTCTGGCTTTGGCGTTTCTTCTGGCTTTGAGAGCTTCACCAGCGGCAAAAGGTCGCAGTCCTGACCTGCCGCCAGTTCCAGCAGTTTGCCGCCGCCGTAGAGTTTCAGGGCTTCATCGTTTGCGCCTATGTCCACGATGCTGACCTCCACAAGTTTTGAGGCGGTGGCGGTGGCGCGTGTCTGACCTTGCACGAGCATGGACGGGTCGGTGCTGTACTCCAGTATTTCGATGCCTGCCGAACACATGTTCAGATAGCCGTCCTCCCATTTTGTCGCTATTTTCTTGGCGAACTCGTCTTTTTCGTCAAACTTCGGTGTGCCTATCAGGCGGTCGCCGTCCACACGCAGGTTTTCCATTCTGCCGATGGGCATGTTGTCACCGCCGCGGCGGTGCATCCACAGCAGAACGGGGTTTCTGCAATATTGCGAGGTGTCCAGCCCTGCCGTCATTACACGGCTGCCGTAGCTGTTCAGCCCGCTGGTACTTATTACTACTTCTTTTGGCATTGTATATTTGTTTTGCTTTGTTCAACTTAAATAAGGCGGCGGACTTCACAGCTGGCCGCCTTTGAAATTCGTACTCCTGAAAAAAATCAATCCAATAACCTTAAAAATCTACTATATGACAAAAACTAATCCTATGGTGTTGCGGTGGCAGGACTCGAACCTGCAACCTTTGGGGAATGAACCCAACGAGCTGCCATTGCTCTACACCGCGATGTAACACGCTGGCAAAAGTCGCAAAATCCGTCCGCCGCCACAAAAAGAGTGTCGAAGTTTGACACTCTTTTTTCATTTCAGCCCGAAAATGGGGACTTTTGCACTCGTATTACGCCGATATCCACCTCTTTGGCGGTGTGTCGGCGTTTCGTTTTATGTATCACGCTAAAAGCATTAAACTTATGAATGAGCACAAAGAAAGAACTTGAGGACAAGAAGGACTACGCCCGACTCCTCTACATGCAGGGCGAACAGCAGAAGACCATTGCCGAAAAGGCGGGGGTCTCGCCTCAGACCGTCACAAAGTGGGTAAATACTGGCAACTGGTCAGAACAACGCGCCGCGCAGAATATCACACGCCCCGAACTTGTTAATAAGCTGCTGCGCACGGTCGACAAGATGATAGAGGCGGTAAATACCAGCGAAGACCCAGACGCGGCCAACGGCTTGGGCGACAAGCTGGCAAAGTTCGCCGCCACAATAGAAAAGCTCGACAAGCACACCAGCATCGTGGATGTTATCGAGGTGTTTATGGCTTTCGGTAAATGGCTGCAATATCAGGCGCAGTACGACGAGGACATTACGCCCGAACTGTTGAAGACCATAAACAAGTACCACAACCAATATATAAACTACCTCATGCAGAACAAACTAATTAAGTAGCCATGCCAAATTACGACAAACTTACGCCGAAAGAGGCGTTACAGCAGTGGAAGGCGCATTGCGAGACAGTGCAGGAAGCCACCACCGTGGATGCACACGAGACGGACGCGCAGAAGAAACAGCGCATTAAACGCCTGCTTTCAGATTATGGCGCGTTTGTCGACTATTATTTCCCGCACTACACCACCAACCCGCAGACGGGCAGACAAACACCCTGCGCCCCGTTCCACCTCAAAGCGGCAAAGCAAATCATTTCAGACCGAAATGTAAAGGCGGTTTTCAAATGGCATAGAGGCGCGGCAAAATCCACGCATTTGGACATTTTCATCCCTATGTGGCTAAAGGCGCAGATTTACGGCGGTGCAGAGCTTCGCCAGTTTTGGGTCATGGTCTTGGTGGGAAAGTCTCAGGACAACGCAAATACGCTGCTGGCCGACTTGCAGGCGGAATTGCAATACAACAAACGGTATGCCGCCGACTTCGGCGAACAGTACAACAACGGTACATGGGAGGAGGGGGCTTTTGTCACAAAAGACGGTACAGCCTTTTTCGCCCGTGGTCGTGGACAGTCGCCCCGTGGTCTTCGTTATCGCTCCCACCGTCCTGACTACATTGTCATTGACGACTTGGACGATGACGAGCTTTGCGAAAACCCTGCCCGTGTGTCACGCCTCACTGATTGGGTTAAAGAAGCTCTCTTCGGTGCCTTGGATGGTGGCCGTGGTCGCTTCATCATGGTGGGCAACCTCATAGCAAAGAACTCCGTACTGGCGAATATATGTGCCATTAAGTCCGTTAAAGTTTCGCAGGTCGATATTCTGGACAGGGAGGGGCACGTGTCATGGGCGGCGAAGTGGACACGCGAAGAGGTGCAGGCCATTGAGGATTTCGAGGGCTACCGCTCCTTTCAGAAAGAGTACATGAACAACCCGATTGTCGAGGGTGCCGTCTTCCGTCAGGACTGGATAAAGTGGGCAAAGCGGCCAGCGTGGCGCGATTTCACGGAAATTGTGCTGTATATCGACCCCTCGTGGAAGTCAAGCACAAAAAACGACTACAAAGCCGCAAAGCTGTGGGCTAAGGACAAAGCGACACGCCTCTGGCACTTGCGCGCTTTCGTGCGTCAGGCCACCATTGCCGAAATGGTACGCTGGTGCTATGACCTCTACGAGTGGGCGCAGCAGACAGGCATTGCCGTAAAGTTCTATATGGAAGCCAACTTCATGCAGGACAAACAGCTCGAAGACTTCGTCACAGAAGGTATGTTACGAGGCTACCAGCTGCCCATTATTCCAGACAAGCGAAAGAAGCCCGACAAGTTCCAGCGTATCGAGAGCGTCGCCCCCCTGTGGGAGCGTGGCTTCGTCTTTTACGACGAGAGCCAAAAGGACGACCCCGACATGGTGCGTGCCGTTGATTTCACGCTGGCCTTCCAGAAAGGTATGCGCGGCCACGATGATGCGCCCGACGCAGACGAGGGGGCTATCTATCTGCTGCAAAAACATTCAAGCATTTCAAGTTTCACGCCGTCTTTCGGCAAACGTCGGTCGGCTAAAAATATAACATGGTAATGAATAAAGTAAAGCATTTTATCCGCGCCGTGGTCTTTGACCTCCGCGCACGTCGAGCCATTCGTAAGGCTCAGCGCAGTGCGAACCTGCACCGCCGCAAATTCTTGGTACTTGTATGGAACGGACGTCCGCGTGTCGTTTCCATGCAGGGTGTTAAAAAGCTGATACGCCAGCACCGTTTTTCAAAGGGTTTCACCGCAGAGACGGCACGAAAGGTTGCCATGTTCGAGGCTGTGCCGCAGCCATTGGACAAGTGCCGCCGCTGTTCTTTTTCTTTCCGTAAGCGCAATGTTTCTAAACGATGATGATTACAAGGCGGTGTGCGACGATTTCGAGTTCGAGACGTTGCAGGCCAACACCGACCTCAGACTGACCGCCGAGCGTGCGGCACAGGAACAGATAAGCAGCTACACGCGCCACCGTTACGATATGGCGCGGGCGTTCCGTCAGACTGGCGCAGACCGCAACCCGCAGCTGGTGCAGTGCTGTGTCAATATAGCCCTGTGGCTAATGGTTCACCGTCTGCCGCAGAATATGGGCATAGAGCGGCGCGAAAGCCTGTATAACGAGAGTATAAAGTGGCTGCGTGACGTGCAAGCGTCGAAAGCCTCGCCCGACTTCCCTACCTATATGGGCATTGACGGCGATACAGACGCTAACAATCCCGTAAAATGGGGAAGCCAGAAGAAGACGCGTCCTACTTGGTAAACAGATTAAACGCCGTTTAATGGGCTTCCAAAGGCTCATTAAACGGCGTTGAACACTTTATTTAACAGCATTAAAGCAATGGATTTTTTAAGCAGAATTAAAACGGCCTATGCCGCCGTAACGGGCGAGCAGATATATTCACGCTACGACATGCAGCGGCTCGCAAAGTTCACACGCTCAAAGCAGGGCTTGCGCCTTACTGCGCAGCTCTTGCAGCAGACCGACACGCTCACGAAAAAGGATGTGGGCATGTGGAGGCAGGCATGGCAGATGGCCATAAATGTAGATAACCCACAGCGCGCCCTGCTCTACGACATTTACACGGACAACCTCATTGACCTGCACCTACAGGGCTGTATCTCGCAGCGTGTGGGAATGGTCAAGCGCAACAAGTACCGACTTGTGGGAAAAGACGGCAAAGAAGACGAAAAGGCCACCGACCTGCTCCGCAAGGAATGGTTCGACGACTATTGTACGCACGTCCTCTTTTCACGCTATTGGGGACACTCGCTTATACAGTTCGGCGATGTGGTCAAGACTTCCGACGGCATGAAGTTCGACGGTGTGGAACTTGTGCCGCGCAAACACGTATGCCCTGAACATGGCGTGCTGCTCAAAACAGTAGGCGAAGACTGGCACTGTGGCATTCCATACCGAGAGGGCGAGTTCTCACAGTGGTGTCTGGAAGCTGGCGGAAAAACCGACCTTGGTCTCCTCCTTTCATGCTCGCCCCAGTGTATCAGCAAACGCAATATGCTTGGCTTTTGGGACATGTTCGGCGAAATATTCGGTGCGCCCATGCGTATAGCCAAAGCCACAACGACCGACGACAAAGAACGTGCGAAAATCGAGAACGCACTGGAAAATATGGGGTCTGCCTTTTGGGGACTGTTCCCAGACGGCACGGATATAGAGATAAAGGAAACAAGCCGCGGCGATGCCTACAACGTCTTCGACCGACGCATTGACCGCTGTAACTCCGAAATGTCAAAGGGTATCCTCAACCAGACCATGACCATAGACAGTGGTAGCAGCCTTTCGCAGTCTGAAACTCACCTCGAAGTCTTCGAGAATGTGGTGGAAGACGATAAGACCATGCTGGCATACAACATTAACGACAAGCTGATGCCGTTCATGCTCATGCACGGTTTCCCCGTGGGCGGCTTGCGCTTTGAGTGGGACGATGCAGCCAGTTTCTCGCCTGCCGAGCAAAGAGAGATAGAACGCCTCCTGCTGGAATACTACGAGATAGACCCGCAGTATTTCATCGACAAATACAATGTGGGTATCACGGGCGTGCGTCAGGCAAAGACGCAGCCAGACAGTTTTTTCAGATAAGCCCCGCGCAGGCCGCAGACCTGCGCAGCTCTTACGGGGCGTTTCACTCTGCACTGCTCCAGCTCTACGAGGACGATACCCTCACGCTGGCACACGGCGAGGGCGGCGAGGCTCCCGTGTTCGATGCGGCTCTTTTCGACGATGCCGCACAAATGGTATATGACGCTGGCGGCTTTGATGTCTCGCAGCTCACCGACCCACGCGCCCGAAAGGTCATTGACGAGACGACGCGGATAATTAACCGTGCCGTCGATGCTGCCGTGCCGCATGAAGTCCCCGAAACGCTGCGCTATGCGCTCGAAAACAACGGTTTCATCTTCTCTGGCTTGAAGACTTTCCACGCGCTCCGCGAGGTTGGGCTTTCCATGCTCGACGACCAGGGGAACGTGAAGCCTTTCGACGACTTCCGTAAAGACGTGCAGCAGATTAACAAGAACTATAATGTGAACTGGCTTAATGCTGAGTATAAGCACGCCCTTGGCTCTTCCCTCATGGCAGTTAAGTGGAACGACCTGAAACAGGACACCGACCGCTATTACCTCCAGTACCGCACGGCGCAGGACTCCCGTGTACGTCCAGACCATGCGGCTCTCGACGGCATTACGCTCCCTGCCGACGACCCGTTCTGGTCTAAATATTACCCGCCTAACGGTTGGGGCTGCCGCTGTCAGGCGGTGCAGGTGCGCCGCTCCAAATACCAGCCTTCCGACCCGAAAGAGGCCATGAAGTTAGGCGACGAGGCCACGGAAACGCTCAAACAACAGATGTTCCGCTACAACGCTGGTACTGAAATGGCACTCTTTCCACCCAAGCACCCTTATTATAAGGCACCAGCAAAGGCAAAGAAAGTCATTAAGCAAATGAGCGAGGAAGAGCAAAAGAAACGCCGTATCGACGAAATGATTAAGGAACTGCCCGACACGCTCACCGCAGACGAAAAGAAAGCGGTCGCAGAGCACAACCTTGACATTGAAACGGCTTTCGGTATTTCCAAAGGCAAAGCAATGGACTACGAGAAAGCAAATAAAGGCAAAGAGAACCCAAACTTCTCAAAGGGGGGCGGTTATCGCGTGAATTGTCAGACTTGCACAGTAACACACTGGCTGCGCCGTTTGGGCTTCGATATGGAAGCAAAGCCAAACATTAAAGGCAGTGCTTTTGATGAAATGAAGAAGCAGGGTATAAACTGGACGGAACGCTTCACCAACTTGGATGGTTCAAAACCTGATTACGACTATACTTATAGCTGGAAGAACAAAAAAGGGTATAAGACGATGACAAGAAAGCGTTTGGATGAATACTTTGCCGAAAAGTGCAGCCACGACGGGGTTTATGAAATTTACTGCGCTTGGAAAGGGGGCAGTGCCCATGTGTTCTGTGCAGAGGTAAAAGGTGGTAAAATTCGCTTTTTTGACCCTCAAAGCGGTAAGGATGATGTACATTATTACCTCGATGATATGAAGCCTAACATGGTAGGGTGTCTGAGAATAGACGACAAACTGATAAACCCGAAACTAAAGAACCTATTTATCAGTAAATAGGGTGTGTGAGAGTTTGAAAGCCTCTGAGCCTGTAACAAGAATAGCCTTGCCGTTTTTAACAATGACAAATAAAGGCAGACCGATAGGTACAGGCATACCGTCGCTATCAATGCGCGAAAGGGCGTAAATATCGCCCTGTGCATTTGACGCGACAAGCTCCGAAGTATTGCAGCCGTTTTCATTCTGATAACGGACTACTTCAGCAGGTATGTGGTTATTTTCGTTTATCATGCCACAAAGATACGTTCTTTTACTCATAGTTCAATAAGTTATTAACAATAATTTCAACAATATGCCAAATATTCCAGACGGCAAACAGCTTGAAGCCAACATTCTAAAGGATATGCGTGTGGAACTTGCCGACGAGTTCGACAAGAACTTCCAGCGCAAAGCCTTTTTTACCGACGCATGGAAGCCGCGCAAAGACCCGAAAGCTCTTGGCTCTCTCCTTGTGGTCACGGGCGCGATGCGGCGAAGCATCAAAAGCGAGGTCGTCGGCCATGGCGTGCGCTTTTCTTCTTCGCTGCCCTACACAACGATCCATAACGAGGGCGGCAAAGGCACGCTCACTGTCAGGACGCATTACCGCACAAGCAAAAAAGGAAAACGCTATAAGGTTCGCGCCCATAAACGCCGCTTCAACATGCCGCAGCGTCAGTTCATAGGCGACGGCAAAGAAACGCAGCAGCTCATTAAAAACGTGATAGACGACAACCTTCAGCAGTTCAGCATGTCACTTGCACAATTCATAAGAAAAAGAAAATGAGAAAACAGATTTTTAAGGCTATCGCCCAGCGTATCGCCGAGCGTTGCCCCGACATTAAGTTCATAGACCTGTGGAACGAACACGTTGTCGAAGTCGCCACCTCCGTGCCGTGGCCGCTCCCTGCCGTCTTTATTGAGTTCGAGCAGTACGAGGTGCGCCAGCTCTCGCGATGGCAGAGAGAGGCCGACATTCCCGTGCGCCTCCATATTGTCACACGCTGGCAGGCTTACACCGCTGGCGCAGCCGACAAGCGCATTGACACAGCCCTTCAGTACTTCGACCTTATCGACCGCGTGAACGCTGCCATGCAGGGACTGAGTGGCACTGGCTTCACTGCCTTTCAGCTCACCGCCAGCGCGACAAACCACAACCACGGCGAACTGATGGAGAACATAGAGCGATGGCAAACCCGCGCCGTGGATGCCACAGCAGAGCGTCCGCAGCAAAGCGTTACGCTTTCGACCATGGAGATTATAGACCGCGTATAGACACACGAAAGGCTGCACCACATTTCTGGCGGTGCAGCCTTTTGTGTCATTTGCCGTACACTGGCATATCGTCCCAAAATTCAAAGAGCGACTGCTCCAGTGCAGTGGGTGGCGGGGGCGGCGGTGTCGGTATGTCCAGATAACTGAGGAACGTGCGGTAACTCATAGGGTACAACGGGCACACATATCGCTGCCACACCGCCTTGTAACATTTGCTGTTGTTGCCTGCTTCATAGTAGCGGTCAACTATCGCACGCACTTTTCTGATGCGCTCAAGTGTTGATTTGTGGTGTTTTCTTTGCATTGCCCGAAACAATTTGTTACCTTTGCCGACGCTTTATTAACAAATTCGGGGCGTGTTGCTTTTGTCTTCTTTCGGGAATGCATAGGTAGCACGCTTATTTTTTTACTTCTGCCTCTTCCTCTCCGTCGGTGTCCGCGTCTGTCACGCTCAGCGGTATAATGTGCCACTGTCCCTTCTTGTCTTTGTATTCGGCACGGATGAACTGGCGTGTCATGGTGGGCTGGTATGCCTCCTCGATGATTTTAACACCCTCCATGAACTTGTCGTCGTTGCTCTCCTCTGCCATTTTCCGAAGTTGCAGCACGCGGCTGGCTTTGAGGTTGCCCATACCGTCACGGCTCAGCAGGCGCATGATGGCGGACACGAGGCTCTTTGTCTTCTCGTCTGTGGCGAGGCTTTCGATATACTGCTTCACCATAGCGATGCCGTCCTCCACCGTGTCGCGGTAGCCGTCTATGCAGTTGTAACCCAATGTCAGGCGCATGTTGCCGTCCGAATGGGTGAAGGTGTGTGTGCGCTGTGTGTCCTTGGTTATGCCCAGCACGTTGCTCTTGATGTCGAGCACCTGCGCAAAGTTCTGGTACACCTTGGATTTTACCACCTTGATGTTGTCGCTCAGACGGCGCAGCTCTGGTATGGCTGCCGCCACCTCCTCGTCCACCATTTTGGCATAAGTCTCGCGGTCAGCCTTGCGCTGTGCGGCTTCTGCCTCTTTCTTCTGCTTGGCCTGAAAAGCGGCAAACGCTTCGGCCTGTTCTGCGGTCATTTCGACCTTTACTTTCTTTTCGTTTTCCATTGTTCTAAATACTGTTTAATGGGTTATTAAATGCTGTTTATTCGTCACTTTCATGCCAGTTGGCAACCTCTGCCTGATAGCCCGCCCATTCCGCCAGCTGCCGCATAAACTCCTCGTATTCCGTACCGCTCATTTCCACGGTCAGCTCACGGATGGCGTGTTGGGCTTTCTCCAGCTCCTTGCTCATAGCAGTTTCACTTGCTTTATTTCGTCCGTAGCATGCTCAAAGTCGCCAAGCAGCGCATAACCCACTGCCTTGCAGACCATGCCCACAGCTATGATGATAATGCCAGTAATGGCAAACGGCGCATACACCAGCGCAATGCCCAAACACTTAAAATACTTTTTCATCCTGTCTTGTCGTTTAGATGTTATACAATGCCATGATTAACCCCACTTGAAGCAGCTGCCCGACGATGCCGCCCAATAACGTGGCGGCGATGTCCAGCCAGTCAAACTGCCCGCCGTACGTTTTGTCCTTGAACTCCATGCCGATGGCCAAGCCCAGCACAAACAGCTCCGTTCCAACAAAGCCGCACGGTATCGCATAAGCGAAGTGCTTCATTCTGTTACTTTCCTTTAACCACATAAACCTTGTTTTTTTAAGTTCGTTATATATGTTTTCTTATGCCTCGCCCTGCGGCGAAAAACCGAACACACTGCCCATATCCACCACAGCCGTGTCCTGTTCTGCCGCGATGATGTCCACCGCCTCGCTGTCTTTCACCTTGTTGTTAAACAGCCCTATGAGGTTGCGCAGCCTTTCGCGCGGTATCTTGTTGAAGTCCGTGTGACCTGTCGCTCTGCACGCTATCGCCTTTATCACCGTGGCGTTGCTCTTGCGTCCTGTCTTTCTCAGGTAGCTGCCCACGGCGGCCATAACGCGCTTGCGCAGTTTGTCCATGTCGCCCGTGCCCTGCTTCTCGTTGGCCTGTGCCGAGAGCTTCGCGCAGATGTTCACAAGGTCGTGTGTGTCTATGTCCCTGCTGCTTTCCACACCGTAGCTCTCTGCAATGGCGGACTTTTCCTCTGCGCTCAGTCCGAGCACAGTGCAGAGGGTGTGGTATTTCTTGAGCAGCCCTCTGTGTATTTCGTCCATTGTCTTGTTCTCTTTTGCCATAGCTTTATTTGTTTGTTATGTTTGCCCAGTATTCTGCCGCGCCTTGCTCCCAAATGATGAAGTCCGCGCCGCCCTCCTTTTTCTCTGCCACCTCATAGCGGGTGGTGGTAAACGCCTTGTAGCCCTCCACTCTTATTTTTATGTCTGCATCATAGCGCAGGTTCTGTGCGAGGCTGCCTTTCGGTTCGCCTTTACGCTCATGGGCTATGAAAATGAACAGCTTGTCGGGGAACTGCTGGCGTAACTTCATGTAGTCGCTCATTTTGAACCCCAGCCAGTAATGCACGCTGTCTATTACGATGATGTCGGGGCTTTGCTTTTTCCTCAGCCTCACCGTCAGGTCTTTCAGGCTCTCTTTGTCCAGCAGGATGATACGTGTGCCCACTTCTTCCATGCCCACGCGCTCCCATGCCTTTTGCAGAGAGAGTGAAAGACCCTGCTCCAGCGAGTTGTATGCCACACGGCGAAAGCGCGTCAGGTATTTGCAAAGCTGCATCACAAACGTGGTCTTTCCGCAACCGCTGCCGCCGTATATCAGCCATTCGCCGCGAAGCTCTGGCCGTCCGAAGCTGGCGAGAAACGCACCGTCGAAGTCGGCCACGTCGAATTTTGCCTGCAAAACATTCTTGTTACTTATCGCCCTTGCCATGTCGTTATAACGGTTTTATGTCCACTTTGGCAGTACCGCCAGCCTGCTGGATGCACCAGCTCGCGAATATCATGCCTTTTGCGTCTTCCTTGCCAAGTTCCATTATCAGCAATGTAAGCCCTTTTGTCTTCGCTCGCCTCACAGTCATGGCTACGGGCGCGTCCCTGTACAGCCATTCGTCCATGATGCGGGGTACTATCTTTGAGGGCAGTCCTATGGTCACGCGCTGCGATTTGCTCCAGCCTATCTCCTCGCCGTTCATACCCTGCCCCCTTTCTTGATTGTCCAGCACGCACGTTTCACACGGCGCAGGTCGTTGTCCGAGTCCTTGATGATTGTGCCGATGTCTGCCGCACTGGTCACGCCGTTGGCTCTGCACACAGCCGCGATGTCCTCGTCGTTCACCACTTGCAGCTTCACGAACTTCCTGCCTATGCGGCTGTAAATCTCTTGGTAGCCTCTGCGGTTGAACCTTACGCCGCGTGTTATGCGCTTTTCCAGAAAGTTGGTGGCGCAAAGCACCAGACCGCACTGTCCTTCCAGCTGGTTGTACAGCGATATGAAAAAATAGAGCACTTGGTCGCTCAGCTTGTCGGCCTCGTCCAGCACCACAAGCGGCTTTTCCACCGCTTGCAGTTCTTCCACGATGGCGTCCATTTGCTCGCTCACCGTTCCTGCCATGTCCTTGCCCAACGCGCGCAGCAGCTTGGCGATGAACGTGCGCCTGTTCCAGTACTCTGAGCAGCAGAGGTGATAAGTGGCGGGATGCTGTGCCGTGTACTGCTTTATGGCCTCCGTCTTGCCGCAGCCTGCCTCACCTGTCACGGCCATGGCGAGGCTCTCGTTCTTCGCGCTCTCCAGTATGAAGCCCATACGCTCAAAGCCTCTGGTCGCCACCGTTACCCATGCCGTGCCGTCGTGGCCTGTCTGTGCCGCGATGCTGCGCCACATGTCGTCGCTTATTGTGTCCCAGTCATTGTTCAGCACCTTGCTCAGCGTGGCAGAGCTGATGCCCATGCTCTTTGCGGCTTTGTTCTGGCTGCCTTTCTGTGCGCAGAAACTTTTAAGGCGTTCTGCTATCTGTACCTTTTCGTCTTTTGTCATGTTGTATGCTTTTTATTCGTTATTTACTTGATGTTTAGAAAATGGAGTAGTCGTTCACTTCCTCCTGCTTCGGCGTGTGGGCAGGTGTGGGTGCCGTCACTTCCACCGCCTTTGCGTCCTCTATGCCCAGCCGCTTGCGCTCTCTTGGCAGTTTGTGCTGCCCTTTGCTGTCGCAAAGGCAAAAGCGGTTCAGCACGTTGCCCAGCCGTGGGTTGTCCTTTATCAGCTCCTCAGTCGTGTGGAATGTTTCGGCCAGTCTGTCCGTCACATGTTCTTCCAGTCTGTCGTTGAAGTCATGCACCTTTTGCAGTTCCAGCGCGTCGCCTGCCGTGCGGTCGGCCAAAGCCATAGGCTGCACATACTTTTCTGTAAGCATATAGCGCAGCGTTCCGTCCTCATTAACAGCCAGCACCTCGCCCAAGTTGTTGGGGTCATACAGCACACGCCACTTCTCGCCAGCGTGCTGCCTGAATGTCAGGTCGAATGTGTCATACTCTCTTTTCAGTCCTAACAGCGTAGGGCGCAACCCACCGCCACAAATGGCGTTTGTCTGTCCCGTCGTGTCGCCGAAGTAAAGCAGGTAGTTTTCTTTCGTCAGCGGTAGCCGTCTTTCTGTGGGCAGTTTGCTCAGCAGCTCCATCATCTGCGCATGTTTCTTCTTTCGCTCTGCCGCAATCATGGCATGGATTTGTGCCCTCACACCCTGCTCGTCGGGGAACGTGTGGCGCAGCATGTTCAGAGCCTCGCTGTTCGGCTGTCGCTTGGGGTCTGTCGTTACGCCGTAGCCGCTCCAGTTGTTGCACCGCTTGCAGTACGTTTTGTTCAGATACCCGAAATAAGGTTCCACCACTTTGGCCTTCGCGTTCTTCACTCTCGCAGGGGTCAGCTTGTCGCTCATGGCCAAATACAGCGGTGTCATGGCCTTTATGCCGTAGTGGTCGCATTGCAGCTGGTTTGCCCTCAGCATCTGCCCTGCCAGCTCCGCGCTGTGCTGTGCGGCGTTGCGCAGTGCCTCAGTTATCAGCGCAGGGGTCTCGTGCGTGCCTATGGCGTAGCCTATGGGGTAGTCGCAGCACGGGTCGAGCACCACTTCCAGACACAGGCGGTTTGAGTAGGTCGTCACGTGGTGGCCTTGCGCGTCCTCCTTTACGGTCTGGTAGAGCAGCTCGCAGTCCCAGCCGTCCAGCGTCCACATAAGGAACGCTGCGCTTGGTCTTCTGCGCTTCACCTGCATGCTCCTTTCATTTCTGAAATTCGTTGCGCCGCGTCTGCCCGCTGCCGTCACAAGGTCGAGTTTTTCTTTCCACACGCCCACCGTGCTGGCGGTTATCGCTGCCCAGCCCTGCATTTCTGCCACCTTGTTGTAATATTCGGCTATCATCACATTGTCAAGGTTGTTGTGGTGGGCTATCATCTGTGTAAGCACTGCCTCCTGCTGCACGTCGGCCACCTTGGCGGCGTTCGTGTTCTGGAACTTCTTGCTGATGAACACCACAGCACCCTGCTTCTGGTATTCGTTGAACTTCATGTGCAGCCGCCTCGCGTTCTGTGGCAGGCTGTTTGGCCATGTGTCCGATATGCGCGGAAGTGCCGCAGCGGCTTTCTTCCAGAACTCGCCCAGCTTTATCTTGGCTTTGCTCTGACGTATGCGGTGGCTGTTCGCCCGCTCTATACACTCTCTGAAAGCGTTCATGATGGCGCAGTTGTTGGCATATTCCGTCTGCTTCTCGTTGCTCAGGTGCCTGCCGTCGGCCAACACATAGTCGGCGTAAAACTGCATGGCCTCGCCGTCGGGCTGCACACTCTCAACAAAAGGCTTGCTTTCGGCCTTTTCCTGCAAGTCGGGGTAGCGTCTGTAAACTTCCGTTTTGTATTTTAATGGCAGACTATCTACGGCAAACAGCGCAGGAGTACCATTGCAGCCACGACGAACCTGTGTAATTTGCGAACGTCTGCGCAAATTCTTTACAGTGTCAGCCGTCATAATGCCACCGATAAGTTCGGTGTGGCTTATACATAGCGTGTTACCGTAATACTCCATATTAAAGCCCTCCCGCAAATGTCTGTTCCACGTACAGCTGCTCAATGGTGCAGTGCTTCACCTCACGGCGCACCGTGCCGTCCTTGTCAAACACCTGCACCGTACCCGTGTGCTTGTCGGCTTCCAGCATTGCGCCGTTCTCAAAATACTGGCGCATATATCCGTCCTTGTCGTGGATGGTCTCCATGGCAGGGGTCAGCAAAAGCAGCACGCCGCCCTTCTGCATAGCAAACTTGCGTATGCGCAGGCTCAGAGGCGTGTCCAGAGCAAAGCTCAATGCACGCCAGATGGCCATGTCCGAACACTTGAAAGCCGCCTTTATCTCCTTGCGTGCTTCCTTTGTTATCTCAATCTGTTTTCTTGTTGCTTCCATTGTTATGGTGTTTTAGTTGTTATTATAAGTTTTCTAATAGGTAGTCACGTTCTGCCTCGCTCAGCTTGAAGCCGTTTTCCAAGTCGATGCGCACGGCTGTCTTCATGCCCACCAGCGCGATGGCTGCCTCTTTCATGTCCTCGTCGTTGTGCTCGTTGGCACCATTCAGCAGCGCGAAAGCCGCATCCTCCGCCTTTTCTTCCGCCTCGTCCATTTGCTTCTTCCAGTGGTCACGCCATTTCGTCAGCTCCTGCACACTCTTCACAAGCTCGCCCACGATGTAGCCGAACTTCTGCTCGTTCCACGCTGCGCAAAACTCCTCTTTGTCCATGTTGTCAACGGCCATGTACACCTTCTCGATTTCGGCATACTCCTCTGCCGTCACTTTCTTGCCCGTCAGGGCTTCAAATTCCTTTTGTAACATTGCTTTATTAACTTTTAATGGTGATTATTCGTGATTTTCGGCCTTTTTCACTATCTTTGGCCGCTGTGTTATTACTAACACGGTGCAAAGATAGGATATTTCCTACGTTAAACCAAATTATTTGTAGGATATTTCCTATGTATGGTGAAATATTTAACATTAGGGGCTATGATACTGGAAAGAATAAAGCAATATATCGACTACAAAAGCATTTCTGTTGCTGCTTTTGAGAAAAGTATAGGAATGTCAAATGCTTCATTTGGCAAGTGTTTGAAAAAAGGTGGTGCTATTGGTACTGATAAATTAGAAAATATCCTAAGTGTATATCCAGATATTTCACCTGATTGGTTATTGATAGGTAAAGGCAATATGCTAAAAGGTTCAGGCGTGGTGGTCGAACCAAGCAAAGACGGCACAGGCATACCACTTATACCAGTTGAGGCAATGGCTGGCTATTTTGCAGGCGAGCAAACCGTGCTTTTGCAGGAATGTGACCGCTACGTCGTGCCTGCGTTTAGAAATGCCGACTTCCTCATCCACGTGCGGGGCGACTCCATGATACCCCACTATTATTCTGGCGATATGGTGGCGTGCAAAATGCTTTCGCTTACAGATATTTTCTTTCAGTGGGGCAAGGTCTATGTCATCAACACCGACCAAGGTGCACTTATTAAAAAGGTAGAGCAGGGAACCACCAACGAGAGCATCACGCTGGTGTCAGAGAACGAGAAATACAAACCTTTTGAAATATCACGCCGTGGCATCTATCAGATAGCCATTGTAATAGGTGTTATCCGTGCTGAATAAAAAAAACGAGGCTCTTTTCGTCATTAAACACCCTTTAAACGCTCGCAAACCCCGATAAATAAAGGGGTTGCACCATTTCTCGCCCCATGCGTTAAATGGTAATTAAAGGGGTGTTTTCTCCGCAAAAAGCCGCTTTTTGAAGTTATAAAAGTATAGTTAGGGGTGTTATTCGCGAATTATAAGACACCCCAACTGACACCCCAACCAACACCCCAACGCCCAAAAACAAACGAAAAGTGCAGGGGAAAGCTGCCGCCACCCTGCACCAAATCACCGCCTTTCTGGCTGTCGTTTAACCACCGATTAAACACTATTCAAACGCCCATTAAACGCCATTCTGCGCCACCGTAGAGCTGCACCCAGCCAAACACCCACCACACGCCCCATGGGCGGCGAGATACAGCCCCAAACACCCGTCCTGCACCTCTCTGTCGCTCCCCATACGCCCCAATTCCTCATTTTAAGCCCCTCTCGCGCCTTTTCTTTCCTCTGCCCTCCAATTTACCGCCCCACACATCAGGAAAGCCCACAAACGAAAAAAGCGACGAAAAGCAGCCACCTCGCCACCTTTCGTCGCTCTCAGTTCAACCAAATTCAACCCCACGTCGTTCAATCTTCGCCTCGAATTAAACGCTCCAGTGAACAGAATTAAACCAAAATTCAACCCACTTCAACCTTTTGCACATTTCGTTTTATCTCCCATCTTCTCCCAATCCACACGTAACTCACTCAATTACAGACATTCCACCTCTTTCACCTCCACACCCACATTGTACATTTCGTTTTCATGCCCGTAGTAAACTCGTATATGACTACAAGCGAGATAAGGAGGAACTCTTTGACCAAGAGGATAACCTAAAGAGTCAGAAGAAGAGCCTTGCTGAGAGGATTATACAGTTGAATGAGAAATATGGCCAACGTAAGCAAAAACACGAACAACAGATTACGTCCTTTGGAAAAGAACTTAGCGAGCGCAGAGAAGATAAGAAACGTCTTGAAGATGAGTTGCAGAAGGCTGAACGCTTTACTCACGATGAGCATCTTTGTCCTCCTATGCTTGCAGAAGCTAAAGAGAAGAATACGTTGCTTACTCCTGGGCAAGCCGTTGACGAGCTTACGGGTATCATTGTGTCGCGTCAGTCGAAGCATAATCAATTCAAGCAGAGCATCAATGTGTTCAAGTCTAATTTCTCAACAAAAAATACATTTTGTTTCCGTACCGAACTGACCATTGATGAGGATTACCTAGACTTCGCCAACAACCTCGATGACTTCATTATTAATAATAAATTGGAGGAGTATCGCAGAAGAACAAGTGAGCGTTATGTGAACATCCTGGCGCGCGTATCGAAGGAGATGGGCGAGTTGACACGATATGAATCGGATGTTGATAAGATTATTCACGATATCAATAACGACTTCAAGGAACGCAACTTTGTGGGTGTTATCAAGCTCATTGCTTTGCAGTCAGTTCCTTCGGCAGACAAGATGGTACGGTTGATGAAACGCATCAAAGAGTTCAACGATGATAATCAGTTTGCAATGGGCGAGATGAACATCTTCTCAACCACTAATCGTGATGATATAAACCAGAAAGCAGTGGGACTTCTTATTGACTTTATGAAGTCGTTGACGGACAATCCGTTGCGCCAGCATCTCACGCTTTCCGACCTATTCCAGTTACAATTCCGCATCATCGAGAACGACAACGATACAGGTTGGGCAGACAAACTCTCTCATGTAGGTAGTGAGGGTACTGATACGCTCGTAAAGGCTATGATCAACATCATGCTTATCAATGTCTTCAAGGAAAATGTGAGCCGCAAATTTGGTGATTTCAGAATTCATTGTATGATGGACGAGATTGGCAAACTGCACCCGCAAAACATCAAAGGCATCCTTGACTTTGCCAATGCTCGTAACATATTGCTTATCAACTCCTCACCAACAACCTACAACGTATCTGATTATCGTTATACCTATTTGTTGCAAAAGGATGGCAAGTCAAAGACTATCGTTCACCCATTGATTTCACAGAAATGAAGATAACCATTGCTCTCATAGACAAACTAATCCGTCTTCGTAATAGAGAATCGCTACCCGCAAGCCAGCTCAAGGGCGAGTGGGTAGATGATTTGGTACGTGATGGTGTTTTGATTAGTAAATCGCATGGAAGTAGGAGAACGTTATTTGCGCCTAATGCAGAAACATTATGCAAAGCGTTAGCTTCTGTAGATGAAAGATTTATTGACATGGAGCTATTGCGTAAAACTTTATTGTCGGAGAATACCTTACGTTCGCAGCAAGCATCATCAACAGGCAACTCAAAGTTGGTGATGGCACGCTCATGCCCTGGTTTTCCTGTTAACTCATACGAACCAATTCCTTATACATTGAATGGTCGGGAGTTCGTTGTCAACCCACAAGAAGGATGTTTCTTATTTGTGGCAGATTGGCAATCGTTCTTCGTTCCCGATGATGTGGTTGTAGTTGGTATTGAGAATATGGAGAATTTCCGCATGGTTCGTCAGCAACGAGAGCTCTTTGAGCAATGTATTGGTAATAATCGATTGTTGTTCGTCTCTCGTTATCCACAATCCATTGATTTACGTTCTTGGTTGCAGATAATCCCCAATCGCTACATTCATTTTGGCGACTTCGACCTTGCCGGCATCAATATTTTCCTCACAGAGTACAATGCATATTTAGGCAATCGTTCTTCTTTTCTCATTCCCTCTGACATAGAAAGACGGTTAGCAAAAGGGACAATTGAAAGATACAATGAACAATATCAAAAGTATAAGAGTGTAAATTCAAATATCCCAGAGATTCAGCACCTTATTGACATCATAAACAAGTACCATAGGTGCTACGATCAAGAAGGATATATAAAAATAAACGAACCATATTCCTCTACAAAAAACTCATAGACCGTTCCACACTGCGCCAAGGATTTAGCCTTGTACTCGGTCGGCTGTTTATCGCGCATCGACCGTAAAAATGCCAAATGGAACACCGCAAAACGCCAACGCCAAAAGTTTTAACAAACAAAAAAAATCCGTGCAACCTTTTGAGTTACACGGATTTTTATTTATCTATCGCTTATCGATTCTTTACTTGACCTCCTCGAAGTCGGCATCTTGGACGGTGTCGCCGTTGTTGTTGGCATTGCCGCCCTGCTGCGCTCCGGCGTTAGGGTCGAATCCTGCGCCTTGCTGTGCGCCTCCGGCTTGCTGCTGGGCATTGTAGATGTCCTGAGCGGCTGTCTGAAGGGCCGCGTTAAGCTTATCGATTGCAGGATCGATGGCGTCGATGTTCTGAGCCTTGTGCGCTTCCTTCAACTCGTTGAGCGCCGTCTCTACGGCTGCGCGCTTGTCGGCAGGGAACTTGTCGCCGAGGTCTTTCAACTGCTTTTCGGTCTGGAAGATTACGGCGTCGGCCTTGTTTACTTTGTCGATGCGCTCTTTCTCTTTGGCATCGGCTGCCGCATTGGCTGCCGCCTCGTCTTTCATACGCTTGATTTCCTCGTCGCTCAAGCCGCTTGACGCCTCGATACGGATGCTCTGCTCCTTGCCTGTGGCTTTATCTTTTGCCGACACGTTGAGGATGCCGTTTGCATCTATTTCGAATGTAACCTCGATCTGAGGGATTCCACGCGGTGCCGGTGCGATTCCATCAAGATGGAAACGTCCGAGCGATTTGTCGTCGCGCGCCATTGGACGCTCGCCCTGGAGTACGTTGATTTCAACTGACGGCTGGTTGTCGGCTGCCGTTGAGAACGTCTCGCTCTTGCGCGTTGGTATCGTTGTGTTGGCTTCGATAAGTTTTGTCATCACGCCACCGAGAGTCTCGATGCCGACCGACAATGGAACGACGTCAAGCAGAAGCACGTCTTTCACGTCGCCGCTGAGCACACCGCCCTGGATTGCAGCGCCTACGGCTACCACCTCGTCAGGGTTAACGCCCTTCGACGGAGCTTTGCCGAAGAATTTCTGTACGATTTCCTGTACGGCAGGGATACGGGTCGAACCGCCCACGAGAATCACGTCGTCGATGTCTGATGCAGTCAGTCCAGCATCCTTCAATGCCTGCTGGCAAGGAACTACGGTTGCCTGGATAAGGCTGTCGCAAAGCTGCTCGAATTTAGCGCGGGTAAGCGTTTTTACCAAGTGTTTAGGCACACCGTTTACCGGCATGATATACGGCAGGTTGATTTCTGTCGACGTAGAGCTTGAAAGCTCGATTTTTGCTTTTTCAGCAGCCTCTTTCAAGCGCTGAAGAGCCATCGGGTCCTGACGGAGGTCAACACCCTCGTCGTTTTTAAACTCGTCAGCCAGCCAGTCGATAATCTTGTGGTCGAAGTCGTCACCGCCAAGATGAGTGTCGCCGTTGGTCGATTTCACTTCAAACACACCGTCGCCAAGCTCAAGAATTGAGATATCAAACGTACCGCCACCGAGGTCGAACACCGCAATCTTGCGGTCGCTCTGGCTCTTGTCAAGACCGTAAGCCAACGCTGCGGCTGTAGGCTCGTTCACGATACGGCGAACGTTCAAGCCTGCAATTTCGCCGGCTTCCTTAGTTGCCTGACGCTGAGAGTCGTTGAAGTATGCCGGAACGGTGATTACGGCGTCGGTCACTGTCTGTCCGAGATAGTCTTCTGCCGTCTTCTTCATTTTCTGAAGAATCATAGCCGAGATTTCTTGCGGAGTGTACTGGCGACCGTCAATATCGACACGCGGAGTGTTGTTGTCGCCTTTGACCACATTATATGGCACGCGTGCGATTTCTTTTTGCACGGCATCGTAGGATTCGCCCATAAAACGTTTGATGGAGAACACCGTACGAGTCGGATTGGTGATTGCCTGACGCTTTGCAGGGTCACCTACTTTTCTTTCGCCACCATCGACGAAAGCAACGATTGAAGGCGTTGTGTTGCGGCCTTCGCTGTTAGGAATTACCACAGGGTCTTTACCCTCGAGAACTGCCACGCAGGAGTTCGTAGTACCTAAGTCTATACCAATGATTTTACCCATGATTCTATATTTTTATTTGTTATTATTCAAGTTTTCTCTGCCGTGCCCTTGCGGGACGCGGCACACTCGGATAAACAAATCGCGTGCCAAACTCCGGCTGCGCGAATCCGACAGCCGCCGATGCTGACATTACGTCAGTCTGTTACTGACATTTTGCGCTAAAACTCTTCAATTAACCATATTTTTACAAATAAAAAAGTTGTTCTTGATATTTTTTCGTACTTTTGCGAACAAGTAATCTATTTAGAGAACTTTTAAAATTTAAATATTATGAATATCTCTCACATCGAACATCTCGGAATCGCTGTCAAGAGCCTTGACGAAGCCATTCCTTATTATGAAAACATTCTCGGAATGAAGTGCTACTCTATCGAAGAAGTTGCCGACCAGAAAGTAAAGACTGCGTTCTTCAAGGTTGGACAGACCAAACTCGAGCTCCTCGAGCCGACTTCTGACGAGAGCCCTATCGCCAAATTCATCGAGAAGCGCGGCGAAGGCATCCATCACCTCGCATTTGCCGTTGAAGACGGTGTTGCCAACGCTTTGGCTGAAATGGAAGGCAAAGGCGTGCGCCTCATCGACAAAGCTCCTCGCAAAGGTGCCGAAGGTCTGAACATCGCGTTCATCCACCCGAAGTCGACACACGGCGTTCTTACTGAATTCTGCGAGAAACCTGAATAAGCAAACACTTAAACTATTAAGCATTTTAATATGAGCAATCAACTTGAAAAAGTGCAGGAGCTTATCGCCTTGCGCGAGAAAGCACGCCTTGGCGGCGGCGAGAAAGCCATTGCCAAGCAGCACGAAAGAGGTAAATACACCGCACGTGAGCGTATCGCCCAACTGCTTGACGAAGGCAGCTTCGAGGAATTGGATATGTTCGTGCAGCACCGTTGCACCAACTTCGGACAAGACAAGAAACATTATCTCGGCGACGGCGTCGTTACCGGCTACGGTACAATCGACGGCCGTCTCGTTTATGTTTTCGCACAGGACTTCACCGTTTGGGGCGGCTCGCTGTCGGAAGCTATGGCAATGAAGATTTGCAAAATCATGGATATGGCAATGAAGATGGGCGCTCCGGTCATCGGTTTGAACGACTCGGGAGGCGCACGTATCCAGGAAGGCATCAACGCCCTTGCCGGCTACGCTGAAATCTTCGAGCGCAACATCCTTGCATCAGGTGTAGTGCCTCAAATCTCTGCAATCCTCGGTCCTTGCGCCGGCGGCGCTGTCTACTCTCCGGCTCTTACCGACTTCACAATCATGACAAAGGGCATCTCATACATGTTCCTTACAGGTCCGAAGGTTGTGAAGACAGTGACTGGCGAGGACGTTACTCAAGAACAACTCGGCGGCGCAACAATGCACACCACAAAATCAGGTGTGGCACACTTCGCTACTGAAGACGGAGAAGAGGCATTGAAGCTCATCCGCAAACTCCTCAGCTACATCCCTCAGAACAACCTCGAAGAGGCTCCGCTCGTAAAGTGCACAGACCCGATCGACCGCGTGGAAGACGCTTTGAACGAAATCGTGCCCGACTCTCCAAACAAGGCATACGACATGTATGAGGTCATAGGCGCAATCATCGACAACGGCGAGTTCCTCGAAGTGCAACGCGACTATGCGAAGAACATCATCATCGGTTTCGCCCGCTTCAACGGACAGTCTGTAGGTATCGTTGCCAACCAGCCTAAATTCCTCGCCGGAGTGCTCGACTGCAACGCATCGCGCAAGGCAGCCCGCTTCGTACGCTTCTGCGACGCCTTCAACATTCCTTTGGTTTCTCTTGTCGACGTTCCTGGATTCCTTCCTGGCACAGGCCAAGAATACAACGCCGTAATCCTTCACGGCGCGAAGCTCCTCTACGCCTACGGCGAGGCTACAGTGCCTAAGGTGACTGTAACAATCCGCAAGAGCTACGGCGGAAGCCACATCGTGATGAGCTGCAAGCAACTCCGCGGCGACATGAACTACGCATGGCCATCGGCTGAAATCGCCGTGATGGGTGCGTCGGGTGCTGCCGAAGTGCTTTATATGAAAGAAGCCAAGACACAAGAAGACCCGAAGGCCTACATCGCAGAGAAGGAAAAAGAGTACACCGACCTCTTCTGCAACCCTTACAACGCAGCGAAATACGGCTATATCGACGATGTAATCGAACCGCGCAACACGCGTTTCCGCATCATCCGCGCTTTGCAGCAACTGGCTACAAAGAAATTGACCAACCCTGCCAAGAAGCACGGCAATATTCCTTTATAATATAGTTACGTGTATGAATAAAAGATTTTTAACGCTGCTGTTGCTCTGCTCCTTCTGCGTTGCCGGCTTGTTTGCCCAAGGACGCAAAGGCGTCTGCATCAACGAAGTGATGGTGCAGAACGACAGCAACTATGTAGACGACTACGGTATGCGCCACGCGTGGGTTGAGCTGTTCAACTCCACGTTTGGTTCGGTCAACATCTCAAGCATGTTCCTGACCGACGACAAGGCAAACCCGCGTAAATATCCAATCCCACGCATGGACGTCAACACCAAGATCCCGCCACGCCAGCACGTGGTGTTCTGGTGCGACAACGAGCCCGACAAAGGCACGTTCCACGTGAATTTCCGCCTCAAACCCGGACAGGACAACACAATCTACCTGTTTGACAGCGACGGCACAACCCTCATCGACGAGGTAACCGTCCCTGCAACACTGCCTGCAGGCGCTTCGTTCGCCCGCAAGGTCGACGGACAAAAGGCTGAAAACGACGCCGAAGCATGGGAAGTGCGCGACGGAAAGAATGGCAAATACATCACTCCGAGCAGCGACAACGTGATTATCGACAAGAACGAGAAAATCGAGAATTTCGAGAAGCACGACAAGACGGGTGTCGGAATGACAGTGATGGCAATGACCATCGTATTCCTTTCGCTGTTGATTCTTAGTTTATGTTTCATTGGACTTGGTTTGTTCCACGCTCAATCTGCACGCCGCAAGAAGCAAGCCGCAACAGGCACTGTCGACGACAGCAAGCCGCTGATGGCAGGTCTCGACTCAGGCGAGGAGATCGCAGCAATCTGCATGGCTCTCCACGAGCATCTCAACATGCATGACAAAGAGGATTTCGTGCTCACCATCAACAAGGTGAAACGCGCATATTCTCCATGGAACTCAAAGATTTATTCTCTCCGCGAGCTTCCTCACAAATAATCCAAATCCACTTTAAATCATTGAATTTATTATGAAAGAATATAAATATAAAATCAACGGACAAGAATACAAAGTTGCCGTAGGCGACATTGAGAACAACATCGCTGAAGTTTCGGTCAACGGAACGACATACAAGGTGGAACTCGAACAGGCTGCCGCTCCGGCTCCTGTTGTGAAGAGCGTTAAACCTGCAGCCGCTCCACGCACCGAGGCTGGCACAAAAGTCGTTGCCAAACCGGCGGCTGCCGGTGGCGCCGGCGCAGTGAAAGCTCCGCTCCCAGGTGTAATCCTCGACCTTAAGGTCAACGTTGGCGACACTGTTGCCGCAGGCGACACTGTTGTTATCCTCGAAGCAATGAAAATGGAAAACAACATCCACACCGACAAGGGTGGTGTTGTAAAATCCATCTGTGTAAACAAGGGCGACTCTGTGCTCGAAGGCGCAGACCTGCTCATAATCGAATAATCGTATGGATTTAGTTAGTTTCTTAGGCCAAAACTTTCAGCGCTTCTGGGAATACACAGGCTTTGCCAACGCAACGCCTGAGCATTTCGTGATGCTCGCTGTCGGCTTGCTGTTCATTTGGCTTGCCATAAAGAAGAATTTCGAGCCGTTGCTGCTGGTGCCGATTGGATTCGGTATCCTCGTGGGCAACATCCCTTTCAAGTTGGACGCCGGCCTTGAGGTGGGCATCTACGAGCAAGGTTCGGTGCTCAACATTCTCTACGACGGTGTGAGCGCCGGATGGTATCCTCCACTGATTTTCTTGGGAATCGGTGCGATGACCGACTTCTCGGCACTTATCGCCAACCCTAAATTGATGCTCATCGGAGCTGCCGCACAGTTCGGCATCTTCGGCGCGTATATCGTTGCCATGGCCATCGGTTTCGCACCCGACCAGGCTGGCGCCATCGCCATCATCGGCGGCGCCGACGGTCCTACGGCAATCTTCCTGTCGTCGAAACTTGCGCCAAACTTGATGGGAGCAATCGCCGTGTCGGCATACTCCTATATGGCCCTCGTGCCGCTGATCCAGCCACCGATCATGCGCCTGCTCACCACAAAGAAAGAGCGCGTAATCAAGATGAAACCGGCACGCGCCGTGTCGCAGAACGAGAAAATCATGTTCCCTATCGTAGGCTTGCTTCTCACCTGCTTCGTTGTGCCGTCGGCCCTTCCGTTGCTCGGCATGCTCTTCTTCGGCAACCTGCTCCGTGAGAGCGGCGTGACAACACGCCTTGCCAAGACCGCAAGCAACGCCCTCAACGACATCATCGTGATGCTGCTCGGTCTTACTGTCGGCGCGTCGACACAGGCTTCTGAATTCTTGACTTTCGACACACTGAAGATTTTCTTCCTCGGTGCAATGGCGTTTATCATCGCCTCAATGTCGGGTGTGCTCTTCGTCAAGGTGTTCAACCTGTTCCTGCCGAAAGGCAAGAAAATCAATCCGCTCATCGGCAACGCAGGCGTTTCTGCCGTTCCGATGTCGGCACGTATCTCAAACAACATCGGTTTGGAATACGACTCAAGCAACTATCTGCTCATGCACGCCATGGGTCCGAACGTTGCCGGAGTGATTGGTTCTGCCGTAGCTGCCGGTGCTTTGCTCGGCTTCCTCGGATAATAGATTTCACCAATCTGAAAATATCCACAAGAGTGCTGGACTCACGTCCGGCACTCTTTTTTTGCATACATAGCGACCACTGATGACTATTTATGCACGCGCGCACCGCAAGCAAACCGATGCACAAATCTAATATATATGAGCAGTATTGACAATTTTCCTACTTTTCCTAAATTTTATCGCAATTTTACTTGCAATATGTAATATAGAGTATTATTTTTGCAGTGAATATATTTTCAACAACAGTTCACATTTATGAACATAGGACAAACAGACATTCACAATTCATCAGGCAATTCTCGCATTCATCAAGGCTGCCACCCTTAACACCGCCCGTTTCCAAGAAACGGACAGGAAACAAGATTCCGGACAACAAACCAAACTAAATAATTTACCAACTTTATCAACAAATGCTTATGAGAAAATTCATTTTCTTTCTGACCCTATTGGGAACCGCCTTCGGATTGTCCGCGGCTGAGGCTCCCGATGCCGTCAGAGTGACACCCGTCACAGGCGAACCCATCGTGTTCATGTTCTCCGCCAACCCGGAAATCACCTACACGGCGACAGGAGCTACAATCTCCACAACAAACCAAGATCCGGTGACATTCGATTTCGAAGCCATCGAATTTATCGATTTCGTAAAATATGGCTCTGTCAACGAAATTGCAGGCACACCAGTGTCGATGCGCGTCACCCATGACGCCATCGTGATTGAAAACGCTGGAGAAGGAAGCATGCTCTCCATCTACACCCTTGACGGGCGTTGCGTGGTCAACACCACAATCCCCGACAGCTACAGCGTTGAGCGCTCACTGCTCGCAAAAGGCGCCTACATCATCAAAATCAACAAAACAACATTCAAAATCTTATTGTAACAAGCTATGAACAAATTTTTATACTCTATACTCATCGCCGCTGCAGGATTCGGCACTCTCAACGCCCAACAGAAAGTGATGAAAATCGAATACAAGGACGGCACCACTGAAATGAAAAACGTGACCGACGTGTCAAAAATCTCATTTGTCAGTGAAGGACAGGTAGACCCAAGCGAAAAGATGGTCGACCTCGGACTGTCGGTGAAATGGGCGTCATACAACGTCGGCGCGGCAAACCCTTGGGAAGGAGGCAATTTCTATGCATACGGCGAGATTGAGCCAAAAACAGAATACACACTTGAAAACTATCAATGGTATTGCGACAACGACGGCGAAGATCACGACCAATGGGAAGAGTACTACAAACTGGGCGCAACAATCACCGGGACAAACTACGACGTGGCACACGTGAAATGGGGCGGACAGTGGCGCATACCTACCCGCGATGAATGGCGCGAACTCATAAACAACTGCGACTTCACTTGGACTGGCATGGAAGGCGTGACCGGCGCGCTCATCACATCGCGCATCAACGGAAACAGCATTTTCCTGCCTGCCGTCGGAAATATGGTCGGCGCTGAGCACACCCACGACCAACTGGGTTGCTTCTACTGGACTTCCACTGAATACGAGCAGGCTGACATCACTCAAGAATGCCGCAACTACCGCACGAACATCGACGCGAGCAACCGTTCTGCCGAAGGCTACGACTACCCCGACGTTGGATTCTCAATCCGTCCGGTATACGGTCCTGTGCCTGAGCCAGCTTTGCCATCCTACACCGCTCCGACCGAAATGGTCGACCTCGGTCTGTCAGTGAAATGGGCACCATTCAACATCGGAGCTCAAGGTGCGTCAGAAACCGGCGACTACATCTGCTGGGGTGAAATCACCGAAAAACAGTACAGCCACGTTTACAACTACAAATGGTATGACCCTATCACAAACGACTATGTAGAAATCGGCGACCAAATTTCAGGAACTGAATATGACCCAGCCAACGTGCTCTGGGGCAACGGATGGCGTCTGCCTACCGAAGCCGAAATAAAGGAACTCATTGAAAAATGCACTTGGACTGCTGAACAATACGGATACACGGTAACAGGTCCTAACGGAAACAGCATCTTCCTTCCGGCATGCGGCATGCAAGGCTACAAAGGCGCTCCGCGCAACAATGTACAGTCGGGCTACTACATGACAGGCAACGCCGATGTGCGGACCAATTATCAGGGTCTGAAAATGACCAGCAACGCCGCCACATTGCGCTTCTCACGCGGAGCTCTCAACAAGTTCAACAAGCCAGAGGCTTCATTCTGCTCGAAGGCCGGCGGCATACAGGTACGCCCTGTTCATCAATAGGCATTGACTTAATGCAGGATTATCATCAGTCCTGCTCCAAAACTTGTGGGGGACTGCATTACTGAATGCGTCCCCCTCTTTTATTACTCAATGAATTAAGATTATGAAACATCTATACTTGTCAATTTTTGCCTCTGTATTGGCGATTTTCTTAAACACAAAAACCCAAGAGACAGAGGCGCTGCTCGATGATAGAAAGATTTCTTGAATGTTTTGGCAAATCTTCAAGAAAAAAATCATAACTTTGCAGTCTCATTACGGAATTTTAAAATTTCACTAAAAATATATGATTAACGCTCAAGACATTAAGAACGGAACTTGTATCCGTATGGACAACAAGTTGTATTTCTGCATCGAATTTCTTCACGTAAAACCAGGCAAAGGCAACACTTTTATGCGCACTAAGCTGAAAGACGTTGTTAATGGTTACGTTATCGAACGCCGCTTCAACATCGGCGAGAAACTTGAAGACGTACGCGTGGAGCGTCGCCCTTATCAGTTCCTCTACCAAGAGGCTGGCGACTATATCTTCATGAACCAGGAAACTTACGACCAAATTCCTATCCACAAGGATTTGATCACTGGCGTTGACTTCATGAAGGAAGGCGATGTTGTTGAAGTTGTAAGCGACGCTTCTACTGAAACCGTACTTTTCGCTGAAATGCCTATCAAGACTCAGTTGAAGATCACCTACACTGAGCCGGGACTCAAAGGCGACACTGCCACAAACACTCTTAAGCCTGCAACCGTTGAGACTGGCGCAACTGTACGCGTTCCGTTGTTCATCAATGAAGGCGAGACTATCGAGGTCGACACTCGCGAAGGCTCTTACGTTGGCCGTGTGAAAGCATAGTCACAACTACACAGATCCATAAAGCGCAGGATCTTAAAGATTTTGCGCTTTTTTTACACCTTTTCTTTTTTTTTGCGCTATCTTTGCAAAAGACAGGTTGCTATAGGCAATTTGTGAACAAGCTCACATTGCGCTCATTTGCGCCATTGTTGCTCTTATTCAACCGAAAAACGGGATTTAGATACGAACTTCTCATACAGAAATGAAACGACTGAGTTTACTTATTTTGTTCGCGGTGCTGCTTGCGTTGCCTGCCTTGTCGCAGCAAATCAGCGTGGAAAGTTTCACACCGCTTGAAAACGACCTGACAGCCAACACTGCCGGCACAATGAAAAAAGACCAGAACGGAAAAACCTGTGCCTTGATAAAAGTGGTGACCTCCGAAAAAGGCTTCAATTTCGACGTCGGAATACTCGGTGTCGTTGCTACAGAACAGAAAGTGGGAGAAATTTGGGTATACGTCCCTGAAAAGATAAGGTTCATTACAATTGCGCATCCACAATTGGGTGTTCTCCGCAATTATCCTATCCCTCAGCAAGTTGAAAGCGCACGCACATACGAGCTGAGGCTTGTCACCGGCAAGGTGCACACCGTAATCGAGGAAGCACAGACCGATCAGTTTGTCGTATTCCACATTTCACCAGCCGACGCCATACTCGAATTTGACGGGCAACCGCTGCTGCTCGATGCCGAAGGCTCTGCATCATGCTTCAAGCCATTCGGAAAATACCAGTATCGCATCGAGCGCAAAGACTACCACACCGAGGTGGGTTCGGTGACGGTGACGGCAGAGAAAGCATCCGTCAACGTGAATATGCGACCGATGTTCGGATGGCTGGAAGTAAACAGCGCCAACGCCGGCTCCGACGCCAGGGTGTTTGTCGACGGCTCCGACCATGGCACATTGCCGCTGCACACGCTGCAACTGGGCAGCGGCAAGCACTTGCTGAAAATCATAAAGCCGCTTTACCATATTTTCCAACAGTCGGTAACCATCGCCGACAACGACACTCTGCGCGTCAACGCAGCTCTGAAAAGCGACTTCCGAAACTACACCATCACCGGCGATGCCGACGCCGACATCTATATCAATCAAGAATACAAAGGTCACGGTTCGTGGAGCGGTCCGCTGGCATCGGGCACCTACCGCATCGAGCTGCGCAAGCCGAGCCACCGCACGACTATCCGGTCCATAACAATCAATGCCGACGACCTTTCGGCAAACGACATCATCTCGCTGCCCGCTCCAACGCCAATCTACGGCTCTCTGAAAGTGACATCGTCGCCAATGGAAGCCACCGTTGCAATCGACGGCAAGGTGATGGGCAAAACACCTTTGTTCATCAAAGAAGTTCTAATAGGCTCACACAGCGTGACGCTGAGCAAGGACGGCTACAAGACCGAGTCTGCAACAGCCGACATCGACGAGCGCAAGACGTCGGAGCTTAACATCGTGCTCAACAACGCCATCCGTGTGAAGTTCACGTCGAATGCGACATCCGTCGTAAACATCGACGGAAAATACATCGGACTGACTCCCTGCGACGCTTTGCTCACATGCACCAAACATGAAATCAGCATGAGCGCCGACAGATATCAGAGCCGCACGGAAACCATAGGACATATCCGAAGGCTCAAGCCTCATCAGCTGGCAACTAAAGCCCAACTTCAAGAAGGTTACCATCTCATGCAACCAAAACGCGAATTTTTATATCGACGGCAAAATAGCAGGCAGCGGATATTCCATTTCCCGCGACATCGACTACGGTGAGCATTCCATTTCCGCAGACTATGAGGGCAAGTCAAAAGAAACGACTATCACTGTGGCGGAAGGCAACGAAAGCTCCGTGGATTTCTCTTTCCGTAAGAAGCGTTACCATGAGAACTATGTCAACAATTACGCTTTCTATATGGGAGCCATCTATCAATGTCTTAATTTTCAAGGCGCAGGTGCGACAATGGGCTTTTTTGCCGGAAAATTAAACATGGAAGTCAGTTTCATCGCCGGCAATGAATCAAAGGAAGTTGATTGGTACACATCGACAAATTCTCTTGCCCACACTTCCGACTTCAAGAACTGGCGTATAAACGGCAGAATAGGATGGGGAATCAGATGCGGCAACGTAGTGCGCATCACGCCTCAAATCGGAGCGGCAGTGCTGGCTCTTGAGGACCGGTCGAAAATCGCCGACGAGACAGCACCGTCGGCATGCTCGTTTACCGGATCCATGCAGTTTGCCCTTGTATATAAGAAACTGTGCATCTCCGTAACACCGGAATACTACGTTCCCGTGGCTAAATCCGACGGAATGAAGGAACTTGTAAAAGTGTCTGACACATACGACAAGGCTTTAAAAGGCTTTGACCTTCAAGTCGGAATTTCTTTAATCTTCTAATCGCAAAACGACAATGAAAAAACTTATCAGCATAATCCTGTCGGTTGCAGTCGTTTCTGTCTTTACCGCCTGCAAAGACGACTACGACGGATGGCTTCCCGATAATCCCGACAAACCGCACATCACAGAGACAATCTCGCCGACCGACATCAAAATCGACGCAGCGGGCACACCTCAAACCGTAACAATCGCTCTCAACGACTACTGGACAATCACTAATATTCCCCACTGGCTGACTGTGTCGCCGACAGGCGGAAAATCCGGAGAGAAAGTGACGGTAAACATCAGTGCGGAGTCAAACACAAAAAGCGTGTCGGAAAGAGGCGCGCAACTCTATGTGTCAACGAAATTCAACACTCAATATATCGGTGTGACACAATTCGGCGTGCCGGAGTCTGGCATCCCCTACCTCAGTTTCTCTGCGACGGGAGGCCAGCAGACGTTCAGGCTGTTCCTCCACTCCGATTGGGAAATCACAAACATCCCGACATGGCTCCGCTTTTCGGCAACAAAAGGCTATGCCGAGCAAGAATACACCATCACTGTGACTGCCGAAGAAAACAGCTCGACAAGTTCACGCACAGCGACATGCCGACTTTACCGCGGCAATTCAAACCAGTACGAGACACTTTCGGCAAAACAGGATGCGCACTATCTAAAAATCAACGGTAAGGAATACTCAAGCAGTTTCAGCTTCTACTCGAGCACCGACATCGAGAAGGTGACAATCTCATCATCCGCTAAATGGACTGCCAAGGCCACACAGCCGTGGATTGTGCTTTCGCAGACGGAGGGCTTGCCTGGAGAAACAATCTTGACAATCTCAACGAAAAAGGCATCGACAACGACTTCAACTTCCGGACAGATTAATTTCTATATCGATGACACTTATTTCAACACCATCTACACTTATATAGGATATTGACAACAATGAAACGTTTGCTGACATTCATAATAGCCGCAATCATATTCTTCCCCTGCGGAGCGCAAAGTTGGGAAGAAATCAAGAGCAGCCGGCAATACATCTACGGCGAGGGCTGGGGATCAAGCGATGCCGAGGCCGACAAGAACGCGCTTGCCGACCTTATAAGCAAGATTTCCGTGCAGGTGCAAAGCTCGTTCACGCTGACGGAAGATGAGCTGAGCCACAACGGGCAGGTGGACGGCGAGACTTATGCCCGGTCGAAGGTGCAGACCTACTCACAAGCCACGCTCACCAACACTGAGAAAATCGTGATTGAATACGAGCCTGACGCACATGTGGGACGCTACATCCTGAAATCGGAAATTTCACGCATCTTCGAGGCGCGCCGACGACGCATCGACGAGATGCTCGGACTTGCGGAGACTGCTGAAAAAAATGCAAAAATCGACGATGCGCTGCGCTATTACTATTGGGCGTATGCCATGCTGAAAACGCTGCAGCATCCGAATGAGGTCAGGGACTCGAACAACCATCTGCTGTCAACATGGATTCCAGCTCAGATGAACGACATCTTTGACGGCATAAAGGTGAGACCGATGCGCAAGACGTCGGACAACGTACTTGAGGTGGCGGTGACATACAAAGACAAGCCTGTGGCAAGCTACGACTACACATATTTCGACGGACAGAACTGGAGCAACATCTACAGCGCCAAAGACGGACGCGGCGTGATCGAGCTAAACCCCGGCGCAATAACCGACAATCTGAGACTGAAAAGCGAGTATGAATATCGCGGGGAGGCTCACATCGACAGCGAAATCGATGCGGTGATGTCGACCGTAAGAGGTCAGGCGTTCCGCAAATCATACATCAATGTCAGCGGCGACACCCCTTCAGTCGCTGCCACCCGTGAGGCAGAGGCGGCTATCGAGACCGCTCCTGTGACCAACGCCATTGAGTATTTATCAAACGACACAGAATACCGCAAAACAATCGGCAAGGTGCTTGCCGCAATAACAGCCAAGGACTATGCGGCGGCTGAAAAATATTTCACGCCGCAGGGCGCCGAAATGTTCCGCAGCTTGATTAACTACGGACGTGCCCGAGTGCTCGACACCTCAGGACTGACGTTCTATCAGAACGGCGACCGCGTGGTGTGCCGCAACGCGAAAATGTCGTTTTCGTTCCGCAACGGCTTGCGCAAATCGTTTGTCGAGGACGTGGTGTTTACGTTCGACTCGAAAAAACGCATCGACTACATTGCTTTCGGTCTTGGCGAAAAGGCTGAACACGACATCCTCAACAACGACGAATGGAATGAAGCCACACGAAAGGCTTTGATGAACTTCCTTGAGAACTATAAAACTGCATTCGCACTGAAAAGAATCGACTATCTGCGAAACGTGTTCGACGACAATGCCGTGATTATTTCCGGGTGCGTAATCACCCCCGGAGGAAACCGATTCGCCGACAGCAACTCGCATTATGCCCAAAATCAGTATGTGCGCTACACTCGGGAGGGCAAGAACGAGTATATAGCACGCATGGCGCGCAGTTTTGCAAGCAAGGAGTTTATCAACATTCGCTTCTCCGACAACTCTGTCAAGAAACTCGGCAAGGGCATGGAGTCGTACGCAATCCAGATAAAACAGGACTATTACTCGTCAAACTACGGCGACACTGGCTACCTGTTTCTCTATGTGGACATAAACGACCCCGAAAATCCCATCATAAAGGTGCGCACATGGCAGCCTAAACCCGACCCGAAATTCAAGCTGATTGATGCCGGATATTTTTAAAACAACGATTTTTTTACTAACCAATAAATAAATGCATTATGAAAAAACTCATCGCATTGTGCCTCGTGCTGATTCTTACGGCACCGGCTTTAACTACAAACGCAGAGAGCAGTCTGCAAAAGGAACTGAACAAAGAACTTGTAAAGCAACTGAAAAAGAACTATAAGAAAAAGAAAAAAGAATTGGAGAAGGACAGATGGAAAATCTACGGTTCTTCAAAAACTCTTGAGGTTGCATTGCTTGAACACTACACAAAACTGTACAACGACGGCGAAGTGGCTGAGGAAATAATCGGTACTGCCGACAATTTCAAATCAAACAACGTCGGACGCCGTCAGGCTGTGACCAACGCCCAAGTGGCTTACGCCCAGAGAGCCGGTGCTCAAGTGAAGGCCCGCATCGTGGAGGACATCGCGGCAAACTCTGCCGACATCAACGCTGAATTCGAGCATTTCTATGCCGCCTACGAGGCTCAGGTGCAGAAAGAAATCGGCGCTGAGCTCCAAGAGAGTTTCACCATCGTGCGCCCGCACACAAAAAGCAAGAAATGCAACACATACGACATGCAGGTTTTCTTCATCATCAGCGAGGACGCTGCCACACGCGCCCGTGTTCGCGCCTACGAAAACGCGCTGAAGGAGTCGGAGGCGGCACAACGCTATGCCGACCGCGTGTCGCAATTCATTCAGGAAGGCATCTCTCCTTCTACCCCTCAGAACTAATCTTCTGTAGATGAAACGTTTGCTCACATTCGTCATTGTCATGGGGGCGGCATTCCATTGCCACGCTCAGGATAATGACGATTTTGAATCATTCCGCAGCGGTCTGATGGACGGATTCCAGTCGTTCAGGCAGGAGGCGCTGACTGGATACACTGATTTCCTGCGAACCGCATGGGAGGATTTCAACGTGTTCCGCAGCGAAAGCCGCGACAGCAAGCCGAAGCCACGCACTGCCCCTACAGTCGACTCGCCCTCTCCACAGCCAACGACACCGGAACCGCCGGCAAATCATCCGACACCGGCAGCCACTCCGCCCGCTCCCGGCCCTGCGCCTGCCGTACACAACAACATTACGCTTGATTTCTACGGCACACGGCTTATGCTGCCGGCACTGGAAGTGGCTGCGCTCCGCTCTTCCGACAACAATGGCGTCGCCGATTTCTGGCAGGCTCTCGACAGTCAGGGTCTTGGCTCCAAGACTGGCAATGCCCTGAAAGAAATTGCCGAACGCCATCGCTTCAACGATTGGATGATGCTGAAACTTGTGGAAACCTACGTGGCAAACCAACTGTCGACGGCATCTGCCGACACGCGCATCGCCATGCGCCAATATCTGCTATGCCACACAGGCTACGATGTGCGCGTGGCTCAAAACGACGGGTATCTGGCCTTGCTTGTGCCATATTCCACCACCATCTACAGCAGCAGTTACATCGATGTCGACGGAAAGCGGTTCACGTTGGTTTTCGACGCAAAGTCGGGACGCACCACAGCCTGCGGAAGCGTGCGCACCTACCGTCTGCCGGGCGAGCGCAACGCGGGAGGTCTAATAGACCCCGTGTTCCGACAAGCCCCAAGGGTAACGGAGTCGATGGTTTCTGTAAAACTAACCGACAAAAAGACGTCTGTGGCGTGCAATGTCAACGCAAACCTTGCAAAACTTCTTTACGACTATCCACAGATTCCGCTGATTGAATATTCCCGCTCATCGCTGCAGCCGTCGTTCCGCAAGGAGCTGACATCGCAGTTACGGCAGACAACAGCCGGGATGACTCCGGAAGCGGCTGTAGGCACCCTGCTGAACCTCGTGCAGCACGCTTTCAAATATGCCACCGACCAAGAGCAGTTCGGATTTGAGAAGCCCCTCTTCCCCGAAGAGTCAGCAATCTACGGCATCAACGACTGCGAAGACCGCGCGTTGCTGTTCAGCATGCTCATAAGGCAAGTGACGGGGCTCGACTGCCTGCTCGTCGAGTATCCCGGGCATGTGGCGTGCGCCGTGCGCCTGCCTGAATATCAAGGCAACGGCACCTGCTACTCGTTTGAAGGCCACCGCTACGTTTTGACCGACCCTACATTTGTCGGTGCAAAAATCGGGATGTGCATGCCCGCCTACCGCGGCTCTCATCCCAAACTTTCCAAACTTGACTGATGCACAAATGCACACTACCTCAAAAAAAGGTCGCGTCCCACACAAGAGACGCGACCTTTTTATTATTTCTTTTGCAATTATCTAATTATACGGCATAACCGCTATCAAATCGGCAAACTTCTCTGCCGCATCCTGCATAGGCTTTGAAAGCATCGTCTTAAGGATAGGATTCAAATCAATTTTCACCTCCACATGCGCATTGGTGGTTTCAGGAGCGCCGCCGTCGGCCAAACACACATCAATGGAAAGAGGGAAAGGCGAACTTACCGTTTCCAGATGCACCTTCTCGTTTTCAACACCATTGGCGATTCTGAATGAAACATCGCCCACCGGTTTTGCCTCCAATGTTATCACATCGCCGTCGATGCGGATGTTGCCCACCTGCTGCTTCAAATCGTCGGGTACATTGTCTGCAATCCCCTTGAAACTCTCAGGGTTGTTGAGACGAGAATAAATCAAGTCACGACCCGCCGACACGATTCTTTCAGAACTCTTGAATGTAGCCATAGGATTGTTTTATTCGTCGATAGTTGCTGTAGGCGTCCAGTTTTCAGGATCCTGTCGCCACAATTTCAATGTCTCGAGATCTGCCTCCTTGATATAGTTGATTTTCAATGCTGCGTCGAGCATCGCGGTATAGTTGCCGAGAGTAAGCAGTTTGACACCGGCTTTCTTGAAATTCTCTTCTGCCAACGGGAATTGATATGTAAAGATGGCAAGCATGCCGACAACCTCCGCGCCAGCGTTGCGCACTGCCTCTACGGCTTTCAAGCTGCTGCCGCCTGTTGAAACAAGATCCTCGATAACCACCACCTTCTGTCCAGGCTTAAGGTTGCCTTCGATAAGGTTCTCCAAGCCATGGTCTTTTGGTGACGAGCGCACATAAATGTAAGGCTTGCCAAGAGTATCGGCCACGAGAGCTCCGAGAGCGATGGCACCGGTTGCAACACCTGCCACAACTTCCGCATCAGGAAAATTCTCGATAATCAATCGGCTCATTTCCACTTTCAAGAAACTGCGGGTTTCTGGATATGACAAAGTCTTGCGGTTATCGGTGTAAATCGGCGAGTTCCATCCCGACGACCAAGTAAACGGATTATCTGGTTGTAGTTTGATTGCGCTGATTTTCAGCAATTTCTCTGCTAAGATACTTTCCAATTTTTTCATAAGGCAATAAATAGTTATGCTATTAAGACAAGATAGATTCCACATCCACCCTATTTTGTGTGCAAAGATAGTGCAAGGCGAGCGAATAACAAAATAAGCTTGCTTAATTTTGTTTTTCCGAGCCGCAGCCTATATTATCAAAAGATAGTGCAAGGCGAGCGAAAAACCGAGCAAACCGAGCCGCAGCCTATATTATCTCACATTAGAAATTTCCGGAAAATCAAGAATTTCTCCAAACGCTATTATTCCTTGCGTTCAGGCACCACCACATCATCGACCACTGCGTCGGGTTTCGGCTGCGACACCTCTTTCTTTGGCTTGTCGCGATGGAGCGGCAACGTGTATGCCACCGACAAACTTACGTTCAAATGATTGTCGCGCACGCCATAGCCCGGGATATAGTACGGCCGCGAATTGGGCGAATCCTTGACGGAAAACGGGAAATTGTAGCGCACCGACCATCCCATTGAGAAATTTTTAAACAGTTCAACCTGAATGCCTACCACTGCCTCGCCCCAGAACGCAGAGCTGCTTTGCCCACGCAAGTCAAACGTCGACGGATCCTTGCCCCAATAGCCATTGTCGACAGTGATGCCGGTAACGTCATAGTTAAACTTTGACGCAGCAAAGCGCACACCGGCATACAGCTGATATTTAGGGTCTTTGGCATAAAGGAAATTGTAGTTCATTCCGATTTTGCCATACAAAGCAAGTTTACTCTTATATGTAAAATTACCGTCCTCAGGAGAGCAGTCGGCTTGTCCGAAACCCACTTCCGCCACCGGGATATAGCGGTTTCTGATATTCACTGCCGCCCACACGTCGCCATCGCCATAGTCCTGACCGAGCGCACGCATAAGAGGCCCCCAAAAGTTGACACCAAGCGTGACTCCCATCAGCGTCGGGCGATATACGCGTTTCGACGCACGCTCGATTGAATCGCGGCGCAACGAGTCGAGCGTCAACGAGTCGGTGCGCAGGAATTTCAGCTTCTCCTGGCGCCGTATCTCCTTCAGCTCCTCCTTCGTCACAGGCTTCAGCTCGTCGGTCGACGCCACCGGAGTCACCTTGCGTTGAGCCACTGCCACAACAAGCGTCAGCAGCAGCACCGCAATCACAGCCAGCCGCCTCATTGTGCGCCGGCCTCCCCTGTCCGGAAGAATATCTTGATATTTTCAGTGTTGGTGTTGTCTATACGCCGCTGCGGCACTTGGATGGAATCAATCAGATTGTGCGACACGCTGTAGTCCGTGACGTCAAACACATAAAACGCACCGCAGTCCTTGGAATAGAAAAACGGCACACGGTCGTAGCAGACCGTCACCGTGTCGGTTATGCCCTCCAAATCCTGCTGGTTATACTGAATCACAAAGCGTGAGCAATCAGCGTCGACATCAAACGGCAGATAGACCTGCTTGGTCGACGACTGGTTGCGGATAATCGCCGAATCGCCAGGAGACCCGATGCCATAGACCGTCAGCGAGTCAATCGCAATCGACGTCTTCGTCTGCGACGAATAAAACCCAGCCAACGGAAGACTCGAAGAATTCTCCTCGCAGCCGTTGTTGCTGCACGACGCCATCCACATAATCACACCTATCGACAACGCCAGCAATATGTTGCGCAAAGCCGTCATAATCACGTCAAATCTCCTCACGGATTTGATAACTGTTGCGACCCTCGGCATTGCGGGCAATCAGCTCGCCGATAAATCCGGCAAGGAAAAACTGCGAGCCCATAAGCATCATCGTCAGAGCGATGTAGAAATACGGAGAGTCGGTAACCAGACGGTAAGGCATGCCATTATACATGGCACACAGCTTCATCGCGCCAACCACTATGGCCGACACAAAACCGATAAGAAACATTATTGAGCCGAGAAATCCGAAAATATGCATCGGCTTGCCGCCAAACTTCGAGATAAACCACAGACTCAGCAAGTCGAGATAACCGTTGACAAAACGGTTCAAGCCAAACTTCGTAGTGCCATATTTGCGGGCCTGATGGTGCACCACCTTCTCGCCGATACGTGCGAAACCCGCATTTTTGGCAAGATAAGGGATATAGCGGTGCATCTCGCCATAAACCTCGATGTTTTTAACCACATCCTTGCGATAAGCCTTCAGACCGCAGTTGAAATCGTGCAGATTCTTGATGCCGCTCACCTTGCGCGCCGTGGCATTGAAAAGCTTTGTAGGAATCGTCTTCGACAGCGGGTCGTAGCGCTTCTGCTTCCATCCCGACACAAGGTCGTAGCCATCCTCCATAATCATCCGATAAAGTTCCGGAATCTCGTCAGGACTGTCCTGAAGGTCGGCGTCCATAGTAATCACCACATCGCCCTCGGCACGCTCGAATCCCACGTTAAGCGCCGGCGACTTGCCATAGTTGCGGCGGAAACAAACGCCCTTCACAGCCGCACTCTTGGCCTTCAAGTCGTTGATAACCTTCCACGAAGCGTCGGTCGAGCCATCGTTGACAAAAATAATCTCATACGAGAACCCGTTGGCTTTCATCACGCGTTCAATCCAAGCCTCCAGTTCAGGCAGCGATTCCGCCTCATTATACAGCGGAACTATAACAGATATATCCATAAATTCTTTCTTGTACGTACAGTCTGCAAAATTAGCATTTCCCATCGTAACAAAAAAATCGATTGCCGTTTTTTGAAAGTTTTTTTGATTATAGCCGCCCTCTGTCGATGCATATCGTCACGTTCGCCGGTCAAAGCCGCCCGCCCGACAACTTTTCGCCTCCAAATCCACCGACAAAAAACAAGCACCCCCGCAAACGTTAAAACTTCTCCTCAACACCAATTTTCCACTCGTTTTTTTCCTTAATCTTAGTTTATTTACCTACCTTTATGGTCGAATTATAACAATCCTATCAAGAAAAAAATATCGGTATTAATCTACCCTAAGCAACATTGGAAGATACTACCAATATGCCTCCTAAGGCCAGTGCTTCATTGTATAATGGGCAACCTACTGACACAGGTCCATCGTGTCCAAGTGCAAGACTTACCTCCTGCACGCCCTCCACCTCAAAGGACAAAGGTGGGGTGTCGGTAGAGAATGTGTCTGGCGCAAACGAGCAATGGTTTGTTCTTTGTGTATCGTATGGTCGCATTCTCAAGGCTCAGACCTATATTGAAGGCAAAGGCATTGATTGTTATGTGCCTTTGCGATATAAAAAATAACCAAGCAAGGCAAGAAACGTATTGTGACAGAACCTTTGCTTCCTTCTTTTATATTTGTTCATGCATCTTGCAGCCAAGTAGAAGCCTTGTGTCGCAATGTCAATGCGTCTGACAGTAGACCACTTCTTAGTTTCTACTATGACCACACTTCATTCTGTGAAGATGCTCCAGACAAGAATCCACCGCTAATTATTTCTGATTCAACCATGGATAATTTCATTCGATTGACTTCTGTAAAGAATCCTCATGTCATCCCGGTTACTTCTGAAAACATCAAGTATAAAATGGGCGATGAAGTGGTGATTACGGAAGGTGAGTTCATGGGCGTTCATGGCAGAGTTGCAAGGATTGCTGGACAACAGAGGATTGTAGTTGAACTTTTTGATGGATGCTTGGTGGCTACGGCGTATGTGCCAAAAGAGGCGATGAGGAAAGAAAAATCAATAACGCTGCTTGATTAACGCAACAGGTTAAACACTATATAATAAATGAGATAAGCTATTCTCATAACATATAATAAAAATATACAATCAATTGATGAAAGAAGAATTCATGAATATGAAAAAGTTGTATCATTACACAAAGTTTGATACAGCAATTAAAATATTGGAATCCCATAGTCTAAGATTTGGAAGGTTGCATAACATGAATGACATTCATGAAAATGACAAACTTTCCTATGTCGACACAACAGGAACTCTTATCAATAGTTTCCCATCCGATGTGTTGGATGCAATAGATTGTGAGATGGCAAAATATCGACAGATTAGCCTTACTGCTGATGATGACAAACAGGGTAAATTGGGGTTCGACCTTCATCAAATGTGGGGACTTTATGCCGATAAAGGCCAAGGCGTCTGTCTCGTATTTGATAAAGATACTTTATGTAACAACCTTGATAAAGATGTTCAACATATAAATGTGTCATACGATAAAGCTGTAGAGTCGTTTTATATAGCAAAGCCCAATGACTCTCAAAGTATTCAGTATGCCATACAGAAGCAAATAAAAAAAATATTCTTTCACAAGCGCAACGAATGGGAGCACGAACAAGAGTATAGGCTTATTAAGCGCTGTTCCAACCTTGAAAAAGAGGAATATGTAGATTATGGTGAAGCCTTAAAATATATTATCCTGAATTCTGTAATCGAGAATACTGATAGTGTTAAGTTTAAAAAAAATGTAGAGAAACTGAGTCAACATACACAAAGAGTTCCAATACTGGTATATGGTAATGGATTACTTGATTATTCTCTTATTGATATAAATCACACGGAAATAATCTGGAATTCTTCCCAAGGATATGATATTCTCATTCCTGGAGTGAATTGCGAGATAGATGTTTGACGTTTCAAAAAGGAAATTGTATGAGTTCAATATTAAAAATATTAGAAGAAGATATTCAATGCTTCGTCTATTGCGATTTTGAGCAAGTTAGCGAAGCTATTCCCGATTCCATATTTAGATTGCATATATTGTGTAATAATCATGAAGATAACTCACTTTTATGAAAACGAGTCTTAAAACTATTCTGAATACCGGAAGCTACAAATACTGCTACGAAAATGGTAAGTTCACATTCTATGACAATAGAATTAGTGATATTACAATGGGAAATTACAATTATAGTCTGTATACTGCCATCAGACAGGAACACATAGTCATATTAGATTTATCAATGTGCCCTAATGTACCAAAAGTAATTAGCGGTTTCCCACATGTTACAGAGATTATAATGCCAACATTAACGGATAATATTCCGTCCATTGCCAACTGCCCTAAATTGGAAAAGGTAACATTTGACCCTTCTACCATAAAAATATTAAAAGAGAAATCATTTGATGGGTGGCCACCTATCAAACAGATTCCCTTTGGAGAAGATTTTGAATATATGGAGTCCTTTTGTATAAGCCCAAATGCACAAATAGAAAGTTTGGACTTTTCACTATGCAAACATATGCATTTAACAGGCCATGCTTTTCAACAAAGCAAGATTAAAAGTATAAGCTTACCTGATCATATAACAAATCTGCCCGAGTATGTTTTTTGCGGCTGTCCCAATCTTACTTCCATATTAGCAATTGGTGTCATCAAAATAGGTTTCGGTGCATTAAGAGACTGCAACTCTTTAGAGCATTTAAAGTTTGCAGAAGAATTCCAAACAGATAATATAGACAAGTTTTTGGTTGACGATGATTGTGAGACTTTAAGATGTGGAATCGAAATAGGCAAAGATGATATATATTCGTACATATGGTGCCTAACTAACTTTAGGTTTTATTATACAGAGCGTTTAAGTGATGAATGGTCAAATAGAATCTTCAGTTTTAATCACATGAACCAACGCTGTTTTGCCATATTTTTCGGTGATATTCACATTTATAGCAATTATAAAGACCATTATGCTTCGAATATATCTGAGGGTTTTCTTAAGACCTCAAGCCGTTACACAAAAATAACCCACAATGGAATATATGTTGGATCTGAAGATTTGCAAAAGAATGCAATTAAATACTATTATGAAGTCGACAAAAGGTTAAAGACAGACATCAGAGATGTAATAAAACAAATTGAAGAAGAAGTTGGTAAGTTAGACATTAACAGTATTATTGACTCATACGAAACGACTATATCGGAATGGACAAAAACAAAAATTGGAGATGATGACACATTCTATTTTGAAACACATAGATGTTCATATTATTCTGATGCATATTTAGAAACCATATTACCTAGTTACCATAGCGAATACAAAGATTCCGGATATACCACAAACTGGCCTTGGACATCAAAGAAAGAAATAAACGAAATGCACTTGGAAGATAGTAGAATCAGAGAAATGGCCAGAAAGTCATATTCAAAAGAAGCTCATATAACCTATCTTATAAAAGAATATATTCAGTATATAGCTAATAAATCTGCGGAAGTAGAACATTATTTACACATTGGACGAGCAAAAGAAGTCTTTGAACAATATACTTATCTTCATGGTAAAGAGCGTGTGTCAGAGTTGAACAGAGTCATTATTATATAAAAACAGAATTATGAAGTGTGATTGTTAGTATAATGAGATATCAACAACATAGGGTGTTCAATAAATACGAAAAGGCATTTCTTAATTAGTGCCGTTTTTAACAGAACATCGTGAATATGAATGGTATATATAGAAGCTGTGCATCTTTATAAGATACATACAAAACCTAATTAGAAAAGGATTGATAGCATACGATGACTATTCAATTGCAATGTTTAATAAATAAAAGAAGAAAAATGAATCTGATAAGAACGTATGACACAAATGAAGATGTTTTGGTGGTAAGGAAGTCAGACTATCAGAATAACAATATCGGCGATGGATATTTTATTGTTCCCAAAGACGAATGGTTTTGTGAAGATGATGGACTCAAAAGTTTTCATTTATTCCTAACCAAGTTTTATGGAAACAGAGTATCCTTATTTTTGACAAGTGAAGGGAATCCTGTTATTTTCAGAGAACTACCATTATCACGAAGACGTGATTATATTGAAATATAAATATTACTGAAACAGAATGAAGTATTGATTATGCTCGAACAAGAACTACAACAATACCTCCGCCGCGAGTACCCACAAGAGAATGCTCGCTGTGAATGGAAGGATTTTAAGAATCTGAAAAACTCGTTCTGTTTTAGTTTAATGTAGCATAATAAAATGTAATATGATACAGATTGATTTATTATCAGGTGATAAATTATGTTTTGAGCCTTACAAAGGTTTATCAATAATGAGTTTAAATGGCTCATCTAAAAAGTTCCATGTTGATGAAGGTCCATTGCGTATCATTTGCGACACCCTGAGCCATGGAAATTATCATAGTTTATATAATCTTATTGATTCGACAGGTAGGAAAATATTGGATAAAGGAGTAAGAGCTGTCAGATATGATAAGCAAGGCTTCTACGTTGTAGAAGATAACAACGAGGATGAACTGATTAATCGTTATCATTGTATTCCAGGTGACAAATTTGAAGAAAAGCGTTGCATTGTATTGAATAATGGAACTATTCTCACCAAACAATGGTTTGATGACATAATGGTTCTTCCAAATGGCTATATTAAAGTTTTCAAAGACAACAAAGAAAATCTACTAAGTCTTAATGGAGAGTTTTATCTAAACAGCTATGTTGACTTTATCACGGTGTTTTATGGTGACTACGTTTATTACATAAATGATGGCGTTATCTATAAGGCAAATAAAATTGGAGAACACATAAAAATTAAGGAGCTTAATGCATTTCCAGTAAAAGGAAAATATATCTTAAGAAGATTAAAGGTTGAAAATGGTAATGTTGTCGGGTACAATAAGCCTATATCAACATTTCGGTTTCCTTATAATTCTTTAGTGCACAAAGCATACGGAGATAATTATATGCCCGTCGAAAAGAATGGAACTAATGTTATAGATAAACATTCGAAGCTTATTTTCGACCTGTGGTATAATCGAGTTGGGTTTTCCAACATACCAGGCATATATTATATTTGCCAAAACAACCTTTGGAGAATAGTTGACATTGCAGGAAACAAGATTGCCGATTTGGAGTTTTCGATGGTAACACCATATCAGTATGGATACGCAATAGTTCGCAACACAAACAATACATATTGTATCCTGGATATTTCCGGAAAAATAATCGCTGATGGTTTCATGTCAGTTCTACAAACAGAGAAAAATGGAATATGGAATGTGCAATATTATAAAAATGGTAGTCATAAAGTGTTTTTTCATGGACAAGGTGATAGCTTCATATTCATCATTCAGTGCCTACTGACGACAACTAATTGGCTCGGCTTATTCGAAAGAGATAATATATGGTATTACCTTGACGATAATCAGCAGATGGTTCCTTTTTGTGAATATAATCTTTCTATTTCATCTGATAAATAATAATTATTATTACACCAAAATACGTCTAATAATTATGACCGAACTCGAACTACAACAATACCTCCTTCGTGAGTATCCGCAGGAAAATGCACGATGTGAATGGAAAGAGTTTAAGAACTTGAATAACTCGTTCTGTGGAAACGAGAAAGATGATGTCATAACCTACGTGTCGGCTATCGCCAACATTTTGGAGGACATCTTGTGCTTGGAGTTAACGATAAGACGCTTGAAATTGTCGGGACTGACATTTCAAGGCTTACCTTTAATGGGCAACCGGCAAATACACAGTCTGCAACTTTCAAACTCACCGAAAGTTGCGAAGTTCTCTGAACGTCAAAACCAAAGCGCACAGTTAACGCCTTTATATATATTCGTTTGCCTCGCCTCAACTCTATCAAGATTTTCAGCGTGGGCAACACATTGCAAATGTATGAAATTTTTCAATCAAAAAAACTTTTTTGCAAATATTTTTTTCTGAGCGTTTATTTGCGCCTATTCCACTGCTGTTTCTTTGAAAAATGGCAGTTTAAGAGTAACTTTGCCCCGAGTAAACCAAAAACGATGACAACAACTAAAAAACGGGTGGCTGCGTTCGATGTGCTGAAGGGCATCGCCATATATCTGGTGGTGATGGGGCACGTGCTGACGATGTGCATACGCGACATCGACAGTGCGGTGCTGTTCAAGCTTGTTGGAGAAATACACATGCCGATATTTTTCTTTATCAGCGGCTATTTCACCTATAAGCTTACCGGCAACGGCGATTTCGCCATGCCCAACCTGCGCAAACGCTTCTGGCAGCTTATCATACCGTTTCTGGCAGTAAGTGCGCTGTGGATGTGGTATTTTCCGCACAGCCGTCTGCAATCGCCCTTGTCGCAGTCGTGGCCTCAACTTCTCACCACTTATTGGAAAGACGGCTATTGGTTCACGCTGACACTGTTTGAGGTGGTGCTTGTCTATGCCGGCATAAGCCGTCTGATGGCTGCCGCGCGACGCTTGTGGATGCAGGTTGCCATACCAGCCGCCGCATATCTGGCGTTGATTCTTGTGTCGCCCCTTATTTCCGCCCCCGCCGCAAACTTCGACCCCGTAGGCATCGGACTGCTCACACAGTTTTTCCCGGTGTTTATGATGGGAGTGTTCGCCCGCAAATATTCCGACGCGTTCCGCCGCATGGCTACACAGCCGTGGGTTGCCACAGCGGCTGTCATAGTGGCGTTCGCAGCATGGTATTATTCCGTATACACGTGGGAGTTTCCTGCCCTACCGGCATGGTGCCAGTTTGTGGCGCAACCCGTGCTCCACGCCTCGCTGATGACCGTGGTGTTCGGGATGGTCTACCGCAGCGACGTTGAGACGTTTGCCTCGACGCGCGCCGGACGCTGGCTGACTCTTCTCGGCAACGAGAGTCTCGGCATCTACCTGCTCCACTACTTTTTCCTCTTCCCTCTCACTCCGCTTCAGGAGCCTATGCGCATGCTTGGGCTCACGTTTATGCCGTCGGTGATGGTGTCGGCGTTTTTCGCTTTCTTCATCATTCTTGCAGCGCTTGGAGCCAACTGGGCGATAGGGAAAAACAGAGTGTTGGCATTCCTTTTGATTGGTAAAACTGTAAAAAAAGATATAAAATGAATATAGCGATTGTTGGTTCTGGATATGTAGGTCTTGTTTCGGGCGCATGCTTCGCCGAAGTCGGCGTCGACGTGACCTGTGTCGACATCGACGAGAAAAAGATTGCAAACCTTAGAAACGGTGACATACCCATCTACGAGCCGGGGCTCGATGACTTGGTCAAGCGCAACGTGGAGGCAGGACGCCTGCATTTCACCACCCGTCTTGAAGACGTGATCGACACGGTGGAAGTGGTGTTCAGCGCCGTCGGCACCCCTCCCGACGAGGATGGCAGCGCCGACCTTCGCTACGTGCTTGAGGTGGCGCGCACATTCGGCCGCAACATCAACAAATACGCTCTGCTCGTCACGAAGAGCACCGTGCCTGTCGGCACTTCCCACAAAATCAAAGCCGCCATCCGCGAGGAGCTGAAGCGACGCGGTGTCGACGTACCGTTTGAGGTGGCGTCAAATCCGGAATTTCTGAAGGAAGGCGCGGCGATAAAAGACTTCATGTCGCCCGACCGTGTGGTAATCGGCATCGAGTCGGAGCGTGCGCGCAAAGTGATGGAACGCCTCTACCGTCCGTTCCTGCTCAACAATTTCCGCGTGATATTCATGGACATCGCATCGGCGGAAATGACCAAGTACGCAGCCAACTCAATGCTTGCCACGCGCATCTCGTTCATGAACGACATCGCCAATCTGTGCGCTCTTGTCGGAGCCAATGTCAACATGGTGCGCAAGGGCATCGGCGCCGATGCCCGTATCGGCACAAAGTTCCTCTATCCCGGCTGCGGCTACGGCGGATCGTGCTTCCCCAAAGACGTGAAAGCCCTTATCCACACCGGCGCGGAGCATGGCTACCGCATGCGCGTAATCGAGGCAGTGGAATCGGTCAACGAACGTCAGAAATCAATCGTCTACGACAAGCTCTCCGCTTTCTTCGGCGGTGACCTGCGCGGCAAGCGCATAGCCCTGTGGGGATTGGCGTTCAAGCCTGAGACCGACGATATGCGCGAGGCTCCGGCACTGGTTGTCATCGACAAGCTGGTTGAAGCCGGCGCAGAGGTGGTGGTCTACGACCCTGTGGCAATGGACGAATGCCGCCGGCGCATCGGCAACCGTGTGGCTTATTCCCGCGACATGTATGACGCCGTGGTCGATGCCGACGCCCTTGCCCTTCTCACCGAGTGGAAACAGTTCCGCCTGCCTTCATGGGGAGTGGTGAGCCGTGCGATGCGCGGCAACGTCATCGTTGACGGACGCAACATCTACGACGAAGCCGAACTCTCAGAGGAAGGCTTCATCTACCACTGCATCGGAAAGTAAAGGCTTATGCGGCAACCGCCGCGCTTTCGAATCAATCGGCTGGCGCAGCGGAGTTAATTTAGCCAAAATCGGCCATTAGAAATTGGCTACTAACGCCTTTCCAACAACCGATTTTAAGCATATCTTGCAACTTTTTTCCACTGTTTGATATGCGAATTTGCAACTTTTTCCAGCATTTACGCCGCATTTCTGCAACTTTTTTCCAGGCGATGCCCGAAAATTCAGAGCGACGGATTGGAAACAAGACTGCGCACAGCGTCGTAGTCGGTCGGGGCAAACCAATGCATCCCGGCGTTCTTAGCATACCACGTAAGCTGCTTCTTGGCGTAGACGCGTGTGTTTTTCTGCAACCGCGCCACGGCTGTCGGGAAATCCATCGTGCCGTCGAAATAGGCAAACATCTCCTTGTAGCCTACGGTGTTGAGCGAATTGAGGTGGCGCAGCGGATAGACGCGGCGAGCCTCCTCGACAAGCCCCTCCTCCACCATCTTCTCAACGCGCCGGTTGATGCGGTCGAAAAGCTCCTGCCGCGGCAGGTTTAAGCCAATCTTTACAATTCTGAACGGCCGCTGCTTCACAGTGCCCGTGCGCAGAGACGAGTAAGGTTTTCCCGACTGCAGACAGATTTCCACCGCATGCGCCACGCGCTTCACATTGTTCAAGTCAACCTGCTCATAGTATACGGGGTCGAGCCTGCGCAGCTCCTCACGCATAGCGTCGGCACCATCCTCGGCAAGCCGGCGCGCCACGTCGCGGCGCACGTCGTCGCTTATCGTGGGCAGCTGGTCGATTCCCTTACACACTGCGTCGACATACATCATCGAACCTCCGCACATCACCACATAGTCGTGGGTCAGGAACAAGCGTCCGATCACCGCCAACGCGTCCTCCTCAAACTGCGCGGCGCTGTAGTATTCGTCCAAACCGAGGATTCCGACAAAGTGATGGCGCACAGCGGCAAGCTCGTCGGCTGTAGGGGCGGCAGTCCCGATGGGAATGTCACGAAAAATCTGGCGCGAGTCCGCCGACACGATTTCCGTGCCGAGGTCACGCGCCAGACGTATGGCAACCGCCGTTTTTCCCACCCCCGTGGGTCCAGTAATCACTACGAGAGTTTTCTGCGGCATACAGCGTTTTTCTTTATCGTTGAGCCACGAGTTTGCAGATTTCCACAACCACATCGGTTGCTTTCTCCATTGAAGGAATCGGCACAAACTCATAGCGGCCGTGGAAGTTCAGTCCACCGGCAAAGATGTTGGGACAAGGCAGACCCTTGAACGACAGCTGCGCGCCGTCTGTGCCGCCACGGATAGGCTGCACCTTCGGAGCCACATCGGCATTTTCCATAGCCTGCTTTGCGATGTCGACAATATACATCACCGGCTCGATTTTCTCACGCATATTGTAGTATTGGTCCTTGATTTCTATCGATGCGCAACCGGGATACTCATGGTTCACCTTGCGCACAAGATGCTCAAGTTCCTTCTTGCGGCGCTCAAAGCGGTCGCGGTCGTGGTCGCGGATAATGTAAGTCAGCTTCGACTCCTCCACCGTGCCCTCAAAGCCGATAAGGTGATAGAATCCCTCATAGTCCTCGGTGTGTTCCGGAGTTTCCCACCGCGGCAACATGATGCTGAATTGGTTGGCGATGCGGATAGAGTTTATCATTTTGTGCTTGGCATAGCCCGGATGCACGTTGCGTCCCTTGAACGTAACCTTAGCCGACGCTGCGTTGAAATTCTCAAACTCAAGCTCGCCTATCGCTCCGCCGTCCATCGTGTAAGCCCAGTCGGCGCCGAAACGCTCCACGTCAAATTTGTGCGCGCCCAGACCGATTTCCTCATCGGGATTGAACGCGATGCGGATGTCACCGTGCTTGATTTCCGGATGAGCCTGCAGATATTCCACAGCAGTGATAATCTCAGCGATACCCGCCTTGTCGTCGGCTCCGAGCAGCGTCTTGCCGTCGGTCACGATAAGGTCCTGACCCTTGTATTCGCAAAGCTCAGGGAAATCGGCAGGCGAAAGCACCACATTGCTGTCTTTGTCGAGCACGATGTCGCCGCCCTCGTAAGCCTTCACGATGCGCGGGTTGACGTGGCGTCCCGACATGTCGGGCGACGTGTCGAGATGGGCGATGAATCCCACAGTAGGCACTTTCTTGTCAATGTTGCCCGGAAGAGTGGCCATCAAATAGCCATTCTCGTCGAGCGATATGTTTTCAAGCCCCATTGACTGCAGTTCCTTTTCAAGAGCCTGGGCAAAAATCATCTGTCCCGGAGTGGATGGTGTAAGATTGGTAAGTTCGTCACTCTGAGTGTCGAACTTGACATAATTTAAAAATCTGTCGACAACATTCATATCTGTTGAGTTTTTCTGATTTCAAGATGTTAATTGCGTCGCGCGAACGACATTGCAAAGGTACAACATCTATTGCACAAAACTACCCCGCCGACAATGTTTTTTAATGCCGTAACGCAGTTTTATGCTCCAAAAAATTTGCGACATAGGAAAAAATTTGCAAATTTGCAGTCTAAACAATGGGAACGGCCTGCAACAACCTTGATTTACTACAGGCAACCAACGTTTTTTTTACAACTCTTTACTTGATTTATCAATGCTGACATCTAAGGACATATATCGAGAAGGCGCCCATAACGGTGTGTATATGGGTCTGTTTCTGGCTGTTGTATCGGTGCTGTCGTTTCTCAGCGACCGCAACTCGCTGCTCGGCATCATCGCCATGCCTATGCTCGTCTGCGTGCCTGCGCTCCACTTCTCGCTGCTGCGTTCCGCCTACCGCAAATACGGCTTAGACGCATCGTTTTCAGCACTATGGATGCTCGGCATCACAATATTTGTCGGAGCGTCGATGATTTGCGCGCTTGCCACCTACTGCTACCTCGACTTCGCCGACCCCGACTTTTTCTACCGCACCGCAACTGCGATGATGGAAATCATGAAAGGCCGTCCGGAGATGGCCGAAACCTACAAGACTTTCAAAGTGATGGTCGACGGCGGACTGCTGCCGTCAAACATCGAATTCTGCATACAAATGATGATGCTCACAATTTTCAGCGGCTCGCTGCTGACGATTGTCCTCATCCCGCTCGTGAAGCTGCGGTTCAGAGGCTTCAACAAAAGAAACTTCCAATAACAATTTATCCCCCAATAATTAGACTATGAAAAAGCAATTTATTCTCATCATTGCTGCCGTCGGCTGTCTGCTTACGGCAAGCTACGCTGTCGCCGACAACCAACCGACCGACGACATTTATGCCACCGAGAAAACTCCGACTCTGACCAAAGAGCAGAAGAAAGCGGAAAAAGCACGCAAAAAACGCGAAAAAGAAATCAAAGACTCAATCAGTTTCGAACTGGCGAAAAAAGCCGTGGAGGAAGGACGCTTTGCAATCACTGCCGACCAGATTCGCGGTAAGCACGGACGCACAGTCAACGTGAACCGCACCACCAACTTCGTCCTCGTGCAGGGCGACACAGCCGTTGTGCAGTTTGCTCTTGAAGGCATTGTCAACAGCCCAAACGGCATAGGCGGACTTACCGTGGAGGGACACGTGACAAAAAAACGCATCGACTACGACAAACGCGGAAATCTGAACTACACTATGTATGTGACCGGCACTGCCCTTTCCGCCGACGTGACGTTCACTCTGCCCAAAGGCTCAACCCGCTGCAGCGCTACCGTAAACTCAAATTTCAGCAGCGACCAGCTGACATTCTCCGGTGAGCTGTGCCCGTATCGCTCGAACGTGTATCAAGGATGGACTTTCAAATAACGCTTGTCTGAAAAACAAAAACTCAAAATCATACAACAAACAGATACAAAGTATTTTCAATTAAGCATATCCATAAAGAGTAGACAACAAACCGCCAATTGGTTCAATATTAGAAATAGAACCAATTGCACCTTTTACGCAATCATCAAATAGCTAAAAAATGAAAAAGATATTTTATTTCATTGTTACTTTGTTGTTTGTAAGCATAGGAAGCTACGAAATAATACGAGATACTGAACCTATACTTAAAGTTGAAGGGACTCAAGAACATTCAGATTCTCTTGTAAAAGCTTATGTAGACGAAATATCTAAAATGGATATAGCGGAACGACTAGAAGACACTACATCAATGTCAAAAGAAGAGGCCGCTATGTTCGATTCTTTAAATAGGGAGGGGGGTTACCTTTTGATTAGGGGTAGTAATAGATACTTAGATACTATTGTTAATCATATACACTATATCTGCATAACAGAAAAATAAAAATTATACTACTTAACTATTATAACAATAGATGATAAATAAGATTTTATTGACTTAATGTTGGTAATTATCAAAATTATTCTTAAATCATATAAATAATGATAAAAAACTACGACAACACTTTATCCGGACAATATATAAGAGATATTGAAAATTCTGACAGTATCGGATTTTTTAATGGAAAATGGTATGCTCCTTCAAGTCCTAAATTTGATAAAAATAATAGAGGAATGGGGGTTGATATTACTTTTAATAAAAAATCTTTTAAATTATATTCCCACTTTTTCTTCTAATTGTATGCTGACGGCATCTCAATGGGTTGATCCACATAATGCCCTAATGCGTTCTGCAAGTCTTTGGAGGACCCCGGAGAAGTACGGATATACACAAATTTCACAAGATACGGCAATCCCCGGCAATCTCGTCATCGCCAAGAATCCGAATGATGAAGTATATCACACTATGATGATAAACGGATTTGCAGACAAGGACTATCAATTTAATTTTAACGGGAAATTATATCCCGTTAAAAAAGGTGAAGTAATGGTAAATTATAGCCGTGGAGGAGATTCTCCCAACAACTTAAGGACAAATATTCCGTTGTCTGTTTATATTGCAAACAGTGAGGGTAAAACCGACACAAAATATTTCAGATATAACTATCCAAACTCAATATTGTTAGATAATGTTACGGTTTCGTATGACAAAAAGAAAGGGGCTAATAATTAGCCTTATCGTGTGGATTGCAGCAAGCTTGATGCTTCTTTATTTGTTTTTTGTCCCAGTTGATGAAGAATATCCTTGTGAGACAGAGAGGCATCCTACTACAATTGAAATGATAATATATTCATTTATCAACCAAATATCTATCGCTTACTGGATATTCATTTGGCTTATATACTTGTCCAGACGCTTTTGGATTTGGTTATTTTCCAAAGAAGAATGCTGATAAAATAAAAAGAGGCCATGAAGAGCCGCTGGACAAACTACTAATCAAAAATAGCTAAATATGAAAGCAATAAAAATAGGTAAAGGTATTCTTGACAAGATAAAAAATTCTCTTATAGATGTATTACCAAATACAAATAGTTTACCTGCTGATTGTACTACAAATGATGAATCTGTTCATATAGAAATAGATAGAGCGTTAAATACTTTACAAGACAGGTCAAGAGAAATATTGAAAATGTATTACGGAATCGGATGTCAAGAGTTAGATATGGAAGAAATAGCAAATAAATTTGGAATTACTCGAGAACGAGTAAGACAAATAAAAGAAGAATCCATAAAGAAACTTAGAAAAAATAGTAATTTTTTGAAGGAATTGTTATAAGTTTATAGTAAGTTTTGATAAGATAACTCACAGCAAATATTTTATTTAATCAAAACAAATATTTTATTATATAGTTATCTGTAAAATGGAACACAAGGTATTATTTCAGATTTAATTCTGAATATTCAAGTTCGATTCCTGATGTTCCACAATACCAAACCAGTTATTATTAATAATAAGATAATGTAAATAGCTAAAATGAAAAAGATATTTTATTTCATTATAGGGTTTACGTCCATTTGTTGCTTCAGCCATATTAGCAAACCACTACAATTAAGTAATACGGACGAAAACATCGACAGTATTGGTTATGAATATTTTTTGGATGTATTGCTGTATTCAAATGCAACCAAAAAAGTATTTGCAAACAAGGACGAATTTATCGCTTATATAAACGACAGTATAGATCATTCCTTAAACAGAGTTAAAGGCATAACATCACTGGGCAATAAATTAAATTATAAATTCAAAATCTTCGTATGTGCTAAAGATGAATTTGATATAACCTTGTACGGCATAAAATATATTGCAAGTACTGACACCTGTGGTTTAAATATACCGGCAAATTACACTCCATCCAAAACATGTCTAAAGAATTTATAAAATGGAAAAATACACACCATCAGAAAGTATTCTTGAAAAAATAAGAGAATATGAAAAATTCGTTAATCATTGGTATAAAGACGGAAACGGCTTTTGGACTTTAGGATATGGTCATAAAAAGACTCTGAATGACACCGTTGATAATAGGAAAATATCAGAACAACAAGCTTTGGATTTATTTAATAATGATGTAAATTCTCGTGTTGGAACTTTCCTTAATGCCACACCTAATTGGCAGAAATTTGATCAATCAGAATTGGATGTCAAGAGTTAGATATGGAAGAAATAGCAAATAAATTTGGAATTACTCGAGAACGAGTAAGACAAATAAAAGAAGAATCCATAAAGAAACTTAGAAAAAATAGTAATTTTTTGAAGGAATTGTTATAAGTTTATAGTAAGTTTTGATAAGATAACTCACAGCAAATATTTTATTTAATCAAAACAAATATTTTATTATATAGTTATCTGTAAAATGGAACACAAGGTATTATTTCAGATTTAATTCTGAATATTCAGGTTCGATTCCTGATGTTCCTCAATACCAAACCAGTTATTATTAATAATAAGATAATGTAAATAACTAAAAATGAAAAAGATATTTTATTATATAATAGCATTGACTATTGTCTGTTGTTCAAGTTGTAAAAGAGATAAACCAAAAGAAGAATTAAATGATATATCAAATTTTATTAAGACAGAGCAGCCTATAACTATTGATATAGACACAGTTCTTGAAAATGGAAAAACTCAATACTATTTATATTGTGAGGCAAAAGACGTATGGGATAAAGTCTCTATTGAAGACAGCGTTTTATTGTTCAATGGAATATATGCTATTCCGCATATAAATTTAAAATCAAAATTAGTACATATTAAATGAGTAATAACCTTAAACGTGCCATTAAATACAACAGAGTCAAAGGTTATTGGTATTTAGAAGGCTCAAATCATTCTGAATATAGGCAATTACAGAATGGTGAACGGTTAACGACGACTAGAGGTACTGTCCAATATTTTTCTAATGGAACAAAAAATATTTGGCCAAACCTAAACCAAATATAAACGTTGTGATAAATAACCTTTGGAAATTTGAAAATGCACAAAACAATGGATTTAATCCTAAGACCAAGACATATAGACCCTATAGAACACCCAATGGTAATTTAGATGTTGCAAATGGCATAGATTTGAAAAAGAATCCTAAATATAAAAAGGAAGCACAACTTGGAATATCAAAAGATCGGGCCAATCAAATAGCATCCGAAGTCTTGATGCCAGAACAAAAATATATAGATAATAATCTTAAAAAATACACAAATTATCCGGACACAATTAGTCCGCAAATAAAAGAAGGATTGTTGGATATGTATTGGCAATTAGGGAACGGCTTATATAAGTATCAAAATTTGTTTAACGCGATTGCGAATGGCGATATATCTCAGATAAGAGAAGAATCAAAAGTCCAATATAAAACACCCGCTGGAAAATGGAATTTTGATAAAGGTCGGTATGAAAATAGACTAAACGAATATTTCCATTATAAATTTGGCGGCATTATAACCAAGCGAAGATTTATATAAAAAGAGTGTGCCTAAACACACTCTATGGATCTAAAATATACTTTAAAAAATCTAATTAACGCAGTTTTACATCTGTCAAACAAATAGCTGCTTAATTTTAGCGATTTAATCGTACTGTCAACTAACGCATGACAAGTATAGTTATAAATTAGATTCATTTTGCAAAGATAATAAAAAATCTTTATGCTTTATCTTAAAAAGAGAAACCCTGTTATAGCAGAGCTTCTCTGAATCTGTTTACTTAGTATAATCTATTACTATTTGTTTGTACAACACGGCATTTATAATTATTAATTCAATAATTAAGATTAACAATTCTATAGGGCGGCCTTCAAATTCAAATAAATTAGATTTTATTTTCATTCAATAGATTTCGTTTATAAATAGATTTTTTACAAAGATAACACAAATAGAAAAAATAAAATCATTTTATTTGAATTTTTAAGATAAAGCAAATTCAGTCTATAAACGTTTGACCGCGTTTATAGACACAAAAATGGGAAGCTGCCCCAGCAACCCCTCAATCTGTCACTATTTTTAAAATCTGATATAACTTTATTCTGCATTTATACTGCAAAGTTTGTTATTGGATTTAACAGTGCCAAAAAATCATCTGCAGTGTCCAAATAGAAGTGCAACGATTTTCGTGGTAAAACAATGAAAAACACTGCGGGGGAAGCCTAAGTGGCGGGGGCGAAAGAAGTAAGGTATACTTCGCAGACTCATACTGCTCTTGGCAGAAGGGTGCTATCGAGAACGCGAACAAACTCATCCGAAAGTATATCCCCAAAAAGGCTAACTTTGACGACTTCTCAGACAGCAAAATCATGAAGATTCAAAAGAAAATCAACCGCAGACCGAGAGAGAAAATAAACTTCGACTCCCCGAAAGATAGATTCTTTAAACACTTTTACTAATTTTGCACTTGCTGTTGGACTCTACATTCGAGCAAAGGCTTATAAAACTGCAAAATACTGGAAGCAGATTTATTCCTCAAGATTTGATATATAAGGTCCAAAATGACGAAGGGCATATAAATCATAAAAACATGACTAAAAAAGACCGTTTCTTCTGTCATAAATGTGGAGCAGAATTAATTGGTGATCCAAAAAGTACTGTATGTCCAACATGTGGTACACATATTCAATATAAGATTTCACTTATTAACAGGCAATAGTATTATATATGAAAGAAGACATTTTCAAGCATTTGAATCAAAACCAAATCAATGCAGTAAAAGCAACAGAGGGAAAAGTTCGAGTAGTTGCAGGAGCTGGATCTGGAAAGACACGAGTATTAGCTAACAGATATGCCTACTTAGTTGAATACTTGGGTATTGATCCTGCTAATATATTATGTATGACATTTACAAATAAAGCTGCCCAGGAAATGAGGACCCGCATTCGTAAAATGGTTGATATGGGTAGTGTTAATGATTATATATGTACTATTCACGGTTTATGCGTAAAGATACTGCGTAAGGAGATATATCGCCTAGGATATCCTAGTAATTTCACCATTATAGATATTGAAGACTGTAAGTCGCTGATGAAACAAGTCATGGAAGAACAAAATATCACAAGGCAAGATATAACTGTTAATCAGTTACTTGATAATGTTGATATGACAAAAATGGAAACTGACTATGTTCCATATGTTCTACCCGACATGCAATTTCCCCTAGAAACAAGTACATCATCTTTTTTGCGTTTTTTGCAATTGCAACGTCAGTATTATGCTCTTGATTTTAATGATTTGATATACTTTACATTGTATGTTTTTTCGCATTTCCCAGATGCTCTAATGTATTGGCAGAATGAATTCGATTATATTCAAGTCGATGAGGTTCAAGACTGTCGTGGTTCTGACTGGGCAATAATAGATTCCTTAACGGATAAATGCGGAAACCTCTTTATTGTAGGTGATCCGGACCAAGCTATATATGAATGGCGTGGCGCGAAGCCCGATAGGTTTGTTGGATTTAAGGCTGATACAGATGTAATACTTGATGAAAATTATCGTTCAACCCCCAATATTCTTAATGTTGCAAACTCTGTAATCAAGAATAATCGTAATCGGGTAGAAAAGAATCTTCGCACAAATATACCGTCAGATGCAATTGTGATTCACAAACATGCCAAAGATGAAGTAGAAGAAGGTAATTGGATAGCCAACCTAATTAATGAAATGATAAATAAAGGCAAAAAGCCAAATGATTTTGCGATTCTATACAGAGCTTCAAATCTTTCTCGTTTCATTGAGCAAGCACTGATGAGCAAACAACTACCTTACACAATCTGGGGTGGTATTAGGTTCTTTGAGCGAAAAGAAATAAAAGACAGCATCGCATATCTCAGACTTATAAACAATTTGGATGATATTTCTTTCAAGAGAGTTGTAAACGTACCATCACGGAAATTTGGAAAGGTTAAGATGGAGTCCCTTGAGAGAATTGCAAAGAATGAAAGAAGAAATCTTTTTGAAACGCTAAGAAATCATATAGATGAGAAACCTTTCAATAATACAGGAATAAAGGACTTTATAAACTTGATAGATAAACTGAAGGAGAAAAAGGTTAAAGAATCTATTTCTGACCTATTATACGAAGTTTTAGGTTTAAGTGGACTTAATGATTTATACAGGAATGATGGCGATGAAGAACGTATAGAGAACATCAATGAACTCATAAACTCTATTCGCTATTATGAACAGACAAATATTAATGAAGAGGTTACGTTAGACATGTATTTACAAGATATTGCTCTATTTACTAATAGTGATTACAATAAAGACCAAGAAACAATAAAGTTAATGACAATCCATCAATCCAAAGGGTTAGAGTTTCCATATGTTTTTGTTATTGGTCTCACTGAAGGCATTTTTCCCAATCACAGAACCATACGTGAACGAAAACTACAAGGACTTGAAGAAGAACGTCGCCTCATGTATGTTGCTATCACTAGAGCTGAAAAAGCATTATTTCTTACAGAATCTGAAGGCTATAATTATACAACTAGGACTGACAAATATCCTTCACGCTTCATTACTGAAATAAGCGAAGACCTAGTAAAAGTTGAAGGACATATAGATCCCTCTTTAGTCCAAGGATGTAAGGATCTAATATCTTTGCTTGATATCGAAGAAAACATAGAAACCTCTGATTCCTTCCGTATTGGCCAGAGGGTGGTACATAAAATTTTCGGTGAAGGCAAGGTGTTGTCTGTTAATGAGGAGAGACAGTCCTGTGAAGTGCAATTTGATAATAAAAATAGAAATATTCTATATAAATTTCTAAACGTTATAGAATGACTAATGGCTTATGAATATCCCTATTGTGTACGACCTATTCACATGAATAACATAATTTTTGGGTGTTAGGAAACTATTGTTTTGTCTCGCTCTTTGTTCTTATAATAAATGGGATGAATAAGCATTCTATAACCATAGAAGGAGCTGTCGAACATACTAATCAAAAATAACTAATTATGAAAGCAATAAAAACAGATAAAGATATTCTTGACAAAATAGAAAATAACGAGATTGTAAACGTTGATTCTATATCCTCAGATGATCTTTTTAAAATTATAAAGGATATAGAACCCTATAAAGGATTGGATATACCAAATATAAAGGAAACCGATAAAATAGTAATTACTCCAGTATTCTGTTATAACGGACCTCAAAAATCATTAATAATTAAAAAAGACGAATATCCTCAATTTAATGATTTATTGTATAAATTAAAAATCGATGATAATACTTGGTGTACAGGTTATACAATAATTGAGCTTTATAAAGGTACGGAGCTTATAGTGAATGGATATTTATATGATAAAGATTCTATTGAAGAGGAGAAAATGTGGGAAACTATAAAGCAAGCTAAAGAATGGTTTAAAAAGAAACAAAAGTTATGATTAAAAGAATATTTTTAATGCTTTTATTTATTATATCTACTGTAAATATTAACTATGCCCAACATATGAAATTCAATGGAATATCTATGGGCGAAACTCCTACAGTCTTTATAAGTAAATTAAAGGCCAAAGGATTTACTCCAATATCTCAAAGTGGCGATGTTTTGACAGGAGACTTTTGTGGTTATAGCAATTGTACTATTGTAGTTACAATTAAAAGAAATACGATATGTGGAACTACTGTAATATTTTCACAAAGTGAAAAGTGGAAAGATTTAGAAAATCGTTACAACTGCTTTAAATCCATATTATCACAAAAATATGGGAATCCTGTTGAGTGTACGGAAGAATTTCAAGGTTATTCTAAAGATAATCATTCTAAACTACTACTTAATCTGCAATCACCTGCGGATATTCGCCTGCCAAAAACGTGTTAAGTCTTTCTGACCAAGCAACACATTGCGCTCCTTACTCTTCAGATGGTCGAGCGCCGTCATGCTGAAGGAATGTATAAATAGCTATTACTTTAACTATTTGCAGGTCAGAAGAGTCGCGCCGCCTGATAGCCGGCATAGAGAGCGACAAAGCCAGCCACAAGACTGACCACGACATTTAGGCACATGCCGGCAGCATCGGAAATGCGCAGCATTTGCATGTTTTCGTTCATAAACGTGGAGAATGTGGTGAACCCTCCACAGAAACCCACCGTAAGAAACAATTTAAGACTTTGCGGCATCCACTCCTGCGACAGTCCGCAGAACAGACCTATCAGCAAGCAGCCAAGCACGTTGACAGCCAGCGTGCCGGCGAGCATCCATCCGTCAATCCAATTCTGCACAGTGCGTGTCAACAGATAGCGCAACGCTCCGCCCACAAAACTGCCGCACCCCACTATCATCAATGATTTCAGCATATCCATATTTTTATTGCTGAAAAGCCTTCAATGCCGCGGCATTGAAGGCTTCACTATTTGTTTTCGTCCGTCACAGGCGTATTGTGCGATAAACGAACGGCTCCTTCAAAGGGATTTTTATCTTCAGCCGTTTGTCAATGTGATTCACATAGTCGGCAGCCTCGGCAAACGTGTCAAATCCTTCGGCAACGACGAAATAGTCCTTCGCCCCGTTCTGAATCACGTAAGCCTTCGCCCCGTTCTGCCGTAAGCGCGTGCAAAACGATTTTGCATTAAACATCTGACGCATCGCACCCACAACCACGCTGTAGCGCTTCATCTTGTTGACATCGTCGTCAAACGCCTGCCACACGTTGCCTTCAAGATACAATGCCGAGCAGCCGTCGACGGTCTGCACATACGGACGCGAAGCCTCCATTATTTTGTTGTGGATTGTCGGCTCGACAACGCTGTCGAAATCAGCCTCCGCGGCATTGCGGCTGCGCACCGCCGCCTCATACGACTCACGGTAGTTGCTCTCCGTTGTCTTGCAACCCGCCAATGTCAGAGCCGACAGCACTGCGATAACAACCAAACGCTTCATTGCCTGCTACTTCTTTTGATACTTATATATATCCTTGAGTTTCAAGAAATAATGCAGATGCGAGTAAGGCAGAATCGTGCCTTTGCCAGAGTTGCTGTAAGCCTGCTGGTAAGGAATCACCACCTCGCACGAATCGCCCACGTTCATAGCCATCAACGCGATTTGGAAACCAGTGATGTTGGCACTCAACACAGAGCGGTAAACACTGTCGGCAGGCGACGTCAGCAAGTAGGTAGAGTCGACGCCGACACCTCTGCACGTAAGCAGCTTATACTTCACGTCGACAGTCGAAGAAATCAGAGGCGACAAGTTGCCATCCGTTGCCGAACGGTCGGTAAAGTAATGAATCAGCACATAGGCGTTGCGGTCAAACTCCGGTACCACCTTCTGATAGTAAGGTGTGCCGTCGGCATTTGTGCGCGCCTCCTGCTGTGCCAGCCACGCATTGTTTTCATTGCGCCAGTCCTCATAGTACTCCCACACGTCGCGCACCGGATCGAGCTTGCACGCCGAGAGCACCAGAAGGAACAACGCCAATAAAGGAAATTTTTTCATTAAAATTCTACTTTTGGAGCAGTCTGAGCCGCTTCATCGGCTTGGAACTGCGGTTTCTTTTCAAATCCGAACATTCCGGCAATTATGTTGCCCGGGAATTTCATCACGGAATTGTTGTATTTGTTGACAGCGTTTGTGTAGTCCACACGCGCCGTTGAGATGCGGTTTTCGGTGCCTTCAAGCTGCGTCTGAAGGTCACGGAAGTTTTCCGTGCCCTTGATGTTTGGATACGCCTCCGAAACAGCGAGCAACGACTTCAACGCGCCCGACAACTCATTTTGCGCCTGCTGGAACTTCTTCAAGTTCTCCTCGGTCAGCTGGTCGGCGGTGATGTTGACCGTTCCCACCTTCGCGCGCGCGTCGGTCACAGCCTGCAGCGTGTTTGCCTCATGGGCAGCGGCGCCCTTCACCGTGCTCACCAAGTTTGGCACAAGGTCGGCACGGCGCTGATATGCAGTCTGCACCTTGCCCCAAGCGTTCTCCACCTCGTTGCTGTCAGCAACAAGAGTATTGTACTTGCCGACAGTGCAACCGCCGAAAATCAGCAACAGCACAACCACTGCCGCAAGCACAATCCACAATGTTTTTATCTTCATAACCGATCTATTGGTTTAGTTATCTCCTCTTAGAGCAATTTCTTAAGCAACGACTTCATTGTCACCTCCTTGTCGAGGATGCCGGCGATGTCGGCAATGGCAACACGGCTCTGCTCCATCGTGTCGCGATGACGGATGGTAACGGTGTTGTCCTCAAGAGTCTGATGGTCGACAGTGATACAGTACGGCGTACCGATTGCATCCTGACGGCGGTAGCGTTTGCCGATAGAGTCCTTGCCATCGTATTGCACCTTGAAATCAAACTTCAGCGAGTCGATGATTTCCTGAGCCTTTTCAGGAAGTCCGTCCTTGCGCACCAAAGGCATGATAGCGGCCTTCACCGGAGCCAAAGCAGCAGGCAGGTGAAGCACCACGCGGGTCTCTCCGTTCTCGAGTTTCTCCTCCTCGTAAGAAGAAGCATAAACTGAAAGGAACATGCGGTCCACACCGATTGATGTCTCGATTACATAAGGCACGTAGCTCTGGTTGAGCTCCGGATCGAAATATTGAATCTTCTTGCCAGAGAATTTCTCGTGGTTACTGAGGTCGAAGTTTGTACGCGAGTGGATACCCTCAACCTCCTTGAAGCCAAACGGCATAAGGAACTCGATGTCGGTTGCGGCGTTGGCGTAGTGAGCCAATTTCTCATGGTCGTGGTAGCGATACTTCTCATCGCCGAGACCAAGAGCCTTGTGCCATTTCAAGCGGGTCTCCTTCCATTTCTTGAACCATTCAAGCTCATCGCCCGGACGCACGAAGAACTGCATTTCCATCTGCTCGAACTCACGCATACGGAAGATGAACTGACGCGCAACGATTTCGTTACGGAAAGCCTTGCCAATCTGTGCGATACCAAACGGAATGCGCATACGTCCTGTTTTCTGTACGTTAAGGAAGTTCACGAAGATGCCCTGAGCCGTTTCCGGACGCAGGTAGACGCGCATAGAGCCGTCGGCAGTGCTTCCCATCTCTGTCGAGAACATCAAGTTGAACTGACGCACCTCAGTCCAGTTCTTTGTGCCTGAAATCGGGCATACGATGCCGTAGTCAAGGATAATCTGACGCAATTCCTCAAGGTTCATGTCGTTCATCGCCTTGGCATAGCGCTCATGCAGCTCGTTGCGCTTTGCAGTGTGCTCGAGCACGCGCGGGTTTGTCTCACGATAAAGTTTCTCATCAAAACCTTCTCCGAATTTCTTTGCAGCCTTTGCTACTTCCTTGTTGATTTTATCGTCGAATTTTGCGATTTCGTCCTCGATAAGCACATCGGCACGATAGCGTTTCTTAGAGTCGCGGTTGTCGATCAACGGGTCGTTGAACGCATCGACGTGTCCGGAAGCCTTCCAGATTGTCGGGTGCATGAATATAGCTGAGTCAAGACCAACGATATTCTCATTCAACTGCGTCATGGCGTCCCACCAATAGCGCTTGATGTTGTTTTTCAACTCAACGCCATTCTGTCCGTAGTCGTAAACAGCCGACAAACCGTCGTAGATTTCACTTGACGGAAATACAAAACCATACTCTTTGGCGTGAGCCACAATTTTCTTGAACAAATCTTCTTGTGCCATTTTTTATCTTGTTTTTTCTAATAAATTCAATGTTCATGGGGTCTGCTGACCACCTTTTCGTTATTTTAAGGTGCAAAGTAAATAAATTTTCTCGATTTTCTTCTTATTTTTGCAGAGGCTTTCCTCTGAAATTGTATTTATTTGGTAAATAACCTACTTTTTTAACGACAAAAACATATTTCCAGAAGCCTAAAAAACTGACCCAACTATGAAAGAAGACGAAATAGACGACATCTCTGAAAAAATCGACGACGCCTCAACCGGCGCCGAGGCTCACTCCACTTATGTGGTTCCGAAAGACAAAAGCAAGCATTTGTCGGGAATGTTCCAAAACTGGTTTCTCGACTATGCGTCATACGTGATTCTGGAACGCGCCGTGCCCCACATCCAGGACGGTCTGAAACCCGTGCAGAGGCGCATCCTGCACACAATGAAGGAACTCGACGACGGTCGCTTCAACAAAGTGGCGAACATCGTGGGAAGCACCATGCAGTATCACCCCCACGGCGACGCCTCAATCGGCGACGCCCTCGTGCAGCTCGGACAGAAGGAACTGCTTGTCGACACGCAAGGAAACTGGGGTAACATTCTCACCGGCGACAGCGCCGCAGCGCCACGTTACATCGAGGCGCGTCTTTCAGAATTCGCCATCGAGACGGTCTACAACCCCAAGACCACCGACTGGACCGTGAGCTACGACGGACGCAAGCCCGAGCCGGTGACGTTGCCGGTGAAATATCCGCTTCTGCTTGCGCAGGGTGCGGAGGGAATCGCCGTCGGTCTGTCGTCAAAAATCCTTCCACACAACTTTGTGGAGATTCTCGACGCTGCGATAGCATATCTGCGCGGCGAGGAGTTTGCCCTGTATCCCGACTTCCCTACCGGAGGTTTCATCGACGTGTCGAAATATAACGACGGCGAGCGCGGAGGGTCAGTACGCGTGCGCGCAAAAATCGAAAAAATCGACAACAAGACATTGGAAATCACCGACGTGCCGTTCGGACGCACTTCAGGAAGCGTCATCGAGACTATCATCAAAGCTCAGGAAAAGGGAAAAATCAAAATAAAACGGGTGGACGACAACACGGCGAAACACGCCGACATCATCGTGCACCTGCTGCCTGGCACGTCGAGCGACCGGACTATCGACGCGCTCTATGCCTTTACAGACTGCGAGGTGAGCATTTCGCCAAACTGCTGCGTGATTTCCGACCGCAAGCCGCATTTCCTGTCGGTGAGCGACGTGCTGCGCCACAGTGTGGACACCACCAAACACCTGCTGCAACGCGAGCTCGAGATTCAGCGCGGAGAGCTGCGTGAAAGCCTGCTCTACGCCTCGCTCGAAAAAATATTCATCGAGGAGCGCATCTATAAGGACAAGGAGTATGAGCAGAGCAAAAGCGTCGACGAGGCTGTGGCACACATCGACAAGCGTCTGGAGCCTTTCAAGCCATCGTTTGTGCGCGACGTGACACGCGACGACATCCTGAAACTTCTTGAAATCAAGATGAAGCGCATCCTTAAATTCAACGCCGACAGCGCCGACACCTACATCCAGTCTCTGAAAGACCATATCGACGTTATCAACGACAAGCTGACACGGATGGTAGAAGTGACCATCGACTGGTACAAGCATCTGAAAGATAAATACGGCGCCCATTATCCACGCCGCACCGTGATACGCAGTTTCGACAATATCGAGGCGACGCGCGTTGCCGAAGCCAATGAGAAATTGTATATCAACCGCGAAGACGGATTCATTGGCACCGGACTGAAGAAAGACGAGTTTGTGTGCAACTGCTCCGACATCGACGATGTGATTATCTTCCACAAGGATGGTAAATACAAAGTTACTAAAGTGGCAGACAAACTTTACGTCGGCAAGAACATACTGTATATCAACGTATTCAAGCGCAACGACCAGCGTACAATCTACAATCTTGTCTACCAGAACGGCAAGGGTGGCGTGGTCTACATGAAGCGTTTCGCCGTGATAGGCATCACGCGCGACAAGGAATACGACATGACACAAGGCACAAAAGGCACTAAGATATGGTGGTTCTCCGCCAACCCCAACGGCGAGGCTGAGACGCTGCGCGTGACTCTGAAAGAGAAACCACGCCTGAAGGTGCTGCAGTTCGACATAAACTTTGCCGACCTTGCCATCAAGGGCAAGCAAGCGATGGGCAACATGGTGACGAAAAACGAGGTGCACCGCATATCGCTCAAAGAGCGCGGAGTGTCGACGCTCGGCGGCCGCGAGGTGTGGTTCGACCCCGACGTGCTGCGTCTGAACTACGACGGCCGCGGCACATCGCTCGGCGAGTTCAACGCCAACGACAAGATACTGATCGTGCTCAAGAACGGACAATTCTACACATCTTCGTTCGACGCCGGAAACCACTATGAGGACAACATCCTGCTCATCGAGAAATTCGAGGAGAACAAGGTGTGGACAGCCGTGCTCAACGATGCCGACCAGGGCTACCCCTACATCAAGCGTTTCACGTTTGAGGCAGCATCGAAGAAGCAAAGCTTCATCGGCGACAACCCCGACTCTTCACTGATTACGCTGTCCGACAAGCGATACCCGCGCTTCCGCGTGACCTTCGGCGGTGCCGACGAATTCCGCGAGCCTCTCATAATCGACGCTGAAGAATTTATCGGCGCCAAGAGCTTCAAAGCAAAAGGCAAACGCGTCACAAACTTCAACATGGACAGCATCAAGGAAATTGAGCCGCGCGAGATGCCGGAGGAAGAACTTGAAGCTCCGGCTGTCGATATCGATGTGGACAGCGTGGACGGCGACGACGTTATCAACCAGAACGACGTGCGCGATGAATTGACCGGACAACAACGATTGTTTGACGACGAAACCGAGGAATGATGCGCTTGAGACTGTCGATATTGGCAACGCTGCTTGCCGCTGCGATATGCGGACAGGCGGAGCCGCAGGATTCCACCGTTCTGCGTCCAGCCACAGTGACTGTGGCAATCGACGCAGGCGAGACACACAGCCTCGACACGTATCTCAGCCCGCTGTTCTACGATGGAATGCATCTGCGCATAGGATTTGAGAGGCAACGCGCATCTCGCTTCAACCCGGAGCGGTGGACAAACAAAATTGAGGCGGGTTTCACCTACGACCATCCGTCGAACCCCGCCGGCAACAACTCGCTCCACACCATCATCGCAGATGTGGATTTCGCCATGCTGCACCGATGGCGCGTGGCGCAGGGGCTTACGCTGCATGCCGGCGCCGGCATCGGTTTCCGCGGAGGCGTGACCTACAATCCCCGCAATTCCAACAATGTGTGCTCGCCGCTGATACGCCTCTATGCCGGAGCAAGCGGCATGGCGGCTTACCGCTTCAATGCCGGCAGGCTTCCTATGACGGTGCGCTGGCAGGCGACACTGCCGGTGGTTGGAGGTTTCTTTCTTCCCGACTACGACCAATCGTTCTATGAGATGTATCTCGGCAACTATCGCAACACCATTAATTTCGGGTTCTGGCACAACCGCTTCGATATGGACAACACCGTATGCCTCGACTTCCATTTCGGCACGTCGTCGCTACGCCTGGGATACCGCAATGAGTTTACGACGGTTTGGGAAAACAACATCAGCCAGCGCCGCGCCACACACAGCCTTGTGGTGGGAATTCAATGGGAATCGCTGCGGATTGACATGCGCCGCGCAATGCCTGAACGTGCAAAAATAATATCAGCAACTTATTGAATATGAAAACTGTCTGCTTAAACATATTGGTTATGCTGCTGTCGATTGCAAGCCTCACGGCATGCCACGACGAGCCCCAGTTTGCCGACACGCCGACAGGCAATTTCGAGGCGCTGTGGTCGGCTCTCGACCGCCATTACTGCTTCTTTCAATACAAAAACGTAGACTGGCAGGAGGTGCACGACCGATATGCCGCAAAAATCAGCAACAGCATGACCTCTGAAGAGCTTTTCCGCGTATGCTCCGAGATGCTTAAAGAGCTTAAAGACGGACACACCAACCTGTCGTCATCATTCGACACGTCGCGCTACTGGATTTGGGAGCAATTCCCGCAAAACTACGACGAGCGGCTTGTGGAGGAGCACTATCTGCACTTCGACTACCGCCGCACAAGCGGAATCTCATACCGCATCCTCGACAACAATTATGCCTATATGCGCTACCCGTCGTTCTCATACAGCATCGGCGAAGGCAACCTTGACAACGTGCTGGCAACGCTCGCCCTTGCCGACGGTCTGATCATCGACGTGCGCGACAACGGAGGAGGCATCATCACCAATGCGGAGACTCTCGTGGCGCGGTTCATCGACAAGCGCATTCTCGCAGGATACATCTCGCACAAGACCGGCTCCCGACACGACGATTTCTCCGAGCCATACGCTTACTACATCGACCCGGCAAAAGGCAGGGTGCATTGGACCGGAAAGCCGATAGCCGTGCTTACAAACCGTTCAACCTACAGCGCCGCAAACAATTTCGTGTCGATAATGAAGAGTCTGCCCAACGTGGTTGTGGTGGGCGATGCCACAGGTGGCGGATGCGGAATGCCGTTCACGTCGGAACTGCCTAACGGCTGGAGCGTGCGGTTCAGCGCGGCGCCTATCTACGACGCCGACCGACAGCTCACGGAGTTTGGCGTGCAGCCGACCGACGGCTGCCAGACTGATATGACCGATGCCGACCGTCAACGAGGCGTGGACACCATCATCGAGCGTGCGTTCGAAGCTCTGACCGACATGCAACGATAATCGTCAGCGTATATAAGGCTTGAAATTGTCGAGGAGCGAAAGCTCGTCGACGTAGCATGCCAACGACTCCGCCACGGCTGTCAGCTGCCCGGCAGTCAGCGCGCTTGTCTGCCCACCGTCGTTGACGGCAAGGCGATGGCTGGTGGCGGCAGGCTCTCCCGACACCGCCGCATCCACCAACTCTTTTAAAATCTTGGCAAACGCCTCGTCGGGACACGCTCCCTCTCCCCTTTCGGCAGTGTCGCCACTACGCACAAAATAGTATGCCCTTCCTCGATTGCCGCCGCGCTCAATACGCGTGCGTACATATAATTCAGGACTGACCGTCAAATCAAATTCCAACGATGTCAGACCCTCTTTTTCCAATATTTCAAATATTTTGTCCATTTCTTACAATTTCAACCGAAATATCGCACTTTTTTTCTTTTCTTGCAAATATCTTCCGCCAATACGCAAACGCCCATACAAATCACAACAATTAACACAAGACAGTTGCTTTTTAACGCGTGGTTGACTATCTTTGTGAAATCATCAACAAGGACAAAACCTCAACGACAATGCAATCAATACTTATAGTAGAAGACGATATTACTTTTTCAACGATGCTGCGCACATGGCTCGGGAAAAAGGGTTTTCAAGCAGAGACAGCAGGCAGCGTGACTGCCGCCAAACGACTGCTTGAAAAGACTGCGTTCGACTTGATTTTGTCCGACCTCCGCCTGCCCGACGATGACGGCATCACACTGCTGCCATGGAAAAAGGAGCAAGGCATCGACGCCCCGCTAATCATCATGACAAGCTACGCCGACATCCAGAATGCAGTGCTTGCAATGAAGGAAGGCGCGAGCGACTATGTGTCGAAGCCCATAAAGCCCGACCTGCTGCTGCAAAAAATAAACGATGCCTTGGCTAACGGCACAACCGCCGACAACGACGTGGCTGAAAAACCGGCCACAGACAGCGCCGACGACTCCGACCCCGATTTTCTTGAGGGCGAGAGCGAGGCGGCACGAAAACTGTACAGCATGGTGTCGCTGGTGGCTCCCACCCAGATGTCGGTGCTTATCAACGGCGCGAGCGGCACAGGCAAGGAATATGTAGCCCACCGCATCCACCGTCAGAGCAAGAGGGCGGACAAGCCGTTTGTTGCCATCGACTGCGGTTCAATACCCAAAGAGCTTGCCGCATCTGAATTTTTCGGCCATGTGAAAGGCTCGTTCACCGGCGCGCTTGCCGACAAGACAGGTGCCTTTGTGGAAGCTAACGGCGGAACACTGTTTCTTGACGAGGTGGGCAATCTAAGTTACGAGGTACAGGTGCAGCTGCTGCGTGCGCTTCAGGAGCGCAAGGTGCGTCCTGTAGGCGCCACCAAGGAAATTGATGTCGACGTGCGTCTTGTCACCGCCACCAACGAAGACCTTCAGGCTGCAATAGCCAAAGGCACATTCCGCGAGGATCTGTACCACCGCCTGAACGAGTTCACGCTGCAGATGCCGGCACTCCACGAGCGTGGCGGCGACATACTGCTCTTCGCCAACTTCTTCCTCCGTCAAGCCAACCGCGAGCTCGACCGCAACGTGGAGGGTTTCGACGCTGAATCGCAGCGCATACTGATGGACTACGCATGGCCGGGCAATCTGAGGCAGTTGAAAAACCTCGTGAAACGCGCCACTCTGCTTGCCGCCGACACGTTGATTCATCCTCGGGATTTTGCCGACGGTCTTACCCCGGCGTCAGCACCTGCCGACGAGGCGGCTCCGCAAGCGCAGGCTCCGGCATCGCTGCATCTGCGCAACAGCGACGAGGAGCGGGAGCGCATCATTGAGGCCCTGCAACAGACAAAATACAACAAGAGCAAGGCGGCTCAACTGCTTGGAGTGGACCGCAAAACGCTCTACAACAAGATAAAGCAATACGGACTTTGACATATTCCGCCACACAAAGTGAGGATTTACGACACCTCATCGTGTGGAAAAATTCCCCACTTTGAGAAACAGATTACGCAAAGATTCGTTTATAACATATTGATTACAAACATTTTGAGGCACATAGGCGCATTGGCACAATTGTTGTCGCTTCAAAACATGGAGATAACGCACTTCGGCACCCTTGAAACGTTGCCTCTAAAAAGAAGACAGCATTTCAAGAAATGACTCATTAGTTTTGTGTGATAGTTCGTTTTTTTCATCGGCGGAGATGCCGACGCATAAGTTATAATTCCCTACGGTGTTGAAAGTGTGATTAGTTATTCAAGAGGCCATTTCCGCGACGGAAACGGTCTCTTTTTTAATGCTTCGCCACCTTGTCGGCATTGCGCGCCACAAAGTCCTTCCACGAAGAATAAGATTTCTGCGCTACAGGCCGCTGCGACTCGTAGAAATGACACAACGCCACGCCAAGAGCGTCGGTGGCGTCGAGATGCGGGTCGATTGCCTCACGCGGAATGTTGAGAATGCGGCGCAACATCTCAGCCACCTGCTCCTTCGAGGCTGCGCCGTTGCCCGTAATCGCCTGTTTCACCTTCAGCGGCGCATATTCGGCAATCGGAATGTCCTTAACCAAAGCGGCAGCCATAGCCACCCCCTGCGCGCGTCCGAGTTTGAGCATCGACTGCACATTCTTGCCATAGAACGGTGCCTCAAGCGCCATCTCGTCAGGCAGATACTGCTCTACCAAGCCCGTGACACGCTCGGCGATGCGGCGCAGACGCATATAGCGGTCGTCAAACTTGCTGAGCATAATCACGCCCATAGCAATCAGCTCCGGCTTGCGCTGGCGCACGCCGAGAATGCCATACCCCATCACGTTTGTGCCAGGGTCTATGCCAATGATAATCTTGTCCCAGTCAGCCTGTCTTTCCATCTACAAATCCACCTCCTCAAGAAGCGTTGAGAAACCAGCCACCTGATGTCCGAAGCGTTTTGCCATCTCCTCAACAAGGTCGTCGCCCACCTCCTCATACCACGCACGAAGCGTGTCGACATCGCTGGCGCGGAACTGCAACGAATAGTTGCGCCCGTCGCTCTCCTCGGCGTTGAGCACAAGCGTAAGCCGCGGCTCCGACAACCGCCCGTCGACGGTGGCTCTGGGAATATACTCCGCGCGGAGCCATTCAAGAAAGCGCTCCACGGCATCATTATGAGCATGGAAAGTCGTATTGTATACTATCATCTTTGTCGATTAAAAGTTAAACGAAGCCGTAATGCCGAAATGCTCGCCGTCGCTCACGGGAGCCATGGCAAGATTATGCTTTTTGGCAAACGGACGGGTAAAAATATAACTGCTGCCGGCACCTATCGCCGCGCCGGTCACCACATCCCACCAATCGTGCTTCTTGGCATAGGTGCGGCTCCAGCCCACATACGTGGCAAGCACATAGGCAGGCACGCCAAACTTCCAGCCGTAGCGGCGCTGCACAAATGCGGCGTTGGCAAACATCACCGCCGTGTGGGCCGACGGAAATGCGTGGTTGTCACTGCGGTCGGGGCGCATCTTGTGCACCGTATACTTCAACAGATACGACGCTCCGAGAGTGGTGGCCGTTGAAAACGCAGCCTGCTTCAAACCCTGCCAGTCGCGCTCCACAATCACAGCCGTCAGCGTAGCCAGCGGCATAGCCACAAGCAAAGCATCGCCGGTGCGCTTCACCGCCTGGCGGGTACTGTTGATTTCCACAACCTCCTGCGCGCGGCAACCCATAGCCGCGGCGGCAATCGCCAATATAATCACAAATACACGTTTCATAGCAAGTCAATCAATTTAGGAACAAACACAATCAGTCCGACCACAAAAGCCGCCACAGCCGTCAGCAACACGCCCCCGGCAGCAAGGTCCTTGGTGCGGCGCACCGCCTCGTCGTAGCCCGGCGACACACGGTCGGAAAGCACCTCTATCGCCGAGTTAAACGCCTCAGCGGCAAGCACAGCCCCGATGCACATAGCCACAGCCACCCATTCCAACGCCGACAAGCCAAGCCACAGCCCGAGCGTCACCGCCGTCACCGCCGCCGCCGAATGGATCCACGCATTATGCTCCCCTCGCAGCAGCATAACGATACCACGAAAAGCATATACAAAACTTTTAGCCCTCTTGCGCCAACTGAATTGTTTCTCTTTCATATTGCAAAGATAGTGCAAGGTGAGTGGAAAGAAAAGAGCTTGCTCAATTTTCTTTTCCGAACCGCAGCCTATCTTATCAAAAGATAGTGCAAGGTGAGAGAAGACTACTAATAGCGAATGTTTCGAAGCGCAAAATTGCAAAGCTGTGTAAGGTCGACAGAAATACCCTCGACCGCTATATCAAGCAATTTTTGTCTGAATAGAACTGAGGATTTTTCTAAGCCAAAAATCGTCTATATGGAAAATCTTTTGTCATAGTCTTTTCATACTAATACTAAAAACTGTTGCAAATATACTTATTTCATCGTCTATGGAAGACATAATCGGTATAAAATCATCGTCCATTGAAGACAGCCTTATCCAAGAGCAAAACAAACTTGTTTGAAAATGTTTTCCCGAACCGCAGCCTATCTTATCAAAGATTCACACATTTGCCTTGGCAACATTCTTCTTAACATTATTCTCGCTTAATTATATTTTATTTCCGTTTTAATATAATGAACATTTTCCAAAAAGTCTTAACTTTGCACTCGGAACAGACATAATGCAAACCCATACTATAGATTCAAAATCGAGATGTCTATTTACTTTTTTCTAAGCACTGGTGTAAATTTTGAAATAATTTTTTTATGAAAAACGTCATATCTCTTTTTTTAATTATAATAGGATATCTCTATGGTGTTTCACAGGATACAGAATGGTATTATAACAATCCCAACACCAACACTTTTGACATTAGTACCACTGAAGATTTTAAAGGATTCGTTTATCTTGTCCAAAACAAAATTACTAATTTCGAAGGCGCAACCATCAATCTAAAATGCAATCTGGATTTAACATCATACTCAAATCAAGTAAATTTAAATTGCACATTCAAAGGAAATGGACACACCATCTCCAATAGACGCTATCCATTGTTCAACACAATAACTGAGAATGGGGTTCTCGAAGATTTAATTATTGATTCGTCTTGTGGCATTTCAAGCGGAGTAGATATTGGTATGTTCTGCATCACAAATAAAGGAAACATTCGATATTGCTGCAATTATGCAACAATCGATGTCTCCGTCTTTGACGACTATAGCCATGTTGCCGGAATATGCGCTTTAAACTACGGTTCAATCATCGGTTGCGTCAATAAAGGCAGAATTTCTGTTGTTCAAGGAGAATATTACAAAAAAGTCCAGAGAATAGGAGGTATTGCTTCTTACAATCAAAATGCCACAATAGCAAATTGCAAAAATGAAGGCAACATATCCTTAACTACAAAATATTATGGAATGGGAGCCGGCATTGCTGAAGACCTCCAACACAGCAATGTCATAAGTTGTATTAACTCTGGAGATGTGACTGTCAGGCTTGCCGACTCCAATGGAATATCCGCCAACGATATCATCCTTTATAGTGGCGGAATTACAGGGCAAGCTCAAGTAAACTCCAAAATTGACCAATGCATCAACTATGCAACAATAAAAAGCAACGCAGAATATGTCGGAGGTATTGCCGGACAAGTTTCTCACACATCATTATCCAATCTTGTCAATTATGGCTCTATACAGTCTATTGAATCTTCGTTCTATTCTTGCGCCGCAGGTATTACTGGTTTTTGTCGCAATGTAAATTACAAAAAACCATTCATAAATTGCGTTAATCTTGGAACAATCTCCGCCTATGCAAAAACAAACATTGCCACAGCAGCAGGCATCTGCATGGAAATACATCAATCAACCGTAGCCAACTTACTAAATATTGGCACAATCAGCGCTAATGCTTCGGGAAATCTCAGTAATAAGTTTTATATATCGCAATATGAAACCAAGGATTGCGACATTCTTAACACTGCCAACAGCATTGCAGACCTCCAAGATTTTGTTTCTGCCAATCATATTGTGGAGGATATTGAATTAAATAATTGGTCTCTTGAAAATGACAACGTTTCCATGGACAATAACGCACAAATTTATATAGAGCCGGGATTTACAAACACAAACGTTTTCATCCTATCAGAAAAAATTGACCCAACATCCAATATTTTGATAACAACCGAAGACAACAAATCTGTCTGCACCCATTTTTTTTCATCCAAATCATTTACAATCGAAGATTTAATGCCTGACGAGTTATACAAATATACAATAACTTCTGGAGAGATAGTAAAATCCGGACAATTCCACACAAAAAAGCCTACGGTTTCAATACAAAGCAACAAGCCAGAATACCTTTCTACAAAAATTGTACTTTCATCAGATTGCCCTCTTGACCACATTGATTTTTTTGGAGCATACTACAGACAAGACACTCCTTCTGAATATAAGTGGACCAAAATTTCCAATAATATCAACTCAATATCAATTACAAACCTTTTAGATGACAAACCGTACTTAATTCGCCCTTTTATCAAGATAAAAGGAAAAGAATTTTCAAATGTGGCCAACTCTTTTCAAACCAATAAGATTGTTCCTGTTTTTACTCTGACAAACGCGACACTACATTCATTGGAATTTGTTTGTGACAACTATGAGGATATAAAATCTTTTAACCCCTCTCTACAATGCGCTGATTCAACATATTCTTGCAACGAATTAGGGAATGTTTTAATCACCAACTTAAAATACGGACAAACTTATGATTGCAAAATAACATACCAATCCCCAGAAGGAGAGAAATCTGGGAACAAAATATCTGCGTCCACCATAAATGATGGAACAGACAAATGTCTACAAATATCTCCACAAGCAGCAATGGTTCAAGGCGTTATTTATAATTACGGTCGAAAAGCCCCCAATGGTAAAAATTTCACCAACTGTCGTTTTGAATATCGCAAAATTGACGACCACATTGATGTTCCTTCAAAATTTGTTGATGCTATTTTGATTGACGACAATACATGCTTTGCTGCTACAATTCCATTTGAATCAAATGGAATCTACCAATACCGCACCTACGTTGACAACACATACAATCCCAATAGCTCCTATTATAACAAACTCGTTGGAGAATGGATTGTTGCCAATAAAAACAACTCCCAAACATCCAGCCATATAGTTATTCCTAAATTTTTCAACATAAAGTCCAACAAAGGTTCCATTAAATGTTGTTTAGTTCCAGGAGAGGAAAACATAATTGCTTCCGGAATGGAATATAACATAGAAAATGTTGAACAAAAAACACGCACATCAGACTTAACTTTATCTCTTGACTTATTTTCCAGTCAACTATCATATTATGGACGATATTATGCAGAAACAAAAAGTGGCATCTATTATAGCGAGCTTTTTAGGTTTAATGGATCTGGGGAAATAAATTTCATAAAAAATTCTGACACTCCTAATGACTCCAACACCACAACCCTCACCATATATAGTCCAAATGATGGCAAAATAATACTAACAGATTTAATTTCTTTCACCATTGAAGCTCCTAAAGGCGCTTCGTTTAATACAATTACGCTGAACGATGTCGACATCTCTGACAAAATCATAGAAAACGCCATTGAAGTAAACAATTTGTGTGGCAAGAATGAACTTTCGTATAGCCTTAAATACCAAGATGATGTTATTGAAGAAGTCAAACATAATCACAATAAGACACGAGTATATGCCAAAGATTGCTGCATACACATCGAATCTTCAAACAGAAACGATATCATTCGTGTATATGACACTAAGGGCACAACCATCTATGAAGGCAAAGCGACAGCAATACCCGTTCCTATTGAAAATATATATATCGTGTCAATAGGTTCTAATATTTACAAGTTGTTTGTGAGATGATATTTTTTCACAAACTTAATTACATTTTTGCTTTTATGAGAAAAAAACAGTCCAGACAACCACCAACGCCTACCGCAACCTATTTTTCCTGCCAAAGATTTAGTAATAGTCATTATCCTTCCGTGTTAAACCAACATTAAACTTCGTGAAGATTTTTTGTACATTGACGGAATGCTTCAATGGGTGTTTTATACCTCGTTAACAATTTTTATTGGTAATTTTGTAGTCAGAAAAAAATACAAAATCAATACTGATTATGACTCTATTTGAACGACTTACCCAACAAGCCAAAGCAAACAAACAACGCATCGTCCTCGCCGAAGGTGCGGAAAAACGAACGCTTACCGCTGCCGACCATCTTATCGCCGACGGCATCTGCGACATCACTCTAATCGGCAATCCCGCTGAAATCAAACAACTTGCAGCGGAATTGAGTCTAAAAAACATTGAGCATGCCACAATCGTCGACCCTGCCGACGAGGCGTTTACTGAGAAATATGCGCAACTCTACTATGAGCTGCGCAAAGCCAAGGGCATGACGCTCGAGGGCGCGCACAAACAGGTGCACAACCCGCTCTATCTGGGCTGTCTGCTCATCAAGAACGGCGATGCCGACGGTCAGGTCTCTGGTGCGTTGAGCACCACAGGCGACGTGCTTCGTGCCGCTTTCCAGATTATCAAGCCCAAGAAAGGCATCAGCGTTGTTTCCGGCGCGTTCCTTATGCTGCTTCCCGAAGGTTCTCCTTACGGGACTGACGGCATGATGGTGTTTGCCGACTGCGCCGTAGTGCCTAATCCTACGGCACCGGAATTGGCACAGATCGCCGTATCGGCGGCAGATACAGCCAAGGTGCTCGGCGGCTTTGATCCGCGTGTTGCCATCCTCAGCTTCTCAACCAAAGGCAGCGCAAAGCATGAGATGGTAGACAAAGTTATCGAGGCTACAAAGATTGCCAAAGAAATGGCTCCGGAACTGGCTCTCGACGGCGAACTTCAAGCCGATGCAGCCATCGTGCCTTCAGTGGGCAAGAGCAAGGCTCCGCAAAGCGACATCGCCGGCACTGCCAACGTGCTTGTGTTCCCGTCGCTCGAAGTGGGCAACATCACCTACAAACTCGTGCAGCGACTCAGCGGCGCACAGGCAGTGGGTCCTATCCTGCAAGGCTTGGCAAAGCCAGTCAACGACCTGTCGCGCGGATGCTCTTGGGAAGACATCTATAAAACTGTTATCATCACTTGCAACCAAAGCATAATAGCAAATCAAAAATAATGAAAATCCTCGTACTCAACTGCGGAAGTTCATCGGTGAAATACAAGCTGATTGAACTCGACGACAACGCGCAAAACGTCCTCGCCGAGGGCGGCGTGGAAAAAGTGGGTCTGCCCGACTCTTTCCTGAAATTCAAATACAACGGCGAAAAGGTGACAATCACCACGTCTATGCCAAACCATAATGTGGCTATCCGCATCATCCTCGACAATCTGACAAGCGCTAAATATGGCTGCATCAAGGATTTCGGAGAAATCGACGCCGTAGGCCACCGCGTGGTGCACGGAGGCGAGAAATTCAATTCGAGCGTGCTCATCACCGACGAGGTTATCGCCAAGGTGAAGGAATGCTACGACTTGGCTCCGCTCCACAACCCAGCCAACATCGTGGGCATCGAGGCTATCAGCGAGATTATGCCCGACGTGCCACAGGTGGGTGTGTTCGACACTGCTTTTCACCAGACAATGCCTGCCCGCGCATATATGTACGCTCTCCCGTATGAGGTATATGAGAAATACGGAGTGCGCCGCTATGGCTTCCACGGCACAAGCCACCGCTACGTGGCACGCCGTTCATGCGAATTTTTAGGGTTGCCTTATGAGCAGCAGCGCATCATCACCTGCCACATCGGCAATGGAGGCTCAATAACCGCCGTAAAAGACGGCAAGTCAATCGACACTTCGATGGGTTTGACTCCGGTAGAAGGCTTGATGATGGGCACCCGCTGCGGCGACGTCGACCCTGCTGCCCTGCTCTACATCCAGGAGAAAGAGCATCTCGACAATGCCGGAATGCAGAAACTCATCAACAAGCAGAGCGGTCTGACCGGCATCTCTGGCATCTCTTCCGACATGCGCGACATCGACGCTGCCATTGCCGCCGGCAACGAGCGTGCGCGACTGGCTCTCGACATGTACAGATACCGCATCGTTAAATATATTGGTGCATACACAGCGGCGCTTGGCGGTGTCGACGTGATTGTGTTTACAGCCGGTGTGGGCGAAAACCAGATTCAGCTGCGCGAGAGCGTATGCAAGCAACTGGAATTTCTCGGCATCGATTTCGACCCAGAGCGCAACAACTGCCGTGGCGAGGAGGTTGAAATCACACGTCCTGGCTCGAAGGTGCGCGTAGTTGTCAGCCCTACCGATGAGGAATATATGATTGCCTGCGACACGAAATCGATTGTCGAAGGCGCGAAGAAATAGAAAAAGCTATCAATGTGCTGCATCATTGTCCCGCTTTGCGTAAAGCAGGCTTTGATGCAGCTTTTTTCTCAAACAAAATGGTCAGAAAGTTAACTTTCGGCATCTTCATGATGCTCTTTGGCAAAATCATTCTCGGCTTTGTGCTGCTGTCGGTGGTCAGCGTAGCCATCTACCGATGGGCGCCTGTCAGATACACGCCTCTGATGGCGATACGCAGCGTTGAGCAGATGCTCGACGGACGCAAGGTGCGCTGCGAGCATAAATGGGTGCCGCTCGACGAGATGTCGCGACACATGCCGATGGCTGTAATCGCCTCTGAAGACAACCGCTTCGCCTCTCACCACGGATTCGACTTCGTGGAAATCAAGAAAGCCGTGCGCGAGGCTGAAAACGGAGGCCGTCACCGCGGTGCAAGCACGATAAGCCAGCAGACGGCTAAAAACGTGTTTCTATGGCCGTCGTCATCGTGGGTGAGAAAAGGCTTCGAGGCTTATTTCACTGTGCTTATAGAGGCTCTGTGGAGCAAGGAGCGCATCATGGAGGTGTATCTGAACTCTATCGAGACCGGCGACGGACTCTACGGCGTGGAGGCTGTGGCTGAACAAAACTTCAACACCACCGCCGACCAGCTGACCGCCCGCCAATGTGCACTCATCGCCGCCACTTTGCCCAATCCGCTGCGATTCGACTCCGCCAATCCTTCGTCATACATGAAGAAGCGCCGCTCGCAGATTCTGAGGCTTATGCGCCTCGTTCCGAAGTTTCCTCCGGAGGAAGACTGACAACAGGCAACAAAAAACGGGAAGCTTGGCGGCTTCCCGTTTTTTTTGTCTACTGCAGAACAGCAATCACTATTCCACAACAATCTCTTTTGTCACTCTCGCACCGCGTTTCACGATTACCACAGTTCCAGGCTGCGGTTTTGCAATCCGCATGCCCTGCAGGTTGTAATAGACAGGCGCAACATCGGCGTCGTCGACAGTCAGATCATATACGCCGGCGTCGTTGAAATGCTTGTAGCGCGTCTTCATCGACGGGATTTCAAGACGATAGGCAGTGTCTTTCTTTCCGCCCGACAGATTGAGGCGCAACGAATTGAGACGTATCGGGAAAATGCCCACATTGTCGACATCGGCAATTTGCGCAAAGTCAACCGTATAATCTTGAGCGTCGCCAGACTCAAATCCCGACAGATTAGCCGACACATTGCTGCCGTCGGCAAGCGTGAACGACGCCACCGAGTTCTTGACAGCCACACCGCCAGTCAGTTTCATCGTAAGCCGCAGCTCGTCAGGAAGGCTGTAGAGACACGTCGGCTGAACAGGGACAAGAGTAAGGTTGGGCGCACGAGTGCCCGACAGAGCGAAGTCGACTGCCAGACCGCCTCCGGCGAGCGCAGTTATCGCCGCATCATCCTTCACATTGTAACTCTCAATTTTCCAAGCCTCCGGATTCGATGCGTCTTCAATAGGCATCAGTTCCGCCGTAGGGCACTGCACCGTAACGCCGACAGTGCACGTAATGCCATCCTTGACACCCGTCAGCGTCGCCGTTCCGTTTTTCAATCCCTTCGCCACGCCGTCGGCAACAGTCACCACCGATGCGTCGCTTGATGTCCAGTCAAGCGCACGCGGCTCGACAGCCATCTCCTTGCCTCCGACAATAGCGTTCAAGCCAATCTTCCATTCACGGCAGTTGTCGAGAACCACTTCCGGATAAGCCGCCTTGACATCGTCGGCAGCGACAATCGCCACCGTCACCTCCGCTTTTACTGCTCCCAGCGAAGCTGTAAGCACATGCGAGCCGCTGCCGGTGGCATAGAGAGTGGATCCGTCTGCCACAATCTCGCCAAGCGCGCCGTCGCAGGAAAGCGTGACGCCGTCAACATCCATATCGATGAGTTTGCCATATTTGTTATATCCGTAGAAAACCGGACGATAAGAGCCATACCGAGGCATCCGCACCGCATAGTCGGCAAAACGTATCTCAGCCACCTCCTCATCGTCGGGAGCGTGGAGCACCGCAAAGATGCCGTTGCCCACCGCACGTTCTGGCGACACGCACGGACGGTTGATTGTGCCTTCCATCGCGTCCCACATCAATGTAGAGCCGCCGCCGTCGAAATCAAGAGCGTCATAGCATCCGTATGAGCGCATAAGGTCGGCACCCTGCGGATAGGTAGTGCCGCTGCTGATGGTGCTGCGTCCGTCGATGGCGCAAATCACGAGCATCGTGCGCTCCTTGTCATAGCCAATCAGCGTGCGTGGATTGAACGCATCGCGAGGATTGATCCATCGGTTCGCCTCCATCACCGTCTCGCCTTCGCGAAGGATTTTGACATCGCCGCCTATAATCTCCTGCACGCCCTCGGGCTTGAGATTGCCATACGACGGCAACGACAGCGAATAGTTGACAGTAATTTCATCACCCAGTTTCAGAGACCGCAGCTTCTCGATGTTTGCCGTAGCAGCCTTGTCGGCCGAGATGACTATTCCGTCGGCAGGTATCGCCATATTTCCGCCGTCGTAAGCCGCCTGGCTCACCACCATTTTCAGATTCTTGTTCAATGCCCAAGTTTCGCCGGGAGCGAGCGTGAAAGCCACTTCCACGCCTCCTGCCGCCGTCTTGGTGTATTTTCCCATATAAGAGTTGTAGACCACCGTTTCTCCGTCAAGCCGATGGAAATTAGCATTTGAAATCGGCATCTCCACGCCGCCTATCGACGCGCTGTACGACAGATCGGTGGCATCGATGCGCATATATCCGTCCTTGTCGATTATAAAGGCGTTCTCACGGCTCACCCAGTCGATAACGTCGGGCGACATCAGTTTTCCACGGCTTGCGCTCGACATGTTTGGATAGCCCACGATGCCGTATTGCGAATACGGTCCGCCGAAACTTCCGGTGATGAAAAAGTCGCCGTTCACACCCGTAAGATAGCGTTCGCCCTCCACTGAGTGACGCCGTCCCATCGAAGTAACCGTTTCGGCGTTAAGACAGGAGTCGTTGCCAATCTCCACCTTGAATTTCACATTTTCTGCCTCGCGGAGCATTGTTTTTATCACAAACGCCTGAATGCGCGTGTTTCCTGTGGTCGAGCGGTATTCAAGCGCGGTGCGTGTCATGCCCGGACCGCATTTGTAATGACGCAGCGTGTCGACGGTAAACGTCTCGCCCTGCAGGTCGACAGTGGATGGGGTTGAAAAAGCCGATGCCGAAGCGACAAGCGTAAAGCAAACGGCTGCAATTGGTTTAAATAATTTCATAATGGTTCAATGTCTGGTTTGTTATTACTTGATACAAAAGTACGTGATTTTTCCGAAAACCGCACAATTTCCACACCCAATAAAAATTCAAAAGCGGGGCATCCCTTCAAAAGAGATTACCCCGCCTTGTGTCTGTTGCCAATAGGCACAAAGCCTACAGCTCGTAGTCAACGCAGGCGCGCATATCCTTATGCTCACCGAGCAGCCCTGCCGCAGCCACATGCGCCGGATGCTTGGCATAGACCTCCACATCCGCCATTTTGTCGACAACTGCGGTGAGAACCACGTCCCACGTTTCTGCCGGATTCTGATTGAGCCCCACCTCTATCGAGCGGAGCACGTCGATTTTCTCAGGAAGCGCCTCAAGGGCGGCCTTGAACTGAGAAGCCACGGCGCGGCGTTCTTCAGCCGTGCCTTTGAGTTTAAACATTACGATATGCTTTACCATCGTTGTATATATTTATTTGGTGTTGTACATTCTTTCACGTGTAGCCTGCACTTTCTCGTCGGTGAGATAATCGTCGAAGTCCATTATCTTGTCGATGATTCCGTTTGGCGTCAACTCAATCACACGGTTGCAGACCGTCTGTATGAACTCGTGATCATGGCTCGACATCAGGATGTTGCCCTTGAATGCCTGCAGCGTGTTGTTGAACGCCTGGATCGACTCAAGGTCGAGATGGTTTGTCGGAGAGTCGAGCACAAGAGTGTTTGCGTCGGTCATCATCATCTTGGCAATCATACAGCGCATCTTCTCGCCACCGGAGAGCACAGATGCCTTTTTCAGCACCTCCTCGCCCGAGAACAGCATTTTTCCGAGGAATCCTTTCAGATAGATTTCGCTCGAATCGTTGCTGTACTGGCACAACCAGTCAACAAGGTTCAAGTCAGTGTTGAAGAACGAGGTGTTGTCAAGCGGCAGATAAGCCGTAGTGATTGTCTGTCCCCAGTCGTAAGTGCCGGCGTCGGCCTTGCGGTTGCCGTTGATGATTTCAAACAAAGCGGTCATGGCGCGCGGGTCGTGGCTAAGGAACACCACCTTGTCGTTTTTCTCAATCTGGAAGTTCACGTCGTCGAAGAGCAAGTCGCCGTCTTGAGTGGCTTTCAAGCCCTTCACCTCAAGAATCTTGTTGCCAGGCTCACGGTTGGGCGTGAAAATGATTCCCGGATAGCGGCGCGACGATGGCTGGATTTCCTCTACATTGAGTTTCTCGAGCATCTTCTTGCGGCTTGTAGTCTGCTTCGACTTAGCCACATTGGCGCTGAATCGCTGGATAAACTCCATCAGCTCCTTGCGCTTTTCCTCTGCCTTCTTGTTGGCTTGCTGCTGCTGGCGGAGAGCCAGCTGGCTCGACTGATACCAGAAACTGTAGTTGCCGGCAAACAGCGTTATCTTGTTGTAGTCGATGTCGAGGGTGTGGGTCGACACGGCGTCGAGGAAGTGACGGTCGTGGCTCACAACGAGCACCGTGTTCTCGCAGTTTGACAGATAGTTCTCAAGCCAAGCCACGGTCTCAAGGTCAAGGTCGTTGGTAGGCTCGTCGAGAAGCAGGTTGTCGGGATTTCCGAAAAGCGCCTTCGCCAGAAGCACGCGCACTTTCTCCTTACCGCTGAGGTCCTTCATCAGCATGTAGTGCTTGTCTTCCTTGATGCCCAGACCGCTGAGCAATGCGGCAGCGTCGCTCTCTGCGTTCCAGCCGTCGAGCTCGGCAAACTTCTCCTCCAACTCAGAGGCGCGGATGCCGTCGGCATCGCTGAAGTCTTCCTTTGCATAGAGGGCGTCTTTCTCTTTCATGATAGCCCAAAGCACGGTGTGTCCTTGCAGCACGGTGTCCATCACCGAAAATTCATCAAACTCAAAGTGGTCCTGGCTCAACACCGACATGCGCTCGCCCGGTCCCTGCTGAATCATGCCGTGGGTCGGCGTCAACTGACCTGAGAGGATGCGCATCAACGTACTCTTTCCGGCGCCGTTTGCGCCGATAATTCCATAGCAGTTTCCTTGCGTGAATTTCAGATTCACATCCTGAAAAAGCACACGCTTGCCAAACTGCATTCCTAAATTGCTTACAGCTATCATAATTTACCTAATATATACCTACTTGAATCAGGGTGCAAAGGTACGAATTTTATGCGACATCGGCAAATCGCATTTTTCCACAGCCGTTGCTGTCCAAAAGAAAGGGCGGCCCGCCGGGGTCGCCCTTTCAATATCAATTATTTGCTACTGTTTATTTCCAAGGTGTGTTCTGAGAAACAGCAGAGTTGGTCAATGCAATCTGGTCTCCAGGAATTGGATACAGATACTGACGAGCATCAAACGTACGCACGTGGTTGAATGAACCATCTACGTAGTTGCCGTTCATATCAGGTTTAACAGTTGCTGTAGAAGCATTCGCACCTAAGAGAATGTTTGGATGCACTGAGCTGTCGAGGAGGTCGAGTTTGTGCCAACGAACCAAGTCCCAATAACGATAGTCCTTGTCCATAATCAACTCGCAACGACGGCAACGGCGAACTTCCCAAATCAAGCTGCTTACGCCCATATTGTTAGCAGGGTCGTTCATTGCAGTCAACGATGCTACAGTCTGGTCTGGAAGACCAGCGCGCTCATAAAGCTTGTTGAGAGTGAGGTTCATGTCGGCATCTGTAAGAGTGCCGAGCTCAGCCTTAGCCTCAGCATAGTTCAAGCAGATAAGTGCTCCCCAGTAGAGAGGTGCGCAAGTGTAGTTCTTCACTGTGTTCTGACGGTCGTCAATAGGCAACGAAGTGTTGTCAAACTTCGCTACACCATAACCCGTAGAAGAAGTCATCGCCATTGCGCCTGCACGCTGCCATGTCATGTCCTGATAGAAGATAACCGGATCGATAGTTTCCGACAGACGTCCGTCACGGACAGCGAGAAGATCTGCAATTGAGTATTCACCCTTATCATTGTAGACTGGAAGGTCTGACTTGTTCTCCGAAGTCAAAGCCAAAGGCTTGCCATCTTTGAAGAGATATGCGTCGAACGCGTCCTTTGTGATACCGTTCACCATAGTAGAGGAGCAAGTGTAAGAAACGGTTGAGTGACACATATTCTGCTGGTCGTATGCCTTCATAAAGATAATCTCGCCATTCTTTTGAGCATCAGCGCGTACACTCTGATACAAAGCCTTATAGCTTGCACCGATAGGATATTTTCCAATCAGTTGCTCTGAAGCACTGACACATTCCTGCAAGTATTTGTTAGCACGTGCCTCATCGGCAGCATAGCCGTTTTCAGCAGCAGTACGATATTTGCAGAATGTGCCTTCCCACAAGCAAATGTCGCTCTTCACTGCCAATGCCAAATCCTTGCTCCAAACTTGCTTGCCGTTATTGGCAGAGATTGTTGCAATCGCATAGTCAAGGTCGCGGAGCACAGAGTCCATAACAACGTCGCGGTTTGTGCGCGGACCGTAAAGAAGACCCTTGTCGTTAACGTCAACTTTGTGGTCAACCCAAGTCACATCACCATAGCGTTTCACCAAAGTGAAGAATTGGATTGCACGGTTCAAGCGAGCCTGACCCTCGAAGTTGTTGCGCTTCGCAGCCTCAAGTTTTGAGCTGCGTACGCCTTCGATGATCGACATGCAGTGACGGATGTTCTCATACGGGCCTGAATACAAGCCAGATGAACTCGGAACAGTCTTGTTGTTCCATTCCGTAAACGAGTTACCAGCCTGGTCGTCGGAAAGAGTGCTGAAATAGAACTCACCGAGAGAGTTTCCACGACCATATCCAGAGAAGAAATTATACATATAGTTGCACTCCTGCTCAACGAGCGACTCATTGCTCCAGAACTCAGGGTTGCTCACCTCCGAAGTCAACGGATAGCGGTTGTTGTCGAGGAAATCGTCACAACTTGCAAGCGAGAGTCCGGCGAGTGCGAAAATGCCTAATGCTATCTTTGTTTTCATTGTTTCGTAAATTTAGAGAATTAGAATGTTACCTGCAAACCGAATGAATAAGTACGCATCATTGGATCTGTACGTCCGAATGTACCATTGCTGTAAGACTTGCTTGTTGTCCAAGTGCTACCGATTTCAGGGTCGATCGGGTTCTTGCCGAGACCGTTGTAGAGCAAGCAAGGATTTTCAGCAGTGAAATAGATACGTGCTTTCTGAATCAGAGCCTTCTTTGTAATCTCCTGTGGAAGAGTGTAACCGATAGTCACTGTCTTCAAGCGGAGGTAAGCCATGTTGAGCAAGTATTTCGATTGAGGATAGAAGTTGTAACGACCTTGTGACAAGCCAGAAACAGCACCTGCACCTGCCATACCGTCATACATACAAGGATAATCGTTGTTCTGATTGATCTCGTAACCGATAATGTTGCGAGCGTCGTCGAAGATCATCTTGTTGTAAGAGTTCTGGTGTGAGTAAGTAGCATCGGCGCCACGAGAGAATGGCATTGTGAATGCGTTCACATACCACATGTCGCGTTTGCCTACACCCTGGAAGAACAAGTCAACGTCGATACCCTTCCAAGCAGCACCCAAACGGAATGAGTACTCATAGCGAGGAGTTGAGTTGCCAATCTTCTTCAAGTCACCGTGGTTGCGTACAGTACCTACAGGAATAAGGTTGCCTTCAGCGTCTTTCATTGTAGGATCGCCACCGTTGATCACTCCATTGCCGTCCAAGTCCTTGAACTTGATGTCGCCAGGACCGTAAACGAATGTGCCCTGCTGCAAACCAGTCTGATCAGCTACGCCCGGAGCATAAATCCAAGAGCCGTCGGCATTCTTGCCTGTAAAGTCTGACTCCTCGAAGTAGCGGTCTGTCTCGAAGCCCCAGATTTCACCATACTCCATACCGCTGTAGAATTGGTTGATCAACTTGTTAGGGTTGTTGTACTCAGTAACCTTTGTCTTGCCGTCATAGATATTGGCGCTTGCGAAAACGTCAACATCGCCGAAGCGGTGATTCCAGCTGATACCAAGCTCCCATCCGCGAGTGCGGAGCGAACCGCTGTTTGCATAAGGAGCAGAAGCACCAAGAGTAGCCGGAAGAGTCATACCCGGAGCAAGCATGTCCTTAGTGTCGCGCTGGAACCAGTCGAACGTAACGTTCAAGCGGTTGTTCAAGAAACCAAGGTCAAGACCGATATCGGTAGTTGCGATACGCTCCCAAGACAAAGTAGAAGACACCATTGAAGGTGTGTTCAACATTGACAAGAATGTACCGCCGGCATTTACCCAGCTGGTATAGCTTGTGCCCAACTTAGAGATTTGCTCCAAGAACATATAGTCACCGATAGCCTCGTTACCGATGTGACCATAAGAAGCACGGAACTTAGCGTTGCTTACATATTGTTTAGCCTTCTCGAAGTAAGCTTCCTCAGAGAAACGGTAGCCGACAGATGCCGATGGGAAGAATGCCCACTGGTCGTTGGCTGGGAATGAAGAAGAACCGTCGTAGCGACCGTTAACCTCCAACAAGTAGATTCCCTTATAGTCGTAGTTGATACGGCCGAAGAAACCTGCAGTTGCGTGCTTGGTGATGGTGTTGGTGATTGTCATGCTTGTACCGTCGGCACCACCAGTTGCCAAGCCAAGATAAGGTTTGTCATTGTCAGAAAGGACGTTCTTGCGAGCAGAGAAGTAGTTGTAATACTTGCGGTCTGCCTGTCCACCGACCATAACCTTGAAGTGGTTGTCCTCAGCCACGTCGAAGTCGTAGGTAGCGTAAGCATTGACTGTCCAGACATTCTGACGGGTATTCTCCTGTTGAGCGTAAGTGTCTTTCTGCTGTACCAAATAAGATGGAGCTGTGCTTGAGTTAGACCAGTTGTTCCAGCCGAAGATAGGCAGATATGACTTGCGCACGTTGATGTCCATCATGTCGTATGTGAAGTCAGCGTGGATGTTCAAGCCATTGATTGGGTTCGCCTCCATCCAACCTTGCAAGCGAGTGTTGCGGGCAATATCCTCATGCTCGCCGCTCTGCTTACGGTCAGCGATTGGCTGAGCGTCGTAGTACTTGCCGTCGCCGTCATACTTGCGGTATCCGTAAGGGCCGAAGAAAGAACCCCAACGCCAGAAGTATGTGTAACCGCCACGGCCCCACATGTTCTGTCCGTCATAGTCTTTCTGCGAATAGTTCACCTGAGCACCGGCTTTCAACCATGAGAATATTTGAGTTGAGAGGTTGGCGCTTGCGTTGTAGCGCTTCACAGAGTTGTCTACAAACGACATCAAGCCTTCACGCTTGTCATAACCGAACGAAACGCGATATGTTGTGTTGCCCGAGCTGCCGTCCAAGCTTACGTTGTGCTTCTGAGAAGGAGCAGTGCGATACATAATATCCTTTACATCCCAGTCAGCATAGTACATAGTGGCTTTTGTCACAGGGTCCTGATAGAAGTCGCCCACGTTGTCCATGCTCTGGTATGGCAACATCTCGCTGTAGCCTTTTTTCTTGCCACCGTTCTGCTCATACCAAGCCTTTGCGTAAGGAAGCATCTTGTCGAGATACATACCGAACAATTCCGGGTCGGCACCCTTACGGTAGTTGGTCTGAAGCAATGCCTCGATTTGTTCAGGCACTGAGCCGTAGTCTGGCAATACAGTTGCGTTGCTCCAACCAAAGTTGTTTGAATATTTTACAGAAACGCGGTCGCCTTTCTGTCCTGATTTTGTAGTAATCAATACAACACCGAATGCTGCACGAGTACCATATACAGCAGAAGAAGCAGCATCTTTCAATACTGAGATTTCTGCGATATCGTCAGGGTTGACAAAAGTGATGTCGTCGGTAGGCACACCGTCGACAACGATAAGCGGGCTTGACGACTGTCCGTTTGACAACGTACCCGTACCACGGATTTTGATAGATGCGGCTGAGTTGATCGCACCGTCACCTGTTGTGATAGTCAAACCAGGAACAGCACCTTGAAGGGCTTTGGTAACATCGCCCACTGGACGTGCGTCCATTACCTTCGACACATCGACTGTTGCTACAGCACCGGTGAGGTTGGCACGTTTCTGAGTACCGAAACCTACCACAACGACTTCGTCAAGAAGAGCGTTGTCCTCTTCCAAGGAAACGTTCATTGTCGGCGCAGCCTTGAGGGTCTGTGTCTTGTAGCCCAAATAAGAAACTGTAATTGTTGCTCCAGGGGTTACTTTAAGCGTAAACTTACCGTCCAAGTCAGTAACTATACCACGATTGGTACCTTTCTCCATAACGTTGGCGCCAATGACAGGCTCTCCCTTGGAGTCTTTTACTGTACCAGAAATGGTTAGAGTTGCTTTCTGAGCGGATACAACTTGCGGAGCGGGGGCGGCATTAGCCTCGAATCCCGCACTGCCTAGCAAACACATTGCGACTGCGGCAGCCGCAACTAATTTACATGAAGTAAATTTTTTTCGTTCAGCAAATTTGTCCATACTTGATTCAGATTAAACATAGTTTTATATTAGTACATCGTTGTCTCAAACGATTTCTAAGCCACAAAATAAGCGTTATTTTTCAATATTTACAAGAATTGTAATCAAAATTTTACGTTTGTGAGTTATTTTTTTAATTTTCGGTAAAATTTCATTTTATTAAACACTTCCGCACAACATTGTTATGCAACTATGTTGTAAAACATATTTTTATTTTTGTTTTCTTCGCCCACTTATTCAAGCCATAGCAATTAAATTTACTGCAGTTTTGTTTCAATCCGTCAGTTTTATGCCAACTTTCATAACAAAGCATATTTCCAACACCAAATTATCGGCAACCCGCCAAAAGTTTAATATGTGTTAACGATAAGCCATCGGGCACAACGCCTCCGCCACCTCTTTTTCACCGCCACACCAAATTAATTTACAAGTATTTGCCAATCATAGCCCAAAATTCCGTAATTTTGCAGCAGATTTGGGGCAAAGCGCGCTGAACGAAAACATTTAAGACGAAAAAAACAGATGACATTTGAAGAATTAGAAATAAGAGAAGACCTGCTGCACGCAATCAAGGATATGGGATTTGAAAAACCGATGCCTGTACAGGAGAAAGTAATCCCACACCTGCTCCACGAAGACGGCGACGTCGTGGCTCTCGCACAGACCGGCACCGGCAAAACCGCGGCGTTCGGACTGCCCGTAATACAGCGCACCGACACGTCGCTGCGCCAACCGCAGGCTCTAATCATATCACCGACACGCGAACTCTGCCTGCAAATCGGCGGCGACCTTGCCGATTTCTCGAAATACACTTCCGGTCTCAGTGTGCTGCCGGTTTATGGCGGCTCGAGCATCGAGAGCCAAATCCGCACGCTGCGCAAGGGTGTGCAGATTATCGTTGCCACACCTGGGCGACTGCTCGACCTGATAAAGCGCGGCGAGGTGAACCTCAGCGGCGTGCACACCGTGATTCTTGACGAAGCCGACGAGATGCTCAACATGGGCTTCCTCGACGACATCAATGCCATCCTCGACAACGTGCCCGACAACCGCAAAATGCTGATGTTCTCAGCCACCATGCCCGACGAGATCGCCAAAATAGCGAAAAACTATATGCACAACCCTCAGGAGTTTGTAATAGGCACACGCAACGAGGGCTCGGAGAATGTGCGCCACATATATTATATGGTGAACGCCAAGGACAAGTATCTTGCCCTCAAGCGTATCGCCGACTCCAATCCCAACATCTACGGAATCATCTTCTGCCGCACCCGGCGCGAGACTCAGGAGATTGCCGACAATCTGATTGCCGACGGCTACAATGTCGATGCCCTCCACGGCGACTTGTCGCAGATGCAGCGCGACACGGTGATGAAGAAATTCCGCGAACGCACCCTGCAGCTGCTCGTTGCCACCGACGTGGCAGCACGCGGTCTTGACGTGGACAATCTGACCCACGTAATCAACTACGGCCTGCCCGACGATCCAGCCACATACACGCACCGCAGCGGACGCACCGGACGTGCCGGCAAAACCGGCGTGTCGGTTGCCATCATCCACTCGCGCGAGAAATCGCGCCTGCGCACAATAGAGAAGAAAATCGGAAAAACGTTCGAGAAGGGTTCGGTGCCTACACCGCAACGCATCATCGAAAAGCAACTATACAACCTTGCCGACCGCATAGAACGCGTAAAGGTGAACGAGGACGAAATTGCAAAATACCTGCCGGGAATCGTGAAAAAGTTGGAATGGCTGTCGGAAAACGACTTGCTGAAACGCATCGTGTCGCTTGAATTCAACCGTCTGCTTGAATACTACAAGGACGCGCCCGAAGCCATCGACTACGAAGAGCGCAAGCCGCGCGACCGGAAAGCCAAACGCGACGACAAAGAGCCGCGCGACAAGCAGCAGAACGGCTCGCGGCAGAACAAAGACCGCCGCACCGCAGAGCAGGGATATGAGCGCATATACGTGAACGCTGGAAAGAACGACGGTTTCTTCCCGGCGCGCCTGATAGAGACCCTCAACCAGAACATGGAGGGACGCGTGGAGATTGGCCGCATCGACCTGTTCCCCGGCTACGCATTGTTTGACGTGAAAAAAGGCGAATCGCGCCGCACCGTGTCGGCGTTGAAAAACGCCCGCTACTTCGGCAAGCGCCTATATGCCGAGATTGCCGACCCAAACCGCGACTACGCCCACAGCTCCGAGCGCAAGTCGAACAGCAAGGGCCGCCATGCCGACGGCGACGACAGCTTCGGCAAATTCAAGAGAAAAAGTAAAAAGAGCAAACGATAAAGTGCTATGAAACCTATATATGCAGTGCTCGGCATCGCCGTTGTATCGGCAGCGTATGCCGGAACTTTCCCATCGCCGCAGGCTGCCTCTTGGCATGAGGATGCCGACAGCATCACTGAAGTAGACTCTGTCGCCGAAGTGAGCATCGAGTCGGTTTCCGACTTCTTTCTCTTTGCCGACGAGTTCAACACAATCGAACAGTCGGTAAGGATGGACATGCTCGACTATTACGCCAGCGGAATGCGCAAGCACATGCCGACACGGCTTGGCGGACAGGCCGTAATCGACTCAATCGCCGGCGACCATTACATGAAGGTTTCCACATCATCGGTGTCGGAAACGGAGGTGCAGATGTATGTCAACAACCACGGCGACAAGCTCTTCGGCGTAATCAACCGCGTAAAGATGCCAGCCACCGACAGCCACATCTCGTTCAGCCAGACCTATGCTTTGGGATCTCCAAGCGTAAGCCTGATTGAGGAGCCGAAAGTCAGAGACTTCCTCACCGCCAAAGACAAGAAGACTCTCAGCGAGATAGAGTCGAAAATCGACTTCCCGCTCATCGACTACCGCTTTCTTCCAAACGGCGATGTGGAGGCGCGTCTCACGGTCGGAGAGTTTCTGTCGCGCGAGGATTCCGCTGCCGTGATGCCTTTCGTAAACAGCGGTATCACATACCATTGGGACGGCAAGCGATTCAAAATAAAGAAATAGCATGGCACTGCGCAAACGTCACATATTACTGATTGTGGCGCTGCTGCTTGCCTTCATCGGCATGGCAACAGCTGCGATTTCCATTCTCAACGGCAACGTCATATCGCCGTCGGAGTCGCTCGACATCGACGCCTACAAGATATCAGGCATCGACGTTTCTGCCCACAACGGCAATATCGACTTTGCAAAAGCCCGTGCGGCGGGCACCGAATTTGTTTTTGTCAAAGCCACCGAAGGTGCTACGTTCCGCGACAGCGCGATGAACAGCAACCTGCGCAAAGCCCACGAAGCCGGACTGAAGACCGGCGTCTACCACTTTTTCCGATTCGACGTCGACGGCGTGAAGCAAGCGCACAATCTGCTCAAAGCCATTGCCGGACGCCCGTTGTCGCTGCCACTGGTCATCGACGTGGAGTCGCACACCAACCCCTACACCCCCGCCGACATCGTCACCCGCAAAATCCATGACATGGTCGATGAGCTTACCGCCTACGGCTATCCAGTGATTATCTACAGCAACAAAAAAGGATTCGACAACCACGTGCGCGACGAGTTTGCAGACTGCGGCGTATGGCTCTGCTCGTTCACCCAACCCAACCGCGGCAAAAACTGGACTTTCTGGCAGTACAGCCACAAAGGATCCATCCCTGGCATCGACAGCGATGTCGACCTTGACCTGTGGCACGGCACTGCCAGCGAATGGCAACAGTACACCGCGAAAACCGAAAAAGCGATTTCTGTGGCGAATATGCTCTATGCCACAATAAACGCCAACCGTATGCGTTAATATATTGATAAGGAATCTTTTCCTTACAGCAAACGATTGGATATTCGGATTATGTTGAAACACAAGGCTATACGATATATTTTATTCTTTTTTGCCCTACTTGCGGCAATAAGCGGCAATGCGGCGTCATACGCCGAGACTTCCGCCCTCAACACCGGCAAATGGGTAAAAATAAAAGTTGAAGACACGGGCATCTACCAGATTTCAGCAGCGACATTGTCGGGCTGGGGCTTCAGCGACATCTCTAAAGTGAAGATATTCGGCTACGGTGGCGCCATGATTTCAGAAATCATGGGCAACGGCTACATCGACGACCTGCCGCAAGTGCCGGTGATGCGCTCGGGCAACAGAATCCTGTTCTACGCTCAAAGCAACGTGTCGTGGACAGAGACATCGGGCAAAATCCGCTTTCAGCAGCAACAGAACCCGTATGCAACCGCCGGCTACTATTTCATCACCGACCGCAACGACATCGATGTGGCTGATATGCAGACCACTGCCAAAGCGGAGAAAGCGTCCGACAAAGTGATAACAAACACGCTTGCCCGCATTTACCACGAAAAAGAGCTTACCGCCCCAGGAACCACCGGCCGCACATTGCTCGGCGAGGATTTCCGCTCTGCGGGCACACAAAGTTTTCAGTTCAACCTGCCCGGCATCGTCAGCAACACCGACCCGGTGGTGAAAGTGGCATTCGCAGCCTACCACACATCGGGCACCGCGCGCGCGCTCACCGTGACTTCCGGAAAACAGGAAGTGATGAAAGTGAGCGTCAGCTCGCTCAGTGGCAGCAACGAATACGACATCTGCTCCACTGCCTCTTCTATCGGCACTGTGTCCTATCCTGGCGAAAAAATGACACTGCAGCTGTCGTTTTCCACCGGCACGGCTGTGCGCCTTGCCAACCTTGACTACATCACCGTCAACTACCTGCGCAACCTCAACCTTGCCGACAAGCAAATTGACTTCCGCAGCTTCACGGCAAACTGCCGCGACAGCGTGTTTGCCGTCAGCGGCATCAATGAAAAGACGGCGATATGGGACGTAACCACAACCTATGCGCCGCTGAAAGTTGACTTCCTTGCCGACAACGCTTCGGCACAGTTCCGCCAAACGGAAAATGGCAAGCGCGAATACGTGGCGTTCAACACCGCTGCCTCCTTCCCCACTCCATCGTTGGTGGGCAACGTGAGCAATCAGGACATTCACGCCATGACACCGCCAACGATGCTGATAATCACGCCGGCGGCGTTCAGAAACCAGGCAGAGAGCCTCGCTGCCATACACCGCGCCAACGACGGCATGGCAGTGACCGTGCTTACCGACGAACAAATCTACAACGAATTCTCGTCGGGAACCCCCGACGCAATGGCATACCGCAAGGTGGCGAAGATGTGGTACGACCGCACTGCGTCAGCCAACAAATACAGCAACGACAAATTCCGCTACCTGCTGCTGTTCGGACGCGCGGTGTTTGACAACCGCCGCATCACCTCGACGGCACGCAACCTCGGCTACCCGACGCTGCTCACTTGGGAGTCGGCCGACATCACAAGCGAGAGCAGCAGTTTCAACACCGACGACGTGTACGGCTTCCTTGAGGACGGCAGCGACGCCGGACGCACGAGCCTGCGCAAAATGTGTATCGGCATCGGACGCATCCCCGTTAAAAGCGCGGCAGAAGCAACCGAGACTGTGCAGAAAATCAGCGACTACATCAGCAACCCCGACATGGGCAACTGGAAGACGCGCATAATGATGATTGCCGACGACGGCGACAGCGGAATCCACATGAGAGACTCCAACGACGCCATCGACAGTCTGCGAGCGAATGGAGCGGGCAATTATCTGATACAACGGCTGTTTATCGATGCCTACAAAGCCTCGTCGAGCGGTTCGGGCCACTCTTTCCCGGAGGCGCGCACCCAGATGCTTCAAAACTTCAAGAACGGTGTGCTGTTTGCCTCCTACGTAGGCCATGCCAACCCCACATCGTGGACCCACAACGGACTGCTGCGCTGGCCCGACATTGAGAACGAATTCTTCTACAGCCATCCCCCTTTCGTGTTTACCGGCACTTGCGAGTTCACTCGCTGGGACTCTCCGACCGTGTCGGGAGGCGAAGTGTTGTTTCTAAACTCGCGCGGCGGATTCATCGGACTGCTGACAGGCTCGCGCGTGACGTCGATAAGCGGCAACGGCGACCTCTGCCGCGCTGTCGGCACCGAGACGTTCAAGCCTCTGCCAAACGGCGAGATGCCACGCCTCGGCGACATCGTGATGAATGCCAAGAACAACTATTGGTACACCCACTCGCGCTACTCTTCGACACTGACAAAAAACACCGAGCACAGCCTCAAATACGCACTCATCGGCGACCCTGCGCTGCGACTGAAATACCCTAAATACGACATCCGGCTGACAGCGGTCAACGGCGAAAGCGTCGACGGCGAGGTGAAACCGGAGACTATGGCGCGACAGGAAGTGGAACTCGAAGGAAAGGTTGTCGATGCCGACGGGATTACCATGACCGATTACAATGGTACGCTGACAACCACCGTCTACGACGCGGAAGTATCGATAACCACCAACGGCTACTACGAGGGCGGCACCGACACCGACGACAAGTGCAAAGTGACCTACCAAGACCACACCAACCGACTGTTTGTTGGTTCGGGAGAGGTTAAGGACGGCCTGTTCAAAATGAAATTCCGTATGCCTACGGGCATTATCAACAACTACACTCCGGCTCTTGTCAACCTGTATGCTCAGGACGAGAACAAAGGCGACGCCGTAGGCAAGAACGAGGACTTCTACATCTACGGTTTCGACGAGTCGCCAGCCGACGACACCGACGGACCGGAGATACGCCTGCTCGCACTCAACTCAACGGCATTCAAAGACGGCGACAAGGTGAACGAGACTCCTTTTCTCGTGGCATCGGTCTACGACGTGTCTGGGATCAACCTGTCGCCAGTCGACATCGGACACGGCATAACCGCGACTATCGACGGAACAACCGTTGTTTCCGGTCTTGAGAACTATTTCTCGCAGGACACCGACGGCGTGAGCCACATAAACTACCAGATGGGAGAACTCGCCGAGGGACAGCACACACTGACGTTCCGCGTGTGGGACGTGCTTGGCAACATGTCGGAAAAGACAATCGCATTCAGTGTGGTCAACGGCATCAAGCCGCAGCTGTTCAGAGTCTACTCAACAGCCAACCCGGCAAAGACAAAGGCCGACTTCTACATCGAGCACAACCGCCCAGACGCGGTGCTCAACGTAACGCTGAGCATCTACGACATGATGGGACACAGCGTCTGGAGCACATCGTCGACCGGACGCAGCGATATGTATAAGTCGATGCCTATAACATGGGATTTGACCGACGGCAGCGGAATGCGCGTGCAACGCGGCATCTACATCTACCGCGCAACAGTCTCGACCAACGGCGGCGACGAGGCGTCGATCACCCAACGCATCGCAGTGGCTTCGGAATAATCGCGTCGGATTATTTTTCGACATAGAGAATCAAGTAGGAGAAAAAAGAAGTAGGGTTCATAAACCCTACTTCTTTTTTTACTATCCTTTGAATGTTTCGCAGTAATCGTCAGGATGGACGGTGTGGCGATGAAAAGAGCATTGGTCGCTGGGAGTGCCGGCAACATAATAACAGCATCTCCCACAGCGGTGGTTGACGTCGCGCTTTTTAGAGTTAGAGCCTTTCGACGAGCCGCCGGCAAGAAACACTGCGGCAAGAAACAACCAACAAAAAATCAAATACCCTATGCCGTGGAATAACAAGAAGAATGCCTCCACCACTGCCGGACGAAGTCCTCCAAGTTTCTTTGCCCGCATGCACAGCAGGATAATCTCATACGCCACCGGCAATGCGAATGCAACGTAGAAGTTATGCGTCACGCCAAACGCCGCGCCTGCGACAAACACGAAAATAAGCGGCCGGAAATAGGAGGCTTTCGAGCACCAGGTCACCCTTGTTCCCGCAAGAGAGTCAAAGAAATTCTCGCACGATTTAGGGCCAAACAGCGACCATAGCCCCACGGCAATGCCCAACAGCATCATCAGCGAGATTATGCCCGTAATCCATCCTGGCATGTGTGCGCCTGAGGCTGCGCCGTCGCCCGATTCCTCGACATACTCGATGCGGTTATCCATATTATTTTCCTGCAACGGCTCTACGCTTTCACGTCCTTCCGCAACAGGCTCCGACACCGGCTGCCGCTGAGCGACGGAAGTCTGGCTTTGTTGACTACTGCCGTCTCCGTCGGCAGCAGTGACGCTGCTGCCTTCGTCCACCATTTCGCAGCAATAAGAGGCTATATACGCCTTGCGGCCATGAAACGTGAAGACAAACATACTCCCGTCAGTACCCTCCGATTCATAGACTTCGCCACGGTATGCGCGTCCGAGGTTAGTTATCCTCTCGGGTTCGGCAAAGACTGTCACATATTCGTCAGACACCCTGAATCGGGCTGCAAACGCGTCGGGAATGCAATTCAATAGAATGGTTAAATACAGCAGTATTCGCAAAAATCGGTTCATAATAATAGCTTTTACAATGACAAATATGCAAATTTAATAATTATCGCAGCCCCAACAAATAAAAAAGTTCAACAAATAGATAAATGCCAAGAGAGAATATTAACTTTGACTTGCCGAAAGTTAAATCTTTTAGACACTTTTACTAATTTTGCACTTGCTGTTGGACATATGATTGAAACAAGAAATTCCACAGTATATATCTGATTATTTATTAAAAACACAGACACCGGTATGAAGCAAGATTGCAAACTCGAAAAGTACATAAAAATCTTAGAAGCGAATAAGAACATTATTCTTACAGGTGCTCCAGGCACTGGCAAAACCCACTTGGCAAAAGCAATAGCAGATGCTATGAATGCAGAGTCTGACTTTGTGCAATTTCATCCATCTTATGATTATACTGATTTTGTTGAAGGATTACGACCGACCCCTCCTGACAACAAAGGGAATATTGGATTTAGACGAGTAGATGGTGTATTCAAAGCTTTTTGTAAAAAAGCGATAAGCAATATAAATACTAAATATATACAAAGCGATTCGTTATTTGATAATATATATAACAGTATTGTTTCTGACATAAAAAGGGGAATAATAAACTCTTATACTAATCCAAAAGGAGAAAGTCTACCTTTAAGAATAAACGATAAAGGACGTATTGAGTATAGGAAAAATAGTCCTAGAGCTGAAAAAGAAGAAAATATCAGATTGATGTATAATTACCTTCTAAAAAATAATATTTTTGATTTATCTTATTATACTAGAGATGACTATTGGGCTTTGATAAAAAAACTTTCTAAGAGCACAGAAACTATTGACTACGTTGAATATCGTTGGATATTACAAGAATTATTAAACAGAACACCAAGGAATTATTCTGAGAACAAAAAAAATAGTTCAGAAATTAATAAACAGAAATTTGTATTCATAATTGACGAAATTAACCGAGGAGAAATCTCAAAAATATTTGGTGAACTATTTTTTAGTATAGACCCAGGTTATCGTGGAGCGAAAGGGAAAGTAAAAACTCAATATCAAAATATGATAACCAATGAGTCCGATCCTTTTTATGAAGGTTTTTATGTACCTGAAAATGTCTACATCATTGGCACAATGAATGATATAGACCGCAGTGTTGAGAGTATGGATTTCGCGATGCGCCGACGTTTTGCCTGGCAAGAAGTAAAAGCCGAAGAAAACACAGGAATGTTGGACGACCTTCAAGAAATGAAGAATGAAGTTATTGAAATAATGAAACGTTTGAATAATGTGATATGGAATGAAACTACTAATACTGGCATTGAAGGACTAAGTGCTGCATATCACATAGGTGGTTCTTATTTCAGCAAACTACAACTTTATCTTAACGATGGTCATTCAAACAAGGGTGCTGCCTACAAACATCTTTGGGAGAATCACTTAAAAGGAGTCCTTTCCGAATATTTAAGAGGGATGCCGGATGCAATGGAAAATCTGAGGAAATTGGAGAATACGTATTTTAAAGAAGATGTCGATGCTTATATTGAAGGATAATACTAAATATTCATCTACTGCTGACAACCTTGAGAAATATCTGTCTTTACAGAATATTGCCAACAGAAACGTTTCAGAACTGTTAGATGATAACGACAATGACTTGCTCATTTATCCTCATTCCTTTTCCCAATGCGATGATGGGGCCGGAAACCTGCCTCTATTGTCACTACACACCCATTGGAAGGAGAAAGTATGCACTAAAGCCATCATTGAAACAGGGAATATGGCAGGCTTTATCGGAATCAATGGACTGTCTATTTCCATACACTCCCGTTTCTCCCAAGATTCAGAAGAAGATTTCTTCCTGCACTATATGCTTAGCAAAGTCTTCTGTATTAATCTGTTGAACCTGCCGCATCAAACAAGCGATGAGCGACTATTCGATTTCCTGCTGTGTATGTTTCCAAGATTTCTTAACGATGCGCTGTCACAAGGCATATACAAGGAATACAAACGTAATGAATATAATGATGCCAATGTACGAGGCACAATAAATATCCAACGGCATTTAAGAGCAAATATGCCATTCAACGGGCGTATTGCGTATAGCACACGCGAATTTAGCCAAGACAATCATGTTACTGAATTGATACGACATACTATCGACTATATCAGCAAGAGTAAATTTGGCAGGACATTGCTGGAAAACGATAGTGAAACACGCTCAAGCGTTACTCAGATCATATCTGCAACCCCCAATTACTGCAGGCACGAGAGAGAAAATATAGTAAACAGCAACCTGAAGGTTATCAACCATCCATATTATTTCCGCTATGCCCCTCTCCTGAAACTTTGCTTACGCATACTACGTCATGAGAAGATTAAATACGGAGAGAAGAATCAAAAGATACACGGTATTCTATTCGATGTTTCATATTTATGGGAAGAATACCTTGCCACTATATTAACAAAACAGGGATTCAAACATCCCAATAACAAAAAGGGTCTGGGATGTATTTTTCTGGCAAAAAACAATCGCCTTCCCAGATATCCTGATTATTATAGGGAATCTGACCGCCTCATTGTTGATGCCAAATACAAAAAAGAGACAAATAGAGATGATATTCATCAGATGATAACTTATATGTATCAAATGAAAGGGAAATGCGGAATTTTCATACAACCCGGCGACAAAGAATGTCAAACGAAAACTTTTCAGCTGTTGGGGTATGGTGACGACGAAAATGCAGAACTTAAGACATATATGCATCCAATATCGCGAATAACAGACAATTATAAGTCATTTGTTTCTGAAATGTTAGAATCGGAAAATTTATTAAAGACAAAATTCAAACTACATCTTGAGCCAGATAAATAACGCGCCATCGACGCTTCGCACAAACAGTTGTGACTGAAGATGACTTTTATCTCTAAAAAGGAATCAACGAGATACCGCTTTTCCGCAATATCTCATTGAAGTGGAGTTTTTAAGGATGGCTAATTCAAGTATCCACATTTGCAAAATTTGACAAAAAAAACTAATTTTGCAGTTTGTAAGGAAGTTAATAAATTAGGAGTTACAATGAACGAGGATGGTCAGAAAATTCTATTGCCTGAGCCAACATTGCGCAGGCTTCCGTGGTACTTGGCATACGTCAATATGCTTCGCACCCAGAAGATAGAATATGTTTCGTCGACACAGATTTCACGCAAAATCAATGTCGACGCGTCGCAGATTGCCAAAGACTTGTCGTTTCTCAACATCAAGGGAAAAACACGCATCGGCTATCAGGTTGAGACGCTCGCCACCGAATTGTCAAATTTCCTCGGATTCCACAACGACCACACCGCTTTCATGATCGGCGCAGGAAGCCTCGGCTCCGCACTGATTCAAGACTCCGGACTGATGCAGTTCGGACTGCACATCGTGGCGGGTTTCGATGTCGACGAGAAAGTTGTGGGCACAGAAATCTGCGGCATTCCCATCTACCACATCTCCGAACTTCCGGAACGCGAGAAGCAATACAAGGCTGAAATCGGCATCCTCGCCGTGCCGGTGGAGCACGCCCAGGAGTCGGCCGACCTGCTTGTGGCAAACGGACTGCGCGCCATCTGGAATTTCACGCCGTTCCGCATCAAGGTGGCTGACAATGTGGTTATCCAAAACACTTCCATCTATGCCCACCTGGCAGTAATGTACAACAGAATCAACGGGAACAAATGAAAATCATAAAATTCCGAAACACCGACAATCCTGAAAAACTGGAAATCGACGTAATCCCCGACTCTGCAATCCAAAAGAGCGGCAAACCGTTTTTTGTGCCCGACTTCGCAAGCCGCTTCCAATTCAGCGCAGCCGCCGCGGTACACGTGTGCCGCCTCGGAAAAAACATCGCGCAACGGTTTGCAAACAGATACTACGAGGAGGCTGGGCTATGCCTTGTGTTTGAGGCAAAAGACTTGCTCGAATCTCTCAATGCCGACGGCAAACCGAGAGCGTTGGCAACATCGTTTGACGCTTCGCATATCGTTGGCGAGATGACTCCTACCGACATCGCAATGCTCGGCAAGAACACCGCAACACTGGAAATCAACGGGGAAGATACAGAAAAATTCACGTTGCCGTCAGCTGCCGACTTCGACAAATGCATCGCAACGGCAAGCCGGTATTTCACTCTGAAAATCGGAGACTTGATACTAATTGAAAACGGCGAATGGCACAATGCGGAAATCAACAGCCGTGTAACAGCTCGTTTGGGCGATTTTGAATCAATAAACATAAAGATAAAATAACCAAGGAGATATGACTAAATACATTATCGCTGTGGCTGTTGGCGCGATTCTCGCCTCTTTCAGCAGCCAGGCTGCGACAAAATTCAAGGACTCTTCCGTCCTTTCATCAGGGAAATGGGTTAAAATCAAAGTCGGCGAAACCGGCGTCTATGAAATCACCGGCGAACAGTTGAAGCAATTCGGATTCTCCGACCCCAAAAAAGTGAAGATTTTCGGCACTGGAGGCATCCAGACCACCGACAATTACAACAAAGACTATACCGACGACCTCGAGCAGGTGCCGGCAATGCGCACCGGCGACAAATTATACTTCTATGCCAACGGCTTGACGTACGAGGAAATAAGGAGCATTGACTACACCACCAACTTCGACATATACCGCTCAATCTCAAAAAACGCCTACTCTCCCGCTTCTTACTACTTCCTTACAGACAGCGAGGATTTTGACGCACGCGATATTGAAACCGTCGACACCAACGAAAGCAATCTTGCCTCCGTCAAGGAATGGCGCTCGAACGGCGTGGTGTCGATTTGGCACAAGAACGACATCGTAAACCCTACCCGCTCAGGCAAACTTTTCCTCGGCGAAGATTTCTCAAGCACAAAAGAGTTTGAAATTACGATGTCTACACCAGGCATCATCAGCGGAACAAATGTGGTTGTAAACATGTCGGCAGGCGTAAAAACCGCCGACTCGCAAACTGTGACACTGTCGGTCGACGGCACGGTTTTAGACACAAAAAATGTGTCAAAATCAGCCGATGCCGCAGTCTATAAACTGATCACTTCTTTCGGGTCCACCCCAGTGACAGAGGCGATGGCGCAGGCTGAGTCGGTGACAGCGAAAGTGAGCACGTCTGTGTCGCTGCCGATTGCGAAGATGAACTATATCTCCGTCTCCTACAAGTCGCCGCTTGCCCTTCCTGCCGACTCCTCACAAATGCGCTGGCTCGTGAAGACAACCAAAGAGTCAGGACTCGTAATCGGCAACACCACTCCTACAACACACGCCTGGCTTGTGTTTACGCCAAACAATTCTCCTTACAAAATCTACAACACAAAACAATACACCATCACAACAAGTGAGGGGACAAGCTGCATTGTCCCGAATCTTGGCACAACGGCTTATGCGGAATACGTGATTTTCGACACCGGAAAGCAGCAGAAGCAAGTGTCTTTTGCAGGCAACGTAGCCAACCAGAACCTGCATTCACTCGCCACGCCCGACATGCTCGTCATCACCACTCCCAAACTGAAAGCCCAAGCCGACCGCATTGCCGACTTCCACCGCCAGCACGACGGCATGGACGTAGAGGTGGTGCTGCAGGACGACATTTTCAACGAGTTCGGCAACGGCATGCGCGATGTTTTCGCATACCGTCAGCTGTGCAAGATGCTCTATTCACGCAACCCGTTGAAATTCCGCTATCTGCTGCTGTTCGGCAGCGGCAACTACGACAACCGCGGAATCTTCGGCGGCGACATCGAGGAAACACTGCTCACTTATCAGACCGACAACAGCTACCACAGCGTGTCCTCCTACTGCTCCGACGACTATTTCGGCGTGATGAACGACGAGGCTGTCAATGTGGAAGGCACAAACGCTCTGCTCAACATCTCGATTGGACGCATCCCGTTTGCCTCTGCTGCCGAAGCAAAAACATACGTAGACAAACTGCTTGCCTACATGTCGCACAAACCCGGCAAGACCGACACGTGGAAGAGCAACATGCTCATGATTGGCGAATATGGCGACCAATACATCCACACGACACAGACTGAATCGTTTATCGACAACTTCAACTATGAGATAACCCCGAAGACATCAGACACTCCGGAAATCAGAACGAGAAACGACAATGCCGTAAATTTCAACAAGATTTATCTTGAGCCTTACGACAACGTGGACAATCTGCAGGCCACACGCGAGAAACTGGTCGAAGATTTCAATGTAGGACAGAATTTCATCCTCTTCGTGGGGCACTCCAACATTTCATCGCTCACCAAACCGACCGTGCTGATGAACCTGCAGCAAGCAATCGACACGAAATATGACGTGCCGCCAGTGATGTATTTCTCTTCATGCGACGTGGGCAGATACGACGGCGGACAGACTTCATTCATCGACAAACTGCTGCTCAACCCCAACGGCGGCATTATCGCTGCCGTGGCAGCGACACGCGAGGCATACACATCGTTGAACGGACGCCTGACCGACTCGTTTGCCAAGTATCTCGGCATCAGCGAATCCGACAGCCGATTCTATGCTAAATACGAAAAAACCTGGGGCCGCGTGTTGATGTTTGCGAAAAACTTCTCAACCGACCGTTCACGCAACCGTCTGAAATACCACCTGCTCGGCGACCCGGCAATGCTCGTCGACATCCCGTGTGACCGCACCGAGGTGACCGAAGTCAACGGTGTCGCCGCCTCGAAGGGCATCGCCATAGGTGCTATGACTCCAATAACCATAAAAGGCCGTGTCAGAAACGACGCAGGAGAAGTCGATACCAATTTCAACGGCTATGCAAAGATTTCGCTCTACGACTCCGAAAAATACTATATGACACAAGGTGACGAGACGCTGACCGAGCGCGGAGCCGAACTTGCCGTGACAAGCGCCGACGTGACAGCCGGCGAGTTTACGGCCACAATCATAGCGCCAAACTGCATCACGACCGACGACAAAGAGAAACCGCTGCAAGTGACCGCTGTCAGCAACGACGGCACCGTGGTGTCGGGATTCTACAACGGACTGACATTCGACCGCTCGCTCTCCGCCGTTTCCGACGACACGACAGCGCCAACCATCAACGCCTTCTACATCAACGACAAATCAACGTTCAAGGACGGTATGGAGGTGGAATCGTCGCTGCGCCTCAAAGCGGAATTGACCGATGATGTTGCCCTCAACCTGTCGCATGAGCAGATTGCCACGACTGCCTACATTTCTATCGACGGCGGAGAGCATGTTTATCCTGTGTGCTCCTACCAGCTCGACGGAGCCGACAATTGCATAATCGACCAAGGCATCTACAACCTGAAATCAGGCCGACACACGGCAGAACTTGTTGTTGCCGACATGTCGGGCAACGTTGCCACACGCACAATAGCCTTCTACGTTGCCGTCAGCGACAACGCCACACTCACCGTCGATACGACAGCCCTGATACACTCCGTGACATTCGACGTTGAGAACGCCGACAACTACACCGACGCGCAACTCGTTGTCAGCGACAACAGCGGCAACGTGGTGCTGCGCACCGACGTAGGCTCATTCCCATACACATGGGACGGCAGCGACAACAACGGCAACCGCCTTGCCGAAGGCAACTACAACGCAACGGCAATCATCGACGGCAAAAGCCTCCGCCAGAAAAAAATCGTAGTCGTAAAGCAATAAATGCCACTATTTTCAGTTTTGATAAATAGAACTACATTTATAGAAAACGAATGAAAATTAGACGGTATATAATCATTGCCCTGGCATCGCTCATCGCTTTGCCCGCTCTCGCCGACAGCAACGGCAAGGACCAATTCAACCCAGTGCAAACCGGTGTGACATCGCTCGGAATCGCCCCCGACGCCCGCGGCGCAGCCATGGGCGACCTCGGTGTGGCAACCGAACCCGACGCCTATTCGCAATATTGGAACCCGTCGAAATACGCCTTCGCCTACAGCTCGGCGGCAGTCAGTCTCTCCTACACCCCATGGTTGAGAAAACTGGTCAACGACATATTCCTTGCCAACCTTTCCGGATATTGGAAAATGGGAGGAGGCGACAACCAGGCTGTCAGCGCATCGTTGCGCTACTTCTCGCTCGGCGAGATTCAGATGACCGACGGTGCTGGAACTGTTGTCAACTCCGTCAACCCATACGAAATGGCTTTCGACCTCGGCTATTCCCGCAAACTGTCGGAAAGCTTCTCCATGGGTGTGGCTCTGCGCTACATCTATTCCGACCTCGCTTTCTCCGACGCATATTCTGCCGAACAGCAGAAAGGAGCGTCGGCATTCGCCGCCGACATCTCGGGCTTCCTGACCACATATCCTGTGGTGGGACGCAACGAATGCCAATGGTCATGGGGTTTCAACATCTCCAACATCGGTTCAAAGGTGTCGTACAACGACGGCAATGACCCTGCATTCCTGCCTACAAACTTCCGCCTCGGAACAACATTCACCTTCCCGGTGGCTCAATACAACAACATAGCGCTCTCGCTCGACGCCAACAAGCTGCTTGTGCCCACACGTCCACGCCAGTCAGACTTCACCGACGCCGAAGGCAACTATGACCAGGAGGCTTATGAGTCGAAACTTGAGGACTGGCGCAACACGTCGTCGATTTCAGGCATCTTCAAGTCGTTCAGCGACGCTCCGGGCGGATTCAAGGAAGAGCTGAAGGAAATCACGCTCTCCGTCGGTGCCGAGTACAACTACAACCAGCAGTTTTTCGTACGTGCGGGATATTTCTATGAGAACGCCATGAAGGGCAACCGCCAGTACTTCTCATTTGGTGCCGGATTCTCGCTCAACGTGGTGCAGCTCGACGCAGCATACATGATTGCAACAGCTCAAAACAGTCCTCTCGACCAAACGCTCCGTTTCTCGTTGACGTTTGACATGGACGGACTCAAACACCTGTTAGGCAAAAAATAAAACGATATGGCTTTACCCTTCCGCACCGGCTTCGGATTTGACGTGCACCGCCTTGTCGAAGGTCGCGACCTTTGGATTGGCGGCGTGAAAATCGAGCACTCACTCGGGCTGCTCGGCCACAGCGACGCCGACGTGGCAATCCACGCGCTCTGCGATGCAATGCTCGGAGCTGCGGCGCTGCGCGACATCGGTTTCCACTTCCCCGACTCCGACCCTGCCTACAAAGGCATCGACAGCAAGAAGCTGCTCAGATGCGTGGCCGACTTGTTGCGGGAAAAAGGCTACACCTTTGGAAACGCCGACATCACCATCTGCGCCGAGGCGCCGAAGATGAATCCCCACATCCCCGCCATGCAGAAGGCTATGGCTGAATGCATTGGCTGCGATCCAGATGACATCTCGGTAAAAGCCACCACCACCGAGCGGCTTGGCTTCACCGGACGTCAGGAAGGCATCTCCGCATATGCCACCGTGCTAATCGCTCGTAATTGACAAGAAACTCTCTAAAACCTTTGATTATGAATACACAACAATTACCACAACTTTCTATCGGAGAGGCACTGAAAGCCGCATGCAACAAAATCTTTCAGTTTAACGGCCGCTCGCGCCGTTCGGAATTCTGGTGGACCGCGCTTGTCGTTATCATCATCTGCGCAATCACTCACGACACGATATCCTGGCTGTTGAATCTTCTGATGATTCCAATCACATTCCGCCGCCTGCACGACACCGGACGCAGCGGATGGTAGTGGGGAGCAGGAATAATCGCCACGTACGGGTTCGGCACAATATTCGTCATCGACTTAGGAATCAGCTCATTAATCAATTTTCCTCCGGCAGCGATATCAGCGTTTCTCGGCAAATTCGTATTGTTTGCCATCGCATATATCGCCTACCACATAGTCATGATTGTGTTCCTCTGCCAAGACAGCGAACCGTTTGAAAACCGCTACGGTGAGTCACCGAAATATGTCGTAGACCCCGACTCCGACGGAATTGACACCCCTGATGACAAAATTGATTAATCCGTAATTTCCCACTTATTTCATATTGAATATTCCCAAAATTATGTAAATTTGCAGTTGAACTGCAAATTTACATAAGGTATGACCGAATTTATCAACCGTAAAATCACCCAGGCAATTGAAAACGCTGCTGCATCTTTTCCTGTAATAACCATTACAGGGCCGCGTCAATCCGGCAAGACAACGCTTGCCCGACACATGTTTCCAGAATATCCGTATTTTAGTCTTGAGAATCCCGATGTCAGGAATTTGGCGATGGAAGACCCCGTAGGATTCCTCAACAACACCACAGAGGGGATTATTCTTGACGAAGTTCAGAATTCCCCACAACTGCTGTCGTACATACAAGGAATCGTTGACAACGACTATGAAAAGCGTTTCATTCTGACTGGAAGCAACAATTTCTCAATGCTGAAAAACGTATCACAGTCGCTTGCCGGACGCTCCGCTGTTTTTGAATTGCTGCCATTCTCCATAAACGAGCTCAATAATTACGAGACCGACACCGACTCTCTTATATACAAGGGAGGCTATCCGGGCATATGGTGCGACGGCAAGGACACTTACACATTTTATTCAAACTACGTCACAACCTACCTTGAGCGCGACGTGAGAAATATCATCAACATCAAGAATCTCGACACATTCCAAAAATTCATCCGCATCTGTGCGACACGCATAGGAAGCATTTGGAACAGCTCGGAAGTGAGCAACGAAATCGGGGCGTCGGTCAACACGGTTAAATCCTGGTTGTCCGTACTCCAGGCTTCATACATCATCTTCATGCTCCAGCCTTTCTTCACAAACACCCGGAAACGCCTCACCAAATCGCCCAAACTATTCTTCACCGATACCGGTCTGGCAAGCTTTCTGCTTGAAATAGAATCCGAGTCGCAAATCAAACGTGACAAGATGCGCGGGCATCTCTTTGAAAACATGATTGTTGCGGAGGCATTGAAGCAAAGATTAAACGCCGGTCGCACCAACAATCTATGCTTCTATCGCGACAGCAACGGAAATGAAGTCGACCTCATAACAAAAAGAGAGGGTATGCTAAACCTTTACGAAATCAAATCGTCGGAAACATACCATCCCGATTTTGAAAAAGGGATAAAATCGTTTATCGGCAGTTTCGGCGACATAGTGGGGTCAAACAGCATAATCTACAACGGATCGCTTGAAAACGAATCAAGGGAAATAAAACTGATAAACTACAAACATCTGCCTCCAATTATGTAAATTTGCAGTTGTGCTGCAAATTTACATAATCAAAACACATAACAAGGCAAAAGAATAAAATTCTGTAAACGGACTTAATTATGACCGTTTGCAGAATTTTTTTGCCACCAGCGCCATCGTTTCAAGAACAATTTTCCAAGTTTCAAAAAGCTCTTGGAGGATTCATCTTTACGCCATAACTTTGCGGTGTGAGAACAGGAAATCAGTCAGTAACCAATCTTAAAAGCATATAGATATGGCAACAAAGAAATATCACTTCGAGACGCTCCAACTCCACGTTGGTCAAGAGCAACCGGATCCGACAACAGACGCACGCGCCGTGCCAATCTACCAAACCACGTCGTACGTGTTCAGAAATTCGCAACACGCAGCCAACCGATTCGGCCTGCGCGACGCCGGCAACATCTACGGACGTCTAACCAATCCGACACAAGGAGTGTTTGAAGACCGCGTTGCCGCTCTGGAAGGCGGAGTGGCGGGACTGGCAGTAGCCTCTGGCGCAGCCGCCGTCACCTACGCTCTCCAAAACATCCTTTCGCAGGGCGACCACATTATTGCCGCCGACAACCTTTACGGCGGATCGTTTAACCTGATTACCCACACACTTGCCACTCAGGGCATCACCAACACCATTGTCAACGTCAACAACCTCGAAGCACTTGAGGCTGCCATCCAGCCCAACACCAAGGTTGTCTATGCGGAGACATTCGGCAATCCCAACTCCGACGTCACCGATATCGAAGCCATCGCGGAAGTGGCACACCGCCACAACATTCCGCTGATTGTCGACAACACATTCGGCACCCCATATCTCATCCGCCCAATCGAACACGGTGCCGACATTGTGGTGCATTCCGCCACTAAGTTTATCGGAGGCCACGGCACGAGTCTCGGAGGTGTGATCGTAGACGGCGGCACTTTCGACTGGAAAGCCAATGCCGACAAGTTCCCAACACTCGCCAAGCCCGACCCAAGTTACCACGGCGCAATCTTCGCCGACGTAGCGGGCAAGGCTGCTTTCGTGACACGCATCCGCGCCGTCATCCTCCGCGACACCGGCGCCACAATTTCTCCGTTCAACGCATTCATCCTGCTGCAGGGTTTGGAAACGCTGTCGCTGCGCGTAGAACGTCACGTAGAAAACGCCCTCAAGGTTGTCGACTATCTGAGCAAGCATCCTAAGGTGGCCAAGGTCAATCATCCGTCGCTGCCCGGCCATCCCGACCACGCCCTCTACCAGAAATATTTCCCCAACGGCGGCGGTAGCATTTTCACCATCGAGATAAAAGGCGGAGAGAAGGAGGCATGGAAATTTATCGACTCTCTCGAGATTTTCTCGCTGCTCGCAAACGTAGCCGACGTGAAAAGCCTCGTAATCCACCCCTACACCACCACCCACTCGCAGATGACACCAGAAGAGCTTGCGCAACAGCACATAACGCCGTCGACCGTGCGCCTGTCAATAGGCATCGAACATATCGACGACATTATCGACGACCTTGCCCAAGCACTTGATAAGATATAGGATCCTCATAGTCCAACTTAATGATTTTTGAATAAGATTTGTGTGAGAAAACCGGGAATCATCCCGGTTTTTTCATTGCTGAAAATTTATTCCAAATTTGAAAAATGTTATAAAAAATAACACTTTTGGTTACATTTTCCCATTTATAATAGCAATCGCATGGAAAAAGTTTGTATTTTTGTAGCAATTTGAGAATCTACAAAAACAACAGTATATGAAAGCAACAGAAGTAATCGACGATTTGCGTCGTCGTTTTCCTAACGAACCGGAATACTTGCAGGCGGTTGAAGAAGTGGTTACATCAATTGAGGATGTCTACAACGAGCATCCCGAATTTGAACGCTACAATCTGATTGAGCGGCTTTGTCTGCCCGACCACATCATCTCGTTCCGCGTGTCGTGGGTAGACGATAAAGGACAAGTGCACAACAATATGGGCTACCGCATCCAGCACAACAATGCCATAGGGCCGTATAAAGGTGGAATCCGATTCCACGCATCGGTAAACCAGTCGATTCTGAAATTTCTTGCTTTCGAGCAGACATTCAAGAATTCACTCACCACGCTGCCTATGGGCGGAGGCAAGGGCGGATCGGACTTCAGCCCAAAAGGTAAGTCAGACATGGAGGTGATGCGCTTCTGTCAGGCATTTGTGGCTGAACTGTGGCGCAACCTTGGCCCCGACCGCGACGTGCCTGCCGGCGACATCGGCGTTGGCGGACGCGAAGTGGGCTACATGTATGGCATGTACAAGAAGATGGCGCGCGAGAACACCGGCACGTTTACCGGCAAAGGCCTTGAATTCGGAGGCTCGCTGATACGCCCTGAAGCCACCGGCTACGGCAATGTCTACTTTCTTCTAAATATGCTCGCCACTCGCGGCATCGACATCAAGGGCAAGAAGGTTGCCATCTCCGGCTCCGGCAACGTGGCTACCTACACGGCAAAGAAGCTGCTTGAACTCGGCGCCAAAGTTGTAACGATGAGCGACTCCGACGGCACAATCTACGTGCCTGAAGGATTGAGCCAGGAACAACTCGACTTTATCTTCGAACTTAAGAACATCTACCGCGGACGCATACGCGAGTTTGCGGAGAAATATGGCTGCGAATATTTTGAGGGCGGACGCCCATGGGGCGTGAAGTGCGACATCGCAATGCCGTCTGCCACACAGAACGAGCTTGACGGCGACGACGCGCGCACGTTGCTTGCCAACGGATGCTTCGCTGTGTCGGAGGGTGCCAACATGCCTTCCACGCCGGAAGCTGTGCATGAGTTTGTCAACGCAAAAATCCTCTATGCGCCAGGAAAGGCGGCAAATGCCGGTGGAGTGTCGGTCAGCGGACTTGAGATGGCACAAAACTCACAGAAACTGACGTGGACCGCAGAGGAAGTCGATGCCAAGCTGCGCGGCATCATGGCAGACATCCACACCCAATGCCAGAAATACGGCAAGGAAGCCGACGGCTACACAAACTATGTGAAGGGAGCCAATGTGGCTGGCTTCATGAAAGTGGCGCGTGCAATGATGGCACAGGGCATCCTGTAGAAACCCTGCCACATACAAAATCCAGCCGCCCTGCAATCGCGATTGCAGGGCGGCTGATGTTATATTCAAGTCTGCTTACTTGTTTTTGAAAAAGTCTACGATTCTGCGGCATGCCTTGCCGTCACCGTAAGGGTTGACAGCCTTCGACATCTTATCATAAGCAGCCTTGTCGTCAAGCAGCTTGCTCACCTCGTCCATAATCTTGTGATAGTCGGTGCCCACAAGATGCACTGTTCCCGAAGCCAGCGCCTCCGGACGTTCTGTCGTGTCGCGCATCACGAGCACAGGCTTGCCCAGACCGGGAGCTTCTTCCTGGATGCCGCCCGAGTCGGTGAGCACAATCGTTGATTTGCTCATCAGATACACGAACTCAAGATACTGAAGCGGCTCGATGAAGAACATATTGCCCAAACCTTTCAAATCTTCGCCGAAAACTTCATGAATTGGCTTGCGCACATTCGGATTCAAGTGCATCGGATAAACGAAGTCAACGTCGGCATACTTGTCCTTGAGGTCGCGGATGGCCGTACACATATTGATGAATCCATCGCCGAAATTCTCACGGCGGTGGCCTGTGATAAGCACCAGTTTTCTGCCGTTGTCAAGACGGCTTATGTCGTAGCCTGCCTTTGCGAGCACTTCTTTCTGCTCTGCGGCAAGAACCTCGTCGTGCGTCAGTTTGTCAACAACCATGTGGAGCGCGTCGATAACGGTGTTACCCGTAACGACAATCTCTCCTTGCACTTTTTCCTCCTTGAGGTTGCTTTCCGAAAGAGGGGTCGGAGCGAAGTTGAACGACGAGATGCGGCCCGTCAGCTGACGGTTCATCTCTTCAGGCCACGGCGAATAGATGTTGTGGGTGCGCAATCCCGCTTCCACGTGCCCGACAGGAATCTGTTGATAGAACGCAGCGAGAGCAGCCGCAGTCGACGTTGTTGTGTCGCCATGCACAAGCACCACATCTGGCTGCGCTTCCTTCAGCACGTCGCGCATACCCAGAATCACCCTGGCAGTGACATCATATAAATCCTGTCCCTGCTTCATTATATTGAGGTCATAGTCAGGCTTTACGTCAAAAATAGTAAGCACTTGGTCGAGCATTTCCCTGTGCTGACCGGTCACACAGACAATTGTCTTGAAATTTTCAGCGTCCTTCTGGAATTCCTTCACCAGCGGACACATCTTGATAGCTTCTGGACGTGTGCCAAAAACCAGCATTACTTTCTTCATAAGATATCGTTTTTCAATGTTTGTATACAAGCATCACAAAGGTTTGCGATCCCTTTCTATTGCAATATTAATAATTTATTTTGAAATGAGCAAATGCCACTATCTGTCGCATTCGGTTTTCAGGTAGTGATGGGCGGCGTGACATTGATGGAGTGCGTGGTCGACAATCCAGTGACGGTTTGCCATTTCTGAGATTACGGTCATCTCATGCGACACAAGCATCACCGTGCTACGCTTCGCCAAATCGGCGACAATACCATAAATCTGCTCCACAAATGCGTGGTCAACATACGACAGTGGCTCATCGAGCACCACTATGTCGGGATTGGAGATGACTGCCCTTCCGAGCAACGTGCGCTGCAACTGACCGCCCGACAACGTGCCTATCACCTGACGGCGGAATCCGTCGACACCCATCTTCTTCATTGTCGCCTCAATCTTTTCACTGGCGGTGTCGGAAAATTTTCCGCGCCAGTTCCGGCGTTCTCCGAGCAGCCCCGAAGCCACAACCTCCTCCACCGTTATCGGAAAGCGGTTGTCGATGTTGCTTTTCTGCGGCAGGTATCCGAAACGCAAGCCGTCAACTTCCTCATCGCCGTTGAAATAGCGCACACGTCCTTTCGTGGGCGTCAGCAAATGGAGCATCGTTTTCAGCAACGTGCTTTTCCCGCCACCGTTCGGACCTGTTATCGCCACAAAATCGCCGGCATTGATTTCTGCGTTCACATTGTCAAGAGCGCGGAAATTGCCGAAATCCACCGTAATGTTTTCTACCGAAATTATCTTATTCTGCTGTGATTCCATCTGCAATCCTCCTCATCTCCTTTTTCCAATCGTAACTCAGCGGATTTATCTCCACGCGGCGCAGTCCGATGCCGGCACACACCGTCTCCGCCTGCCGGCTGCCGGCTCCCGTCTGCATAAAAAACACACGGGCATTCTTTTTCCGTGCCTCTTTCATTTTTTCTGCCACAAATCCCGCAGGAGCTTCCTTGCCCTCATATTCAATGCCGATTTGCTCCAGACCATAGTCGCGTGCAAAATACGACAACGCCGGATGCCACACCACAAATGCCTGCCCACGCACCGGCGCCAGCACTTGCCGCAACGAGTCGGCAAACGCAGCCAGCTCGGCATCAAGTTTTCTGTAGTTCGCCTGATAATAATCCTTTCCGTTGCTGTCTATTTTCACAAGAGCGTCGGTCATATTTTTTGCCACGATGCGCATATTCTCCACCGACATCCACACGTGGGGGTCGGCCTCCATCTCGCCGTGATGGCTGTGTCCGTCAATCACAGAAATGCCCTTCGACGAGTCGACAACGGTTTTTGCTTTGCCGGCAGCCAACCGCTCGAAGCCCAAATTTCCTACGACAAAATATGCCCGGCAGTTTTCCAAATCCATCATCTGCGACATGTCGGGATCGTAACTCTCCGCCGAGGTCGCTTTCTCAATCATACTGCCCACAGTCCACTTGTCGCCGGCTATGCGTTCAAGCACATATTTTTGCGGCGGAATGCTGACCATCAGCGTCGGCTTGCCTCCGACCTTGCCTCCGCATGCCGCCATCATGACAGCAGCGAAGCATATAAGCATCATTCGTATAAGTTTCATCTTCTACTTCACTCCATAGACATCGCGATGTATACGCTTCACATATTTGTCGCCGGCAGAAAGCGAAATCCCGCCATAAGTCATCAGCTTCAGCTCTATCGCATGGCGGTCAGGGCTGTAGGGCGGCTGCACATACTCAACGTCGTTCCACAAGCGAAGCCCATTGCGCTCATAAAACCCTATGCGGCGGCATGCCATCTCATCTGTCGGCGGCTCCACCTCAATCACCAGCGGACGGCTGTCGGACGCAAGAAACCAGCGCAATGCGTTTCCGCCGATTCCGCCGCAACGCATTTCCGGACTGATGGCAAAATGCTCACCATAGCGGAAATCATCCCACTCCCAACTTGTCAGAAACCCGATAAATTCGTCATTGTCTCCGACAAACACATTGATGTGAAACTTCTTTTCCGTGTCGGCAAGCCGGGAAAATTCTGCCAATTCCCGTCTTTCATCTGCAGGAAATGCCGCCTCATAAAGGCCAACGACATCTCCGAAATATTTATTTTCTGAAGAAATCTTCAAAATTTTCATAGAATTTCATTTTTTTGAAGTATATTTGCTAACAAATGCACAACAATGCACTTTTATTTGTCAAATGCAAAGATAATGCATTGCAGCTGATAAAAAAAACGAAAATAAAAATCATACACATATGGCTAATTCACAATTAGATTCTTTGGATTATAAAATCCTTCAAATGCTTTCGGTCAACGCGCGCAAACCTTATCTCGAGATTGCACGCGAATGCAACGTGTCGGGCGCGGCCATCCACCAACGCATACAGAAACTTATCAACACGGGCGTGCTTATTGGCTCGGAGTCGTTGGTCAACCCTTCTGCGGTCGGTTATGAAACCTGCGCGTATGTGGGATTTTTCCTTAAAGACCCTTCGCATTTCGACCAGGTCGCAGCTCGATTGAAAGAGATTCCAGAAGTCGTGGAATGCCACTTCACAACAGGTCAATACGACATGTTCATAAAGTTGTATGCCAAGAACAACCACCATCTGCTCGAAATCATCCACGACAAGTTGCAGAACCTCGGATTGGCGCGCACTGAGTCAATCATCTCGTTCAAGGAGGTGTTCAAACGCCAGATTCCTATCATTGAGGAAGACAACGATTAATATCGATTTCATTCACTCATTGCTATGACCACATACGAGCAACTGCTTGCCGACTGTATCCGCTGGGCGAAAGAAGCCGGCAGGATTCAATTGGAATTGTTCAGAAGCGACCGCCTCGACATCGAGGCTAAATTCAACGACAGCGACGTGGTGACAAATGCCGACAAAGCATCGGAAAAAGCCATCATTTCGGAAATACGCCGCGCCTATCCCGAACACTCCGTGCTTTCGGAAGAGGCTGGATGCGACAAGCGCATGAACGATTGGCTATGGGTGATTGACCCTCTTGACGGCACTACAAACTACAGCAGCGGTCTGCCTAATTTCTGCGTGTCGATTGGCGTGCAGCATAAAGGACAGACCGTTGTCGGTGTTGTCTATGCGCCATATCTTGGCGAAATTTTCACCGCCGTGCGCGGAAAAGGGGCTTTCCTCAACAACCGCCCAATCCGTTGCAGCACGAAGACCGACATTCACAAAGCGGTGGTGTCGACCGGATTTCCTGTCGACAAGGACCGCACAACCGACTGCAATGTCGACAACCTGGTGCGTGTGCTGCCCTACGTCAGAGGCATGCGCCGTCTTGGCGCCGCTGCAATCGACATCTGCTATGTCGCCGCCGGACTGCTCGACGGCTATTGGGAGATGAACCTGCACGAATGGGACGTGTGCGCTGCACTGCTCATTGCGGAAGAGGCTGGCGCCGTCCATAAGTTTTTCCGCACAGACCGCAACGTGTCGGTCGTGGTGGCTGCCCCCGGCATCATGCCGTCGCTCGAGCCCCTGATTTCAGAAAAGCCGTTTGACGGCGATTTCAAAACATTCCAAATGTAATATGACAAAGATAAAATCCTGTGCCTCCGTATTGGTTGGGACGGCATTGGCGGCAACCGTGACTTGCTGCGCCAACAAGCCCGTAACGCTTCCGCTCGTAAACGAGGAGCGTCCCGTTGTCGCTCTGCAACCTGCAAGCGCCATGCCTCATGTGATTATCTATAAAACCACACGCGACTATTCCCAAAACGTGCCGGTGATAATGGACGCGTCGCGCCAACGCATCGTGTCATACCCCGACCCTGCCGACCTGCGCGGCAACTGCCATCCGCAAGCGCTTGACAACGGCTTTTTGCTCGACAACCGCGGCATCAGTGAGAATGTGGCATTCCTGTCGTACACCTACGATGAATATGCCGCTCTCAAATCGGCTCCGACAATGCAGCAGCTGCTCGACAGCATCATCGACCGCTATCCGCTTTCGGCCATCACCGACTGCGGCAGCCGATCGGATTTCAGTGGCAATCTCGTTGACGCCGTCAATGAATATATCCGCTCGCACGGATTAAAATAACGGGAAGCACTTCCTATCCAGGCGGTGCCTCTCTATCTCTATTAATGGAAAAATGCTTTTGTAAATGCTACAGTGCAAAGATAGCACTCGTAGCATTTCATTTTTATGTCATTCCGGCAACAATTCTGTTACATTCTCACGAAACATGAAACCACGGCAATCACAGCCACCGTAAACGCTCCGACCGATGTGACCACACCGGTGTTGACACTCGGCTTCAGATGCGGTCTGTCCACTCGGTCTGCCACATAGCCGGCGGCAAAAGCCATAGCCAGACCCGCTGCAGTGCCGATAATTGCTCCGACAAGCAAATCGCCTGGATAATGCACTCCAAGATAGACGCGCGAATAGGAATTAAGCACCGCCCACGCAAAAATGAAAAGACTGAGTTTGCGGTTGGCAAACAGCAATATCAAAAATGAGGCAAGAGCGAACGAATTGGCTGCGTGACACGACGGGAAGCCGTAGGAACCGCCTCGATAGCCCCCGACAATATGCACCATCTCCGACAACGGATTCGCTGGATTGGAGGGGCGCAGCCGGCACACTTCCGGACGTATCAGCGTGGCACACACTTGGTCGGCTATCGTAATCGCCAACGCAACGCACACCAGCACTGCAAGCGTCTGCCGCCACCGGTAATTGCGCACCACGGCAAACAGCACCGCTGCATACATCGGCACCCATATCCATTTGCCTGTAAACAGTTTCATGAAGACATCAAAATATGGCGCATGCAAGCCGTTGAGTGCCAGAAACACTTGTGTGTCTATCGTATTCAGCCAGTCTATCATAATGGATTATCGTTTGTCAAGATCATCATACAGTTTCTGCAGGAATGCCTTTCCAGGCAGCAGATTGCGTCCTTTTTCAGAGCCCTCGTCAAGCATCACCTTTTCTCCGTCAAGGTTATAGACCAATTGGTTGGTGTCGGTCACCATTCCGAAAAACGACGGCTCGGTGAAATATCCGAAATGCGGCGACGCCGGATTAAGCATATTCTTGCTGAATATAAATTCACTGTGGTCAATGCCAAGCTGGTAAAGCAACGTGGCCGCTATGTCGATTTGCGACGCGGGGACATCGATTTTCATCGGTGCGGCTACAGCACCGCCAACCAACACGAGCGGTATGCGGTGGCGCGCCAACGGGTCGTCAAGATGATGCGGATAGGCTCCCTGATGGTCGGGGACAAGCAGCACAACCGTGTTTTTCCACATCGGCAATTTCCGCAATTCATCCACAAACTTGCCAAGACAGTCGTCGGTGTAGGCGAATGCATTCTTCTCCTTGTCATCAAACTTATGAAACGGCACCTCAAACGGCTCATGGCTGCTCGACGTCTGCAAGATTCTGAATATCGGCCTCCGCGGATTTGGCTCGGCTTTAAGGTCGGCGAGCATCCGTTCAAACACCAGATGGTCGGGCGCTCCCCACTTGCCTGTACGGTCTTTCAGCGGGAAATCCTTGTCCGATACCACCTTGTCGAATCCTGCCGACACCAGATATGCCAGCATATTGGTGAAATTGGCATCACCCCCATAATAATATTTTAAGTCGTAGCCCTCTCGCTTCATTGCCTTCGGTATCGACGGCAGATGCTCCACCTTCTCGGCAAATTTCATAATGCTCGTGCTCGGCTGTGCAGGATAGCCGCTGATTATCGACACCAGACCGCGGTCGGTGCGGAAACTGTTGCCCCAGAAATTAGTACAAGTCACGCCCTCCCTGCTCATGGCGTCAAGATTGAGTGCCACATTCTCACCGCCGAGCGACGGCAGCAAGTGGCTGCTGAAACTTTCGAGGATTATGAAAATCACATTGGGACGGTTCGTGGTAAACAGCCGCGGCACCGAGTCGGCATCAGCCACTGGCTTGTCGCGCAAAGCCTCCATCAGACGTTCCGCCTCGGCATTGTCCATAAAACGATATTGCGACGCGAAGTCGGTTTGATGCGCCATTGAATGCATAAAACTGAACAACGGATTTATCGCGGCGTGGTTCAGTCGCTGGTTCTGGCTGAAATATGCGGCCGACAGGTTCATTGTCGACGTCGTAAAACCGCCTCGGATTGGGATGAAGAGCACTCCTGTGAGGACTATAGCCACCGCCGTGGCAACTATCCGGGAACGCAATGTGGGCAGAAGCGGAACGTCTGCCATCAAGATTTTCTGTAAAACCCAATACACCCCTGCGCCATAGGCCGCAGCGGCAAGCAATCCCATAACCACAAACCAACCGCTGACACTCGCCACGGCATCGGCGGGCGACGTGAAGAAATAAAACACCGGCGTGGCGTCGAGACGGAAGCCCCAATAGCCATAAAGACACAAGTCGACCACAAACGACAGCGACACAACTGCAGCTGCCACCGCCGAATAAATGCAGGCGGCGTATCGCATTGCCCTGCCTGCCGTCCACACCGATGCCGCAGCAAGCAGTCCCGGCACAATGGCAAGGTAGCCTGCCATAGCCATGTCCATACGCAAGCCATGCCAAGTGGCGGCGCAAACGCCACCAAGTCCGACTCCGCGAAACAAAGAGTGGTAGCAAGCGATAAACACTGGATGCTGCAAGGCAAAGATTGCCACAAGCACCACATAAATGAGCAGTAATTTGTATATGCGTTGTTTCATTGTTCCAAACATCTTGATAATTGGTGCAAAAGTACAAAAAAATGTACTAACCATCCAAGTCCTCGCAACAAACCGTATGCCAAGACATAAAAAAAGTGTGCCGATGTCGGTCGGCACACCATATTGTCAGAAATACAGTCTGTGGTTTTTACTTCTTGAAGAAGCGTTTGTACAAGCCCTCGAAGCCTTGTCCATGACGAGCCTCATCCTTTGCCATTTCATGAACAGTGTCGTGGATAGCATCGAGGTTCAACTCTTTCGCACGCTTTGCAATGCGCATCTTGTCGGCATTGGCGCCCGATTCTGCAGCCATTCGTTTCTCAAGGTTGGTCTTTGTGTCCCAAACCATGTCACCAAGCAGTTCGGCAAACTTCGCTGCGTGCTCAGCTTCTTCCCAAGCATAACGCTTGAACGCTTCTGCAACTTCAGGATATCCCTCGCGGTCTGCCTGACGCGACATTGCGAGATACATTCCCACTTCTGTGCATTCGCCGTTGAAATGAGCGTTGAGGTCCTTGATCATCTCTTCGTCGCAGCCTTTAGCCACGCCAATCACGTGCTCTGTAACGAAATTCAAGCCTTCGTCTTCTTTCAATTCTTTGAATTTGCTTGCTGGAACGCCGCACTGTGGGCATTTTTCTGGAGCTGTCTCACCTTCGTATACGTAACCGCATACTGTGCATATAAATTTCTTTGCCATAGTTGTAAGGATTTAATTTGTTTTGTTTTATTAATGTTTCAATTCTGTTTCTTTCATGATTTCAATGCATTCGCGGCAATAGCCTCGATAGTAAACTTCCGTTTCTTGTATAACAAAATCGTGCTCATTTTGTTCAACATCAACCTTTTGCAACGGGATGTCGATTATCTTGCCACAACGCTTGCACTGGAAGTGGGAATGCGGCGACGTGTCGCCGTCATAGTGCGCGATGTGCTTGTCGATTGTCAGTTCGAGAATCGCATCGTTCTCGCCAAGCAAGCGCAGCGTGTTGTAGACTGTGGTGCGCGACAAGGTCGGCATTGTTCCTATGAGGTCGTTGTAAATCATATCGACCGTGGGATGCGTCCTGTGGCTAAGGAGATACTCCATAATGGCAATTCGTTGTGCCGACGGTTTGATGTTGTGCGCTGTCAGGTGCGCGATTGCTTCTGTCATCATAGTTGTTTACATATCACATTTGAAATCGTTACAAAAGTACACATAATTTTCGTATCTACAAATTTTTTCATCACTTTTTTTGCATTTTCCTCAAAAAAATTTTCCACCAACAAAAAAAGCGGAAATCGGCGACACCGATTTCCGCAGACCAAACTATTTATTTTCAAGCAATTACTTGCCATGATTGAATGTAATCGCCATACCAAGCACAACATTGAATTTTGCCGTGCTCAAAGGTATACCCTCTTTAGAATACTTAAACGGAATATAGTCCGAGCCAAAGAAGAAGTTGAAGCCCTTCGGACAGAAGTTGATTAAAGCTCCTAATGAATGTCCGAGGTTCGACGTTGAGAAGTTGACCGTTGCATTGAACCACTGCACCGGACGGAAGTTGGCAGAAGCCATCACCTCTGTCCATTTGCGAGGAGTTCCGAGTCGTGTAGACCACAGCAATCCGAATCCGATTTTATCATTGAGGATTGAATATTCACCGGCAAGGTTGAGCATCGTTTGCAACGACTGCGTGCGGCTTGCTCCAGTCTCATTCTGGAACCGAACCAATTTTCGCAGGTCTTCCTCCAGCTGGTCGCCCTCACGGCTGAGAGCCGAACTTCCATCGGGATCCTTTTCAGCCACAAGGTGATGAAAACCGTCATACACAAACTCGTCTGGATCTACCGACGCGTTAGAGCCTTTCCATGCAACGAAGCCCACATCAGTGAGCGAAGCCGACAACACGAGGTTGTCGAGCAGCTTGTACGAAGCGCCGAAGTCAAATCCCAAACCATTGCCAGCCACGCCAAACGAACCTTTGGAGATGTCGTCAATCTCGCCGTTGGGCTTATACTGAATGTCGATTGCGTCGGTGGTAAACATCTCTCCCTGCTCGCGCATGCTCCACTTGTCGGCGCTCATAGCCACGTCGATGGCATCGATGCGCGCGTCGGCATAAGCGACACCGGCGATGTATTTCACCTTTGCACCAACTCTAAATTTTTCTCCAAGGTTACGTGAATGTCCGAAAGCGAGCTCAAGGTAATTGGACGACTGCACCCGCGTGTCCTTTATATTATAAGATGTGGGAGCGCCGTTTACCTGACCTATCTTGGCAAACTCAAACAATTCATAGGGCAACGCTGCCGACGTGGCCGACTTCACGTTGATGCCGATGGTGTTGAAACCGCCAAGAGCCTTGAAACCCAACGACACCACACTGACGCCGGAGTTCACTTCCATATAGTTCCGGCTCTTCAAGCCGCTCAGAAACTCATCGTTGCCCACACTGCTGTGCAAGCCTGTAACCACCTCGCCATTTTTCTTAAACAGGAAGTTGTCAGCTCCCACATTGCTGTTCATACCAGCCGATATGCCGCCAATGGCAGGTATCGCCACATAATCATATTCGGGAGCGAACGCCGGGTTCAGATTGTGGCGCATCGGAAGATTCTCTGAGAAATATCCGTTTCGGGGAGTCTGCGCAGCCAATGGCAGGCAAAGCGAAGCCGCAAGCCCCAACATATATATTTTTTTCATCTTGTTGCTTTTTAGGTTAGTTTTTGATTGTCACACCCTGTGGCAGACGCGCCTTGAGTCCCACAAGAACATATTGCGTTGGTTTCAGAACGGTCACAGCGTCGCTGGTGTTGCCCTCCACAACAATGTCAATTTTGTCAAGTCGTCCGATAGCGCCTTCTTCTTTCTCTTTAAGCGTGATGGTGCGTTTCTGGACTGCCTGTCCTTCCGCTCCCGGCGACACATTCACGGTCTTCGTGTATTCAATCACATCCGAGAGATCGTTGCCTTCAACATCGCGCGGTGTTATCGACACTGCCACATCAAACGGCACAGTGCTGTAAATGTCGGCATCAATCTCCAGATCAAGGTTTTTAACCTTGTCGGAGAAGTCCTTGATGTCGTCGGCAAGGCCATCGACCCCGTCGCGGTATATGATATGCGACCCGGCACCGAAGTCAAACGGCATATAGGCAACATATTCAACTCTGCTGTGATATGCTTTGCCAAGTATGATATGATGCTCTTTTGTCTTGTCAACATTCACGTCGGCATTGATTTCCACTTCCGACGGAATCTTGTTAACCAATTTAGCGAGGTTGGGAACGAAAACCTTCGTATAGCCCGGCTCGGTCATTTTATCCGAGTTTGTGAGCAGTAATTTTGTAACGACGGGCTCTGTGGTGCCGGCATTGACGTCAATGTGCGCTGTCACCGTCTCATTTATGTATCTGCCGTTTTTGTCCAGGGCACGAAGGGTCAAATCTGCGCCAAACGGCACTCCTACAGGATTTGACACGTCAAGCTTAAGGCATATCGTGTTGAGATTCAACGATGTCGACTCGTCTGTCACGAGATCGGGCAAATCGCCCATATTCACAGTTTCCGGTTTGATAACCACGTCGGCATCAACTGTTCCGTGGATATCCTCAATCTGGAAGTCGGGCACATCGTAAACAAAAGTCAACTGCATTCCCGCCAGGTCGGCGGCAGTGACTCCATTCGCAACGCCCTCAAATATACCGTTACAAACCACACGCTCATCGACTGTCATCTTATGGTTTTTGATGTCGGGAAGCTGACGCATGCCGACAATCGGCAGAGCCACCGAAAGACTTCCGTCGGAGGCGAATTTCTTATTTACCGTCAACTTGTTGGTGTTGTAATCCATTCCTTCAATTCCCGCGCCAAACTGCAGCATGTCGGGGAAATCCATCACGAAATCCTTAACTCCGGCGCCTGTAATCTTTCTCAGTCCTGGAGCCGTCAGTTTAAGATGCATGGTAGTGACTACCGGGCTGACGCTGAGCGACGTGATACGCTCCACTTCGGTCGGCATATTCTGAATGGCGTTGATTGTCATCGTCACGCTCATCGGCGTGGTCAAGTCAAGAGTAGGTAATGTGCCAGGAATTGACGGCACAGAGAAGTTGAAATACTCAGGGGTCGTGCTCAAGTCTTTGATTTGGACACGATCAATCCTGTCAATGTCAAGCACGGTTGAGCCGTTGGATGTCAGAGCATACGCTCCATTCTCATCCACTTTCAGATTGTCTGTAAGATCAATAGAGTCAATGTGTCGGTAGTGCCAATGGGTGCGGCGATGCTTCCACCAACAGTGATGTCGGTGTTGATATTTGAAAGGTCAAAATCACTGTCGCATGAAATCATCAAGCCTGCCAGTCCCACACAAGCGACAACCGCAGCGCTTCCACGCTTCAAGGTCTGTCGTAAAATCATAATAATTAGTTTTGATTAGTTCGTTATTAAACGAAATTAATACTAATTATCGAGATTTCAAAAATTTTTATCTAAAAAACAGTTTTATTCCATCATTTTTTCCATAAAGAGAAGATTTCAAATATGGAAGAGCGTTTTTCTGAGATCAAAACTGTGTTTTGAAAAAGTCAGCGGCATTGCGGTCGGTCACCTCCGACACCTCTTCCACGCTCACGCCAAGCGTGTCGGCAATCTTCTCTGCAATCAGAGGTATATATGCGCTCTCGTTGCGCTTGCCACGGTAAGGCACTGGCGTCAGATACGGGCAGTCGGTCTCAAGCAGTATGCGGTTCAATCCGATAGGTTTGAGAAGGTCGTCGACATGCGCGTTTTTAAACGTAACGACTCCATTGATGCCGAAATAGAAATCGCCATAACGGCGTATGCGGTGCAGGTCGGACAAAGAGCCTCCGAAGCTGTGAAACACGCATTCGGGCAACGTGCGTCCGAAACCGTCAAACACATCACATATCTCATCAAGTCCATCGCGACAGTGGATGATTACGGGCAAGTCGCGCGACGCCGCCCAACGCAGTTGTTCGCTAAACGCCTTCATCTGCTCCTTGCGGTAGGAGCTGTCCCAATAAAGGTCGATACCCACCTCTCCTACCGCCACAAATTTGTGGTCGTCGAAATGGCTCTCGGTGGCATCCAGCTGTTCAATCCAATCTGCCTCGACCGATGTCGGGTGCAACCCCATAGCCATAGAAGTGTAGCCGGAATATGCCTCATGAGTGCCTACCATGGCGTCGTATGTGTGCATATCCACATTAGGAAGCACCAGATGGCGGAGTCCAGCCTTGCGGGCATGCTCCACCACCGCCTCACGGTCGTTGTCAAACTCCTCAAGATATATGTGAGAATGCGTGTCGATCATCTTATCTTTTCCTCCCCATCACCATTTTGTCGAACGCCTCGAAAAATGCCACTGCCTCCGGCGCAAGATCGGCAGAATGAAGTGCCTCCACAGCCTTGCGGCTATATTCAGCCACAGCGTCAAGGCAAATCTGACCGATATCTAGACGGTCGTAGATGCCGGTCACTCCGGCTATCTTCTCGCCTGGATAAGCCGACTTGTTGCCGAGCCAGAATTCAAGCTCCTCCTTGTCGGCGCCTTCGGCTTTCTGCATTGCGTTGATGAGCATATATGTTTTTTTGTTGTTCATTATATCGCCGCCGATAGCTTTGCCAAACACATCGGGATCGCCATACACGTCGAGCCAGTCGTCCTGCAGTTGGAACGCCAGTCCGAGATTGACTGCGAAATCATACAGCGCATTGGCGTTGCGCTCGTCGGCGTCACCCATAACTGCGCCTATGCGTGCCGCTCCGGCAAGAAGCACCGACGTCTTCAAGCGAATCATCTCCATATACTCGTCGATGGTCACATCGGTGCGCGCCTCAAACTCCATGTCATACTGCTGTCCCTCGTAGACTCCGATTGCCGTTTCGTTGAACTCCTTCAACAGGCGCATCGCTTTTTGCGGCTCCACACCGTCGACCACGAGCTGCGTGGCGAGGGTGAGCATGGTGTCGCCCGACAGGATGGCAGTATTGTCGTCCCATTTGTTGCAAACCGTAGGTTTTCCACGGCGCAGGTCAGCCTTGTCCATAACGTCGTCGTGGAGCAACGTGAAGTTATGATACATCTCTATGGCTGCCGCTTGCGGCAGAGCCTTGGCACTGTCACCGCCTACAGCGTCGCACGCGGCGAGCAAGATTACCGGGCGAAGGCGTTTGCCGCCTTGCTCGAGTCCGTAGACTATCGGTTTGTATAAGCCTTCGGGATTTCTCCCTGCAGGGCACGCTATAGTGTCGACGGCATTTCCCGCCATTTTGATATATTCCTCAAGTGTATGCATCGCTTTTTATGGTTTTATCAGTCTTGAAACAACTCGTTTGATTCGATTAATCAATTATGCAAAAATAGCGATTTATTTTGCTTATGCGCACAATATCTCTGAAAATATTTTTTCTCATAAAATAGGCGACGCCTCGGATGAGCAAAATCAAACAAGTTTGTTTTGCTCTTGGATAAAACCGGCTGCGCCTCGGAAAAATTGAAGTAAACTTCATTTTTCTCTCGGCTTGCACTATCTTTGCACCTATGGACAATTTTTCGGTTACAATATTGGGATGCGGGTCGGCTAAACCCACCGTGCGCCACAACCCGAGCGCACAATTGGTATGTCTGAACTCAAAATCGTTTCTGATTGACTGCGGCGAGGGCACTCAGACTCAATTGATGCGCGCGCACTGCAAGTTCAACCGACTGCGCCACATATTCATCTCGCATCTGCATGGCGACCATTGTTACGGGTTGCCTGGGCTGCTTTCAACAATGGGGCTGACCGGACTCGACGGCGAGACTGTGATACACCTGCCGGAAGAGGGAGTGCGGCTGTTCAAGCCATTGCTCGACTATTCTGCCCACGACCTCAACGTGCGCTTCGAGCCCTACGAATATGGCAACAACATCATTTATGAAGACCGCTCGATGACGGTCAACACTGTGCCGCTTGTCCATCGGCTGCCTTGCGTGGGATTCGTGTTTCGTGAAAAGCCCAAGCCTCGGCACATAAACCCCGACGCTATCCAACGCTGGCAGGTGCCTACATGCTATCGCAACAACATCAAGGCTGGCGATGACTATGTGACGCCCGACGGCATCGTTGTGCCAAACAACGCTTTGACCACCGACCCCGACCCTGCGCGCGTGTATGCCTACATTTCCGACACGATGCCGCTGAAGGCCGTGGTCAGCGAGGTGGCAGGCGCCGACCTGCTCTACCACGAAGCGACTTTCCTCTCTGACTTGCGGCAACGCGCCAAGCAGACTCTCCACACGGTTGCCGCCGATGCGGCTGCCATTGCCCGTGACGCAAAAGTGAAACGGCTGGTTATCGGGCATTTCTCCTCGCGCTATATCAACGAGTCGATGTTGCTCGACGAGGCAAAAGCCGTTTTTCCCGACACGATTCTCGCCAAAGAAGGACTGACAATAAACATCTAAGCACGCTGATGAATAAAAATTTGCCAGAAAAATTTGATTTTTCATTGCACAGTAAAAGAATTTACGTATCTTTGCAAACAAAATAACAACTTTATGCAGACTATGCAACTTACATATCATCGTCATCATCACGTCGACCTTTCCCCAAAAGAGGCTGGCCAGTTGGCTTTTGTGTAAGTTTCATATATGATTGACTACTAACGACCGATTATCCGCCTCATAGGATGACCGGTCGTTTTTTTATTTCTTAAAAAACTATGCTTAGAATTGCTGTACAATCAAAAGGCCGTCTCTACGACGAGACAATGGACCTGCTCTCTGAGGCAGGCATCAAACTTACCGCAGTGAAACGCTCATTGCTCGTGCCGTCGCGCAACTTCCCTGTCGAACTGCTGTTTCTGCGCGATGACGACATCCCCGACTCTGTGGCTACCGGAACTGCCGACCTCGGCATTGTGGGCTACAATGAGGTGCTCGAGAAACAACGCGACGTGACGGTAATCAAAAAACTGGGATTCAGCCGATGCCGCATCTCTCTGGCTGTGCCAAACAGCGCCGGCTACGACGGGCTGCAGTGGTTCAACGGCAAAAAAATAGCCACTTCATATCCGGTCATACTCTCCAAGTTCTTCCGCGACAACAACATCTCGGCAGAGCTGCACGAAATCAGCGGTTCGGTTGAAATCGCGCCGAGCATCGGTCTTGCCGACGCCATCTTCGACATCGTGTCGTCGGGAAGCACTCTCGTGAGCAACAACCTTAAAGAGGTGGAAAAGGTGATTGATTCGGAGGCTGTGCTCATCGGTGGAAAAGCCCTCGACGCCGAGAAGCAGGAGGTGCTCGACGAACTGCTGTTCCGCTTTGAGGCTGTAAAGGCGGCTTCCGGCAAGAAGTACATCCTAATGAACGTGCCGCGCACACAGCTCGACACGGTGCTGCAGATTCTGCCGGGCATTAAGAGTCCGACAGTGCTGCCTCTCGCCGACAAGGACTGGTGTTCGGTACACACCGTTCTCGAAGAAAAATTCTTCTGGGAAATCATCAACCGACTGAAGGCTGCCGGCGCTGAAGGCATACTGGTGTTGAACATTGAAAAAATGGTATTGTAGCAATGGAAATCAAGATTTACAAGTATCCCAAAGACACGAAGGATTTGCTGATTCGCGACTTCGACCCCAATCTCATTGGTGAGGCGGTGTCGGCTATCAGCGACATCATCAACGACATCGAAGAAAACGGCGACACTGCTTTGCTGAAATATGAGCGTCAATTCGACTGCCCATCAATCGAGTCGCTGAAGGTGACGGAGCAGGAGTTTGAGGAGGCGGAAGCCGCTGTCAGTCAAGAACTGAAGGATGCGATGAAGGTTGCGGCCGACAACATCCGCAAGTTTCACGCCGCACAACTGATGGAGCCCATTGAGGTGGAAACGACCCCTGGCGTGGTGTGCCGGCAGAAAGCCGTGCCGCTCCACTCCGTCGGACTATATGTGCCTGGAGGCAGAGCGCCTTTGTTTTCAACGGCGCTGATGCTTGCCATCCCGGCACGCCTTGCCGGATGCCCCAAGATTGCCATCTGCACGCCTCCCGACAAGAGCGGTCGCGTCAACCCGACAATCCTTGTGGCGGCACGTCTGGCTGGCGTAACCGAGGTGTATAAGGCCGGAGGCGCACAGGCGATAGCGGCAATGGCATTCGGAACTGAAACAATACCAAAAGTAAACAAGATTTTCGGTCCCGGCAACCTTTACGTCATGCTTGCAAAGGCGTTTGTGGCGAAACAGACCCACACGCTTGTCGATTTGCCGGCAGGACCGTCGGAAGTGATGATTGTGGCTGATGAAACAGCCAATCCAACATTTGTCGCCGCCGATTTTCTGTCGCAGGCCGAGCATGGCCCCGACAGCCAGTCGATACTTGTCACCACAAGCGAGCGTCTTGCCGACGAAGTGGCTAAGAATGCCGTGGAGATGGCAAAAGAGTTGCCGCGCGTGGATTTAATAGAGCAGTCGTTGAAGAAAAGCCGCATAATCGTGGTGCGCACCGACAACGAAATGATGCGCATAGCCAACGAATATGCTCCGGAACACCTCATAATAAACCACACCGACGCCGACAAGCTCGCCGAGATGGTGGAGAACGCCGGAAGCGTGTTTCTCGGTCAGTATGCCTGCGAAAGCGCCGGCGACTATGCCTCTGGCACAAACCATACGCTTCCCACAAGCGGCAATGCCAAGGCTTACAGCGGCGTGAACATCGACAGCTTCATGAAAAAAATCACGTTCCAGCGGCTGACGGCAGAAGGCATCGCCACGCTCGGTCCGGTGGTCGAGACCATGGCTGAGGGAGAAGGTCTGCTCGCACACAAATTGGCGGCAACCGTAAGAATTGAACAAGTAAAAAAGAGGTAAGATTATGGATTTGAAAAAGATTGTCAGAGAAAACATCTACAACCTGACGCCCTACAGTTGCGCCCGCACAGAGTTCAGCGGAAAGGCGTCGGTGTGGATCGACGCCAACGAAAGCCCGTACAACAATCCCTACAACCGCTATCCCGACCCGTTGCAAATGGAGCTCAAACGACGCATCGGACAGATGCGCGGTGTCGTTGCCGACCAAATTTTCCTCGGTGTGGGCAGCGATGGATGCATCGACATGGTCTATCGTGTGTTCTGCCGCCCGGGCATCGACAACGTGGTGGCGATAGAGCCAACCTATGGCATGTATGAAGTGTGTGCGGAGGTCAACGATGTGGAATATCGCCGCGCTCCGCTTGCCGACGACTTCTCTATCGACATTCAAAAAATCTTTGAGCAAATCGACGACATGACCAAAGTGATATGGATATGCTCACCCAACAACCCTACCGGCAACGCCTTCCCGCGCGACGCCATAGAGGCGGTGTGCGCCGGATTCAACGGAATTGTCGTGGTCGACGAGGCTTATGTCGACTTCTCTACAAAAGGATCGATGGCGACACAACTCTACCGCTATCCAAACCTGATTGTAATGCAGACGCTGTCGAAGGCGTGGGCAAGTGCGGCTGTGCGGCTCGGAGCGGCTTTCGCGTCGCAGGAAATCATAGGCATTTTCAACAAGGTCAAGTACCCGTACAACATCAACCTGCTCACACAGCAGTATGCCATGCGCATGCTCGACCGCCGCGAGGAGGTGCACGGATGGGTGACCACAATCGTGGCTGAGCGCAAACGCCTCGCCACCGAGCTTGCCGCCTTGCCGGTGGTCGAGAAGGTGTTTGACTCCGACGCCAACTTCCTGCTTGTCAGAGTGACAGACGCCGACGCCGTCTATGAGTATCTGCGCGACAACGGCATCGTGGCGCGCAACCGCAACCGCGTGGCGCTGTGCTCGCAATGCCTGCGGTTCTCTGTCGGAACCGAGGATGAGAACAATCGTCTAATTTCAACTCTCAAAGGTTATGGAAAATAAGAAACGTGCGCTGTTCATCGACCGCGACGGCACGCTTATCGTCGAGCCGCCGGTGGATTTCCAGGTGGATTCGCTTCAGAAACTGGAATTTATTCCCGGCGTGCTGCGCAACATGCATTTCATCGCTTCGACTCTCGATTTTGAACTTGTGATGGTGACCAACCAGGACGGACTCGGCACACCGTCGTTCCCGACATCCGACTTCCTTCCGCCCCACGAGAAGATGTTGCAGACGTTCAAGGGCGAGGGCGTGGAGTTTGACGATATCATAATCGACCGCACATTTGAAAATGAGCATAAGCCGACGCGCAAACCGGGCACGGCATTGCTCCGGAAATATATGGATGGCAGTTACGACCTCGAAAATTCTTTCGTAATCGGCGACCGGATTACCGACATTCAATTGGCGAAGAATTTAGGTGCAAAGGGCATCCTGCTGCAGAATGCCGACGCCGGCAAGCGGATGATTGAGGATGCCGGACTTGAGCAGACGTGCGAGCTTGTCGCCGAGTCATGGGATTGCATTGCCGATTATCTGCGTGGCGGCGCACGCACGGCACAGGTGAGCCGGAAAACGTCGGAAACCGACATCTACATCAGCCTTGACCTTGACGGTCACGGTCGTTGCGACATTTCAACCGGACTAGGATTTTTCGACCACATGCTCAACCAAATCGGTCGGCATTCGGGATTCGACCTTACCATAAAAACTAAAGGCGACCTCTATGTCGACGAACACCACACTGTTGAAGACACGGCGCTGGCTCTCGGCGAAGCACTGAGAAAGGCTCTCGGCGACAAACGCGGCATTGAACGCTACGGCTTTGTGCTGCCGATGGACGACTGCAACTGCACTGTGGCTCTCGATTTCGGCGGACGTCCGTGGCTCGTCTGGAACGCCGACTTCAAGCGCGAGCGCATAGGCGACGTCCCCACCGAAATGTTTTTCCATTTCTTCAAAAGCCTGAGCGACGCGGCGGCGATGAACCTATATGTCAACGCCGACGGCTCCAACGAGCACCACAAGATTGAAGGCATATTCAAAGCGCTGGCAAGAGCACTGCGTGCTGCCTCGCGACGCGATGTCTTCCGCTACGACCTGCCGTCGACAAAAGGCGCGCTCTGACAATCGCTTCCCGCGGCGCGCGCCGCGGGAATAATTTTGCGGTGTTGCGCATAAAGTGTAACTTTGTAAGGAAATTTTTATTTACGAATATGGCAACTAAACTTTGGGAAAAATCAGTGGTGGTAGACCACGATGTTGAAACATATACTGTAGGACTCGACCGCGAGATGGATCTTTATCTCGCACCTTACGACGTGCTTGGCTCGATGGCACACATCACGATGCTCGAAAGCATCGGTCTGCTGGAAAAAGATGAGCTCTCTGCGCTCCTCGCCGAACTGAAAAAAATCTATCACGAGGCGGCAAACGGCAAATTTGTGATTGAAGAAGGCGTGGAAGACGTGCATTCTCAAGTGGAACTTATGCTGACACGCAGTCTCGGCGACATTGGAAAGAAAATCCATAGCGGACGCTCGCGCAACGACCAGGTGATGGTCGACCTGAAACTGTTTATGCGCTCCGAGATAGAGGCTGTGGCGCTGACCACAGAGAAGCTTTTCCAAACGCTCATTGCCCAAAGCAACAAATACAAAGACGTGCTTATCCCCGGCTATACCCACCTTCAAGTGGCTATGCCGTCGTCGTTCGGACTGTGGTTTGGCGCATACGCCGAAAGCCTCGCCGACGATTTGACTGTGCTTCAAGCAGCCTACCGCGTCACAAACCGCAACCCGCTCGGGTCTGCAGCCGGCTATGGCTCTTCATTCCCGCTCAACCGCGAGATGACCACGCGTCTGCTTGGTTTTGAATCGATGAACTACAACGTGGTCTATGCGCAAATGGGACGCGGCAAGACGGAACGCACGGTTGCCAACGCGCTGGCAGGAATAGCATCCACGGTGTCGCGCCTGGCTTTCGACGCCTGCCTCTACAATTCGCAGAATTTCGGTTTCATCAAGTTGCCCGACCAATACACCACCGGCTCTTCGATCATGCCCCACAAGAAAAATCCCGACGTTTTCGAGCTGACACGTGCCAAATGCAACCGCTTGCAGTCGTTGCCTTATCAGATTACGATGATTCTCAACAATCTGCCATCGGGATACTTCCGCGACATGCAGCTGATAAAAGAGGCGTTTCTTCCGGCATTCGACGAATTGAAGTCAATCCTCAACATGGTCAACGCAATGTTGTCGGAAATCAAGGTAAACACCGATGTGGCTCAGGACGACCGCTATAAATTCATGTTCTCCGTCGAAGAGGTAAACCGTCTGACACGCGAGGGTATGCCGTTCCGCGACGCATACAAGAAAGTGGGTCTCGACATCGAAGCTGGACGCTTCGAGCCGGTCAAGGAGGTGCACCACACCCACGAAGGCTCAATCGGCAACCTATGCAACGACCGCATCGAGGCGCTGTTTGCCAAAACGCTAAAGGCTTTCCGCTTCGACGAATACCACCGTGCCATAGACGCTCTCTTGAAGTGACGCGACTGCTATGCAAACACTGAAGAAACGTGATTAAAGAAATGAAGATACTGAAATACATCCTCCTGCTGTCGGTGATGCTCTCCACAATGGCGTGCGAGTCGGTCGACAGCCAACGCATTCCCGCGCTCAACGTCAATATCGACCTCAGCAACGCCGGCCTGTGGAACACATACGGCGTGAGCGGCTACGGAATGTGCCGCATATTTGACCGGGAGCAGAGGATTCCCGAGAATTTCGCATACACCGAACGCACCTTCACCGGATACGGCGGCGTGATGCTCGTCTACGGCATCAACGGCCCTGTGGCATACGACAGGGCATGCCCTGTGGAGGTGAGCAGAAAAGCGGTGCTTTACTTCGACTCGTCGACACTCGAGGCATACTGCAAGCAATGCGGTTCGCGGTTCAACGTCTGCGAGGCCGACGGAGTGCCCGTAAAAGGACAGGCGCTCGAGAACCGCTACGGGCTGCAACGGCTTTCGGTTGTGCCTGCCGGCGGAGGATATCTGATTACTCGCTGATTGAAAATTTTTTATCTTTTTATAATTATTGTTTACGATAGTCTTGTTTCTGAAAGATTTTGCGTAAATTCGTAAAATTTAAGACAGACCAACAATGAGACTACGTAAAACATTAGCGACATGCGCTCTTGGAGCAATCCTTGCCTCGGGAGCAATGGCGGAGAACCTTGTGATTCTCCACACAAACGATATGCACAGCAACGTGCGTCCAGAACAACTGACGAAACCGGGAGGAATGGTACGCGTGAAAGCGGCGGTCGACAGCATCCGCCGGGCAGAACCCTACGTTATGCTGCTCGATGCCGGCGACGACGTGCAGGGACAGATGTATTTCACGCTGTTCAAAGGCGAGGTGGAATATGAAATGATGAACCGTATGGGCTACGACGCGGCGACCATCGGAAACCATGAGTTTGACAACGGCATCGAATCGCTCGCCGACAACTACCGACGTGTGGAATTTCCCGTAATCAACGCCAACTATGGCTTGAAAGAGACGGCATTGTCCGACCTTGTCAAACCATACATCATACGCAATTTCCACGGCAAGAGATTTGCCGTGATCGGTGTCGGCGCAGACCCCGACCGACTTGTAATTGCCAACAACTACAAGGGAATGACATACCGCGACCCAATGGCTCTTGCCGACAGCATCGCAGGCGCTCTTAAAGCCGACGACCGTGCCGACTATGCTATCGTGCTTTCTCACATCGGCTACCGTCCCGGAAAAGCAGGGCTTCCGTCAGACAGCGTGATGGCGCTCTCATCAAGCAACATCGACCTTATCCTCGGCGGACACTCACACACTTCAATCAATCCGGCCACCGGCAATCACCAATACGTGTTTACAAACAAGGCTGGCAAAAATGTTCTGGTAGCTCAAAACAGAAACGAATGCCACACTATAACAAAAATAACCATCGACCTCGACGACTTGCAGAAGCTGCCTGCTTACGAACTGCTGCCTATCGACTCCCGCTACGACGGCCGTCTTGACGCTGCCACGGAAGCGTGGCTGAAGCCATTTGACGAGGAAGTGGCTCGTGTGATGGCTATCATCATCGGCTCTACCGACGAGGATATGCAACGCAACTCAACCGTTATGAGAAACTGGGCGGCAGATGCCGTAAAGACTGTCGGCGAACGGCTGTCGGGCATTGAAGTCGACGCCGGAGTGACGAACTCCGGAGGTCTGCGATCCGACTTTCATAAAGGCGAGTTGAGTCTCGGCGAGGTCTACAACCTTATGCCGTTCGACAACAACATCGTTGTGCTCGAGATGAACGGCGCGCTGCTTCAGGAATGCCTCGACAACCTTGCTATGAAAGGCGGACAATGCGTGAGCCGCGGAATCTCGTTCACAATCAAGGACGGCAAAGCCGTAAACGCAAAAATCAACGGAAAGAAAATCGACAAGAACCGCACCTACCGCATCTCGACGATAAGCTACATCTACGAGGGCAACGATGACCTCGTTTCCTTCGCAAAGGCGAATTTGCTCTACAGCAGCGACCGCCCGATGAAATTCGACATCGCCGACTATGTGAAGGGAAACCCCAAACTGTCGCTTGACCACACCAAACGTATAACCAATAAATAAGCCCAAGACAATGCATCTAAGAAAATTTTTACTATTAGGCATCAGTCTTATCGCCGTCAGCATCATTACGGCAAAGACTCCATTGTTTATCAGCAACCAGCCCCAGGATGAAATGGATGCCTGGGTCGACTCTGTCTACAACTCCATGACTCCGGAGCAACGAGTGGGTCAGCTGATTGCTCAAAGTTTCCAGTCAAAAGATGTCAATGCTGCGAAACGCCAAATCAAATCGACCGTAGAAAAATACCATATCGGGTGGGCATACTTTGCCAACGGTAAGGCTGAGCACCACGCCGAACTCGCAAACTACGTCAACAGCATCTCATCGACACCGGTTGCCATCGCTCTCGACGGCGAATGGGGATTGTCGATGCGCATGCCCGACACTCCGCGTTTTCCTAAAAACATGATGCTCGGCGCCGTGCAGGACGATATGCTCATCTATGAATACGGACGCGAAATGGCGCGCGAATGCAAAGAGATAGGTGTGAATGTGAATTTCGCCCCTACTGCCGATGTCAACAGCAACCCTCTGAACCCCGTAATCGGCACGCGCTCGTTTGGCGAGAATGCCGAAAACGTTGCCCACAAAGTAGTGGCTTACTCTCGCGGTCTTGAGGACGGCGGTGTGCTGTCGGTGGCTAAGCATTTCCCCGGACACGGCAACACGGAGAAGGACTCTCATAAGACGCTGCCGATTGTCGACCGCTCGCTTGCAAGCATCGAGTCGATCGACCTTGTGCCGTTCCAAGCCTACACCAATGCCGGACTTTCGGGCGTGATGGTAGGACACCTTCAGATACCGGCATTGAAAACGGGCAACAACCCTACATCATTGACTCCAAGCGTTGTCACAGGTTTGCTCAAACAGAGATTAGGCTTCGGCGGACTGGTGTTTACCGACGCGCTTACAATGCAGGGGGCAAGGAAGTCGGGCAATCCTAACGGACTGAGGGCTTTCCTCGCAGGTGCCGACGTACTTCTTGAACCGTACAATCTCGAAAAAAGTTTCAACGAGCTTCTCGACTACTACAATCAAGGCGGCGACAAGCAAAAATCAATCGAGCTGACGTGCAAAAAAGTGCTGAGATACAAATACGCTCTCGGCCTCAACAATTACAAGCCTGTCAACATCGACGGTATGATGGAGCGCATCAACTCACGCCACGCACCGCTCGTGCTGCGCAAGCTCTACGCAGCGGCGATGACCATAGTGAAAAACGACGGCGACTGCCTGCCTGTGAAGCATCTTGAAAACAAGGTGAGCGTGGCTGTGGCTGGAGAGAAAGTCGACGACGCGAAGGTGTTCACTCAGACATGCGCCCTCTACACCGACATCACCACCCACCATCTCACCGAACACAACGCCGAGTCGTGGGCTGAAGACAACGACAGCGCATCGGCATTGGTAATCGGTGTGTTCAACAACAACGGCGGCACCAAGCGTGCCATCGCGAAAGCCATCGCGAAAGCCGGAAAGAGCAAAGTGGTTCTTGTGTTCTTCATCAAGCCTTACGACCTTGCCGACTTCAGCGAGGAGATAGCCGGAAGCGCGGCTGTAATCGAGGCTTACGAAGACCATGCTTTTGCTCAGGAATATGCCGCACAAGTGGTGTTCGGCGGAAGCGACGCCTCTGGCCGCATGCCGGTAAGCGTTGCCGGAGTTGCAAAAGTTGGCGACGGCGTCACTGTGATGGCGTCACGCCTTGGCTACGACGTGCCTGAAGCCGTAGGTCTTGACCAGAAACTCGTAGAGCAAATCGACTCAATCGCCAACCTCGGCGTGAAGGCAGGAGCCTTCCCTGGCTGCCAAGTAATTGTGGCACGCCACGGAAAAATCGTTGTAAAGAAAAGTTACGGATACACCGACAACGGAAAAGACGACGCCGTCAACGGCAACACGCTCTACGACCTTGCATCTGTGTCGAAAGCCACAGGAACCCTGTCGGGCATCATGAAAGCCGTCGACGACAAGAAGCTAAGCATCAACGGTTTCCTCAGCGACTACATTCCTCTACTGAAAGGCTCGTCGAAAGGCGTGTTGACAATACGCGACCTGCTTTTCCACGAAACGGGTATGCCACCGTCGCTGAGCATCTACGAACAAATGACCGACCCTAATAGCTACACCGGCGCGCTCAGCGTGGGCAAGAAATCAGCCAACTACAAGCGGTTTGCCGGAGGCGCATATATCAACAACACTGCACACGTGCGCTCCGACATCACTTCGCCTAAACGCACCGACAAATTCAACGTGCAGATTGGCAAGAACCTATGGGTGGGACAAATCACGATGGACTCGGTGATGAACATGATCTACAACGAGCGCCAGCGCACAAACCACAATTATGTGTACAGCTGCCTCAACTTCTGCCTGCTCCGTCAGGCGGAGGAGAACGTGACCGGAGTGCGCCACGACCGCTATGTCTACGACAACATTTTCCACCGCATCGGCGCTTTCCGCACCGTCTACCGCCCGCTCGACTTCTTCCCTGAAAAAGAAATCGCAGCGACAGAGCTCGACGAGTATTTCCGCGAAGGATATATCCGCGGCGTTGTCCACGACGAGACAGCGGCATTCTCCGGCGGCATACAAGGAAATGCCGGACTCTTCTCCAACGCCAACGATCTTGCCAAACTGTGCCAAATGTGGCTGTTTGGAGGAATGTATGGCGGCGAGCGCATCCTCTCGCAGTCTACTGTCAACACGTTCCTGACAATGAGATCGCTCAATTCGCACCGCGGACTCGGATTTGACAAGCCTAACTTCAAGCATCCGAGCTACTCTTCGATAACGGATGCAGCAAGTGCGGAAGTGGTGGGACACACCGGATTCACTGGCACATCGTTCTGGGTTGACCCGAAGGAAGACCTGATTTACATTTTCCTCAGCAACCGCGTCTGCCCAAGCCGCAACAACCCGGCGTTCTCAAAGATTGGTGCCCGCTACAACATCTTTGACTACATCTACGACTCTATCAAGCGCAACGCAAAGCAATAGCAACGCGACAGACAAATTGAGAGGGAGGAAAACAAGCAGTTTTCCTCCCTCTTTTGTTTTTCCGGCATCCCTTCGAGGCACGTCACTTCGATTCTATTGTCGGATTCCGTCCTATCGTGTGAATAGAGAATTCCTTTTCGGGCATCTGACTACAAAAGACTCTCAAGGTAGCGGTCATTTACTATTGCACTGCTCGATTCAGTCCTTCCCTATAGACAGGGTACTATGACCTCTGCTGACTTCTCTCGGAACGTGCTGTAAATGTGCAGCCGATTTTGACCTTGGTCAAATATGGAAATAAGCAACGATAAGCAAAACACGTACTCAACCGCTGCAAAAGTGTACCACAAAAGTTAGTTACAAATTACCGCAAAAATTAGTTACAAATTACCGCAAAAATTAGTTACAAAACAGCACAATTCATCGCACTAAATATGCACAAATATTAGTTTTTGCTTGCATATACAACTGAATGTCATTAACTTTGCATACACAATCAAACCGTGGTTACAATATGAGTTATTCACATAGAATTGCAGACCTTCAACTGGCAGAGCGTCTTGAGGCTTTTGGGGCAGTACTAATAGAGGGTCCTAAGTGGTGCGGAAAGACAACAACTGCAGAGCAATTGAGCAAAAGTGTCATAAAGATGCAGGACACAGAGATGCAGGAAGAATACGCTGCAACTGCTGCTTCAAAACCATCATTGTTGTTGATGGGTGAGACACCTCGTCTAATAGATGAATGGCAGGATGCTCCTGTTCTTTGGGATGCAGTGCGTACAATGGTGGACAAACGCCAGGTTCCAGGACAGTTCATTCTTACCGGATCTACTGTCGTTGACAGAAGCAAGATTCATCATTCTGGTACGGGTAGAATATCACGAATGAAGATGTTGCCAATGAGCTTATGGGAATCGGGAGAGTCTAACGGAAATATTTCACTCAAAGAATTGTTTGATAATAAAGACTTGGACATAGACGGCATAACTTCAGATATGAAGATTGAAGACTTGATTTATGCAGCTTGTCGTGGCGGATGGCCTGCGTTCCTTAATATGAAGAGTGATAAGGCAAAGCTACTTATTGCACGCAATTATGTTGATGCCATCTGTCGGGACGATATCTCCAGAGTAGATGATGTACAAAGGGATGAGCGTACTACACGTGCCATATTACGTTCGTATGCCCGTAACATATCTACATTGGCAAAAAACACAGCTCTGTTAGCTGATGTAACAGCCTCTGGGGAAGTTTCACTTTCTATGAGTGCGTTTGAGGATTACGTAACCTCCCTCAATAAATTGTTTGTTATTGACAATATTGAAGCGTGGTGTCCTGCCGTCCGAAGTAAAACAGCAATTCGAAGTGGTATAAAACGGGCTTTCGTAGACCCGTCTATTGCAATTGCTGCTTTAGGACTTTCTCCAGAAGCATTGATGACTCAGCTCAAGACCTTTGGTTTCATCTTTGAACAGATGTGTGCGAGAGACCTTCGAGCCTACACGCCAGGCTTTGGCAATCATTTGTCATACTATCGTGACCGCTACGGACTGGAGGCCGACCTTGTGCTTCATCTCGACGATGGACGCTACGCCCTTATAGAATGTAAACTTGGCAGTCGTGAGATAGAAGAAGGAGCCAAGCATCTTTTGGAAATTAAACGACTCATTCAAGTGCATAATGAGACAGAAAAGCAGGTGCCGCTGCGCGAACCCGACTTAATGATTGTCATGACAGGCGGCAGTATGGCTTACACGCGTCCAGACGGAGTCAAAGTCATACCGCTTGCTTGTTTGAAAGATTAAAAACGCGAGTTCGGGATAACGCAACGCTCATGCCGAGCATACCAACAAACAGCCGCCTCTGTCATATTGACAAAGGCGGCCATATCGTTATTGGTCATTGGCTGTGACGAGGTTTACTCATCACGTCCTACCCTTTCTCTATCTGTCGTTTTTCTTTTGCCATTTATTGATTTTGTTGCGGACGTTTCTCACCTTTTGTGAAACGTTTGACACACCGTTGCCACGCCAGCGCACAGGATGCAGATAGTTCCTGTTGAACTCGAGATGCTGACCCGTATATTTATCCTTGATTTCTATCTTGCCGTTGTTGTTTCTCATACGATAGACCCACACACGCTCGTAGAAGCCCAATGTGGAATTGGAGGAACCAAGGGCATCGTGGCTGTTGGCAACAGAGATATAATCACTCTTTTCACCATCTGATACGGTCTGCGCCCATCCGGTGTGCTGTGCCATCGTGGCGCGCTCGGCAGTGGCGAGCGCCAGCTCGATGGAGCAAGCGCCGTCGGGCACAAGAGTGGTTGAGGTAACGGGATCGACAAGCTCCAGAGCCTCCATAAACGCCATAGGCTCCTTCGCCCACGGTTTGATTTGCTGACTGTCGGTATAGGCATCAAGATTGGAGTCGTATTCGGTATAAGTATACTCCGAGTTTTTCTCAATATAGCGCATGGCACGATAAATGAGCGTTGCCATCTCCTGACGGGTTACAGCGGCATTCATGTCGAGGTTGCCACCGGCGATGTCGGCAAAGAGGTTCAGCTTACCTTCATTGGCGTCCTTTCCGGTCATCTCCTTGATGAGCCTCTTGGCTATCGATGCCACCTGTTGGCGCGTGGCGGTAAGGGTGTAGTCGTCGCCCAGCAGCTGCTCGTCGACAAGGTTGTCGCAAAGGGCGCGCGTCACCTCGTCTTCTGCCCACTTGCTCTTCTTCACAGTGCTGCGGGCTGGCAGAGTAAACATATCCGGCTGAGCGGTAGTGCTCAGTTTTGCCTCGTCCTCACGCATGTCGAGCGCTGCCTCCATATGTTTGCGATACAGTGCCAACGTGCCGTCAGATCCCGACAGACGGAAGTGTTTCTCTGTTAGGTGGCGCTGCTCATAGTTGTAAGACAGGCCACACCATTTGCAGCTCTTCCAATAGACATGCTCGCCCGCGGCATTGGTGCCAACATAGGCCTGCTCGGTAGCAAGGTCGGCAGTAAATGAATGAACGCCCGGTATGTATCTTTTCTCCGCCTCTTTGTCGACGAACATGAAGGTGTGGCGCGGATTGCGCTCACACTCCCCGCAGATGCTGCACGAGTAATACACTTTAGGGTCTTGCTTACAAGTATAGTGCTGCATCACACGGTCGGCAGTATACAGGCGTGCCACAAAGTTATGCTTTGTACAGGGGTTCTTGGTGGCTCCGAGTCCGGCCTTCTGGGCTTCTTGCACGTTGCCGGTATATGTTCTTACGGTGTAGCACGGGAACTTGCTGTGACGTGCCATCTGTGCTTTGACGGCAGCAGCCTGACTGGCTGGCACACACAGGGTGGCGTCGCCGGCAAGAAACATTGTGCTATGGCCGTAGAAATGATAATAGTTGGGAAACAGCTTGCTCTTCATGCCTTCGTCAAGTTCGCGCATAAACTCCACGGCGTTGACTTTGTCGCTGAGCCACACCTCCTTGAGGTTGTAATAGCCACCCATATACTGGGTCAACGAATGGGCAAACTTTAAGTAATCCGTCTTGTTGCCGGTGTCTACGATAACCTTGGTAAGAAAGACTCGGTTGGGTCCTTCAAACTCGGGCAACGGGTCGTGGGTCTCTGTAATGGTGACCACATCATGTGGATGGAATGATGCGCAGCAGGCGTCGGCTGTCTCTTTTGTATAGACATTATTGCAGGCACGATTTTTCTCCTTGTTGGCATTATAGTCAAAGAACAGGTTCTCCTTCTTGAGATTGCCGCCATCGCCGCCAGGCACGGTAACCACAAAACTGCAGCGGGGGAAATAAGGGCTGCCGACAAGCACTCTGGCAGGCTCGCCGTTGACGGTAATCTTCAGCATGGTGTCGTCGACATAGTAGTCGCCATCGCGCATCGCATACTTGATAATGTAGGGACTCTGGGTGTCGAGCATCAGTTTCATGCTGGCACGATACGTATAGCCTGCCTGGAACTTGGGAGAATCGGAATTTTTTCTGTTGAACTCGCCTTCCCATAAAATGCTGAAGACCGACGCGATGCCTTGCTGAACCAGGTCGCCATACGCTGTCTTGGCTGCGGTGATTTGTATCTGCTCGCCATCCTCGATACCCATACCGTCTTTGGGCAACGGAATAGTGATGTCGATAGATGTTACCACCTTCTTGCCGGCTCCATACATGGCTGTCGGAAGCAGCAAAAGCATAGCGATGAGTAATGTCAGGAAATTTTTCATGTTCGTTTTTTTCATTTAGTTAGAAAATCATTTAATGTGCAACTCAATGGTTAATAACCTTAAAGGTATCAATTATAGACGGCAATCTTGATTACGCCGTCTTCCTTGTTCTCAAATATACGGTATGCCTCCTCTATTCTGTCAAGCGGGAAGCGATACGTGATAAGCGGAGTGGTGTCGATTTTCCCCTGCTCAATGAGCCTGAGCACCTCCTCGCAGTCGCAACCGTCAACACCGCCGGTCTTGAACGTCAGGTTCTTGCCATACATATCGGGCAACGGAAGAATCTGCGGAGCGTCATAAAGCGCCACGACCGTGACAATGGCATTAGGCCGCGCACAGCGCCATGCCAACTGGAACGTATCCTTTGCGCCAGCCACTTCCAGCACCCTGTCGGCGCCGCCATGGTCACTGTGTTGCTTCACAAACTCCTCGCAGGCATCCGGCGTGGTCAGCAGCACGTCGGGATAATGCTCCTTGACAAAAGCCCGCCGCTCTTCCGACGGCTCACACACGATGATGCGCTTCGGGCGCTTCAGCATCGCACAGATCAACGTGCAGATGCCCGTAGGTCCGGCACCGACAACCAGCACCGTGTCGTCGGGCGTAATCTCACTTATGCGAGCCGCCCAAAATCCCGTGGCAAGTACATCGCCAACAAACAGAGCCTGCTCGTCGGTCACGCTGTCGGGAATGCGGTTCAAGCCCTGCGACGCCAACGGCACACGCACATATTCCGTCTGTCCGCCGTCGATACGACAACCGAGAGCCCATCCGCCATGAGGAGAAGTGCAGTTGTTGACATAGCCGTGCCTGCAGTAGAAGCACTCACCGCAGAAGGTTTCCACATTGACGGTCACACGGTCGCCTACCTTCACGCCTTTCACGTCGGCGCCTACTGCTTCCACCACGCCGACCATCTCATGGCCGACAGTGATGCCCGGCACCGCTCTCGGCACACTCCCGTGCTTTATATGCAGGTCGCTTGAACAGATGCTGCCGAGAGTCACACGGACAATGGCGTCTGTCGCTTCCTGCAGTTCTGGTTTAGGCTTGTCAATCAAGGCAAACTTGCCCTTCTCTATGTATGTATATGCTTTCATTCTGAATATAATGTTACTGATATTTTGCTCTCACCGCCTTTGGCAGCTTACTGACTATAAGCTCATACGACTCTTTTATCCACGCCGTTACGGTTTCTGCGGCAAGTTGCCCATAATACACGTCGCTCCAATGCTTCTTGTTCCAATGAAACGCTGGGGTCACCGCCGCATATCGCTCGCGCAACGCCTCGTTTCTCTCCGGAGCCAATTTACATGCAAACCGCGGATTCTCACCCTTCATGCCGAGCCGACTTCCACACAGCCAAAGGCACAGAAAAATCTTGCCTTCAACACGAAAGGTGACAACGTCATCGCCAAACGGCTGATCCTCAGTCACACCAAACAAAGACAAAGCGTATTCCCTGACCTGCTCGATATCCATAAAGCATTATTCTTTTCTTTCTTCCGGAGGGACACATGGAGGCTCTTCCTCATATTTCGGCGACGCTCCGTAGCGATTTTCGCCCTCCGCACTGTCCTGGCAAAAGAATATTATCATCACAATCTGATATACAGAAACTATGCCACAGAAAAATATATACTTGCCAAATACCACAAACGGAGTAATGGTGTCCTCAAAATCATCCATCGTCATAAAGCTAAGAACATCCGAGACACACATTGAGACAATAATGATTGTGGCCACTACTGGGAAAAACATCCACCATCCGCTGCGTCCCGTGTCGTGCAACCGTCTGATTGATATAGGTATGGTCACAAGCCAAAACGGAGGAAGGAAATTTGATATGAAATAGGCAACCAGCATAGCCCACCAAAACTCAGACCGGCGGGAGCGTCCCTTTGTTTCAAAAATTCGCTTTGTGGCAAGCGACAATGCATCCTGAAAAGAAAGCTGTTCGTGTACAATCATAATATCACAGATTTTTATGTTTTATTTGCAAATTTAGCACATTTCAGCGATTTTCAGATGTGGGCAGCACCTTTTTTTCCTTTTGTCGTTTAAAAGACGTAACTTTGCAGCCGAATTAAATTTAAAAACCAATTGATTATGTCAACTTACACAGAAGACAAACGGAAAGTGACTACTCGCCGCCTGCTCGAAATGAAGCAGCGCGGAGAAAAAATATCTATGCTTACAGCCTACGATTTCTCGATGGCGAAACTCATCGACGAGGCTGGAATGGACGTGATTCTCGTGGGCGACTCCGCCAGCAACGTGATGGCTGGAAACGTGACCACTCTGCCGATGACGCTCGACCAGATGATTTATCACGGCAAGTCGGTGATGCGTGGCGTGAACCGCGCGCTCGTGGTTGTAGACATGCCTTTCGGAACATACCAGGGCAACTCTAAAGAGGCTTTGGCTTCGGCCATCCGCATCATGAAGGAAACACATGCCGACTGCGTGAAACTCGAGGGCGGCGCCGAAGTGCGCGAGTCGATTGAGCGCATCCTGTGCGCCGGCATTCCAGTGATGGGTCACCTCGGACTGACACCACAGTCAATCAACAAATTCGGGTCATACACCGTGCGTGCCCGCGAAGAGGCTGAGGCAAACAAACTTATCGAAGACGCCAAACTGCTGCAGGAGATTGGATGCTTTGCAATCGTGCTTGAGAAAATCCCCGCCACATTGGCAAAAAAAGTGGCAGAAATACTTGAAATTCCTATCATCGGCATCGGTGCCGGAGGCGGTGTCGACGGACAGGTGCTCGTGATGCACGACATGCTCGGCATCAACAAGGGATTCTCGCCTCGCTTCCTGCGCCGCTACGCTGATGTGGGCACAATCATCACCGACGCTGTGGCGAAATACATCGAGGACGTGAAGACCTCTGATTTCCCCAACGAGAAGGAACAATACTAATCAGCAACACTCACAAACAATAACCGCGGAAAGCCTATGCCCTCCGCGGTTATTGTTTTTATACTGTTCCGTCAAATATTGCCCTGTGCCGGTTCCGACGGAATTTCATTGCCGTTGTTGTCAAGCTCGATTTCCTCCTCGGGCATATCAATGTCATCAACACCGGTGCTGTCAACATCAGTAGTGTCGGAAGGCGCCACATAGCCCTGACAGTTGTACGGGCGGTCGTCGACCCTCAGTCCGGGCCACGGCTTGTCGGAAATCTTTCCACGATATTTCGCAGCCAATTGCGGGTCGCGCAGCACTTTCTCCATAAAATAGCCAAACGCAGGCAGCGCCGTGTGGCTACCCTGCCCCATCCGTCCGCTGCGGAAATGCACGCTGCGGTATTCTCCTCCACACCAGCATCCGGCAACAAGGTTTTTCGTCACGCCCACATACCAGCCGTCACTGTTGTTTGACGTAGTGCCTGTCTTGCCTCCGAAATTGGTGTCGAAATGATGGATGTCGTAGCTCCACAAGGCTTGCGACGTGCCTCCCGGCTCCGTCATACCAGCCAGCAGCATCTGCTGCATCAAGAAAGCCGACTCCTCGCTGATTGCCTGCTCGTTTTTCGGTTCAGCCACATAAAGCACATTGCCGTCTTTGTCCTCGATGCGGGTGACAAATTCCGGCACGTTGTGCCTGCCCTTGTTCATCACCGTGCAGTAGGCGTCGACCAGTTCGAGCAGAGTGACATCCTCCGTGCCGAGCGGCATTGCCGGAGTTTCTTTTATCGGAGAGGTGATGCCCAGTTTATGAGCCACGTCGGCAACACGGTTCAAGCCCACCTCATGCGCCACCGAGACAGCCACCGAGTTGATCGAATTTGAGAACGCGTGCTTCAGCGACATCGCTCCGCCGGTATAGTATCCGTTGGCATTGCGCGGAGTCCACTTCGTCGGCTTGCCGTCTTTGTCGAAAGCGTCATACTGCTTCCACTCGTCCACACGGTCGTCGCACGGGCCGAGTCCAGCCTCCATCGCGGCTGTGTAGACACACAGTTTGAATGTGGATCCCGGCTGACGCTCAGCGGTCACCTTGTCATATTGCCAATGATTATAGTCAATATCGCCGACCCAGGCCTTGACAGCGCCCGTTTCAGGCTCCATCGCCACAAATGCGCAATGCAGGAACTTCACCATATACATGATAGAGTCCATCGCACTCATCATTTCCGTGCGCACCTGGTCGGGAGCATTGTAGTCAAACAACTTCACGCGATGAGGCAGATTCATATAATAATTCACCGAATCAGGGTCGTCGGGATAACGTGCCGACAACTGCTTGTAGTAGTCAGTTCTTTTGGCGATGTCCTCAATAAATCCCTTCTTCTCCTCGCGGTTCTCGTCGCGCCACGGATTCTCATTGCCCCAGTCGGACTTGAAATTGCGCTGCACCTGCTGCATGTGCTTCATCACAGCCTCCTCGGCATACTTCTGCATACGCGAGTCGATGGTCGTGTAGATGCGCAGTCCGTCGCCATAGAGATCCTTGTCATTGTCCTTACACCATCCATTCTGCAGCTCATCGGCAAGCACGTCGCGGAAATACGGTGCCTTGCCGTCGGTAGGCTTCACAGGCGTATATTTCAGTTCTATCGGCAGCTCGCTCAGCGAGTCATACTCCTCGTGCGTAAGAAACTTCTTGCGCAACAAGTTGCTCAACACCACATTGCGGCGGCTTTTTGAATTCTTCGGATTAAGACGCGGATTGTAGGTCGTAGTGGCCTTCAGCATACCGACAAGCACAGCCGACTCCTCCGTCTTCAGCTGCATCGGCGTCGTGTTGAAATAAGTCTTCGCCGCCGTGCGGATGCCGAAAGCATTGCTGCCGAAATCCACCGTGTTGAGATACATCGTCAGAATCTCCTTTTTTGTATAGAACATCTCCAGTTTGACAGCCGTCACCCATTCCTTCGTCTTCATCACCAACAGACGCACGCCAGGTATAAATCCAGTGAGTCCGGTGGAATACTCCGTGCGTGTGCGGAACATATTCTTGACCAGCTGCTGAGTAATCGTGCTCGCTCCACGCGCCTCGTGGTGCACAGCCATATCCTTCATCGCAGCCGCCACACCCTGAAAATCTATGCCGTGGTGGGAATAGAAACGCTCATCCTCCGTCGACACCAACGCGTTGATGAGCATTGGCGAAATCTCGTCATATTCAACAGGGATACGGTTCTCGCGATAGTAACGTCCGAGCACCTTGCCGTCGGCACTGTAGACAATCGACGCTTCATCTTGTTTGGGATGGGCTATGTCATATAAGCTCGGCGATTTTCCGAAAAGCCACAAGAAATTGATGTCGACCAATATCAAATAAAGGACAAACGACACCACCACCGTGGCACACACAATACCCACTTTTCCATACCAACGCGCCTGCTTGTAAGTGCGCCGATACCAATTCCACATTTTGACGCAGCCGCGCCAAATGTAACGGAGCAACACAAGCACTCGCCTAAGAAGCCCCTTCAAAAAATTTGGTTTCATCCGGTTGTTGTTTTATCAACTGCAAAGATAGTGCAAGGTGAGTGAAGCGCAAAACAAATTTATTTGATTTTGCGATTCCGAACCGCAGCCTATCTTTCAATAAAACAATCATCCGCACGCAGTAGCTCTAACTGTTATGCCACATTTCAGTCATATTCGCTTTCTTTTTGCTATTTTCAACGTATTTATAAAACTTTTTTTCCACGACAACGACTATTTTTGTCGCATTTAGTTTGCAGGCTTGATGTTTTTCCATATCTTTGCAGTCAAAATGTAAGCAAAGAAGAAAAAAAAGCGGGATTATGAAAGAAAATTTGAACAAAAACAATCTTTTTTCCAAGAAGATAGACCAAAAAGACTATCCAAGTCACCAGCCCTTGGGGCTGTATGACTCTTCCTACGAACACGATGCATGCGGTGTGGGCATGCTCGTCAACATCAATGGTGACAAATCCCACGAACTGGTCGATGCGGCCCTGACAGTGCTTGAAAACATGAAGCACCGCGGCGCAGAGGGTGCCGACAACAAGACAGGCGACGGCGCCGGGATTATGATTCAGATTCCACACGAATTCATTCTTCTTCAAGGCATTCCAGTGCCGGAGAAAGGCAAATACGGCACCGGACTGGTGTTTCTGCCGAAAGACGAGAAACGCCAAGCCGCAATTATGGGAATCGTGATTGAAGAAGTGGAGCGTGAGGGACTGCAGTTGATGCACATGCGCAATGTGCCTGTACGCTCAGAGATTCTCGGCAAAGACGCCCGCGACACAGAACCCGACATGAAGCAGATTTTCATTACCGGAGTTACCGACACCGACACTTTTGAGCGCACGTTATATCTTGTGCGCAAACGCATCGAGCGCCGCATCGACGACAAGGACTTCTATATCGTGTCGCTGTCAAGCAAGAACATCATTTATAAGGGTATGCTCTCGTCAACCCAAGTGCGCGAGTATTTCAAAGACCTCACACAACCATATTTCACAAGCGGGCTGGCGTTGGTGCACTCCCGCTTCAGCACCAACACGTTTCCAACCTGGAGTTTGGCACAGCCGTTCCGTCTGCTGGCGCATAACGGCGAGATCAACACCATCCGCGGCAACCGCGCCTGGATGGAGGCAAGAGAAAGCGTGCTGTCGACGCCGGCGTTGGGCAACGTCAAGGACATACGTCCAATCATCCAACCGGGCATGAGCGACTCCGCCTCGCTCGACAATGTGCTGGAATTCTTCGTAATGTCGGGACTAAGTCTGCCGCACGCCATGGCAATGCTCGTGCCAGAGTCGTTCAACGACAAGAATCCTATCAGCGAGGATTTGAAAGCGTTTTATGAATACCACTCCATCCTTATGGAACCGTGGGACGGACCGGCGGCACTTCTTTTCAGCGATGGGCGTTATGCCGGCGGAATGCTCGACCGCAATGGTCTGCGTCCGGCGCGCTATCTGATTACGAAAGGCGGCATGATGGTGGTTGCGAGCGAGGCTGGAGTAATCAACATCGAACCTGCCGACATCGAAGAAAAAGGACGTCTGCAACCTGGCAAAATTCTGCTTGTCGACACACAGGAAGGCAAGATATACTATGACGGCGAGCTGAAAGCGCAGCTTGCCGCCGCACGCCCATACCGACAATGGCTGTCGACAAACCGCATCGAGCTGCACACGCTACGCAGCGGACGCAAAGTGGACAATGCCGTCAGTCTCTTCGGCAGAAAGCTGCGTGCTTTCGGATTCACGCGCGAAGACGTGGAACGCACCATAAAGCCTATGTGCGTGAACGGGTCGGAGCCTACTGCCTCTATGGGCAACGACACGCCGCTTGCCGTGTTGAGCAGCCGTCCGCAACTGCTGTTCAACTACTTCCGACAGCAGTTTGCACAGGTGACCAACCCCGCCATAGACCCAATCCGCGAACAGCTGGTGATGTCGCTGACAGAATATATCGGCGCTGTGGGCATGAACATCCTTTTGCCAAGCGAGTCGCACTGCAAGATGGTGCGTCTGCCCCACCCCGTGCTGACCAACACCCAGCTCGACATTCTCTGCAATATCCGATACAAGGGATTCAACACCGTGAAGCTGCCAATGCTGTTTGATGCGGCAAAAGGCACCGCCGGGCTGCAGGAAGCCATCTATGAGCTGTGCCGCCGCGCCGAGGCATCGGTCGACGACGGTGTGAACTACATAATACTGACCGACGAGGGCGTCGACCGCGACCATGTGGCAATTCCGTCGTTGCTGGCGGTGAGTGCTGTGCACCATCATCTGATTTCGGTGCAGAAACGTGTGCAGACCGCTCTTATCGTCAAGAGCGGAGAGATCAGGGAGGTGATGCATGCCGCACTGCTGCTTGGCTATGGAGCAAGCGCCATCAACCCTTATATGGCATTCGCCGTGCTCGACGACCTGGTGAAGCGCGGCGATGTGCAGATGAACTACGAAACGGCTGAAAGCAACTACATCAAGGCTCTTTGCAAGGGTCTCTACAAAATAATGAGCAAGATGGGCATCAGCACCATCCGTTCCTACCGCGGAGCAAAGATTTTCGAGGCTGTAGGAGTAAGCGAGGAGCTGCTGCGCAACTATTTCGGGACACAGACATCGTCCATCGGAGGTATCCGCCTGAAGGAAATCGCCGACAGCTACATGCATTTCCACGATGATGGCTTCTCCATTAAAGACGAAGACGAGATTCTGCCAAACATCGGGCAGTTCTCATATCGCAAAGACGGCGAGCGCCACGCCTGGAATCCTGAAACGATTGCACTGCTGCAGCTTGCCACCCGTCAAGGCAACTACAATAAATTCAAAGAATTCACAGCCGCCGCCGACCACAAAGCAGAACCGATATTTCTGCGCGACTTCTTCACGTTCAAGAAAAATCTGATTCCGATTGACGAAGTGGAGCCGGTAGAAGAAATTGTAAAGCATTTCGTAACTGGAGCAATGTCGTTTGGAGCCATCAGCAAGGAAGCCCACGAGGCGCTTGCCCTGGCAATGAACCGACTCGGCGCACGCAGCAATACGGGCGAAGGCGGTGAGGACAGCAGCCGCTTCCACGAGGCGGTCGACGGAGTGTCGCTGTCGAGCAAGACAAAGCAGATTGCCTCCGGCCGCTTCGGCGTCACAACGGAATATCTGGTCAACGCCGAGGAGATTCAAATAAAGGTGGCACAGGGAGCGAAACCCGGCGAGGGAGGACAATTGCCCGGATTCAAAGTCAATGAGGTGATTGCCCGCACACGCCACTCCATTCCAGGCATCTCACTCATCTCTCCGCCACCGCACCACGACATTTACTCAATCGAAGACCTCGCGCAACTTATTTTCGATCTTAAGAATGTCAATCCGCGCGCAGCCATCAGCGTGAAACTCGTGGCGGAAAGCGGTGTCGGCACCATCGCGGCGGGTGTGGCAAAGGCAAAGGCCGACCTGATTGTAATCTCAGGAGCCGAGGGAGGCACAGGAGCGTCGCCGGCTTCATCGATGCGGTATGCCGGAATCTCGCCTGAGATTGGTCTGAGCGAGACGCAGCAGACGCTCGTGCGCAACGGGCTGCGCGGCAAAGTGCGCCTTCAGACCGACGGCCAAATGAAAACCGGACACGACATCGTGAGCATGGCGTTGCTCGGCGCCGAGGAATTTGGATTCGGCACAACAGTGCTTATCGTATTGGGATGCGTGATGATGCGCAAATGCCACTCAAACACATGTCCTATGGGCGTTGCCACACAGAATCCTGAACTGAGGGCACACTTCCGCGGACATGCCGACCACGTGGTCAACTATTTCCGTTTTCTCGCCGAAGAGGTGCGTGAATATCTTGCAGAGATGGGATTCCGGAAATTCAACGACATCATAGGCCGCACCGATTTGATTGAGATAGACAAAGCAGTCAGCCAGAAGTCAGAACTGCTCGACTTCTCCCGCCTGCTGCATAAAGAAAGCGGCGACGCAAGCATACACCACACAGAAGCGCAGATGCACGACATCGACAGCGTGCTCGACCGCACAATCATAACAGCCTCCGATCCGGCTATCAGCAACGGCAAAGAAGTGTCGCTCGAATATGCAATCGCCAACACCGACCGCGCTGTAGGCGCGATGCTGTCGGGATTGATTGCCGACAAATTCGGCAACGAGGGTCTGCCCGACGAGAGCATTTCCGTCAGATTCAAAGGCTCTGCCGGACAAAGCTTCGGAGCATTTCTCGCCCATGGCATAAGCTTCAAGCTTGAGGGCGAGGCCAACGACTATCTCGGCAAAGGACTCAGCGGCGGACGCATCGCCGTGGCACCCCCAGTCAGAAGCCATTTCGCGGCAGAGAAAAACACCATTGCCGGCAACACGCTCCTTTATGGCGCCACAAGCGGCGAGGTTTATATCAACGGCCGTGTCGGCGAACGTTTTGCCGTGCGCAATTCAGGTGCCATTGCCGTTGTTGAAGGTGTCGGCGACCACTGTTGCGAATATATGACCGGCGGACGCGTTGTGGTGCTCGGAGCAACCGGACGCAATTTCGCAGCCGGCATGAGCGGCGGCGTGGCATACGTTTGGGATCCCGACCGCAAGTTTGACTACTTCTGCAACATGGAGATGGTTGAACTCTCGCTCATCGAAGACTCCACGGCACGCAAGGAGCTGCACGAGCTCATTCGTCAGCACTACCGCTACACCGGCTCGGCGCTGGCACGCCAGATGCTTGATGAATGGAACCGGTATGTCGACGACTTCATACAGGTGACACCTATCGAATACAAGCGTGTGCTTGCCGAGGAACAGATGCTCAAACTACAACAGAAAATCGCCGAGGTGCAGCGTGACTATTAACTTATTTTCCCAACCGATAAAACGAAACAACATATATGGGTAATCCTAAGGCTTTTCTTACCGTACCACGCCAGGAGGCAGGCTATCGCCCCATCCACGACCGTATCCGTGACTTCGGAGAAGTGGAACAAACCCTCAACACATCCGAACGCCGCCTGCAGGCATCCCGCTGCATGGACTGCGGCGTGCCGTTCTGCCACTGGGCATGTCCGCTTGGCAACCGCCCTCCGGAATTTCAAGACGCCATCTACAGAGGCAACTGGCACGAGGCTTATGAAATACTGTCGCTGACCAACGATTTTCCGGAATTCACCGGACGCATATGCCCTGCCCTGTGCGAGAAGAGCTGTGTGCTTAAACTTGCCGTCGACGCTCCTGTCACCATCCGCGAAGACGAGGGCGCAATTGCCGAGACAGCATTCCGCGAAGGATATGTGGTGCCGCGGCAGTATCAACGCAACGGCAAAAAAGTGGCGGTAGTGGGCAGCGGTCCCGCCGGACTGGCAACAGCCAACCAATTGAACCGCCGCGGCTACGATGTCACCGTGTTCGAACGCCGCGAGGCTGTTGGAGGGCTGCTCCGCTTCGGCATTCCCAATTTCAAGCTCAACAAAGCCATCATAGACCGCCGCGTTGTTGTGATGAAGGCAGAAGGCATAACTTTTGAGGTGAATGCCGACATCGACATCCTCAATCTTCCCAAGGGATTCGATGCCTATGCCGTCTGCACAGGCACCCCCCAGGCGCGCGACCTCAACATTCCCGGACGCGACCTCAACGGTGTGCATTTCGCGCTCGACCTGCTGAGCCAACAAAACCGGGTGCTTGCCGGACAGACATTCTCAGCCGACGAGCGGGTGACGGCAAAAGGCAAGCGAGTGCTGGTTATCGGCGGAGGCGACACCGGCAGCGACTGCATAGGCACGAGCATCCGTCAAGGCGCCGTGGCTGTGACGCAGATTGAAATCATGCCGAAGCCTCCGGTAGGCAACAACCCAGCCACCCCATGGCCACAGTGGCCGCAAGTGCTGCGCACAAGTTCGAGCCATGAGGAAGGCTGCGAGCGAAGGTGGTGTCTGTCGTCGACCAGATTCATCGGCAAGGACAACAATGTCATCGGAGTGGAGGTGGAGGAAGTGGAATGGACGCCAAACCCCGAAGGCGGACGCCCGCTGATGAAACCCACCGGCAAAAAGGAAGTCATCGACGCTGACCTTGTGTTGCTCGCCATGGGATTTCTTAAGCCCCAGCAACCCGAATTGCCCGACAACGTGTTTGTGGCAGGCGACGCAGCCACAGGGGCAAGTCTTGTGGTGCGGTGCATTGCCGCCGGACGCCAAGCGGCAGCCGACATCGACAAATATCTTAAAACCAAACAAGTCTAAAAAAACGATACTATCATGTGTGGTATAGCAGCAATCTTCAACATCAAGAGCGACGTTTCGGCATTGCGTCCCAAGGCATTGGCAATGTCAAAAAAAATACGCCACCGCGGTCCTGACTGGAGCGGCATCTATTGCGGCAAGTCGGCCATTCTCGCCCACGAACGTCTTTCAATCGTCGACCCCGAAAGCGGCGGCCAACCATTGTTCTCCCCCGACCGCAAGCAGATTCTTGCAGTCAACGGCGAGATTTACAACCACCGCGACATCCGCCAGCGCTACGAAGGCAAATACGACTTTGCCACAGGGTCTGACTGCGAGGTGATCCTTGCGCTCTACCGCGACAAAGGCATCGACTTTCTCGAAGACCTCAACGGCATCTTCGCCTTCGCACTGTATGATGAAGAAACCGATGATTTCCTCATTGCCCGCGACCCCATAGGCGTGATTCCGCTCTACATAGGCCATGACAACGAAGGGCGCGTGTACTGCGCCAGCGAGCTCAAAGCCCTTGAAGGCTTCTGCGACGAGTATGAGCCATTTTTGCCAGGACATTACTACCGCGGCAGCGAAGGCAAGATGGTCCGCTGGTACAAACGCGACTGGATGAGCTACGACGCCGTCAAAGACAACACCGCCGATGTAAAAGCCCTGCACGACGCCCTTGAAGACGCCGTCAGACGGCAGCTGATGAGCGACGTGCCCTACGGTGTGCTGCTTTCCGGAGGACTCGACAGTTCGGTAATTTCCGCCATTGCCAAAAAATTTGCCGCACGCCGCATCGAGACCGACGACAAGAAAGAGGCATGGTGGCCTCAACTCCACTCTTTTGCAGTAGGATTGAAAGGTGCGCCCGATTTGGCAAAAGCCCGTGAAGTGGCAGACTATATAGGCACCGTGCACCACGAAATCAACTACACTATCCAGGAGGGTCTCGACGCCGTGCGCGATGCGATATATTTCATCGAGACCTACGATGTCACCACCGTTCGCGCCTCCACGCCGATGTATCTGCTCGCCCGCGTAATCAAGAGCATGGGCATAAAGATGGTGCTCAGCGGCGAAGGCGCCGACGAAGTGTTTGGAGGCTACCTTTACTTCCACAAAGCACCCGACACACGCGCATTTCATGAAGAGACCGTGCGCAAGCTGTCGAAGCTGCACCTCTACGACTGCCTGCGCGCCAACAAGTCGCTGTCGGCATGGGGCGTTGAAGGACGCGTGCCGTTTCTCGACAAAGAATTTCTTGACGTTGCGATGCGGCTCAATCCGGAATCCAAGATGTGTCCCGGCAAAACCATCGAGAAGCGCATAGTCCGCGAAGCCTTTGCCGACATGCTCCCAGAGAGCGTCGCTTGGCGACAGAAAGAGCAATTTTCCGACGGAGTGGGCTACAGCTGGATCGACACCCTCAAAGAAGTGACTGCGGCAGCCGTCACCGACGAGCAGATGGCGCATGCGGCAGAACGATTCCCCATCAACCCGCCGCAGAACAAGGAAGAATATTACTACCGCACCATATTTGAAGGATATTTCCCGTCCGACAGTGCGGCTCGCAGCGTGCCGAGCGTGCCGAGCGTGGCATGCTCCACCGCCGAAGCCCTCGCCTGGGACGCCTCGTTCCGCGGCGTCAACGACCCCAGCGGCCGTGCCGTGGCGGGTGTCCACGACGATGCCTACAAAAAGAAGCACACTGAAAAAGCCAACACCATATAGGCGTGGAAAGCCATCAGCCTCCGCAGCCACGGGAATGACTCGTTTTATAGGTAAATACAAAAACCAGCATTCAAGATTTGTCAACGTCAGGAAATAATTCCGACTATTGCCCTGCGGCAATACTTTTATAGACAAAAGGACTGAC
>OLVX01000014.1_pt1 | contig 177267 bp, 127 predicted proteins | sample 1673271 | NCBI WGS metagenome assembly OLVX01 (sample SAMEA3178939, study PRJEB25190) | human gut metagenome | biome: human gut; feature: human-associated habitat; material: faeces | place: Austria | collected 2013
TGAGGGCGAAACTTGCGGCGATTCTCGCCCGCGGATTCGCACCCGCCACCTTGAGAGCGGAACTTGCGGCGATTCACGCCCGCGGAGTCACACCCGGCACCTTGAGAGCGGAACTTGTGGCGATTCACGCCCGCGGAGTCACACCCGGCACCTTGGGAGCGGAACTTGCGGCGATTCACGCCCGCGGAGTCACACCCGCCACCTTGAGGGCGAAACTTGCGGCGATTCACGCCCACGGAGTCACACCCGCCACCTTGAGGGCGAAACTTGCGGCGATTCACGCCCGCGGAGTCACACCCGGCACCTTGAGAGTCACACTCGCCACTCCGAAGGCGAGATTCTACCGGTTTCGCGCCCGCAGAGTCACAAGGAGCTTTTAGATTTTGCGCTTTCCGCAAAACGGATTAAATTTGTGTTCAACGAGACGGACGGACGGTTTGGCGGGTTTCTTTGGCCGGGCCTCTGACGAACAGACGATAAACAGTGATATTCAAGAATATGAGAAAGTACCTTTTGATTGCGGTTCTGGCGGTGCTGCCGTTTTTGGCGGAGGCGCAGAACGGACCTGCCATTGCCAGGATCGTGTGCGGGCCTTACCTTCAGAGTGTTACCACGGACAGCTTCACGGTGATGTGGATGACGGACGTAGATGCCGTGGGGTGGGTGGAGATCGCTCCGGACAACGAGGAGAATTTCTACTACAAGGACAGACCGAAGTACTACGACATGCGCGGCCACGGGCTGAAGCCTATCGGCAAGATCCACAAGGTGACGGTTGGCGGGCTTAAGCCCGGCACGAGCTACCGCTACAGGGTGATGATGACGGCGGTGCAGGACTACTACAACAACTACAATCCGGTCTACGGGAAAGGCTCCGGAGCGCCGGCCTACAAGGTTGACCTGCCTAAGGCCACCACTCTCAAAGAGGATTACAGCGAGGTCAGGTTCGCCGTTGTCAACGACGTGCACGCCCAGGACTCGCTACTGCGCAGACTGTTTGCGGACAAGGAGAAGAACAAGGAGTTCGACTTCGTTCTGTTCAACGGAGACATGACCTCCGACCTGGCCTACAGCGAGAAGATCGTCCGGCACTACCTCAAGCCGGCCAGCGACCTGTTCGCCGACCAGACTCCTCTCTTCATGGCCCGCGGCAACCACGAGTTCAGAGGCAGGGACGCGCTGCGGATCTCTGAATATTTCGACTTCCCGGAGCACGGCCCCTACTACACCTTCAAATATGGCGAGTTCCTGTTTCTGGTGCTGGACGGCGGCGAGGACAAGGTGGACAGCGACATCGAGAACCAAGGACGGCTCTGCTCGGAGCCTTATCTGAACGAGGAAGCCAAATGGCTCAAGGGCGTGGTGGAGAGTGATGAGTGGAAGAACGCCGAAAGAAGGATCGTCTTCAACCATATTCCCCCTCAGATCAAGAACGCATGGCACGGCAATCTGAATATGTCGGAGAAGTTCCTGCCTATCCTCAACGGTGCGGGTGTCGATCTGATGCTGAGCGGCCACGTGCACAAGTACTCTTTCCGCGAAGTTGGATCTACCGACGCCGCATTCCCTGTGATCACCAACGGCCAGTGGCAGAGGATGGAGGTCACCGTGAACGCCAAAAAGATCGCCGTCAGGATCTACGACACCGACGGCAAGCTTACCCACACAGTGGATCTTTAGTAACCTTCAAAGAATAACCTGCCTCATCTTAAGGAATCTTTTCGGTCTATATCTGTTTTCTCATCAGTCATGTGCCACCGGCACACTCCTTCTTCGAAAATAGATCTATCCTCGAAAATCTTCTCCTAATCTGAGGCAGGTTATTTTTTTCACGTTACTTAGAGGTCTTGTTCTGAAAGGCTTGCAAGGAGGTGCGTAAGACTCTGAGCCTAATCAAGGATTTCTTTGAGTAAGTCCGGGATCACCAGTTCCTCACAGCGGATGGAGGCGAGCCGAATGCGGCCCTCGTCTGTAAGCGAGAAGATCATCCCCCGCTTGTCAGCCGGGTTAAGTTTCCGGCTGATGAGGGATGTTTTTTCCGCCGAGGCAAGAACCTTGGACATATTCGAATGTGTAAGCCCCAACTCATCTGATAGTTCCGATGCCGAAGCGCTTCCCTGCCCCGAAAGGAAGCAGAGAAGCATCGCCTCGTTCAGGTTCAGTCCGAATTTCCTCTGAAACTCAGCGTCCAGCCCGGAGATCGCCCTATGGATCTCGCGAAGGCGGCAGATTGTGTTCTTCTTATTCTCCACGACCTACCAACTACAGCTCAACTTTAAGTACATCCTTGATGATTCCCTTGAGTTCCGTCTTAGACAAAGCCCCGAGAGACCTCTGCGGCTTACCCTTCATCGGAATGAACAGAAGTGTCGGAATCGACCTTATGCCGAAAAACGTAGCCAGTCCCCTCTCATTGTCCACATTGACCTTGTAGATGGTGAGTTTCCCTGAATATTCCTTGGCCAGCTCGTCCAGCACTGGCGACAGCTGCCTGCACGGCCCGCACCAGTCCGCATAGAAATCGACAATGGCCGGCTGAGATCCGAGGTATTTCCACTCATCGGGGTTCTTTTCGAAGTCGTAGACCTTCTTAAGGAAATCAGCCTTGGTGATGTGCACCACCTTTGTCGTCGGCTTTTCCTTCGCCGCCGTCTCCTCATCTGGCCTTACCGCACCCGTCATCTCAACACCCAGCTCTTCCGCCGGTCTTCCTGCACCCGACTGCTCTGCTTTCTGCTCTCCCGCCAACCTTTCGGCATTCGGCATCTCAGTCGTCAATTCATTCCCTTTCAGCGTTTTAACTCCAGAATTTTCCAGATCCATCTTCTCAACTCCCAGCTCAACAACCCGAGTCAGAGCCACTTCGACAGACTCGGCTACCAAAGCGCTTCCTATTCCCCACCTTTCTGTAGCCTTGGTCTCAAAAGAAGAAAATAGAAGAAGCCCACCGATAGCCACCTCGCTGACGTAAAAGAGCGCCTTTAACGTAATTGCATTCATAATAAACAGTGTTTTAAAGAATTAACAAGCATTTATACAATAGTTTCCAACGGAAACTTTCCCAAAGAACGGAATTAATTTCCAATAAAACAAATTTCCAAAGGAAAATATTATCGAGAACTATCTTAGGTCATTCATCGCACCCGCGCTTAGAAAGCAGAGCGACCAAGCCCCCCCTTCAGAGATAGCCTCGTGCGCAAGAAGCGCCTTTCCGCTCACGGGAGTCCCCCGCTGGCCTGCCTCGTGCGCAGGAAGCACCTTTCCGCTCACGGGAGACCCCCGCTGGACTGCCTCGTGCGCAGGAAGCGCCTTGCCGCTCACGGGAGACCCCCGATGGACTGCCTCGTGCGCAGGAAGCGCCTTTCCGCTCACGGGAGTCCCCCGCTGGCCTGCCTCGTGCGCAGGAAGCGCCTTTCCGCTCACGGGAGCCCCCCGCTGGTCAGCCGGGTATCATCATTGGCCGCTTGTTGGACCTAACCTTGGTGCTGTTGTTAACCGCATTGCGTAAAGAAACTTTACAGCTCCCGGATTTCGTGAATCTGTTTCGCGGCGAAGGATTCTCTTATGCCAGCCGTTTAGAGGCTATTTTTGATTTGTTTGCTATAGATTTGCACTCCGGAAGGCCCAGCAAAGCCCCACACACATAATTCCTCTGCAATTCCGTCGTCAAAACAAGCCCTTTCGGCGGTTTTGCTCGACAGAATCGCAGTCTTTGCATTTTCAAAGACCTTTTTTCTGCAATTCTTAGAAGCTGTTTTGAATTGTTTGTTTGAAGGTTAAGAGCAAGCTCTTTCCCTGCTACTCACCTCGGCAATCCGAACAAGTTCGATTGCCCTCGGTTCGGGCGCTGGGTCGAAACTGAAGATTTTTCACCTCAAAGAACATTTCAAACAATTCAAAACAGCTTCTAAGTAACATGAAAAAATTAAGTTGCCTCAGATTAAGAGAATATTTTCGAGGATAGATCTATTTTCGAAGAAGGAGTGTGCCGGTGGCACATGACTGATGAGAAAACAGATATAGACCGAAAAGATTCCTTAAGATGATGCAGGTTATTATTTGAAGGTTACCTAAGTAAGCGTTAAAAAATAAGCTGAACTAAATTTTGTGTCAGATTTATGAGGATAGATGTCTTTTTGAAGAAGGAGTGTGCCGGTGGCACATGACTGATGAGAAAAGATAGCAAGACCGAAAAGAGCGGAAAGCCTCTGCTCTGAATTTTGGTTACGTGCAAAATTCAGGTTAGAGGCTTCCCGCTCTTTCTATGCCATTGAACCTTCAATGTTCCTGCGCTTCAACAAGCCCGGAAACTCAAAGGTCTCAGAACCTATAGGTCTAAACAACCAGAGGAACTCAGCGACCGAGGCACCGGCGAAGCGACTTCCTTCTTTCCAGCTACTATTTGTCGCCGAGGTCGAGGATGCGGACGTTGCGGATCTTCAGGCCTTCGCCATGGCCGCAGAATGAGATGTAACCTTTTTTGTTGAACATTCCTGGATGGTTCTTGTGGTCAACGGTGTACGGATTCTTCTTGCTTCCGTCCGGAGCCACATTATGACCCTTGCAGGCCCTGCGGATGTTGCCGTCCACGATCACCTCACCGTTGACGGTCACCTTGATTCTGTCGCCCTCCACACGGATCTCCTCGGTGCTCCACTCCCCAAGAGGCTTGTGGACGATTCTCTTCGCCGGGATCACACCGTAAACCGATCCGTGAACCTGATACTCACGAAGTTTGGCGTACATCGGAGCGTCATGATCAAGGATCTGCACCTCACACATTCCGTCATAGGCAGCGTCAACACCCATCGGAGTCCTCACGCCCACACCATTGTTCACACCCTCGCGCAGGAAGCAGAACTCGAAACGATAGACGAAGTTACGATATTCCTTCTTCGTGTAGAGATTGCCCGTGCTTCCATAGTTCGCTGACACATAAATGGTTCCGTTAACAGGAGTGTACCCCTCAAGGTCGCCCTGCCACTTGTCCAGATTCGTGCCGTCGAACAACATCTCGAATCCCTGCTTCCTCTCCTCGTCAGTCAGTTGTGAGACAGGAGAAGGCTCGGCCTCGCTGAGGATCTTGCCGATCTCATCGACAGCATAGCCGTCATCAGCTCCTCCGGCGGCCTTGAAGATCACGACAGCCTTATCAAGATTGGACTTTAGGTCAGCATAGTTGATCTCCTCCTTGGTCTTTGAAGCGATTGTCCTGACGCACTCCGCGGCAGCGTGTCTGACACCCTTGTCACTGTCATCCAAGTACTTGCCTGCAAGAAGGAAGGCCTTCATCGTAGGCACTGCGGCCAAATAGCCAAGCACGGACTTCCTTACGGCAGGAGCCTGAGCAAGCTCAAGGGCGCTGGCGAAATCCATACGTTTCTTGTCAATGTCGGTCTCGTATTGGGAGACAAGGGATGAGTACCGGCTCACTGCCTTGTCAGCCAGACTAGCGTCCGAAGCGGCGGCCTTAAGCAGAACAGGAGCAGCCTTGAAATTATCGATGGCAAGCAACGGGGCGAAAGCGGCCTTGTCACCCGAACCATAGGCGGTGGCAAGGTCAGCGACAGCCTCATCGGTACCTGTGGCGGCAAGTACCGGGTAGAATGCAGCGACGTTTCTGGACTTCTTCATCAACGCACTCACCTTTGCGTAACGCTCGGCAGGAGCAAGAGTGTGCACGGCGGCGACCAGCGCCTTCTGGCAGGCGGCAAGATCAGCTGCGGAAGCATTGTCCAGCAAGGTGCCGACCTTGTCAACATCCTGAACTCCAACAATGTCCGCAAGAGCCAGCTTGGCGAAGGAAGCGACCTCGGCATCCTTGGAATCAATCAATGAATATACCTTCGGAGCCGCGGCGGCGACCCTTCTGGCCATCACAAGGCCGAGAATGTCACATATAGCCTTGGAGTCCTTAGCTCCGTCAAGAGCGGCCAGAAGCTCGGCCTGATAGTCCCCCTTGAATGATTTCAATGCGGTCAACGCAGCGGCGGAATTGTTTCCTCCGAGCTGTCCCACAAGAGCCTTGGCAGCCTTGTCACCCCCGATCTTTCCGGCGGCCGCGATGGCAGCGGCTGCGACTTCTCCACCGTCAGCGAACGAGCCAAGCACAAAGTCCGTTACAGAAGAGATCTTGTTGTTGCCGAACCAGTTGAGAAGATCAACCTTGACAGCTGCCGGCATTTTGGCAAAGTTCTTCGTGAACAAAGGAACCAGATTTCCAGCGCCAAGAATCGAAGTGGCGTTGTCCATCACAGAGTTTCTGAACTTGATGTCATCGCTCTTGAGAGCGGCGGCGACAACCTTCAGAGCCCTCGCCGGATTGTTTTTCATCTGGGCGAGAGCGCCGGCGGACTTGTAGGCCGACACCTCGGAAGCCATCAGAGTCTTGGCGGCCTTGGCGACAGCCTTGCTGTTTTGCCCATCGGCAAGTCTCACAGCCAGAGCGGCATAGTCAGGAATCGAATTGTCTTTAAGAATATTCAAGGACGACTCCGAGCCTATCGCCGCAAGGGCGGAGAAGAAGGCGTTGTCGTGCGATGTGGAGTTCAGCTCAGCCGGGATGATCCATTTCTGAATGTAAGGCTCGGCGCCGGTAATGCCCTTCCTCGCGGCGGCAGCGGCCAGCAACCTTCTGTCGGCGGTGCCTTCTTTCACGAGGTCAAGAATCAAAGACTCTGTCCCAGGAATATCCACGAGAGCGCCGAGGGCTATGGAGGCCAGGGCGGAATCACCGACATATTCATTGAACAGCTGAGCGTCGGCAGGTTTCGCGATCTGACGGAACAGGTTCAGCAGAAAAGCCTTGTTGTCGCTGTCGCCAGTAGCCTTGATGGCCTGGGCGAAGCCTTCGCGGACCTTGTCAACGCACATAGGGTTGGCCGAAGCGTAGCTTGCGAGACCCGTGAGGGCATATTCGTAAAGATTGTTCCTCACGCCTTCGCCGGCAGGCTTCATCATCCTGGCCGTCTCCACCACGGATGCGGGAGCTGCTGCCGCGAAATCCGCCATCTGGGTGTCGAAGTCCGTGGAGTTGTTCGCCGGCATGGCCGCGAGCACATCAGCCACAACTGTTTCGACGGTTCTCTGTCTTGCGTCCTGGGCGCTCAAAGTCAGAGCGGTCGCAAGGAATAGTATGGATGTTATAAACTTCTTCATATTCAGAAACAAATTAAAGGATCATTGAACCCCAAGGGGCGCGCATCGGCTGGTTGATAAGTTGGTTGGCGGCATCGTCATCAATAAACAGCTGCTTGTCCGGATCGAAGTTAAGGGTTCTGCCGAGACGCAGGGCACAGGCTCCCATGTTGACGATCGTGCAGCTGTGGTGGCCGTTGTCCTCGGCGAGGGCGAATTTCTGACGTGTCTTCACGCAGTCAAGGAAGTCCGTGTTGCGAGGCTCCGGATCAGGAAGCGAGTTGATGACATCCATCACGTTAGGAATCGTGCACTCGAATCCTTTGTAGACCTTTCCGTTAGGGCCTTCGATGTAAGGCACCTTGCCCTTGCTCTCGAAGCCTTCGCCCTCAAGGATGATCTTGCAGCCGTCGGCGTAGGTGTAGGTGACGCTCCGCCATATTCCCACCGCGTCCGGATGCTGCTGCGGCGCATCCACCTCTACCTTCACCGGGAAGGTGTCGTCCTTGCCAAGAATGTACTGCACAGGGTCGATGTAGTGCTGTCCCATGTCTCCCAGACCGCCGGACTCGTAGTCCCAGTAGCCGCGGAAAGTCTGGTGGACACGATGCGGATTGTAAGGTTTGTAAGGAGCCGGCCCGAGCCACATGTCGTAGTCAAGTTCAGCCGGAACAGGCTGAGGCACAAGATTTTCCTTTCCTGTCCAGAAGAATTTCCAGGTAAAGCCCGTGGCTCCGGAGATCCTCACGGTCAATGGCCAGCCCAGAAGCCCGCTCTGCACGAGTTTCTTAAGCGGCTCCACCGTTGTTCCAAGGCCGTAGAACGTGTCCTTGAAACGGAACCAGGTGTCCAGACGGAAGATACGGCCGTACTTGTTGACCGCCTCCACAACTTTCTGCCCCTCGCCGATTGTCCTTGTCATCGGCTTCTCGCAGAATATGTCCTTACCGGCGCGGCAGGCCTCGACGGCCATGATTCCGTGCCAGTGTGAAGGGGTCGCGATGTGTACGATGTCCACGTTGGCATCATGAACGAGATCCCTCCAGTCCGTGTAGGCCTGAAGTTTTGTGCCGAACTTCTCCACACCCTTCTTAAGGGCGTTGTCAAGGTGGTTCCTGTCCACATCACAGACCGAGACCAGCCGGCAGCGCTCGTCACTTACGAAGTGAAGGCCACTCATTCCGATTCCGCCCACTCCGATTATTCCGCGCGTGAGCTGATCGCTCGGAGCGACGTACTTCTTGTCGCCGCCCATGGCGCCGAACACATTACGTGGCAGGATCGTGAACAACGCCAGTCCCGCCGCCGATTTCTTCAAAAAGCTTCTTCTGGATTCACCCATAGTGCTATTGTGATTAAATTGTTTCCGTTAACGCAAATATACATTTTTTCCAGCCGTATAATATTAAAGGCCACTCATTTTTTGCAAAAATCCCATCAATGATTTCATTTTTGCAAAATAGAGTAGCCTGTATCTTCTCCCAGTGAGACTGACACTTACAGTCGGACATCCACGAACACAGGAAGATGGTCCGAAGCCTGCGTCACATCCCCCTTGTGGAACTCAGTCATAGTATGGGATGAGACTTTCTTTACAGGAGCGGACATCTTGTAGTGGAAAATGTAGTCTATGCACACGCGAGGATCTCTTGAGGAGAACGTGTTTCCTGTCTCGGAAAGCAGATCCCATGATTTTCTCAGAGTCTCGATAACCTCGGACTCCGGCGAAGCATTCATGTCTCCACAGTAAAAGACCGGCTTTTTACATTTAAAGTAATTTTCTTGTGCCCAGGCATTTACAACCTTCGCCTGAGCCAACCGGGCAACAGGAGACACATGATCCAGATGAGATGCGCCAATAACATATTTATCCGTCTCAATGACTGCAATAGCCCTTGGCTCGGCTCCCTCATCCTGAGGAAGAGCGACAGTGTATCTCTTAATAATCTTCACCTTGCCTGGCACGATACAACCCTCGCCGTAAGCGCCACCCTGATAAGGCATCGCACGCCCAAAGTGCCATTGCCATCCTCCCAATGCCTTGGTAAGGAGAGAGAGCTCATCGTAGGGAAGCCTTTGTGTAAGGCTGTCAATCTCATTAAGCGCGACAACATCAGCCTCGGATTCCTTTATCATTGAGGCTATCATGTCGATGTTATCATTAAAAGGAAGGTATTTCGAGAAATTACCCACATTGTAGGACATTATCCTGAAAGAGCCCGCGGCCTTAGGATAATAAGCCTTCTCCTCTGAACCTTGGGTTCCGGCACCGGATTGTCGGGATGATGTACCGCATCCACATGATGACAAGGCCAAAGAGAAAGGGACGACCGCAATGGCCAAAAGAAAACCGCTGATGTGTTTAAGCATATTATTGTGTAGCATTGGTGTCATTAGTAAGCGTTAAAAAATAAGTTGAACTAAATTTTGTGTCAGATTTATGAGGATAGATTTCTTTTGGAAGAAGGAGTGTGCCGGTGGCACATGACTGATGAGAAAAGAAATATAGACCATAAAGATATACAAATTGTTCAAGTTATTTTTTAATGATTACTTAATTAATAAAGGTGACGCGAAATTTCTTTCCCGTCACCTCCTTGTCTATTTTATTATCGGAATATTCCTACTCGGCCTGACGGTCGTTGCCACGGCGGCCACGGCCACCACGGCCTCCGCGACGGTCGCCACGGTCTCCGCCTCTACGCTCGCCACGGTCTCCGCGTGAAGGACGTGATCCGCCCTGTGCGTTGGCTGCGGAAGCGGTGTTAGGTGTGAGATCCTGCTTGCCGTAACGCTCGCCGTTGCAGATCCACACCTTGATTCCGAGGGCACCGACCTTTGTGCTTGCCACGGCAAGAGCGTAGTCGATGTCCGCACGGAAAGTGTGCAGAGGTGTACGGCCTTCCTTGAACATTTCGCTTCTGGCCATTTCAGCTCCGCCTACACGTCCGCTGATCTGAACCTTGATGCCTTCGGCGCCAACCCTCATGGTTGATGCGATAGCCATCTTGATGGCCCTTCTGTAGGAAACACGTCCCTCGATCTGACGAGCGATGCTGTCAGCGACGATGTGCGCGTCAACCTCAGGCCTCTTTACCTCGAAGATGTTGATCTGAACGTCCTTCTTGGTGACCTTCTTAAGCTCTTCCTTAAGCTTGTCAACCTCAGCCCCGCCCTTACCGATGATGAATCCAGGCCTTGCGGCGTGAATGGTCACGGTGATGAACTTAAGGGTTCTTTCGATGACAATCTTGGAGATGCTGGCCTTGGCAAGACGGTTGGTCAGATACTTGCGGATCTCATAATCCTCAGCGATCTTCTCAGCATAGTTACCACCACACCAGTTAGAGTCCCAACCACGGGTGATACCGATTCTGTTAGAAATAGGATTTGTCTTCTGTCCCATATTACTTGTTCTCCTCTACTGTTGTTGGTTTCTTGACATCGAGAATGATGGTGACGTGGTTGGAACGCTTGCGGATTCTTCCGGCGCGGCCCTGAGGGCAAGGACGGATTCTCTTCAGCGTGCGGCCTTCGCCGACCATGATCGTCTTGACATAAACGTTGCCGTTGTCCAGCTCTTTGGTCTGATCCGGATTCTTGGCTTCCCAGTTGGCGATGGCGCTGCGGAGAAGCTTCTCAAGGCGGACAGACGGCTGCCTCTTCGAAAAATGAAGAAGGTCAATCGCACGGTTCACCTCCACACCTCTCACAGTGTCAGCGACAAGACGCATCTTGCGAGGGGATGTAGGGACATCATTCAACTTTGCTATTGCAGTATTCTTTTTGGCTTCTTTGAACTTCTCAGCCATTAATCTTTTACGAGCTCCCATAATGAATTCTCCTTTGATGATTACTACTTATTGTTGCCCGAATGGCCTTTGAAAGTTCTTGTCGGCGCGAATTCGCCGAGCTTATGGCCTACCATGTTCTCAGTGATGTAAACAGGAATGAACTTGTTTCCATTATGAACTGCGACAGTGTGGCCTACGAAGTCAGGGGAGATCATGCTGGCGCGGGACCAGGTCTTTACGACCTCCTTCTTCTTGCTACCATCATTCATAGCAAGAATTCTCTTTTCCAGGGCCTCCTGGATGTATGGACCTTTTCTTAATGAACGACTCATAATCTTAAAGTTTAATTCCGTTTAATTACTTCTTCTTTCTTCTTTCGATGATGAACTTGTTGGAAGTAGCCTTAGGATTACGTGTCTTGTAACCCTTTGCAGGAAGTCCCTTGCGAGAACGCGGGTGACCTCCGGAAGCACGACCTTCACCACCACCCATAGGGTGATCAACAGGGTTCATGACAACTCCACGGTTGTGAGGCCTGCGTCCGAACCAGCGGTTGCGTCCGGCCTTTCCGAAAGACTCAAGATTATGATCTGCGTTAGAAACGGTTCCAACGGTCGCGCGGCAGGTCACGAGCACCATTCTGGTCTCGCCCGAAGGCAGACGAAGGATGGCGAAGTTGCCCTCACGGGCGGCCAGCTGTGCGAATGTACCGGCGGAACGTGCCATCGCGGCGCCCTGACCAGGACGAAGCTCGATGTTGTGGACGAGCGTACCTACAGGGATCTCCGCGAGAGGGAGACAGTTGCCGAGCTCAGGAGCGACTCCTGATCCGGACTCTATGATCTGTCCTACCTTGATTCCGGCAGGAGCGATGATGTACTTCTTAACGCCATCCTCGTACTCTACGAGAGCGATGCGGGCGCTGCGGTTTGGATCGTACTCAACGGTCTTGACTGTGGCCTTGATGTTGTCCTTGGTGCGGAGGAAGTCGATGATACGATACATCCTCTTGTGTCCGCCACCACGGTAACGTACGGTCATCTGACCGGTGTTGTTTCTACCACCTGTGCTCTTAAGAGGTTCCAACAGAGGCTTGTACGGCCTCTTGGCAGTGATTTCGTCGAATGCACTGATTGCCTTGTTCCTGGTTCCAGGAGTCGTCGGCTTGAATTTTCTGATTGCCATTGCCTTGTCCCTCCTTAAATGTTACTGTAGAAATCGATCTTGTCATCACCTGCAAGGGTAACATACGCCTTCTTGAAGTGATTCATGCGGCCGCGAAGCATACCTGACTTGCTGTAGCGGGACTTTCTCTTTCCGTGATAGTTCACGGTGTTGACATCAGCTACAGTCACGTTGTAGAACTGCTCGACAGCGGCCTTTATCTGAAGTTTGTTGGCTTTCCTGTCAACAATGAAGCCGTAGCGGTTCAACTTCTCAGTCAGACCGGTAAGCTTCTCAGTTACTATTGGCTTGATTAAAATTCCCATCTCTTTGCGCTTTTAACGGTTAACCCTGGCTGAGAGGATATCCTGCACACCGTCAATGAGAACCATAGAATTGGCGTTCGCGATGGTGTAGGTGTTGATTTCGTCAACAGTGATAACCTTTACCTCAGGGAGGTTACGTGATGAAAGGAAAATGTTGTCTGATTTCTCCGGAAGTACGACGAGAACCTTTCTCTGTCCAGCCTTGAGAGCCTCAAGGATGTGCATGAGTTCCTTTGTCTTCGGAGCTTCCATTGCAAATGGCTCAACGAAAATGATAGCGTTCTCCTGCGCCTTGTAGGTGAGAGCCGAGCAGCGCGCGAGAGACTTGAGCTTCTTGTTAAGCTTGAATCTGTAAAGACGAGGCTTCGGTCCGAAAACACGGCCACCACCAACGAAGATGTTGGACTTCAAGCTACCGTGGCGCGCGCCACCGCCGCCCTTCTGGCGACCGAGCTTCTTGGTGGAATGAGCGTTCTCGCTACGATCCTTCGTCTTGGCAGTACCCTGACGCTGGTTGGCGAGGTACTGGACTACATCAAGATAGATTGCATGATCGTTCGGTTCAACACCGAATACCTTCTCGTCAAGAACAACCTTCTTTCCGGATTCTGATCCGTCAATTTTCAATACTGGTAATTCCATAACTAAAACTCTAATGCAAGATAAGAACCCTTGGCTCCCGGAACGGAACCCTTAATGACGAGAAGATTGTTCTCAGGAATAACCTTAACAATCTCAAGGTTGAACACCTTGACTCTTTCGTTGCCCATGTGTCCACCCATGCGCATTCCCGGGAACACGCGTGAAGGCCATGATGATGCACCGAGAGAACCCGGCTTACGCAGTCTGTTGTGCTGACCGTGGGTCGCACCGCCGACACCGGCGAAGTGATAACGGTGAACAACACCCTGGAAGCCACGACCTTTAGAAGTACCGACAACATCAACGTACTTCACATCATCTTTAACGATGTCAGCGACGGTGACGGTGTCTCCAAGCTTGAGATCACCCTCGAAATCAGCCTCAAACTCAATGAGCTTGCGCTTAGGGGTGGTCCCTGCCTTCTTGAAATGGCCCATAAGAGGCGCGCTGGCGTGTATCTCCTTGATTTCGTCATAGGCAAGCTGTACAGCGGCATAGCCGTCTTTTTCAACTGTACGCAGTTGCGTGACAACACACGGACCAGCCTCGATGACGGTGCATGGAATATTTTTTCCATCAGCACCGAAAACGGAAGTCATTCCGATTTTCTTTCCAATTAATCCAGGCATTGGTTTAATTAATTAATTGTAAATAAATATTTTACGTTAATCCGCACTATTTTGCGGACTGCAAAGGTAGGTATTTTTTTCCAATTAACAAAGTTTTCAACACTCCTACTCTCTAATAATCAGAGAAATCGTTATCTTTGCACTACGAAAAAGAACTAAGATGCTTCTAAACATATTCGGATTCCTCAACCTTTCGTTTGCGGACATTCTGGACATACTGATGGTAGCCATATTCATCTATCTGGTTTTCAGATGGATAAGAGGGTCTGCCGCTATGAATATCTTTGTTGCCGTCATCCTGCTGTTCGTCTTGAGAGTGGTCGTGGCGGCATTCAACATGAAGTTGATGAGCGCCCTGCTCGGGACGTTCATCGACGTGGGAGTGATCGCGCTCATCGTGATCTTCCAGCCGGAGGTCCGGCATTTCCTGATGAAGCTTGGCTCCCGCTACGGGATGGCCGGCAAGAGCCGTGACATATTCAACAGGCTGATGGGCATCAAGGAGAAGAAGATGGGCGGAGGCACCGTCAACGAGATCGCGGAGGCCTGCAGGGCGATGTCAGCCGACAAGACCGGAGCCTTGATCGTTTTCCCCAGGAAGGATTCGCTGGAGTTCATTGTCGAGACCGGTGACATCGTGGATGCGAAAGTCACCAGGAGGCTGATAATGAACATATTCTTTAAGAACTCCCCTCTTCACGACGGGGCGATGATCATCAGTGACGACCGTATCGTGGCCGCTCGGTGCACCCTTCCGATCACCGGACGCACCGACATCCCGGCACACTACGGAATGAGGCACAAGGCGGCGATAGGAATCACGGAAGAGACCGACGCCGACGTGATCGTGGTCTCCGAGGAAACGGGAGGGATCTCCTTCGTGCGCGGTGGCAACATCAACAAAATCAACAACATCAACGAACTCAAACTCCTTCTCAGCGCCGGCGAGGACACTTCTGAGGGAAAACCGGCGGCACAGGAAGAAAAACAGTAATTTATGAATATGCAGGGACACGGAACAGAGATTGACACCAGGCTGGAGGGCAAGTTGGGATTTGACAGGGTCAGAACCTTTGTGGCCGACAGATGTTCCACTGAATATGCTGTCTCCAGGGTGGCCGGGGAGACATTCAGCAACGACGCGAAGGTCATCGGCAAGAGACTTGCCCTGACCGACGAGATGAGATTGATCGTCATGTTCGAGGAAGGCTTCCCGACCAACGGCTACATCGACTGCCTCGACTTCCTCAGGCCTCTTGAGAACTCCGGCTACACGATAGATGTCCTTTCGCTGGGCAAGCTGCGTACAATGGTGGAGACCGTGCGCAAGCTGACAAATTTCTTCATGTCCATCAAAGACGGAGTCTATCCGTACCTTAAGAGGATGAGCGCCCCGGTCATGAGTTTCCCGGAGGTCCAGAGACGGATCGACACCATCCTCGACAAATTCGGGGACGTGAAGGACACCGCTTCCGACAAACTGCTGGAGATCAGGAAAAGCATCAAGTCCAAGGAGGGTGCGATCTCCAAAAGGGCGAACGCCATCCTCAAGCAGGCCCAGGCCGACGGGATCGCGGACGCGGACGCCGGACTTTCGGTCAGGGACGGCAAACTGCTGATTCCCGTCAACAGTTCCAGCAAGAAAAAAATCCAGGGATTCGTCTACGACACATCGGCCACCGGAAAGACATCGTTCATCGAACCTGCCGAGATCATTGAGATTGAGAACGAGATCGTGACCCTGCACTCCGAGGAGGCTCAGGAGATACAACGCATCCTCGCGGCTTTCAGCGACTTCGTCAGGCCGTACGTTCCGGATCTGGTCAATTCTGCCAAGTACATCGGTGAGATCGACTTCCTGGTGGCCAAGGCGCAGGTCGCCCTTGACTTCAAGGCCGGGATGCCAATTATCTCCGACAACGGCGAGATGAATCTGCGCAAGGCCCGCCACCCGCTTCTGGAGAGGGCCCTGTGCAAGGAGAAGAAGACCATAGTGCCGGTCTCCATACGCCTGACCCCGGCCAAGCATATTCTTTTGATCTCCGGGCCTAACGCCGGCGGCAAGTCGGTGTGTCTGAAGACCACGGGGCTACTCCAGTACATGTTCCAGTGGGGTATGCTGATTCCGACATCCGAGACATCCGAGATGCCTGTCTTTGACCGCATCATGGTCAGCATCGGGGACGACCAGAACATCGAGAACGACCTGAGTACCTACAGTTCCTTCCTGGACGACATGAAAACCATGCTCGCGAAGGCCGACGACAAGACCTTGATATTAATTGACGAGTTCGGCTCCGGCACGGAGCCCGCCGCCGGAGGAGCCATAGCCGAGGCGATACTAAGCGAGATGGATCACAGAGGGGTCTACGGAGTCATCACGACGCACTACACGAACCTCAAGCTCTACGCTTCGGGAGCCGAGACGGGAGTCATCAACGGCGCGATGCAGTTCGACGCGGCCAAGATCCAACCGCTGTTCAAGCTGGACATCGGAATGCCGGGCAACTCGTTCGCATTCGAGCTGGCCCGCAAGATGGGACTTCCCGAGAACATCGTGAAGGATGCCGAGAACCGGGCCGGAGAGGAGTTCGTGGGAATGGAGAGGAACCTGCGCAGGATCGTGCGCAACCGCCGGGCCCTGGACGAGAAGCTGCAAAGGATAAAGAACACGGACAAGACTCTGGAGAACATCACAGAGCGCTACCAGAAGGAGCTTGAAGGCATCAGGCAGACCAAGAAGGAGATTCTTGAACAGGCCAAGAAAGAGGCACAGGAGATTGTCAAGGGTGCCAACCGGACTGTCGAGAACACCATCCGAACGATCAAGGAGTCCCAGGCCGACAAGGAGAGGACCTCTGACGCGAGAAAGGAGCTGCAGAACTTTGTCACAGGTCTCCAGATGAGGAAAGAGAACGAACAGAAGAACCACGACGACTACATCGAGAAGAAGCTGAAGCAGCTGGAGGACAGGAAGATGCGTAGGGGTGCCAAAAAGGGAGGCGCCCAGGAGGCCACCCAGACGGAGACGGCGGACAGGTTCCGTGGCGGAGCGCTGAAAGTCGGCGAGAAAGTCCGGGTCAAGGACAACGGGATGGTCGGGGAGATCATCAGGGTGTCCAACAAGGCCGTGACCGTGGCCATCGGCAACATCACCAGCAAAATGCCGCTCGACAAGGTGGAGAGAATCTCTTCCAATGAATATAAAGCCTCGGTGCGGGAGAGCATCAAGCCTCGCGCGGCGCAGGACGATTCCGGACTGAGGGAGCGCAGACTGGCATTCTCGCCGGAACTGGATGTCCGCGGGGAAAGGGTCTCCGACGCTTTGGACATCGTGACACACTACATCGACGACGCTATCATGCTGAGCATCGGCTCTGTGCGGATCATACACGGCAAAGGCACCGGAGCCTTGCGCGACGAGTTGCAGAAATACCTCCGGACAATCCCCGGTGTCTCTTCCGTACACGACGAGCAGGTACAGTTCGGAGGATCCGGAGTGACAATCGTGACATTAGGATAAACTCTTGATTTCAAACTATGAAAGACTCTGAAAAACGGATGACCCCACGGATGAGCCTGGGACGGAGGGGCGAGGATGTCGCCTGTGGTTTCCTGTCCGGTAAAGGGCATACGATAGTCGAAAGAAACTACCGTTCGGGACATCTTGAGATCGACATCATCACTTTGGACAAGGATGGTGTGCATTTTGTGGAGGTAAAGAGCCGTGTGGCGCCGGTCGCTGTCTCCCCAGAGGAGAACGTGACGGCAGCCAAGCAGAAAAAGGTGGCGGATGCGGCGCTGAGGTACCTGCACACGTCGAAGGACAAGAGGCTTTCAGCAGACCTTGAGGTCAGTTTCGATGTGGTGGCGGTGACTTTCGACGGAGGCGGGGAGATTGTGGAATGGTTCCCGAACGCCTATTATCCGATGTACCTTTGACCGTATGATTGAAGAACATATTGCTAAGCACCAAGATATGAGTTACAATAACCGATACTGCATCATCATGGCCGGCGGCACTGCCAACCATTTCTGGCCGGTGAGCAGAGAGTCCAGACCTAAACAGTTTCTGGACATAGCCGGAACAGGAGATTCCTTTATCAGAAGCACCTATGAACGTTTCTCAAGGATCGTACCCTCAAAGAACATCCTCGTGGTCACCCTGACCAGATTCTCCTACCTGGTCCGGGCCCAGATCCCCGAGCTTCCCGAAGAGAACCTGCTTCTGGAACCCTATGCCCGCAACACGGCTCCATGCATCGCCTACGCCACCTACTGCATCCTGAAACGTGACCCGAACGCGACGGTGATCGCCACCCCGGCAGATCATATAATAAAGGATGAGGCGCGTTTCAAGAGCGCGATGCTCAAGATGATGGACTATGCCGAGAACAACTCCGCCCTCATGACCCTCGGAATCCACCCGACGGAGCCCGACACGAGCTACGGCTACATTCAGGCCACGGGAGGCAGGGAGTCCGCCGGCGACGACACCCCGCTCAAGGTCAAGACCTTCACCGAGAAACCCGACAAGGCTCTCGCCGAAGTGTTCTGCAAGACGGGAGAGTTCTACTGGAACTCGGGAATATTCGCATGGAAAGCTTCCGTGATCAGGGAAGAGATGGAAAAGTACATGCCCGATGTCACCACCCTGTTCACAGGCTGGGAAGATGCGCTGGGAAGCGACAAGGAGCAGACTTTCCTTGAGAAGGTCTATACAGACTGCCCGAAGGTCTCGATTGACTACGGTGTGATGGAGAAGACCGACCGCGCCTGGCTCTACTGCGGAGACTTCGGATGGTCAGACATCGACAGCTGGGAATCCCTCTACAGCAACATGGACAACAAGACCGCGGACGGCAACATCGTGTTCACGGACAAGTACCTGGCCGACGGCAACGATGGCAGCATGCTGGTCTGCGGCGACAAAAAGAAACTCTACGCCATCAAAGGCCTGAAGGACTACCTCGTGGTTGACACAGGCGACGTCCTCCTGATCTGCCCGAAAGACGACAAGAATTTCAAAGACTTCATCTCCGGCCTTGGAATGCCCGACTACGAAGTCTTCAGATAATGCCCGTCACGCCGGAAGGTCAGATTATGACCCCGCCGTCAACCGGAAGGACGGCGCCGGTGATGTACGAGGCCATGTCGCTGGCCAGGAAGAGGAACGCGTCGGCGACCTCATCAGGCTCACCTACCCTGCCGATAGGAATGCGCGCCACCAGAGGCTTTATCATGGCCTCCGGAAGGTTTGCGACCATGTCGGTGCGGGTCACGCCCGGAGCCACGGCGTTGACCCTTATACCACGGGGAGCCAACTCCCGTGAAAGGGATTTCGTCAGGCCGTTGACCGCGAACTTGGTGGTCGGGTACAGACAGCCGGACGGCTGGCCGTAAAGACTCACCACAGAGCTGGTGTTGAGGATGACACCGCCGCCGCTCGCCTCCATCAACCTCGCGGCGGCCCTGCAGCAGACAAACACCGCCTTGAGGTTTATGTCCAGAATCCTGTCCATTTCCTCATCGGTGTAGTCATTGAGAGGAAGCGCCTGCGAGATACCGGCGTTGTTGACAAGGATGTCAAACCTTCCGAACCTTGCTAAAACCTCATTGAACGCATTCTCTACAGAGGAAGAATCTGTGAGATCCGGGGCGATCGCCAAAATCTTGGCCTCAGGCAACTCGAAAAGGAGTTTTCCAAGCGCCGCGTTGGCGGTCGCGGGCTTCGAGCCGCACAGGGCTACGGAAGCACCCGCCTCAAGGTATTTCCTGACGACCGCATAACCGATGCCGCGCGTGCCACCAGTGACCACCGCGACCTTGCCTTTTAATGAAAGTTCCATAACTCTATGATTTTACAAAAACAGCTTCTAAAAAGGGTGGCCGGAAGATTGACGACCGGTCACCCTGTGATTCTTGAAAAATTCTACTTGGCGAATGCGTAGGAGAAGCCTTGGATCTTGTCCCAGGCTCCGCGGGTGAAGTCCGGAACCTCGACCGGAGCGTTGCCGTTCTCGATGGAGATTCTACCCAGTTCCGTGAGACAGCACCATTCGGCCATGTCATAGACATCCATGTCAAGCGGAAGGCCGTTCCTCAGACAGTAGACCAGACGGTAGTCCATGATGAAGTCCATCCCTCCGTGGCCTCCGACCTGCTTTGCAAGAGCCTCAAGCTCCGGAGTAAGGATCGGATTGCGGTTGTCCTCAAGAATTGCCTTGAGCCTGTCTCCCGAATAGGTGACCTCGCGGCCAAGGTTCTGGTAGTCAGTGGAAGCCTCGGTCAAGGCGTTGTCCCTCAGACAGAGCTGCTGGATCGGATACTTGCCGGCATAGCCATCGCTGCCTACAATCTGGTACATGCGGTTGTAAGGGCGCGGCGTCATCACGTCGTGTTCCACGAGGATGGTCTTGCCTTTCTCCGTCGTGATCATCGTCATCGTGAGATCGGCGTTCTGAAAGTCCTCACATTTCTCTCCGGTTCTGGCTTCCACATGCTTAGGGCCGTTCACAGCCTTGGTCTCCATCGCGACAAGAGTCTTGAAACGGTCGCCGCGATGGATGTCCATCACCTGGCAGACCGGACCAAGGCCATGGGTAGGATAGACATCACCCTTGACCTCCTTGTTGAAATCAAGCCTCCAGTTGTTCCAATAGGAATCCCAGAACGGATCCAGATTGTGATGATAGGAACCCTCTCCATGGAGAATCTCTCCGAGCAAGCCCTTCTGAGCCATCGTAAGGACGGCCATCTCATAGAAATCATAGCAGCAGTTCTCAAGCATCATGCAATGCTTACGGGTCTTCTCGGACATGTTGATCAAAGCCCAGATGTCCTCCAGAGAAGCCGCGGCCGGAACCTCCACCGCGACATTCTTGCCATGCTCCATCGCATAGAGAGAGATCGGAACGTGATGCTTCCAGTCAGTGCAGATGTAGACAAGGTCGATGTCGTCACGCTCGCAGAGTTCCTTGTAGGCCTCAGTGGATCCGGAATAACCGGCAGCCTTAGGCAAGCCCCTGTCCTCCAATGTCTTCTGTGCAGCCTCAACCCTGTCGGCCTCGACATCACAAAGGGCGTTGATCTTCACGCCCGGAATGTAGGTGTAACGCTCCACGGCGCTTGAGCCGCGCATTCCGACACCGACGAAACCGACACGGACGGTGTCCATCGCCGGCACGGTCAGCATCAACGCGTTCTCCTGACCCGCAGGACGGGCAGGTGTCTCTACCTTGATCGGCCCCTCCTCCTTGGAAGTGGCGCATGATACCGCCAGGACAAGTGACATGGCGGCCAATAAACTTCTGAATCTCATCGCTTATTACTGTTTACAAATCATTCTCTTACAAAGTTATCACAAATCCCGAAAAAACTGACGCTCATTCACGGAATAAATCGCCAAAGTAAACATTAAAAAACAAGTTGGCATTCTTTAAGGATTACTAATCTCGGGAATATTCCTAAAAATCAAATCCCAACGACTTCCGCACGCCCATCGCCCTGGCGGGGACTATCGCGAAGCGGAATGAATAGTCACGGTCGCTCCAGAGGCATCTGTCGCCGTCCGGCCTTGCCGCCCAACTGTCGTAGCCGCCGACTCCGCTTTGGGCATAGTCCACGCAAACCTCCACGAAGTCTCTCTCTACATAGTCATTGATGTGGGTCTGGCGGCGGAGACGATTCTTCGCCTTGGCCGGATCGTTCTCGGTCAAAGGCCCTTTGTTCTCCCACTGATAGTCACGCTGGACAGCCTCTTCGGAATCGAGATCCTCGACCGCGCACCTGAGAGCGTTGAACTCAAAGCGGTCGGAGCGGATGGCCAGACCTCCGATGGAAAGATATTCACAATCAATGTGATGCCCACATTCCTGCGGACGCACATAGCGGACATATTCCTTGGAGGCGGATGATGAATATTCCCCGATCAGCGTCCCTCCGAAGCGGTCGGCATAGTTTTCCTCAGGCCCCCTGCCAAGATAGGTGAACGAATCGGCGGAGGCAGGAAGCCTCATCCGGAACCCTATGCGCGGCACATCAACCGGCTTTGAGGACTTGACACCCTTGAAATCCGACTCGACGGAAAGGATGCCCCCCTCAAGCAGGGTGTAGCGGACTGTGAATATGTTTCCGCTTGCCAATGAATATTCAGCCACTACCGTATCCCCTTCAAGACCCGCCTTCACATCGAACTCCCGGCTGGAGACCTTGAACGCCTGACAGCGGGACGGCATCCCGTTGCCGTAGTCATTATCGGTCGGTGCCCTCCAGAACAGCGGTCTGAGGCCGAAATCCTCATTGAACATATTCTTTCCTTTGAATGAATATTCCTTCAGACATCCCAGTGCCTTGTCAAAGACAAGCGACGCGTCACGGCATTCGAGGGCGATCGCCGTCTCTGTCTCGGTGGCCTTTACTCCCCTCGCCCGCCGAGGTGTCGCAAGTCTCTTGGCATCAGATAGTTTGATTTGATCGTAGGCGATGACGCTACCCTCCGGCAGAAGCCCGGCAGCCTTACTGGTGATAGTCTCGAAGGTTATGAGACATTTCTTGTCTGACGGAAGCTTCGGCAGTCTCACGCGGACTTCTTCCTCGGACTGTGGAGCGGCGGAGAGAGCCACGTTGCCGGAAGCGATCCGGGTGCCGTCGGCAGTCACGGCCCATCTGAGAGCATATTCATTCAAACTCTTGAAATAGAATCTGTTCTGAACCTTGAAAAGCCCTTGGGAGACATCCTCCGGCAAGACTTTCACGTCCTGATAGACATGCTTTATCTCGGCCATCGCAGGGTGAGGGGTCCGGTCGGGCGCGATGACTCCGTTGCAGTTGAAATTGCCGTCGCTCGGAGAGTGCTCCCCGTAGTCACCGCCGTACGTCCAGTACATTCTGCCGTCGCTGTCGGTCTCGTAGAGTCCCTGATCGATCCAGTCCCAGATGAAGCCGCCCTGGAGATTCGGATATTCATAGATGTACTTCCACTGGCGGTCGAGCGAGCCGTTGGAATTGCCCATCGCGTGGGAATATTCCGAAGGCACAACCGGCTTCGGATAGCCGCTCTTTCCCATCTTGTGAAACCACTCGGCGTCAGGGTATTGCGGCACAAACATGTCCGTGTTCCATTCTAAGACCGCCCTCTCGTAGCAGACCGGTCTGTTCTGGCCGCCCCTTTCCAGAGCCTTCAGTTCCCGGTAGGTGTCGTAGAAGTTGCAGCCGTTGCCGGCCTCGTTGCCCAGAGAGAGGATCGTCACGCACGGGTAGTTGCGGGTCCGGTAGTACATGTTGAGGACTCTGTCCCTGTGCTGAGGCAGCCAGTCAGGATTGTTGCCGAGGGTTTTTTCGAGATTATAACCCATCCCGTGGGACTCGATATTGGCCTCGCTGTAGACATAGAAGCCGTACTTGTCGCACAGTTCGTAGAACCGCCGCGGCAGAGGGTAATGACTGGTCCTGATGGCGTTGACGTTGTGTTCCTTCATCAGTCGCAGGTCGGCGAGGATGTCCTCCTCGGTGATGTAATGACCGGTGAACTGGTTGTGTTCGTGGATGTTGACCCCCTTGAACTTGACCGGCAGGCCATTGACGAGGAACCTGTCGCCGACGATCTCCAGGCGACGGAAGCCTACATCGGCCTTGGCGAACTTTCCGTCAACGCCAAGAATCAGCGTGTAAAGCTCCGGAGACTCCGCCGACCATTTGGCGACATCCCTGATCGCTGACTTCCATTCCTTTACGCCCATGACGGATTCGGTCGCCGCAGCGGCCACCTCCTTCCCGCCCGAATCCAGCAGCCTCCATCCGACATTGACCGGATCTGAGGAGTTGACGGTAAGCCGGAAGTCTCCCGTGCCGAGGTCATCGGCCAGCGTGGCAACCACATTCCAGTCAAAATCATCCGGAACCGTGGCCGGCTCCCGCGACAGATAGACATCCCGCTCGATTCCGCTGATGCGCCAGAAATCCTGGCACTCAAGGTAGCTTCCCGTACACCATCGAGTGACCACAAGCCGGAGAACAGCCTCCTTTCCGCTCCGCACAAAAGGCGTGATGTCATAGCGCACCAAATCCTTGGAGTCCTCGCCGTAACCGACAAACTGCTCATCCACAAAGACATAAGCTCCGCCTTTGACTCCGCAGAGGTTCAGGTAGCATTTCTCCCCTTCCCCGAACTCCGGCGTGATTGTCCTTGAATATACCCCCGTAGGAATCATGTCCGGCAGCCGCGGCGGCTGAGGGTTCCGAGGACAGAACTCGTAAGGAATGTTGACATAGACCGCCGTCCCGAAGCCCTGTACCTCCCAGTTTCCAGGAACGTTGATGGTCGAAGGGGCGTTTTGCGCGGCCGTGGATTGTGATGGCTCCTGAGCCGCCTTTGAGGCCGCCAGCATCTCCTGCACGGATCCGTAGTAGCGGAAGTCCCACACTCCATTGAGTGAGACATAGTTAGGGCTCTGTTCAAGCTCCTTGGTCAGAGCATCCTTCTCCGAATCGAAGAAGACCGTCTCATGCCTACGCGTCACCGCCCCACCCTTAGAGACCACCTTCAGGTCAAGGTGTTCGGTGAAGTCCGTGGTCAGCCGCCCGGAGGCAGCCTTACCAGTCACTGTTGTCAGGGTTTCCGAAGGCAAAGCATCCTCCACCCGACCCCCAAAGGCCGTAACCCCGACCATAAGAACCGCCAGCGCGGTCAATGTAAGTGATCTCATACGCATCATAATCATAGTAGTAAAGTAAGTGAGTGAGTAAATAACATAGTAGTTTTTGTGGCACTTAAAGCATTGAAAATGAACGAGGACAACTCGGTCGTGGTTCCAAATTCGGCATCACGACATAGCTAATAACTTTGATAAACGCCAAGTTACCAGCCACAAACTCTTGAACATTTGACCTCCTCCCAGAGCGGTTAAAGCCAAAGCCGCGCCACCGCCCCACTAAAAGAGTCGCAACGCTGTCCAATCTGTCCATCCTTTTCATATATACCAGTTATGGAACATTCAGAAGACCCACCTCCCTCATATTCATATTTCCAAGCGATGAATATAAGTATTATTCTTGAATATTTCAAAATTCCCGTCAAATTAGACTGCTAATCAAAGCTCACACGCACCGTAACTGATAAAACAAGTGAGTCGAAACCACCGTTATTTGCAAACCATGAATCCAGCGTGAAGTTAGAATGCCGTGAAAGGCACCTGAGCCATACTCGTCAAAAGTTGTAGTGATCCGGCTTTCGTCTCGCATAAGTTACAAACTAAAAGCCAGTTCTGGTTGGCATAAGATGGATCGGCTGCGCAACTTGTTCATTTTATGTTTTGCGGATGTGGTAAAAAATTGTAACTTTACGCCCGGTTACAGTTTCGGTTTATGGAAAAATGCGTAATAGCGGCGGTAGCGGACAACGAGGCGATAGGAAAGGACAGATATCTGCTCTGGCATATTCCTTGGCGGACAAGCTTCCCCGGTGATTGATCCGGAGATTTGGGAGGCGAACTCGGTCGCTCCGGACGCTACAGATCCGGAAACCGGTCATACTTACGAATTTAAAGTCTACTAAAGACGCTTTTAGGCAGATAGGAGATTGATCATAAAATGCTATTCCGGCATTCCCCCACAGGCCGGGAGCAAATAACAGACTTAACGAATATGTCAAACAGAGAGAGTTTCGGCAGCCGCGCTGCTGTGATAATGGCCCTCGCCGGCTCCGCCATCGGACTCGGCAACATCTGGAGATTCCCCTATATGGTAGGTGAATATGGCGGCGCAGCCTTTATACTCATCTACATAGTGTGCTCGTTCGTCCTTTCCTTGCCGATCCTGTTCTCGGAATCGGTGATTGGCCGAAAGACCCATCTCAGCACATTCGGGGCGATGAACGCCCTCGCTCCGCATTCCAGATGGAAGTGGCTTGGGCTTCTGACGGTCATCACGCCTCTGATCATCCTTTCCTACTACAGTGTGGTGGGAGGATGGGCCATTGAATATCTCGTCAAATCCTCCACTTTCAGTTTCACGCCGGACAAGGCCGAGGCCGTCACCTGGATGTTCGGCGAGTTCGCCTCTTCGGTCTGGGGACCGATAATCTGTTTGTTCATATTCCTGTCACTGACGGCTTTGATTGTTTTTCTGGGAGTCAAAAAGGGCATCGAGAAGTTCAGCAATGTTTCGATTCCCATCCTGTTCGTGCTGATTGTGGCCATCGCCATCTACTCGGTCACGCTTCCGGGGTCCGGTGAAGGGGCAAGGTACCTCGTGAAGCCGGACTTTTCCAAATTGACTCCAGGGGCATTCTCCGCGGCCTTGGGTCAGAGCTTCTTCTCGCTGTCTCTGGGCGTGGGAACTATGCTGACATATTCATCCTACGTCAGTGAGAAAGAGAATCTTATCGCCTCCGGAGCAGGTACCGCTGTCTCTGACCTGCTGTTCGCGATGCTTGCGGGGGTTGCCATCATGCCGGCAGTGTTCGCAGCCGGAATCGCCCCGTCCGCCGGACCGGGACTCGTGTTCGAGACCCTTCCTTACATATTCGCAAAGATGGGTGCGGGCGGGCAGATTGTGAGTTGCCTGGCGGCAATTCTGTTTTTCCTGACCATTCTTGTCGCCGCGCTTACATCGTCCATCTCCATTCTTGAAGTCGGGGTTGCCTATCTCGTTGAGGAGAAGGGTGTTTCGAGGCACAAGGCTACTGTTGCGCTGTTCTTCGCCACTTTTGTGGTCGGGATACTCTGCTCGCTGTCGTTCGGCCCCCTCTCCGATGTAAGGATTCTGGGAGAAAGCATTTTCAATTTCTGTGACAAGATGTGCTCCGATTACTTGATGACGCTTGGAGCCTTCCTGTTCTCTGTCTTTGTCGGATGGAAGATGGACAAGAAAGCCGTCCGTGACGAACTCACGAACGGTGGTTCCATCAAATTGAACAACAAGATTTTCCCGGTTGTCTATTTCCTTATCAAGTATGTCGCTCCGATCACAATCGCGGTAATCTTCATCACCGGGCTTGTCGGTTAGTGTTCTATTTGATCCTGAACCTGTAAATCTGTCCGTTTCGAGGCTGTTTACTGATGTGCAATGCCATATAGAGCCATTTGCCTTTAATGGCCACTCCTTCCGGCTCATGATGCAAATCGTTCAGATTGACTGTTTTAACCAAAGTCTTTGTGTTCATGTCCACAACGTGCAGTAATCTGTCGTGTGGAGGATAACCATCCCCGAGGTAGGCGTAATGCCCATTGATGACACTGCCCTGGTATATTTTAATGCCAGGCACATAGAACTCATCCAGCACATCGTCCTGCGCAAGATGGACCTCTCCGTTCTCATCGGAGTCCTTCAAAGCAGGAAGCCTGAATTTCTTTATCAGTTTCCGCATCTCGCCGCTGGACCCATAGGTGTAGATGATCTTGTTCTTCCTGTCGATGAACCAGTCGAACGACCCTGTGTAGCCCTCTCCTGTGTGAAAGAGTTTCTGAACGACCCGGCTCCCATCCAAAGTGATGTCCGTGACGTAGCAGCAGTGATCTCCCTTGCATCCGGAGATGTAAAGCAGCGGAAATTCCGATCCTTTTTCCACTCCAAAGGATGCGTTGTTGCAGTGCGACTTGTTTCCGTCCAACTTGAAAGAGGAAACGAACTTGTTCTTTTTCATGTCAATAATGACACATTGTCCCTTGTCGTGGAGCACGAATCCATACTTTCCCCAGATCGCGAATCCCTGCGTGGAACCTTTAACCTTGACATTCTCCGGTGTAATCTGTCCGAGATCGCACACAAATTCCGGAGTCAGCTCCGGCCCTTTGTATTCCTGTGCCGAAGCCACAAAACCAGAAACCAGCGCCACAGCCAGCGCAGAGAGGATTCTTTTGATCATTGCCTTCATTTATTTTGAATATGGTAAAGTTACGTCATTAATTTCAGACCGCAAAGTGTCTCGCAGATTGTCGGACCGTCTTCTTTCCAGGCCTCCCGGCAATATAGCTCAGAATTGCAGTGGTAACGGCTTTCGCCGCGGTCAGAAAAGGGATCCCGTGCAAAGCTGTTACTTTTGGGCGGAAAAATAACGCTATAGACGCTTATAAACTAAAGAAAAACCGTAACCAGGGAGCCCACCGCACTCAAAAGAGCCTACAGCGAGTGCAGGTAGCCGAGGGCGTGGCTCCAGTTCTGGAAATCCAGGTCGGGCCTGCTCATCAGGATGTTGAACATGCCGCTGTCGTAGAAGCGCATCTGGAGGTCATCGTCCTCATCCAGCTGAAGGAGGTTGACGGCATCCGGGAACTCATCACGGATCTCCTCGAAGAACGGGCGGCCTAGAAGCTTGAAGCCGTCGGCATCGTCATCGCACTCTGCGAAATCAATGGCCATCGCCGGTTCGGCCAGCTCCTGCTCCTCATCGTCCACCAGGATGCACGAATTGAAGGTCTCCATGTTGATCTGTTTGGCGTACTTGACCTTGACGGCCTTTTTCGGCCAGCGTCCGAGCGGGAAATGCTCCGGGGACTCGTAGCCGATGAAGTCATCGATCGCCGCGAAGAAATAGAGCATTCCCTCATGGGGAAGAAGCCCCTCCTTGTCGAAAGGCGCTATGTCCTCGCAATCAATCTGGCAGATGAACGTTAGGGGATATTCACTCTCCGTTCCGTCCTCCTCCGTGATCTTCATCATCGGGTACTCCGCCTGGGGCGGAAGATCCGGGTTGCCCCACCATTTGCTACAGCAGAAAAGGTTGGACTCTGTCATTCTTGGTTTTAAACTGATTGCCATATTCTTGTTTATGTTTTAGAAGCAGTTCTGATTCAAAAACAGCTTTTATGTAACATGAAAAAAATAAGTTGCCTCAGATTAAGAGAAGATTTTCGAGGATAGATCTATTTTCGAAGAAGGAGTGTGCCGGTGGCACATGACTGATGAGAAAAGAGATATAGACCGAAAAGATTCCTTAAGATGATGCAGGTTATTATTTGAAGGTTACTATATCGTTCCTACAACACGTCCGCCACGATGACCGTGACATTGTCGGCTCCGCCGTTCCTCTTGGCCGCGTCCACCAGCGCGGCGCAGCTCTCCTCCGGCGAACCGGATTGCAGAAGCCTCTCGACAGCCTCGTCCTCAAGCATGTCCGTAAGGCCGTCAGAGCAGATCAGGATCCGGTCCGACTCCATCACACGTCCGGTGATGTCCTGAACTAGAGGCTCAGTGTCACAGCCCGCACCGATGCAGTTGTAGAGGGCTTTCCCGGCAGGAAGAGGCACCATGTCCCTTTCCAGAAGCGTCTGGTCCAGAGTTAGTTGCCGAAGCATTCCGTCTCTCAGACGGTACGTCCGGCTGTCACCCACGTTCACAAGCAGTGTCATCCCCTGCATCCACACAAGTCCGGTCAGCGTACATCCCATCGCCTTGCTCTGCCACTCTTCCCGCGCTTTACGGTTGAGGCAGAAGCTGACAAACCCGATCCTCGCTTTCAGATCATGAGCAGGATCGCCATGCTCCTGAGACTTGTCAAGCAGGAATGCGCGCAGGGTCTCCAGCGTGAACTGGCTGGCATACTCACCGTTCTCATGGCCGCCCATCCCGTCCGAGACGAGCAGGCAGAAACTCTCGTTTCCCATGACTTCCTTTTCAATGTTCAAGGAACCATCCCTTATGAGGTACATCCCGGCGCAAGCCATGTCCTCATTGTTGTCACGGACTCGTCCGACATCCGAAACGCAGCTGATCTTCAGTCTCATAGGCTATTCAACCGTAAATTTCAAAGTGGCTATCTTAAGCTGCTGGCCCTTACGCAGGGTGTACCATTTGTCTTTCTCCAATCTCACCCCGTCTATGGCCGTGCCGTTGGTCGAACCCAGATCACAGATCTTCCACTCGCCGTCCTCTAAAGCCAGCTTCCCGTGACGACCGGAGACATATTTACAACTCCCTAGCTCCGGGAATATTCCCCCGCTCCTGCCGAACTCCCCTTCCTTGAGGTAAAGTGTCATCCCTTCCCCTCTTAAGGTCAGCAACGCATCAAAAATCTGGTTCAAATCAATCTTCTCCAGAGGCTTAGGAGTGTTTGACCGTACCTCCGGATCCCTCGGCTTCGGAGAGTCGGATGGCCCAGGATGTACGGCTGATTCCGCAGCGAAAAACTCCTCGGCGCTGACCAGATCCTCGCCACAACGGGGACACGACACGCCCTTTCGGGGCTGCCTACACTCAGGGCAGAACATCAGATGCTTCCCGCACAAATCGCAATAGCGGCTGTCTTCGTCTATAACACCTTGACAGAACGGACATTTCATAGCAGATCCTCCTTTGTTATCGTCTTTGGCATGGAACCCTCGTAGGCGGCCTGACGGTCAGCGCCCTCAGCGATGAGCTCCTTCATTCTTGAATATGCCCGGCCGGCCACCGCTGACTTGACCTTGCCGAACAGGTTCCTCACGTCGCGACCGTTGCCGAAGTCGAACGCCCTGTTGTCGTACATTTCACGGAAGCCTTCCTCAAGGATCCCTTCGGCCTCAGTGTCAATGGAATATCCTTCCTTGCGGCAATAAAGACGGAATATGTCCATCAGCTCCTCGGGATTGTAGTCCTCGAATGTGATGGTCTTGGTGAAGCGGGACTTGAGGCCGGAATTGGAATCCAGGAACCGGCCCATCTCCCTCGTGTAGCCGGCGGCGATGCACACGAACCTGCCCTTGCGGTCCTCCAGCAGTTTCAGCAGCTCGGTCACGCTCTCGTTGCCGAACTCGTCGTTGTCGCCTTGGATCAATGAATATGCCTCGTCGATGAACAGGATCCCTCCCATCGCCCTGTCGATCGTCTCCCGTGTCTTCGGAGCGGTCTGGCCTTGGTACGGAGCCACCATGTCCGCCCTCGACACCTCGATCACATCCGGTCTCGCGATCACTCCGAGAGAGTACAGGATCCTTCCCATCAGCCTTGCGACAGTGGTCTTGCCGGTTCCCGGATTGCCGAGGAACAGATAGTGGTCAGGAACGATAGCGGTGAAGTCCCTGCCAGAAAGCTCGCTGTCCATCTTCTTCTGCCTCATCTCGTTGAGCATTGAACGGATCTCGTTCTTGACGCTTTCCAATCCGATCAGTGAATCCAGTTCCGCGAGGCACTCCTCCTCGGAAGCCACTTTCGGCTCTTCGAACGGAATGTCCTCCGGAAGGATGGTGAAGAAGGTTTCCTTGCCGACCTGGCTGTCAGGAAGCGCGTTGACCCTTGTGCCGATGTTACCCAGCACGCTGTCGAGCATATTCCTTGCCTCACGGGCATTGCCGAAATCCTTCCCCGACTTTTCCGCCGAGAGCTTCCGGAACGCCTTGAGGGCTTTGTCCAGAGTGCCACCTGCAAAGGAGTAGCCCTGCCCTTCGGCCATCCGGCGGAAGATCTCCGTCAGTTCCTCCGGCGTGTAGTCGTCGATGTTTATCCTGTGCGTGAACCGGCTGGCGAACCCTTCGTTGGCCTTCATCAGGTTCCGCATCTTGTCCTTGTAGCCGGCGCAGACCACCACGAACTTGCCCCGGTCGTTCTCCATCCGGACCATAAGCCGTTCCAGAGCCTTGATCCCCTCGGAATCAGAGCAGTGGCCCGTGTCGTCGAACGGTGCGAGAGCGTAGGCCTCGTCGATGAACAGAACCCCGCCCATAGCCTCGTTCACAGCCTTGTCCATATTCTTGTCCGACTCGTTGGCGTAGGTGCTTACGATGTCCTTGCGGCTCTTCTCGATGACACGGTCTGTGGAGCATATTCCCATAGCCTTGAACAGCTTGCCGAGCACTCTGGCCACGGAGGTCTTGCCCGTGCCTGGGTTTCCGGTCAGGATGATGTTCACGGGACGGATCGAGGCCTTGCCTCCGAACTCCATCCGGCGCTGCTGGAAATGCATCTCCTCCGCAAGATCCCTCAGGGCTTTCTTGACGGACTCCATTCCGACGAAAGAGTCCAGCTCCTTCATCACGCTTTCCACCGAGATCTCCTTCGTGCCGTCCGGCCCGGCGATGTCCTCCCAGGTCAGGACTTTGCCCGAGCTGGCATATTCATCATCACTCAGACCCGCCGTTCTGGTACAGAGCCGCTCGAAGCAGCGGTCGAAGGTGTTGCGCACCTCGCGGGCATTGCCGAAGGTGTCGGTGCGGCTCAGGTACATCCGCTCGAAATATTTTCCGACCTTGCCTGAGGCCTCGTCCGTAAGGGACAACCCCTTCTTTTTCACCATATTCAGGAATATCTCGGTGAGTTCCATGCCGTTGTAGTCCTTGAACTCGATCTTCTTCTTGAATCTGGAGTCGAGTCCGGAGTTGGAGCGCAGGAACATCGTCATCTCCTTGGTGTAGCCGGCGATGATGCAGACGAAATCGCCGGCCCTGTTCTCAAGGTACGGCAGCAGGGTGTCGATGGCTTCCTGGCCAACCTTGTCGTTGTCTCCTTGCTTGAGGGTGTAGGCCTCATCGATGAACAGGATTCCGCCCATTGCCTTGTTGATGACCTGTTCGGTCTTGAGGGCAGTGTCTCCGACATACTGCGAGACAAGATCCTTGCGTGTCACCTCGACCAGATGGCCGCTCGGGAGCACCTGAAGACTGCCCAGGATGTCGGCGAACAGCCTTGCTATCGTGGTCTTTCCCGTGCCTGGGTTGCCGGTGAAGACGAAATGGCTTTTCAGCTGCACAGGCTTGCCGGGGTTGTCCCTTTTCTGCCTCTTGATGTTGTCGATGATGGAGCGGATCTCCTGCTTGACCTCCGTCAGACCTGTGAAGGCGTTGATCTTGTCCATAATCTGCTCCTCGGTGAGCTCCTCGAACGGCTCTCCCGGAATGTCGGCCTCCTCGATTTGGGAGCCACCCCGGCTGAACATGTTGAAGGCGCTCTCCTCGGCGACCTTGCCCGCAAGGATTCCGTTCTCCTTGGTCCTGCCGTCACGGAACATCTTCTTGAAGACCAGCCCCAGCCTCTTCTCTGCCTCAGGACTGGCCGCCGTTCTGAACCTATCCCGGATCAACGACACGCACAGAGCCTTGAGATCGCTGTCCTTGAATGACGAGATCTGGAAGCGGAACTCAAAGAGAGACAATGCGTTGCTTTCCGCGCTGATGTAGGTGCCGAAGCCGTCCTCAAGTCCGCACAGAATCACCACCGGCATGTTCACATTGACCTTCATCCTTGCGAAAAGCTTGTCCAGCTCCGAAGGGCCGCCTTGTGTGTCCACAAGATTCTGGCAGTTCGTCACCACCAGCACACCGGTCTTGACAGCGGCCAGGTTCTCGTCCAGACTGGAGTTGAACTCGTCCCAGTCCGCCGCGTCCACGGTCTTTGGCTTACGGCTTTCCGAAATGCGGTTGTCGTAAAGTATCTGAGTCAGTCGGCCAGCCAGATAGGTCTTCCCCGTCCCGGTCTCCCCTGTGATGATGCAGTCGAGTCCCGGGCGGGCGTCGCTTCCTGTCCGTTTGCGGAACTCGGCTGTCTGCTCGCAGCGCTTCGTGAAATTCTCCAGCGGCTCCCTCACGCACTCCTTCGCGATCATCCCGTGCGGCATGCCAACGGCCATGGAACCCGCCTTTCCAGCCTCCGGATCCGCGGTCCCGCGTGACCCACCTGCCACCGGCTTACCGACCGCCGAGGCATCGGCGGCAGCAGTCAGCCTCTCCCCGCACCATTTACAGTACGAAGCCTCATTTCTGTTCGTCTTTCCGCACTTCTGACACGTTTTCATGGGCTTTCTCGGTTATCTTGTTGATTGTGTTATGGATCTTAGGATGGTTCTCTTTCAGGGAATCCATGTCCGTGATCTTCGGTATCGTGGCCACAGGAAACAAAAGAAGGAATGAGGTGACGACTGCCATCACCAGATCCTTGAATTTCTCCCAGAGGTCACTCAGGTACTTTGACCTGTAGAACTTCTCGTTGCCGAACAGGGATGAGACGAAATCGTCACTTCTCTCCTTGTAGGCGAAATGCAGGGGCTCCAGAATCTTCTGGTCCTCGTTCGGACTGTGCATCCTCCTGAGCTCACGCGCCCCGTTCATCCTCTTGAAGATCAGTCTGGCGTACCAGAACACAGCGGCGGCGACCACCAAGATCGTGACGTAGACCATGAACTTGCCGAGGAACCATTTGGAGAGGAAATAAAGGAAGACAGTGCCGACTATCCACCTGAACAGAGACCTTAACAGGCTCCTGTCCAAGTCATCCAGGTAGACGTGAAGATTCAGGACCAGAGGAAGCAGCAGGCTCCCTCCCCAGAACCAAAGCTCCGACTTTCCGGCCTCGATTGTCGGGTAGTCGATCGCTCCCAGAATCAGGTAGAACAGCAGCAGGAGGCACGGAGCGAGACCAAAGACGACATAGACGACCTTCTCCAGGAGTCCCAGCAGGAGGATCGGAGTCTTGGTCTTGTGCCTTGCCACGGCGCCGGAAGCCTTTTGGAAGCGTTTGTAGTAATAGTCATCCTTGTAGTACTTCCCGATGACGTTCAGGTACTGGGATGTCAGCTTCTCGTAGGCCAGACGCTTGCTCAGATCCACCTCCGGATTCTCCTGAAGTTTGGAAGCCACCCAAGCTTCAAGTCCGTAATATTCAAAAGCTTCCTCTACCTCCTCCTTTTTGATTTTCGTAAGGTCATCAAGATGGTAGACGTAGCTTCCGGAAGCCGGGAAATAGAAGTCGGCGCACTTGGTCAGCCCCTCGACGGCCTTCATTATCGCGATCTTGTCGTAGTAAGGGCCGTACTTGTTGGTGTTGTCGGCGCTGCCGTAGTTCGTGCAGTAGCTGATCCATTTGTCCTGCGAGGCGAATCTGTCGCCTTTCGTTAGGAAGAATCTATGCAGGTAGGAATTGTTGTAATTACTGGTGAATGACGAGATTATCAGATCGATGAGAGAGGCCTGGCAAATTTCCGAATAAGGATTGATGTCAGAGTACCAGTTGTCGTACATCTTCTGCCTGTCACCGTCAAAGACACAATAGAAGGCATTGAAGGCGACGTTTATCAGCACGCCGATAGTGTCCCCGTCCATCGCGTAGTTCGGGTCCTTCGGATCAGTGATCAGACTGATGTCCGCCGCCGGATTGATGGTCTGGATGGTCAGTCTGAACAGCATCTGGTAGTCGGTGATGCCTTTGCGCACCTGGATAAGCCTGTCCGCGTCCTTCTCGGAGAAGACCCTGACCATCTCCGCGAACCCGAGCGAGCAGAGGAACTTCTTATCCTCCTCGGCCACAACCCTGTAGTCGGAGCAGAATTTCACCACATCCGTGATGTTGTAGCAGTCCACATCGGTGAACTTGTCCTCCTTGCCTGTCTTCTTGCCTTGCAGGGTCCGGAAATATTTCCGGTCATACACTCCCCAGACAATCACGCTCCTGGCGTAGCCGAAACTGTCTTTCAAGGCATTGCAGGTTCGTGAATATAAACCGTCAGCCTCCTTTTTCCCTTGCCGCGCCTCGCAATAAAGGTAGATCGGGTTGCTTCTGTCTCCCAGGGTCGAAGCGAAGCCGCTGTCCCCGTTGAGAAGTTTGTTGACGTTCACGCAGACCTTCCCGTCACGGGAATAGAACGGCAGTTGCGGGTCCAGAGCGAGCGCGGCGGCGTAGAGTCCGGCCACCTGGTTCTTCGGATAGACCCTTTCCACGATGTTGTTCAACTTCACCTCCATCTCAGGCATGACCCTGCTGATCCAGGAACTGATCTTTCCTTTGTAGAGGTAGGCGGTACCAAGGGTCTGGTCCTCCATCATGAACTGAGCCAGCTCCTTGGTCGTGTGAGCGATCTTGTTCTTTCCCGAATCGAAGACAACCCTCAGGATCTCAGCGTCTTCCACCACAGGTATCTTCTCTTCCTCAAGAGTTCTTCTGATCTCGTCGTAGCTCCATCTGTTCTCCGGCTTACCGACCAGAAGCCCTCTGGTGATGGTCCTCAGGGGCTCCGGCATGTTGTCCGGCACTGGCAGCTTGCCCTGGATCTTCAGCTTCACCAGCTCTGGTTCCTTCTTGCGGAACTCACTGTCCCCCATCCACAGGGAAAGGACGGACATGCCGAGCGCATAGTAGTCCGATGCCGCCGTCATGATCGCATAGGTGACATCCCCGATGCGGGTGGTGTTGGCGTAAAGCTCCGGAGCGGCGTAGATCACGGTTCTGGACTGCGGAGTGTTGACGCTGCCGTCATCCCCGAGAACGTCCGCGATCCCGAAGTCCGAGATTACGGCAAGACCTGAATCCTTGTCGGTGTAGAGAATATTCTCGGGCTTTATGTCCTTGTGCAGCAGCCCTACCTTGTGCAGCTCGCCAATGTTCCTGGCGGTCATCGCGGTGATGCGCAGAATCTCCTCGGCATTGTTTCGGAGGTCGTAGGAAGCCACGGAACCATCCTTGCAGAAAGGCATCAGGGCGTACCCCCTGTCAACGTCGCCGATCCTGACAACTCCCGTCTCAAGAATATCCACGATCGCGGCCTTCCCCTTCAATTTCTCCAGTCTTTTAAGAATATCCTTGCGAACCCCATTGCCCCGACGGTACAGTTTCAGAGCGAAGCTTCCTTTCTTCGAACTCACCACGTACACCTCGGCCTCGCCTCCGTTTCCGATCAGCCTGTCGATGGCGTAACGTTTGCCTCCTAGTGTAATCTCCTCTTTAGCTGAAACTTCCGCTCCGCCGTCTCCAAGATCGTCCGCATCAGTAGCCGTACAGGTGAATGTGGCCTTGACGGTCACCGTTCCCGTCCCTTCGGAATCGGATTCTGTCCTGCATGTTCCTGTCTTGCTGATGTCTGCTACGGCTGTGCCGCTTTCTGCCATAGTATCTGCCATATTCTCGATTTTTGTAATGATTCGTGTCGCGCTGGCTAAACGAAGCCCAGTATCTTTTCTTCCTTATACTCACAGACCCATTTCCCGCCGTGCCACGGCTCACAGCACTCGCTCGGACGGTTGTGCCAGCATCCGCAGAAGTTGCAGACCCAGGCGTTTCTTACCTTGGTGTGGATAATTTTCTCAACAGGCAACTTCCTTGCGGAGAAGTAGTTCCTCTGCTCCTGCGGAGTGGAGCCTGCCGGCGGCAGCATCTCGGAGAGAGCCTTGTTCAACTCTTCCTGGATCTTTGAATATTCCGCCCTCAACTCCGCCTTGCTCTTCATCTTACCGGCCGCCGGATCCGCCGGAGCGCCAGACCTCTGCTCCTGCCGTACCTTTTCCGGTTCCTGAGCCTGCCGAAAGGTGGTCTTTCCCAGTAACTCCCTGAGCCTCATCACATCCTCAGGTAGCTTCGCCTCTATATTCTCTTTGGCGACCTCCTCTTCCGCCGCCTCGATCATCGTCTGGATCTCCGCCGCCTTGACAGCCAGTTCCGCCGCCTTAAGGAACGCCGGATCCTTCCGCGCCCTCTCCAGTTCCTTTTTCGCAGCCATCGTAAGCGGCTCGTTGCACTTGCTGCAGAACCCTCTGACATTCAGTGTCCCGCACTTAGGGCAGACAATCCCGCTCCTGCTCATCCCACATTCCGGACACTCATCCTCGCCGCGAGGGATGTCGGCTCCGCAGAATGTGCACCAGCCGACAAGTGAATGTCCGCATCCAGGGCAGAACTCCCAGCTTTTCCTGATGTCCTTTCCGCAATAAGGACACGTCGCGCCATCCGAAGACGCGCGCAGAGCCTCTCTCTGTTTCAGGATGCCTTCCTTGTGCAGTTCCTTTCTTTTCTGTTGGAATTCAGCCATTTTCTAATTCTTTGGAAGTGTGATGACAAACTCTGAGCAAATCGGATAATGATCGGAAATGTAGTTGATTCCGAATTTAGGCTCGTCTACCACCCGAAAGCCCGTGGCCTCCGCATTGCGGTAAAGAACGTGGTCAATGGTCTCCAGTTTGCTCCCCGGGCGACCGAAATTGTTGAAAGACAGAGTCTTGTCGGCTTTCTTCACGGTCTCGGAAGCTTCGTTGAGGTACGTGGTGAGAGGCTTGAGAGCCTTGTCGTCACACGTTGTGTTGAGGTCGCCGGTCACGAACACCACAGCCTTGTCACCGGCGATCTCCTTGATCTTCTCCACCATCAGCAAGGCACTTTCGGCGCGGGCCATTTCCCCGACATTGTCAAAGTGTGTGTTGAAGAGGAATATTATCTGTCCGGATTTCCTGAAACGAAGCTTCACCCAGTTGGCCGTCCTGACATATTCAGCGTCCCAGCCTTTTGCCTCCGGCTCCTGATCCTCGTTGAGCCAGAATGTTCCGTAGCCCAGAAGATCGAACCTGTCCGCCCTGAAGAGGATCGGGTTGAATCCGGAATCCTTGTTCAGCGTGCCGGGCTTGCTGTCGCCGTCAATCATGATGTACTTTTGCAACTCTTTGGACAAGAAGGACTTCTGCCCGAAGGTCGCTTCCTGGAGTCCGATGATGTCAGGATGATATTTCCGGATCGCCTTCACGCACCCTTCCTTGCGGCTCTCCCAGTTGTATTTTCCTGTGTCGGCGGGGAACTGGATGCGGATGTTAAAAGACATCACGCTGGCGTTCTCGCTCCTAGCGGCGGCTCCTGGGCCGCACACGACCAGAGCCGCCGCTATGGCGATAATTGACAATAACACTCTTCTCATAAACCAAAAAAATCAGACTATCTGGTAATCTTCGCCACCCAACCCCCGCCGGGAGCCATGTGGATCCTCACGATTCCGTCCGCCGGAATCCGCGCGGAAGTCTTCTTGTAGTCTCTCGCGGCTCTGTCCGCGTTGATGCCATCCTGAAAGACGGTCATCTCGCCGCCTCCGATGAAGCCAAGGTCAAGGTCAAGATCACGCTCGTCCCAATTGGTGAGCGCTCCGACGTACCAGGTCTCCCCGTGGCGACGGGCCACGGCGACATATTCACCGATCTCTCCGCAGAGCGGAATGGTCTCGTCCCAGACGGTAGGAAACTCCGCTATGAATTCCGTGCATTCCGTTTCTGCCATGTAGTTGGACGGCGAGTCGCAAAGCATTGTCAGCGGCGCCTCGAAGACGGCATATTCGGCGAGCTGACGGCAGCGTGTACCCTGGCTCATCGCCTCCGATCCGACCGGACGGTAGTTCCTCCTGACCGCGTTGCGCATCGCTCCCTGCGTGTAGTCCATCGGTCCGGCGACCATCCTGACGAACGGTATCGTCACGTCGTAGGTCACCTCGTCGTAGTCCTCCGGACTCCATTTCAGCTGCTCCAGCCCGGCCACGCCCTCGAAATTGAGCACGTTAGGATAGGTTCTCTGGATGCCGGCAGGCTTGTAAACCCCATGGAAATCAATCAGAAGATGATTCTCGGCGGCGATCTTCGCCATCCTTTCGCAGAACTTCACGGCCTGCTGGTCGTCCCTGTTGATGAAATCGATCTTGAAGCCCTTGAAGCCCATCCGGGCGTAGTGGCTCATCGCCTTCTCCGGATTCTTCACGATGCTGTTGTAGCTTGCCCAAAGGATGATGCCGACATTCTTGCCGTCAGCATAGGCGACAAGTTCCTCAAGGTTGATGTCGGGATTGATCAGGAACAGGTTGGCCTTCGCTCTCTGCGCCCATCCCTCGTCCATGATGATGTACTCGATACCGTGCGCGGCAGCAAAGTCGATGTAGTACTTGTAGGTCTCGGTGTTGATCCCGGCGCGGAAGTCCACCCCGTACAGATTCCAGTCGTTCCACCAGTCCCATGCCACCTTTCCCGGCTTCACCCAACTCCAGTCGGCGTTCTTGTCCGCCGGGGTGGCAAGCTGCCATACAAGATCCAGATCCATCAGCGACTTGGCGTCCGGCGTGATCCCGACAACCTTCCACGGGAACTTCTGCCCTGCCTCGACCTTGGCGATGTAGTCGGCGTAGTCCATGTCCTGGTAGACATACACCCCGTTAGGGCGAAGTCCCACAGGATAAGGCGCGCGGACACTTCTCAACTCCTTGCCGCCCTGTCCGTTAAGGAACATCCCCGGGTAGCCCAGCAGATCTGATTCGGTGACGACGATCTTCACTCCGTCGGCGGCGTCCACCGTCATCGGAAGGAACACCAGCCTCTCGGGATCCATCTGTGACAAATGAATATGCTCGTACGTGTTCTCGAACGAATTGACGAACTGTTGCTTGAAAGTCTTTTTCTCATTGCTCTTGACGTAAGGCACCCAAGCAGTCCAGTCCTCGGCGAAGTTGAATTCCGTAAGTTCGTCAGTCACAGTAAATTCTCCTGACTTGGCCGTGGAGACAAACCTGTAGGCGACTCCGTTGTCGAACGCCCTGAACTCCACGCTGTAGCCCTTGAACTCAAGTGTAAGGTGGTTGTAGACATTATCCACCGAGGCCTTTTTGTAGTTCATCGCCCGAACGCCTCTCTCGTCGCAGGAACCTTTTCTCACCTTGCGGACCCTGTCGCTTCCTCCGAAGACTGTCCCGTCCTCGAATGTCATCGAGATCTCGGACGGTGTAATAAGCGCCACCCCGTCACGGCTTATTGAATATCTCACCCCGTCCCCGGTAGAGATTTCCGCCACGATCCTCCCGTCCGGAGAGGAGACCGACCATGTTTTCTGCGCCCCGAAGGCAACCAAAGGCAGGCAAATGAACATCGCCGCCGCTGAAAAGAATTGTTTCAGTGTCATATTTCCCATAGAATGATCCTATTTTCAATAAAAATCAAAAATAGTCATTTTGTCGTATTTTTCCAAAGCGTGAGAATCGCAGGAGCGCTCTTCAGGCAGAACCAGCGCTTACTGTAGGCAAATGCTCTAAAAAAGGTGTGCTATAGGTATTCGAGATTGTCGGGCATGCTGGCTGTGGTGACTAAAGGGCAAGTGAAGGTCACATTCCACCGCCGTCGGGGCAGAGTGTAAAGTTTCTTTACAGCGGGTGTAAAATTTCTTTACACTTTGGAGGGAATGGCGGAAAGGATAAGATATTCATAAATAATTAGTTGGCTAATTTGGCATGACATTGGCTTGGCGGAAACGGTGGTTTTTAAGGACAAGGTTATGTCAAGCACTTATCTGAGGTTCCTGTCGAGAAACAAACTTTACACTTTCATCGAGGTTTTCGGGCTGTCGGTGGCGCTGGGATTTGTCATTCTGCTGGCTTCGTATGCCAGGACGGAATTCAGTGTCGGAGCGAAGCAACCGCTTTCAAGGCAGCTGTATGTCATCGGGGCTGGGAATTCTTTCGGAATGACGCTTGGAACATCCGAGGAGTTTTTCCCGTCCGTTCCGGAGATCAAGGCGTGGACTAGAATCAGCTATGGGGGAACTGCTGATGTTATGGTCGGCGATGACTATTATCAGGCGGCGGAGATTTCGGTTGACACGAATTTTTTCAAGTTCTTTGACTATCGCCTTACAGGTTGTCCTAAGGACAATGTTCTGGAGAATGAGGACGAGGTGATTCTGTCCGAGTCGTTCGCCAAGAAAGTGTTTGGAAATGAGGATCCTATTGGCCGGACATTAAGCGTCGATAAGAGTAAGTGGACAGTTGTCGGGGTCGTTGAAGATTTTGGGCCTGTCGATGTGTTCAATCATTGCGATATGTTCACAAGCATCAAACGTGCTCAGAGGCGGTTTGCGTGGATGGACAATTTCGGCAACACTATTCCGATTGTCCGGCTTGACGAAGGAACTGATGTGGAAAAGGTGCGTGATGATCTTCTTAAAAAGTATCTCGGGTACTGGAATTTCTATAAGGCTGACAATTCCGATAACGCCTTTTTGTGGGGAGCAAGCGTGACGAGACTTGACAAGGTCTATTTTTCGGATTTGGAGGAATATAGTTGCATAAGAACGGGTGACAAAAAACAGGTTGGGTTACTATTCATTGTGGCTCTGGTGCTGCTGATTTCCGCCATATTCAATTACATCAATCTGACTGTCGCGCAGACGGGAAAGCGCGCCAAGGAAATGGCCACCAGACGGTTGCTTGGCGAAAGCTCAAGGAATATATTGGCGAGGTACATCGCCGAGTCATTCGCCTTCACGGTCGGGTGTTTCGCCGTGGGCTGTCTGCTGGCATATTCATTCAAACCGCTCTTTGACAGGATTTTGAACGCCGACATTGTGCTGACTCCTGACTTGACCACAGTACTTTGGGCCGTTTTGGCGTTGGTTGTCATCTCTGTGATCTCGGCGCTGCTTCCAGCGCTGCTTGTCTCGCAGTTCAAGCCGATTGATGTCGTGAAAGGGGAGTTCCGTTTCAAGAACAAGATGATTTTCGGCAAGGTGTTTATCGTTCTTCAGACCGTGTTCAGCACCATCCTTATCGCTATGGCGATCACGATGTCGGCACAAGTCAGCTATCTGGTAAACCTGCCTGTAGGTTACGAGACAAAGGATGTCATTCAGGTCTCTTCCCAGGATGTGGGTTATAGGAGAGGACCTCAGGATGCGCTTCGCAACAGATTGAAGGCTCTGCCTCAGGTGGTTGACGCGGGACTTGGAATTACTTCTCCAATATCCTGCGGAGCGAACGGTCTTCACGACGAGAACAATCAGATAATCGGTTGGATGCGTATGGCCCAGTTGGATACGACTTCGCTCAGGATCTTGGGAATCAAGGTCTTGGAGAAGTACAGCGAAATTTCCTCGCCAAAAGTGCTTCTGACGGAGACCTCCAAGAGGAGTCTTGGCGTGACGGCGGAACATCCTTACGCTGGTGGAAGCTACACGAAAGGTGAATATGAAATCTGTGGCATCATCCCGGATTTCCGCGCCAACAATGCACTGTTCGAACCGATGGAGAATGAGCGAAACTCTATAAGGATCATTGACGAGAATTATGACTATGCTTTCATTCAGCTTCTTAAGATAACAGGTGACCGTGCCGAGGCTATGGCTGCGGTCAAGAATGTATGCAGAGAGTTCGCGAAGGAGACCACGGGCGTTCCTTTGGAGATGTATGCTTACTATCTGGACGAGAAATTGGTCGATGACTTGAATGGAATCAAGAACACTATGCTGCTTGTGATTTTTTTCATGGTCATGGCCATCCTGATCTCCGCTCTCGGATTGTTCGCGATGTCACTCTATTACACCGAGCAGCAAAGCCGCCAGATCGCTGTCCGCAAGGTTTTCGGCGCGGAAGTCAGCTCGGCCGTATGGACATTGTCCAAGTCGTTCATGATCATGAGCCTTGTCGCCGTCGTGCTTGCCGTTCCGTTCGTCGTGTGGGGCATCACAAATTACCTACAGGCGTTCTACACCAAGATCGCCTTCCCTTGGTGGGCAATTGTGCTTGCGGCCTTGATATCACTCCTGATTTCGTTCATCTCCGTCCTCGGCCAGACCTACACCGCCGCAACCGAGAATCCGGTCAAGACTCTTGGTCAGGAGTGATGAAGTTTCTTTGTAGGTAAAGTTCCCTTGGCCTCTTTCTCCTGAACTTCCAGCCCCATACCCACTGTTTCACCGAGGAGATTGATGTTGTGTCCTACAGCCCAAAGTACCTCTCGAAGAATGCCTGTATCTTATCGATAACGGACTTTTTCTTCTCTTGCCTGTTGCCACCACCAAACCTTGACATTGGAGGAAGAATCTTGTCAATGTCTGTTCCTGTGGTCCTCACCTGACCGTCCCGGAAACTGTTGTCAATGAATGACTTTGTCTCTTGTGGCTTAAGATGTTCACTCTCTATGATTTCTTTCAGGTCTTCATCTTTCCGCTGCTGGACAAAGTCTTTCCAACTCTTTTCCACATCAGTATTTGCATTTACACTACCAATGAAGTTTTCAATAAGTTCTTTCTTGCTCCTGAGCTGCATGCTTGAACCTATGGCTTTGGAAATATTCACAAGTATCTCCTTGTTTGTGCAGTTGCTGTCGTGATATTTCTGGACAAGAAGGAGAATATAGTCAATGTTTATCTCCACCTGCCTTATAAGCTCAGTCTCAAACACAAGATCATCATTAATGTTCTCTTTATCCCCGGGTCTGCGTCTTCTCCACTTTTCCTGAAGATCGAGATAATTGCTCTGGTAATCCTGCAACTGCCTGTCAGTGATTATTTTCTGTCCATCAAACTGGTCAAAAGTGGAAAGGATGTTGATGGATTTGAGCAGGCTTCCAAACAAAGCCACAAACCGTCTCTCCGCATCTTCACCCAAGATTGGCTGCCCATCAGGGAACTCATTTTGAAGCTGCTCCACAAGTTCCTTATAACCATAACAATGTTTTCCCTTTTCCGTGTCATATCCGTCATAATAAGACAGGAAGTCTTTCAACACCACAATACTGCTTGCATCCTTGTCTCCAAAGAGAGCGATGGCATCATCAGTAGCCTGTTGGAGATCCCTGAAACAGACTATATTTCCAAAGGTCTTGACAGAGTTCAGTATTCTGTTTGTCCTGGAAAATGCCTGTATCAGGCCGTGCTGTTTCAGGTTCTTGTCCACAAACAATGTGTTGAGGGTTGTAGCATCAAAGCCGGTGAGGAACATATTCACCACTATCAGCAGATCCACCTGCCTATTCTTCATCCTGAGTGACAGGTCCTTGTAGTAGTTCTGGAACTTGTCGGAAGAAGTGTCATAATTGGTGGAGAACATCTTATTATAGTCCTGGATAGCCCCTTCAAGGAAGTCCCTTGACTGCTGGTCAAGCTGAGTTGTGCTTTCAGGGTTCTCTTCCGCGAGTATTCCATCAATCTCTTCTTCATTTGCACCATAACTGTATATGGTAGCTATCTTCAATCTCTGTGCTTCCGGAATCTCTGCTTGCTGCCTTTTGAACTCATTGTAGTATGCCTTAGCCATAGGAATGGAAGCCACTGCGAACATGGCATTGAAGCCACCAAGTTTCTGTTCAGTCTTGTGTTCAAAAACCTTGACCCCTTTTCTGGCACTTGCCACCTTATGAATATCATCCAGCACACGGAAATAATAGTACGAACTCCGCTTTGTCTTCTGGTCAAAGTGCTCAAGGATGTATTTCACCACCTGAGATATTCTTTCAGGAGAGGCCATAGCTTTCTCCCTGTCTATGGCTGAAATCTGTTCATCATTGATATTGTCTTTCTCCTTGATGGTATTCACATAGTCTATCCTGAAAGGAAGGACATTCTCATCATTGATGGCATCCACTATGGTATATGTATGGAGTTTGTCTCCAAATGCCTGCTGGGTAGTTTTCAGTCTCATATCTCCACCAGTCCCTGCATTCTGTGCAAAGATTGGAGTGCCTGTAAAACCAAACAGATTATATTTCTTGAAGTTCTTGGTAATGGCACTGTGCATCTCACCGAAGTTGCTCCTGTGGCACTCATCGAAGATTATCACCACCCTCTGCTGAAATACAGGATGGTTCTTGTTCTTCTGCACAAAGATGGAGAGCTTCTGGATGGTGGTGATTATAATCCTGTAATCGTGATAACCACCATTCTTATCCTTATTCTCCAATTGTCTTTGAAGCACTGCAGTGGAAGTATTTCCATCAGCAGCCCCTTCCTCAAAGCGGTTATACTCCTTCATGGTCTGGTAGTCAAGGTCTTTCCTGTCCACGACGAAAAGAACCTTGTCTATATAAGGGAGCCTGGACGCCAGTTGGGCTGTCTTGAATGATGTCAATGTCTTTCCGGAACCTGTTGTGTGCCAGATGTATCCTCCACCCTTGATGCTGCCATAAAACTTGTAGTTGTTGGCAACATTTATCCGCTGGATTATCCTTTCCGTGGCTGCAATCTGGTATGGTCTCATCACCATAAGCATCTTCTCACTGGTGAAAACACAGTATTTGGTAAGGATACTCAGTAGGGTGTGCTTTGAGAAGAATGTCTTGGTGAAGTCCAGAAGGTCTGTGATGACCTTGTTGTTGCTGTCAGCCCAGAAAGAAGAGAACTCAAAGGAATTGGATGTCTTCTTGGACTTGTTTCTTCCGCCCGGTTCCTGTTCTTTGAGGTGGTTGGCCCTTGTGGTATTTGAGTAGTATTTGGTATTTGTGCCATTTGAAATGACAAATATCTGCACATACTCATACAATCCACATCCTGCCCAGAAACTGTCCCTCTGATAGCGGTTTATCTGGTTAAAGGCCTCTTTCAACTGTACGCCCCTGCGTTTCAGCTCAATGTGTACGAGGGGGAGTCCGTTGACAAGTACTGTCACGTCGTACCTCGTGTCGTAGTTTCCGCCTTCCTCGACATACTGGTTTATGACCTGGAGGGTGTTATTATGGATATTGTCCTTGTCAATGAGTTTGATGTTCTGGCTTTCGCCGGTGTCTCTTTTGAGGACCTGGATATAGTCATCCTGAATCTTCTGTGTCTTGGCTACAATATCATCGTTCTTGTTGGCCATGCAGGTGTTGAAGAACTGCTCCCACTCACTATCCGTGAAATGGTAGTGGTTCAGTTTCTCCAGCTGGGCCCTGAGGTTGGAGATAAGGTCAGCTTCAGTGTGGATAGGGAGATATTCATACCCCTGCTCCCCAAGGAGCCTGATGAACTCTTTCTCCAGATCCGCCTCACTCTGGTAGGCCTCGGCAGGTGTGGTAACGTGGTCATACTCTGCAACCACAGTGTATTCCTGGCTTTCAGCTATGATATTGTATTGTGTCATTATTATGTTTCTTGTGTTTTGTTATGCTCCTTTTCTTTTAAAGGTCAGGAGTTTGTCTCTGTAATATTCGTATTGTTGTCTGCGCTTTTCAATTTCGGCAGGGAGACCCTGGGTGAGGTCGGTGGTGATGGTGTCGAAGCGGTCGAGGATATCCACTATCTTTTGCTGGTCTGCCAGTGAAGGTATGGGGACAAGAAGTTTCTTTAACTCCGTTTTGTTAAACTTTGATTGACCAACAGGTGAGGTGATTTTGGCTAATTGTTTTTGGAAACACTCAACTTGAAGACAATAACTCAAATACTTATTGTTAAATAACTTACTCCTAACCAATATTGCATTTGGAGCAAGGGCGCAATTGTCATAAGGGAGGCTATTAGGATGAACATAGTATATCTCACCACAATTTCCAACATTAGGCATAACTATGCATTCCTTGTCCATCTTAACCCTCCATAGGTAGTCAAATGCAGACTTGGACACATATATAAAATCTCCTTTTCTGAACCTAGATTTAAGGTCTGTTGTCCTAATGAGCATTGCATAATCAGGAGATTTCAAATACTTGACATTTTCAGCTATGCTTTTGAAAGACCCCGCTGCTGTGTAATCTGTAATTGTCTCGAACACCTCACTCATCTTCATCCATCTTACTTCTGCTTGATACCCCCCCCTATTTATATCCTTGAAATTCAACAAGTTATCAAGATAATAGTTGTATTGTTGCTTTCTTTTTTGCAGTTCTGCTTGCAGTTCTGCTTGCAGTTCTGTAAACGCATCCAGAATCCTCACAATCTCTTCCTGCACAGGAAGTGGCGGAAGTGGAATTTCGAGATCTTTAATAATGCTGGGACTTAACCTTGGGATGCTAGCTTTTCTTACTTTTGATAATAAATAGTTCTGCTTGGTCATCAAATAATAGTAGATATATCTGTTAATAACTTGATGACCGCCTATGATGAATTCGCAATCATCTGCCGCCCAACATTCAACGTCTGTGTAACCTACATTTCCTGCTGCGCCACCACATATTACGAATGTAATTCCTGCATTACAATTTGAACGCTCAAAATATCCCATAGGGGTTAAGCAGTTTTGATAAACAGGGTACCCTTTATCTGATAACTGACTTTTTACAACTCGTGTCCCTCGGCAGATATTGGCAACCGAGTCCAACTTTACATACTCCACCCCATCAGGACAGTACTGCTGTATTAACCTTTCTAACTTGCTCATATTTTCTTTTGCCAAGTATTGCTTTTCCCTTTTAATTGCTTACATTTGCATCGGAGATTTTTTTTATTTGAATGGTTGAGGGGCTCGTCAAACTTATTTTAAAAAGCATTCGCCCACGGGTGAGTGCTTTTTCATATTTCTATTTCCTTTATAATCTTGTCAATCTCAGCCCGCAGCACATTCTCACGTGACACGATCTCCGCAAGTTCAGCATTGAGCTTCACGATATCCACCTTCTCCCTGGTATCCTCCTGCTCGACGTACGTCGAAACCGACAGGTTGTATTCACTCTTTGCGATTTCATCATTGGCCACAAGCTTGCTGATATATTGCACGTCTTTCCTGTCAGTGAAGATGTCCAGAATATGCTGGATGTTCTCCTCTGTGAGTTTGTTGCTGTTTGTGATTTTGATACATTCCTTTGTTGCATCAATGAACAGGGTGTAGTTATCCTTCTTGGCCTTCTTCAGCACCATGATACATGTGGCAATACTGGTCCCAAAGAAAAGATTGTCAGGGAGTTGGATAATGCAATCTACATAGTTGTTGTCGATCAAGTATTGTCTTATCTTCTTCTCCGACCCACCCCTATACATCACGCCGGGGAAACACACTATGGCAGCTGTGCCATTGCCTGCAAGCCAAGAAAGAGAGTGCATAATGAATGCAAGGTCAGCCTTGGACTTTGGTGCAAGCACACCTGCAGGTGCAAATCTTGGGTCATTGATAAGGGTTATATCATCATCCCCTTTCCACTTAGTTGAGTAAGGGGGATTTGACACAATTACCTCAAAAGGCTCATCATCCCAATGCTGTGGAGAAAGGAGTGTGTCTTCACAAGCTATGTCAAACTTGTCATAGTCAATGTCGTGAAGGAACATATTGATCCTGCACAGGTTATATGTGGTGAGGTTGATTTCCTGTCCGAAGAAGCCCTGGCGGACATTGTCCTTTCCCAATATCTTCGCGGCTTTCAGCAGCAATGAGCCTGAACCGCAGGCCGGGTCATATACTTTATTGACCTCACTCTTGCCCACTGTGGCAAGTTTTGTCAAAAGCTCACTTACTTCCTGCGGGGTGTAATATTCGCCACCGCTCTTTCCTGCATTTGAAGCATACATTCCCATCAGGTATTCGTATGCATCACCGAATGCGTCAATGGTATTATCTTGATAATCACCTAATTTCATCGACTCGATACCTCTCAGGAGTTTGACCAGTTTTTCATTTCTCTTGAGGACGGTAGCGCCCAGTTTGTTGCTGTTCACATCGAGGTCCGCAAACAGCCCCTTGAAGTCATCTTCACTTGCAGTTCCCTTTGCGGAGTTTTCAATGGCGGAGAAGATACCTTCAAGTGTCATATTCAGGTTGGGGTCAGCATCACAAGTCTTGCAGATGTTCTCAAACAGTTGTGAAGGAAGTATGAAGAACCCCTTGACATTCACCATCTCTTCCCTTATGCCTTCTGCCTGTGCATCATTAAGGTCAGCATAATTGAAGTCCTTGTTGCCTGTCTCCCATTCACCCTTGTTTATATATGTTGTGATGTTTTCAGAGATATATCTGTAAAAGAGCATCCCCAAGATGTAGGATTTGAAATCCCATCCATCCACGGAGCCTCTCATCTCATCTGCTATTGCCCAGATGGTTCGGTGGAGTTCTGCACGCTCCACTTCCTTTTTATTGTCTGCCATAAAGTTGATTATCTTGCCTTTGCAGAGTAAAGGTATGAAATAATCACCAAATAGGCAAAATAGTGGCCCTTTATAAGTTCAAATATAAGTTTAAATATCATTTGGACTGCAGGAGGCACTCCAGGTCACGCTGAAAGCTTTGCCACAAGTGAAGGATGCCGGATTGGGTATCAAAAAGAAACCTTGACATCACGGCGGAGCATCCTTTTGCCGGCGGCAGTTACACAAATGGAGAATATGAAGTCTGCGGTGTCATTCCTGATCTCCCTGCTGTCCGTCCTCGGCCAGACCTACACCGCCGCAACCCGCAACCCCGTCAAGACCCTCGGTCAGGATTGAGTTAGCAGTTCATCGCGCCGCAGCAGTGGATAACCTGCCCGGAGACATAGCCCGAAAGGTCGCTGGCAAGGAACAACGCCACATTGGCAACGTCCTCAGGTGTGCCTCCGCGGCGAAGCGGAATCTGCTTTACCCAAGCGTCGCGCACTTCCTCTGAAAGGGCGTTGGTCATGTCCGAAACGATGAATCCCGGCGCGATGCAGTTGGCTCTGATTCCGCGCGGCCCCATCTCCTTGGCAATGGATTTGGCCAGACCGATGAGACCGGCTTTGGATGCGGAGTAGTTGCACTGGCCGGCATTGCCTGAGACTCCAACGACAGAGGACATGTTGATGATGCTTCCTCCTCTCTGGCGGGCCATGATCGGAGTGATGGCGTGGATGAAGTTGAACGCTGACTTAAGGTTCACGTTGAGGACAGCGTCCCACTGCGCCTCGGTCATCCTGAGCATGAGTCCGTCCTTGGTGATGCCGGCGTTGTTCACAAGGATGTCAATCCTTCCGAAGTCAGCAAGAATCTGGTTCACGACGTTGTGAGTCTCCTCGAAATTGGCTGCGTTGGAGGCGTAGGCCTTTACCTTGTGGCCGAAAGCCTCGATGTCCTTAACGGTCTGCTCTCCGGCTTCATTGATCACAAGATCAGTGAAAGCCACGTCAGCTCCCTCGGAAGCGAACTTCATGGCGATTGCCTTACCGATTCCTCTTGCGGCGCCCGTGATGAGGGCTACCTTTCCGTCTAAAAGTCCCATAATATTCAGTTAAATAAATTAAAATCTCCAGTCGGCGCTCCGCCATGTTCAGATGGCTTTGGCGCAGGGTGTATGCCGCAAACTTTAGACCACAGACGAAGCCTCGGTCATATTCATTTTCCGGCAAACAACCGCAAAAGTAAGCTATCTTCCCACGATGAGCAAATCTTTAGGCCGCAATTTGGTGAAAGAAAGGAAGAAGTGGCGAAAGCCACGAATAAAATGGCTATCTTTGCCGGGACGGAACAATGAATGTTCCTAAAACTGAATAGAATGTATGTCCATCTCATAAAGATGGATGCGGAACAATAGATTTTTGACACCGATGAGTGAGATACGCAACCCTCAGCTCTGGGAAAGCGGAGAGCTGAAAATAGAATGGGTAAGGCATCACATGCCACTGCTTGAAGGTCTGGAGAAGGAATTTAAGGAGACAAAGCCGTTCAAAGGGCTGAAAGTAGCCCTATCCGTGCACCTGGAGGCCAAGACGGCCCATCTCTGCGAGGTTCTCTCCGAAGGCGGCGCCGAGATGTACGTCACGGGAAGCAACCCTCTATCCACCCAGGATGACGTCGCGGCGGCGCTCGCGCACGAAGGTCTGAACGTCTTCGCGGTCCACGGAGCGACTCCCGAGGAATATGAGCACGGCATCAGACGGGTTCTCGAATGCGGCCCTAACATCATCATCGACGATGGCGGAGACCTTGTGACAATGATCCACGAGGACTACCCACATCTCATTCCGAACATCATCGGCGGCTGCGAGGAGACCACCACCGGAATCCTCCGGCTTGAGACGATGAACCGTGAAAAGAGGCTGAGATTCCCGATGATGCTTGTCAACAACGCGGCCTGCAAACATTTCTTCGACAACCGCTACGGCACGGGCCAGTCTGTCTGGGACGGCATCAACAGGACAACCAACCTGATCGTGGCCGGGAAATATGTAGTGGTCGCAGGCTACGGATGGTGCGGCAAGGGCGTGGCGATGAGAGCCAAGGGACTCGGCGCGAAAGTGATTGTCACAGAGGTGGATCCTATCAAGGCGATGGAGGCCGTGATGGACGGATTCCAGGTTATGGGCATGGCCCAGGCCGCCGCAGAAGGCGACATATTCGTGACTGTTACCGGCTGCGACGATGTCATCACCAAGGAGCATTTCCTCGCGATGAAGGACGGAGCGATCTGCTGCAACGCCGGGCATTTCGACTGCGAGGTGAACGTCGCCCAGCTTAAGGAACTCGCTGTGGGAGAGAAACCTGCGAGGCAGAATATTCAGGAGTACACCCTCCCTGGCGGTCGCAGGATCTACATCATCGCCGAAGGAAGGCTTGTGAACCTCGCCGCGGGAGACGGCCATCCTGCCGAGATCATGGACATGTCGTTCGCCATCCAGGCTCTCAGCGCCAAATACTTGGCCGACAACAGGATGGTACTGGCGAGGGTACCGGGTGAGATGCTTCACAGCGTCCCTGAGTCAATCGACCGCGAGGTGGCCTTCAGAAAGCTGAAGGACTGGGGCATAACGATCGACACCCTGACCCCGGAGCAGCACAGGTACCTTTACGGAGAATAACCGCTGAGGACTATTCCCGAAAAATCATTGATTATCCTTAATGCTTTAATAATTAGAGTAACACACCATGAGACTTATTCCGATCTACACCTGGACAAAAGGCATCCGGAACTTTGACCATAGAAGGAAACAGTTTTCCAAGCAGCCTTGGGCGCAGGGAGTGCTTCTGCTCTGCTGCGTGGTGGTGGCGATGCTTCTGGCCAACCTTCCATTCACCAAAGAGTTCTACCACAACGTTCTGGAGACCGACATCTCCCTAAGGTTCCAAAGCCCTGGCGGAGAGAGCATTCTGTTCCCTAACGGAATGACCGTCGAGAAGTTCATCAACGACATCCTGATGACGGTCTTCTTCTTCACTGTCGGCCTTGAGATCAGGCGGGAGATGAAGAACGGAGAACTGTCCAGTGTGAAGAAAGCGATGATGCCGGTGATCGCCGCGTTCGGTGGCGTCGTGGCTCCGGCCTTGATCTTCGCAGCCGTCAACCACGGTTCCGCCGCCGCTTCAGGTTGGGGAATCCCTACCGCCACGGACATCGCCTTCGCGGTCGGCATCCTGTCCATTCTGGGCGACCGTGTGCCGGTGTCGCTGAAAGTGTTCCTGACGGCGCTCGCCATCGCCGACGACTTGATAGCCATTCTTGTCGTGGCCTTGTTCTACGGCGGCACCATCAACTTCGGACTGCTGGGCATCGCATTTGTACTGATAGCAGGAGTGCTGCTGATGAACAAGTTAGGCGAGAAGCGCGGCTGGTTCTACCTTGTCCCGGCCATCGCGATCTGGTCGTTGTTCTACTATGCCGGCATCCATTCCACGATGTCCGGTGTCGTGATGGCGTTCCTTGTGCCGATGACCCCGAGATTCAGCGAGGCCTACTTCAACAGAAAGCGCCGCCAGTACATCCGAAGGCTCAATGAATATAACAGCATAGAATCCACCTCCTCCGAGTTCCCTAATGGCCCGCAGAGGCATTGCCTGAGACGCCTGTCGGCCATCTCAAGGGACTCAATGGGCATGAGCTACCGCCTTGAGCACGCCCTCGGCCCTTGGGTAAACTTCCTGATCATGCCGATCTTCGCACTTGCCAACGCCGGTGTTGAGATTCCTGACGTGTCCTACTTCAACGTGTTCCATTTCGATCAGGCTCTTGGCAGCGTGAGCATGGGAATATTCCTTGGCCTCGTCCTCGGAAAGCCGCTCGGCATCTCTCTCGCCAGCTTCATCGCCGTCAAGCTTCGCTTCGGCGAGATGCCTGCCAAAGCCACTTGGACGATGCTGATCGCCGTGGCCTGTCTCGGTGGTATCGGCTTCACGATGTCGATCTTCGTGGACACCCTCTCATTCAGTGACCAGACTCCTGAGGTCATGGCCCGACTGCGTGACATGGGTAAGGTCGCCGTGCTGATGGGATCCCTGTTCGCAGGCATCCTGGGCAGCGTCCTTATCAATGTTGTCCATGCGATCCAATCCCGCAAGTCATAGCGGAACCTCTTGTTGACAAACAGATCAGACAAAAGTGAAAAGTTTGGGAAGCTGCCTTGGGGCTCTGAAGCGGATGTCCATCCCGGCAAGGAGATGGATGTTGATCCGCATGCTTCTCGGGATCATCCGCATCGCGGCCTCCCTGTCGTTTGTCTGGATCTGCAAGGAGATCGTGGATGTCGTCACCGGCGCGTCAGAAGCCGCTCTGACCGGCAGGATAGCCTTGATGATGGGCATCATGGCCGTTCAGCTGCTTTGCAACGTCTTCTCTTCCTATTGTGAGAAATTGGGGCTGCTCAAAGTCAACAACACCCTGCGCGCCGAATTGTTCTCAAAGGTCATTTCAAGTGAATGGACAGGTCGCGAAAGATTCAACAGCGGAGATGCGGTCAACCGCCTGGAAGAAGACATAAGGGTTGTGACCGACTTGCTGTGCAGCCATATTCCCGGATCAATTGTGACGGTGTGCCAACTTGCCGCCGCGTCAGTCTACATGCTGATGATGGCACCCGGCCTGCTGTGGGTACTGGTGTTCCTGATGGTGCTGGCCGTAATAGGCTCAAGGCTTTTCTTCTTCAAACTCAGGTCTTTGACATCCGACATCCGAGCATTGGACAGTGATGTGCAGCAATTGATTCAGGAGAATCTCCAGAACCGTGTGATAGCTTTGACCCTGATAGGTGTCACAAGGGTTGTCGGCGCTTTGGACACTCTTCAGAACCGCTTGAAAGACAAGACTGTACGTCGGCTCAACTACAATGCCGTGGCCCGCGGGTTCATGTCGCTTGGATTCATGGGAGGCTATGCGGCGGCGTTCCTGTGGGGAGCCTTGGGCATCAAGAACGGGACTGTCAGTTTCGGTATGATGACAGCCTTTCTCCAGTTGGTCGGTCAGGTTCAGAGACCGGTGGCCGATCTCGCCAGGGAATTGCCGGCGTTCATCCATGCGTTGACTTCCATCGAGAGGCTGATGGAACTGGAGAGCCTTCCGGCTGAAACGGATGGTCCGAAATGGATGGCGCGCGGAGCGGCGGGAGTCAGATTTGAAGGAGTGAGCTTTGAATATCCCGGCTCACACGGCACCCGCGTCCTGGACGCTTTCTCCTATGATTTCCGGCCTGGAACCCTTACCGTCGTGGCAGGTCCCACAGGAGTCGGGAAGAGTACACTCATTCGTCTCATGCTCGGACTATTGAAGCCTGACCGCGGGACAGTGACAGTCTACGATGCCGGTTCCTCCTGCGCGGCAGGAAAGCCGGCGCGCGGCAATTTCCGCTATGTGCCTCAGGGTAACTCCTTGATGAGCGGCACCATACGGGACAACCTCCTGCTTGCTGACGCCTCTGCTTCGGAGGAGGGGATGCGTTCCGCCCTGCACACCGCCGTGGCTGATTTTGTGTTTGATCTTCCGGACGGTCTGGACACTGTCTGCGGGGAAGCCGGTGGAGGCCTGAGCGAGGGACAGTGCCAGCGCATAGCCATCGCCAGAGCACTGCTGCACCGTGGCGGGATCTTGCTTCTGGACGAGTCCACCTCATCCCTGGATCCCGAGACCGAGACAAGGCTTCTCGCCAATCTTCGCTCCTATGTCCGGAACGCACTAGCCTCCGCTGACAACCCGCAGGCCATCACCGTGGTCTTCATCTCCCATCGCGAGGCCGTGATGGCCTCCGCCGATGAGCTTTTGCGTCTGGAATAAGATTCCTCTACTAAAAAAACAACCTCCAAGGCCTTAGAAATACGTCGAATACGGAAGGTTGAGGCTGAGCTGGGCATCGGCTTCGGAACGGGCCTTCTCGTAGGCGATAACGGTGTCGAGATCTGGATTGACCATCACGTCAAGGTTCCAGATCAGGAGGCGGTCACCGGTCACGACCTCCTGAACGAAGCCGGCCAGACCGACGATGGCGGGGATACCGATTCCCTTGGCCAACACACAAACCTGACCGTCGGCATCCTCCTCGCAGACGGCAAGCCCGACGACATTTCGGAAATCTATCAGTGTGGAGTCTGACAGCGACAACCGCTCGGCGACAAGGACGCTGCCGGGCGGTATGTCCTCGAACGGATTCCTCTGCCCGCAGTCTCTGACCACGAACGCACGGCCTTTCGCAAAGCCTCGGACACCCGTTCCACGTACTGTCATAAGTAACCTATCTCATTACTTCCTTCGTCAGATCCCATGCGGCTCCGGGAGCGAAAACAGCATCAACCAGCTGATCATAGAACATTCCCCTCTTGGCGAGATCCAGCACATTGAAGCGGAAACGCATCAACTGTACCTTCGGGAACATATTCCTAAGCATCCCGCGGGTCACGCCGATCATCGACGGATCGTACGGCGCTCCGGCCTTCCTCAGCAGATCCTGCATCCTGGAGAATGAATATACCTGCCCCTGAAGCTTCTTCTTGAACTCCGGCCAGTTCTCCTTGATCCTCGTCAGCTGGACGCGGACGGTCTCGGCGTCGTCATATTTCTTGGTGATCTCGGTGTAGCCAAGCTCCGGCGCAGGGAAATCCTTGAAGATTTCAAGCGCCCTCTTCTGCTCCTGCTCAAGCGTAGGCCATGCCTTCACGCAGGCGTCCACATCGATCTTCGTCAGATCCATCTTGAACAGTTCGTCGAACACGGCGCACATTGTCAGCGTGCCGATCGCAACCTGGGCTCCGTGCGACTGGAGTCTGCCGTTGAAGCGGTGGTGGGTCATGTCAAGAATATGGCTGAAAAGGTGGTCGCAGCAGGAAGCCGGGCGGCTGGACTGCGCGGCCTGCATGGCTATGCCGCTGAGTGTCAAGCCCTCGAACAAATCTGCCACAGCCTTCTTGTCGCCTCTTGCCACGCCATCTGGATCGGCCAGCAGATCATCCAGGCAATCCTGAAGAACATGCCAGGCATCCGGCTTGATCGGCTCAGTACCCATAAGGTCGGCGATCATCCACTCGGCTCCGGCGGGAACCTTGGCGGCCAGATCAGCGTACCCCGCGGCAGTCATGGCCTCCGGGGCGGAGGCGATCACGTCGATGTCGGCGATGATGACCTTGGGAGCCGGGCAGGAGAATGTCTGCTTGGAGTTGTGATAGGAAATCGATGCGCCAAACGACGAGAAACCGTCCACGGAAGCCGCCGTCGGCAATGTCAGATAAGACTGGCCGTAGTGGTGCGAGGCAAGTTTGCAGAGGTCGTTGATGACTCCTGAACCCACGGAAACGGTGACATATTCAGCCTCGGAAGACGGTCTGAACGCCTTATCCGCATCCGGTTCCACATATTCAGGGTCATTCTCGATGGCCTTGGCGGCAGAGAAATCGCCCGCGATGATGTGGTCAACCATGTCTACATACCTCCAGTCCGCGTGGAATTCCTTCCTCTCGATGACATATTTCTCTGTGTGGACTCCGGCGGTCACAAACATTTCGTACACCTTCTGGCCAAGAACCTTCCAAGTGTTAAGGTCTGCCACCACAACGGCGGCCTTGCTTTCAGGGAACCATTTCTTGAACTCCTCAGGAGCCTGTGAGCTGACTCCGCAGCCCATCTCAAACACCTTCGTGTCGGTGGCGACAGTCAAGGCCTTGGCAATTCTTTCTTTTGAATCCATTATCAATGTTCTTTTAAGTAATTCTAAAATAATTCGCGGCAAAGGATAATCTCTTTTGTCGGCATAAAGTTACAAAAAATCTTTCGTAACTTAGCGACTATGAAAAAGTACATCTCAACCCTATTGGCCCTGCTGGCCGTCCCGATGATGATGGCGGCGCAGGAAAAAAGCCTCCACCAACTCCAGCAGGAGTTCGTGGACCTGAGGCTCGGAATGTTCGTTCACTTCGGCCTCCCGACCTACCAGACAGCCGACTGGACCGATCCCGACCTCAGCCCCGAAGTGTTCAATCCGATCAAACTGGACACCGACCAATGGGTCAAGGCCGCCCAAAGCGCAGGGATGAAATTCATCTGCGTCTCCGTCAAGCACCACAGCGGCTTCTGCATGTGGGACACCAAGACCACGGACTACAGCGTGATGAGTTCCCCTCTGCACCGGGATGTCCTGCGGGAACTGGTCAATTCCGTCCGGAAGGCCGGAATGCAGATAATGTTCCACTTCTCGATCCTTGACACCCATCACCGCATCCGCCCGACCCTGCCGTACACTCCGGAGAAGATCAACCTTCTCAAAAGCCAGGTCCGCGAGCTTCTGACTGAATATGGTCCCGTCAACACCATAATGTTCGACGGGTGGGATGCCCCTTGGGGCAGGATTTCATATTCAGATGTCTCATTTCCAGAGTTTTATCACCTCATCAAGAGCATCCAGCCGAACTGCCTGGTGATGGATCTGAACGGGGCGAAATACCCTTCCGAGGCTCTGTTCTACTCCGACATCCGCTGCTACGAGCAGGGCGCCGGCCAGAAGATCTCCCCGGAGACCAACCAGCTCCCGGCGATGGCCTGCTACCCTTTGCAGAAGACCTGGTTCTGGAAGACCGAGTTCCCGGGCTCGCCCCTGAAGGATGTTGACAAGATCGTGGCCGAGAACATCATCCCGTACAACAACGCCTACTGCACCTACATCCTGAACTCCGCCCCGAACCGCGACGGCCTGATGGATCAGAACTGCATCGATGCCCTGAAACGCATCGGCAAGATCTGGAAGAACACCGGCCACATCGTGGACGTGGCCGAGACAATGGAGCCGATCACCGACATCAACATCGCCATCGGCAAGCCGTGCGACTCCTCCTGGTCCGACGACATGGACATCATGGATTTCGCCAACGACGACGACTTCCGCACCTGCTGGATCTCCAGCCCCGAAGTCAAGGATCCGTTCTGGAAAGTAGAGCTCGACCCCGGCAGCCTTATAGACATGGTAGTGATGACCGAACCAAAGCCCGGCGTGATGCAGGAATATGTCATTGAATATCTCCACAAAGGCATCTGGCACACAGTCTTCAACGGCGCCACCCCGACCCAGAGCCGCGTGAAAATCCACCGCTTCGACAAGGTTTACGCCGACGCCGTCCGTGTCCGTTTCACCAAATGGACCGGCCTCCTCTCCCTCGCCGAGTTCGGAGTCTACACCCCGTACGGGCAGTAAGGCCAGCCGCTTCGGGCAATCGCTGAGAGCGGATTTCAGTGATGACCACCCAGGCGTTTCGGCGCACAGGAAGAACAAGAGGCCGCTCTCGTGAGCGAAACAGGCGCTATGGCGCACGGGAGGTAACAAGAGGCCGCTCTCGTGAGCAAAACAGGCGCTATGGCGCACGGGAGGTAACAGGAGGAGGCTCTCGTGAGCAAAACAGGCGCTATGGCGCACGGGAGGTAACAAGAGGCGGCTCTCGTGAGCGAAACAGGCGCTATGGCGCACGGGGGTAACAGGAATCATAGATGACGGGAGGCTTACTGGAAGAGTTTCCTCTATAGTTATTTTTCCAGGCATCTTTGCAAACGACTCCCAAAACCACTCCTATCCGACTTCTGATGCCAAGGAAAAACACATGGCACCCAAGATGCTGTTTACGTGCGGAAAAAGCGAACTCGTGGTACGGATTTCGGTACCACGAGTTCGCTTTATTCGTTGACAGACAGGCTGTTGTCTGCCAACGCTAATGGATACCGGTTTCGAAGGCGGAGCGGCGGCGTCATCGGGAGACGGGCGGGCGCGGAACCGGGTATATTCAATTACACACTACAACTTCCTGAGGAGGTTGTTCATGTTGACTTCCTCGTCGATGATGGTGCGGAGCTCGGCGATCGGAACCCTTTTCTGCTCCATGGTGTCGCGCTCGCGGATGGTGACGCAGTTGTCATTCAGCGTGTCGTGGTCAACGGTCACGCAGAACGGCGTGCCGATGGCGTCCTGGCGGCGGTAGCGCTTGCCGATGGAGTCCTTTGGATCGTACTGGCAGTTGAAATCGTACTTGAGATCGTTCATCACCTCCTGAGCCTTCTCCGGCAGGCCGTCTTTGTTAATCAAAGGCAGCACGGCCACCTTGACAGGGGCAAGCGGCGCCGGGATGCCCAGCACCACGCGGGTTTCGCCGTTCTCAAGCTGCTCGACCTTGTAGGAATGGCTCAGCACTGCGAGGAACATTCTGTCCACACCGATGGAGGTCTCCACGCAGTAAGGAACGTAGCTCTCGTTGGTCTCCGGGTCGAAGTACTGGATCTTCTTTCCGGAGAGTCTCTGATGGTTGCCGAGGTCGAAGTCGGTACGGGAGTGGATTCCCTCCAACTCCTTGAAACCGAACGGGAAGTTGAACTCGATGTCGGTCGCGGCGTTGGCGTAGTGGGCCAGTTTCTCGTGATCGTGGAAACGGTAGTTCTCGGCACCCATCCCGAGGCTGACGTGCCATTTCATGCGGTTCTCCTTCCACTTTTTGAACCACTCCATCTCGGTGCCAGGACGGCAGAAGAATTCCATCTCCATCTGCTCGAACTCTCTCATTCTGAATATGAACTGTCTCGCGACGATCTCGTTTCTGAACGCCTTTCCGATCTGGGCGATACCGAAAGGAATCTTCATGCGGCCCGTCTTCTGGACGTTGAGATATTCAACGAATATTCCCTGTGCCGTCTCCGGACGCAGGTAGATCTTGTCGTCCGCCTCGCCGGTGTTGCTGATCTGGGTAGAGAACATCAGGTTGAACTGACGCACGTCGGTCCAGTTCTTCGTGCCGGAAATCGGATCCACAATGTCGCAGTCAAGGATGATCTGCTTGTACTCCTTGAGGTCGTTGGCCTGCTCGGCTGCAACATAACGGTTGTGAACCTCGTCATATTTCGCCTTCTCCCTCAGAATGTTAGGGTTAGTGGCGCGGAACTGCTCCTCGTCGAAGGCATCTCCGAACCTCTTGCGGCCCTTCTCGACCTCCTTGTTCATCTTCTCCTCGATCTTGCCGAGATAGTCCTCGATCAGATTGTCGGCGCGATACCTCTTCTTGGAGTCCTTGTTGTCGATGAGCGGGTCGTTGAACGCCGCCACGTGGCCTGAAGCCACCCAAGTCTTAGGGTGCATGAACACGCAGGAATCTATGCCGACGATGTTCTCATTCAGCCTTGTCATAGCGTTCCACCAGTACTGCTTGATGTTGTTCTTCAGCTCGACGCCCATCTGGCCATAGTCATAGACCGCGGCCAGTCCGTCATAAATCTCACTTGACGGGAATATGAACCCGTACTCCTTGCAATGTGCCACCAGCACCTTGAACAGTTCGTCCTGTGTCATAGTATTGTTGTACTTTAAAAATTCTCAAAGTCATCTGAATATGCCTCGGCAACTCCCCCCTATTCCGGCGACCACGTACCGGCATATTCCATAACGCTCACTAAAAACCTACAAATATACACATTTTCACGCAAGAATCATCGTGACGGAAACACGTCACTTGTGTTCCGCCACTTGCCACGTCACTTGCCATCGATCCAGCATCAAGCGTTATTGTACTGCCGATTGACCCAGAGCCATAGGAACTTGTCCGGGATGGAATATTCCTTCAAATCAACGGTGATGATGTCTTCCTTGAGGAGTTTGCGGATGGCGGCGTTGACAACGCTGGCGGTGGATAGCTGATAGCGGTTAATAAAAGCGGACGTGTTGACATTACGCACGTGCGCCTCGTTCGCGATGGCGGACAGAACTCGTTTTTGGTTTTCTGTCAGGCTAGACATCAGCTCGGCGAATTGAACCTCATTCATCAACAATATGTTGTCTATTGACATCCGTATCACTTCAATAGAACACTCCTCTCCCCTATCTATCGACGCGAAAGCCTCATTAAAGACACGTTGCATGTAATAAGTATATCCTTCAAACAAGTCATAGACGTACTCAACCACCGCTTTGGCTATCCTCTTGCCATATTCATTGAACATCTTCCCGACAAAATCTGAGTAAATGTCTTTATCGAGAGCCTTCAGTTCCAATGGATCAGCACTTTTATAGAAAGGACGAGCCGGGGACTGAAACATCGCGCTCATAATGCTCCTCTTGCTTCCCGCAAACACGAAATGGCAGTTCTTCATTTTCTGAATATGCCCGCGAAGGAGAGCCTCGATGTTACCATCCTCATATTCATTTATTTGCTGAAATTCATCAATCGCGACGAGGCACGGCTTCCCCGCATTGTCGAGGTAATTGAATATCTCTTCCAATGTGAACTCCGGCCGCTGAATATCCCCAAGGCTCACACCGAACGACGGCTGTCCGGTAACGAAATCGTAGGTTATCTTGCCTTGAAGCGACTTCAACGCACTTACGAGTTTATCAAGGACTTTTTTTCCGGCAGGCTGTAACGCCCTGAACACTTCCTTACCCAAAAAGAAAGTGAACTCTCTGAGACTTGTAGTGTGCAGAATATCAACAAAAAACATGTAGTAAGAACGTTTGATTTCCTCCCGCTCGAACACGTGCGTTATCAACCCCGTCTTGCCCATTCTGCGAGGCGAGAACAGAACCACATCATTCCCGTTCATCAATGATTTTGCCAACCTCTGCGTCTCGCTGACTCTGTCACAGAAACATTCATCTGGGATATACCCTCTGGTTATAAACGGATTATGAATTGTTTTCATAACGAGCTACATTTTTAGCAAAAATAATTATCCGTTTTGAATAATCCAAATCAAATAATCCATTTTGGAAAATTCTAATACAGAAAAACACAACTCTCTCAACGCCAGTCTCAGACCATTTCAGACAGAATTTTACAACTCACAACAGGATTCTATATTGTCATGGTTGGATCATAGTGCTTCACTCTGCTTATAGCTTAATATTTGTAAACACCAGTTATTGAAGATTCAAGTCAATACACTCCAAGACGATTGACGGCTGGGCTGAGGCTTAAATTTCAGTCCACTACTCGCATCATCATTCTTACGCAACTCGAAACAGCTAAGGGCGGTACTCCTAAAAAAGAGATGGTGGAAAAGTATAAACTCGAGAAACTGACCGACAAATACGATTACTTCAAGTAATCTACCTCATTTCGATTGCTTTCTGCATCATTTTTCTTTGTTTTGATGCAGAAAATTCGTTTTTGAGGCAGAAAAACACTATCTTAGCCCTGTAAACCATACGCGCTATGCACGAATTTGATTTCATAAACCGCCCCAAAGAACTTCTCACGCCGGAGGTCGTGGCTATGCTGACCCGCCTCCACGAATGCCGCGGCCGCCAGGAACTCTTCATCGAGGCCGAGCCTGATGTGCTCACAGCCCTGCTGGAGGTCGCCAAAATCCAGAGTACCGACGCATCCAACCGCATCGAGGGCATCTATACCTCTGACGAGCGCCTAAAAGCCATCGTTCAAGAAAAGGTCCAGCCCCGAAACCGAAACGAGGAAGAGATCTCCGGCTACCGCGACGTGCTGGCCACCATCCACGAATCCTACGAACACATCACCCCGCGCCCCAACAGCATCCTCCAATTGCACCGGGACCTCTATTCCTTCAGCAGCAGCGCCGTAGGTGGTGTATATAAAAACTCGGACAACATCATTGCAGAGAAGCACGCCGACGGCACGGAAACAGTCCGCTTCCGCCCTGTCCCTGCCTTCCAGACGGCCGATGCCATGCTGAACCTCTGCACCAGATACAATGATGCCATCGAGGCCGCGACCTATAATCCGCTGATCCTGATGCCGATATTCATCCTGGACTTCCTCTGCATCCACCCGTTCAATGACGGAAACGGCCGCATGAGCCGCCTTCTGACGCTTCTCCTCCTGTACCGCGCCGGATTCATTGTGGGAAAGTACATCAGCATCGAGATGCTCATCGAGAAGAGCAAGGACTCCTATTATGAAGCGCTGCAGGCCAGTTCCCAGGACTGGCACGAGGACAGAAACAACTATCTTCCCTTCCTCAAGTACATGCTGGGGGTCGTGGTTAAGGCCTATAATGAATTCGAGAACCGTGTTGAGCACCTTCGTTATCGCAAGATATCCAAGCCTGAGCGCATCAAGGCCATCATTGAGCGCACTCCTGGCAAGATCACCAAGAAGGAGATATCCCAGACCTGCCCGGACATTAGCCTCACCACCATCGAGCGCACCCTGTCCGACCTTATTGCCGCCGGTTACATCGAGAAGACAGGAACCGGCAGGGCTACGGCCTATGTTAAGAAATAATCCTCCTATAGATCTATTTTCATAAGTCAATAATTTCTCAGTATGACACAATACATCGCATAGAGGTACTCAAAAAAGCCATTTCAAGGCATGGAGTACCGGAAATAATCAACTCCGATCAGGGCTGCCAGTTTACGAGCAAGGAATGGGCTGACGCCTGCTCTCAGCACTCTGAAATGAAGGTCAGCATGGACGGCCGCGGCCGTGCTAAAGACAATATCTGGATAGAAAGATTTTGTAAAACGATAAAATACGAGTATATTTACATCCAGCCGGAGGAAAACGGCGCGGATCTGTTCTTTGGAATCAAGAGATTTATTGACAACTACAACTACCACCGTCGTCACCAAGGAATCAACCGTACAGTACCAAGCAAGCTTTACATTCGTCAGGCAGCTTGGTCTTAACTAAGAACAACACTGTACCTGTTTAAATAACGATAGTATTGCAGGAGAAAGTATTAACTTTAGAGACAATGAAAGACATAAGTTGCATTAAAAGAACCATATAAAATTATTAATGACACCACTAAATTTTTAACCAATGGTAACATTCTTTCGTTTTTCTTCCAAACCGGCCTGTATCCTGGCATGTGCGCTTGCATTATGCGTAGGATGCAATGATGATGACAAGAAAGGAGGCACATCATCGAAAGAGTCTCTGGCGCTTACGTCATTCCATCCTAATTACGGGAAGTATCAAGAGAAGGTCATCCTGCAAGGGAAAGGCTTCGGTGACCCTTCCCAGATGCGGGTATATTTTAATCAGAGAAAAGCACCTGTCATCGGGGTCAGCCGCGATGGCACGGAATTGTACGTGCAGGCTCCGCGGCTCCCCGGTGATACTTGCGTCATCTCCGTGTCGAACGGCAAGGACTCTCTTTCCTACGAAGAAACATTTGCTTACACGGTCTCTACCACTGTGACCACGGTCTGTGGCAACGGCACCGGCATCTATAAAGCCGGAGACCTGAGCGAGGCGCAAGTCTCTCCTTATTATTGCTGCGTAGACAGCAGCGAAAACGTGTTCGTAATAGACCACAGCAGCTCAAACGGAGATGGAGGGAGCGTCAATGGCATTGCCAGGATTGATTTCAAGACGAATGAACTGGTGACGATTTCGACTCAGTACTATGCGAACGTGCCTTGCGTCGACCCTGTCACTCAGAAGGTCATGGCCCCTACCGAGACTACAGTCGGGATGTTCGTCGAGATGGATCCGAAAGAGATGTGGGGCCTGAGGGTCCGGGACTTCGGCGCAAAGATCGACTGGTCGAAGAGTTCTGCAGGCCGTCCTGCGAACGGCTATAAGCACACTTTCGTGGTGAATCCTTACGACGGATTCATTTACACGCGTTTCTATTACGGCCAGGTAGTGAAAATCAATCCTGTGACTTATGAGGCAGAGGTTGTCTGCGACACTCCTAACGGAGATTCTTTCGGCCTTACATTCCGGCCAACAGACCCTAACGTGCTTTACGTGGCTTGCTGGAGCAATATGACAGGCATGGCCAATTCCATCGCGAAGGTCGACCTCAACAAGGACAAGCCGGAGATGGAGAAACTGACGAGCGGCATCACCGGCCACAGGGATGGCAAGATTGCCGAGGCTCGGTTCAATTGCCCGGCCCAGCTTTTCAGCGATAATGACGGCAACATCTACGTTGCCGACTGCGATAACCACTGCATCAGGAGGATAACTCCGGAGAACCAGGTGGAGACAGTGCTGGGAGTTCCCGGAAAGTCAGGCTGGAAAGACGGCACAAAAGAAGAGGCTCTCTTCAAGTATCCAAGAGGCATCGGAATAAGCAAAGACGGTTCTGTCTACGTGGCTGACTTCGGCAACAGGAGAGTCCGCAAACTATCCATCAACTAAAGATTATTCTAATGAAGAAACAGTTATATTTCCTGATTTCTATCATATTGATGATAGGATCTTTTCAAGCCCATGCCCAGACTTACAGGCTGGCAGGAACGGTTTATGACCAGGATGGCCCACTGCCTGGAGTCGCCGTAATAGTCCAAGGTTCTACAGTGGGAACGATGACTGACGACAAAGGGCATTTTTCCATCAAGGCTCAGAAAGGCGACAAGCTGATTTTCCAGATGATGGGGTTCAATGACATTGAATATATCGTCGTAAAGGAAAACACGAAAATTAGCATAACGTTCACGGAAACGACTCAGGAACTTGACCAGGTCATCATCACGGCTCTCGGTACCACCCAGAGGAAGATATCTAACCTGGCTGCAGTGACATCCATTGACGCAAAACTGCTTGATCAGCCTACGACATCCATCAGTAACCTCCTCGGGGGCAGAGTCGCTGGCGTCATTTCTTCTTTGACCAGCGGAGAGCCAGGCAAAAACATTGCCGAGTTCTGGATTCGAGGCATAGGGACATTCGGAGCTAATTCTTCTGCCCTTGTGCTGATTGACGGGCTGGAAGGCGACATCAACTCGATAGACCCTTCGGACATCGAGAATTTCTCCGTCCTGAAAGATGCATCTGCCACCGCAGTTTATGGCGTCAGGGGTGCCAACGGAGTCGTGCTTATCACCACGAAACGAGGCAGCACGGACAAAGTACGCATCACTGGCAGGGTTTCAACTACTTTGTCTCACCTTAGGAGGCTTCCTGATTATGTGGGTGCATACGATTATGCAACTCTTGCAAATGAAGCCAGAGAGGTGCGCGGAGAAGAGCCGCTGTATTCCAACGTCGAGATGGACATTATCCGCAATAATCTGGACCCCGATCTCTACCCAGACGTGAACTGGCAGAAGGAAATCGTGAAGAATAATTCATGGAAGAGGGCCTACTATGTGAGTGCGCAAGGAGGAGCCAAGGCTGCGAAATATTTCCTGTCTTTGTCTGTCAATCAGGAAGATGCGGCCTATAAAGTGGACCATTCCAGCCCTTACGCCCAGAACGTCGGTTACGATACATACGGATTCCGCTCCAACATTGACATGAACCTGACTCCGACTACCAAGCTTTATTTCGGTAGCACGGGTCACCTGGCCGTGAACAGGAATCCTGGCGTCGCAAACACAGATTACATCTGGTCCGCCCAGGCAAATATTCATCCTCTCCGACTTCCCACTGTATATTCCAATGGACAGTTGCCGGGCGTAGGGCAGGGTGCGCAGACTTCCCCTTACGTTATGATCAACCGTTTGGGAAAACGTTTGGACACAGAGTTCCAGTCTAAGACGACAGTCGCTCTTGAACAAGACCTGGGCATGATCACTAAGGGACTTAGGATTCGCGCGCAGGGTGCTTTCGATTACACTTCATGGTTCAGCGAGAGCCGCCATGTCCAGCCGGAGCTTTACGAGGCGGTGAGCAGGACATCTACCGGAGAACTGGTGACGATCAAGAGGGTTAGCGAGCAAGCTGCTTCTTACAATAAGACAACGAATAATTATAGGAAATATCACTTCGAGTCCACTCTTAATTATGATCGTCTGTTCGGCAAAGACCACAGGGTTTCTGGCCTTGTCTACTACTATATGTCCGATGATAAGTATTCCAGCGAGAGCGTCAGCAACATGAGCGCCATCCCAAAGAGATATCAAGGAATATCCAGCCGGCTGACTTACGGCTACTCTGACACCTATCTGATAGACCTGAACTTCGGATACACCGGATCGGAGAACTTCCAGAAAGGCAGGCGTTTCGGATTCTTCCCTTCCGTGGCTGTCGGCTGGGTGCCTACCCAATATAAGTTCATGAAGGACAATCTGCCTTGGCTGAATTTCTTCAAGGTCAGGGCTTCTTACGGAACGGTCGGGAACGACCGGATTTCATCCAAGAGATTCCCTTACCTTACAATCGTCAATCGAGGTACGACTTCCCCTTGGGGATCGGCCTCTGCGGAAACTCTTTGGGAAACGTACACAGGTGCCGACAACCTCAAATGGGAGGTGGCGACTAAGTTCGACCTCGGATTCGAGGGAACGCTTTTCGTCGATAAGGTGGATTTCGTCCTGGACTTTTTCAATGACGTGCGTGACGGAATATTCCAGGAACGCCAGCAAGTTCCTCTCTATGTCGGGCTCATGTCCAGGCCTTACTCCAACATAGGTAAGATGCGTTCATACGGCGCTGATGGCAATGTTTCATTCAAGCAGAAGATTGGAAGCGACATGAACCTCACCCTCAGGGCCAATTTCACATACTCTAAGAATGATGTCAAGAATTGGGAGGAGTCGAATCCTGCCTATCCTTATCAGGAGCGCTCAGGCTATCCTTACGGAGTCGTAAGGGGTTATTACGCCCTTGGCTTGTTCAAAGATCAGCAAGACATAGATACAAGCCCGGTGCAGACGTTCGGTGAATACAGGCCGGGAGACATCAAGTATCGCGACGTAAATGGAGATGGCCGCATAGATTCCGATGACCGAGTGCCTATCGCTTATGGGCTGTCATCGTCAGGGGCTATCGTTCCTATCCTGATGTACGGCTTCGGCGGTGAGTTTCAGTACAAAAAGCTCAGCATCGGGGTGCTCTTCAAGGGAACCGGAAATTCAGATTTCTTCTATGGCGGAGCGGGCTACATTCCTTTTGCTTCCGGAAGGCTCGGAAACGTGCTTGCGCAAGCCATGGAATACAAGAACAGATGGATTCCTAAAGATTATGCCGAAAAGCATGGGATTCCGCTCGAGCAGGCTGAGAATCCCGACGCGATTTATCCACGCTTGACCTATGGAAGCAGTTCGAACAACACACAGACTTCCACGTTCTGGAAAGGAAATGGAAGGTACTTGAGACTTCAAGAAATTACCATCAATTACAACTGGTCGGCAAAATTCATGAAAAAGATCGGACTCCAGTCTGCTGACCTGCAGCTGGTGGGAAATAACTTGGCCGTATGGTCGCCTGTGAAGTTCTTCGATCCTGAGCAGGCTCAAAACAGCGGCCGGGCTTATCCAATACCTGTCACTTTTACATTCCAGGTTTATCTGCACTTCTAAAAAAATCACGAACATGAAAAGAATATCATACGTTATTTTAGCCTCGATCTTGTCGGCCGGATTTGCTTCCTGCAACTATCTGAGCATAGATGACTATTTCTCCGACGAGATAAAGATTGACGAAGTATTCGCCAACAAGAGGAATGTCCAGGCATACATCTGGGGCATGACAGGGGACCTGCGTGACGAAGGCTCTCTCTATCAGGATGCTGATTTTCCCGGACCTCTTGCGACAGACGAGGCCTTTACTATGTACGGCACTCAGTTTGGCTACAATGGAATGAAGCTTGTTCTCGGAGAAATCTCTGCCAGCAACCCTTATTCCTTCTCCAACGTGTGGACGACAAGCTACCAGTGCATCAGAAGGGCGAATACTGTGTTCGCAAGGATAGATGAAGCTAAAGATCTCACCGCACAGGACAGGGCAGAACTTCTTTCTCTGAACAGGTTCATTCGTGCCTATGCTTACTATAAGCTTTGGCTTGCGTATGGACCGGTAATCTTGATAGGGGACGAGGAAATACCTTCTAACCTTGATCTGGGAGATTATGACAGGGCTCGCGCCACGAATGAAGAGACTGTGGAATATATCTGCAGCGAGCTTGAGGAGGCAGCTAAATATCTTCCTGAAACCTATCCTCTGATGGAATTCGGAAGGCCAACCAAGGGAGCCGCTTACGGACTGATCGCAAGAATCAGAACTTATTACGCCAGCCCTCTCTGGAATGGAGGGGAAGCAGCCAGAAGGTGCTTTGGCAATTGGTACAGGAAAACGGACCGAGTTAAATATGTCACCACCGATGAATATGACGAAGAGCGCTGGGCTATTGCCGCAGCCGCTTGCAAGAGAGTGATGAATATGAAAAAGAGCGGAGCTCCGATGTACAGTCTATTCACCGTGCAGGAAGATACGCAGACTCCGCCTTTGCCAGAGGGAGTGACTTCCGATCCGGACTTCTACGAGCCTTATCCTGTGGGAGCCGCAGGAATCGACCATCTGCGGTCGTATTCGGAGCAGTTCACGGGGGAGGCGGTGATAGCCACAAATCCTGAATATGTCTGGGGAAGGAAAAGCCAGACCCTTGTTGACAATACCCGGATGAGTTTCCCTATCAGCTTCGGAGGATGGGGAGGAATGGCCCTTACGCAGAAAATAGTGGATAGCTATTCCATGTACGACGGACGCTCCATAGACAATTCCAGCGAAGCTTATCCGTACTCGGAATCGGGTTTCACCAACGAGCAGAAGTCTTTCTCGGGCTACAGGCTCAATGCCGGCGTCTATAACATGTACGACAACAGGGAGATGCGTTTCTATGCCTGCGTAGGGTTTTCGGAGAGATTTTGGCCGATGTCTTCCACCACCATGTCTGGGAAGTACAACCAGACGGTGACATATTACTATGACTCCCCTAACGGAAAGCAGAATTCTGCGACGGACTACAGCCCTACGGGCTATGTCATTGTGAAATACATTCATCCTAATGATGCCTGGGACGGAGATAACGCCAGGAGAATGGATAAAGGCTATCCTATCATAAGGTATGCTGACATACTGCTCATGTATGCCGAGAGTCTCAATCATCTGACAAAGGCTTATGAGATAAAGCTCGGCGACGAGACTTATTCGGTGTCGCGGGACCTGAATGAGATAAAGTCGGCGTTTAACCTCGTGCGCCACCGTTCCGGGATGCCGGGAATCAGCAATAATGATCTTGCAGACGAGGAAACCTTCCAGAAAATCCTTGAAATCGAAAGAATGAAGGAATTCCTGCACGAAGGGCAGCGTTACTTCGACGTCCGCAGGTGGGGAATTTACGAGGAAACAGAGAATGAAACAATCATGGGAATGAACGTGGATGGCTCTAAGGAGAATTTCTATCAAAGAACAGTTCCGAATACTTCCAGAATCGGAGCTCGCCTGGTTCATAAGAAACTCTACCTGCTTCCTATTCCACTGAACGAAATCCGCAAGCTCCCTTCTTGCGACCAGAACCCGGATTGGGAAAGCTAACATCAACACGTATTGAATCATGAAACACAAATGCATAATATTAGCGGCTCTGGCAGCATTCTCCATCGTTTCTTGCAACGACAAGGAGGTGTTCGAGAAAGAGCAGTACAAGAACATCTTCGGATTCGTGAGCGAGTCTGACAACACTAAGAAGATGACGGTCAGCCTTCACTATGAGACAACCACGACGTACATGTCATTATCGATGGGAGGCACGAAGGCTCCAAAGAATGACGTCAAAATAAACATCGTCTTGGATTCCACTCTCATAGATGAGTACAATAAGGCGAACTATGACGTAGATGTCGAGAAATATGCAGTTGTCATGCCTGCTGATAAATACGAGATATCCAGCATGACATGCGTAATAAAATCTGGCGAGGTGCTTGGCACTATCCCTGTCACGATTCACCCCGCAGGCCTGTCTCCAGACAAGGATTACATCATTCCTGTGAGAGTCCTTTCCTATGATGGCGCCGAACTTCATCCAGACAAGAGTTCGCTTCTGCTTAAGATAGCGATAAAGAATCAATGGTCTAATTCAAGCGGAATAGGTTATCAGATGGTGGGAAACAGAAAACTCTTGCCGGATGGGTCTCCTATCAATATGCCTGGAACCAAGACGATTCATTGCTGGACTGCGAACAGCGTGAGGATGATGCCCGGGAATGAGACTTTCAGCAAAGACAAGCACACCTTGGAGGCAAAGGCGATGATAGCGTACATCGATGCCGCGGCCGATGCGAAAGGCTATCACAAGATTACGCTGAAGCCTTACCGGGATATTAAAGTGACGCAGCTGGACGATGACCCTGAATATCCTAACGTGTACGGAATCATAGACGATGGGTACAATACCTATAAGACCTTCCTGCTGCATTACAAGTATCAGATAGGAAATGATGTATATGAGATGCGGGAGGAGACGAGGGTTCTATATTCGGAGGATAAGGATGTGGACGAGGGTTTCACTATCATAGAAACAAAAAAGTAGGAGGCAGACATGAAAAAAATAATATTGAATATATCGTTGGTATCCTTGTTGGCGCTTTCTGCTTCATGCGACAACTTCCAAAGGACGGATGTTTACCCAACCATCACAGTGGATCACAGTTCCGTTACGTTGTTTGAAGGGGACGAGATTCAGCTGACGGCTAGTCCGTCCAGTCTTAAGTTCAAATGGTCTACGAGCGACGAATCCATTGCCACGGTCGACAATTCAGGCCTGGTCAAAGCCATAAAGCAGGGCTCTGCGTCCATTTTATGCGAATCGGGAGACATATCGTTCGAGACTGAGGTCTACGTAAGCAAAAAGGTTGCACTGACCGACGTTGCCATGAAGTGCGACAGCCTGATCGAGCTTGCAATCGGTGCCACTGTCACCATTCCGGTGTACATGGTTCCATCGGATGCCAACGACGTTCCAGCTACGGATTTCGGCTGGTGGTCTGATGACGAGAATATCGCCAGGGTAAGCCAGTCCGGAGTCGTAAAGGGCATAGGCACAGGAACTACGAAAATCCACTACCGCAAGGGCTCGTTCGCCAAGTTTGTGACCTTTGACGTTCAGGTTACCTTCCCGTTCGTGAAGGGGCATCCGTTCGTTATCAGCAAAGATGAGCCTGCCGTCATCTGGTTCAGGGATTTCGACCGCGGAGGAATGAACGTTGCGTTCTACGACACCGGCGGCGGTGGCGGAAACACTTACCGCGCCCAGCATGGTGACCCTACAAGTTCAATGGTGACCATCGAAGATGGCGGCAACATCGGCTATCTTGCCAGTGGAGAATGGTACATCTATTCCATAAGCGTGAAAGATGCGGGAACCTACAAGATTACCATAAACGCTGCATCTGGTAGTGGCGGCTCTCAGGGCATGTATCATTTTGAAATCGACGGAGTCAAGGCTACCGAAACCATGCCGATTCAGGGCAGCGGCAACTGGGGACAATTCATCAATGATGATTCATTCCAGATTACCCTACCGGCTGGCGATCACAAGCTGAAATTCTTCGCCGATACTGGTTCTCATAACCCTAAGCACATGACTTTCACTTATATTTCCGAATAAACGTAGGAATTGCCATTCTCAAAGCCTTGGAAACCCGAAATTCCAAGGCTTTTTTCAATATATTCACTATATTTATAAGATTTTTTTCAAACACTCTGATATGAAAAAAATATTCTTGATTTTTGATACATCCACTATTGATCAGCAGGAAGATATTGTGATAGCATTGAACGGTTTACTATCTATGTTGTCCTAAGAACACATCCGCACACCAACTTTGGCAGTTTTAAACTATATCTTTACGGCATGAAAAGAAACCTTGACAAACCGGACTATCGTTCGATGAACGAGGCCAAACTCAAACTCGAACTCGCAGGACTCGAGCAGCGGATTCTCGGAATCACCGGCGATTCCCTCGACTACCAGCACTACCGCCAGTTCCTGGACTGGTGCTGGAACGAGGCGAAGGTCAAGGCGGTCGAGAAACTGATGCTGGACCGCTGCTACATCCTGAATCTCCTCTTCGGCTGCCATTGCACCCCTGGGGAGGTCGAGAGGTTGGAAAAGGTCAATGACCTACTTCTGGAGATGACCAACCGGACCTATCACCGCACTGCTGACCTCGTACGGGCGCTGCTGGTGATGAAGAAAGACGATATGGATGACGACTACATGATTGAAAGCCGACTGGTCCCGACCTTCGACTTCAAGCAGGGACTGCTGAGACTCGGGCCCTCTGTCGAAGTGCTGGAGCCGAAAGAGCTGCGCGACGAAATGGTTGATGACATCAGGAGGATGGCAGGGAATTATAAGATTTAGCCTCTATGGTAATAATTTCAAAAACAGTGCGTAATAAGTATGCTATTGAAGAACTTTAACCAACATACTTATTACGTTTCCTTCCACAAATGGATTGAAGACGTTATTCCATAAATCTTTCGCCAAACCCTCTGCATCCTGTATAGCCCTGAACAGGCATTCTTCCTCAAGACTACAAGAATCACTGCTGTCATCTTGGAAAAACACCTTTGCCGGAATTGTCTTCATAAACGGATACCACGCATTTTCCCCACTCTCATGAAAGCCATTGGCCGTCAGAAAGCCTTTCAAATCGGCATTGGCATTAACATTCCCAATAAAATCTTCAGGAGCAATTTTAGAAGGATCAATCCATATCCCCGCTCCTCGTTTATACCATGACCAGTGTCTCCACTCTATACAAATACTCAGTGCATGATGTCCCTGTAAAACAATTGATATATAATCATCCTTAGCATCATACTCCCAACCGGCTCCGGACAAATTGGATTCAGCAATTATCCGCATCTCCGTTAATAGACGTCTCTTCAGTTCGCGGACCATCATGTCCTTCATGTTGGAGAGTTCCACAAACGAGTTCCAGTCTTCTGCAGTTTTAAATAAACTCAAAACATTCTCTATCTCATTCATTTCCTTATAACTGTTTACAATATTCAATATACTGGGCAATCAGATTCCGGAGCGGAGTATTCTCTGCCGGCAGTTTATCCATGCATTCTCCTAACCACTCAGGGATATCCTCGTGAAAAGTCAACACTTTTAGTTCCATAGGTAGTTCTTCCGGCAAGTATTCAGGATAATCAACCGGACGTAAAATTGAATTGGCACTGATATGTTTGACTTCATCAGGCACCAAATAAACTATTTTGTACTCAGGGTGCTTCGAATAATAATCAGTACAGCAATCTTCTTCGCGTTTGTGAATATTCTCATACCAGTACCGGTACAATTGGTTAGGTTGATCTCCTGCCCAATTGGATTTGTTCTCAATTATGACAGCGCCTAACGGATTCAGTCTTCTTAACAAAACATCCACACGCCCTTCTTCAGCCGTTATTATCCATTCCTCATTGCCTTCGTCCTTCTCAAAACCAATATACTCCAAAAACGCGGACAAGAACAATTTGCCTTGTCCATGCATCGGATTATCCGAAAGGAAAAAATGCAGGATTCGGCTATGGATAGGTTCACTTATGCCGGAAAATTCATTCCAAAGGGAAAACACATTGACGTACTTGCCCATCTTCGTATTGGACATCCTCTCCGCCTTGATTTCTTTCATGATTGAACTGCACAGTTCAATCGTCTTCCGATATTTTTCCAATTTTTCTTCCATAATTTACAAATTAATCAAATGCGGCTCAAGCAGCATGCCGTAATGCTCGTCCATCATGGCAGCATTGGAAAAGACTGTTCCGCCTCTTTCCTCCAGGCCATTGGCCTTATGGATGTGGCCGAAAAGATGTATCCGGGGACGGACTGCCGTCACACGCGAGAGCAGCTCATTGGAGCCGTAATGGATGCTTCCGTCCTGGTCGAGGATTCCGTATGGCGGGGCATGGGTAATCAGCACATCCACGCCGTCAGGAATCTTTTCATAGAAATCCTTCTGGCGTCCGGAAATACAGTCCTCCATAAACATGGGGACCCCATAGAATGTCACGCCGTCTATCTCCACCGAACTGTTGCACAGATAATGACAATTGGAGTCAAGTCCGTCAATAACGGCACCATATAGGCATGCGTCGTGGTTCCCTGCCACGAAAATCTTATGGGCATAGGGAAGTGCGCTGAACCACCTCATAAAGTCCAGTGCCTCCGAGGATGATCCGTTCATTGCAATGTCTCCCGAGTGGACAATCACGTCCGCCTCAGGAAGCCTGCCAAGACTGCGATGTGCCCCATGGGTATCCGAGAGATGAAGAATGTTCATGTCAAAAAAAAACTTCTAGAACTCCAGGTTCACTTTATATATAGGATCTTCCAGTTCATCTTGCTTGACTAGGAACATGGTCATATAGACAGGTAGGTATTCGACATTGCCCTTCACGTGCAGGTTGTCATTGCACAGAACTATCGCCCTCCGTATTCCATAATTCGGGATGCTCAAGAGTTTGGACAGCGCATTATGACGTTCGTAATCCTTACCAGACTTGACTTCCAAGGGAATGATTTCATCATCCGTTTCCAATATAAAATCAATTTCTCCCTGCTTCTTGCTGTTAAAGTAGTACAGATCCCATCCATGAGCGTGAAGTTCTTGCGCGACAGCATTTTCAAATACGCTACCATAGTTCACGTTCACCTTTCCCTGCAGAATCTTCAGTTGGATGCATCCTGATGAATATTGGCAAGAAAGCAGCCCTACATCGTTCTGGAAAAGCTTGAAAAGGTTCCGCTGCTCACTCAGTTTCAACGGGGAGACTGGCTCTTCGACATTGTATGTCGGAAGTGCCATGTCTGCGTCTTTGAGCCAGATGAAATCATTTTCATGTCTGCCGAAAGTCATATTCTCATTGAGACGTTTGAGGATGAACCGTTTGTTCTTGGCATTCAACTCAGAAGGGATGAGATCAAATACCTCATTGATATATAGTTTCTTTCTGACATCCTGATCGTAACGGGCTATGTCTTTCTTATAAAGATTGATAATATCCCTTTGTTCTTTCACCACGTTCTGAATATTGTTGGAATCTATATAAGTCTGGACAGCAGCAGGCATACCTCCAACTATGATGTACAACTGAAATAGTTGCATCATCTTTTCATGTATATAGGCATCCACCAGCGTTTTTTCCGACCAAGATTTCTTGACAGCATCCAACACATTCTCCGGCACCCCCACGGCACTGACAAATTCCTCAAAATCCATGGGATAGACCTGCATCTCTGACATATAACCAACAGGCACTGAACGGATGTCTTTCAATTCAACACCCAGCAGGGAACCACTCAACGCATAAATATAGCTTCCTTCATCCACCAATGCTTTAACCCAGGTCATCACATCCGGGCATTCTTGCACTTCATCAAAAAAAATCAATGTTTTGCTTCGCACCAAAGGGACTCGCGAATATGCCGAAATCCTGAGCAGCAGTTCTTTGACATCTCCTGCCCCATTGATTATGTCCATCGCCTCCGGCTGAAGCAAGAAATTGAACTCAATGAGATTCAAGCCATGCAGTTTAGCATATTTCCGGATAGAATAGGTCTTACCTACCTGTCTGGCGCCGGTAAGAAACAACGCTTTCTTCGAGTTGGAGAAATGCGCATCTATCTCGTTGTCAATCTTTCTATTAAGCATATATTGCACAATTTACGCAATGTGTTTCACCACAGTTTTTGCAACTTTTCCAAGGCAAATCTATGCTATTTTTGCAACTTTTCCAAGTATTTCATCTTTTATTCACATTATTCTCTACAACATCTTCCTTGACCTTAATCGACATACATTCATCAGGGGAGAGGAACGTGCCCTGCACTCTTTCGACACCGGAACGAATTCTGATACAAATTGGAAAGTTAAAAGAGATGAAGGTACTCAGCTCTCTTTTAACATCAGACTCGCGAAGCAGAAGCATGTCGCCTTTTCCGTTAAGCCACTCCGCTCCCGGCGTATCCAACGTGACTATAGAACCTCGTTTGTCCAACATGCGGAACCCCATCCTTACAGGAAAATTCTCCTTTATCTCTTTGGTTATAACGCTATTAGAAATGCGATTCGTCAAGATTACCATATGAACACCCACAGCACCCCATTCTGAGACAAGCCTACGATATTCTTAAACGCGGCAGTAGCAGCATATTCTTCCTGCATCTCCGGATCCTGCATATTGATGACACTGTACAACAGTATCAATTCATAGGGAGGATCTTAGCGCGCAGGCTTTGGCGAAGTGGGAAAAGTACTTGTCTGACAGAAGCAAGGCGTCATTGTCCTCTGAAAGATATTCCTCACAGAATTGGTCCCGAGCCCTTATTTCCTCTTTGAGCATCGAGCCCCTTAATGAAAACGGCTCGCTAATTCGTCCGACAGCTATGGTCAGGTCAAAAAGATCAAGAGCACGTACAAAAGCGCCTTTGGCCATATTCTCGTTACCTTTACGCTTCCATTTAAATGTTCTGCCTACCTCACTGCCTATGTTGGCCATCTGAACGATGAACGGCATCTCCGCCCACCTTTCCATATTCGGCTTTTCAGGAAGATACATCATCTTTTGTTCAAAAACCATTCAATAGCGTTCACGATATGTATTGTCTGATTATTGACTGTAACATCACGGGTTTCGTCCATACATATAAGCCAAAGGTTTCCGCAGTTCAACTTTGAGGAAGCCAAAATAAGGGATTCGGTCTCCCTTCTGTAGGTCTTACTGTCAGAAATGTCATAGGCCACTTGAATGAGTTCCAATACAACATTCTGTCTGCACACGACAAAATCGACCTCCTTTTGCCGTGTGGAAGGCTTGTAATAGTATATGTCCTCAGCCGCGGAACAATACCTGCGAAGCAACTCCATAAGGACCGCGTTCTCCAAACGCCAGCCCATATTCTCACCAAGAAGCGAGTTGCCACGGTTGGAGACGAATCCTTGGTCAACCACATAAGCTTTCTCGCCGGTTATCCTCTCTTTGCTTTTGTATGAGAACTTTTGCAGAGGATGGATCAAGAATGCCTGAGCCAGATAAGATGTATATTTCTGAGCCGTGGCAGCTGTCTTGAGGTTGGATATTTCCGCTAAAGTTTTATAGTCAATAACTTGACAGGAATTATTAATAAGATGATAAGCTATGCGTCTGATGCTCTCTGGATTGCGAATATTAAAACGCTTCGCTACGTCTTTTGTGATGATTGTCTCGATAAGCCCCTCTATGTACGTTCGGCGACCGCGAGGATTCCTAAGCTTCATCAATTCAGGGAATCCCCCATCATTAAGATAAGCTTCCAAAGCGATTTTTCTGGCAGCGTCAGCCTTTGTCGTAATCCCTTTGACATCAACCTTTTCCGCATCGCATAACTCTGCATAACTGAAAGGATAAAGTTTTATCTCATTGTATCTTCCGGTAAGATGTGTGGCAAGTTCACTACTTAACAGTTTGGCGTTGCTCCCGGTAAGCACAATGCGCAAGCCTTGCCTAAGCAGTCTGTTCACAAACAGATGCCATCCCGGAACATCCTGAATCTCATCAAAAAACAAGTACTTCACATCAACACCATAAAGCTGGTACATGCAACCCAACAATGTGTTGAGATCCTTGGCTTCCATTCCCAACAACCTATCATCATCCAGATCAGAATAGCCGTACTTTACTCCGTGCTGGATAAGTGCCTTATGGCACAATGTTGATTTTCCGCTCCTGCGAACACCTATGACAACCTGTGCCATATCGCTGTCCCACTCGAAAAAATCCTCCTCTGGACGGGATATCCAGCCAGAGACATCATACCCTGACATTTCCTCTCTTTGCTCCGCCAAAACCTGCAAAATCACCTTCTCATCCATAAACACTTGATTTATTGGCACAAATATAGAAAACATTTCGAACAATTGCGCTATTTTGACAAAAATAACATTACGAAATGCATTATTTTGACAATTTTCGGTTGTTGAAACAGTGTTATTTTGACGAAAAATATTCGGAGTTTATACGGTTGTGACCTTCCATGAGAATGGCGGCACAAACTTGAAAAAGTAGATTAAAACCACTATTCTGTGCCGAAATATTCGGGAAAGGCGGTTTTGAGGGATGGTTTGGCGACTTCCTGGAGGGGAATCATCACGAAGGGGCGGTTCTCTATGTCCTTGTGGGGGATGATCAGATCGGGAGCGGAGATGTGCTCGGAGCCGTAGAAAAGAATGTCGATGTCGATTACGCGGGAGTGGTAGATGCGGTTGCCTGCTCCGTCATATTCAGGAGGATCGGTTCTACCCATCGCGCGCTCTATTGATTTGACCTTGGAAAGCACATCCTTGGCTGCGTCCTCCGCCGGAATTTCCGGTCTGAAGGTTCGGTAAAGCGCCACGGCGTTCAGAAACTTGCCGCCGGAGAAACCCATCGGCTTAGTCTCTATCAGCCTTGAAAGAGCCGTGTAGTGGCCTTCAAAGGCTTCATCCATCCGATGAAGAGCCTCCTCGATGTTCCTCTCGCGGTTGCCAAGGTTGCTGCCGAGGGAAAAGTATATGCTGACAAATGCCATCGTTCCAGATAATACAGGCCTAAGTAACATTCAAAAAATAACCTGCATCATCTTAAGGAATCTTTTCGGTCTAGATCTCTTTTCTCATCAGTCATGTGCCACCGGCACACTCCTTCTTCAAAAAAAGATCTATCCTCGAAAATCTTCTCTTAATCTGAAGCAACTTATTTTTTTCATGTTCCTAAAAATATTCAAACCTAAATCAAGCTGTCAAAATTGAATATACCGGATCAGGAATTCGGTTCCTTTGAATAGTCCGGGCCGGCACCAGGATCAACCCTGTCAGATGAAGAATCAATGACATCCAGACCAAGTTCCAGACGTGCCTCGTCAGAGAGCATCGATTGATCCCAAGCCGGGTCAAAGACCAGTTCCACGTTGCAGGCCTTTATTCCGGGAACGTCGGTGACGTTTTTCTGAACCTCCTCCAGCACCTCGTCAGCCATCGGGCAGTTCGGGGCGGTGAAAGTCATTTTGATGAAAGCCTCGTGGTTCTTGTTGATGACAAGCTCGTAGATGAGGCCGAGGTCGTAGATGTTGACCGGAATCTCGGGATCATAGACCTGCTTCAAGGCAAGAACCACATTGTCATAAAGCGGTGCCAATGCCTTTACATCCTCAGCGGAAAGCACCTCACTCTCCTGCTCAACATGCGGCTCGGCGGCGGTCGCCTTTTCCTCCTCTTCCTTATTATTCTTGAATATGCTCATTTCACAATCGCTTACAAAGTTATCTTACGGATCGTCTTTAGAGCCACTCATCAGGCTCGAAACGATCCCGTTCTATTTACTGTTCTCCAGCGCCACAGCCTTGATGGTGTCGATCATCGAGACCAGTCCGTTGGCTCTGGTCGGCGAGAGATTCTCCTTAAGACCTATCTGGTTGATGAATCCGAAATCGTCCGCGGCGATCTCTTTCGGTGTGCGGCCAGAATAGACATTGATCAGAAGGGAAATTATGCCTTTCGTGATGATCGCGTCGCTGTCGGCCTTGAACCAAAGTTTTCCGTCCTCCAGGCGCCAATCCAGCCAAACCCGGGACTGACATCCCTTAATCAACTTATCTTCAGTCTTTTCCGATTCAGGATACGCCTCCAGATTCTTTCCCAAGTCGATGAGATACTCGTATTTGTCGAGCCATTCATCGTACATCGAGAAATCCTCAATCACAGACTGTTTCGCTTCCTCTAATGAGTTCATATATTATCCAAGTTTATATCAAAATAACATCGCAATACATCAGCGCTTCGACAGGTTCAGCGACCACTCATAACTACACCAACATCGCGGTCGCCATGTCGAGCGACTTGATGAAATATTCAGCCTCCTCCATCGTGTTGTACGGAGCGAGCGAGGCACGGAGCATCCCAGTCACTCCAAACCTGTCCATCAACGGCTCGGCACACATCTGCCCGGACCGCACGGCAATCCCCATCTTGTCCAAAATCAAGGCCAAGTCCTCATGATGCGCCCCCTCAACGCTGAAAGAAAAGAGCGGAATCTTTGTCTCCGTTCCACGTGGAACGCCATAAAGACGGACCCTCGGGTTGCTTGTCAAAGCGTGGAGAAGGTACTGGGACACAGCCTCTTGAGCATTAAGTAACTCTTTATCTTTCATCAATTTAAGCATCTCGATAGCTGGTTCCAGCGTCGGAATGGCATTGATGTTCTGGGTTCCGGCCTCAAACTTCTCCGGAAGTGGAGCGTAAGTCGTTCCGGAAAACCTGACGGTAGAGATCATCTCTCCCCCGCCCTGATAAGGAACCATCTGATCCAGCCACTTACGTTTTCCGTAAAGTACCCCGGTTCCGGTGGCCGCATAGAGTTTGTGTCCGGAAAAAGCGTAGAAGTCACAGTCAACATCCTGAACGTCAACACCTTCGTGAACCATACCTTGCGCTCCGTCGATAAGAACAGGGCAACCAGCTGAGTGACAAACACTTACAATCTCCTTAACAGGATTCAAAATGCCAAGAACATTGGAAATCTGAGTGACGGCGACAATCCTGGTCTTGGGATTTAGCAAGGATTTCAACTCCTCAAGATTCAGATGGCCATCCTCGTCCACGTGCAAGACCCTCAGAACAGCGCCTTTTCTCTGGCAAAGCATCTGCCACGGAACAATGTTGGAATGGTGCTCGGACTCGGAAACGATGATCTCATCGCCCTCATTGACGAATGTCTCTCCGAAAGAGAAAGCCACAAGGTTGATGGATCCTGTGGTTCCGGAAGTGAAAACTATCTCTTCGCGTGCGGCGGCGTTAATATATTCCTTGACAGCATCGCGCGTGCTTTCATATTCATCAGTGGCATCGACGGCAAGTTTATGGACGGCGCGGTGGATGTTGGCGTTCGCTCCGATGGCAAGTCCGGTCCATTTGTCGATCACCGTCTGCGGACGCTGGGCAGTGGCCGCATTGTCGAAATAGACAAGCGGCTTGCCATAGACGGTGCGCGAGAGCGCCGGAAACATATTCCTTAATTCTTGAATATTCATGGTCAAAACTCCGTTCAATCTTACAAAGATAATGAAAACCATTGGAAGAATGGAGGGTTAGCGAATATTCCTTCATATTCATCCGAAGAATGTTGAAAGGGAACATTTTTCGGTGCAAAAGTGCTAATTTTGTATTCAATAAAATCTTTGAATATGATTGACTACATCAAAGGAACTATAGTGGATCTCTCCCCTGCCGAGCTGATTCTGGAGAATAACGGCATCGGATACAGGATTCTGATTTCATTGCAGACCTTTCAGGCTCTGCAGGAAAAGAAAGACGCTAAGGTGTTCATCTTTCATTATCTTCGCGAGGATGCAGAATTGTACTACGGATTCGCCACAAAGGAGGAGCGGGAGTTGTTCGAACTGTTGATCAGCGTGTCAGGTATAGGGGTAAATTCGGCCAGGATGATGCTGTCTTCGCTATCGGCGGAGGAAATCAGGCAGGCTATTCTTTCGGAAGACATCGCAAGGATCAAGAGTGTGAAGGGTATCGGGGTCAAGAGCGCCCAGAGGCTTGTTCTGGAGTTGAAGGATAAGATCGTCAAAGGCGAGGGGGCGGATTCCACAGAACTTTTCGGTGGCAACCGAAGCGAGATTGTCGAGGAGGCCAGCAGGGCTCTTGTCATGCTTGGATTCGCAAAACCAGCAGTCAACAAGGCCATCCAGGCCGTCCTCAAGGCCAATCCTAACGCCAAAGTCGAACAGATTATCAAGTCGGCATTGCAGATGATGTAGGCATTATTTCGCTGATTGCGGCAAAAATATAAAGACTTTGGCTACCTGCGCTTCGCGCCCTAACCGGGTAAAGGGTAGCCAAAGTCTTTATATTTTCGCCTTATAGAATAATAAGGCGGTCATTACTCCGATAGGCGAAATGTATATGACTTGAACCACCTGCGCTTCGCGTCCTAAACGGGTAAAGGATAGTCAAAGTCTTTATATTTTCGCCTTATAGGATAATAAGGCGGTCATTACTCCGATAGGCGAAATGTATATGACTTGAACCACCTGCGCTTCGCGCCATAACCGGGTAAAGGGTGGTTCAAGTCATATACATTTCGCTGTTGAATCACCGTCCGAAATAGACAAGCAGGACGGAGATGTCGGCGGGAGAGACACCTGAGATGCGTGAGGCTTGGGCGATGGTGGTAGGCTTGTAGCGGAGAAGTTTCTGGCGACATTCTATGGTTAGACCGGAAACCATGTCAAAATCGAAGTCTTGTGGAATCTTCAAATCTTCAAGACGGGCGATTTTCTCCGCTATGGATTTTTCACGCTCAATGTAGCCTTTGTACTTAACTCCGATCTCGACAGAATCAATGATTTCCTTTCGACGCTGCGATGAACCAATGTCCTCCCCTTCCGGAAGAACCACAGAAAACTTATCAAATGTTCCACGTGGAACAAAATTTAATAATTCTTCAAGTGAAATCTCTGGACGGGAAGCAAGATCAGAGATACGTTTCGACTCGGAAAGGGTGGCAGAGTTAGACTCGGAAAGATAGTCATTGATGACATCGGCACGAAGATTAACCTCGTCACACATTCGAGCAAGATCATTGACCGTCTCGTACTTTTCCGTCATAAGTCGGTACCTTTCTTCTGAAGCGAGACCTATTTTGTAAGACTTTTCCGTCAGACGCAAGTCGGCGTTGTCCTGTCTCAGAAGAATACGATACTCCGCACGAGAGGTGAACATTCTGTAAGGTTCGTCAACGCCTTTTGTGATCAGATCATCAATCAGTACTCCAATGTATGACTCATCACGACGAAGGACAAAAGGCTCCTTGCCATGAACCTTCAAATGAGCGTTAATACCAGCTATAATTCCCTGAGCACCTGCCTCTTCATAACCTGTTGTACCATTTATCTGACCAGCGAAATAAAGCCCTTCAACATCCCTAAGTTCAAGAGTGTTAAGGAGTTGAGTAGGGTCAAAGTAGTCATATTCAACGGCATAGGCAGGCTTGAATATCTTGGCGGACTCCAAACCCTCGATAGTGTGCAAGGCATCCAACTGAACATTCAGCGGAAGTGAGGATGAAAAGCCTTGGAGATAATATTCATTGGTGTCCCTCCCCTCCGGCTCCAGAAAGAGTTGGTGGGATGTCTTGTCCGGAAACACCCTCAACTTATCCTCGATGCTCGGACAGTACCTCGGCCCCTTGCCGGTAATCAGACCACTGAACATCGGAGAATCCTTGAAGCCCGAACGGAGAATGTCGTGAACTTTCTCATTGGTGTGGAGAATGTAGCATGGCATCTGACTTCCCTCCCCCTGAACAGAGGAAAGAATATTCAAATAGGAAAACTTCTCCGGCGACTCGTCTCCGAGTTGCCTCAAAAGTTTCGACGTGTCCACTGATGAAATGTCGATCCGGGGTGGGGTCCCCGTCTTCATCCTCCCTGTCCGAAGACCGAGACTGACGAGTTGTTCGGTCAGACCGTGAGAGGACAACTCCCCTATCCGGCCTCCCTCGAAAGTAGTGCGACCGATGAACATCCTTCCGTTCAAGAACGTTCCGGTGGCCAGAATAACCGTCTGAGATTTAAAAATTGCCCCTGTATTTGTCTTGACTCCACAGATTTTTGAATTCTCAAAGAGGAAAGAAGTAACAAAATCGGCGTAAATATCTAATCTACAAGAGTTTTCAAGAATATTCCTCCAGTACGCGGAAAAGAGCTGTTTGTCGCACTGGGCGCGCGGACTCCACATTGCCGGACCCTTGGAACGGTTAAGCATGCGAAACTGAAGGGTCGAAGCATCAGTGACACGACCCATCATTCCTCCGAGCGCATCAATCTCCCGGACAATCTGCCCCTTCGCGATTCCGCCGATCGCAGGGTTGCATGACATGCGCGCGAAACTCGTAAGGTCGGCGTTGATCAGCAAAACGGAGGAACCAAGATTCGCAGCGGCCATCGCAGCCTCGCAACCGGCGTGTCCCCCACCGACCACAATCACATCGTATGAATATGTCATATTCAAGAAAAATCAATTTTTACGGAACATCCGCCGAAGTGGCGAAATAAAATGCTAAAAATGAATATTCCCTAAAAGCATCAGGCGTTGCCTCGAAGGCCAAGGTAATAGTCCTCCTTCTCACGCATCAGCTTCTGATCCTCCGGAGTGTGGTCGTCGTAGCCGATAAGATGAAGAAGCCCGTGGACGATCACGCGGTGAAGCTCATCATCAAATTCGGTTCCGAACTCGACGGCATTCTCCCTCACGCTGTCAACGCTGATGAAAAGGTCACCGGAAAGCCGGTTGCCCTCGCAATAGTCGAAGGTAATGACATCGGTGAAATAGTCATGATGCAGGTAGCGAAGATTCACATCAAGAATGTAATTATCTGAACAAAAGATAATTGAAATGTCTCCAAGAGTCTTGATCTCGCTCCCGGCAACCATCTTCAACCATCTGTTGTTGGCAAGTTTGTTCTTGAAAATAAACTTTATGTCCTCGCAATAGTACCTGACCATAACCCTATAATTTTACGCAAATCTACAACTAATAATTCAAAAAATTTGAAATGACAATTATTATTTCTATCTTTGAAAGCCTATTGGAAGGTTTTGCCTTCCGGTAAGTTGTAAATGATTGTTAAAATTAATTACTGATATGGAGATCAAGAAAACACCAAAAGCCGATCTTGAGAACAGAAGGACTCTCTTCACGGAGATCGGACTCGTGGTTGCTCTTCTCGTAGTCTGGGGAGCTTTTTCCTACAGCACTAAGGAGAAGGCGGTAGCCAGCCTGGGTGAGGACACTCAGGTAGTTGAAGTTGAGGACATGGTTCCTATTACCGAGGAGACCCCTCCACCGCCACCAGAGGCTCCGAAGATTCCTGTTCTTTCCGACCAGATCGACATCGTTGAAGACGACATCAAGGTTGACGACAACTTCATGAGCCTTGAGGACGATGCCAGTCTCGGAGTCGAGATCATGGACTACGTAGAGGAAGTTAAAGAGGAAGTAGTTGAGGAAGAGGCAATTCCGTTCCAGCTCGTGGAGGAGAAGCCTTCATTCAACGGTGGTGACGCCAACGAGTTCTCAAAGTGGGTAAACTCCAAACTTCAGTACCCTGAGATCGCGAAGGAAAATGGTGTTCAGGGTCGTGTCACCCTTCAGTTCACCGTTAATCCTGACGGCTCTGTGAGCAACGTGAAGGTTCTTCGTGGAGTAGACTCATCACTCGACAAGGAGGCCGTGAGAGTTGTCTCAATGTCTCCGAAGTGGAAGCCGGGAAAGCAGCGTGACCGCGCTGTGAAGGTAACCTACACCTTCCCTGTTATCTTCCAGTTGAGATAGTAGTAAATCAATGAAATTCAAGGCCGTCCCCAACCGGATGGCCTTTTTTTGAATAAATATGGAAGAACTTAAGGAAAAGGCCGTCTTTGTCGGCATCATCAGGCAGAACGATGACGACAGAAAGGTGATGGAATATCTTGACGAACTGGAGTTCCTGGCGGAGACTGCCGGGGCGAAAGGCGACAGGAAATTCGTACAAAGGCTTGACAAGCCGGAGAAGGCGACCTACATACGAAGCGGAAAACTTCAGGAGATAGCACAGTACTGCGAGGATAACGAGATCAATTATGTGATCTTCGATGACGAACTGACAGGTATGCAACAGAGGAACATCGAGAAGGTAATCAGTTGCAGTTCAGTGATTGACAGAACCAGCCTCATTCTTGAGATCTTTGCTCAGCGAGCCAAGACATCCTACGCGAAGATGCAGGTTGAACTAGCGCGCTACAACTACATGCTGCCAAGGCTGGCCGGTATGTGGACCCACCTTGAGCGACAGAGAGGTGGCATGGGCACGAGAGGCGGTATGGGTGAGACCCAGATCGAGATCGACCGACGGATAGTAAAGGAGCGTATCGCAAGACTTAAGGAACAGTTGAAGAAAGTCGATAAGCAAATGGCCACACAAAGGGGCAATAGAGGCTCTATGGTGCGACTTTCATTGGTGGGCTATACCAATGTAGGTAAAAGCACAATAATGAACCTGCTGGCCAAATCTGACGTATTTGCGGAGAACAAGTTGTTTGCCACACTTGACACCACTGTCAGAAAGGTAGTAATAGAGAACGTTCCGTTCCTTCTGAGCGACACGGTAGGATTCATAAGAAAATTGCCTACACAGCTAGTGGAGGCCTTCAAAAGCACTCTTGACGAGGTGCGGGAGGCTGACATTCTGCTGCATGTCGTGGACATCTCTCATCCAGGATTCGAGGAGCAGATGGAGGTAGTGGAGAGGACGCTACAGGAAATAGGTGCGGGAAACAAGCCTGTCTATGTGATTTTCAACAAGATAGATGCCTACACCTACGAGGAGTACGATGAGTTCTCGCTGACTCCGAAGGGTAAGGAGAACCGTTCGCTGGAGGAGCTGAAAAACAGCTGGATAGCGCAGGAAAAGACTCCTTGCATATTCATGTCCGCCATAAACAAGACCAACATCGAGAAACTCCGCAGCGACATCTACAAGATGGTAGCCGAGATCCACGCCGGCCGCTACCCGTTCAACAACTTCCTTTGGTAATTTATCAATAAAGGTCTCTGAACGACATAAATAGCCAAAAAAGTCTCTATGTGAAATTTTTCACGTGACAAAAATTTCACATAGAGAATTTTATTGGCTTAAAAAGCAAATAAATAATATCAAGTAATTATTATAGAATTACTTACAGCAATATAAACTCTAAAGGGAGAATAATGTCTTACAGTAATATAACCAAAGGACAGAAGAATAAGTTACAGTAACAAAAAAGAGTAGAGAAAATATTACAGTAGTATAACCAAAAGGAGAGAAGAATAACTTACGGAATCAAAAACAAAGAGTAATAATATATTACAGTAATATAACCAAAAGGCAGAATAATAACTTACGGAAATATAACTAAAGGGCTGAAAAATAAAATTTCAAATTTTGATAACGTGCAAAATTTGGAATTTTCTTTTTTTCAGCCCTCAAAGAAATTGCATCAATAGCCTCAAATAAATTACATCAATAATATATTCCACTTCGAAAAAAAATAGGCAACATATATTATCAGCTAAAAAGAATAATACGAGTATTTGGGTTACAGGCAAAAAAAAGTCGGAAAAGCAGAACTTTTCCGACTAAAATATTCAGTGATAAACTCTTACTCAGAGAATTTCGCCTTCAGGAACTCTCGGTTGAGACGGGCGATGTGGTCGATGGAGATTCCCTTAGGGCACTCCATCTCGCAGGCGCGCGTGTTGGTACAGTTACCGAAACCAAGTTCCTCCATCTTCGCAACCATATTCCTAGCCCTACGAGCAGCCTCCGGCTTACCCTGAGGAAGCAGAGCGAGGGAGCTGACCCTTGCGGCCACGAACAGCATTGCGGAACCGTTCTTACAGGTCGCCACGCAGGCACCGCAACCAACGCAGGCAGCCGCGTCCATGCTCTTCTCAGCATTCTCGTGAGAGATAAGGATGTTGTTGGCATCTTGAGCGGAACCAGTTCTGACAGAGATGAATCCGCCAGCCTGAAGGATCTTGTCAAAGGCGCTGCGGTCAACCACCAAGTCCTTGATGATAGGGAAACCGGCGCTTCTGAAAGGCTCTACCGTGATGGTGGCTCCGTCCTTGAAATGACGCATGAACAACTGGCAGGTCGTCACGTGATCGTCCGGACCGTGGGCACGGCCATCGATGAACAATGAGCAAGCACCGCAGATACCCTCGCGGCAGTCGTGGTCGAAAGACACAGGACCGCTGCTCTGGCAGCCTCTGTCAACGGCTACAGGATCATTACCCTCACGGATCAGCTGCTCATTGAGGATGTCAAGCATTTCGAGGAAAGAGGCGTCCTCCTCTATTCCGGAAATATGATAAGTCTCAAAATGACCTTGTTCCTTGGCGTTCTTCTGACGCCATATCTTAAGATTGAAATCCATAGCCGATTCTAGTCTTTATAATTTCTTGTTTTAACTTCGATGAACTCGTACTTGAGAGGCTCCTTGTGAAGCTCAGGCTCCTGGCCTTCTCCCTTGTACTCCCAGGCGGCGACATACATGTAGTTGGCGTCGTCTCTCTTGGCCTCTCCTTCCTCGGTCTGGCTCTCGATACGGAAGTGACCGCCGCAGGACTCGTTCCTGTTAAGGGCGTCACGTGCCATCAGCTCGCCGATCTCGAAGAAGTCCTCAAGCCTGAGAGCCTTCTCAAGCTCCTGGTTGAACTGTCCCTGCTCTCCAGGAACGCAAACATCCTTGTAGAACTCAGCCTTAAGGTCGCCGATCTCCTTGATGGCCTTCTTAAGACCTTCCTCGCAACGGGCCATACCAACGTACTCCCACATGATGTTTCCGAGTTTCTTGTGGATGGAGTCAACAGTCTGCTTGCCCTTGATGGCGAAGAGTCTGTCGATTCTGGCCTGAACATCCTTCTCGGCCTTGTCGAAGGCAGGGTTGTTGATGTCGGTCTTAGGCTCGGCGAACTTGTGTGAAAGATAGTCGGCGATGGTGATAGGCAGCACGAAGTAGCCGTCAGCCAGACCCTGCATGAGGGCGGAGGCTCCAAGACGGTTTCCACCGTGGTCAGAGAAGTTGGCCTCACCGATGGCGTAGAGTCCAGGGATGGTGGTCTGAAGATCGTAGTCAACCCAGATGCCGCCCATCGTGTAGTGGATGGCAGGGTAGATCATCATAGGCTCCTCCCAAGGGCTTACGTTATTGATCTTGAAGTACATGTCGAAGAGGTTGCCGTAACGCTCCTGTACCCTCTGGTGTCCGAGGCGCTTGATGGCGTCGGAGAAGTCGAGGAACACCGCGAGACCTGTCTCGTTGACACCGAAGCCGGCGTCGCATCTCTCCTTGGCGGCTCTTGAGGCCACGTCACGAGGAACGAGATTGCCGAACGCAGGGTAACGGCGCTCAAGATAGTAGTCACGGTCCTCCTCAGGGATCTGCGAAGGCTTGATCTCGTGCTTGCGAAGCTTCATCACATCCTCCATCTTCTTAGGAACCCAGATACGTCCGTCATTACGCAGGGACTCTGACATAAGGGTCAGCTTGCACTGCTGCTCGCCGTGTACAGGGATGCAGGTAGGATGGATCTGCGCGAAGCAAGGGTTTGCGAAATAGGCTCCCTTCTTGTAGCACTGCCAAGCGGCAGAACCGTTGCTGTTCATGGCGTTGGTAGAGAGGAAGTAGGTGTTGCCGTAGCCGCCGGTGGCGATCACCACAGCATGGGCGCCGAATCTCTCAAGCTTGCCGGTCACGAGGTTACGGGCGATGATACCCTTTGCCTGACCGTCGATGAGGACGAGATCAAGCATCTCGTGGCGAGGATAGCTGGTCACAGTGCCGGCTGCAACCTGACGGTTGAGGGCGGCATAGGCTCCAAGAAGAAGCTGCTGACCGGTTTGTCCTCTTGCATAGAACGTACGGCTTACCTGAACACCTCCGAAAGAACGGTTGGCGAGATAGCCGCCGTACTCACGGGCGAAAGGAACACCCTGGGCGACGCACTGGTCGATAATGGCCGCGCTGACCTCGGCGAGACGATAGACATTCGCCTCACGGCTGCGGTAGTCACCTCCCTTGATCGTGTCGTAGAAGAGACGATAGACAGCGTCATTGTCATTCTGATAGTTCTTAGCGGCGTTGATACCACCCTGGGCGGCGATGGAGTGCGCGCGGCGAGGTGAGTCACTGATGCAGAAAACCTTGACATTGTAGCCAAGCTCACCGAGAGTAGCGGCTGCGGAAGCGCCGCCAAGTCCGGTACCGACAACGATGATTTCAAGCTTTCTTCTGTTGTTCGGATTGACGAGTCGGAGTTCCGACTTACGTTTGGTCCATTTCTCGGCCAAAGGACCGTCAGGAATCTTTGAGATTAATTTATCGGCCATATCTGAAATATGTTATTTATAAAAATCCTAATGAATTCGCAATAAGTCTGCAATTTTAGTCATTTTTCTCGTAATCAGCAATTTTATGAGCCATTTTCAGCGATTTACTTACACATTTCCTCTTATACCGACGATAAATATGATTTGTGAAGCGATCGTAGCTCTTTTCCGACATGTCATTAGAGAAACGGCTGTCTACGAACTTCTCAACCTCCCTGCAAGAATCCGAGCAGCCATATTCAAAACCTAAAGCTTCCTTCAAGGCGAGGGCGGTGTCACACATGGCGGCATTCCCGCTCCCCTGCGAACTCTTCATATAGTCAGGAATATGATCGCAGCCGAAGACCTTAAGAGGTACGTAGACAGTGCTGGTCGGACTTCCTAACAGTGTCCACATCACTGTTTTAGAGGGATCCTCCCCCTGCGGTACCCCTTCAAAAACCACCGAGGAGGAAGTAATGTCCCGCATTATCGGCTTGCCGGAACGTGAGATCTCATTGAAAAGAAAACGGTGGTCAATGACGGAAACGGCGGCGGAATCCATTATCCTTGAAGCCTTTTGGAACCTGTCAACTCCTTTCCTGTCCTCCTTGCGTCCGCTTCGGGTGAAGTTCGTCACGACCATGTACCCTCCTGGCTGGTCTGCGACGTCGAACCTCTTCCACGAATGGTTGTCAACCTCGTAATAGGCCGCCTCGCCGAGCGCGTCGATGATGCCGAAATTGGCCTCCACACCCCAAGGCTTCGGAAGCGAGTCGAGCATATTCTCAAAGTCTTGCAGACTGCGGCATATTCCAAGAGCCTTGTACATCACAATTCCCTCTTTGTCCATTTCAGAGGAAGGAACGTCGTCATCCTTGAGGTCGTAGGTGGCGGTGTTCATGATGCAGAAGCCGGCGGAGTTGACCCCAGACCACACTTCCCCACCCCGCGACGGAGAGTTCACGAGTCCGATGAATGAATATCCGGGACCTTGGAACCATTCCATCCTGTTGTTCAGCTCACCGGTGTCGCGATGCTTGAGCATCACCGGCCGCCCGTCAGCCCGCACTCCCCCGGAAATGATCACGGAAGTGCAGCAAAATGCTTTGAATGAAATGAATATGAAAGCCAACGAGGCTATGAACTTCTTAGAAAAGCGTGCCATTCTCATCCTTTTTAGATTCCAGTTCCGCATCCAGTCCAAGGTGGTGGTAGGCCATCTCCGTGGCTATTCTTCCACGCTGGGTGCGCACAATGAAGCCTTCCTTGATAAGGAACGGCTCATAGACCTCCTCGAACGTGCCTTGATCCTCGCTGATGGCCGTAGCGATCGTGTTGGCTCCCACAGGCCCACCCTTGAAGGTGGTGATGATCGTGCGGAGTATCTTGTTGTCGATGGAGTCCAGTCCCCTCTTGTCGATCTTTAGCTTGTCGAGAGCGTAACGTGAGATGTCCAGATCTATGTGGCCGTCGCCCATCACCTGCGCGAAATCCCTTACTCTTTTAAGAAGGGCGTTGGCAATACGTGGCGTTCCGCGGCTTCTGAGAGCTATCTCACGGGCAGCCTCGTCGTCAATGGCGACATTGAGGATGCGGGCGCTGCGGCGCACGATACGTATCAGGTCTGATGTGTCGTAATACTCGAGGGCACAATTGATTCCGAACCTTTCACGAAGAGGCGCGGTGAGCAGTCCGCTTCTTGTGGTGGCACCCACGAGCGTGAACGGGTTGAGAGAGATCCTCACGGATCTGGCACCCGGCCCCTTGTCGATCATGATGTCAATCACATAGTCCTCCATCGCCGAATAGAGGTACTCCTCCACTTCCGGCGAGAGGCGGTGGATCTCGTCGATGAAAAGCACGTCACCCGTCTCAAGCGATGTCAGAAGACCCGCCAGGTCACCGGGCTTGTCAAGCACCGGGCCGGAGGTCACCTTCATGCTGACTCCCATCTCGTTGGCGATGATGTGCGCGAGAGTTGTCTTTCCCAGGCCTGGAGGCCCGTGAAACAGCACATGGTCAAGTGCTTCGCCTCTCATCTTGGCCGCCTTGACATAGATGTTGAGGTTGGACACGATTTCCCGTTGTCCGGTGAAATCTTCCAATCCTTGCGGGCGGATTATTCCGTCCAAATCCTTATCTTTGCCAGCGTTTGTATTGTGCGGATCAAATTCTGTCATCAGAAAGTGTTTTAATCAGTACAAAGATAGTGAAAACCGACGGAAGAAAGAAAGTGTCGGACGGGAAGCAACAAAAATCATTTCCTAAAAAATATAAATGATAGATTTATTTAGATTTGTTGATTCTATTTAGATTGTTAATATGTTGATAACTTATTCAATGGTTTGATAATCATTTTATTATGTGCGGCATAAATTGTTGGTTACCCTATTGATAAATTTTTGATAAGCTGTTGATAAAGTCACCCGCCTCCGTAATCAACTTTCACGTGCCTGTTTTCAACAAGGTTTTCAACAGGTTTTGAACAAGAATTTGACGCTTATGTTGATAAGTTCCGCTTCTGTAAAAATACTCTCGGAAAGACTGCTCCGAAAAGGTGATGTCTACTGCAAAGGACTATTTCTGTCTGCCAGATGGTTTGTGGTCAGTGGCTCCGCTCCTTGCGGGACCAATGTGATAGTGCTTCCTGATAGGGAGAGCGCTGAATATTGCTGCTCGGATCTTTACGCTTTGACTGACGGGGATGTTGTCTTCTATCTTCCGGACAGCGGCAAGGGCGTGGAGAGAAGCAACTACAAGTCATCTCTTGGAGTGCAGAGGACTTCGGCCATAGGTAAGATAATGGCTGGCGCCGACAATTCGTCCGTTTTGTACATAGTGACTTATCCCGAGGCTCTTGAGGAACCTGTTCCGGCTCCTGACGCGATCAGCGCCTCCATCCTTAGGATTTCCGAGGGACAGGAGATCTCGCACGATGACATTCAGAGGATTCTTTCCGCCCAAGGGTTCGAGAGGGTTGATTTCGTGTCCGCTCCGGGACAATATTCAATAAGAGGAGCCATCGTTGACATATTCTCATATTCATTCAACCAGCCTTTCAGGGTGTCATTCTTCGGGGATGAGGTTGAAAGGATCCACGTGTTTGACTGCAACACGCAGCTTTCGGTCGAGGAGAGGAAGGAGGTAGAGATTTTTCCTGACCTTACCGCCGAGGCTTCGGACGCGGGAAGCGTGAGCGTGTCGAGCCTGCTTCCTAAAGGAACCGTTGTCTGGCTGGACTCCTCTGACATGTATAAGGAAAGGGACTTCTTTTCCGGTCTAAAGGATTTCAAAAGGGTTTTTCTTGAGGTTCCGCTCGGGGTTGACGCTGATGACGCTGTCGCTTTCAACATCGCTCCGCAGCCTGTGTTCAACAAGAATTTCGAGCTGCTGACCGCTGACATCAGGCAGAACATGGAGCATGGCTACAAAGTCTTCATATTCAGTGATAAAAACTCGCAGGTGGAGCGTCTTAAATCCATTCTGATCGAGAACAGCGGACTTGTGCCTCAGTTTGTGGCGGGCAAGAATATTCATGCGGGGTTCATCGACCGGGATGACAGGATCTGCTGCTACTCCGACCATGAGATTTTCGACCGATTCCACAGGGTGAGCGTGCGAAGGACGGTCGAGAAGAGTGAGCAGTTGACGCTTAACGACTTGACTGCTTTTAACATAGGCGATTACGTGGTGCACATAGACCACGGTGTCGGGGTGTTCGGTGGATTGGTCCGTATGCGGGATGACAAGGGACGGATGCATGAGGTCGTTAAGTTGATGTACAAGGACGGTGATGTCGTGTTCGTGTCAGTGCATTCGCTGAACAAGATTTCACGGTTCCGGTCGAAGGATGGCATTCCTCCGAAGGTAAACAAGTTGGGATCAAAGACTTGGCAGAATCTAAAGATGAGCGCCAAGTCCAGGATAAAGGACATCGCCAAGGATCTAATCCAGCTTTACGCCAAGAGAAAGACCACGCGGGGCTTTGCCTACTCCCCCGACAGTTATCTCCAGGAGGAGCTTGAGTCCTCATTCATGTACGAGGACACTCCGGATCAGGAATCGGCGAACAAGGCTGTCAAGAAGGATATGGAGGACAACAGTCCCATGGACAGGCTTGTATGCGGTGATGTCGGCTTCGGCAAGACCGAGATTGCTATCAGGGCGGCTTTCAAGGCTGTCACTGACGGCAAGCAGGTCGCCGTGCTTGTGCCTACCACGATCCTGTCGTTGCAGCACTACACCACTTTCTCCTCCCGGCTCAGAGATTTCCCTTGCACTGTCGATTATGTGAGCAGACTCCGCACCACAAAGGAAATCAATGACATAAAGGAAAGATTGGGGAGCGGACAGCTGGACATCGTGATAGGTACTCATAAACTTCTCGGCAAGGGGTTTGATTTCAAGGATTTAGGTCTTCTTATCATCGACGAGGAACAGAAATTCGGTGTCTCCACGAAAGAGAAGTTGCGTCAGGTCAAGGCTTCCGTGGACACTTTGACACTTACGGCCACTCCTATCCCCCGCACCTTGCAGTTCTCTTTGCTCGGAGCCAGGGATCTTTCTATCATCAACACTCCACCGCCTAACAGGATCCCTACCCAGACCGAGATCATCCTTTTCGACAAGGACGAGATACGAAGCATCATCAACTACGAGTTGAATAGAGGCGGCCAACTTTTCTTCATCCATAACAAGGTGGAGGAACTTCCTTCCATCCACGAGATTCTCCACAGGCTCGTCCCGGACATGAAGATCTGCGTGGCTCACGGTCAGATGGAAGCCAAAGAGTTGGAAAACAAGATGTTGGATTTCATCCGAGGGGACTATGACATGCTTCTTTGCACCACGATCATCGAAAACGGACTGGACATCCCTAACGCCAACACGATCATCATAAACCAGGCTCAGAACATCGGTCTGAGTGACTTGCACCAGCTCCGGGGACGTGTCGGCAGGTCGGACAGGAAGGCTTTCTGCTACTTGATCGTGCCTCCGCTGATCACCATCACCGACGATGCCAGAAGAAGGCTAAAGGCCATTGAGGAGTTCTCTGATCTCGGAAGCGGATTCAACATCGCCATGCAGGATCTGGACATCCGCGGAGCCGGAAACCTGCTTGGGGCCGAACAAAGCGGCTTCATCATGGACTTGGGCTACGAGACCTACCAGAAAATCCTTGCCGAGGCTATGGAGGAACTCGGAGTGGAGACAGGAATATCCACAGCCCGTTCCGAGGAGTCTTACGTCGAGGACTGCACCATCGAGACCGACCAGCCGGCGATGATCCCTGATTCCTACATAGACATAACAGCAGAGAAGATAAGAATTTACAAGCAGCTTGACAGCATGACGAGCGACAAGGAGATCGAACGTGTGAAGAGTCAGCTGGAGGACAGGTTCGGAGAGATGCCTGTTGAGTCCGACAATCTTTTCTATGTGGTGAAGATCAGGAATCTTGGCGGAAAACTGGGCTTCGAGAAGATCATCATAAAGAATGGTATGATGATAATGTTCTTCATAGCCAATCAGATGTCTCCTTACTATAAGTCGAAGGTATTCAGCGGGATTCTTCAGAACATCAATGCCAATGACCAGCTTTTCAATCTCAAGCAGTCGGAAGGAAAACTGAAGATTGTGAGCCGCGGGATAGATTCTTTGCCGAAAGCACTTCAGACACTTAGTAAATTGCAATAAAATTGCTACCTTTGAAAGTTTGCCCGTTTTGACAATGCCGAATCTTTTGGTAGAAATAGGAAACACAGCCCTGAAAGCTGCTTGGTCCGAAGGTCTCACCCTCGGAAAGACTTTCCGTTATCAGGGGGAGAGGATGTTCGACTATGTGTACTCGCTGGTGGAGAAGGAGAAGCCGGCGGTGATGGTGATCTCGTCAACAGTGGAGATAAGCGCCGGCACAGAGGGAAATCTTCGTTCCAAGTGCGGCGAATTGATCATCATTGACAGGAACCACACGGGAATATTCAATGAATATGACGTACCCGCGTACCTGTCTCCCGACAGGCTTGCGTCAGTGATAGCGGCAAGGTACCTGTTCAAGGAAAAGGGGAGTGTGGTGTTCGATTTCGGAACCACTCTTACCATCGATGTGATAGAAGCCGACGGAAGGTACTCAGGCGGCAATGTGTCCCCGGGATTCCGGACAAGGTTCAAGTCGCTGGCGAGATATTCAAGAACCCTTCCGATCGTTGACACGCCCAAGGAAATAAAGCGTCTTGGGGATTCTTTGAAGTCGTCGATAGAATCCGGAGTGGTGTCAGGCATAATGTTTGAAATACAGGGCTATATCTCTTTATTTCCCGAAAAAATGATAGTTTTTACGGGGGGAGACGCTTTATATTTTGCAAAAAGAATGAAAAACTCCATCTTTGCAGTTTGTAATCTTGTACTGATGGGTTTGGCCTTAATCGCTGACAAGTATTATGTTAAGAGAAACGTTGAATAAGATACTCCTTTTAGTGGTGCTGTCGTTCTTTGTGCTCCCTTTGAGCGCTCAGAACGAGGCTTACAATGCCTACACACCGTACTCCATGTTCGGAATCGGAGAGATTTCGAAGCAGGGGACATCCTACAACAAGACCATGGGTGGTGTGGGGTTGGCCACGCGCGACAAGAGGAACATCAACATTCTCAATCCTGCCTCTGTCACCGCGAGGGAGGAGAAGTCTTTCATGGCTGATTTCGGTCTGGCGCAAGGTAACAGGTATTATGCCCAGCATGACATGAGGTCGTCCAACAACACCTTCAATGTCTATGACTTTGTGATCTCTTTTCCAGTGTACAAGTCTCTTGCGATGTATGCCGGAGTGACTCCTTACAGCGATGTGGGTTATGATGTGACTTCCAAATTGACGGATCCTTCCATCATCGCGAACACCGGTGTGATCACGAACAGCGTCAAGGGCTACGGCGGCATGACCAATTTGTTCGTAGGTGCCGGAGTGGATGTCATGAAGGGACTTTCCGTAGGGGTTGAAGGTCAGTATTATTTCGGTAATATTCATAAGACCAATAAATTTACAATGACAAATTCCTCTTACAGGAGCATCTCAAGCGGATTTAATCTGGATCTTAGCGCTGTGACCGCCAAGTTTGGTGTGCAGTACGAGACTGCCCTGTCGCAGAATTTGTCCGCTGTGTTCGGAGCCACCTACAGGCTGGGAACGAGTCTTAAAGGTAATGTCGAAAGGTATGAGATACAGTCAATATCCTCATTGAATGATTCGACACCGGCTCCGAGAAGCTACATTGACACATTGGGAAGAGGCAAGGTGAAGCTCGCCGGCGAACTTGGATTGGGAATAGCCTTGAAAGGGGGAGACAAGTGGACTGCCGAAATCAATTACATCCGTTCTGACTGGGGTTCGAGCGGAATGGACAAGATTCCGGGATTCGCGAGCGTCGGCAACGCTGTCTTCAGCGCCTCCGCCGCGCAGTCGCTCAGGGCTGGCTTCGCGATAGTGCCTAACAGGAATGACATCCGGTACTACAGGAAAAGGATAACCTACCGCGCCGGTGCCTACTGGGATCAGGCCTCGTGTAAGTTGGACGGCAATGTGATCAACGCCGTCGGTGTCACGTTCGGCGCCACTCTGCCGGTTTTCACCTGGAGCAACGGACTGACCCTCGGAGTTGACTTCGGCCAGAGAGGCTCATTGAAAGGGAATATGGTGAGGGAAAGATATGTGAACTTTAACATCGGAATCAATATTTTCGACATCTGGTTCCTGAAACCTAAGTATAATTAATAAACAACAGATACAATCATGAAGAAGATTTCATTAGTGCTTTTAACTCTTGTGGCGGCGGCTTTCGGAACAAATGCTTCGGCCCAGGGAAAGTATGGTGCTGACAGTGCGGAATGCATCAAGTATTTGTCTTACTATCAGGAGTACTACAAACAGAAGAATTACACCGAGGCTCTTCCTAACTGGAGGAAGGCTTTCAGTCTCTGTCCTCCTACGGCAAGTCAGAACATGCTTCTTAATGGTATGACACTTATGGGCAAGGAGATCGTCAAGACCAAGGATCCTCAGGTTCGCGCGGCGATGATCGACACTGTCCTCACGCTTAATGACCTCAGGGCGCAGTATTACCCTAAGTATGCTGTGGCAGCCTACAACTCTAAGGGTCAGTACATCACACAGTACTTCAAGGATCCTAAGGATGTCTACGGGCAACTGAGCAAGATCATAGAGATCAATCAGGAGAACACGAAGCCGAGCCTTCTTCTTCTCAATCTCAACTCCGCCATCGAACTTTACAAGAAGTCCGCTCTTGGAGCCGAGGATGTGATCAACACCTATCAGAATGCAATCGCTTTGCTTGACAAGGCAGGTAACGCAGAGGAGAACGCGAAGATCAAGTCTGACATCGAGGGTCTCTTCATCACCAGCCAGGTGGCGAGCTGTGACAACCTCATTGCTCTGTTCACTCCTCGTCTTGAGGCTGATCCTGACAACATGGATCTTGTGACAAACATCGTCAAGATGCTTGGATCAACCGATGGATGCCAGAACAATGACCTGTTCCTCAAGGCTGTGACGAAGATGTACAAGAACGATCCTTCAGCTTCGTCAGCTTACTATCTTTACAAGCTTCATTCGGCAAAGGACGAGTCCGACACCGCCATCAAGTACTTTGAGGAGGCTGTATCGCTTTGCGCGGAGGATGATCCTGTAAAGGCGGACTACTTGATTGAGCTTGCGACATATTGCCTTAAGAACAACATCACCGGCAAGGCGTTTGACTATGCCAGGAAGGCAGCCGAGCTTAAGCCGGATCATCAGGGCAAGGCTTACTACCTCATCGCCACCATCTGGGGAGCGGCACGCTGCACCGGAAACGAGATCGAGAGCAGAGCCAAGTACTGGGTTGCCGTTGACTATCTGCAGAAGGCAAAGGCGGCTGACGCTTCCCTTACGGATGACTGCAACAAGCTTATTTCAGCCTACAGCGTTTACTATCCGCAGAAGGCAGAGGCTTTCATGTACGATGTGGTTGACGGACAGTCCTACACGGTTAACTGCGGCGGTATGCGCGCCACCACCACTGTAAGGACTCAGAAGTAGTTTTGAATTGAGACTGGACATACATAACGACCTTATGATGATTGCAACCGCGTTTGCGGTTGCTTTCATCGTATATTCCTGCAAGGGAAAACTGTCCGAGGCGGAGCATCTGAATCTTTCGGACACTCCTGTCCAGACGGTTGACAGCATGTTTGTGGTCCAGACAAGAAACGGCGGTGTGCAGATGAGGGTCGAGGCGGATGTCATGGAAAGGTACGAGAACGACACATGTTCCTATGAACTCTTTCCTAAAGGGCTTCATGCCTTTGCCTACACTGAGGGAGACAAGCTTGAGACGATTCTACATTCCGACAACGCGAAGCATTTCAAAAGCAAGAAAAACGACAACGAGTACTGGTCTGCGTTCGGTAATGTGGTGGTTCAGAATGTGATAAACCAACAGACTCTGGAGACGGACACACTGTACTGGGACCAGGCCAACAAGGAGATCTACACGGACTGCTATGTCAGGATGTTCTCAAGCGATGGCTTCATCCAGGGATTTCATGGCATGAGGTCGGACGAGATGGCAAGGAATGTAAGAATATTCAAGGCCTTTGACAGCGATGTTGTCATTGTGCAGGATTCCACCAAGGTTGTGATAGATTCTGTAAACTTTATTGGACCTTTGCTCAAAAAGTAGTGGTTAATTGAATTAAAATCACTATCTTCGCACCCCATATCTGATTTTTTTGAAATATTAAAAAAAACAATAAAACGATGGCGATTCTTCAAAAAACTCGCGAAAAGGCTGGCATGGCAGTGTCTATCATCATTGCCTTGGCCCTTTTGTCATTCATTATCGATCCTCAGACTCTTGAGACCGCTTTCAACGCGATGTCTTCAAGAAACGATGTTGGTGTAATCAACGGTAAGACCATCTCTTACCTTGATTTCCAGCAGGATGTTGACAAGTTTACAACCATCAATGAGATGGTTACAGGTTCTTCTGCCCAGAGTGAGCAGCAGCAGGAGCAGGTGCGCAACGCCGCTTGGCAGAGCCTTCTTGACAGGTATCTGTTTGTCAAGAACGCCAAGGCCGCTGGTATCAGGGTAGGTGAGGAGGAGATGAAGAATCTTCTCGCCGGCGACATGATTTCCCCTGTGGTTTCACAGAATCCTGCTTTTATGGATGAGAGCGGCAATTTCTCCAAGGATGCTCTCCAGAATCTCATCAACAACATCTCTCAGGATCAGACCGGCAGATTGAAGGAGTACTGGAACTACATTCAGAACACTGTCTACACGCAGCAGTTCTATGCGAAGTATGGTTCTTTGTTCACCAACAGCAACTTCCAGAATCCTTTGATGCTCAGAAGAGCCATCGCAGAGAACAACAACACGACGAACGTTGACTTCGTGATGGTTCCTAATTATGGAATGGACACAACCGTCAAGGTGAGTGGCGACGAGATCAGGAAATATTACGAGTCTCATAAGAACATGTTCAAGCAGAACGCTTCAAGGGACATGGAATATGTAGTCTTCGAGGTAAAGCCATCAGAGGCAGACATCAATGCCACCAACGAGGCTATGGGTAAGGTTTACGACGAGTTCTCTACCACTGACAACATGAAGTCTTTCCTCGCCAGAAACTCGGAGAAGAGCCTGAACGAGTACTGGTACAAGGCAGGTGAGCTCTCGACCGTCAACTCCGGCATCAGCGAGTTCGTGGATGCCAACGCCCAGGGAACCTCTCCTATTGTCTCGGACAACAATGTGTTCTATGCAGCCAGAATCATGGCTACGGCCCAGATTCCGGATTCAGTCTATGTAAGGCACATTCTTCTTCAGGGGGCCACGGAGACAAAGGCTGACAGCCTTCTTAATGTTCTCGTGAAGGGTGAGAATTTCTCAAACGTTGCTGCTTCTTATTCAGCTGACACGAGAAGCGCCGCTGACGGCGAGCAGGGAAATGTGGGCTGGATGACCCAGACCTACATGATTCCTGGATTCGAGTCTGTGCTCACAGCCCAGGTAGGCAAGCCTTACATTGTAAAGACACAGTACGGAACCCACATCGTTGAGGTTGCCAAGAGGACAGCCCCTGTCGCCAAGAAGCAGGTGGCAATCCTTGAGAAGACCGCCCTTGCAAGCGGCGAGACATTCAACAGCTACTATGCCCAGGCAAGCAAGTTCTCCAAGATCGCTGCCGGCAAGTACAACAACTACAAGGCAGCCGTTGACTCGATGGGTCTGTACTCTCATCCTATGAAGGTTACCGAAGCCACATCCAGCTACGGCTCCATCTCCCAGGCCAAGGAGGTTACAAGATGGGTGTTCGACAACAAGGTCGGCAAGGTCTCCGAGATCATCACCGTCAACAACAACTACCTGTTTGTGGCCACGGTGACCGGAATCCACAAGGAGGGCATCGCCAAGATTGATGAGGTCAAGGAAGCTATCCGTCAGCAGCTCTATGCCCAGAAGGCAAGCGAGAAGGCCGCCGCCGACATTGCTCAGAAGATCCAGGGCATCAGCGATCTTCAGGCCATCGCCGACACACTCCACTCGTCTGTCAGCACCGGGGTAGACGTAAGATTCGCATCGCTTGCGGGTCAGGGTCTTGACCCTAAATTCATCGGAGCCGCTTCCGTTGCTCCGGAGGGAAAGATCTGCGGACCTGTTGCAGGAACCATCGGAACCTACATATTCAAAGTCAATTCCCGCGACACCGGTTCTTTCTACACCGAGGATGACGCCAGGAACGCCGCCACCCAGATGAACAACTACACCACTCAGATGATCCTTCCTGTGATGATGATGGAGTCTGACGTAAGGGATCACAGAGCGCGCTTCTATTAGTAGATTGGGTAATAAACATACTTACAAATTGTGAGGATATACTGGTCTCTGGTATATCCTCTTTCGTATTTATCGCCCTTATTGTTGAAAACTGTAGTAGTCACTTTTGATTTTGTCGTTTCTACTTTTAATTTTGCCAAGCTGAATACAACTTACATTCTCTTGTCATTATATTTACAAAACGATTAAGAGTAAGAATTTTGTGTCATCATTATAATTAATGGTCAAACACTAAACTGCCAGTTTAACTTAAATAATTAATATGCACGAACAAATCAAAAAAGTTGCGTCCTGTCTTTATAGTGTGAAGACGGTGATTGCGGCGGTTCTCATGCTGTTTGTGGTCGGGACTGGTACAGCCTTCGCCCAGCAATCAGGCAGAACAATCACTGGTAAGGTGCTTGATGAGAACAATCAGCCGATGCCTGGTGTAACCATCATCATTGATGGCACAACCAAGGGTACGATGACCGGACCTGACGGAACATTCGTTCTTGAACAAGTTCCTGCCGGTTCAACTGTCATTGTTTCTTGTATCGGATACACCAACCAGGTTCTTCCTGAAGGTAAGTCCGACTATCAGATCAAGCTTGTTCCTGATTCCGAGATGTTGGAGGAGACCGTTGTCGTGGCCTTCGGACAGCAGAAGAAAATCTCTGTGACCGGCGCCATCTCGACAGTTGCCTCAGCCGATCTGCGCAAGACCACATCCACCCGTCTTGACAATGCCCTTGCCGGTCGTGTGACAGGTCTTACCTCAATGCAGAGCGGCGGTGGTCAGCCGGGTGTCGATGGTGCCACAATGTACCTTCGTGGTGCGGCCACAACGAACGGCAAGAGCCCTCTGATTCTTGTAGACGGTGTCGAGAGAGACAACATCCGCACCGTAGACATGAATGAGGTCGAGAGCATCTCCGTCCTCAAGGACGCTTCCGCGACCGCGCTTTACGGTGTTCAGGGTGCGAATGGTGTGATCCTCATCCAGACCCGCAAGGGACAGAAGGGAAAGGCTCAGTTGAGCATCTCTTTCGACCAGAGCTGGACATCCTTCACCAAGGAACCTGACAGGCTTCATTCGTGGGAGTATTGCGAACTCAGAAACGAGGCGTTGTCCAACGACGGTTATGATCCTCAGTTCTCAGAGGAGATCATCGCCAAGTACAAGAATCCCCTCCTTGGCTTGGACCCTACGTCACCTGACTACGATAATCAGGTCGCCATGCGCAAGGCTGTCTACTGTGACAATGACTTCTACAGGATGTATCTTAAGAAGAACACTCCTCAGTCACGAGCCAATGTCAACATCTCCGGAGGTACCGACTTTGTCAATTACTTCGTGAATGTCGGCTACATCCATCAGGGAGGTAACCTTAACACCGAGAGTCCGGACTATCTGGGGTACAATCCTCAGTGCTACATGGACAGGCTCAGTCTGCGTTCAAACCTTGATTTCCACATCACGAAGAGCCTTACCGCCTCGCTCAACATCGCCTCTTACGCCGAGAATGTGAACATGCCTGCGGTTGGTGCTCTTTACGGTGGTGATCCTGCCGCTGACGGTAATCAGCAGTGGATGATTACTGACCTTATCTATCAGTCGCAGACCATCCTTCCTATCTCTCCTGGCCCTACCACAGACTCAAGATTTGGAGCGGAAAGCGGTGCTTTTATAGGCTATAATTACCTTGACCGCTCCGCTTTCGAGATCATCAACCGCAGAGGTTTCCACACCAACAAGAGGAAGAACCTCAACACCCAGTTCTCTTTGAACTGGGATCTTAGCGAGCTGGTCACCAAGGGATTGAGCATCACAGGAATGGCTGCTTACGACACCTACAACAGAGGTATACTGGAAGGACTCAAGCAAGAGCAGTTCTACTATGCTAACGTTGACTACAAAAATGACAGTCTTTCCTATTCATTGCACGAGAGAGATACCTTTCCTTTGACAATGTCTTCATGGAGGTCATCCAACTATCAGTTGTATGTGCAGGGTTCCGTGAACTATGCCAGAACCTTCGGCAAGCACAACGTCACCGGAATGGTGACGGCGTACAGAAAGTACTGGGAGACGACAGCTGCAGAGATTCCTTACAACGTTATCGGTACGGCGGCGCGCGCCACATATTCATTTGACGACAGGTATCTTGTCGAGGCCAACCTTGGTTACAATGGATCGGAGCAGTTCGCCCCTTCGAAGAGGTTCGGTCTTTTCCCTTCGGCGTCACTTGGATGGATCGCCAGCAACGAGTCGTTCCTTAAGGACAACGAGTACATCACCTGGTTGAAGTTCAGAGGGTCTTACGGTCTTGTGGGTAACGACTCTATGGGTGGCTTAAGGTTCCTGTTCCAGGATAACATTGAGGTTGGAGGAGGCACCCATGTCTCAGGACTTGGCGGACATACGATCAGCGAAGGTCTCCTTGGAAACAAGAGCATAACTTGGGAGCTTTCCAAGAAGATGAATCTCGGTTTCGAGATCGGTCTCTTCAAGGATTTCAGAATCAATTTCGACTACTTCACGGAGAATCGTGACCAGATCCTCATCTCCCGTCAGACCATCCCTTCATTCCAGGGTGTAAGCTCAAGCTACATTCCTAAGGTGAACATGGGTGTTGTCAAGAACCACGGCTATGAGATCGAGGCAAGCTACAGCCACTCGTTCAACAAGGACTTCTCCCTGTCCGTCAAGGGCAACTTCGGATTCAATGACAACGAGGTTGTTGAATTAGACGAGCCTATGCGTTCAGAGGAATATGCCTATCAGTATCGCACAGAAGGCTTCCGTCTCGGACAGGCTTGGGGTTACCTGATTGACTGGAACTCCCCTGGAAAGGGTTATTTCACATCTCAGGAGGAAATAGATAATTACTACGATTATGGATTCGGTGTTCCGAGAGTCGGTGATTTTGTCTATAAGGATGTCAACGGTGACGGCGTTATCGATGACAAGGACTTGTCTCCTATCGGTTACTCGACAAGCATCCCTGGCATCAACTACGGTGTCACTTTGGGATTCAACTTCAAGGGTATCGACTTCAATGTGCTCTTCTCCGGTTTGGGAAGATATTCCAAGTACTATAGCGGCCAGGGTGTGGTTGAGTACACCAAGAGCGGTACTTACTTTGAATGGACAAGGCACGGCTGGACCGAGGAGCGTTACAACAATGGTGACAAGATCTCCTATCCGGCAATCTCCACCGCTCAGACTGTCAGCCATGCGGCCAATGACTTCTTCATCCAGAACCGTTCTTTCTTGAGATTGAAGAACATTGAGTTAGGCTACACCCTTCCTTCCCGCTTCCTTTCACGCGCGGGAGTCAACAGTGTCCGCGTCTATGTCAGCGGCCAGAACTTGTTCGTATGGGATAATCTTCGTGTGACCCATCTTGATCCTGAGCAGAATAACTCTTATGGTTATCCTATCACCAAGAATGTCAGTCTTGGACTTAATATTAACTTCTAAACTGACGATGAATATGAAAAATAAATTCTATATTATTGCAGCTTGTGTTTTGTCTCTGGCCTTGTCCTCCTGCTCTGACGCATTGGATCAGGCTCCTTCCGGAAAGATCTCGCTTGAGGAGGTTTTCAAGGATAATGACAAGACGATGTACTATCTCAACTCCTGCTACTCCAGCATCAACGTCAAAGGATGCGTGTGGTTTTTCTGGAACAGAGGGCCAGTGAATTGGTGTGACGACGCATGGGACGCCGACGATCTTGATGTGGATTGGGCTGGGTCCAGAAAATACTATGACGGGAACGCCACGGCCGCTGACCATCCGGCAAGTTATAATGCAGGCGATGGCGGAAACCAGAGCGCCTCATGGTCACGTTATTTCCAGAGGATACGTAACTGTTCCGTGTTCCTTCAGAACATCCCAACAGCAAACGTGACCAAGGAAAGCGACCGCTCCAGATGGACAGCTGAGGCTCATCTTCTGAGGGCTTACTACTACTCGGAACTTCTGATGTGGTTCGGTTGCTCCCTTCCTATCATCAAGGAGCCTTACACTCTTGACGCGGACTTCTCCAAGGTTGAGCGCAGCTCGTTCCACGATGTGGTTCAGTTCATCATCGAGGATTGTGACGCCGCTCTTGCCTGTGATGAGCTTCCTTGGCGAATCACTACCGACAGCGAGGCCATGCGTATGACAAAGGCTGTCGCATGGGCGATCAAATCAAGGATGACAGTGTTCGCCGCCAGTCCTTTGTACAACGACGGCAACAACTATTGGGAAGAGGCTTACACAGTGAACAAGGCTGCTGTCCAGGCTCTTGAGAGCAACGGCTACGCTCTTTACAACAAGGTCAACCAGACTGCGGTCTGGGGAGCCGAGAGAGCTTACCTTCCTAACACCTATGCCCAGTTGTTCAATGAATATTTCTGTAATTCCGGTGCCTATGCCGCAGACCCTGCCGACAAGGAGACAATCTATCAGTTGAGAGATGGCGGTAACTGGGATCTTGCCAACGTTGACGCTCCTGGTGCCATCCTTGGTTACAAGGCTGGAACCTGTCCTTCTCAGGAGCTTGTAGATGCGTTTGAGACCGTAAATGGAGAGACTGTCCTTGATCTGGGCAAGCCTTATCTTGACGAGCAGCACCTCAAACCGAACTATAACAGTTCCAACACTATGTATAACCACAACGATCCTTATGCAAACAGGGATCCAAGGTTCTATGCCACTGTCTATTACAATGGTTCCAAAAGATACTGCAACTGGTCGACTGCGGCTCAGAAAACATCTTTTGAGAATTTGGGTCAGGGTACAGGAAGCATGACAAGAATAATAACTACATGGGATGCCTATCAGAAAGAGGATGGTTCAATTGAGAATGAGGCGGAACCATTGATGGGACGTAAAGTAGTTGGAGAAAAAATTCGAACAAACACACGTACAGGCTATTATCAGCGAAAATTCCTCCACCCTAACAGCGGTGTGGAGATGAGAATCCAAGGTGCCCGCCACAAGGATTACCGTCTTGCGGAGATCTACCTCAATTTCGCCGAGGCGGCCATGGAAGCCGGTCACGAACCCGAGGCTATAGTTTACGTCAACAAGGTCCGCGCCCGTGTCGGAATGCCTGGTCTTAAAGGTATTTCAGGAGACGCGCTTCGCCAGAGGATCCACAACGAGCGTAGGGTTGAGCTGGCCCTTGAAGGAAACCGTTACTTCGATGTCCGCAGATGGCATAAGCCGGACGAGGATCTCTCGGACACTGACCGTTGGGTCACCGCGGCTCACATCACCCACATGAATGACGGTTCCTACAAGTACGAACGTACAACAATCAAGGAGCGTCAGTGCTACACCAACAAGTGGCTTAAGATGCCGGTTCCTCTTTCCGAGGTCAACAACATGAGAGCCATCACCGGTGAAGACTGGCAGAATCCGGGCTGGTAATGGTTAAATCTTACAGAACACTTAATTAGAGCATTAAATATGTTGAATAAGAATATATTCACAGCAGCGGCGCTTATCCTGCTTGGAACATCCATCCAGGTCAAGGCGCAGGACATCACTGTCGCCGGTACCGTAAAGGATGTTTACGGCAACCCGTTGCCTGGCGTGATTGTCTCGGCTAATCATAAGGACTTGTACATTACTGACAAGAATGGCCAGTACACCGCCAAGGTGGGCAAGTCCGAGGATTTGGAGTTTTCCCTCCTTGGTTACAAGCCGACATCTGTCAAGGCATCCTCACAGGCGGATGTCGTCCTTGAGGATGACGCCCACAATCTTGCCGAGACAGTCAACATCGGACTGAGCAAGCAGAGCAGGGAACTTCTGACAGACGCGGTCTCAACCGCATCCGGAGAGCAGCTCGGAAAATCCTTGATGTCCCGTCTTCAGGGATCATTCTCGGGAATGTTCTCAGGACTCACCACGATGGAGACATCGTTCGAGCCTGGCTATGAGTCACTGAATATGTACATTCGTGGATTCTCGACTTTCCACGGCGGAGTCGCCGGTGTGGTCATCGACGGTATCCTCTATGACTCTTTCGCCCATGACATCCTCTACCGAATCTCTCCTGAGGAGGTTGAGTCGGTGTCCATCCTCAAGGACGGAGCATCACAGGCCATCTATGGTGTGAAAGGCTCCGACGGTCTGATTGTCATCAACACCAAGCGCGGTACTCCCGGCAAACTCAAGGTCGGAGTCAACATTTCCGAGACAGTCCAGACACCTACATCCAAGATTCGCAGTTTTGACTCCTACACATTTGCCGGCCTGAGAAACCAGGCCGCCGCGAATGACGGACTCGGCGAGTTCCACTATTTCCCGCAGGAGGCTCTTGAGGGCTTCAAGAACGGAGGAGACGAACTCTACCCTAACACAGACTGGTACGACATGCTTGTCCGCGATTTCTCAAATCAGCAGAGAATCTCGCTGGACGCTACCGGTGGTAACGAGAACGTGAGGTTCTATTCCAACTTCAACGTCCTGCGTCAGGGCAGTTTCTGGAACACCGATCAGAAGGACTACAAGTCTGACAACGAGAAGTACAGAGTGAATTTCCGCTCGAATGTCGATGTCAAGGTCAGCAAGTACATCAGCCTTTGGGCCAACCTTGCCGGATCTATCGTGAAGTCCCACACTCCGGGCGGTGCGGTCAACAACAACGGAAACATCTACAACCTGATCACCAGGATGCCTTCCTACATCTATGGACCGGTTACTCCTACAATCTATGACGAGGAAGGAAATGTTGTGGAGCAGGGCGGTGAAGTCACGACTTCAACCAACATCAACGCCTCTCCTTACGGAATGTTGAACCGTAGCGGCTACAGCAACGAGACCAACACCAACATCTACGGTCAGGCAGGTATCAAGCTGGATCTTTCATTCCTGACTCCTGGTCTTTGGGTTGGTGGCAGCGTGGGCTATCTGTCCTACATCACCGCCAACATGGCCACTACCCAGAACTATGCGAGATTCATCAGAAACGATGATTGGAACAATCTCGAATTCACCAAGTTCGGTACGACAATCAATGATAACCTTAAGTATTCGAAAGGGGAGGCATTGTACGGATACCTCTCTTACAAGGGAGAGGCCGGATGGCAGAGGGATTTCGGCAAGCATCATCTGAATGCCAATGCCTACGCCACCTATCAGGAGTTTGACAATTTCACAGGTAGCGCCACCTACGATTTCAGACGTGTCTACACCGGAGCCGAGCTGGCTTACGATTTCGACAAGAGATACGCTGTCAAGCTTTCCACCGGCTATTCCGGATCGGACTATTTCCCGAGAAAGACACGCTTTGTGTGGACACCTGGTGTCTCCGCCGCATGGATCGCCTCCAACGAGAGCTTCATCAGGGAGAGCATGCCGTGGTTGTCTTTGCTGAAGATCCGCGGATCCTACGCCATCACCGGTAACGACGCCACAGGATTTGACAGGTACGCCTACAAGGATCAGGTGACCAGCACCACGGGTGGCCTTATCCCTTATCTTGGCTACTACACCAACGAGTCTGTCTATGGCAACCCTAACCTTGAGCCAGAGAAGATCCACAAGGCCAACATCGGTATTGATCTCGGTGTCGCCAACCAGCTCCAGGTTTCCTTCGATGTGTTCAAGGAGAAGATGACCAACGGTGTGATCAGCTCAACCGCCAAGGTTCCTCTCTACCAGGGTATTCCTCTTGGAGCCTATCCTATCACCAACATGGGTGAGTACGAGAACAAGGGATGGGAACTCTCCGTAAGCTACAAGAAGCGTTTCAACTCTGACTTCGCCCTGTTCGTGGCCGGTCATCTTGACTATAGCAAGAACAAGGTCATCTTCGTCGGAGAGACCGCTTACAACGAGTCCTACGCCTACCGCTACCGCACTGAGGGCTATCCTGCCGGACAGTCTTGGGGCTACCTTACGGACTACAGCAACGGCAGCGGTCTGTATAATTTCCAGGATGAGATCGAGGCAGGTCCTAAGTACTCGTTCGGCACTCCTCGTCTGGGTGACATCAAGTACAAGGATCTGAACAATGACGGTGTCATCGACGAGAAGGATCTCGCACCGATCGGCAATGGATCTCTTCCTAAGTACAATTTTGCCTTCAATGTAGGTTTCAATGTCAAGAACTTCGAGGTCAGCCTCCTGTTCCAGGGAATCGGTGACTACGACAAGAACTATGGCGAGCTGATCTCCAATCAGTCTGCCAACGACGGAATATTCACTGAAAGCCATAAGTCTGCATGGACTGCCGAGAAGTGGCTCAACGACGAGGAAATCAGCTTCCCGGCTCTTTCCACAACCTCGACGACCAGCAACAGAACGAACGACTTCCTCCTGAAGGATGCGTCATTCCTTCGCCTGAAGACAGCCGAGATCTCCTACAAGATGCCTAAGAAGGTCTGCGATTTCCTTAACGCAAGTGCCTTCAAGGTCTATCTGAGCGGTCAGAATCTCTTCACCATCGATGGTATGAAGACAAACGACACTCCTGTCGAGGGCAGTGTGCTCAACTTTCCTGTCTATAGGATGTACAGACTTGGAATCAACCTTACATTCTAATGGAAATGGTTCATATGTTAAATCTGAATGTTATGAAAAAATTCCGCATAATTATTCTTGCAATGGTGGCCGCCGCGGCCCTGTCCTCTTGCCAGGACAGCTTGGATCTCCGCTCTAACGGAACCATTGACATGTCCGAGGTTTTCCAGGATCGCAACAGGACCAGAGGCTACCTCAACGCTTGCTACAACTACTTGAAGGCGCCGTATGTCCATGCCGGAGCGTACACCGACGACGCGCAGAACAGCGAGAGCATCACTGCCGGCCACTACTTCGACATCTGGTACAATTCCGATGTCACTTCAAGCAACTTCGCCGCCAACAACCTTGACGGCAATCCTTGGGGGCAGTTCTTCCAGGGTGTGCGCAAATGCAATGTCTTCATCGCCAACATCGACGGCGCCACGGCTGAAATTACAAACGAGGAGAGGGCCGGCTGGAAGGCTCAGGCTCTTACCCTCAGGGCTTGGTACTATCTTCAGCTCATGAAGAGGTTCGGTCAGCTTCCTCTGATCACTTCCGATCTTGGCACCAGCCATGACTATACCGCCGACAAGAAGGCGTCTGTGTCCGAGATCGCGGCTCAGATCTTAGCTGACTGCGACGCGGCGATCGCCACTGAGGATTCGGATGCATATTCCTATGTCTATCGTACCCAGCAGTGGGGAATGGCGACCAAGGCTCTTGCCCAGGCCATCAGATGCGAGACCGCGACCTACGTCATCAGCCCTCTCTTTAGTGATGGCGGCTACACCGCTGACCAGGCTCTTGACATCGCCGCCGACGCTCTCGCCAAGGTTCTTGCCAATGACTACAGCCTCTGGACAACAGCCAGCGGCGGCTACAATGCCTACGCTTCCTACTTCCTCTACAACCCTGATGATTACAGGGCCAAGGACAAGGAGACAATCTTCGGAGGCGTGCGCACGACTGTCTGGAAAGATTGTGGTCTTCCGATTGTCAGCGGTAGCTCCACTGCCGGCACCTGCCCTACGCAGGAGCTCGTGGATGCCTACGAGATGGCCAACGGAAAGCCTGCTATCACGGGCTACAGCGACGAGCAGCACCTTAAGCCGATCATCAACACCGAGTCTGGCTATGATGAGTCCAAGCCTTACGAGAACAGGGATCCTCGTTTCTACGCTACCGTGTTCTACAATGGCAGCAGCAGAGGAAATGATGAGATCTCCACTGTCGCCGGAACCAACTGCGGACTGAATGCGACAAGCATCAGGTACACCCACACCGGCTACTACATGCGCAAATTCGCCCATGACGCATCCAACAGAAACTCAAACTCTGACGGTTACATGCGCGGAGTGCGTCTCGCCGAGCTTTACTACAACTTCGCCGAGGTTGCCTATCAGGCAGTCGGACCGGACAAGGTTGTAAGCGTGTCCGGACTGAACCTGTCCGCCCGCGACGCCGTCAACAAAGTACGCGCGAGAGTCAACATGCCAGGAATCCCGAGCGGTCTGTCAGTGTCTGACTTCGAGAAGAGGTACCGCAACGACCGTAGGGTCGAGTTCGCCCTTGAGCCTGACCGTTATTTCAGCCTGCGCCGTTGGAAGGCTCTCTCTTCCACAGCGGTAGTGTCTGGAGTGAAGGTTTCCGGAACCGGCAAGAACATCACCTACGAGCGCTTCTCCTTCGACAAGCGTATGACATGCTCTGACAAGTACCTTCTCTATCCGCTCGAACTCTCCGAGGCGTCCAAGATTCTCGAACTGACCGGAAACGATTGGCAGAATCCTGGTTGGTAGTAGGTTTGTATTTTTGAATTGAAAAAAATTGATGAATATGAAAAAAATCATCTACTTGATATTGATAGCCTGCTCCGCTATATTCTTTTCCTGCAAGGATGACGATGGGATGACGAGAGATGGCGACATCGTTCTGTCAAACCTGACGGCGGAGCCGAGAATCGGTGCGGTTGTCCTCAAATGGGACAATCCTGCCGCAAGCGACTATTACTATGCGACAGTGACTTACAACAACGCTTCAGGAGAGGAAGTGAAGCAGAAGGTAAGTGTCTATAGCGTGGATCCCGACAAGGGAGAGGGTCACACAGCAGTGAGGATCGGTGGTTTCGCCGACACCAACACCTACGAGTTCACTGTCACTCCTTACACCTCTGACGAGCGCTATGGCGACGCTGTGACCGTTTCCTGCACCCCGGAGGACGCCTCAAAGGCCTTCAAGTACATCACCGGTACGGTGGAGACCAAACCTACCGTAGAGGGTGGCGTGGTCAGCTGGAAGAATGACTATGACGTTCCGGTGACCGTCACCATCACCTATAAGAACCTTGCGGGTGAGACCATTACGGAGACCCGTAAGGGCAGTGAGGACGGCAGCGTGGAGATCTTCCCGTTTGTGGACAAGACAAATGTGACGATCACGGCCACTGATGAGAGCGGCAAGAACACTTCGGAGCCAAAGGTTGTCGAGGTGACCCCGGAAAGGGGGGAGATCCCTCAGTCCAGAATGACGGCGATCGGAGCCTCTGGGGTGGAAGGTAACAATGTTCCCGCAAATCTTTTGGATAACAATGTCTCAACCGCTTGGTCAGGATCGAATAATGACATTGTGTGGGTTGCCATTGACCTTGGTGGGGTTCATCGGATCAACTGGTTTGAGCTGGTAGGTAATTCAAAGGATCGTGAAAGCCAGCCTACGGCTCTTATGGTTTTCCACTCAAAAGAGCCTGTGGCAGACTTGTCACAAGCTAAAAATCTTGGCATTTTTGAATATAATCCTGAGCACATCTATAACCATGCTTACAAATTGGAGAATCCGATAGATACCAGATATATTCTTATCGCCTTCCCAGGCGTGCAGCGCGTGAGCATCACCGAGTTCTGCGCCTACTATGCCGACGCGGCCACCCATTACGCCAAGGAGTCCGAGCTTGAGCTCCAGCCTGATCCGGATGATGACCCTACCTACTATCCAGAGACTGAGTACATGACTCCTACCACCACGGTTAATAACCTTAAGTTCACGCAAAGCAATCCTGATAATCCATCGGAATATACTTTTGAGACCACAGGTGGGGACTCTTGGGTTCATCTTGCTCCTCTGAAGAAACAAGCGGCGGGTACAGTTCTCGTCTTCCAGTATAAATCTACAGGAAATCTCAGTTGTGAGTTCTTCTGGATTAAACCAGGAGCTCAGAGACCAGCTGGAGGAGTTGAGACATTCTTCGATATAAAGAAGACCGATGAATGGAAGACATTTAAGATGAATATGGCAAATGATTGGATTAAAACCGACCCGAATAACGGTAAGTTCAAATGGTGGGATGGAGTTCCTGGTGATTTTGTCCGTTTCGACATCGGTGATGGAGCCGGAGAGACAGTCGTTATCAGACTCATGCACTGGCGTGCCGCCGAGGATGGTGAATAATCCAATCAATCTTCTAACTTGCAAAGTGTAAATGAAAAAAAACATTCTTTTACCCATACTTGCTTTTGTGGTTATGTCCTGCGCGCTTTCAGCGCAGGACATAACTGTCAAAAGACCAGCCGTTGACCTCTATCAGGACACTTGGGTTGCCACCGACGCGCTGGGAAGGACCATGCCGGGCTATGATGCCGTCGGGCCGGTCAAGACAGATCAGAGACGTGTTGTGGGCATCTTCTACATCACGTGGCACACACAGAACCTTGCGAATATGCCGGCTCCTTATGACGCCGACGTGACTAAGGTTCTCCAGGCCGATCCAAACGCCAGATTTCAGGCTGACAATCCTAACTGGAAGAGAGGCTCCTACCACTGGGGCGAGCCGGAGATGGGCTATTTCCTGAGCCAGGACGAATGGGTCATCAGAAAGGACATGTCGATGCTCTCCGACGCGGGAGTGGATGTGCTTGTGTTGGATGTCACTAACGCCGTGCGTTACTGGGACGAGTGGGAGGTGCTTTTCTCCACGATGGAAAAGATGCGCGCCGAGGGCAACAACACCCCGCAGTTCTGCTTCTGGGCGTTCAACGGAGAGGTCATCACGGTCGTCCAGCAACTTTACGAGCGGATCTACAAGGAGAACAAGTATCCTGACCTGTGGTTCTACTGGGACGGGAAGCCGCTCCTTCTCTACAATGCGGATCCTGTCCATGACGCCAACGGAGGCCACTCCGCCTACAAGGACGGCAAGCATGACTATTCCGATGAGGTCAAGAACTTCTTCACGCTGAGGAACATGTGGTGGGGCTACTACGAGTGGGCCGGCAAGCGTTTCATCGGCACGGAGGACAACTGGAGTTTCGGCTACAGCATGGCCGACTCACGGATCAAGTCGATGACTCCGGAGCAGCTGGCTTCAAAGCATGACGGTAAGATCGAGGAAGTAGCCGTCACCCCTGCCCAGCATCCTGTCACCATGACTGATGTCCCGATGGGAGTAGGAAAATCCTGGTCGAAGCGCGACGGCGAGCCTAAGCTCAATGAATATGATCTCCCGGATTCGGCCTACGTTCCTTGGCTTGGCCGCAAGGTTTCCGATCCGGAAGGCTATGGAATATACTTCCAGGAACGTTGGGAAGACGCTCTGGCCGCGAATCCGCAGTTCCTTTACCTGAATGACTGGAATGAGTGGACCGCCGGGAAGTACAACGGAGACGTGATGTGGCTTGGCCGCAAGAATCCGTTTATGTTCGTGGACCAGTACAACGCCGAGTTCAACAGGACCATACAGCCGATGAAAGGTGGCTACACCGACAACTACTATATGCAGATGGCGCAGAACATCCGCCGCTACAAGGGAGCGCGCCCGATTCCGGCGAACAGGCATATTCATAAAATGTCGGTTGACGGGTCGTTCGCTGATTGGGACAGGATCGATGTCGTGTACCGCGACACCAAAGGCGACGTGTTCCATCGTGACGCGAAGGGTTACGGCGGGCTTCACTACAAGGACTCTTCGGGAAGAAACGACATTGTGGCCTCCAAGGTGGCAGTCGGAAAGAATGAAATTTTCTTCTACGTCGAGACCGCCGACGCGCTTACACCTTGCACCGATCCTGACTGGATGTTGCTGCTGATTGATTCCGACGGGGATTCCTCCACCGGATGGTATGGCTACGACATCTTGATCAACAAGGACATAACGTCATCCGGCAAGGGTAATGTCCTCAAATATGCAGACGGAAAATGGATCAAGGCAGGGGAGTATAACTTCGCTGTCAGCGGCAACAAGTTGGAGCTTGCGGTACCGAAGGCCCTGCTTGGTGTCTCCGGAAAATCGATGACCTTTGACTTCAAATGGGCCGACAACACCGGAGAACTGGTGGATCCTATCTCCCTTTGCCTGAAGGGCGACACCGCACCGAACCGTCGTTTCAACTACCGATTCATCTGGAATAAGTAATATTCATGAAAAAAGTTCTTGCCTCTTTGCTGCTGCTTGCGGGTCTTTGCGCCCAGGCCAAGCCTACTGTCTTCCCTGTTTCGCTGAGCTGTAACGACATGGTGGATCCTGTCGCCGTGAGCGATGTCAGCTTCAGCTGGAAGCTCCGTTCGGATGTGAGGGCGGCCCGTCAGACTGCCTATGAGCTCTGGGTCGGTTCGACTCCGAATTGCGGCGGTGACGTGTGGAAGTCCGGGAAGGTCGTCTCCGATGACCAGCTTGACATTACCCTTCCTCCGACAGTGACCCTTGAGGAAGGGAAGCGGTACTTCTGGAAGGTAAGAATTTGGGACGGCTCCGGCAAGGTCTCTCCGTGGACAAAGGCGGCCAGCTTCACAAAGTCGATAGACAACTCCTGGGAGGCTGACTGGATCGCGACAGGGAAGACTGAGGACGGGCCGTTCCCATATTTCCGCAAAACCTGCTTGATCGGCAAGGGTAAGGTCCGCAGGGCTGTTGTCTATCTCTGCGGCCTGGGCTGTTCGCAGCTCTACCTCAACGGCAGGGCGGTCGAGCCTGACAGGATTCTCGATCCGGCGCAGACCGACTACGACAAGAAAGCCCTTTACAGCGCGTTTGACGTGACCTCTCTTCTCGTGGGCGGCAAGAACTGCATCGGTGTCATGCTGGGTGCGGGATGGTACAACCAGGACAAGGTCTGGGGAGGGGGAATGACCTACGGCAGACCTATCCTCCGCTGTCAGATGCGCGTTGAATATGCTTCCGGCAAGGTCGAGACCATCGGCACGGACACATCCTGGAAATGGGCGGACGGGCCGCTTGTCAGCTCCAATGTCTATCAGGGTGATGAATATGACGCCACCCGCGAGATCGACGGCTGGTGCGAGGCTTCTTTCGATGACAGTTCCTGGAACGATGCCGTGAAGGCAGGAGGTGTCATTCCCGTGAGGATGGCCGCGCAGGAGATACCTCCGATGAGGGCTTTCGCTCCTCAGAAGGCCTCCGCCATGTGGCGGTCTTCAAAGGAAGGAAATGTCTGGATCTATGATTTCGGAACCAACCTTACGTCGGAAGTAGTGTTCAGCGCGTCTCTTCCTCGCGGAGTGAGGCTCCAGACCATAGGCTCCGAGGAGATCGACCCGAGGACCCGCGAGATTGACGTGGCTTCAACCGGTGTCGAACATGTCGGACTCCAGAAGGATTCCTACACTTTCGCCGGCAGGGTAAAGGAGACCTGGATGCCTGTCTTCACCTACCATGGAATGAGGTATGTGGAACTGACCGTGGAAGGCTCGGACGAGGAGCCGGCCTTGGACTGGATCACCCGCGCTCCGGTGCACACGGATCTGGCCACGATCGGATCTTTCGAGTGTTCTGACCATCAGATCAACTATCTGCATGACATCGCCGAGCGTACCTTCATCAATGCTTTCGTCGGGCTTCCTGTCGATTGCAACCAGCGGGAGAAGTGCGGCTGGCTCGGAGACACCCATGCCTACGACCGCGCTGCCGACATGCTCTTCCAGATGAACAACTTCTGGGTCAAATACCTTGATGACATCCGGACGACATCAGATGTCAGCCTCACCAACACCCTGTTCCACAAGTACTACAACAATCAGTTCTACTTCGCCGACAAGGAAGCCGGCCTGCCTTTCATGATCGCCCCCGGAAAGCGTCTTTGCGGCGTCGCTTCCCCTGATTGGGGAACGGCGGTGGTGCAGCTTCCTTGGCATCTTTATGTGTACTACGGCAACAAGCGGATTCTCCGGGACTATTACGACATGATGAGCCACTGGGTACGCCACATAGCGTCCACGGCTGTTGACGGAATAGTCTATGAGGGTCTGGGGGACTGGTGTCCGACATTCAGCAGCCACGAGCACAACGGCACGGTGGTCGAGTTCTCTTCTTCGGCCTTCCATCTTCTTGACCTTGGGATCATGGTCAAGACGGCAAGGCTGCTCGGCAAGGAGGAAGACTTGGAATGGTTCGAAAAGCAGGAGGAATATGTCCGCAAGGCCATCGTCTCCAAGTTCTTCAACCCTCTCAAATGTTCTTTCGGCGGCCAGACGGCCGACGCTATGGCGCTTGAGCTCGGACTTTTCCCTGAGGATCGTCGTCAGGAGGCCACCCAGGCCATTATGTACGACATCAACACTGGCCATAAGTTCTTGGATGTAGGGGTCTTCGGCCTGTCAAGGATAGGAAGCGAACTCTCAAGGAACGGAGCCTCTGCCCAGGCTTTCGGCCTCTTCACAAAGAAGGGCGAGAACTCATTCGGCGTGATGGTGGACTCCCTCAAGGTGACCACACTGTGGGAGATCCTGCCTGTCCAGAGTGACATCTATGCGAAGTCCCACGGATCACACAACCATCCTATGCAGGGTGGTTACGAGTCCTGGATTCTTGAGGATGTCGCCGGATTAAGGCCCGTTGAGGATAATCCTGGTTTCAAGACCGTCATGTTCTACCCTCGGCACACCGCCGACCTTGAGTGGGCGAAGGCTACCGTGGACACCCGCTACGGAGTCACATCCACATCCTGGAGGAAGGAGGCCGGCAAACTTGTCTGGGACATTGTCATTCCTGCCGGCGCCGACGGCCTCGTGCATATTCCTGAAGGGAAAAAGGCAACCGTGGACGGCGAGGCCGTGTCCTTTGGCATAAAGTCACTGAACGGCGAGGACTTCCAGGTCTTCCCGTCAGGATCCTACCACATTGTGGTGGAATAATTCAGAATATTCATTAAAAACCGCTTATTTGATTGTGAAAAGATTTTTTCTTGCTTTTGCGCTTTTGTCCCTGGCGATGTCGCCGTTGTTCTCCCAAGGGGTGAACAGTGACTCATGGGCCGCTACCGACGCTCTTGGCCGAAAGGTCAGATCCTACAATGACGCTCCGTCGAAGCGAGACGGAAAGTTTGTCGCGATGTTTTTCTGGACCTGGCATCAGGGCAACGATGACACCACCTACCGGGTGAAGAACATCACCGAGATCGTCCGCAGGTATCCCGAGGCCATGAAGGATTACAATCATCCAGCCTGGGGAAGCAAGAAACCAGGATTCTTTTTCTGGGAGGAACCGCTGTTCGGCTACTACAAGACCACGGACAAGTGGGTTCTCCGCAAACAGGCGGAGCTTCTGGCAGACGCCGGCGTGGACGCTGTGTTCTTCGATTGCACCAACGGCTCGCTGACCTGGAAGGAATCCTACGAGGCTCTTCTCCAGACGTGGGACGAGGCTCAGAGGGACGGCGTGAATGTCCCGAAGATCGCTTTCATGCTTAATTTCGGCCCGTTCTCCTGGACTCGCACTTCCCTTCACGAACTCTACAATGATCTTTACAAGCCGGGCAGATACTCTAACCTGTGGTTTGTCTGGAAAGGCAAGCCTTGCATCATGGCTTATCCAGAGGCGCTTGATGATTCGCCGCTTGACAGGGAGATCGCCGGGTTCTTCACCTTCCGTCCAGGTCAGCCGGACTACGTTGACGGCCCTACCAGAAATGACCAGTGGGGGTGGTTGGAGAACTATCCTCAGCATGGCTATGTGGCCTCCAAAGGGGTTGACGGCAAGGTTTCCTACGAGCAGGTGACGGTGGGAGTCTCCCAGAACACGAGTCCTGACCGCAAGGGTCATTGCGGGGCATTCAACGTCAAGGATTCCCAAGGACGCAGTTTCTCTGTAAGGAACGGATTCGACCCTCGTCCCGACGGCTATCTCTATGGCTGGAACTTCTCCGAGCAGTGGGACCGTGCCTACGAGCTTGATCCTGAACTGGTGTTTGTGACCGGATGGAACGAGTACACTGCCGGAATATGGCTTCCGCAGCATGGCTGGCAAGGGGATCCGTTCTCGTTCGTGGATCAGTTTGACTGGGATCACAGCCGTGACATCGAGCCGAACAAAGGCTGGGGAGACAAGGGGGATGTCTACTATCTCCAGCTGGTTGACAGGGTAAGGAAATTCAAGGGAATGACTCCTGCCGCGTCGGCAAGCGAAGAGAAGGCGATCAGCCTCAGGAATGTCATGGACTGGGATGATGTGCTGCCTTACTATCAAAGCTACAAAGGCAACACCATGCACCGTGACGCGCGCGGACGCTATGACATGTACTACACCAACAATTCCGGACGCAATGACATCGTGGGAGCCAAGGTCGCCCGTGACCAGGAGAACATCTGGTTCTATGTCGAGACCGCCGGGGAGCTTTCTCCGCAGTCCGACCCGCACTGGATGCAGCTGCTCATCGACGTTGACAGGGACAAGTCCACTGGCTGGAACGGCTATGATTTCATCATCAACCGCGTCAGTCCAAAGGGGCGTAAGGCTGTCATGGAGAGGAATATTCAAGGAATATGGATGTGGGAGAAGTCGTCCGAGTGCGAGTTCAGGACTTTCGGCAACAAACTTGTAATAAAGATTCCTCGCAAGGCCCTGGGATTGTCTTCCGGATCACTTGACTTTGAGTTCAAGTGGAACGACAACATGCAGGAAGAGGGTAACATCATGGACTTCTACGTCAATGGCGACACCGCTCCCGGAGGCAGGTTCAACTATGTATATACAACACAGTCTAACTGATTTTGAACATGAAAACAACTTCTTTGTCCAGGCTTTTCTGTGCCGCGATGTCACTTGTCATCCTCTGCTCGTGCGGTGATGACAAGCCGGAGCCTAATGTCATCGTGAGACCGAAGGATCCGAAGGCGGTTATGGCCGCCAATCTTGGGGAATATCTTTCAAAGGACTATCCCTCAAATGTTTCCTATGTCGAGGTGACCTCCGACCAGGTCATCGTGAAAGGTACTTGCTCCGGATCCGGAAACTACGTTCTTGCCGAGATCACCCCTTGGCAGGACGTGACCGAGATGGAGATTTTTCCTTACACGGAAAGCATTTCCGGCAAGTCCTTCACTGTGACCATGAAGAGAATCGTTCCGGCAAGGGAGGGCATCAGGTACGACCGGGTGTTCTCCAAATGGGCCGTAGTAAAGGTGGACGGGGACAAGCAGGTTCTTGACTCCCACGCCCGCTATGCCGACGAGGTGGCTCCGAAAGCCAGTCCCGCGGCTCTTCCGCTAAGGAACAAGAAAGGTTTCGGGGCTGGAGACATAGACCTTTATTTCAGTGACTGCAAGGAGATGAACGTGGGCAGCATCACGATGAATGTTGTCCTCAATGACTACATCACGGGAGAAGGCTCCGGTTACTCCTATGGCGGCCAGAACTATTCTTTGGGTGCCTTCAAGGACTATGTTGACCGCGTTACCCGCCGGGCCGGAGAAATGGATCTCGTGGTGTCCGCCATCATCCTCTGCCAGACGAACTCCATATTCAAGGATCCTGAGAATAAGGGCGGCAACTACACCATGCCGAACCTGACGACTGCAAAGGCGTTCAATCTCTACGCCGCCGCCCTTGAGCACATGGCCTCGACTCACTGCACACAGGGCAACAGGATCTCGCATTGGATCATGCACAACGAGGTGGATTTTGCCAACGAGTGGACAAACATGGGTGATCAGCCGATGATGCGCTATCTGGACCGCTACATCAAGTCGATGAGAATCTGCTACAACATTGTCCGCCAGTACGACCAGAACGCATCGGTGCTTGGCTCCTACACCCATTGCTGGGCCAAGGCGGACGGCAGCTTCGCTCCGAAGATGATGCTGGAGAAGACGGTTGAATATTCTTCCGCCGAGGGCGATTTCCGCTGGGGTGTGGCCTATCACCCTTATCCGCAGGATCTGACAAAGCCGTCGTTCTGGATCGACGACACGCAGGCGACCTATTCATTGAACTCCAAGTACGTGACTTTCAAGAACCTGGAGGTGATCGACGCTTGGATAAGGCAGAAGGAGAATTTTTACAAGGGCAAGACGAAGCGCGTCCTGTTCCTTTCCGAGCAGGGTACAAACTCGCCGTCCTATTCCGAGAGCGACCTCGCCCTTCAGGCCGCCGGTGGAGCCTGGGCTTGGAAAAAGGTCTCCAAACTTGACGGCATCGACGCGATCCAGTGGCACAACTGGGCCGACAACAAGGCCGAGGGAGGCCTCAGGATAGGCCTTCGCACCTTTGGCGAAGGTAACATCCAAAGTCTCACGGCAAAGCCTGTATGGTACGTCTGGAAAGCCGCCGGCACCTCAGAGGAGGATTCCGTTTTCGACAAGTACAAGGAAACCCTCGGCATCACCGACTGGAACTCCATAATGGGTCAGGTCGAGTAGACCATGTCCGGCTCCTTCAGGTCGCCGGGCCTCCCTTCAGGGCGCTACACGTTGAAGAGGAAGTGCATGATGTCGCCGTCCTGGACGACATATTCCTTGCCTTCGGTGGCGAGTTTGCCGGCGGATCTGACGGCGCTTTCGCTGCCGAGGGCGACGTAGTCCTCGTACTTGATTACCTCGGCTCTGATGAAGCCTTTCTCGAAGTCCGTGTGGATGACACCTGCGGCCTTCGGGGCTTTGTCGCCCTTGTGGATTGTCCAGGCGCGGCACTCGTCTGCTCCGGCGGTGAAGAAGGTCTGAAGTCCGAGCAGGTGGTAGGCACCCTGGATCAGCCTCACGACACCTGACTCCTTGAGTCCCATTTCCTCAAGGAACATCTGACGATCCTCGTAGGAGTCCATCTCGGCGATTTCGGACTCGGTCTTCGCCGAGATCACGAGGATTTCGGCGTTCTCCTCCCTGACGGCCTCGCGGACAGCGTCCACGTACTTGTTGCCGTTGACGGCGGATGCATCGTCCACGTTGCAGATGTACATCACCGGCTTGTTGGTCAGCAGGAACAGATCCTTGGCCATCGCGGCCTCCTCCTCGTTGAGGAGTTCCACTGTCCTGCACGATTTTCCTTGCTCAAGAGCCTCCTTGTAGCGTAGCAGCAGAGCCACGAGCTTCTTGGCGTCCTTGTCTCCTCCTGTCGTGGCCTGTTTCTGGCTCTTGGCAAGGCGCGACTCCACCGTCTCAAGATCCTTGATCTGGAGTTCGGTGTCAACAACCTCCTTGTCCCGGACCGGATCCACGGTGCCGTCCACATGTACGATGTTGCCGTCGTCAAAGCATCTGAGCACGTGGAGGATGGCATCGGTCTCTCGGATGTTGGCAAGGAACTGGTTACCAAGACCTTCACCCTTGCTCGCACCTTTGACGAGTCCGGCGATGTCCACGATGTCCACCGTGGCCGGCACGACGCTCTTAGGCTTGCACATGTCGGCCAGCACCTCCAGCCTCTTGTCCGGAACGTTTGTCGAGCCGAGGTTAGGCTCTATCGTGCAGAAAGGAAAATTGGCGCTCTGGGCCTTGCCTGAGCTCACGCAGTTGAACAAAGTTGACTTTCCGACGTTAGGAAGTCCGACTATTCCGCATTTCAATGACATATCTTGTTAATTCTAAATTCGATTGACAAATCAGACGACAAAGATACAAATAGTAAATAAGTAATCCTTAAAAAATAAGTAGGTAAAGTTTGGCAGAAACGGCCAGTTGTCTTATCTTTGCAAAATAGTAAAACATTATACTAATTTTTCTACAGATGGAGAAAGGTAAGACTGTTCCCGCATTTTGGGGCAAGGAGGACTGGCAGGCAATCTGGATCGGCGGCATCGTGATCGTCATCGCCTGCATCGCCGTCCTGACAAAGGCATTCGATTTTTCAGCGGTTAAATTCGCCACCTGGACCCTCGGGGAGAATCTCTCGGAGGCAGCGGCGGCAAAGGTTGTCCCACTTGGCGAGCAGCTTGGAGCCTGGGTTTTCTGGCGCAAGTTCCTGGTGACCTTCATCACGCTCGGAGCGTTGTTCACGATTGGTGTCAAGCTTCAGGGCGGAAGCGTCAGGAAATATGTCCCCGCAATCATAGGACTCTTCGTCATCGCCCTTGTGGTGCGCCTCATCAGCGCTGAATATACCCTCAACCGCTACCTCGAATGGGCCTTCTGGGCGCTTCTGGTCGGTCTTCTGATCTCCAACACGGTCGGAGTCCCGAACTGGCTGAAGCCGGCCATCAAAACGGAGTTCTACATCAAGACCGGCCTGGTGGTCATGGGATTCTCCGTACTGTTCTCCAACATCGCCAAATTCGGCCTCTACGGCCTTGGAATAGCATGGATCGTGACCCCGATTGTGATCCTGTTCATGTGGTGGTTCGGAACCAAGGTTCTTAAAATCGGCAACAAGCCTTTGGTCATCACCATGGCCACAGCGACAAGTGTCTGCGGAACCAGCGCGGCGATCGCCACAGCCGCAGCCTCCAACGCCAAGAAGAACGACCTCTCGATCACGGTGTCCATCTCCATCATATTCACAATCATCATGATGGTGCTTGAGCCTGTGATCATCAAGGCTTGCGGAATGTCGCAGATCATGGGAGGATCCCTGATCGGAGGCACCGTGGATTCCACCGGCGCGGTCGTGGTGGCGGGTACGGCTCTCGGCCCTGAGGCTCAGCAGGCCGCGGTGCTCGTGAAGTCCATCCAGAACATCCTGATCGGATTCATCGCCTTCTTCGTGGCGGTCTTCTTCGCGACAAAGGTTGACAACACAGGTGCGAAAGTCGGAGCCGGCGAGATCTGGTACCGCTTCCCGAAGTTCATCCTCGGATTCTTCCTCGCCTCGATGGTAGCCTCCTTCCTCATCCAGCCGCTTTGCGGAGCCGACCAGGTCGGAGCCATCAACAAGGTGCTTGACCAGTACAAGAACTGGGCTTTCGTGCTGGCTTTCACCAGCATCGGACTGGACACGAACTTCAAGGAGATCGTAAAGCAGATGCAGGGCGGCAAGGTGCTGTGGCTCTACATCATAGGCCAGTCCTTCAACATCGTGCTGACATTCTTCGCGGTGTGGCTGCTCCTCTCGGGCAATTTCTTCCCGATCCCGACCCTTGACTAACATCAATGCTTCCTGAATGAACATCACAGGCAAAAGAATCGTCAAGGTTCTTACCCTGACTGTCATAGGGGCGACCGTTCTGGCCGCCCTTTACATAATGGCGAACGGCCTCGGACTCCAGGATTCGCTCGATTTCGGAGCGGGGGCATATTACTATGCCGACATCCCGGAGTTCGACAAGTACACCAAAGGCACGCATTTCGCAGCCAAACTGCCGTTCTGGGTCTATGTCGTCCTGTTCCTCGCCTGGGGAGCGCTGATGTACAAGGTCTGGAAATGGCTGGACAAGTAAGGGGCTGGAATATCCTTCCCGCCAATCTTACCAGCGGTCCGGAGAATTATTAATGAGTTTTTAGTTAAATGAATATGCCAGAGAAGGTCACGGCAACTTGTTCCGATTGCGGAGAAAAACACGGAATTGAAGTCTGGAACCGCATCAATGTCGGTGAGAACCCCGAACTTAAGGAAAAGGTCAAGGACGGCTCGCTGTTCGTGTGGGAATGCCCCCACTGCGGCAAGGCCAATCTCGTTCAAGGTCAGACGCTTTACCACGACCCAGACGAACGGCTTATGATCTGGCTGATGCCCGACGGGATCCTTCCGGAAGCGCAGGAAAAGGCTCTCGAATCACAGTTCGAGAAGATTTCACAGACCCTTCAAGGCTACACGCTCCGCCGCGTGAGCGATGTCGGCTCGCTGATAGAAAAAGTCAACATCATCGACGCCGGCCTTGACGACTGCGTGATCGAGATGTGCAAGTACATCACCAAGATGGAAATGATGGAGAAAGGCGGTTCCAAGGACTTGCTTGACACACCGTTCAAATTCTACCATGTTGACGGCCCGGACAACGACATCGAGTTCTCATACCCGAAAGACGGCCAGATGCACGGTCTCCGCATCGGCTTCAACGTCTACGAAGACTGCGCCGGCATCATCCGCCGCAACCCCTCCGTCAAGCCCTCCCCCGGCTTCTCCCGCATCGACCCCGCCTGGGTCGCCCGCTTCTTCAGGTAGACACTGCATATTCAATCACTTTCACACTTTGATGAAGAGTCTGTTTCTGTACATCAACGTGAGGATAAGGAAAACAACACTGTAGTTGGCCAGCCGCAGCAGAACCTCGTAGTAGCCACCAAGATATTGCTCGAAGCCATACAGCAAGGAATTGCCGATGGACATGAAACTGATTGACTCTCCGATCACGTAAGCCGCGATGGAGTTCATCCCATAGATGTTCAGCCATTCAAATCCTCGGCTATGTCCCCTTATGTCAATCCACCAGTGAAAGACAGCCATCAGAACAAGGCTGATTCCGCCAGAGAACAGTGTCATGCTGCTTGTCCACAAACGTTTGATGATAGGCATCTCCAGCCCCCAGAGAAGGCCTGTCACGATGCAGACAATTCCGGTGATCAGAAGTTTGTACACCACTTTTACACTGTTTCTGTCATTCTTCATCATGGTTCCAGCGAAACTTCCCAAAATCACGGTGACGCCAAAGTTCAGGCTGCTCCAGATCCATGTGTATGATGGATCTCCACGGAACCGCCCCAGCACCAATCCGTCAACCTTGGCCGCGAACGATCCTGTCATGGTGTAGTCCCCGCATAAACGCATAGGCAACCAATAGATAAGCAACAAGGCAGCCGCGGCAAGCAGTCTGTATTTTTCCGGACAATGCATGACCAACAGAGCCGCGATCACATAGCCGACTGCGATTGCCTGAAGCGTGTTGTTGTAGAGTTTCAGATTGCCGGGATCCAATCCCAAAAGATTGCCCTGAACAACCATCCCAAGCACAAATAGCAGCACAAAACGTTTGCCTATTCTGAGGTAAACCTGCTTCCGGCTTCCCGCTTTCGTGTACTTTGCCAAGGAGAACGGCAATGAAACTCCCGCCATGAACATAAAGAGAGGCATCACCAGATCCCACAGGCGAAAACCTTCCCAGACCTCATGGTCAAAATTGTAGAGTATCCATCCGCAGCCAGACACTTGGCCGAAAGAGATCAGGACAGGTTGCAGGAAGACAAGCAGGAAAAGGACAAGCCCGCGTAATATGTCAAGAGAAGAAAGACGTTTCATTTTCCGGTATGTCGTGTGGTAAAATTAGCAAAAATATATGATAAAGACGGCTCTTCCATAAAGAAAGAGTCGTCTTTTCAGAAAGCGGGCAGATCATTTGATGAAATCCGTCACCCTTATTGTCCAGACTTTCACCGTTCCGTCAGCGGCTTGCACCTCGAATTTCCTTTCCTTTGTCCAATCGTCAGGAGTTCCGAGCTTGCCACTGCCGTCCACAGGAGTGATCCTCGCTGCGGTTGACACTGTCACCTGTCCCCAAAGCCTACTCTGCGAGACACTTGAACGCACTGACTCGGTAAATTCTCCGGAAGCGTCCGGAACACGAACCACAGCGGTCACCACCGCATTCTTGGAATCGGTCTCATAGGTAGTCTCAAGACGCCTTTCCTTTACAACTGGTTCTCCTGTCACTGCATCCTTTTCATCATCACTTGCCCAACGAAAGTAGAACTGTAAGGCGCTTATTTCCGCCTCATCGTATGAAGGAAGATCCTGCCAATTGCATGAGACAAGGAAAGGAAGACAGAAAACAAGACATGTTATAGTTTTCAAATAGAATGATTTCATTGTTATTATAGTTATATTCTTAAAATAATTACTATTCCCATCCTGGGTTCTGATCCGAGTCACTGATCGCCGAATTGGCGTTAATGACGGATTTTGTTATCGGGAAAAGGTATGATCTCGTGTCAAAATGACGCAAATCATTCTGATACTGCATATTCCCGACATAGACAGCATTTCTGTCAGCATTGATTTCAATGAACGTAGCTGGTTCCGCAAGCTCGTCGATTATGCTTCCCGGAGATTTTCCGTCATTGGCCTCATTGCCATATTTACCCCAACGGAGCAGACTGAAGTACCAGTCTCCCTCATAGAACAATTCCACCCTTCTTTCTATCCGGTAGTCATTCCAAGCGTCCTGCAATGTAGCCGCCTCTGAACCAGGCAATCCGCCATGAACGGTTCTTGTCTGGTTCATGACCGCCACCGCCTCCGTCACGTTGCCGAGCCGGAGCAAGGCCTCAGCCTTGTTGAGCAGAGCCTTGCCGTAACGGAATATAATCTTGTGATAGTCAGTGTAGACGTTGTAGAATGGACGAGGAGACATGTTTGTGTAGATGTACTTTCTTGTTAGATAGTTCGTCTGCCCACTCTCATCCTGCAACGGAGTGGCTGCCCATCTGCTTGCGTTTCCACGGTAGTTCATTGTGAGTGTCTCACCAAGAAATGTTGACCCGTCATGGAGAATGGAAGCATCGAAACGCTTGTCCCTGCCTTTATACATCAAGTCGCTGATGCTGAGGTCCGGATTCGTGAGCTCATAGGCAAGAGTTGACTCCGTCACCTCCTTCGGATCCCTTGCCGTGATCTTTCCAAGGATCTTACCGTATGGAATCTTTTTTGTGTTCTCTACAAACTGGGAAGTCTCGTTCCAGCGTTCCGCCTTGCCTGTCTTACTGTCGATGACAAGATAGTCATCAACAAGGTTCTGGCTCGGAGAGTAGCTACACCAGCACTCAAAAATGTCAGCTACCTTGAACAGAGGTCCACAGCCAAGTCTTTCGAGAGTGGAATTCAAGAGGTTAGGGATAAGGTCAATCATGTCTGTGTCAGCACCGTTGTATTGTCCGCACTCCAGTACTTCGCAAGTATTATTTCAGGAGAGCTGTACGCTCCTTTCTGGTTGAACATGCTTTCATAGTCATGATCAAGAGACACTCCGGAGATCATGTTCACCGCATCAACCGCTTCCTGATAAAGGCTCTTCCCGTTTTGGAGGGATGTGGCATCATCAGTATAGGCCGCCGCCGTCAGACAAACCTCCGAAAGAAGGGCCAAGGCCGAGTTCTTGTCAAGCCTCCCGGGAACATGATCCTCGGTCATGTCAGGAATAGCCTCCCTGAGGTCTTTCAGAATCAATGAATAGCTCTCTGCCATGTCCTTTGTCAGCGGGATGTTGAACTCATCCCCGATGTTCAGTACTTTGTCCACCCAAATGAAACGTCCGCCTTTCCTTGCAAGGTCGAAGTAGATCATAGCCCTCATCAACTTCGCCTCCGCTGTGTAGGCTTTCTTGTAGGCATTGTCAAGAACCGATGACTCAGCGACCTTCTCAATTATAATGTTGCAGTTGCGAATCGCCGTGAATCTGCTGTTCAGTCCCCAGTCATAAGTGTTTTCCATGAGACCACGCGCCTCGGAAGGACAAGAGGCGAGACTGTTGAGCATGTTGTTCGAGAATGTCCTGTCCCACGTCGAGAACTGCAGGTATGGGTTGAACGCGTTGTCGTAGTTTCCGACGACAAACGCGTCAACGGTCCCTTGGCTTGACCAGACAGTCTGGTCACTGTAGCTTTCTGTGGGATATGTGTCCAGAAAACTATTGCAGGAACATAACACACAGAGTGATGCTGTAACGTATAAGATGTTCTTTTTCATTTTCGTATGATTTGAGATCATTATTAGAATCCTATGTTCAGACTGATGGTGTAGACTCGTGACATAGGGTAGGTAAATCCGTCTCCGCGCCCTGTCTCCGGGTCGAAACCATAATTAAGGGAAGGACTGAATGTGAGTAGATTATACCCGGACAAGGACAACGCGCACCTGGACAACCAAGACACATTCTTAAGAAGTTGGTGTTTGAAGTCATAGCCTATGGCAAGAGTCTTCAGTCGTATGTACCTTGCATTCACCAGCCAGAAGTCACTGCCGACAAAGTTGTTGCCCCCGTTGAATCCAGCCGAGGCGTGTTGGCGAGGGTATAAAGACGAGGTGTTGTCCGGTGACCAGATGTCAGTCTGAAACTCATAAATCACCGGCAGAGTCCCAGCGGCGTTTCCTCCTTGAAGGTGGTTTGCCATGTAAATATTATAATTACCCGCTCCTTGCCATAACATATTCATGAACCACCCCTTGTAGCCCAATTCCGCATTGATTCCGTAGTTTGTCCTTGGTTTTGTGCCGTCACCCGTCCTGACCAGGTCGTTCTCGTCGATCTTTCCGTCTCCGTTGATGTCCCGGTACTTAAGGTCTCCTGTCCTGAGATTGGTTGAACCGTTGCGCTTAGGAGAGTTCATAATGTCCTCATAAGAAGAGTAATATCCAAGATTGCGGTAGTACAGTCCTGTGTATGCGCCGACCTGCGTGCTCCTGATGTAGGGATTCATCAATGATGTCTCGCTCTCATTCGGATTCACATTCCAACGGTCATCGTACAAAGAAAAATTGGTGGAGACGTTATATGAGAATTCACCAATTTTGTCTTTCCATTGGAGGATGAACTCAAAACCTCTGCGGACACTTTCTCCGTTGGATTTGACCAAAGGCAGACTCTTTCCCAACGGAGCGGTGTAGCCCACGTTTGACGGAGAAGCCAGATAACCGGTGGTCACTTTGGCGAAATAGTCAACACTGCCGGAAAGCCTGTTGTTCAAGGAGGCGAAATCAAGGCCGACATTGAAATCCTTGGTCTTGTACCAGGTTATGTCAGGGCTGATAAGGTCACCTTCACTGAACACAGGCATCCATGAACCGTTTATGTAAGCTCCTCTTTGGTTGAGGTTGTACGATGTCATGTAACTGTAGCGACCGACATCATCCAATCCTATCTCTCCATAGGAAACGCGTGCCTTGAACAGTTCAATAGCATCGGACAAGAAACCGTTCTTCCAGAAATTCTCTTCGGAAACCGCCCATGCGGCCGACCCGGAAAAGAACAGCCCCCAACGTTTGTCGGAAGGGAAATAGTCGCTTCCATCGTACCTTGCATTGGCTTCAAAGAGGTACTTTGACATGTAATCATACCTGATTCTTCCGATGACGGCGGCTCTTCTCTCTCCGATACCCTCAGGGGAACTATTCTCCATCGTGGAGCTTGGTCCCGCACCCATTTGATCCACATCGAATATGAAATTCTTTCTTGACGCGGACAGCATGTCATACGTACTCCCGCTGGCCTCGATACCGGCGGTAAAATCCAAGGAATGTCTTTCCGCGAACACTTTTGAATATTCAATCAGCAACTGGGTATTGAAATATTCATCATTCATAGTGTATTTTGAGAGATTCGGCTTCCCCGATGTGGCTATGTTGCCGTCCCAATCGTAGGAAGGAGCAGTCTTGAGCCATGACTTGTTGCGGTTATTGTACACAGAATAGCTCCCGATTCCCTTGACTTTCAAGCCGGTGACCCAAGGGACACTCCATTCTGCGTTCAAGGTAGCGCGCAGACTCGTTGACTTGTTGGTGACATAGCCACCATCCGAGCTTATGTCCAGCAAAGGGTTGTCGGTGGTTCCGCTGTAAATCTGCCCTATAGGGTTCTTCGCCACCTCCATAGGCTTTTTATTCTGAATATGCGACCACACATAATAGTAACCTCCGCCACTGGTGGTGGCCGGTTGCTTCATGTACGTCATATATGCGTCCATGGAAGAAATGATTCTCAGCCCTATTTCCTTAAAGCTTGTCTCGACTTTCTGCCTCAGATTGAAACGCTGCATGTAATGCGAGTCAGACCGGTAGATGGAATTCTGGTCGTTGAACGCAAGACCTGTGTAGGATCTGATCTTGTCTGTACCACCTTTGATTGACAACGTGTGACGCGTCTCAGGCGCGAACCTGCTCATGCACACATCCTGCCAGTCCGTGTTGGGATGGTTCTTCGGATCGGTTCCGTTCCTGAACAGCTCAAGGTCTTCCTGTGTGTAGCTCGGAGTTCCGCCATCATATTCAAGTCCCCTGTTCACATAGTAGGCCGCCGTGTAAGAATCCAGTTTTTTCGCAAGATTGGCAGGTTGGCTCAAGTTGTAGCTGACATTGTAGTCAACATTGATTCTTCCGGATTCTCCTTGCTTTGTCGTTACAATCACAATTCCGTTCGCAGCCCTCGCTCCGTAGATCGCTGTAGCCGAAGCGTCCTTCAGGATCGAGAAACTGGCGATGTCCTCCGGATTTATATTCTGAAAATCCCTCTCCTCGCAGATGATGTCATCTATGACATACAAAGGGGTCCCGCCGCCTCGGATGGACAATGAAGCCATGACGTCAAGACCACCTCCGGACTGCTGGACAATGAGTCCTGGCGCACGTCCCGCAAGACTCTGTGTGACATTAGGAACCGGAACGGCGGCGATGTCCTCCGCAGACACCGTGGTGATGGCAGATGTAACCTTCTTCTTGAACACCGTACCATAACCAACCACCACAACCTCGTCAAGCAACGTGCGGTCGGTCTCCATCATTATGTTCATTGTACTGGACTTGACAGCGGTTTCCTTAGGAAGGAATCCAAGGAATGAGAAAACCAGCACATCTCCAGGTCTGGCCTTTATTGTGTATTCACCGTCCACGCCACAGGTAGCCCAGATCTCTGTACCCTTCACGTTGACCGACGCACCGGTCAGTGGCGTTCCAGACTCATCCGTGACCTTGCCTGAAACCAGATCATCCTTGTCCGGAGCCTTTCTTTCTCCGGTTGCTTTCCTTGAGATGACTATGTGGGAACGGTTGAATTCATAAGTGAGGCCAAAATCATCCAAGAGCATTCCAAGAAGCTGGTCAAGCCTCACGGAATCCTTGACATTGCTGACCTTACGTTTGATGTCAATGGCAGACTCGTTGTAGTCAACAGAGAATCGGGTCTGTTCCTCTATCTGCTCGAACGCCGCCGCAAGAGTGATCTCCTTGCCTCCAGACAGCCTGACCATCTGGTTTTGGGCAGAAATATTCCCGGCAGATAAACAGAAGACCGTAATCACAAGAGTTATTAGTCCTTTGTTCATACTTGATAAAGTTGTTATTAGTTTATCTAAAAGTAAGCGAGTGTCGGTAATTTTCACGTAACAAAATAAAAAAAATCCGCACAGTATGGAAACCATGCGGGTAATCACCTTATTTACAAATAGTTATTTTATCTGAAAATACACCCTGTTCTCAGAAATCCTGTACTGTGAGCCAGGGATCAGCATCACGAGCATGTCAAGTGCCTCCGAAAGCGTCTCGTCAGGATGGAAACGGATGAAGAAAGAATCGTTCCTCAAGGCTCCGGAATCATAGTTTATCTCCACATCGTACCGCCTTTCCAAACTCTGCGCGATTTCGGTGAATGTCGCTTTCTGAAACACCAGATAGCCGCTTTCCCATGATGCCATCCTGCTTGCGCTGATGTCAAGAAGCTGGATGTCGTTTTGTGATGGAATATACTTGATCTGATTCCCTGGCTCAAGCATGAATGACTTGACGGAGTCTTTTTTTACATCAACTTTCACTTTTCCCTCAATGAGAGTGGTGCTGATGGCGAAATCATCAAGATGAGCCTGAACACGGAAACGTGTCCCCAAAGCCTCGACATCCATGTACTGTGTCTTGACAATGAACGATTTGTCAGGATCCGAAGCAACGATGAAGTCCGCCGTGCCGGTAAGAAAGACAGTCCTTGTGCCGGATCGGAATATTTCCGGATAAACCGCCGAGGAGCCTGGCTGAAGCACGAGAACGGATTTGTCTGGAAGAGAGACAGTGATGCTCTCCCCTCTCGGCGCAGACACCTGCAGATAATCCACATCCTTCATCTTCCATGTGACAATAGAGGAAAGAAATATAATAGCCAAGCATGCGACGCTGCCCAAAGTGATGTGGAGAAAAATCCTAAGCCGCTTGCTTTTCTCCCCGTCCTTGATGATTCTGCCTACGAGCTTCAGAAAATCCTCTCTCGTCTCTTCCGAGCAAGTTCGCTCACTTTCCTCCCAGATCTTGTTTATGGGATGCTTTTTCTCAATGAAATCCATTAATAAGTTTTTCTCGTCTGCCATTCCTTTGATGTGTGTAGTTTTAAATGAATATAACGGCCAACACAGCCAAAACTATCTTTCTGAGCGATTGGAGACAAAGGGAAAGTTGATTCTGCACTGTCCTTTTGTCGATATGAAGCCGCAAGGCTATCTCATCATTCTCAAGCCCCTCAAAGCGGCTCATCATGAACACTTGTCTTCTTTTACGCGGCATCTTCGAGATTTCGTTCACAAAAAGATCTTCCAGTTGGGCCGCAAACAAACCATTCTCCGGACCAGGATCATCTGTATGACGAAACCTACTCTCGTTCCGATACCTTTGAATGACATGCTGATGATCATAATAGTTATAAACTTGGAAACGCGCCATCCTGAAAAGATAAGCTGAAAAGCATCTCACCTTTCTCAACCCATGACGTTTCTTCCAGATCTCCAGAAATATGTCGGATGCCATGTCGCGGGCCTGCTCGTGATCAGAGATGAATTTATCAATGAATGCGACAAGTTTCGGCTGGTACTCAAGGAACAGACTCTCCAACGCCTGTAAGTCTCCCTCACTGATCTTCCATAAAATGTCTGTTTCCTTATTGTCCATAGATAATCGCTTGTTCATCGGCAAAAATAAACAATTATTTCATAATGATTACCAAATATCAAGAATATGATAATTAAAGGATCTCGGAGGAACAATCCCGTGCGTCCCTTTATCGTATTATGGCACAAAACACCTTATTTGGCCAAAACATGATAAAACATACAGGTTTTGGCCGAATAAGAATTATAATTTGGCCAAAAGTAAGGAATGCAGATCGATCTTCTGATTGACCGGACATCAGAGATGTTCAAACACAAGCGCGGCATAGCAAGCGTGCTGATCACCACCTATGGACTCAAAAAAACGAATATTCAAGCCGGTTCCAGAAAGTACTTACTTTGGAAGACCTGTTCAGGTAGGTTAAAATCTGCAGATTGTCCGCCTTTTACCTATAAAAGTCCAGAGGTCTTTATTTGTATTCAAGATTGCCGTAATATTTTTGTAAGTTGATATTTTTAGACTATTTTTAGAAACAATCCCCAAAGGTGCTGTTATTTCCGATAATAAACTTATATTAACGTGAGTTCGATGAAATTAGGGAATGAACGGACTTTTGCAGTTCTGTAAACCTGTTGTACGAGACAACCTGAGAGAACAGATGACATGACTACCGATTCACATCGTTGGACAGCCGCTTTTATCAGAATCAACAAGAAGATACTCATTAGCGACAACTACGCCTACAAGTGCTTCCGCTACCTTGGAATCAAAGCGGAGACCAAGCACCAGACACATTATAGTTGGAAAGAATATCAAATCAGAAATAAAGGAGCGACTACCTATAACACGTTTATTGAATAGCATAAAGAGGGTAGCAAGTCATCTGCGGCTGCTCAATGTAGGGTTTCATTGAGTATCTTATTGCATGAAGTTCCGGGTTTTGTTTCAAGAGATTGCTCAGGGAATTCGCTCTTACATTACCTTCAGCCTTCACCTCAATTGGCAGTAATTTTCCGTTCCTCTGAATCAGAAAGTCAATTTCAAGTCTTGTTCCGTCATCCGTCTTGTGATAGAAGATATTCTCTTCGCCGTGACTCTTCATTTCTTCGAGTATGAATTGTTCTGTCATACCGCCTTTATATTCACTGAAGATGTCGTTTTTGACAAGGACCTGACTGGCTTCTGTTCCGACCATGGCTCCCAGCAGTCCCAGATCCAATGTAAACAGCTTGAATGCAGATGGATCTTCATATACTTTTAGAGGGAGTTTTACCTCTTTGCAGAGAGGAACCTTATATACAAGTCCGGCATCCACTAGCCACTGGATTGCAATTTCAAAGTCTTTTGCCCGTGCACCATGCTTAATTGAGCCATAGATAAACTTCTTGTTTTCTTTGAATATTTGTGACGGAAGTGTCTGCCATACAAGTCTTATTCGTGCAATCTGGTCTTTAGAGGCATGCCTCGAGAAGTCTCTCTCATATCCATTGAGAATGGCCTTTTGGATATTGCGCACGGCTTGAAGTCCATCCGTTTCAATATATACCTTTACGGCTTCCGGCATACCTCCGACATAATAATACTGTCTAAGCAAGTCGGTATACTTCTCATGTATCAGATTTGTGGTGTGGAAGTCTTTGTCTTTTAGTAGTTTGTATGCTTCTGTCTCACCTTTTGCCAAAAGGAACTCGTCAAAGTTGAGAGGATAGACATTTATTTCATCAATTTTTCCTACCGGGTATGATATGTCCCTATGCAAGGATATCCCCAATAGAGATCCGGCTACTGCAATATGGTACTCAGGAGCTTCCTCACAAAAGTACTTTAATGATTCAATGGCCTCTGGAATGTCCTGCACTTCATCAAGAACAATGAGAGTGTCCCCCGGGGTGATATCAACTCCGGACAATGCTCTGAGGGCCCGGAGTATTCTGTCCGTATCGAAGTCCAGAGAGAACACATCCTTCAAAGTTTGGTTCTTACGACATACCAGATATGCAACCTTTTTAAAATACTGTTTTCCTAATTGTTCTAACAGCCATGTCTTGCCGACTTGTCGGGCACCGTTGAGGATCAGCGGTTTTCTGGTTGCGCTATCTTTCCATTCGACAAGTTTCTGAAATACAATTCTTTCCATATGTGCTACTACATTTTCTAGCAGGAGTCTTGTTAACAAAGTTACACTTTTTAGCACATAAAACAACTATTGTACTACATTTTATTGCACTTAATTGTGCAGAAAACCTTCCCCAGTGCACTGCGCGCGAGAAGTAGGCAGGGGTTCAACCGTCACAGCTTAGTTCAAGAACAGATCATCCAACGTGACTTCGCTTTGGACGATATCGCTGTGGGAGTTGTGTTTGAGGCCGTTGGCGGTGATCAGTGTCAGGAGGACGGACTTGCGGGTGTTGGTCTCGGAGCGGAAAGAGTCAAGGCGTGCGGAGAGTTTCTGTTCTTCGGCGAGCGAGATCTCAAACTTTTCCTTGCTGTACTTCATCTCACAAAGGTTGATTGTCTCGTCCTTGCGGTCAATCAGGAGGTCGATCTGAACGCCTTTCTTGGATCCGTCTCTCTTGCCGCGCCAGGAACAGGCCAATGTCTGGACACCGGAAATACCTAGAGCCTGCTTGATCTGCCTTAGGTGACAGAGGCACAGCATCTCGAACGAGAGGCCGCACCAAGTGTTGTGCAGCGGACTGTTGACGGATGTTGTCCAGAAATGCTCGTCTTGATAACTGTTTTTCTCTATGAATCTGAAATAGAATAAAGTATAGAAATCAATCAGTTGATAGAGCGATGAACTGTCCTGCCTCTTTCTGTTCAGTGATATATTGCTGCCGAAGGGAGAATATTTCCGTATGAAACCGCAGTTCTCAAGTTCTTCAAGGACAGTGCTGAACGCTCCGTTGTCCGTCAGACCTGTGGCGGCAATGATTTCCTTCCGTGTCAGCCCTATCCCTTTTGTGGAGAGGGCTGTGATGACTTTTATGTGTGGACCTGCATTCTTGAACAATGCCTGATACAGGTCGCTGAACTCATCTTTCAATTCCGCATTCGGAGAAAAGAAGAGAGCGTCAATGTTCTGCGCAAGGCTCTTTGACCGATCCATCATAGACATATAATAAGGTATACCACCCATCACCATATAGCATTCCGCAATCTGTTTTCGGGAATATGAGAAACCATATTCCTTGAAATACTCTTCGCTTTCTTTGAGGCAGAATGGCTCAAGGAACAGATGGTGTGTGAGGCGGTTGTGAAGCCCTCCACGGCTGTGAATCAAGTTGTTGATTATCCAGGATGTCGCCGATCCGCAGACTATCAGCTTGACATCATCCCGCAGCGCGGCCCAACTATTCCAAAAGTTCTCCAAAGCCGCGATGAACCCGGATTTAGGAGTGTCCATCCAAGGCAGTTCGTCAATGAATATCACTTTCTTCCCCTCCGGCAGCGTTTCCAGATAGCGGGACAGTTCATAGAATGCCAGAATCCAGTTTTTCTGGATATTCAGTCTCTCCGAGCCCGAACATTTCTGTATGGCGATAGCGAAGGCTGTGAGTTGCTCTGCCTTTGTGGCACCGTGTACGCCTGTGACATAGAACGAGAACTTGTCCTCCGCCGCCATTCTGATAAGGAATGTTTTCCCCACGCGCCGTCTTCCGTAGAGTGCCACAAACTCGGATCTCCCTGAATCCAAGTAACTTTTCAGAGCTTTCATTTCCGCTGTCCTTCCGATAACTTTCTGTGCCATATTCAAGTGATTTTCTGCGCAAAGATAGCCTTTTTGGTTCAATTGCGCAAATTATCGAGATATTCTCTGCGGTACTATGGTGTTTTAAAAAGTATTGCGCACATTATCATTAAATAATCTGCGCAAATATGAAGCTTGGGTAAGACATCAAGTCGGAGACAGCTTTTTTCTTGGGGAACAGAAGAATGAAATAAAGGGGCGCAGAGGAACAATCCCGTGCGACCCTTTGTCGTATTAAGTAATAATGTTTATTCCACTTTTCTGGCGCCGTCGCTGATCACTACGTCGTAGAACTTCGCGTCGTGACCGAACTTGGCCGGGAACTGCTCCTTGACGGCGGCGATGAACGCGTCGTAGAGCTCATCCTTCACGAGGTTGATGGTGCAACCGCCGAAACCGCCACCCATCACACGTGAGCCTGTCACCTCGCACTTGCGGGCCAGCTTGTTGAGGAAATCAAGCTCGTCGCAGCTGACCTCGTAGAGTTTGCTCAGTCCGAAGTGCGTCTGGTACATCATCTCGCCGACGATCTCGTAGTCACCTCTTTCAAGGGCGTCGCAGACATCAAGGACTCTCTGAACCTCTCCGATTACATATTCAGCCCTGAGAAAATCCTCCGCAGGAATCTCCTCCCGAACCTCCTCAAGCCAAACTCTCTTGGCGTCGCTGAGGAACTCCACTTCCGGATGATTCTTCCGGATGGCCCTTGCGGCGTTCTCACAGGACTCCCTCCTCTTGTTATACGCCGAAGAGGCCAGTTCATGTTTCACGCAAGAGTCAATAAGAACCAGTTTGTAGCCCTTCGGATCGAACGGGAAGTACTTGTACTCCAGGGTTTTGCAATTAAGGCGGATAAGGCTGCCTTTTTTTCCGAAAATCGAGGCGAACTGATCCATGATTCCGCATTTCACACCGCAGTAGTTATGCTCGGTGGACTGACCGATCTTGGCAAGGTCAAACTTGTCGATCTTGTTGTCGAACAAGTAGTTGATGGCGTAGGCGAAAGTGCTCTCAAGGGCAGCGGATGAAGACAGACCCGCTCCCAGAGGAACGTCTCCCGCGAACACGGTGTCAAAACCCTCGACCTTACCGCCGCGCTTCACAGTCTCACGGCAGACGCCAAAGATGTAGCTTGCCCACTGCTGCTTAGGCTTATCCTCTTCCTCCAGGCCAAATTCAACATATTCATCATAGTCAATAGAGAAAGCCTTGACTTTCCTTGTGCCATTGATTTTGACCTCGGCCATGATGCCACGGTCGATCGCGCCCGGGAAAACATATCCTCCATTGTAGTCAGTGTGCTCACCGATGAGGTTGATACGACCCGCCGAGGCGAAAACTTCGCCTTCCGCGCCGAAGAGAGTGCTGAATTTCTCCCTGATTCTGGTTTTCATTTCCATATTATGTGATTTTTAGTCTTGTCCGTTAAAGAAAACGTCAGCTCAGGACGTTTTCCAATAAGGCAAATTTAACAAATATTTATTGATTCCCTTCTAAATCCGCAAAACAATCGGACAATGATCACTTACTCCTCCGACATAACGCGGCCCGGTGTACGTACGGAGCGGCTTTTCCCCCGAATGAGCGTTGTCGCGCGTCATCAGGAACGGAATCCTAAGCACCCTCATCTCAGGAATATTCCCGCCCTGCGCCACGCTCTCCGAAACAAAGAACATGTCAATCATCTCCCATTTTCCTGAGTATCTTATTGTTCCCTCTCCCCTCGAAGCGAGCGGCAACGCCAGATTGATCAAAGGATGTGAATATCCTTCCGTCAATATTCCGAAAGCCGGATTCTCCGGAGTGTCGTTGAAGTCACCCATCGCCACCATATTCATCAATCCTGCATCCTGAAGCGAGTCTGTCACCTCACGCAACCTTCTGAGTGCCGCTTCCCTCCTGCCTCCAGTCCTGCCGCCGTACTTGGACGGATGATGGTTCACCAGAAAGGCCAGGCTGTCGCCGTCCGGCTTCCGGAACCTTGCCAAAAGAATATCCCTGGTCCTGAATGGCGGATCTGTTCCGCCTCCTACCGCAATAGGCTTTGCCTGAATCAGTTCCAACCTTGATGATCTATAGAGCAGAGCCACATCGATGCCCCTCGGATCCGGAGAGTCGAAATGCACAATCCTGTAGTCCGTCTTGTAAAGAGGTGTTTCTCTCAGGAGCCTTTCCAGAACAAAGCGGTTTTCCACCTCGGCTATTCCTATGACATCCGGAAGAATGCCTTCCTTATCTTTCACCCAGAATATTGACTTCGCTATCGCATTGCATTTCGCCAGGAACCGCCTCTTTGTCCAATGCTTCTTACCGAACGAGGAGAACTCCGCCTCGGACTCATTCCCGCCAAGGGTGTCCCGACGCCAGTCAAACAGGTTCTCAAGATTCCAGAACATCACAAGAGTCTGCCCTTCCTCTCTTCCTGCATCCTGAAAAAGTGTTCCTAAACCATGATAGCCATAAATACAGCAAACCGGCAGCAAGAGAAGAATGGCAGACAGTATGATGAGCGTCCTTTTCATTCCACCGGCAAATATGCGGCACAAAAACGTAAAAAACGAAAAGAAACAGAAAGACTTCCATAAGAAACGTAAAAACCACCTTCTTTACCCCCCAAAAAACAATCATCCAAACAAGGCAAAGGATCTGTTCCTGCTTACGAACAAGGAGACACATTAAGCGTGGCGGATAACGCCGTGACAGTCAAGTAAAAGAGTCATCCCGTGGTGCGGCATTCCCGACAACGGGATAACTCTTTGCTTTGATAATCAGTTAATTAAGTGTCACGGAAATCAACTGGCCGGGCTTGACGACATATTCCTTGGTCTTTCCGCCGGCTTTGTTGACGGTGACTTTGATTTTCGTAGGACTTACGCGCACCGCTTCGATGTCGAAATCGCTGGCGAAGGCCTTGATGTGGCGAAGTGCCATCCTGTCCCATCCGGAAGGTAGCTGCGTCTTGAGGCTGAAAGAGTTGAAGCCTGTCGGACGGATGCCGAACAGACCCTCTGTGATCACTCGGCAGAAAAGCCCGCTTTCGGCGGAAAGGTGCCGCTGGGAGCCTTCAGGGTAGGCCTCGACGGGATAAGGAACGTGGGTGCCGAGAAGGCGGCGCTGCGAATAATGGCTCAGCTGTTTGACGGCCTCGTCGGAATGGCCGGCGGCGAACGCTCCGCGCAGGGCGTAGAGGGTGGATCTGTCCCAGAATGTGGTGCTGCCCTGCTGGGTGAGGATGCCGTCCTCGGTCATCATCAGAGGAGAGAACAAGGCGTCCAGGGTACCTTTCGCCCTGTCGTTGATGCCGAAGCACAAAGGCAGGCAGATCCAGGATCTCAACACATCATTCCCGTCGTAATACTTGTAAGTGTCATAACCGCTGACCGTTCCGCCGAAATACCTCTCGACCGCAGCTTTGAGTTCGGTCGCCTGTCTGCGATAAGTTCTTGTCACGGAGGCCGGCTCTCCCATCAAAGGCGCAAGATGGGTTGCTGACACCAGTCCGTCGTAGTAGAGGCAGGCTGTCGAGAGATTGGCCTTGCCGGCAGGGAAGCGGCCTTCCAGCTCATCGGTGTCGGATTCCGGAACACCATCGGCGTTCAGCTTGCGGTGGCAGTACTCAAGGCACCATTTGAGGAACGGCCAAAGCTCGCGGGCTTGTTCAAGGTCCCCGCTGGCGAGCAGGTAACGAGGCAGACCGTGTGCGACCATCGCGGCGTCACCCCTGTCGCCCGCGCCGTCCCAGATGTCAAGCCCCTCGGCGATGATGGAGCTTGGAATCGGCTTGAATTCATCGTTCATGAATCTGGCGAAATGCCGGTAGCAGTTGAAGGCCGACTCATTACCGTTCTGGTTGCCCAGGAACGGGAAGAACGGGTTGACGTACTCACATTGGTCGTTGCACCACAACGCGGCGTAGTAGGACTCTCCGCCCGGGCCGTGCATAAGCCCGCCTTTCGTGCGGTAGATGCTTTCGGTGGCCCTGATCTTGGCGAAGCGGAACTCGTCATCAATCGCCGGATCCGGAGTCTCAAGGACAAGGGAGGAATCCAGGGAGCGCACGAACGACATTCTGGCGGCATATTCATCATTCACATCCGGGACGGTCATTTTCTCCCCGCTGTCTCGATAGGCTTGGAACGCGGCCTGAAAATCAACCGTTTGCTGCGGCTCCAAGACGAAGGTGCCGCTTCCGAAGATATCGCCTCTCACGACGTAGGCACCGTCCACGCCACGGTCTTTCGGCGTTTTCACAACTTGCTTGAATTCAGGAATATTCACAATCACCGGCTGCCCCGTGATGTTCCTGACGCTGTAGGTCTCGCAAAGCATCGGAAGGGTGGTGCTCGGGAATATTCTTGTGGTGACTTCGATCACCGGAGCCGGAGAGTCTCCGATCTGGCCGTTGACGTTGGTGTTGCGGAGGCCGTAGTCGCAGACAGCGGAAAGCATGCCGTCCAGGGTCACCTTCTTGGTTGACAATTGCTTGACCGCCACAGAGTTGACACCTATCAGCGACATTATGTCGGTACTCATCCTGTACATCAGGCTGGCGTGGGTGTTGTTCGGCACCGTCCTCAGCATCGGAAAGACCAGCGAGCGCATCTGATTGAAGTGTCCGCCTCCATCGACTTCCCATCTGATGACACAGGAGATCTGCTCGCCGCTCATCTCGATGTGCTCTGAATATGGCAGACTGACATTTCCGATGTTAAGCGAGATGGATTCATCGTCCTGGATTGTCCAACACGTTTGGGCGGACATGGAGATCATTGCGGCGGCCAGTGCCGCAAGTGTGGTAAGAAAACGTTTCATTATGTTTTAGAGATTAATGCTGAATATCCAGCCGATGTAGTCCTTGTTGAGGTTGGCGATCGGGAAGCGGTCGATGTAGTGCCAGAAGTTGCGGGCGTAGCGGATGCCGATCTGCGTGTCGTAAGGCAGCCAGAAGAAGTTGCCGAGCCTGACGGTGAGGTCGGCTCCGACGCTGAACAGGTTCTCGCCCATGACCGCTCCTGGATTGTAATGAAGTTCGTGGTTCCAACTGAATGTCTGGTAGGACCAGTCGAAGAACGGCGTCAGCTCGAAGTTCTTGACGTAGGCCACGGGACTGAGGAACGACCAGTCCACGTCAGCGAAAGGAATCGCATAGTCTGCGGTGACCCTCCATCTGGACTCCGAGCAGGAGTTGATGATGCTTTTAAGGTTGGTGTCCACGAACCCTCTTGGAATGGCAGTCAATGCTCCTTCCATGATTCCACCCTCTTCGTATGGCCCGTACCACACCTCCATCGACGCGGTGAGCCTGAGTCCTTGACGGGCCGTGAACCCTGGAAGATAGCCGTAGGTGTAGAGATAAGCGGTCGGATTGTAGGCCTTCATATGGCCGGGTCTGAAGTGAAATCCCAGTTCCGCACCGAATCCGAGCGACGGAAAGACCTGTGACGGGGCTTTCTGTCTCATGACATAGCCTCTTATCGATGCATCCAGAGTCTGAAGCGGAGAGATGTTGTTTTCGCCGATTGTGCTATAGGTCTCGGTCACATCCTTTCCGTCTTTTTTCACGATGTGCTGGAACAGAATCTGGTCATTGTACCTGTCGTTGGTGAACTTGTACTTGACCTGCGGGATCAGTCCCCGGTTGATGCCGCCTGACGAGAAATTGAACGGAATATAGACTTTCAACCCTCCTTCAAAATAAGGCTTGTCGGTCAGAGTGCCTTTGTTGTAAAGCCTGTACATCCTTTCCTTCGTGACTTGGATTTTCTGAATGTCCATCGCGGCTCTGTCATTGAAGTCGGCGGAAATCTCAAAAACCGGGAGAAGTCCTGTGTAGCAGTACTTGATGTGGCCGGAATGTCGCCATTTGCCGTCTTCGTAGGGGTCTTCGTGCGCTCCGTAGCCGACCATGCCGTAGCCTGTGCCGAGCTGGTTCTGGAACAGGGCCGTGGCTCCGAGGGAGGCGGTCTTGTAGTAGTCGTCGCCGCTTATGGACTCGACGTTGTCGTAGTTGAAATAGACCGGCGCCCAGGAATGAATATGCGGGAGTCTGATCTTTGAATATCTTTCCGGTTGCGAAAATTTTACCTCCGCGGCAACGGCGATTGAGTCGCCAAGGGCGGTTTCCTGCGCTGTAAGCGCGTCTGCGACAGGGTATTTATGAATATTCTCGTAGCGGACTTCGGTAATCGGCAGGTCGCTTACCGCTGTGGCGTACATCATCCGGCCCTGCTTGTAGTCCTCGGGCCTGTCCGATGCCGCCAGCGAACTGTAGTACAATGTGTCAGCACTGAACACCGGCGAGCTGATCCCGTAACGGGTCGATGTCAGCTGCCGCAGTTTCGAGTTCTCAACGTCCAGTGAATATAACTCCGTCACGCCCGTTCTGTCGCACAGGAAGGCAAGCAGTGTTTCCTCTTCAGGAACAGAACGCGGATGTGAAAGGGTAACAGGCTGAGGATCAAGCAATCGAATGAGCGCGGCCTTCCCATCGGCCATCCTTCCGACAATCTCATAGACTCCCATTCCGTTCCCGGAAAGCCCGGCAGCGAACAAGCGTTCCCCGATCCAGGCGGATTCCGTGAACTGGAGCGAGTCCGGAGCGATGAACGCCTTTCTGGCCGAACCGTCGGCGGCATCCAGAAGGACAATGCGCGAACCGCCTGAGTGAGGATATTCAGTGGCAGCGATGACCTTTCCGTCCCGTGACGGGGCTGGATTGAAGTACCGTCCGCTTTTGGTCAGGTTGTGTACCCTGCCTGGTTTCGAGAGATTCACGTAACGGATTCTGGATGCTCCTCCAAGACTCCACCGGAGTCCCGGAACGGACTCGCTCCAGAATATTCTTTGACCTTCAGAGTCGAGTGAAAGATCGCTCGCATAGGATGCGAAAGACCGGATTCTCTTCTCGTTACCCGCTGGATCGATCCTGACAAGACTCTTGGGCGCCGCGATCCCGGACTTGAGGGAGAATATTCCCGAACCATCCGTGGCGACCGCTCCCGCGTACTCCGTGTGCCTCCAAGGAGTTCTCGTCACCTGCCTTGACGGCATGAACGGCCCCCTCCGAGCCGCCTCCTCGCTCCAGATGTTCCGGAAATTCTCCTCTATCGCGCGGAAGGACTCCTTGAAACTCATTCCGCTGGCCTCCCTGACGGTCTTCTGCAGGTTGAGGATCCAGCCTTTGCTGACAACGCGGCTGAAATATTCCTGAGTGAAAAGCGGATCGTCGAAGAATACCCTCGCGCCGGCGATTGTGAGGTAGCCGACTCTGTAGTGGTCAGGAGTGTAGTGCCTGTTGGATCCGTAGCTCCATTTGTAGAAATCCCTCCAGTCACCGCAGTCGAACGCCGGCATCAGGTAGCCCAGGAAGTCGGCCTGCCGCCCGCGTCCGCTCCTGCTGAGCGCCGTCTCCGCCACCACCGCGTCTCCTTCGAGGAAAGCCGGTCCCGGGAAGACCCCCGCGAAGGCTCCGGCTGCCATTTCTCCGAAAAACCAGTGGAACGGTTTGAGGCCGCCAGCCGCGCCGAACTGCATCTGCGCCGCATGCCGCCCCTCGTGGATCGCCAGGTTCCGCACCCAAGGCATCGCTGTCGGAGCATAAGGATCATTGACAGTGAATATGTCCATCCTTTTCGGCGCCCATGTGACCGATGCGTTCGGCAGGACGTGGCGGCTGTGCAGTACCACGGGCATCTTAGCCCTGTAACTTTGCCCGACGAGAAACCCTGACGACCGGGCGTTCCTGAGCCTTGCGCTTTCCAGCTCAGCTCCGTAAACCCTTGCCAGTGAATCCTCTCCCGCCGGAAAGATCAGCCTGAAATTCTCCGTCTCCATCTGCCTCCAGCGCAGGGCCGCCGGATCGTCCCCCGTCAGCGAGAACTGCGCGCTGGCATTGGTGCAGAACAATGTAATAAAGGCCGCCGCCGCTATAATCTTAAGACATCCCTTAATCATAAAATCATCTTCAAATAGTACTTCCACGAATATAGCGATTTTAGCACAAGACCTGTTCTCTTTGCCTCGAATAATCCCGAATAATCCCGAATATTCCAGAACATTATCCTGATTATTCCGGGGAAAATGGAATAATTTGTATAATTTTGAATGGAACGATTATCTTTGTATTCTTATGTAAGGAATTGTTTATTACGGCAATTTCCAAGTGTGCGGAAGGAACTTGTGTTGCCGCGGAAGAGGCGGATTTATTATTGGATTACTAAATCAGGAGCGACATGAAGAGAGTGCTGATAGTGACATATTACTGGCCGCCGTCCGGAGGATCCGGAGTGCAGAGGTGGGTCAAGTTTGCGAAATATCTTCCGGCTCAGGGCTGGCAGCCTGTGGTCTACACTCCTGAGAATCCGGAACTTACAACGATCGACAAAACTTTGGCTGCGGAGATTCCGCCTGAGGTCGAGATTGTCAAGAGCCGCATATTCGAGCCTTACGGGATTTACCGCAAGCTGATGGGAAAGGGGAGTACGACCGATCTTAAGACACTTACCGCCGCCAATGCGGGGAAGGACGAGGTCAATCCGATCAACGGGCAGAAGAAATCATGGAAGCAGAGGCTGTCACTGTTCATCCGAGGCAATTTCTTCATTCCGGATCCACGTGTGATGTGGGTGCGCCCGTCTGTGCGCTTCCTTAAGAAATACCTTGCGGAGCATCCTGTGGACGCCATCGTCACGACGGGGCCTCCGCAGTCCATGCACCTTATCGGGTTGAGGCTGTCCCGCGCCACCGGGATACCTTGGATCGCCGACTTCCGTGACCCGTGGACCAAGATGTTTTATTTCAAGCATCTTGGGCTGACTTCCTGGGCGGAGGAAAAACATCATAGGTTGGAGCAGTCCGTACTGGACGGGGCGACGAGGGTGATTGCTGTCTCCCCGCTGGTGCAGGACGAGTTCAAGGCGATGACCAAGACTCCCGTGGAGTTGATAACCAATGGCTTCGACGAGGAGGACTTCAAGAAGGATTTTGAGTTGGACGAGAATTTCAACATCACCCACACGGGATTGTTCGCCTCGGACGGTAATCCTGAGACCCTCTGGAAAGTCCTGGCCCAGAAATGCGAGGAGGATGAGGAGTTCAGGAGGTCGCTGAGAATCAGGCTGGTGGGGAAGACCGACAGGGAGATCACCGCTTCGATCGAGGCCGCCGGGCTTGTGGGCAACCTGAAAGACTTTGGCTATCAGGATCACGAGACGGCTGTCAGGGAGCAGCTCAATGCCTCGGTGCTGATCCTGCCGCTGAGGAAGGAACCCGAGTACCGGGCGGTGCTGCCGGGGAAGCTGTTTGAATATCTCGCCTCGCGTCGTCCGATTCTGGGAATAGGCCAGACTGACGGTGCGATGGCGCGGATTGTCAGCGAGACCGGCTCTGGAGTGGTCTATGACTGGGACGATGAGAAAAGAATCCGGGTTTGGATAGATTTCTGCTGGGAGGAGTTCAAGAATGACGAGCTTCACGACAACACCTCGGACATCTCGCGGTTCTCGCGCCGCAACCTTACGGTGAGGCTGGCGGAGCTGCTGAATCAGATAACTGAAAAATAATATTCAAGGATTATGGACAAGACTTTGATAAGGAAGATAATGTACTACGCCGGGACTGTGCTGCTGTTTCTGGTGCTGGCATATGGTTTCGTGCCGGAGGTGCTGACCGGCAAGGTGGTCAATCAGAGCGACATCACCGGCTACAGGAGCATGTCGCAGGAGGCTGTGACGTGGAACAAGGCGCATCCTGACGATCCTACTTACTGGACGGACTCGATGTTCGGCGGGATGCCGACAACCTCGTTCGAACCTTCGAGCGACGGTGACTGGACACAGTCGTTGTACAATCTTCTTATGAAGGGCAAGAGGCCGGCCAACTGGCTGTTCATTTCCTTGCTTGGAGCGTTTCTGCTGATGCTTTCGCTTGGGGTTGACAAGGTTCTGGCCATCGGCGGTGCGGTCGCGGTCACTTTCTGCTCGTACAATTTCCAGATCATCCAGGTGGGGCACAACACCAAGATGCAGGCGATAGCGTTTCTGCCTTGGGTGCTGGCGGCGGCGATCTTCACTTACCGCTCGGCACTACGGCGGACCCAGCGTGAAGGCTGGAGGGACTGGCTTCCTAAAACCCTTCTCGGCGCGGTTCTGTTCGGCTTCGCGCTGAGTTTCCAGATCAAGGCCAACCATCAGCAGATCACCTACTATCTGGCGCTGATGATCGTGATCTATGCGCTTTATGTGTTCTTCAGGGTCTGCTTTGAGAAGCGCGCCGCCTTCGGGCGCTTCTTCGCGGCAAGCGCGCTGCTTCTGGTCGTGGGTCTCGCCGGCATCGGGACCAACACCATCAAACTGGCCCCTCTTTATGAATATACCAAATACACCATGCGCGGAGGCTCCGAACTCTCCCATCCGGAAGGCGGCGAGATCAACAACTCCGGCCTTCAGCTGGACTACGCCACAGCCTGGTCCTACGGCTGGGAGGAACTCCCTAACCTGATGATTCCCAATTTTAACGGAGGTTCGTCAGCCGGAGCGGTGAATCCGGACAAGTCCGAGGTCGTGAAGCTGTTCAGGCAGGCCGGACAGGGCAATCCGAACGAGATCGCCAAGGCGCTGCCGCTTTACTGGGGGCCTCAGCCGTTCACCGCCGGGCCGATGTACATGGGAGCGATAACGGTCTTCCTCTTTGTCCTTGGACTATTCCTTTACAAAGGCAAGGAGAAATGGTGGCTTCTGGCAGCGACCCTTGTGGCCGTGTTCCTCGGTCTTGGCAGCCACATGATGTGGTTCACGAAACTGTTCTTCGACTACGCCCCGATGTACAGCAAGTTCAGAACCGTGTCCATGGCCTTGATAGTGTTGCAGTTCACTCTGCCGATGCTCGGCTTCGTCACTCTGGACAGGATCCTCAGGCGGGAATATTCAAAGAAGGAGTTCCTGAGGGCGGGTTGGATCGCTCTTGCGCTGACCGCCGGATTCTGCCTCCTCTGCGCCCTTGTTCCGAGTGTGGCTGGTTCCTTCTCAGGCAGGGGTGACGCCCAGATGCAGGACATCATCGTGGATGCCCTCAAGGCTGACCGCCGTCACCTTCTCACCTCCGATGCCATGTGGTCTATGGTCTTGATAGTGATCACTTTCGGTTTGATACTCTGGGCCTACAGCGTCCCGAAAGACGCACCGAAATCCTACGAGAGCGACCCTCACATCGGCAATGCCCGCAGAATGCAGGCGATGGCGGGAATATGCCTCCTCGTGTTCGTGAATATGTTCACGGTCGGCAAGCGCTACCTCAACTCGGACAGTTTCACGACCCCGCGCCAGTTCAACAACCAATTCACCGCCAGGGCAGTGGACAAACTGATTCTGGAGGACAAGTCCCCGTCCTACAGGGTTGTGGATCTAAGCGCGGACATATTCAATGACTCCTTCAACCCTTACTGGCACAAGTGCATCGGTGGCTACAGCCCGGCGAAATTGCAGCGCTACCAGGATCTGATCGACAGGCACATTGTCAAGGAGTTGCAGGCGCTTTCGGCCAACACACGTGGTGCCAAGACCATTGAGGAATTCCAAAGTGGAATTAGGAATATTCCTGTGCTTTCCGCGCTGAACACCAAGTACTTCATACTTGGCGCGGAGATGCCGCCGATCGAGAACCTTGGGGCCTTCGGTCCGGCGTGGTTCGTGGACTCGTTCGTTCCCGCCGGGACTCCGGACGAGGAGATCGCCCTGATTGATTCCGTGGATCTCAGGCGCACCGCCGTCATCGGAGCGGACTTCGCCGCCTCCCGCGCCGCTTTCGCAAAGACCTACGCAGGAAGTTCCGTCGAGGGTTCTGCTGAGGAATCTGTTGATGGAACCGCTGATGACATGGGTACTGACACCATCCGGATGACAGCCTACGCTCCGAACGAGCTTCGTTACCACTACAGCGCCTCAGCCGCCCGCACCGTCATATTCAGTGAGATCTATTACCCGGACGGCTGGACCGCCACGGTTGACGGCTCTCCTTTGGAACTGTTCCGCGCCGACTGGATCCTACGTGCCGCCACCGTTCCCGCCGGCGACCACGAGATCGTGATGCGCTTCGAGCCAAAGGTCTACTCTGCCGGCGAGACCGCCTCCAGAGCCTCGTCCCTGACGCTCTTCGTTCTTCTGGCGATAGCCATAGCCGGACTGGCCCTCCCTCGCCGTTAGAGAGAATCTATTCGCCGTCCGCGGACTTGGCCAGAGTGGAGGCGAGATCGATGAACGCCTGGCCGTCAGGGCGGGAGGACAGGGCGACAGGCTCGCCGGAGTCTCCGCCCTCACGTATGCTCTGGACGATCGGAATCTGGCCGAGGAGAGGGATGCCGTACTTTTCTGCCATCTGCTGGCCGCCGCCCTTCCCGAAGATGTAGTACTTGTTTTCCGGCAGTTCCTCAGGGGTGAACCAGGCCATGTTCTCCACCAGACCGAAGATCTTGCGGTCGATGCTCTTGTTGCGGAACATGTTCACGCCCTTCTCTACGTCCGAAAGAGCCACCGGCTGAGGGGTCGTAACGATCAGCACGCCCTCCATCGGGATGTCGTTCACGAGGGAGATGTGGATGTCGCCGGTTCCCGGAGGCATGTCGATGAGAAGGAAGTCCAGCACGCCCCAGCGCACTTGCAGAATCATCTGCTTGAGGGCGTTGCAGGCCATTGGACCCCTCCAGATGAGGGCTTGGCCTGGCTCGGCGAAATAGCCGATGGACATCCATTTCACGCCGTATTTATCGATCGGGAAGATCACCTCCTTGCCCTCGGCGATCTCCTCCGCCTCTGGCACGGCGCCTTCTGTGCCGGTCATCAGCGGAACCGACGGGCCGTAGACATCGGCGTCGGCGAGTCCGACCTTGTAGCCGAGACGGGCCAGGGCCACGGCCAGATTGACGGCCACGGTTGACTTCCCGACCCCGCCCTTTCCTGAGGCGATGCCGATGATGTGGCGGACGTTGTTGACCTCTTCAAGTCCGAGATCAAGTCCGGCCTTCTTTTTGGGAGCCTCCTCCTTGACAACAGTCTTGACCTCAACCTCGGTCCCTTGCGGAACGTTACGGATGATTGTGGCGCGGGTGCTGCCGACAAGATATTCAGAGAGGGGATCCCTCCTCTTCGGGAAGGCGAGGGTCACGGTCACCTTGCCGTCCCCCACGGCGATGGAGTCAACCATCCCCAGCTCAACGATGCTTTTGCTTCCTTTTGCGGGGTGGACCACCTCCGCTAGCATATTCTTGATTTCCTGTTCTGTCATATCAAATACTCTTATTCTACCTTCAAACCCTGGTCGCTTCGCGCTTCGCGCTCAGCACCCGATACCTCCAACCCCCAGTCGCTCCGCGACAGCCCCAGAGGGGCACGGGGAAAGGATTCCCCGAAACCCCTTCGGTCGCTTCGCTCCGAGTGTTGTGATTTTTTTGGGGGTGTCATTCGTTATTTTGCTATGTTCATTTCCTGGAGGAGGTAGCCGGCGCCGCCGAACTTGTCCACTAGGAAGAGGACGTAGCGGATGTCCACGCAGATGCACCTCTGGAGGTCTGGCTCGAACATCACGTCGCTGGACATCGACTCCCAGTTGCCGTCGAAGGCCAGTCCTATGAGCTCGCCGTCGGCGTTGAGGACAGGGCTGCCGGAGTTGCCGCCCGTGATGTCATTGGTGGTGAGGAAGCAGCAAGGAAGGTTGCCGTCGGCCATCGCGTACTGGCCGTAGTCCCTCTTGACATAGAGTTGCTTAAGCTTGTTCGGTACAATGAACTCGTAGTTGCTCGGATCCTCCTTCTCCATCACGCCGTAGATGGTGGAGTAGTATCTGTAGTTGAGCGCGTCTTTTGGGGAATATGACTTCACGGTGCCGTAGGTGAGCCTCATCGTGAAGTTGGCGTCCGGGTACATTGCCTTGCCCTTGCTCCATTCCATCAGACCGGCGGTGTAGGCCTTTGAAGCGGCCCTGATGCTCTTTGCGGCGTCCGGGTTCTGCTCTCCGCGCAGTTTGACAAACACATTCACGAGCGCTGTGGCGAGCGTGTTGACCGGATCGTGGAGGGTGACCTCCTTGCCACCGTTCTCTATTGCTTCCTTTGCCTTGTCGTAGGACGTGAATATGGTTGTCCTGAACAGTTCATCAACGTACTTGTCGATGTCCATTGTGGCGAAATCCTCTCCAAGGTCAGGATAGTTCTCAGGTCTGGCTTTTTCTCTGTAGAATTTAAGCAGGGCGGCGGTCTCTTCCTTGTCCAGAGGCGCGTAGTAGTCCTCATAGACAGCCTTCATCGCCTCAAGGCCTTTCGCAGTGGCTGCCGCGGTGTCGGAACCGGCCTTCAGGCTGTTGTGCCAAGCGCCGTTGAACGCGCTGGTGAAATTCATGAGCTCAAGTCTGAAAACAGTCTCGCTCAAGAGCTTGACATCGAAATCCACCTGCTCATTGGTCTTGATTCCGGCGGCGATGTCAGCGATCGCGGTTCCGTAAAGCTCCGAGCGCTTCTTGTTCTTATCGACCCATTTCTGGAAGCGGGCCTCCTTGTCGTGCTCTTTCTCGATGATATTCAAGTCCTTGAACGCCTTCTTCTCGCCGATCCACTTCTTCCAGCCGTTCGCCGAGCTCGCATATTTATTGGCATATTTCAGTCTGATCGAAGGATCCTTCTCCATCCATTTCCACATAATGTCCTGTCGGAGGGTCCTGGCCTCGATGGCGATGTCGTTGAGGGCCATCATGTGGTTCAGCTGTGCCTCTGTCTGGTACCTCTGGGTGCGGCCAGGGTAGCCCATGATCATCGTGTAGTCGCCCTCGTTGATGCCCTTGAGGGAGATCCTCAAAGACTGCTTCGGCACGTAAGGGACGTTGTCCTCTGAGTATTCAGCCGGCTCGTTGTCCTTTCCCGCATAGACCCTGAACATCGAGAAGTCGCCCGTGTGACGAGGCCACATCCAGTTGTCGGTCTCGCCGCCGAACTTTCCGATGGATGCCGGAGGCGCTCCCACGAAACGGATGTCCCTGAAGACCTTGTAGACGATTATGTAGTGTACATTGTTGTTGTAAAAAGATGTCAACTCCACGTCGCATCCGGGATTCCTCTCCTCGGAGTCCTTCACAAGAGCCTCTGAGACAGCCTTTCTCTCCTCGTCGGACTTGGCACCCTCGATGGCCTCGGTGACATCGCTCATGTTCACAAGGAAGGTGACCGAAAGCCCCGGTACCGGAATCTCCTCGTTGCTGTTCATCGCCCAGAATCCGTCCTCAAGGTAGTTGTGCTCGTCGGAAGAGAGCTGCTGGATGCTGCTGTAGCCGCAATGGTGGTTCGTCACCAGCAGACCTTTGTCGGAGATCATCTCTCCGGTGCAGCCCCCGCCGAAGATGACGATCGCGTCCTTGAGCGAAGAATGGTTCACGCTGTAGATCTGGTCAGGGGTGAGCCTGCAACCGAGATCCTTCATTGCGCCTGCATTGAGTTTCTGGAGGAGCGGAAGCATCCACATCCCCTCGTCAGCCATCGCGCTGAACCCCAGCATAAGGGCGGCGGCGATGGAAACAAATAATTTCCTCATATCAATAAACAATTTATAACCTATAAAATTAGCCATTTCCCACGGAAATAACCAACAAAATTAGCCATTTCCGTCCTAAACTCAAATTTCTGGCTATATTTGCCTTTCCTTGCGGCGCATCAGGAGGTCGATGAATATTCGGCCGCACTTTTCCGGCAAGCTTTTGCCAGCCGTTTTCCGGCAAGCGGCGAAAAAGAGCCGCCGCGGAATGGGCAAGTTATTTTTTTATTTACGAATATGTCAAAGGAGATACATCTGCTTCCTTTCATGGAGCCGGGACGTGTGGAGGCCGGTTGTGACGAGGCCGGACGGGGACCGCTCGCCGGACCGGTCTATGCCGCCGCCGTGATCCTGCCGCCCGATTTCCATCATCCGCTTCTGAACGACTCTAAGAAGATGAGTGAGAAGTCAAGGGAAACCCTGAGGCCGGTCATCGAGCGGGAGGCCGTCGCATGGGCTGTGGAGGCGGTAAGTCCGGAGGAGATAGACAATCTGAACATCCTTTGGGCCTCCGTCACCGGGATGCAGAGATCTGTCCGCAGGCTGGATCCAAGGCCGGATTTCCTGCTGATCGACGGCAACCGTTTCAGGCCTTTCGACGGCTATGGTTTTGACTCCTATCGCACTGTGGTCCACGGTGATGCGACATATTCATCAATAGCTGCCGCATCGGTGCTGGCGAAGACATGGAGGGACGAGAGGATGCGTCAGCTGGCCAAGGACTATCCCGAATACGGCTGGGACAGGAACATGGGCTACCCCACAAAGGAACACATCGAGGCGATCCGGAAGTACGGGCTTACCCCTTGGCACAGGCGTTCGTTCCATCCGAAGGAACTGGAGCCTACATTATTCTCCGGCCTTTAGTCCGAGTTCATCCTCGTAGCGGCGGATGAGCTTGCGGTCCATGCTGATGATCTCTTCCTTGTCCTTGACTTTCTCTGAAAGGCGCTCGATCTCCTTTCTCAGCATGGCGATCTCCTTCAGGTAGCCGTTCTCAAGATTCCGGATGATCTCACTGTAATTCTCCTTGACATCATCCAGCCCCGCGGACGCGGAACTTATCGGCTCAAAGCCGTTCACGAGTTCGGCCACGGAGACACCGGTCTTTTCCGCGAATTTCTCCACGTGTTCGTTCAGGATCCGGGTCTTGCCTTTCTCAAGTTTCCTGTAGGCGTTCAGGGAAATCTCCAGACGACGCGCCATCTCGGTCTGCGAGAGTCCGAGTTCGTTCCTTTTCTTCTCAAGGTTGTTCTTTATCGTAGCATCGTCCATTTCCAAGAAAGCGTCTAAAGAAATCCTCAAAAACCTTTGCCAGATCTTCGGCGGCTTATTCTTTGCCGCTTGCTGACTGTCACAAAAATATCCAAAAGACCAGTCTTTATGTTGTAACCACAGGTTGTAAAATGTAGCCATAGGTTATAAAAAACATATAGAAATTATAAAAAACAGAAATTTTTTGGTTGCTACCCCCAGGCGCACTACAACCTGGGGTTGTTTTTTCGGGAGGAAGTTGGCTTCTTTGCGGAAACACTTTTGCTATGGACAGGACAGAAAGGTATTATGCCGCTTTTGAGAAAGCGATGGACGAGCAGAAAATCTACAGACAGATTCCGGAGTATTCAGGAATATGCGCCCTGATCGGGGCTGATCCGCTTTTGTTGGATGACAAGATCTATGATGAGCTGGGATGGAGGGGACAGGCTCTTGTGGATTTCTACAGGCGGTGCGAAAATATTCATTGAAGATTATGTTGTTATTGGGACAATTTTTTATTAGATTTGTCATTCGGCGTAACTATGCGGCACTTTTTGGGTTAAACCGATTTTCACAAGGAGGCCCGACATAGGGTTTGTACGCTGGTATAGATTTCATAATTAATAACTTATAGTGATGAAAGAATATTCTACTAAAGACATTCGCAATGTGGTTCTGATTGGTAGTGCCAAGTCAGGTAAGACCACATTGTCTGAAGCCATGCTCTATGAGGGCAAGGTGATCGCCAGAAGAGGCACGGTCGAGGACAAGAACACTGTTTCCGACAATGAGGAAATCGAAAAACTGAACCAGAGGTCGATCTTCGCGACTCCGCTTTACGCAGAGTTCATGAACACCAAGTTCAATGTGATCGACGCTCCTGGCTCCGATGACTTCATCGGAGGCGCTGTGTCCGCCTTCAAGGTCTGTGAGAACGGTATTCTTGTCATCAACGCACAACAGGGTGTCGAGGTGGGCACAGACATCTTCGCACGTTACGCAGAGCAGTACAAGCTGCCTATGGTGGTGGCTGTAAACCAGTTGGACTCCGAGAAGGCTGACTGGGAGAAGACTCTCTCCGAGATGAAGGAGACTTTCGGCCACAAGCCGATCGTGGTTCAGTTCCCTGTCAATCCAGGCCCTTCATTCGATGGATTCATCGATGTCCTCAAGATGAAGTACTATCATTTCAAGGACGAGAACGGAACCCGCGAGGATCTTGAGATTCCGGCTGATCTGAAGGATGAGGCCGAGACGCTTCGTCAGGAGCTTATCGAGAAGGCCGCCGAGTTTGACGACACACTCATGGAGCGTTTCTTCGAGCAGGGATCCCTCTCGGAGGACGAGATCCGCGAGGGTCTTAGCATCGGTATCCGCCAGGGCGGGGTCCTGCCTGTTTTCTGCCTTTCCGCCAAGAAGGACATCGGTGTCAAGAGGCTGATGGAGTTCACCATCAAGACCGCTGTTTCGCCAGCCGAGACAAAGAGCCTCACGAAGGACGGCAACGAGATCGAGTGCAAGGCCGAGAATCCTACCTCCATATTCATTTACAAGACAGATGTCGAGCCGCATCTTGGCGAAGTCTCTTATTTCAAGGTGATGTCCGGCCATCTGACGGAGGGTATGGATCTTGAGAATCCTGAGACTGGCGACAAGGAGAGGCTTTCCGCCATCTACGCAGTGGCCGGTGCCAAGAAGGAGAAAGTCACCGGACTTCAGGCGGGCGACACCGGATGTACGGTGAAGCTCCGCGCCGGCAAGACCAACGTGACCCTTTCCCAGGTAGGTTCCGGTATCTCATTCGAACACATTGTGTTCCCTGCATCCAAGTACCGCTGCGCCATCAAGGCCGAGTCGCAGAACGATGAGACCAAGCTCGGCGAGGCTCTCACCAAGATCTCCGCGCAGGATCCTACGATCGTCGTAGAGTACTCCAAGGAGCTCCGCCAGACGATTCTCAGCGGACAGGGCGAGCAGCACATCAATGTCTGCAAGTGGCGTCTGGAGAACGAGTTCGGAGTCAAGGTCGTGCTTTTCGCTCCGAAGATCCCTTACCGTGAGACCATCACCAAGGTCGCCACGGCCACCTACCGCCACAAGAAGCAGTCCGGCGGCGCGGGACAGTTCGGTGAGGTTTCCATCCTCATCTGCCCTATCGTTGAAGGCGTTCCGTTCACGAACAAGTTCAAGATTGACGGCAAGGATGTTGTCCTCAACGTCAAGACCAAGGAAGAGTTCGACCTCGAATGGGGCGGAAGGCTTGAGTTCTACAACTGCGTTGTCGGTGGAGCCATCGACGCGCGCTTCATGCCGGCCATCCTCAAGGGACTCAATGACAAGATGACCGAGGGCCCTCTCACCGGTTCTTATGCCCGTGACATCAGAGTCTTCGTCTATGACGGTAAGATGCACCCGGTTGACTCCAATGAAATCTCCTTCATCCTCGCCGCGCGCAACGCCTTTAAGGAGGCATTCCGCAACGCCGGTCCGAAGATCATGGAGCCTATCTACAATGTAGAGATCATGACCCCTGCCGACTACATGGGAGCCTGCATGTCCGACCTCCAGAACAAGAGGGCCATCATCGAGGGCATGAGCTCCGACAAGGGCTTCTCTGTCCTCAAGGCGCGCGTTCCGCTCGCGGAACTCTACCGCTACTCCACAACACTCAGCTCTCTGACATCAGGTGCGGCGACATTCACGATGACATTCGCTGACTACCAGCCTGTTCCGGCTGATGTCCAGACCAAGCTTCTCGCTGAATATGCTGCCCAGGAGAAGGAAGAGGAGTAATCTCTCAGACCTTTATGGTCAATCATTAACGAATATTCAGCCCTCCGCTCCGGCATCATCGTCGGCGGAGGGTTTTTTGTTTAACCGGACAAAAGACATTTATGAAAAGGACAATCTTCTTCCTGATGGCGGCTCTGACGTTGCTGTCTTCCTGTGAGGTCCACCATTTTATGACCGACTCCTCCTATCGGGCCAAGGTTGAGGCCGATCTGCAAAAAAGGCTGGAGCCGGAGCGTTTGAAAGCCCGTTTCGCTGTTGACAAGGACAGTAGGCGTCTGACGGAATCAGATGGTTTTGTCAGCGATCCTTACCTCACGACAGAAGAATTCGAGGCTTTGGAGTTTCTCTATGCCTACATGCCTCTGGCAGACCTTACCGACTACAGCACAGGCTATTATCTCCAGAATGTCAGGGCGTCTTTCACCGCCCGGAACGAGATGGGATGGAATGTGCCGGAAAGGGAGTTCAGGCATTTCGTCCTGCCGATCAGGGCCAACAATGAGAACCTTGACACCTCAAGAGTCGTATTCTACCGTGAGCTGAAGCCGAGGATCGAGGGCATGAGCATGCAGGATGCCATCCTTGAGGTCAATCATTGGTGCCACGAGAAGCTGACCTACAAGCCTTCCGACGCAAGGACACTGTCTCCGTTGTCTTCCGTTGTCAGTTCTCTGGGGCGTTGCGGTGAGGAATCCACGTTCACCGTCGCTGCCCTGAGGGCCGTGGGCATCCCCGCCCGCCAGGTCTACACTCCACGCTGGGCGCACACGGATGACAACCACGCCTGGGTCGAGGCCTGGGCTGACGGCAAATGGTACTTCCTCGGAGCCTGTGAGCCGGAGCCTGTCCTTGATCTTGGATGGTTCAATTCTCCTGCCAGCCGCGGACTATTGATGCACACGAGGGTGTTCGGCAGCTACGACGGCCCGGAGGAGAAGGTGATGATCGGCCCTAACTTCACGGAAATCAATCTGATCGACAACTACGCCAAGACTGCCCGGGTGGATTTCACGGTCGTGGACGAGAACGGCTCTCCTGTGGACAGTGCTTTGGTGGACTTCAAGATCTACAACTATGCGGAGTTCTATCCGGCCCTGTCGAAGTATACCGACGCCAAGGGGCGCACCTTCCTGACCGCCGGAATGGGAGACATGATGGCTTGGGCCTCGAAGAATGGCAGGTATGGCTATTCGAAGGTCTCTTTCGGCAAGGACACCGAGGTCACGATCACGATTTCCGACCAGCATACATTTGATCCTCAGTCAATGATGATTGTTCCTCCGCCGGAGACCGCCAACATTCCTGACGTGACTCCGGAGCAGAGGGCTGAGAACGACAGACGTTTCGCCCGTGAGGACAGCATCAGGAAGGCCTATATGGCCACTTTTGTGCAACCGGATGGTACGGAGAAAGGGCGTTTGCTCGCGCTTTCGGCGGGAAATCACAGGGTGATCGCCAAGTTCTTGGAGGATCATCCTGACGAGCGGGCTTTGGCATTATTGAAGTCTTTGAGCAACAAGGATTTGATAGATGTGACAAGGGAGATTCTTGACGATAGTTACAACGCCCCGGAGGCGATTCTCTGTCCGAGGGTGGAGAACGAGTTCCTCAGCGCCTACAAGTCCTTCTTCGCCAGGAGTTTCGGAACCGGACTGCAAAAGGAGGAACTGCTCCGTCCTGCCAATCTGATCAAGTGGGTGAATGACAGCATCACGATGCTGCGCGACCCTAAGGCCTGGAGCATTCCGATGTCTCCTGCCGGAGTCTATCAGGCGAGAATGGCGGACGCCCGTTCCAGGAATATCTTCTTTGTCGCCCTTGCGAGGACTCTCGGACTTGATGCCCGAAAGGATCCTGTCACGGGAAAGATCCAGTACAAGGATGCCGGGCAGTGGGTGGATGTTGATTTCGAGGCTTCGTCTCAGGTTGTGGCTCCGACCGGAACGCTGGTGCTGAACTATGAGCCGACGGCCATCCTTGCCAATCCTTACTACTATTCCCACTTCACAATCAGCAAGATAGAGAACGGTCGCACAAGGCTTCTGACCTTTGACGAGGGTCAGGTGGACATGGGAGGCGGCGTCAGCTGGGCTAACATATTCAAGAAAGGGACTCCGCTTGATGTCGGCGACTATGTGCTTGTGAGCGGCAACCGCCTGTCCGACGGCAGCGTGCCTGTCACGATGCGCCAGTTCTCCGTCAGGGAAGGCGAGACCACGACGCTTGACCTCCGCATCACCATTCCGGAGGACAGGCTTTCCGTGATCGGTTCGTTCGATGCCGAGACAAGGTACTGCATGGAGCCTGACGCTGAGCCAGTTTCGGTCCTTTCGACCACCGGCCGCGGCTTCTATGTGATAGGTTTCCTCACCCCTCGCCAGGAGCCGTCCGTCCATGCGATCAACGACCTCATCGCCGCGAAGTCCGGTCTGGAGGCCTGGGGCCGCCCGATCCTGCTTCTGACCACAGCGGAAGGCTTAGGCTGGCTCAAGGAATATTCCGCATCCCTCCCGTCGAATATCCATCTCGGAATCATCCCTGACGGACTCGACCTGAAAGGCCGCCGTATGCCGTACTTCCTTCTGGCCGACACTTTCAACCGTGTCTTCTTCACCACCGAAGGCTACACCATCGGTCTCGGCGACCAGCTCGTAACCGCGATCGCGAAGCTGTAGGTGGTATTACTAATAGTGCCGTTTCGGTGCTTCGACAGGCTCAGCAACTATTTTATACGGTCGCTGAGCCTGTCGAAGCGACCTTAAATGTCAGTATTGTTTTTGCTATAGTTAATTGCTAATTTTGCTAGGTTTAATCGCGGAATCATGAAAAGAATAATTATCGCTCTGATAAGCCTGGCGTTGTCAGTCAGCATCTATGCACAAGAGATCACCGGAAAATGGAATCAGACCCATCAAGGTTCCGAGAATGGCTCGGAGATGATGACATCCGAGACGCTTTCCTTTATGAAAAACGGCACGTTTGAGGATGCGATGACTCTTGAGATGAAGTATGTCGATGACAAGAACGCCCAGGCTCCGCTTATACTTAAAGCCAGGATCTCGTGCGGTGGCACATGGTCTCTTACCGATAAAACCCTGTCTCAGACTTATGACGCGAAATCCGTCAAGACCGAGATTCTGGAGCAACCGGACGGCTTCCCGAAATTCTTCCTGAATGTCCTCAGCAAAAGTGTTGTCTCGGAATTCAAGAAACACTCAAAGAAACCGATACGCTGCAATGTGGTCTCATTGACATCGGATAAGCTCCAGCTTCTGGAGGTCGGAGCCAAAGACTCCGAGACAGAGACGTACACCCGCGTTGAGTAGGAATATTCTTGGCCTACACCCCGATAAGCCATTTGCTTCCAGGAAGGCGTGAGATGAGTTCTGAGGTCAGGGCGCAGCAGACGAATGTGCAGACCGCGATGAACGGAATCGCCGCCGCTGTGTGCAGCTGGAGAGTCTGGATGGACACCACTGACCACAGGTGCAGCCAGAAGATATGCATCAGGTACATCCCGTAGCTCAGTTTGGAAAGACGGGTGATGAGCCTCGGTGCCTCAGGACGCTTAATGCAGGAGAACATAAGGAACGTTCCGGCTGTGAGGCTGGCCACGTTGATCGTGCAGAAATTCCAGCCGATTTCGAGCACATGCACAAAGAAGATATTTTAAAGTCTAGTGCGTAGTACGTGGGAATTTGCGTCCGAAAAATTCGTATCTTTAAATTTTTGTTGATAAATGCTAAGTACGCGGCAGAAAATTAGGAAAATAATTATGGCAGATATAACTCAAAATACCAACGATATTCCCGAGTTGCAATCGCCTTTCGAGCAGCTGCGGGAGGTGGATGCCGATGGGAGAGAGTGGTGGAACTCACGCAAGTTGGCACGGGTGATGGGGTATGGCAAGTACTGGAACTTCGAGCGTGTCATTGCCAAGGCGCAGGCTTGGGCTTCGCGGAAGGGTTACCATCTGGGAGAGCATTTCGTGGAGATTACCGAGATGGCGGAACTGGGCAGTGGGGCGGTCAGAGAGGTGACAAGCATTCGGCTTTCTCGTGCCGCTTGTTTGGCTGTGGTGATGAACGCCGACCAGAAGAAGGAGATGGTGAAGGTGGCGCGGCAGTATTTCAGCTCGACGATGACTCCTGATGTGGCGGTGAGGAGTATGGAGTCATCCGTGCTTATGTACAAGGGAGGACGAGGCAAAGTACAAGTGCTGGTCATCTTCGACACAAATACTTTCTGGCTCTCACAGCAGAGGATGGCGGAATTGTTTGGGGTGACTGTTCCAACAATCAACTACCATCTTGACCAGATAAACCAAAGCGGAGAGATCCATTTGTCCGACGCGATTAGAAAAATTCGAATACCTTCGGACAAATGGTCTGGAGAGGTGATGATGTACAACCTTGACGTGGTGATTGCGGTTGGCTACAGGGTGAAAAGCTATGAGGCGACGCAGTTCGTGCCTGGCACGTGGGAATTTGCGCATGAAAAATTCGTATCTTTGAACTTTTGTTGATGAGGGGTAAAAACAAGTTGGTGAAAACAATCAATGATTGCCAACTTGTCATCAACAGGGGAGTGCAAAATAAGGACAGTAAGATGAAGGGAGTCTTCAGATGCATATTCATTGGCATGGCGCTGCTTGCGGGGTGCGGACTCCGTGGGTGGGGCGCCACGCCGGAGTTTGTCGATTCGCTGCGGACGGAACTGGGGCGTAGGAATATTCCGGAGCGGATCCTTTTCCTGCCTTTGGCGCTTGCGGACCAGCGGGCGGACGATGGGAGGGAAGGAATATGGTCGCTCACGGCGCTGGACGCGATCCGTGGGGAGACGCGGCTGTCTTCTTCTGAAGCGGCCGGGACATGCGCCGCCGTGCCGTTCCCGGCTTCTGACACCTTGGACATCCGGTTTGACGACAGGGTCTCCACAGAAATCGCCCTCGACCGCCTTCAGGAACTGTTCACTGAATATGATGACTGGAACTCGGCGATGGTGGCTTTCGCCACAAGCCCTACTGCTTTGGCGGCGATGGACTCCATCTCGCTGGCCGACGCTCCTATCCTGAGGAGTCTGCGCCGGGCTGAGGAGGAATATTCAGAAAACATTCCCGCCGCCTACGAGCGGATCGGATCGCTTGCCGCGCGGAGAAGGGATGAGTTCGTGAAACGCCAAAAGGAGCAGGCGGAGCTTCAGAAGGCGCGTCTGGATTCGCTTCGCAGGAAGCAGGCGGCTAACACCGACAGGATCTCCTACACGATCAGGCGTGGGGACACTTTGGGAGGCATCGCCGCCAGGTACCGGGTCAAGGTCTCCGACCTCAAGAGGTGGAACAATCTTCGGAGCGACATGATTCGTGAGGGACGTAAACTTGTGATTTACAGATAGTGTGGCCATGAAGCAGAGTAAGGTTCTTTTGTTTTTCCTGTCCGTTTTCCTGATGCTTTTCATCGTGTGGCTTGTCTATCCGGTCAAAGGCGTACAGGTGGGAGACTTGAAGTTGAGGTTTCCGTCCTATCAGGCGTACCTTGCTGATCTTCAGGACAGCACGGAGGACGTGAATGTGGATTCCGTACTTCTTGCCGTGCAGAAAAGCTACGAGATGGTCGAAGGCTCGACGGACACACTGCGCTACTACTACGACTATATCACATCCAATCCCAACCGCATCTGCCTGCCGGAGGATGACTACACGTTCTTCGACTCGTTGTTTGTTGAGATGGCCGCGGCGGCAGATTCGGGCCGCACGGTAAGGATTCTGCACTACGGTGATTCCCAATTGGAAATGGACAGGATCTCGGCTGTGCTTAGGCAGGATCTTCAGGAACGCTTCGGCGGCTCCGGGCCGGGAATGGTGCCGATGATCCAGCGGATTCCGACCGTGTCGCTCTCGCAGAACGCTTCCGGAAGCCTCACGCGCTACGCCATGGTGGGGGACTCGCTGACAAGGAAGGCCTCGCACAAGCGCTACGGGCCTCTGACACAGTTCACTGACGTTACCGGCAACGGAACGTTCACTTTCACAAGAACCAAGAACAGATATTCCCAGGAGTTGGTCAAGTCAGTCTCAAAGGTTTCCGTGCTTCTTGGCCAGAACACGGCCGGTTTCGGGATGACGCTCAAATGCGACACCCTTCCGTTCCGCAATGCGGTTCTGGATTCCGCCAAAGCTGGAGTCTCGTTGGTGTCCTGGTCTCTGCCTTGTGACGTGGAGAAGGGAACGATCAGTTTCTCGGGCGGTGCCGAGATCTATGGAATAATGTTGGACAGCAAGGAGGGCGGGGTCACGGTGGACAATGTGGCGCTCCGTGGATGCGCCGGATTCATATTCTCGTCCATCAACCGTCAGGTGATGCGAGAGAGTTTCGCAAAGACGGACACTCGCTTGATAATCATGCAGTTCGGTGGTAATGCCATGCCTGGGATCTCCTCGAAGAAGGCCATTTCCTCTTACGTGAGGAAGATTGTGATGCAGTTCGATTACTTCAAGGAGGTCGCTCCGGAGGCCAGGCTGATGTTCATCGGTCCGGCGGACATGTGCAAGAGCGAGGACGGGAACCTCATAACCTGGCCGCTCCTGCCTCAGCTGAACGACTCTCTGAAAGTCAACTGTCTGAAGAACGGTGTGGCCTACTGGGACACGTTCAACGTGATGGGTGGTCCGGGTTCGATGCGCAAGTGGGTAAGCCACGTTCCGGCGCTTGCGGGCCCCGATCATATTCATTTCACACACAAGGGAGCGCTTGAGATCGGAAACGCGCTCGCCAAGTCCTTCATCCTTTACCACGACTTCTACAAGCTCCGCCAGGAGCTTACGGACGAGGCTGTAGGAATGTATCTGCACGACCTGCGGGACAGCCTCAATCCTCGACCCGTTGAGCCTGACACCTTGACAAAGACTGAGTTATGAGACGAATCCTGACATATTCATTGCTCTTTTTGCTGCTTCCGGCGACCCTTTGGGGGCAGTCGCTTCGGAAAGCGGTTCCTGAATATGATTTCGCTCGTTTCGAGAAGAATAAGATTGAGTTCCATGGGGACAGCTCGGCTTTTGAGCGTCTTTTCCTCAAGATGGATTCCGTGCTTTTTCTTGGGAAAGGTAATCTGAGAATCATGCACATAGGAGGCTCCCATGTGCAGGCCGGTACATTGACAAGGCAGTTGAGGAATGATTTTCTGTCCCTGAGGCCGGCTCTTGATGGCGGCAGGGGGATGGTCTTTCCTTTCTCGGCGGCCCACACCAACAATCCGAGCAGTTTCACTACGAGTTATGAGGGTTCTTGGAAGGTGACGAAGAACGTCCAGAGGGAACCGGACCGCCGTCTCGGCCTTACCGGTATCGCCCTCAGCGCGTCTGACGACAAAGCCTCCGTGATGATCACCACGGTGGCCAGAGATCCAAGGCCGCAGGATCCCGCATTCCGCTTCGATGAGGTGAGGGTCCTTGGATATTCATCAGAAGGTGAGCGGGTTCCTGTGGTGGTGCTTGCCAAGGGGGACACTCTTTCCGGCTGTCACGTCGAGGATTCCACCTGGTCTTTCGCCCTGCCGGCCCTGACCGACTCGGTGCGGGTGGCGACCAAGGGGAAAGGTGAGTTCACTTTGACAGGAATATTCCTGGACAATCCTTTCCCCGGGTTTACCGTGACGGGGATCGGGGTGAACGGCGCGTCGCTCGGGTCGTATGCGAAATGCCCTGATCTGTTGAATGATCTGAGTCTGGTCAACCCAGACCTTGTGATTTTCGCTGTCGGTATCAATGACGCGACCGCCGCTAATTTTTCCGTGGATGAGTTTGTCGGGCGCTATAAGGCGCTTGTCTCGCAGGTTCGTTCGGTCAATCCGGACTGCGCCCTGCTGTTTGTCTCCAACAACGACAGTTTCAGAAGGATACGCCGCAAGGGCTATGTTGTGAACACTAACGGTCAGCTTGCGGAGCAGGCATTCCTTAGGCTTGGGAAAGAATGTGACGCCGGTGTCTGGAACCTGTTCGACATCATGGGCGGACTCGGGTCGATGCGGAAATGGGAGGAGGCCGGTCTCGCCAAACGGGACAAGATCCATTTCACGGAAGCTGGCTATGAACTGGTGGGTGACCTGCTTTTCAACGCGTTGATGGACAAGTATGTGGAACATTTAAAGGAAGGCCGATGATGGGATTTCTGAACGTAGCCGCTGTTTTTTTCAAAAACCTGTTCTCCTTCGATCAGGCTCATCCGCTGTTGTTCACCCAGTTTTATTTCTGGGCTTTCTTCGCCATAGTGCTGGCCTTCCTTTGCGTGTTCAGGAACAAGGTGCTGCTGCGCAACGCCTTCCTGTTCTTCGTCAGCCTTTTCTTCTACTACAAGACGAGCGGACTGTTCCTGATTCTGTTCGGCTTTGTGATTGTCTACAACTATCTTGCGGGATTCGTTCTGTCAGGAGTAAGGAGGGATTTCTGGCGTAAGGCTATTGTGACACTGAGTGTGGTCGTGGACTTGTCGCTGCTCTGCTACTACAAGTACGCCTACTTCCTGACCGATGTCGTGAACAATCTTTTCGGAACGGAATTCATTGTGAGAGACTGGTTTGCGGTTGTGGGTAACCAACTGACAGGCTCTCAGGCGTTCAGCGTTGACTCGATCTTCCTTCCGGTCGGAATCTCGTTCTTCATCTTCCAGGCGATCAGCTATGTGGTTGATGTTTCACGCAGGACAATCGGCCCGATCAAGAACTTCTGGGATTTCGGCTTCTACTTGAGTTTCTTTCCTCAGCTTGTGGCCGGCCCGATCGTGAGGGCCAAGGAGTTCTTCCCTCAGCTTCACAAACCGTTCTTCCTTGGCCGCAGACAGTTCGGAATCGCGGTTTTCTGGATTCTGAACGGACTAGCCAAGAAGTTGATTCTGAGCGACTATCTGGCTGTGAATTTCTGTGACAGGGTCTTCGAGAACCCGCTTCTTTACACAGGATTCGAGAACCTTACGGCCCTGTTCGGCTACTCGCTTCAGGTCTATGCCGACTTCTCCGGGTACACTGACATCGCCACCGGTGTCGCTATGCTGATGGGTTTCTATCTGCCGAAGAACTTCAATTCTCCGTACAAGGCCCGCAACGCCGGAGAGTTCTGGAAGCGGTGGCATATTTCCCTTTCCAAATGGCTTCAGGACTATCTTTACATCCCGCTTGGAGGCAACCGTAATGGCACATTCGGCTCGTATGCGATCATCCTCGGAATCGCTTTCCTGGCCTCGGCTTTGGCCAAGAACTGGTGGGTTTTCGGAGTCGTGCTCGTGATCGCCGCTGTTTTGGCTATCCTGATAACCTTCTGCAAGAAATACCGCAAGGAACTCATCTCGGACATCAACAGGATGGACACGATGCTTCTTGGCGGCCTTTGGCACGGCGCCAGCTGGAACTTCATGATCTGGGGCGGTCTGAACGGTCTCGGAATGCTGATCTACAGGTTCTGGAAGAGCTGTAATGTCTACGTCAGGACGCTCGTCATAGGACTCGTCTGCCTGGCCTTTTATATTCTTAAGACCACCGTTTCCGCACCGGTGTTCAACCTGTTCTTCGTCTGGACGCTCATCATATTCATAGGCGCCGCCGTGCGGATGCTCTACCATCTGTGCCGCTTCAAGGCCACCTTCTCGTGGCTTGAGACTGGCTGGGCGGTCGCTATGACGTTCATATTCATTACTTTTACCCGCCTTTTCTTCCGAAGCGGCTCCAACCTGAATCCTGCGGAAGCGAACGAGAAAGCGTGGAGCACAGCAAAGAATATGGTCGAGCGCATCGGCGGCGACTGGGATTTGTCCCTGATCCCGCAAATGGCTCAGCAGCACATAGGTGTGATCCTCGTCTTCGTCTTCGGAATGATCATCCATTGGCTCCCCGAGAACTTCAAGCGCCGCTACCGCATCTGGTTCGCCTCGATGCCTCTCCCGCTGATGGCCCTCGTCTGCGTCCTCGCCGTCTTCATCATCTGCCAGTTCATCACCGCCGACCTACAGTCGTTCATCTACTTCCAGTTCTGATGATGAGGATTGCGTGTGCCACTTAACCAGTTGAAAATGAGGAATAAGACCGATCATCTGGTGCCGTTTTGGAGTACCACGTAATCCATTTTTTCCTTGATAATCAGCACTTTGGGTGCCACGAGTGTTTGTAGACCAGACCATCTCTAAAAGGACTGCGAATATTGCCGCTAAAACTCCGTCCCGTCGGAGCCGTAAACCTTTCCCGATTACAAAACGCGTTCACGTTAATGTGCCATAGAAGTGGGTGAGTGCCCGCCACGGCTGAAAAAGTCTAAGATTAGAACAATAGTTTTTCAGCCGATGTGCTGCTGGAGTGGACTTCAGTGGCACATCGGCTGAAGGTGTTTTGTAAGAAAGAGGGTGCCCGCCGTGATTGTCGGTTGAAATCCAATCATAAAAAGAGGTTGTGTACAATTCTGAAAAAGAACACACTGCGGGCCTATATTTAATTTGGAACGGTCTTTGATGAGGCGATGCCTCAATACACGGGATCAGGGCAGCCTGGTTCGCAAAAAAGATCGCTATGAGCAAGCTTAACAAAAGAGCCATTATTGGCGCGGTCGCTGTGGCTGTTGTCGCCACGGCTGTTGTCATCATTGTTCTCCGGCCAAAGCATCATTTGGAGGATCTTCCTGTTGTCAGCGTTGACACGGTCAGGACAAGGAATGTGGAGATCTACGGGGAGTTTCCGGGAAGGATCCGCGCCCAGCAGTTCGTGGAGGTGCGGGCGAGGGTCGAAGGCTATCTTGAGAAGATGATGTTTGAGGAAGGAACATACGTTAAGAAAGACCAGATACTTTTCATCATTGATCCGAAACAGTACAAAGCTCAGGTGGACAGGGCAGAGGCACTGGTGACTAAAAACAAGGCGATGGCCCTTAAGGCAGAGAGGGATCTGGCGAGGATCAAGCCTTTGTTCGAGCAGAAGGCCTCCAGCCAGCTTGATCTGGACAACGCTGTCGCCGCCTATGAGAGCGCCAAGGCTGACGTGCAGGTCAGCGAGGCGAATCTGACGGAAGCCCGTCTGGCGTTGAGCTACACCACAGTGCGATCTCCTATTAGTGGTTACATCAGCGAGAGGCATGTGGACATAGGCACTCTTGTCGGGCCGGGATCGCAGTCCCTCCTCGCAAATGTGGTCAAGAGCGACACGGTGCTTGTGGAGTTCAAGATGACTGATCTTGACTACCAGAAATCAAAGGCCAGAAATGTGAACCTCGGCCAGAAGGACACCAGCAGGCACTGGGATCCGTATGTGACCATCACTATGGCTGACAAATCCGTCTATAAGTACAAAGGGCTGGTGGATTTCGCCGATCCTCTTGTGGACGCCAAATCAGGGACGTTCTCGGTACGCGCCGAGATGCCTAACCCTGACCGTGAACTCCTGCCGGGTCAGTTCACCAACGTTAAAGTCCTTTTGGACGTGAGGGAGAACGCAGTGGCGGTGCCGACCAAGGCCATCATCATCGAAAAGAGCGGCTCGTTCATATTCGTGTTGAAACATGACGGCATCGTGGAGAAGCGTTTCATCCAGACTGGACCTGAAGTGGAGAACACGACTGTCGTGGAGCGTGGCCTCAATCCCGGAGAGGTCATTGTGGTGGAAGGGGAGCACAAGCTGAGCCACGGAATGAAGGTGGAGGCGGTTCGCTCTTAAGGAATATGTTAACAGACACGAACTTATGAAATCCGATTTCTTTATAGACAGGCCCGTATTCTCGACTGTCATATCCATAATAATCGTACTTGTCGGGCTCATAGGACTGACCATGCTGCCGGTTGACCAGTACCCGAAGATTGTCCCTCCGGTCGTGCGCGTCTCGACATCCTATCCGGGCGCCAACTCGCAGACCGTGTCGCAGGCCGTGGCGACACCTATCGAGCAGTCGCTCAACGGAACGCCGGGGATGCTCTACATGGAGTCAAGCAACTCCAACAACGGAGGCTATTCGGCGACATTGACATTCGACATCTCCACCGATCCGGATCTCGCCGCCGTGGAGGTTCAGAACAGGGTCAAGCTGGCCGAGTCCAGACTTCCGGCCGAGGTTGTGCAGAACGGAATCTCGGTGGAGAAGGAGTCCTCAAGCAAGCTGATGACGATCACCGTGATGTCGGATGACCCGAAATTCGACGAGGTCTATCTCAGCAACTACACAACCTTGAATATTCAGGACCGCTTGAGGCGTGTTCCTGGCGTGGGAGTTGTCTCGAACGTGGGAAGCCGCTACTATGCGATGCAGATCTGGGTACAGCCGGACAAGATGGCCAGCCTCGGGATAACGGTCAAGGATCTGCAGAACGCTCTGAAGGATCAGAACCGTGAGGCCGCGGCCGGAGTGCTCGGGCAGCAGCCGATCACGGATGTGGATGTCACCATCCCGATCACGGCTCCGGGCCGTCTCTCATCGGTCGAGCAGTTCGAGAACATTGTGGTCAGAACGGGCGAGGACGGATCAATCATCCGCCTCAGGGATGTGGCCCGGATCTCGCTTGAGGCCCAGTCGTACAACACCGAGAGCGGCATCAACGCCCGCAACGCCGCAGTGATGAACGTTTTTATGCTTCCCGGAGCTAACGCCGTGGAGGTCGCCGACAAGGTCAAGGCGGAGATGGCCGAGATCAGCAAGGGCTTCCCTGACGGCATGTCCTACGACATTCCGTTCGACATGACCACCTACATCTCGGAGTCCATCCATCACGTTTACAGAACCTTGTTCGAAGCCTTGATCCTTGTCATCCTCGTGGTGTTCCTCTCCCTTCAGAATGTCAGGGCCACGCTCGTCCCGGCAATAGCAGTGCCGATCTCCCTGATCGGCACCTTCGGAGTGATGCTGATCTTCGGCTTCTCTCTGAACATGATGACATTGCTTGGCCTCATACTGGCCATCGGAATCGTTGTGGATGATGCTATCGTGGTCGTGGAGAATGTGGACAGGATCATGTCAACCGAACATCTGTCCCCGTACGAGGCTACAAAAAAGGCGATGGGGGAGATAGGAAGCGCCCTTGTGGCGATGTCGCTTGTGCTCTGCGCCGTTTTTGTTCCGGTAAGTTTCCTTTCCGGAATTACGGGCCAATTATTCAGGCAGTTTACAGTCACGATCGCTGTTTCCGTGATAATCTCCACCATTGTGGCGCTGACCTTAAGCCCTGTGATGTGTTCCAAATTCCTGAAGCCGCACGATGATGACAAGCCTAAGAACTTCGTGTTCAGAAAGATAAACCAGTGGCTTGAGCAAGGAACCTCGCTCTATGCGAGGATGGTCCGTTTCGCGCTGCACAATTCGAAGAGGATGTTCGCTGTCTTCGGCGTCGCGATTGTGGGAATATTCATACTCGGTCGCCTCGTTCCGCAGAGTTTCATCCCCAAGGAGGATCAGGGCTATTTCACTGTGGAGCTGGAGCTTCCGACGGGTGCCACGCTTGAGCGGACCAGAGAGGTGACGGACCGCGCGATGGATTTTCTGCTCCGGCAGCGCGATGTTGAATATGTCCTCAATGTCACCGGCTCCAGTCCCCGGATAGGCACCGCGCAGTCCAGCAGCACCTTGACGGTGATCCTGAAACCATGGAAAGAACGCAAGGTCACTAATATGTCCAAGACGATAGCGATGGTGAGAGACTCCTTGTCACGCTATCCGGAGAGCAAGGTGTACATCAGCACACCTGCCGTTATCCCTGGACTCGGTACTTCGGGCGGATTCTCGATGGTGCTTGAGGCAAGGGGGGACGCGACCTATCAGGATCTCCAGAACGCCTCGGACACGCTTCTTCATTATGCGATGAAGAGGAAAGAGTTCACCGGATTGTCCTCCGGAATGCAAAAGGACATCCCTCAGTTGTATTTCGATGCGGATCGTGACAAGATCCAGCTTCTGGGGCTGTCGATGGCCGATGTCTTCGCGACCCTGAAAGCGTTCACCGGTGCGATCTATGTCAACGACTTCAACATGTACAACCGAATATACCGTGTCTACATCCAGGCCGACGCCCCGTACCGCGCCCACTCCGACAATCTGAACCTCTTCTTCATGAAGAGTTCGGGAGGCACGATGATCCCTGTCAATGCTCTGGGTACCACGCATTTCACGACAGGGCCGGGTACGATCAAGAGGTTCAACATGTACAATTCGTCCACGATCAGCGGAGAGGCCGCCAACGGAACCAGTTCCGGCGAGGCCCTTGCCATACTTGAGGAGATCGCCGAGGAGCATCTGCCGGACAACATCGGAGTGGAGTGGAGCGGAATGTCCTATCAGGAGAAGAAGGAGAGCGGGCAGACTGGACTCGTGCTTGCGCTGGCGTTGCTGTTCGTGTTCCTCTTCCTCGCTGCCCAGTACGAGAGCTGGTCCATTCCTGTGGCCGTCATCCTTTCGCTTCCGATCGCGATAGCCGGAGCGTATCTCGGTGTGGCTGTGCTTGGAATGGAGAGCAACATCTATTTCCAGATAGGTCTCGTGATGCTCGTCGGCCTTGTGGCCAAGAACGCGATCTTGATCGTAGAGTTCGCCAAAGAAGAGGTTGAGGCCGGAAAGGATCTGGAAGAGGCTGCGGTCACCGCCGCAAAACTGAGGTTCAGACCAATCGTGATGACATCCTTGGCATTTATCCTTGGCATGCTGCCTCTCGTGTTCGCCAGTGGCCCGGGATCCGAGAGCCGCAGGAACATCGGCATCGGAGTGTTCTTCGGGATGATCACCGGCATAACCGTCGGAATCGTCTTTGTTCCGTTCTTCTTCGTGCTGATCTACAAGTTGAGATCAAGGATCTCGAAGTGGAGACCAAAACTCCGTAAGGCGGGAAAGGCCTTGTCGGTCGTCGCAGTCATGGCCGTGTCTTCCCTGACTTTAGATTCCTGCTCCACATCGAGGTATTGCGATAAGCCGGACCTCGGAGAGATGCCGAAAGCCTATTTCGAGGATTCGAGCGACAGGAGCATCGCTGACCTTGACTGGCGGGAAGTGTATGAGTCTCCTGAATTGCAGAAGCTTATAGACGCGGCTTTGGAATATAACAAAGACATCCTCATCGCTGCGGAGCGTCTGAAGGAGATGGAGTACAGGTACCGTGTGCAAAGATCCGCCCAGCTGCCTTCCGTCTCGGTGAAAGGCTATGCGCAGAATGATCACAGCAATTACGGGGGAACGGATCCGAAACCGGACTCTCCTGAATTCGGAGTCAAGGCCTCGCTTCAGTGGGAGGTGGATTTCTGGGGAAGACTGAAATGGTCCAAGAAAGAGAAACTGGCCGGTTATCTCGGCACTGTCGAGGCTCAGAAAGCGGTGAGGACGAGCGTCATCGCCAGTGTGGCCTCCGCCTACTATGAACTGGTGGGCTTGGACAAGAAACTTGAGATAGTCACCAACACTTTGGTCACAAGGCAGAAGTCCGTGAATCAGGCCAAACTCCGTGCGGAAGGAGGACTGACATCTGAGATCCCTTACCAGCAGGCTCTTGTGGAATTGGCTTCCACCGAGGCTTTGGTGCCGGATCTTCAGAAACAAATCGCATTGAAAGAGAGTGAGTTGTGTTTTATTACCGGATCGTATCCGAAGGATGTGGAGCGAGGTTTGTCCTTATCGGAAATGTCAAAGACCGTTGTTCCGTCCGGGGTTCTGTCTGACATCCTCAGGCGCAGGCCTGACCTTATGCAGTCCGAGAACGCTCTCAGGGCGGCGGAGGCTCGCGTGGGCGTGGCGATGGCCGAAAGGTTCCCGTCCTTTACCATCAATCTTGGAGCCGGAGAGGAGAACAACGCCCTTAAGGATTTCCTGAAGTCCCCGTTCTGGTTCACCGGAGCCACACTGGCTTCACCGGTCTTCGAGTTCGGCAAACGACGTTCCGCCCTCAAAGCCGCCGTGGCCTCCTACGAGCAGACAAGACTGGAGTACGAGAAAGATGTTATGCAGGCGTTCAGAGAGGTCTATGACGCCACCGTGACTTTCCGTTCCGCCCGTTCCAACACTGACGTGAAGGTGGAGATGGAGCGCGCGTCCAAGAAATATGTCGTGCTGGCCAACAGCCAGTACATAAACGGTGTGATCAGTTATATGGATGTCCTTGACGCGCAAAGAAAGTACCTTGCCTCCCAGTTGGAGTTAAGCGAGGCAAGGACGAAGGAGAATCTCTCCGTGGTCAATCTGTACAAGGCTCTCGGCGGCGGCTGGAAGGACTTTTGATTCAAATTATTAAATCTATAAAGAAGTAACAACGTGACCTTCCGGCCGCATCAACGGCTGGAAGGTTAAATAGTTCACACCTATTCTTGAATATTTTGATTATTTCGTTAACCTTTATAAATTTACGGTGAATATTAGTAGGCCTCTAAAAGTCCGTAACTTGTAACTATTGACAGATGAACAGATTCGTAATTATATTCCTCTTGATGTCATTTTTATTAGTCTCCTGCGACAACAGGCAGACCAAGTCTTTGCTTCAGGATGTCGAGACCTACATTCAGGAGAGGCCGGACAGTGCCCTGCGGGTTCTGAGGAAAGTTGATTCACTGACACTGAACACCAAGTCGCTTCGTGCCCGCTATTCCCTGCTGTTTGCGATGGCGTTGGACAAGAACTACATTGACACGACGGCCTTGTCTATTTTGTAACCGACAGTTGCATATTACGAGAGATTAGGTTCGCCGCAGGACAAGATGCTGTCCTGCTATTATTTGGGACGAATTTATGCCAACAGAAAGGATTACCCGAACGCTGTCATTTTCTATTCACAGGCTTTGCGGGAATCGAGTGCTGATGACTATTATCATAAAGGATTGGCGTATGAAGCCCTCGCAAATGCGTACAGTGCATCTTTCAATACTGAGGAAGAATTGAGGAATGCTATTCTTGCGCATGATTGTTTCGACAAAATTAGAGACAAGAATCTTGCTTTATCTCGCTATAAAATTGCACAAGCTTATCACAACAACGAACAATTCGATTTGGCAGACAGTCTTTATTCCTCGGTTTATTCGGGTTTAGACTCAACTTCCAAGCTTGCATTTTATGCGATGGAGGATCAGGTCAGTAATGACCTGCAACGGGAAGGACCTGATGTTGAGAGAGACCTGAGATTGCTTGAATATGTTGCGGAACATCGCGGCAATCTTACATTGACCTCATATTATGAATATGCGTATCTTCTTCTTCTGATTGGCAATAAATCTACAGCAGAGAATATTCTTTCGCAGCTATCTGAGATTGATGAAAGTGTGGAGACTATGGAAATTAGATATCGGATAGCGAAGTATGAAGAACACGATAAAGAAGCTTTGACTTTGTTGAAAGGTTTGTTGTTGTACCAGAATGACGTGGTAAAGAAACAGTTGGCTCAATCTGTTTTCAAGGCTCAAAGTGACTACTATCGTCTTACTGCTGAGGTCTCTGAACAAAAATCAACCATAGCCAATCAGAGAAGCGTCATAATTCTCATAGCGAGTCTAATGATGGCAGGTTTGCTCTATATTGTCTTTATGAAAAGAAAAACCGCTTTGATTCGTGAAAAAGACAGGTTGGCTCAGGCTGTGGAAGAATCCGAGAGACTTTTGGAAACGGTAAGGAACAGGGCTAAGCAGGAAAAAGAAGAAAGGGACAAGGATATTTTTGATCTGAAATCACGCAATGAACGTGAGCGGGACAAGATCAAAGAATTGCGTGATATGTACGTTTCCCTTTATCAAAAGCGGTTCTACGAGATAGGAAAGTACTATGATGCCGCATCGTCGCATCGACTTGAATCAATAAAGGAGAAAGCCTACCACGATGTCATATCCTCAACCCAAGCCTTGTTTGAGGAGATCGCCAGCGGATCGGAAGGCCAGAAAAAGTTTGAGGCAAGGATAAACGCTGACCTTGATGACATCGTCTCCAAGATCAGATCCGACTTTCCAAAGTTGAAAGATGATGACATCCGCTTTATCTGTTACCTGATAGTAGGCTATGACACCTCTACAATTTCATTCTTGATGGACATTTCCAAGGAGAATGTCAGAGTGAAGAAGCATCGCCTTCGTGAAAAATTGAACGGCTATTCCGGCCCAAACGAGACTCTGTACCGATTGTTCGCATAATTTCGTTACAGTTTGAATAATTTTAGGGGGGTATTGATAATCAGTGACTTATGGATGCATCATCTTTAGCAATAGTTTTTATCTATTTGTAAAACGTTGAAAATTTAGTTCTCGATGCTACCAAATTGCGGAAATCTGTAACGCCAAAAATGCCCCTTTTTGAGTTTTTAGAGGATTATAGGTATACATTTGCACAAACAAAAATAATACAAGCGAGTATGCGAAAAGTTTACCTTCTGGTTTTATTTATGATGTGTATAGCCGCATCATTTCCCGTTTATGCGAAGATGTTATCCACTACTTGTGTAGAAGTAATTACACCAGTCACTATGCATAAGACAAACGAAGATTCTTCTTTGAACCATAAAGTACCGAAACGAGATCCTTTCGAATTATCTTGTTATTTGGTAGGTAATGCCAACACGATTTTTCTTTCTGCCAATAAAGTTGTTTCTGTTGAAGTCGAGATTGAGAATCTTACAACTGGAGATTATGCTTCGTATTATGATCAGATCTCTACAACGACACTTCTTTTGCCTCTTTCCGGAACCGGTTACTATCGCATTTCGGTAACTCTTTCCGATGGCGTGAATTTCTATGGTGAATTTGATTTGTAAATTGAAAGATACGGATTGTTTTTGTTGTCATTAAGTATCCGCGGAACCAATTTTTTTGAAATATAATTGATACAATATCAACTATTTCAGAAGACGGATAAAGAAAAGATTTATGGGTAAAAGAGTAAGCGCAGTCACGGTTTTAGCTTTAGTTGCATTGTTAATGCCGATTTTGGCGAATGGACAACGAAGCCGAAACTTTGATGAACGGTATAATGAAAGAGTAAGCATCCGACGAAATGCATATTGTAGCGGGGAGAGATCCTCGCTACTTTTGC